>VOFC01002763.1_pt1 | contig 473060 bp, 794 predicted proteins | sample 5384161 | NCBI WGS metagenome assembly VOFC01 (sample SAMN12384722, study PRJNA508395) | human gut metagenome | isolation source: healthy gut B | host: Homo sapiens | reverse complement strand
CCATCAATTTCTAATAATTTTTTGTATTGTTTTACTAATGCATTTTTTGGTTCTGTTGTTATTTTTATTAATGCTTTTCTATCTAATTCTTTTAATGTAGCAATAATTGGTAAACGTCCTATAAATTCTGGAATCATTCCAAATTTTAATAAATCTTGCGGTAAAATTTGTTCAAATACTTCGTATTTATCCATATCTTTACTACTTTGAATTTCAGCACCAAACCCTATTGATTTTTTTTCCAATTCTATCTTTTATAATATTTTCTAGTCCTTCAAAAGCACCTCCACATATAAATAATATATTTGATGTATCTATTTGCAACAATTCCTGTTGTGGATGTTTTCTCCCTCCTTGTGGGGGAACTGATGCTATTGTCCCTTCTACTATTTTTAATAATGCTTGTTGAACACCTTCACCACTTACATCTCTTGTTATTGATGGATTTTCAGATTTTCTTGTTATTTTATCTATTTCATCAATATATATAATTCCTTTTTCTGCTTTTTTCTATATCTCCATCAGCAGCTTGAATTAGTTTTAAAAAAGAATATTTTCAACATCTTCTCCAACATATCCAGCTTCTGTAAGTGTTGTTGCATCTGCTATTGCAAATGGTACATTTAATATTTTTTGCAAGTGTACTTGCTAATAATGTTTTTCCACATCCTGTTGTTCCTACTAATAAAATATTGCTTTTTTTGAATTTCTACATCATCATCACTAATTTCTTGTTTTTCTTCAATATTTTCTTCATAAGCAACTCTTTTATAGTGATTATATACTGCTACTGCAAGAACTTTTTTTGCTTCTTCTTGCCCAATTACATATTCATCAAGAATTTCTTTTATTTCTTTTGGACTTGGAATCTCATCTAATTCTGCTAAAGTATATGTGTCTTCATCAGAATATTCAGCATCAATTATTTCATTACATAATCCTACACATTCATTACAAATATATACACCAGGACCAGCAATTATTTTTCTAACATTATCTTGTGTTTTGCCACAAAATGAACATTTTACACTTTTTGGTATATCATTTTTTGCCATTTTAATCTCCTTTTTTCTTAAGCTCTTTTTGTCATAATTCCATCTATTAAACCATATTCTAGAGCTTCTTCTGCTGTCATATAATTATCTCTTTCCGTATCTTTTTCTATAACATCTAGTGGTTTTCCTGTTCTTTCACTTAAGAATTTATTTAATTTTTCTCTTGTACGAACTAAATGATCTGCATGAATTTTAATTTCTGTTGCTTGACCTTGTAGTCCTCCACCACCAATTAATGGTTGGTGTATCATAATTTCTGAGTTTGGCATTGCAAATCTTTTTTCCTTTTTCACCAGCAGTTAATAATACTGCTCCCATACTTGCTGCAAGTCCTACACATACTGTTTCAACTGGACATTTTATATAATTCATTGTATCTACAATTGCCATTCCATCTGTTATTGATCCTCCAGGTGAATTTATATAAAAATATATTTCTTTATCTGGATCTTCTGATTCCAAGAACAACATTTGTGCAACTATTAAACTTGATGTTGTTGGATTTACATCTTCTCCTAAGTATATTATTCTGTCTTTTAATAATCTTGAAAATATGTCATATGAACGTTCACCTTTACTTGTCTGTTCAACAACATATGGTACTAAACTTGATTTTTCTAACATAATTTATCCTCCCTACCCTTGTAATTTTATCACAAGTATATAAATATTTGCTCTAATATAGTCTATTAGAGTAGAAAAAGTTAGGTAAAACTTCTCCATTTTTAATAAAAGACTTTCCCCTAACTTCTTTTTTTTTACTTTATTTTATTTTTGCATTTTTACTATGAAATCAATTGCTTTTTCTTATTCTATTCCTTCTTTAATATAATCTTTTAAGTTTTCGTTATCATTAATTTCTTCAACTTTCTTTCCATAGTTTTTAGCCATTTCTTCTAATTTGGCATTTATTTCTTCGTCTGTTGCTTCGATTTTTTCTGCTTTTCTAACTGCTTCTAAAGTAAGTCTTGATTTTATTGCTTCAATTGCTTGTGGTTCATATTCTTTTCTTACTTCTTCTTCAGTTTTTCCTATCATTTTTAGGTATTGTTCTAATTTTAAACCTTGGTATGAAAGTCTTTGATTTATATCTTGAATCATATGATCAACTTCCATATCTACCATTCCTGATGGAATTTCTACTTTTGATTTATCACATACAGCTTTTATTGCAGCTTCTTCTGTTTCATATTTTGCTTTTTGTGCATTGTCTTTTTCAAGTCTTTCTTTGATACTTGCTTCTAATTCTTTTAACGTATCAAATTCGCTTACATCTTTAGCAAATTCATCATCTAAGTTTGGTAATTCTTTTTTCTTTATTTCATGTAATTTTACTTTAAATGTTGCTTCTTTTCCAGCTAAATCTTTAGAGAAATATTCTTTTGGGAATGTTACTTTTATTTCTTTTTCTTCATCAATTTTCATTCCAACTAATTGATCTTCAAATCCTGGTATAAAAGCTCCGCTTCCTATTTCTAGTTCATGTCCTTCTGCTTTTCCACCTTCAAATGCAACACCATCAACAAATCCTTCAAAGTCAATTGTTGCTGTATCTCCATTTTCTAATGCTCTGTCATCAACTGTTACTAATCTTGAGTTTTTGTCTTGCATTTGTTTTATTTCATTTTGAACATCTTCGTCTTTTACTGGATATTCTATTTTCTTTATTTCTATTCCTTTATATTTTCCTAATTCTACTTCTGGTTTTACTTGTACTACTGCTGTAAATATTACATCTTTTCCTTTTTCCATTTGAACTATATCAACTGTTGGTCTGCTTACTACATCTATTTTGTTTGTGTCAATTGCTTCAATAAGCTTCTGTTGCAACTTCATTAAATGCATCTTCATAAAAGATTTCTGCTCCGTAATATTTTTCTACTATATTCATTGGAGCTTTTCCTTTTCTAAAACCTGGTATATTAATATATTTAGCATTTTGAAATATACTTTTTTCATTGCGTTTTCAAATTTTTTCTGCGTCTACTGTAATTTCTAATTTTACTTCATTTGCGTTTTCTGTTTTCTCAACTTTACAATTCATTTTCAATCTTCCTTTCTCGTATTGGCTTTACTTTAGCTTTTTACATTATATCATACATTTTCCAATTTGCAAGCAGTTTTATAAAGATTTTCTTAATATTTTGCGATTTTTAGGGCTAATTTATATGTTATTTTTCAAATTATTTGCTTAATATGATTAATCTTGCATTTTCCATTTATCATATAGACTTCTATAACGTCAAATCTTATAGTAAATCTCGAAAAGTTATTTTCTTTTAAAAATATAGCTGCACTTTTTTTTTTCATATGATTTTTTTATTTTATTTACTGCCTCACTAGCCCTTCCATATTTTTCATTAGTTCTTGTTTTTACTTCAACAAATATAATATAATTGTTTTTACTTGCTATAATATCTATTTCACCATTTCGTGTATAATAATTATTTTCAATTATTTCATATTTGTTGTCTTTTAAATATTTTTGTGCCATTTTTTCGCCGATTATCCCAAATTTTCTTTTTATTCATCATCTTCTCCATTTTTTATTCTATACACTTGCCCAGGTAATTCTTCTATTAAATTTTCTAATTGTAATAACATTATTTTATAGCTAATATCTTGTATAGACATCTTGGTTTTTCTCACAATTTGATTAATATTTGCTGGCTCATTTTTTATACATTTATATACTTTTTCCAATTCTTTTGGAACTTGTTTTTCTCTTTTTTTAATAATTTTTTCTTAAACTTAATTTGAGGATATTCTATTAATATATCTTCAACTTTTGTTACCAATTTGCTTCCATTTTGATTAATTCATTTGTTCCTAATCCTTTTGAATTTTCTAAACTACTTGGAACACAAAATACTGGTTTATTTAAATTTTTAGTATATCTAGCAGTAACACTTGTTCCGCTTCTATAACCAGCTTCAATTACTAGTGTTCCAATTCCTAAACCTGCTACAATTCTATTTCTTTCTAAGAATTTTTTTTGATTCTGCTTTAACATCTTTTTCATATTCTGTTATTATAAGTCCATTCTTTTCTAATATTTCATCAATTAATTCTTTATTTTGTTTTGGATATATATTATCAAATCCGCATGGCAAAACGGCAATTGTTTTCCCAAAATATTTTATACATATTTTATGTGCTATAGCATCTATTCCGATTGCTAGCCCACTTATAATTGTAACTTCATATTCAACTAGTTTTTTTGTAAAAGTTTTACACATTTTTTTCACCATATTGTGTATTAGTTCTTGAACCCACAATTGCAATTCCAATACTGTTTAATAATTCTATATTTCCTTTTGTGTATAATCTTAGTGGTGGATTTTTTATTTCTCTTAATTTATCTGGATATAAAATATCTGCATATTCGATTATTCTTTCTTCATATTTTTTCATCTTCCTCATATCCCTTTTTAAAAATTATTTATTTAAAAATTTATCTATACTCCTATATTGAACAGCTTCAGCAATATGTTTTGCATGTTTATTATTTTTTCATTATCTAAATCTGCAATGGTTCTAGCTACCTTTAATATTCTTTCATACCCTCTAACACTTAACTTTAGCATCTTAAAAGCTCTTTGCAATAACATATTTGCATCATCATTCATATTGCAAAATTCTCCAATTAATCTAGTTGTTAATTCAGAATTTGATTTTATTCCAAAACTTTTGTATCTTTCATTTTGGATTTTTCTTGCTATGTTTACTCTTTGTTTTATTCTTTTTTGAACTTTCTGCTTTAAAATTAGAATTCATTTTTTCAATTTTAGTTTTTTTTACTTCAATCTGAATATCTATTCTATCTAACAATGGCCCACTTATTCTATTTAAATATCTATGTATTTCTAACTGTGTACATTTACATTCTTTCTCTTCGTCACCATAATATCCACATGGACAAGGATTCATACTTGCTACAAACATAAAATTACAAGGATATCTATAATTTCCACTTAATCTATTTATTGTAATTTCTTTTTTCTTCTAAAGGTTCTCTCAATGCTTCTAACACAACTCTATTATATTCAGTTAATTCATCAAGAAATAATATTCCATTATGTGCTAAACTTATTTCTCCTGGCATTGGAAGTTTTCCTCCACCAATTATTGATTTTATTGGAGCTGTATGATGTGGCATTCTAAATGGTCTACTTAATATCAATCCTTCTTTTGTCAAATTAGCTGATATACTATGAATCTTAGTTGTTTCTATTGCTTCTTCTAATGTTAAATCTGGTAAAATTGTTAAAATTCGCTTAGCTAATGCTGTTTTACCACTTCCTGGACTCCCAACCATAAGCACATTATGTCCTCCAGCAGAAGCCACTTCTAATGCTCTTTTTACATTTTCTTGACCTTTTATATCTGCAAAATCCATACTATATTCTTTTTATAAATTCCACTTTTCTTTCTATTTCTTTTTCTATAATTATCTCTTTGTTCAAATATTTTATTAACTCACACAATGTCATTACTGGAATAATATCAAGACCGTTTATAACTGAAACCTCATTTGAATTTGCCTTTGGAATTATTACTCTTTTTATTCCTAATTCCTTAGCTTCTTCACACATTGCAAATACTCCATTTGTTCTATTTATTTTTCCATCAAGCGAAAGTTCTCCAATAAAAACTGTATTTACAATTTCACTATAATTCAAATTACACAAAACACCTATGGACATTAATATTCCTACTGAAATTGGTAAATCAAATGAACTTCCTTCTTTTCTAATATTAGCAGGAGCCAAATTTATTAAAATTTTCTTGCTTGGAAATTCAATTTGAGAGTTTCTATTGCTGATTCAATTCTTTTCTTTGATTCTTTAACTCTTATATCTGGCAATCCCACTATTTCAAATTCTGGTATTCCATTTCTTATATCTGTTTGAACTTCTACTAAATTTCCTTCTAACCCTGTTAATGATATTGACTTTATTTTTGATAACATATTTTCCTCCATGATCTTTAAAATTTTTATTGCTTTTTTTTACCATTTATTATAAAATTGAGTAAAACAAAAGAATGGTGATTTTATGAAAAAAAAAAAAACAAAAAATAAATTTGATGATATAAATGTTATTAATACAACTTCTAGTATAAAACTAAAAACTTTTTTAGTTATAATAATTTTATTTTTTATAGCATTAATTATAAGACTTATATTTTTTTACAATTTGTAAATGGCTCTGAACTTCAAAGTGCAGCAAGAGCTAGACAAACATTAACAGAAACTATTTCTGCAAAAAAAGAGGAACCATCTATGATGTTAATGGTCAAACATTAGCAATAAGCTATGAAACCGATAAAATCTACATAGATCCTACAAATATAAAAGATGAGAATAAAGAAACAATTGCACAAAAACTTTCCGAAATCCTTGAAATAGATTATCAAGAATTGTTAGAGAAAATAAATAATAATACAAAAAAGATTTTCAGTTGCATCTAATGTAGAGCAAAATAAAGTTGAACAAATAAAAGAATGGAAAAATAAATTGGATTTTTCAACAGGTATTATTTTCGAAGAGACTACATCTAGAACCTATCCATATAACACATTGGCATCAACAATTCTAGGTTTTACTAATTCAGACAATTCTGGTGCTTATGGAATAGAATATTCTTGGAACTCGTTTTTGAGTGGTACAGCTGGAAAATCAGTTAGCTTAAAAGATGCTAGTCAATCAGAAATTGCAAATTCTGAGAAATCATATATAGCTGCTGAAAACGGTTATGATTTAAATCTAACAATTGATGTAAATATTCAAGGAATTATTGAAAGAGAATTAGCCACTGCTGTTGATGAATATGAATGTGATAGTGGAATTACAATTGCAATGGATCCATCTACTGGCAAAATTTTGGCTATGGCTGACTATCCAAATTTTGATCCTAATAATCGTAACACTCCTAATAGTAAATTAGCAGAAAATTGGGATACGTTATCTAGTGAAGAAAAATCTAATGCTTTACTTAGAATGTGGACTCCAAAAGCTGTAACTGATACTTATGCTCCAGGCTCTGTTTTTAAATTAATAACTTCTTCTATTGGACTTGAAGAAAATCTAGTAAAAACAGATACAGCTGGTGAATTTAATTGTACTGGATATTATTATATAAATGGTGAAGAAAAACCAATAAGATGTTGGAATTGGAGAAAACCTCATGGAAAACAATCTTTAAGAGAAGCTCTCGAACATTCTTGTAACCCTGCATTTATAGAACTAGGATTGCGAATTGGTGCTCAATTATCATATAAATATTATCAAGCTTTCGGATTATTTGAAAAAACAGGAATTTCACTTCCTGGTGAAGCAATTGGTAAGTTTTATGATTTAAACAAAATAAATCAACACGAACTTGCTACAATGTCATTTGGAGAAAAGTTTACAATTACACCAATTCAAATGATTTCAGCTGTTTCTACAATTGCTAATGATGGTGTTTTTAGTTCAACCACAATTAGTAGACAAAATTACAAATACAGATACTGGTGAAGTTACTGAATTTAAAACAAAAGAAATTCGTCAGGTAATTTCAAAATCTACTACTGATAAAGTAAAATCAATGATGGAATCTGTAGTTTCAGAAGGTTCTGGATATAGAGTTGCAGAACAAGCCAAAGGGTTTTCAATTGGTGCAAAAACAGGAACATCAGAACCAACAAGTTCAACTTCTAAAGACGGTTATACAGCTTCATTTGTTGCAATTTCTCCTGTTGAAAATACCAAAATTGTTTTACTTGTTATATTAAAAAATCCAAAAGGTTCTTTACATAATGGTGGCCAAATTGCTGCACCAACAGCAGGAAAAATGTTTGCAGAGATTTTACCATATATGGGAATTGAATCTGGAAATAAAGTTAATGAAACAAATAATAATTTATCTGAAAGTGATTTATATTAATTTTTTACATAAGATGCACAAAATAATGTGCATCTTATTTTATTAAAATTATAAATTTTCTTTTTTATAATTTTCTAATGCTATTGCTACCTGATCTGGACATGAAGTTCCTTTTACTCCACATTCAATTCCTTTTAGCATTTCTATTACATCATCTATTTTTCTACCTTCTACTAATCTAGAAACACCTACTGTATTTCCTGGACATCCTCCAATAATTTTTAAGCTTTTTATTATGTCTCCTTCTATGTCAAATATCATTTGCATAGAACATACTCCTTCTGGATTATATGTATATTTCATTTTTTTCATCCTTTCTTATATAAATTACCATTCTATTATACAAGATTTCACTAAATTTTACAATATTTTATTTTTTCTATTTATTATTTTATTCCCGCTAATAACACATAATCTTGCATTTTTTCAAAATAATTCTTTAATTCTTCACATCCTTCACAACTTTCTTCTTTTAAATATTTCAATATTTCTATAAAATTAATTTCAGTTCCATTTTCTAACATATGTCCCTTATTATTTTCAATTTCTAAAAATACACTTTGATAATATTTCTTTTTGGTAAGTTCTGATATTAATACTTTATTTAAAAAAATATCTCCTTCTGGATGAATCTTCTTATCGCTTATTTCTTCTTCATATATTAAACACCAATAACAAAATATTGACTCTTTTATCCTTGAATTTTTTATAGGTTTAAAATAAATCTCAACTTCATTATCATTTTCTAATTTAGCTTTTGTTTTTATTACCTCAAACTCATACTCTGAAATATTTTTTAATTTTAATCTTTTTTCTATTATTATTTTATCTACTTGTATATTTAATATTTTTCTTAAAATATCTACTAATTGCCTATCTGACTTTTTATATTATAGTTTCTAATTCTTTTTACTTTATTATTTTCTATAATAACCACTCCTTTTAATATGATTAATAAAACGTTTTATATGATTTTTTAATTTTCTTTAAAAGAAAAAAATAACAAATATTTGATTTAAATTTCTTGAAAAAAATTGTTTTGAAATATTTAACACACTTAGTATAAATTTTTTATATACATTTGTCAATATATTAATATAAATTTAAATATGTTTTCATCGACAAGTTTTGATAATTTTTTATGAAACAACACTTTTTATTCTAACATCTTCCTTATCTTATCAATATTTTTTATCGCTATCTCATACCCGTATTTATAACATATATCCATTTTATCAACATCAATAAGTCCTGTTCCATCTGTTGGAACTGTTAATACAAAATCACTTTTTTTCAATGAGTTAATTGATAATTTATTTCCCATAATATCTAGAGTCTTCATTATAATATTCATAATATCGTAATCATTATAAACAGGATCTGACTCAAAATTTACAGATATTATTTTTCCAGTATAAACTTTCTTTAATTCTTCTGTTGGAAGATTATTTAAAACTCCTCCATCCATAAATATATGATTTTTATATTCACAAGGACAAAATATTGCTGGGAAACTACTGCTAGCTCTAACAGCTCTCCCTATCCCTATTTCTGTTATATAATTATCTTTTATATTTTTTCTTGAAGCACAGTTAGTAAAAATATATTCTTTTGATTCACCAATATCAACAGCTGAAACTAATAAAGGCATTTTTATATCTCCAATTAGTCTAAAACCTTTTTTTTTTTCTTGCTAATTCATCATACATTTTTTTCAAATTCATTTCCATCACTTAACCCAGCAATTCCTATTTTGTTATTTCTTATGAAATTAGTTATACCATTTATTATTGGTTTACTTCTTATATTTATAATATCTCTTGCATATCTCTTAAATAATAAGTAAATATAATATGGGCTATATCCCATAGCATATAATGTTGCAATTATATCCTGCACTTGTTCCAGCAATAGCCGCTACTTTTATATTTTTTTTTCCTCAAGGGCTTTTAATACCCCAACATGTGCAATTCCTCTAATTCCTCCTCCTGCTAATGACACTCCAACTTTCATATATTTTCTCCTCACCAATTAAATAATTTCTTATATATTTATTTGCAAAATAAAATAAGTAAATACATATAAACAGTATTTACTTATTTTGTTTTTTAATCTATTTATTTTCTATAATATTTCCGTTAATATCTAAATTATAAGTTATTTCTTCATTATAAACTTGTATCTTTTCATCTTCAATATTAATTGTAGCATTCTCTATTTCTACAGTTTTTTTCTAATTTATTATTGAAAATATATGTCATATTGTTTTCAAAATTTATAGCTTGATATGCATTTGTATTTCTTATAATTTGTAACAAATCATATTCACAATTTATTAAAGTTTTACCATCTTTATCTATTACACCATATTTATTATTTTCAAATTTTATATAAACATTATCATTATCTGTTTTTTCAATTGTTGTATCAAAAGGGATATTCACTTCTTTTCCATCTTTATCAAACACTTTTTTCTCTTCTCCTTTTGTAGCATATATATATATTCCCTTTACTTCTAACGAATCATATTCAACCTTTAATACTTCATTTCCTTTTTTTCATTAAAAGCACCATATTTTCCAGTTCTTTCTGCTATAAATAAATTAAAATCTTTTTCGTAATTTATTGTTTGATATTGAGTATTTATAATTTTCACATTATTTATAAATACTCCATATTGTCCATTTTTGATGCAATCAAATATACATTATTTTTATCTATAACGTTAACAATTCTTAATATTTGATTATAATCTGTCGTTAATACCTGATCATAATCATAATCATAATATCCATATCTATATCCATCACTTGTTGTTTTACAAACAATATATCCAGATTTTTTATATTCATCTTGTTCATTATAATATTCATCTGATTGAATAGAATCAAATTCATCTTTTATTAACTGTTTTCCTTTTACATCATATATTTTGTACTTATTATTGTCTTTTACTATTACTTCATTTTCCTTATATCCTAAACTATAAATTTGTTCATATCTAGCATCTAATATTACTTTCCCTGTTATTGATAACAAACCATATTTCCCATTTTTTTGATATATTATTGCATTTTTTTTTTTCATATTTTTCTTCTAACAAATTAGATAATTTTATTGGTTCTACAGCATCATAGTCCTTTAAAATTTCTGAACCTTTTTCATTATAAACTACTGTTTTTTCTCCATCATTATCACATATAAAAAAATTCCTCTATGTTCATTTGGTATTACTACTTGTTCATATTGAGGCTTTACAATAACTTTTTCATCTTGATTTTTTACTCCATATTTTCCATTTTCTGCTATTACACTATATATAACTGATTTATCTTCTGCCTCATCATTTATCTTATCTTTATTAGGTAAATATATTGATAAACCTAAACTTATTATTACTATTACAATAAATATTACTATTCCTATTCCTTTTTTTCATGTTCTGCTCCTTATTTATAATTATAAGCATATTTTCTTTTTTACACATATTTTACTATGTTATTACTTTTTTTTTCAATAATTTTCATATAATTTTCATATTGACTTTCAATATTCAAAAATATATAATATTTTTGAAAGGATTTTTATATGAGTAAAAGAAGGCGTCGTGGAAGAAATCACGAAAAAATTAAAAAAGTTAATTTTATATATATAATTTCCATACTAATAGTACTATTAATCCTATTCTTTTTAACATTTTTATCATTACTTAATATGGGAAATTCAAAAATATTACATAATATTTATATAAATGGAATATCTGTTTCATCTTTATCACAAAATGATGCAAAAGAAAAATTAAATTCTGAATTGGATACTATACTTTCACAACCAATTACTCTTTCTTTTGAAGATTTTTCTGTAGATTTTTTACCTGCTGAAATAGATTTTTCTTATGATACATCTTCAGCACTTGAGCAAGCCTATAGTATAGGACGTACAGGAAATATATTTTCAAATAATCTAAATATACTATCTTCATTATTTAAAAGAACTAATTTAACTTCTAAATATTCTTATAATGAGGAAAAATTAATTAATATTATTAATAATATAAGTGTTGATATTCCTAATTTAGTAATAGAACCATCTTATTATATTTCAGATGATACATTGGTAATTACTGGTGGAACAGATGGTAATGAATTAAATAAAGATAAAACTCGTGATTTATTATTGTCAACAATTATCAATAACCAAAAATCATTAAGTTTACCAGTTGAATATATTTCTTCTAATTCAATTGACATAGACAAAATTCATGACGAAATATATTGCGAACCACAAAATGCTTCTGTTACTAAAAATCCATACAAAATTTCAGCTGAAAAAGATGGTATTGATTTTGCCATTTCAATAGATGAAGCAAAAGAACTTGCTTCAAATAAAGATGCTTCAGAAATATATATTCCATTAAAATATATAAAACCTGAAATTACAATTGCAGATTTAGGTGAAGATATATTTGGAACAAAATTAGGCACTTCGACTACAATATATGACTCAACAAATTTTAATAGATCTACAAATATTGATATTGCTTGTGAAAGAATAAATGGAACAATTCTTGAACCCGGTGAAACATTTTCTTTTAATAAAGTAGTCGGTGAAAGAACTGCTAAAAATGGTTTTAAAGAAGCTTTAATATATAATGGTGGCGAAGTAGATTATGGTCTTGGTGGCGGAATATGTCAAATCTCCTCAACACTCTATAATGCCGTATTAAAAGCAAATTTAGAGATTGTTGAAAGAAAAAATCATAGTATGACTGTTTCTTATCTTCCTATAGGTCAAGATGCTTCAGTTTCATATGGTAGTGTAGATTTTAAATTCACTAATTCAAGAACTTATCCAATAAAAATTGTTGCAACAGCAAAAGCAGGAGTAATAACAGTTTCTGTTTTAGGCGTTCTAGAAAAACAAGAATATGTAGTAACATTTGAAACAGAGATTCTTGAAACAACTGATTATAAGACAACTTATGAATATTCATCTAGTGTTCCAGTAGGAAAAGAAGAAATTAAACAAGTTGGAAAAAATGGTTATAAATGTTCAACTTATAAAATTCTATCTTTGGGAGAAAAAGAAGTATCTCGTACTTTACTTTCAACAGATACCTATAAATCTCAAAAAAAGAAATTATATTAAAACATAAATAATAAAAAAAAAAGACTTTCCTATTTTTTTGAAGTGAAAGTCTTTTTTATTTATTTTTCAACGTGAATTTTAGCACCTAATTTTTTTTAGTTTTTCATCTATTTTCTCATACCCTCTTAAAATATAATGAATATTATCAATTTGTGTAATTCCTTTAGCATATAACCCTGCCATAACTAATGCCGCTCCTCCTCTTAAATCGGTTGCAACAACATTTGTTCCTTGAATTTTCTTTGTTCCCTTTATTATAGCTGTTCTACCTTCCACATTAATTTTGGCTCCCATCCTAATTAATTCTTGGGCATATTTATATCTACTTTCAAATATATTTTCTGTTATAACAGATGTACCTTTAGCTGTAATTAATAATGCTCCAAATATTGATTGCATATCTGTTGGAAAACCAGGATATGGCATCGTTTTTATATCTACTGATTTTACTCTTTTAGGAGCAATTATTTCAATTTCATCTTTATTAATATTTAATTTGCAATTTGTCTCTTCTAGCTTATTTAGAATTGGCTCAATATGAAATGAATTAACATTAAGAAGTTTAATATCACCACTTGTTATAGCACCTGCCACTAAATATGTTCCTGCTTCAATTCTATCTGGCATAATATTATAGCTTACTTCTGCTAATCTATTTACACCTATTATTTCAACTTTATCAGTTCCTGCTCCATTTATTTTTTGCCCCCATTTTATTAAGATATTTTATCATATCCTCAATTTCAGGCTCTCTTGCGGCATTTGTAATTACAGTAGTTCCTTCTCCTAAACATGAAGCTAAAATAATATTTTCTGTGGCTCCAACACTTGGAAAATCTAAGTGTATTTGTGTTCCTATAATTTTTTCAGTGTTGCATATTATTTCCCCATATTCTTCTTTTATGTTTATTCCTAATTTTTCAAATCCCTTTAAATGTAAATCTATTGGTCTTGAACCAATTTCACATCCACCTGGGCATGAAAATTTTGCTTTATGATATTTTCCTATCAATGCTCCTGCAAGAATTACAGATGAACGCATTTGTCTCATTAAATCATCTGGTATCTCATATGTATGTACTTTATTAGTATTTATAATTATTTTATTATTCTTTCTTTTTTATCGTTGCTCCTATTTTTTTCAAAATTTCAAACATAGTATTAACATCTTGAATATCTGGAACATTATATAATGTTGTTGTTCCTGCATTTAACACTGTTGCTGCAATTATAGGCAATGCTGCATTTTTAGAACCCGATATCTTTATTTCTCCTTCTAGCTTTTTTCCACCTTGAATTATAAATTTTGACATTTTTTCTCCTTTCTCTGTCATTAAATTTCATACTACATTTTATGTAATTCAATAAAAAATGTGATTTTATATATATTGCAATTTATTTTATCTTATAGTAAAATTATTACATAGAAAGGGACTAATATATGGAACAAATTTCGAAGAAAAAAAAAGATTACAATTTTAGGAATAGGATTATGGGAATTACTATCATATTTTATATTATATAGTATTGCTGGATTTTTTGTTGAAACAATTTTTGCAATTGTAAGATATGGCGTTTTTTGAAAGTAGACAAAGCTTTGTCTACGGTCCTTTTGTAGTATTTATGGGCTCGGCGCTATAATTATGATTATATTTCTACAATATTTTAAAAAAAATAGAATTACATTATTTTTTGGTGGTTTTGTTATTGGCTCAATAACAGAATATCTTGTTAGTTTAATCGGTGAATTAATTTTACATGTAAAATGGTGGGATTACTCTAATTTACCTTTAAATATTAATGGTAGAATTTGTTTTTACTATTCTATTTTTTGGGGAATTCTTGCTATATTCCTAATGAAAGCAATTCAACCACAAGTCAGAAAATTTATGGCATTAATATTAAGAAAATTTAATCTTTCTACTATAAGAACCATCATTCTGGTATTAACAATATTTATTGCTATAGATTGTATAATTTCTGCATATGCCATAAATATGTTTAGAATAAGAATGATTGCTATAAATGATTTAAATGTTGCACATAAAGATGAAATCATAGAATTAAATTTAAAACTTAATAAAAGCAAAATTCATTCATTTTTAATTCATTACTTTTTAATGATAAAAAAATGATTAGAACATATCCAAATTTAAAACAAGAAAAAAATTAGATGGTACAATTGTTTATTTTAAAGATTTACTTCCAGATATAAAACCATATTATTATAAATTCGTAGCAAATTTATAAATAAGAAAAAAGTCATTATAAAGAATAAAAATATTCTTTGTAATGACTTTTTAATTCTATTTCAACATTTCTTCAACTTTATTAATTATATTTTCAATATTTAATCCATATTTTTCTTTAACTTCTGTTGCGCTACCAGATTCAGTAAATACATCATTAACTCCTATGAAGCTAATTGGTGCATGTGATTTCTTTTGAGCTAATATTTCTGAAATTGCTCCTCCTAATCCACCAATTATTGAATGATTTTCGATTGTTAAAATGCATTTTACATTGTTTGAAATCATATTAATCATATCTATATCTAATGGTTTAATTGAAAAGATATTTATTAATTTTCCTTTATATCCTTTTTGTTCTAATGCTTCAAATCCTTTATATGCAATTCCTGCTGCAGTACCTTCATATACAATAGCAAAATCATTTCCATTGTCTCTTACAATTGTTGATTTTCCAATTTCAGGTTCTCCATCAAATTCAACATCTGGTACAACATCTCTTGCAACTCTTATATAAACAGGTCCATTATATTCAATTGCAATTTCTATTGCTTCTTTCATTTCTTTTTTATTTGATGGCACTAAAATTTTTACATTTGGTATTGCACGAACAATTGCCAAATCTTCATTTGCATGGTGTGTTGCACCATCTTTTCCATTATCCATTCCAGCATAACTTGCAATCATTTTTATATTTGAGTTTGCATATGCTGCTTGACGAAGTTGTGTCCAAGCTGTTCCAGAAACAAATATTGCAAAATTTACGTAGAATGGTATTTGCCCTTCTGAAGCTAATCCCATTGCAATTGACATAGCACTTGCTTCAGATATTCCCGCTTCTACAAATCTTTCTGGAAATTTATTTTGAAATTCTATCGCTTTAGTTGATTTTGCCAAATCACTATCTATTACATATATTCTATCATCTTTTTCGCCAAACTCACATAAAAATTCACCTATTTTATCTCTTAAACAAATCATTTTTTCTTCCATATTATATTTTCCTTTCAAACATATAAATCACAATAATTTTTTATTCTTCTCCTAAATCTTTCATTGCAATTTTATATTCTTCGTCACTAATTGCTCCATTATGCCATTTAGGATTATTTTCCATAAAAGAAACACCTTTCCCCTTTACTGTATTGCAAATAATAGCTATTGGTTTATCTTTTACTTGATAAGCTTCATTTAATGCATCCACAACCTGTTTCATATCATTTCCATCTATTTCTATAGTATAAAAATTAAATGCATCTACTTTTTTTCTTTAATGGTTCTAAATTCATTGATTTATTTACTTCATCATATGAGGATAATTTATTATAATCAATAACCATTATTAAATTATTTAATTTATAATGTGCTGCCTGTAACATTGCCTCCCAAATTTGTCCTTCTTGCATTTCACCATCTCCAACAATTGCATAAACATGGTGATTATCATTATTATTTTTCTTTGCAATCGCCATTCCAACAGCTATAGAAAGACATTATATACTATTATTTAAAATAATGCAATACTATTTATAATATTTTATGCAAATTTATAAAATTTATACATAAAATTAAAGCACACTCAAAAATACATAGATGAAAACTTTATTAGGATTCTTTTTAATAAAAATTATAGTTAAGCCCTCGATTTATTAGTATTGGTCAGCTCAATATATCACTATACTTACACCTCCAACCTATCTACCAATTAGTCTTATTGGAATCTTACTATCTTACGATATGGGATATCTTATCTTAGGGTGGGCTTCACACTTAGATGCTTTCAGCGTTTATCCCTTCGGAACTTAGCTATCCAGCTATGCACTTGGTAGTACAACTGGTGCACCATCGGTTCCTTCAACCTGGTCCTCTCGTACTAAGGTCAACTCCCTTCAAATATCCTCCGCCTGCGACAGATAAGGACCGAACTGTCTCACGACGTTCTGAACCCAGCTCGCGTACCACTTTAATGGGCGAACAGCCCAACCCTTGGAACGTACTTCCGCTCCAGGATGTGATGAGCCGACATCGAGGTGCCAAACCTCCCCGTCGATGTGAACTCTTGGGGGAGATAAGCCTGTTATCCCCAGGGTAACTTTTGTCCGTTGAGCGATGGCATTTCCACTTACAACCACCGGATCACTAAGACCTACTTTCGTATCTGGTCGACATGTCTGTCTCTCAGTTAAGCTTCCTTCTGCCTTTGCACTCTTTCGCGCGATTTCTGTCCGCGCTGAGGAAACCTTTGCGCGCCTCCGTTACTCTTTAGGAGGCGACCGCCCCAGTCAAACTGCCCGCCTGACATTGTCCTCAAGCCCGCTTAGGACTTATAGTTAGAATTCCAGTAATTTAAGGGTGGTATCCCAACGTCTGCTCCATATGCGCTGGCGCACATACTTCTTAGCATCCCACCTATCCTGTACATAAATTACCGAAACCCAGTATCAAGCTGCAGTAAAGCTCCATGGGGTCTTTCTGTCTTGTCGCAGGTAACTAGCATCTTCACTAGTACTACAATTTCGCCGAGTACATTGTCGAGACAGCTCCCAAATCATTACACCTTTCGTGCGGGTCAGAACTTACCTGACAAGGAATTTCGCTACCTTAGGACCGTTATAGTTACGGCCGCCGTTCACTGGGGCTTTAGTTCTAGGCTTCGACTTGCGTCTAACTCTTTCCCTTAACCTTCCAGCACTGGGCAGGTGTCAGCTCCTATACTTCATCTTTCGATTTAGCAGAAACCTGTGTTTTTGTTAAACAGTTGCTTGGGACTATTCTCTGCGACTGGATTTTACTCCAGCACCCCTTATTCCGAAGTTACGGGGTCAGTTTGCCGAGTTCCTTAACAATGCTTCTCTCGATCATCTTAGGATCTTCTCCTCATCTACCTGTGTCGGTTTGCGGTACGGGTACTTAATACAATTTCTATAAACTTTTCTCGCCATTAGCTTCTTGATAATTCGTTACTTTAATTTTCACTATATCTTTCGATACGAGTTTTTCCTCTTCCTCGCTTATCTTCCACTCCTGTGTCATTTATGTCTTTTAAGTATTACGTAGTGCAGGAATTTCTACCTGCTGTCCATCGGATACGCTTTTCGGCCTCTCCTTAGGTCCCGACTTACCCTGGGCGGACGAACCTTCCCCAGGAAACCTTAGACTTTCGATGGCATGGATTCTCACCATGCTTTCGCTACTTATTCCGGCATTCTCTCTTCTATCTCGTCCACATATCCTTTCGATTATGCTTCGTCCTACTATAGAATGCTCCTCTACCACTTACATATTTCTATGCAAATCCGCAATTTCGGTGTATAGTTTAGCCCCGGTAATTTTCCGCGCAACTTCACTCGACCAGTGAGCTATTACGCACTCTTTGAATGAATGGCTGCTTCTAAGCCAACATCCTGGTTGTTTACGCAAAATCACATCGTTTTCCACTTAACTATATCTTTGGGACCTTAATTGACGATCTGGGCTCTTTCCCTTTTGACCACGGAACTTAGCTCCCGCAGTCTGACTCTTGTTCTTACACATTTGGTATTCGTAGTTTGATAGAGTTCAGTAACCGTGTTGGCCCCTACCTCATTCAGTGCTCTACCCCCAAATGCTACGAAACAAGGCTAGTCCTAAAACTATTTCGAGGAGAACCAGCTATCTCCGAGTTCGATTGGAATTTCTCCGCTATCCACACCTCATCCCGAGACTTTTTAACGTCTATGAGTTCGGCCCTCCACTTGATTTTACTCAAGCTTCAGCCTGGACATGGATAGGTCACTCGGTTTCGGGTCTATTTCATATGACTTATTCGCCCTCTTCAGACTCGATTTCTCTTCGGCTCCGTACCTTTAGTACTTAACCTTGCCATATAAAATAACTCGCCGGACCGTTCTACAAAAAGTACGACATCGCACCTTAACGTGCTTTGTCTGCTTGTAAACATAGGGTTTCAGGTTCTATTTCACTCCCCTCCCGGGGTTCTTTTCAACTTTCCCTCACGGTACTTCTTCACTATCGGTTACCAATTAGTATTTAGCCTTACGGGGTGGTCCCCGCTCTTTCATACGAGATTTCACGTGTCTCGCACTACTCTGGATACTACCTTGTCAATTTGCTTTTCGTATACTGGACTTTCACCGTCTCTGGTTTGCTTTCCCAAACAATTCTACTAAACTCATTGAATCAATTATGTAGTCCGAACCCCAGATGAATTTCTTCTTCTGGTTTGGGCTCTTCCTATTTCGCTCGCCACTACTCTAGGAATCGAGTTTTCTTTCTTTTCCTGTGGGTACTTAGATGTTTCAGTTCCCCACGTTCCCCTCTATACACTACTTTACTCATGTACGGATTAACCAACTTTTTTCTTGGTTAGAGTTTCCTCATTCAGACATCCACGGATTATTGAATATTTGCTTCTCCCCGTGGCTTTTCGCAGCTTATCACGTCTTTCTTCGGCTTTTGGTACCTAGGCATTCTCCCTATGCTCTTAGTAGCTTAACATTTTTTATCTTCTTTTAATCCTAAAACTTTACAATCTTTCGATTACAAAGCTACTAGTTTTTCTAGTTTACCTTATTTCATCTATATATTTTTCAATGTGCTTTTTGCTAAAATTTGATTTAGCTTTTGGTGGGCTCAAATGGAATCGAACCATCGACCTCATGCTTATCAGGCATGCGCTCTAACCATCTGAGCTATGAGCCCATATTGTAGAGTTTGTCAATTGCATTCATTTGTATGAATTCTTGTTTTGTTAAACTCTGCAATTTCTTGCACTTTTGAATTATTGATTAATTTAATTATTTTTCAATATCTCAAAGTACATTGAAAAATAAACAATGAATCCATCTAGATCTGTTTCTCCTTAGAAAGGAGGTGATCCAGCCGCACCTTCCGATACGGCTACCTTGTTACGACTTCACCCCAATCATTGATTCTACCTTCGACTGCTGCCTCTTGCGTTAGCTTACAGGCTTCGGGTATTCCCAACTCTCATGGTGTGACGGGCGGTGTGTACAAGGCCCGGGAACGTATTCACGGCAGTATGCTGACCTGCCATTACTAGCAATTCCAGCTTCATGTAGACGAATTTCAGTCTACAATCCGAACTGAGACTACTTTTTTGAGTTTTGCTCCACCTCGCGGTCTCGCTTCTCTTTGTTATAGCCATTGTAGTACGTGTGTAGCCCAGGACATAAAGGGCATGATGATTTGACGTCGTCCCCACCTTCCTCCGATTTATCACCGGCAGTCTCTCCAGAGTCCCCACCTTGATGTGCTGGCAACTGGAAACAGGGGTTGCGCTCGTTGCGGGACTTAACCCAACATCTCACGACACGAGCTGACGACAACCATGCACCACCTGTATAAGTGCTCCGAAGAGCTAACTAATCTCTTAATTATTCACTTATATGTCAAGCCCTGGTAAGGTTCTTCGCGTTGCGTCGAATTAAACCACATACTCCACTGCTTGTGCGGGCCCCCGTCAATTCCTTTGAGTTTCAACCTTGCGGCCGTACTCCCCAGGTGGGATACTTATTGCGTTAGCGGCGGCACAGAGAATTTTAACATCCCCTACACCTAGTATCCATCGTTTACGGTGTGGACTACCAGGGTATCTAATCCTGTTTGCTCCCCACACTTTCGTGCCTCAACGTCAGTTTCTGTCCAGAAAGTCGCCTTCGCCACCGGTGTTCCTCCTAATATCTACGCATTTCACCGCTACACTAGGAATTCCACTTTCCTCTCCAGTACTCAAGAAAATCAGTTTTAGTTGCAGTTCCTCAGTTAAGCCGAGGGATTTCACAACTAACTTGACTTCCCGTCTACGCACCCTTTACACCCAATAAATCCGGATAACGCTCGCTCCCTACGTATTACCGCGGCTGCTGGCACGTAGTTAGCCGGAGCTTATTCTACAGGTACTGTCTTTGTTCTTCCCTGTCTAAAGCAGTTTACAATCCGAAAACCTTCTTCCTGCACGCGGCGTCACTGCGTCAGAGTTTCCTCCATTGCGCAATATTCCCGACTGCTGCCTCCCGTAGGAGTCTGGGCCGTATCTCAGTCCCAATGTGGCCGTTCAACCTCTCAGTTCGGCTACTGATCGTTGCCTTGGTAGGCCGTTACCCCACCAACTAGCTAATCAGACGCAAGCCCATCTATCAGCGGATTGCTCCTTTCCCTTTTGAACCATGTGATTCTAAGGCATATGCGGTATTAGCAGTCATTTCTAACTGTTGTTCCCCTCTGATAGGCAGGTTGCTTACGTGTTACTCACCAGTCCGCCACTAACCGCTCCAATAGTAAACTAATGGTTAAGTTCGTTCGACTTGCATGTCTTATGTGCGCCGCCAGCGTTTATCCTGAGCCAGGATCAAACTCTCAATATAATTTTGAGTTTTTTCAAGCTCTTTTTTTATAAACTTTAATTTTTTAATCTTTTTTTGATTTACTTTTTGGTACTTCTTTATTTCTAAAGAATACCGTTTGGTTTTTTCTCTAAAGGATTCATTGTTTACTTTTCAATGTACTTTTTTCGTTCTGCTGTTTGTGTAGAACGATTTGTATTTTAACATACCTTTTTCTTTTTGTCAACACTTTTCAAAAAATTTTTAAAAATTATTTTTTGCCATTTTTGAGGCAAAATAAAAAACTAGTAATTGATGTTTTTTGTTTGATTTTCGTCTTACTTTTTACTAATTCTTATGTAATAATTTTAATTATTTTTGTCTGTTACTCGGTACGTTTTCTATATTAACACATGATGTCATATTTTGTCAACACATTTTTTAAAATTTTTTATATTTTTTGCTTTTTAAATTGTTTTTACATTTTTATTGTTATAAAAACAAAAAATAGAAAACCTCATAAAATACACATTCACAGTCTATTTTACATTGTCTTCTATTTCGTTTACTATTTGTTTTCTTTTGATGGTTTATTCCAAGATATATAATCACATGATTTAGGATTGTTTTCACATATATAATACTTTCTTTTATTTTTTGCCTTTCGAACTTGAATAGTTCCACCACATTTTGGACAATGTTCTTCTATTGTTTCGACAATTGGTTTTGTATTCTTACATTCTGGATATCCTGGGCATGCTAAAAATTTTCCATATCTTCCATATTTATATACCATCATTCTTCCACATTTATCGCAAGGAATATCAGAAACTTCATCTACTAGTTCTACATGTTCTAGTTCTTTTTCAACTCTTTCTACATTTTCTTCAAAAGGACCATAAAACTCTTCTATCATCTTTTTCCAGTTTTCTTTTCCTTCTGCTATATTATCAAATTCAGTCTCTACTTTTGCAGTAAATTCTACATTTATTATATCTGCAAAATTTTCACATAATAGTTTATTTACTATTTTTCCTAATTCTGTTGGTAATAATTGTTTTTGTTCTTTTTCTATATATCTTCTTTCTAATATAGTAGTAATTGTAGGAGAATATGTACTTGGCCTTCCTATTCCTTTTTCTTCTAATGTTTTTACTAAACTTGCTTCTGTGTATCTTGCTGGTGGTTCTGTAAAGCTTTGTTTTGGTTCTATTTTTTCTAATTTTACAATTTCATTTTGTATAAGTTCTGGCAACATTCCCGCTTCTTTTTCTTCTTTTCCATCAGTTCCTTCTACATACAATGTCATAAATCCTTTAAATTTTAAATTCTGTCCATTTGCTTTAAATGTATAATCATTTGCGTTTATTGTTACAGACATTGTATCATATACAGCAGATGCCATTTGACTAGCCATAAACCTATTATATATCAATTTATATAATTTATATTGATCCTTTGTTAAAGAATCTTTTATTTTTTCTGGTTCTAGTTCTGCATATGTTGGCCTAATACCTTCATGTGCATCTTGCGCTTCTTTATTAGTCTTATAATATCTATTTTCATAATAGTTTTCCCCATATGTTTCAGTAATATATTTTTTTGCAGTTACTCTTGCTTCTTCTGAAATTCTTGTAGAATCTGTTCTCATATATGTTATAAGTCCAACAGTTCCTTTGTCTTGAATTTTTACTCCCTCATACAATCCCTGTGCAACAGACATTGTCTTTTTTATCGAAAAGCCTATTTTTCTTGATGCCTCTTGTTGCATTGTACTAGTTGTAAATGGTGGAGCAGGTGTCCTTTTCTTTTCACTTTTTTTAACTTCTTCTATAATATATGTAGCTTTTTTTTTATTGTAGCTAATATTTCATTAACTTCTTCTTGAGAATGTATTTCTTGTTTTTTACCTGACTTTCCATAAAATTTTGCTTCAAATTTTTTATTTGTTTTTTATCAATAAGTTCTGCATAAATATTCCAATATTCTTCTGGAATAAATTTTTCTATTTCTTCTTCTCTATCTACTATTAATTTTACTGCAACTGATTGTACTCTTCCTGCAGATAACCCTCTTCTTACTTTTTTCCATAAGACTGGGCTTATTTTATATCCAACTATTCTATCCAATACTCTTCTTGCTTGTTGAGCATCTACTAAATTAATATCTATATCTCTAGGTTCTTTTATTGCTTTTTGTACTGCTGTTTTTGTTATTTCATTAAATGTTACTCTTGTTATTTTATTTTTATCTTCTTCTAAAATTTTTGATAAATGCCATGCAATTGCTTCTCCTTCACGGTCAGGGTCAGTTGCCAAATATACTTTTTTTGCATTTTTAGCATCTTTTTTTAATTCTTTTATTAAGTCTCCTTTTCCCCTTATGTTTATATATTCTGGTTCAAAGTTATTTTCTATGTTTATTCCTAATTTTGATTTTGGTAAGTCTCGAATATGTCCCATTGATGCTACAACTTTTGTATTTCCACCCAAGAACTTTTTTATTGTGTTAGCTTTAGCTGGTGATTCTACTATTATTAGTTTATCTGTCATATTCTTTTCTCCCTTCTCTTTTTATTACTTTTGGTATTGTAACTTATTTTTTTTTTTTTGGCAATACCTTTAATTTATTTTATACATATTTAAAATGGTATAGGAAATCCTATACCATTAACATATCATATTTATTTTTTTTTCTTCTAATTCTATTAGAACATCTTCTAATCCTATAGGTGTTACTTCATTTTCTTTTAGTTGATACAAGATTTTATCAACTTCTTTTTCGCTATTTGTAATATTTTCTATTTTCCTTTGTTCAACTCCAATTTTTTCTTTATATTCTGTTTTTATTACTTGTATTCCAAATATTAATTTTTGTCTAGATGGTATTTCATTTGTTATTTTATAGTATTCTACTTTTATTGGATACTCTATTCCTGCCTCTCTTAATTCGTCACGATTAATAAATATACTTCCAAAAAAGTTTTTCAATGTTATTCCCCCTTTTTCATGTGTGCACTTAATATTATTATTTCGAAATTATGTTATTTACTATATTACTCTATTTTTGAAAATTCAAGTGATTTCTGTCACTTTTTTTATTTTTTTCTTTTAATAATCGACAAGATTTGGCATAAATTTCTTTTTTCCTATGTTATAATTAATTTATATTACATAATATGAACGTTCATTTCTTTCCTTATATATTTTTTATTTCTTATTATATTAGTATTTTATATTTTTCTCATTTACTAATATTTTTTGGAGAAAGGTACATTTTTATTGTACCTTTTTATTAATCTATTTTAATCGATTTAATTCCAAATGTCCCATATATAGGATCTTCGAACAGTGGAAGTATAGGAGGATAAATTGTAAAGATTAAGAAACATAACAATATTATTATCGAAGTTATTATTGATAATGCTTCTAATTTACACATTTCTTTTTGCTTTAGCATTTTGTATACTATATATTCACCCAAAAGAATTCCTATTATAAATGAAGCAATATCTAATAAAAAGAAACTTCTTCCTATAATTCCTGTATATGTATAAAAAAATACTACCACAAAAATCAAAGCAAAAACAATTCCATACATTTGAGCATACCAATAATTACATAATTTTCTTCCTATTTTAAAATACCCAATTATAGAAATAAAAAACATTGGATAAAATAATAATTTTAAATGTTCCCAAACACTTTCATTTATAGTGCTAAATAAGCCTACTATTACATTATAGTTAAACCATTCATATGTAAAATGCAATATAGTTCCTAATATTAAACAAAATATACTAGCAAATATTTGCCATTTTTTTATATTCATATTTTACCTCCACATATTTTTACTAAATATATGCTTTAATTTCTTTTTTATTACTCAATCTTTTTACTATTAAAAACCATAAAATACTATTTTATTTTACTATAACATATCTTAGTTTTATATCTATAATAATAAATATGAATTTTAGTAAATATTCTTATTTTATTATTTTTCATAGCATTATTATATATTAGATGTTAATTGGCATTCGATGACATCGACAAATCATCTATTTCTTTTTGAAATAAATAAAAATCCAATTAACACTAATATATTATGCCTAAATTACACAAATTCAATTCAAGAGCTGCAAATTTATATGTAGCTTTCTTTTTTATGGAATATTTTTATAATATTTGCATATAATATACAAATATTAAATTTATTTTTTCAAAGTATTGACAAAACATTATTTAGTGTTATATAATTAGTTTGTTATTACATCGCGGGGTGGAGCAGTTGGCAGCTCGTTGGGCTCATAACCCAAAGGTCGATAGTTCGAGTCTATCCCCCGCAACCATAATATAAACTCAATAATCTGAGAGATTATTGAGTTTTTTATCTCTAGAAATGAATAAATTTTCCAAAAAAGATATCAAAATAAGATATCTTTTTTTGTTTTCCTGTATTATTTCTAATAAAACTTTAAAATATCTTTTTTTATTCTCTTGCATTATCACCTAAATGGTATTATAATATTTACATAAAAAACTTTGAAAGGAGTTACTACTATGAAAAACATCTCTTTATCTCAAGAAGTAAAAACTATTGTGCGGGGGATGGTTTCAAATGCCGCAAAGTTTAAACTTGAGGTGCTTACAACATTTCTGCTTTTTGACTCTATGATGTCTCAAAAACAATTTTCCAGTTTAATCGCAAAATACTCAAGTTGTAATCTAGAAGGAATTATTAACCTAATCGAAAACATTTACAAAAACAATCCTTTCGGATTTAACGAAAAAGAAGTTGAAACAATAGAAGAAAGAGATTATTTTATTAGTGTTCTTAAGGATTCTGATATTGATAATCCTCAAAATTTCATTTTCTCTCAATGGATTGCTAATGTCTTTTTTCTTTGCTTATATCCTTGTAGAAAGTGATGAGGAGCAAGAATTGACTCTTTCTCATTTGACTTTAGCACTTTTCAACAATCTAAATGATCAAATGCTTTCTTTCTTCACAGATATCGGAACAAACATTGAGCAATTAATTTCGCAAGTAGAGTATCTATCTCTTTTAGATTCTTGCATTGAAGATGATTCTGCTTTAGTTATTCCTGATTCTATCTCTGGTTGTGTAACTATTCTAAATGATAATTTTAAAAATCAGAAGAGTAGTGCTATATTGGGGCGTGATAAAGAGTGCAAGAAAATTTGGAAAACTATAATGAAAAAGACCAAACGTAATGTGATTCTTGTCGGAAAACCCGGCGTTGGCAAATCTTCTGTTGTTTATAAGATGGCCTGTGACATTGTAAACGGCAATTGTCCTAGCATATTCAAAAGCTTCATTATTTTATCCCTGAGTGTAAGTAATCTCATATCTGGTACAACATACAGAGGCCAAGCAGAACAGCGTTATCAAGATTTGATTTCTTTAATTGAAAAACATGATAATATCATTCTTTTCATTGATGAGATTCACATGATCGTCGGCGCTGGTGCATGTTCTAATGACGAATCTCTTGATTTCTCTAATGCTCTAAAACCTCTTCTTGCAGGGGATAAATCTATTGTTATTGGAGCAACTACTGAAGAAGAGTATCAAAAAGCTTTTTCCAAAGAAGGTGCTTTAAAACGTAGATTCCGTACCATTGAAATCAAGGAACCAAAAGCAGAAGAAGTTTATCCTATGTTAAAAGAATCTGTTAAACGTCTAGAACAATTCCATGGTGTAAAAATTTCAAGAAAAATGATTGATAAAATTATTTTTTATTCTTCTTGCTTTGATTACACCACTTGTAATCCTGATAGAACAATTAGTCTTGTTGACTTGTCTATGGTTTCGGCGAAATTAACTCATCAAAAGTATGTCACTCAATCTGCTATCCTTGAAAACTTTGAAGCTAACTTTGAAGCATACAAGAAAATGCCTTCTGATGTCATTAGTGCTACTGCTTACCATGAAGTTGGACATTATATTGTTAGTCGCTTCTCCAAAAAATTAATTGATTTTGATGTATTAGCAATTACAATTATTCCAACTGAAAGTTATTTAGGTCAAAACGTTTTGGATCCAACAGATATTACTCCTTGTCCAGACATGGATTACTATTCTGATCTAATTGGTATGTATCTTGCTGGTAGAATTTCCGAAACAATTTTTTCAAACACAAGATATAATGCTGGAGCAAGTTCTGATCTGGATGTTGCAACCAAATATGCATATGATATGGTAACAAGATATGGTATGCGTTCTGATGTAGGAACAAATCGTGTTTTTCTTAATACAGAACAATACCATATGCAAACTTCAACAATTACTAATAAAGTTAATGCTGAAATTGACAAAATCATAAAAAATGCATATGATAAGGCCTTAAATCTCTTAAAAGAACACTCCAATTAGTCCACGTTTTGGTTGAAAAACTACTTGAAAATGGCATGTTGAGCAAACTTGAATTAGAGGAAATTATTAAATCTGTTGAAGGTTCTGGTGAATAATATGTAGTAAAACTCTTTGGCAGGGACTTTGTCCCTGCCTTTCTTTTGTTATACATATATGTACTTTTTTATTTCTTCATATTTATTCTCTCCTATTCCATTAACACTTTTTAATTCCTCTATTGACTTAAATTTTCCGTTTTCTTTTCTGTAATTTATAATTTTTAATGCTAATGATGGACCTATTCCCGGTAAAGTTTCTAATTCTGTTTGTGTTGCTGTATTAATATTTACATTAGATACTTTGAAGGCAGATTCGCTTTTTGTATCTACTGTTGTTGCATTTTTATTACTATCATTTTTTTTTCATCTCCAGAACTCATTGTTATATATTCAAAATTAGGATTATTTTTTTTTAATTCTATACTACTTGGAATATTTACTTTCATTCCATCTTGTAACATATATACTAAATTGACTTTCATAATATCAGCCTTTTGTGTGATCCCACCTGCATAATCAATTGCATCAACTATTCTGCTTCCAATAGGTAAAACAACTATTCCAGGATTATTCACTTCCCCTGTTATATAAACATATATCTTTTCATTATCATTTATAACTTCATTTTCGAAATCTTCTACATTTTCTGTACCTTCTTCTATTTTTTCTTCTACATCATCAATAACTTCATCTTTTAGTATATTTTTTTCTTCAAAATTTTCTTCTTCGTCTTTCTTAAATATGTCATCTGCTTCTTCAATTATTTCTATCTCATTATTATTATCCACCATCATTTCCTCTATAATTATATATGAGGCAACTAATATTACCATTATACATACTATTATAAAAAACTTATTTTTTATAATCTTTAATAATTTATTTTTTATATTCATAAAAATCAATCCTTTCTTAATTTTTTCAAATTTATATTAATATCCTTGAATTTAATCTTAAAATACGTTATTATATTGATACAAGAAAGGATGTTAATACATATGAAAAAAACGTTTTTTTATAATTATATTATTAATTGTAACTTTATTTAATTTATATACTACTTTATCTTTTGCAGATGATACTGTACCAGATTCTGATTTTCAAATTTATTCGGCTGGTTCAGTTTTAATGGATGCATCAACAGGAAAAGTTTTACTTCAAAAAGATATGAATCTTCAATTATATCCAGCTAGTACAACAAAAATTTTAACAGCTATAATTGCAATTGAAAAATTAGATTTAACTTCAAAATTAACAGCAAGTCGTTCTGCAATAATGGCAATTCCTTCAGGATATTCAAATGCTGGAATAAAAGTTGGAGAATCTTTAAGTGTAAATGATTTATTAGAAATGTTCTTAATACACTCAGCAAACGAAGTTGGATATATTTTGGCAGAAGAAATATCTGGTAATATTGAAAATTTTGCAAATTTAATGAATCAAAAAGCATTAGAACTTGGTTGCACAAATACACATTTTACTAATCCTAGTGGAATTCATGACGTTAATCATTATTCAACAGCTTATGATATGGCTCTTATAGCTAAATATTGCATGAGAAATGAAACATTTAGAAATATAGTTAACAAAAAAAGTTGTAAATTTTCAGCAACAGATTTATATCCTGAAGAACGATATTTTAAAAATACAAATAGTTTATTAGATTCATCTAATAGATATTATTATGAATATGCTATAGGAATAAAAACTGGTTTTACTACACAAGCTAAAAATTGTTTAATTGCTGGTGCAAAAAAAGATGGAATCGAATTAATTGCTGTTATGTTAGGCGCTGAAGCTACTGAAAACGGTCAAAGTGGACGATATGTAGATGCAAAAAATCTTTTTAATTTTGGTTTTGAAAATTATGAAATCAAAAAATTTTTAAATGAAGGAACAAAAGTTGCTGAAATAAAAGTAAAAAAAATGCTACCAAAGATACTCAAACATTAAATTTAATTGCAAATGCTTCTCTTTCTACTACATTTCAATCAAATTTTGATACCACAAGCCTAATTCCTTCTATAGAAATAAAAGAAAATATTTCTGCTCCAATTGCAAAAGATGCTATTCTAGGAAAAATTTCTTATAACATTGATGGTATAATTTACGAAGCTGATTTAATAGCTGAAAATGATGTTATAAAATCGAATTTTATAGAAACACTTCTTCAAATTTTATTAGCAATAATTGTTCTAATATTAATAGCTGAATTTTTCTCACATAAACGAAAAAAACAAAAGAATAATAAAAAAAATTTAAAAAAAAAATAGTTCTGTATATAAATTTAATCTTGAATAAAATTAATTTGATATAAATTATGGAGGGAGATTTTCCCTCCACTTTTATTTATAATCTTTTCCAATTATAATTGTAACATCTGTATTATTAGAAGCTGTTGTACTTGAAGATAAAACACCAACTCCTAATAATTCTTGTATTTGTTCTATATATTTTCCATCAACATCTGTATTATTGATTATTGTCGTTTTAGATATAGCTTCAACATCATTTGTTTTTACATTATATCCTTTTTCTTTTAATAGTTTTTGAACTTTGTTTAATTTATTTTTTGAACCAGAAGCATTTAACACTTCTATCTTTATTTCTTTAGTTTCACTTGTTGGAATATCAATAACTTGTCCATTGTTATCTGTATTAGAAGTTTCTTCTTCATTTTCTTCATTTTCGAAATACAATGATTCAACTAATTTCTTTGCTTCTGTTTTATTTGTTAATATAAACCAATATGGTGCATATAAATTTCCACTCTGTGTTGGTTCTACTGAAGTGCCTGGTAATACAACACTCTTTAAATTTTCTACATTAAAATTAATTGCATATGGTACATATGATTTTATATTTGATATTGAAATATTAGTTTCTACATATTCATATATAATATCTATTATATCTTTTATTTTAAATATATTTTTAGCCTGTAAAGTTTGCTTTGCTGTTGCCATTATGAAATTTCTTTGTGTTTTCATTCTTCCAATATCATCAGAACCATATTCTGCAGGATAGCCCGTCCCATCATCATTTTTTCTAAATCTCAATAGCTGTTCTGCATGATTTCCATCAAGAACTTGTAATCCTTTACTTAATTCTATACTTAATCCTTGTGTATCATCATGATAATTCATATTTATTGGAACATCAAATTCAACTCCACCTATTACATCAACTAGTTTTATTAATGCTTCATTATCAACAACCATATAATATTTTAAATCAAGGCCTGTCAATTCATTTACTTTTGCAAGTATTCTATCAATCCCTTTTGTATATAATGCATTTATTTTTTTCATTTGGTGTTCCTTGAGAATGATCTTTCCCTGTATATGTATCTCTTTGGTATAGATAATAATGATGCTGTTTGATCTTTTGGATTATATGTTGCAACCATTATTGTATCTGTAATTTTTCCGCCCAAGTCAGTACTTACACCTAATAACAAAAACTGTATTGGCTCTAATTCTTCTAGCGTTTCTCTATCATTTCCAACCAAAGTTGCTAATAATCCTTGAACTCCTCCTCCATTAACATGTGTTTTATACCCAAAGATTCCTACACATATTATTAATAATATAATTATCAAAAATAATATTTTTTTACTACTTTTGACTTCTTTTTCTTCTTTTTTTTCAAATAAATCCTCTCCTATATATTTTTTTCTTTTTCAAATATACTATAGCAGAATAATATTTTTATTTCAATATTTATACAAATAATTAATAAAATATTCACAAACATTTCACATTTTAATGCCTATTTTTTAAATATAAAATTTAATAGAACATTATTATTATAAAATATTTTTTGTAATATATGTTTCTGATATAACATTTGAAATTGTTGTATTTCCTGTTATATATGTTATTGCAAATATTATTGCTAATATTATATATATAATTATAAGTGCTTTTAAAATTCCATATATAATGCCTCCAGCTTTATTAAACTGTTTTAATATTGGTAAGCTCATTATCAAATCTGCTATTATTGTTAATAAAATTGCTAATATTCTAACAACTACAAAAATTCCTAAAAATGCACATACATTAATGATTTTAGTAGAAACAACTTCTGATGCCTCAATTACAATCTCATTTTTTTGTTTTATTTACAGCATCATCAACGTATGATTGCATATATTGCATCATTCCTTTATCTGATGTATCATTTTCATTACTCTCTGTTGTAAGAGTATTTATTATTGATTCTTTAATCTTTTCATCTATTTCTGTATTTTTTATAATTATATTCGTAACTGGTTTATATAATATCATCGCAAGAATTAAAGATACTATTACTGCCACTAATCCAACCGCTAATTTTACTAAACCTTTTTTATAACATATAATCACATTTAATAATATTATTACTATTAATATTACATCTAAAACTATTCCCATTCTTCTCTCCTTACTTTTATTAAAAATTTATTATTGCATATTATCACTATATACTATTGCTACTAAATTATCTGTCATAACTACATTATTAATTTCTGAATTAGATTTATATCTTTTTATTAAAATCCCATTAGTATTTACAATATGTAGTTCTGTTCCAAAGTTTATTGCAATCTTATTTTCTGATGTTGTTAAAGCCTTTGCAACATTACTTGTAATGTACTGTTTCTTTTTTATTATTATTAGGATTTACTATATCCAAATATGCATCTGATGTATATTCACCTGATGATGTTTCTTCAATTAAAACAATTCTATTGTTTAAATTTATTGTTGTAAATGCTAATTTTTTTTCATCATATTTTACAAATTCTTTGTTTTCATTTTCATAAAATATATCTATAGAATCATTATACATACAAATAAGTCTATTATTTTCCTGATATTTTATTTTCATTATTAATTTTCCAGTTGTTGCTTCATATTTATTTATAAATGCTTCATCTGGATTTGTCTGCGCCAAATCTATTGATACAATTTGTACACTAGATTTTATTATTATTCCTGATAAATCTACTTCAGCTATAGCTAGATATTTACTATCTTGCGAAATACTAACATCTACTACTCTCGCTGTTCTTAAATTTGTTTTAAATATTTCTTTTCCATTTCTATCAAAAACATCTACTACTGACTTATAACTTGTATTTGATATTACAACAGATAAATAACCATTTCTGTTAACACTTATTTGTGTAATATTTCCTTCAATATTATTTTCATACATTTTCTCTTTTCCTGAAATTAGACAAATTTTTTGTCCATTTTTTTTAAACAGCCAAATATCTTCCTGCAGCAGAGAATTCGGCATTAGTAATATCTATTTCTATAACTCCTTCTTTTGAACCAATTCTATTATAAAATTCTAATGTCTTTTTTCTTAATATACAAATATATTTATCATAAGCAAAAACTTGAACATTTTCATCTTTGTTTATAGTTATACTTTTTACTTTAGATTGCGCTACTTCCTTATTTATTATTTTTTCATCACACCATTTTCGAAAATTTACATTGTAAAAATATACACATGTTAATACAATTGTTGTAATAATAATTAATATAAATATTAATAATATTGTAAATTTTATTACTCTATTTCTTCGTCGATTCTGAAGCTCATTTGCTAAAAAAATCTTTCATTTTACTTTTGTTTCCTTTCACCTATAATATTCTTTTTAGTTTATCACAATTTATATAGATTTTACAATATAATTATTAAATTTTATTTAACTTATACTTTTAATATTTAATTTATAAAAAATATAATAACAATTTGTAATATCCCTATATATCCAAATACAGGATATATAAAATTTAATAATTTTGAAAAACCAATATTGCTCATAAGCAAACTCGTTATACACATAAATAGCACAAATTGTGGATAACTATTACTATTTTTACTTATATTCTGAAGAAAACCTATTCCAACAGAAATTGCTGTTGTAAAATTGAAGCTAAAACTATAAATGCATATATTTTTTTATACTTATTAAAATAATTACTTATTATATATACAATTGGCATTTCTTGATTTTCAATTTCTTTTATATTTGCATTTAATAATAAGAAAAAATATACTTATTGATAGAATTAATATAATAATTGTTACTAATATAGATACTTTCTTTATATTCTTTTCTTTAGTAATTTGCTTTTTTAATGATATTAATACTGGCATTAATAAAATAAAATTATAACTATTATAAATAATCATACTTAATATCCAATTATTTTTCATTTGATGAAAATCTATAGTTCTTATTTGTACAATATTTTTTATTCCGATAAAAAATATAAAAAAAAGAAATGGAACAATAAGATTGCTTGCTTTCAAAACTCCTTTTATATTTGAAAAAAAACACAATAACACATAATAAATTTAAAACAATACTCCCTATAATTCTATTTATCCCTATCTCTTGTTCGAAATATGCTCCAAATCCTGCTACCATTATATAAAAAGAAACTAATAACAATACATTAACTATCCACAAAATAACATTTCTTATCTTAGTATTTTTAATAAACAAATTCAAAAAAATCATTATAGTTATATACTTGCTTTTTTGGTAAATTATTTTTAAACTTTTATATATAAATATTCCAATTAATATACTCATTATTAATATACCATATATTCCATTTTTTCCATATATATAAAAAAAAGAAAAAATCTCTTGACCAGATGCAAATCCAGCTCCAATTAATGCCCCAATTATTACTAATGTTATAGATATTACTTCTATCATATATCACCTCTCAATATATATAATATATTAACAAAATGAGCTTTTATACATAACAAAAAACATTCAACTCTAAATTAAAAGTTGAATGCTTTTTTATTATTTTCTTTTTTTCTAGCAATCCATATAATTATTCCAAATATTATTATTATTACCGGTATTATAAATATAATCATTTTTATTATTGAGTCTTGTTGTGCAGTAACTGTATATGTTCTGAATCATCATCTTTTCTTATTGTTATTGTATTATTTCTTTCTGTCAAATGTGAAACTGAATTTAATATAATATCTTTATTATTATACAAATCTACAGCATACATGTAATATTGACTACTAACAGGTATTTGTAAATCCATTGCACTAACTTCACTTGAATAAATTACCAATTCTGATGAAATATCATCAGATATTTTCTTTTGTAACATCTGCACCAACAATAAATGAGCCTTCTTCACTATCTTGTTCTGTTCTTGAATATGATTGTATATCAAAATTTGTTCTAATAAAAGATGTTGAACCTGTAGATGCTATTGTTTCATATGTTACACCTAATTCATTTAACTTATCTGAATCTTGAAATTGTATACTTCCTGCATCTACAAAACACATCTTCATTGCCATATCTATATCATTCATAAAACTTGCCGAAACATCTGTTATTACCATTTCAGGTGCATTTTGTAACATTTTTGATGTAGCTTGTTCAAAAACAGCACCAAAATTAATTGATATTCCATATTCCGCTAAGTATTGCATTTAAATTTGGTGTTTCGACATTTAAAACATTTTGAGATGTTAACATCAATATTTTTCCACCATTTTTAATATATTCTAATATTTTATCTCTTTCTAATTCATTTAAGTCCTCTTTTAAAGTTGTTATTACTAAACAATTACAATCCTCTGGTACTGAACCTGATGTTAAAATATCTAAATATTTAACTTCATTTGATTCATCTTGCAATTTTTGAGTTACACTTGATAAAGCTTGTTCAGATTGATAATATGACTTGCTGGATAAAACATATATTACAGGCTTTTTATCCATTGAAAGTTCCACTATAGCATTCGTAATTGCTTCTTCTGTTAAATCTATTTGTTTATTTGTAGAATAATCATATGTTGATAAATCATTTGATGTTAATGTTTTTTTCTTTTTCTCCTTCTTTTATTACAATCAACATATATGTATCACTTAAATTATATTTAGTTTTTAAATCTACTCTTGATGATAAATCTGAAATTTCTTCAACTTTTATTCGATTATTTAATATTGTATATTTTTTAGCATAATCTATTAAATATCTATAATTTGTTGCATTAATTAATTGTATTTTATTTCATCTTTAATTTAAATCACTTAGTTTTGTTTTTGTTTCTTCTGATAAAGAATATAATTTTTTTTCTGTTAAATCTAAATCTTCAACATTTATTTTTCAACTAGCATATTTAACCCAATATAACAAGCGATTACTATCAAAACTAATAATAAAGTAGTAGTTCCTTTTATCAGCCATTTTTTTTTATGATTTCTAAAAACTTTTTTCAATTTTTCTCTTTCCTTTCTTAAACTATTTTACTAACTTTCTTCTTTGCATAATAATTATTGTAAAAGAAATAAACATTGCTGTAAATGATGTTAATCCAATTATTTCTTTCAATGATATTACTCCTCTTGGAAAATAACTATAAAAATTCATTATAGAAAACATTCAAAAAAACTATTAAGATCTTGCATAAATAATGTCATTACTAAAAAAAAATGCAATTGTTATTATTCCAGCAATTATTTGATTTTCTGTAATACTTGATGCAAACATTCCTATTGATAGTGCTGCACTGCTTACTAAAATAAAACCTAACATATTTACCAATACAACTTGAATATTTGGATTTCCAAAATAATTAACTATAAAAAAATACATTAATGATATCAAAAGTGTTATTCCTATTACTGCAAGAGCAGCAAGCAATTTTCCAAATACTACTCCAACCATACTAACAGGTGATGTCATAATTAATTGCTCTGTACCAGTTTTTCTTTCTTCAGCAAACATTCTCATTGTTAATATGGGAACAATTATCATTAATCCATATAATGCTGTATAGTAATAAAATCCACCTAAATTTACACTTCCCGTACTTATTATGCTGTTAAATAAAAAAATACACTAAATACAAGTAAAAAAATACCAATTACTACATAACCTACTGGAGATAAAAAATAACTCTTAAATTCTTTTTTTAATATTGCAAACATTATTTGTCCTCCTTTTTATTTTCTTTTTCACTAATTTCTTTTCATAAAAGTCTTTATCATCGTTTTGATTCCCTTGATCATTTTCTTCTGTTTTTATTTGATTTCGAAATCATTTATTAATTTTTTCTTTGGCAAATTGCATCAGCTTTTTTCATTTCAAATATTGTTATTCCTTCTTTTGATAATGTCTCAAATATTTTTTTCTTAAGTCTATTCTCTCTCATTTAATTATGTATTTTTTTGTCTTATCTTCATTTTCAGAAATGAACTTTATTTCTTTTATTCCTTCAATTTTTTCTTTAATTGAGTCTATTTTATTTTCATTATCTTCAACTGTAACATATACTACATTGTTATTTGCTACTTTATTTTCAAGATTTTCATTTGACTTACCTCTGATAAAATATGTGAGCTTAAAATAACTGTATGTGTTTTTTCCTAAATTTTTTATTAATGTTCTAATTTCAGTTATCTGTTTAGGATCTAACCCAACTGTTGGCTCATCTAAAATTAAAACTTTAGGATTTCCAACTAATGCACCAGCCATACTTACTCTTTGTTTATAACCTCTTGAAAGATTTTTTGTTAACTTATTTTGAACTTCTGTTAAGCCTGTTTCTTCTAATACTTTCTTGATTTCTTCTTTTTTTTTGTCTTTTTCTCACACCCTTTTAAGTCTGCCATGTATGCAACAAATTCTTTTACTGTCAAATCACTATATAATGGTACTCCTTCTGGCATATATCCAATTTGTCTTTTTTGCTTTTTGGGGCTTTTTTGATATATCATATCCATCAACAATAATTCTTCCATCTGATGGTTCTATAAATCCTGTTATCATATTCATCGTTGTACTTTTTCCTGCTCCATTTGGACCTAAAATCCAACAATTTCTCCTTCATCAATATCAAAACTTATACCATCTACGGCCGTAAAGTTTCCGTACCTTTTAGTAATATTTTCTACTTGAATCACAAATTTTTCCTCCTATTTTTTATTATTTTGTCTTAATTTAGCTGTTCCCTAAGACAAAAATAATATAAGTTCTTTTTTGAACTTATATTATCATTTGCATTTTATTTTGTAAATATATTTCACTAAATTTTCACATTTCATTAGTTATCAATATACATTATTACTCTAAAGGATATTGAATTACTTTTTGCTTACTGTATCTGATACATATCTTGAAAAAAAAGCTGTTCCTTGTTGTTGGCCTATCCCTCCACCTATATATGTACATTTTCCTGTTGAATTTGTTGCTGTTTCTGTCGTCCATTCACTTATATTTCCTGACATATCATATATATTGCAAGCTTTATCTCCTGATTGCCCTGTTTTTAATATTGATGTCACTGTATTTTTCTTGTTAATATAATCACTACTTCCCATTTTGTTAATATATTCTAATGCAGTAGACCATGCATAACTATTTATTAAATCTGTTCTTACACCATTATTAGTAGTGTACATCGACCTACTTTTACTAGATGCTTCAAGTTGTGTTATTCCAGTCCAAGCATTTTGATTTGCTTTTGATTTTGCTTTTCCATCAGACCCTTTACTTGCTTCATATCTTGCATAGTAAAATCCTTTATTTTTCTCTACACTACTTATAAATCCATTTAAATCAAATGCTGTAGCATTATTTCCACTATTTCCGCTACCTGATGTTCCTTGACTAGAAGTTGAAATTTCTCTATATTTTATATTATCTATTGTCAACTCAGATTCCTTTGAATAATCACTTGCAAGTTGTTCTGGTGAAAAAGAACCATTTGACAATTTATTGTATCTTCCCAGAAAAATAAGGAATTTACTGCCATCATAATTTAATACATTTTTTTTTCATTAGATACATCACTAGAAGAAATGTTACTTACTGGTATCCATACAAATTGATTTCCTTCTTCATCTTCTATAACAATACCATTTTTTATATTGTCTCCTTCTACATATCTAAATCCTTTTGGAACAACAATACAATTTCCACATCTATCAACTGCTTCAACTTTCTCAGATTGAAATGCAGTTAAAGTTGTTACTAACTTCTTCTTTACTGTTACTTTGCATTCTTTAATTATTGTTAAACTTTTATTAGAAACTCTTATTAATGCTGTTCCTTGATCATTTGCAGTCAATTCTGCCATATTATTACTTCCAGTAACACCTTTAACATCTACAACTTCAGTGTTTGATGAGCTCCATGTTAACTCTTCATTTGCATTTTCTGGTTTTATATCTGCTATAATTGTTCTTTTATCTTTATATGTCATTTCTATATTACTTTCAATTGAAAAACTAGAAATTTTTATATATTCTCCTATGCTACTTCCACCTCTTGTTACGTCTCTAATTTGATCTAACATATAATATTTTATATCTTCAAATTCATATCCTCCAATAAAAATAGCAACTTGACTTTTTTTATATCTATAAGATATTCATTTTCTATTCCATCTATTTGCAAATCTGTAAATTCATTTTCTCCAAAATATCTATACCTATTTATATCTGTTTTTACTGTAACTGTTTTTGAACTATTTTGATCACCAGAATTATTAACGATTTGCGCTACCTTTGTAATTAAACTATCAAATTCAGTCTTTCTATCTGCTGTAATTGGTGATCCAAGCATAATTTCATCAGTTGACTTTTCAACTGTTTGTTCATACCAAACATCTACATTTTTTTGTACAATTTCTAATTCATTTTTAAATCTCTCAAATCTAGTATTTTTTATAGAACTTATTCCCGTATGCGTAACCATACTAGATAATATGACTAAAACAATTATTGTTACAACTAATGGTATCATTGTTATTCCATTTTGTCTTTTTAAATAATTCATAAAAGTTTCTCCTTTGTATAAAACTATTAATATTAATATAACAATTTTCTTTTATAAAAAATCAATATATTTTTCATTAAAATCCTTATTAATATTTAAGAAAAAAAGAAATTTCAATATGAATTTTATCATAAGAAATTCTTTTTAAAACCTATTCAATTCCTAAATATTCATTATATGTAACTTCTCTATCTATAACTTTATCAGCTTTTATATCAATAATTCTATTTGCAACTGTTTGTGTTAATTGATGGTCGTGTGATGTAAATAAGATATTTCCTTTAAATTTGCTCATTCCATCATTTACAGATGTAATACTTTCCATATCCAAATGGTTTGTTGGTTCGTCAAATATTAAGAAATTTGCACCTGATAACATCATTTTCGCAAGTACACATCTTACTTTTTCTCCACCAGATATAACTCTTGCTTGTTTTAATGATTCATCTCCTGAAAACAACATTCTTCCTAAAAATCCTCTTACATATGTTTCATCTGGATCTTTTGAATATTTTCTTAACCATTCTGTTAAGTTTTCATCAACATCAAATAAATAATTATTATCTTTTGGGAAATAAGTATTAGTAATTGTTGTTCCCCAAATAAGTTCTCCTTCATCTGGTTCCATTTCTCCTGCAATTATTTGGAATAATACTGTTTTTGCATTTTCATTATCTGCTAAAAATGCGATTTTATCTCCTGTTTTTACTGTAAACGATATATTATCCAATATTTTTTCTCCATTTATTGTTTTAGATATATTTTTTATTGTAATATTTCTTTTCCTGGTTCTCTATCTGGTTTAAAATCAACATATGGATACTTTCTATTTGATGGTTTTATTTCATCTAACTCTATTTTTTCTAATGTTTTCTTTCTTGATGTAGCTTGTTTTGATTTTGAAGCATTTGCACTAAATCTTGCAATAAAGTCTTGTAATTCTTTTATTTTTTCTTCCTTCTTTTTATTTTGTTCTCTCATTTGTTTTAATAATAATTGACTTGATTCATACCAGAAATTATAATTCCCTGGATATACTTTTATTTTTCCAAAGTCAACATCTGCAATATGTGTACAAACTTTGTTTAAGAAATATCTATCATGTGATACTACAATTACAGTGTTTTCAAAGTTAATTAAAAATTCTTGTAACCAATTAATACTTTTTAAATCTAAGTCATTTGTTGGTTCATCTAGTAATAATACATCTGGATTTCCAAATAGAGCCTGTGCAAGCAATACTTTTACTTTATCTCTTGCTTCTATTTCACTCATTAATTTATAATGATTTTCAGGTATTATTCCTAAATCATTTAAAAGCATTGCTGCATCTGATTCAGCATTCCAACCATCTAATTCTGCAAATCTTTCTTCTAATTTTGCAGCTTTCATTCCATCTTCTTCTGAGAAATCTGGTTTCATGTATATTTCTTCTTTTTCTTTCATTATGTCATATAACTCTTTATTTCCCATTATTACAGTATCCATTACTGTATATTCTTCAAATAAAGCAAAGTGGTCTTGTTTTAAGATAGATAGTCTTTCTCCTTTTTCTAATGATACTTCTCCTTTGCTTGGTTCTAATTCTCCTGATAATACTTTTAAAAATGTTGATTTTCCTGCTCCATTTGCTCCTATTATTCCATAACAGTTTCCTTTTCCAAATTTTATATTTACATCTTCAAACAATGTTTTTTTTCCAAATCTAACGGTTACTCCTGTTGCAGTTAACATGTTATCTCCTCCTTAATTTTACTTTTTCCGCTTCTTATCGCTTATCTACTATACCACAATTTTACAATTTTAACAAGACATTTCATACATTTTTTCACTATTGCTTTTTTGTCGTAATATGATAAATTTTGTTTATAAAATGAAAGGAGATTTTAACTATGCGTAAGAAAATTTTATTATTTATTTCAATTGCCATTTTTACAATGTTAATCTTATTTGGAATTGAACATTTTTCATCATTAAATAAAAAAACACAGGAAATTTCATCTTCAGAAACTCAACCAACAGAAAACACAAAAGATACAGAATTAGTTATTGATATTCCAAAAAAAAAGATATAACTATAAATATGAGTGTTATTGGTGATATAATGTGCCATAATTCTCAATATCAAGATGCATTTAATGGATCTACATATGACTTTTCTTATGTTTTTTCAGATATAAAAGATTATATTTCTAATGCTGATATTGCAATTGGAAACCTTGAAACAACTTTTGCAGGTGCTGAAAGAGGTTATAGCAATTATCCAACATTCAATACTCCTGAACAATTAGCATATAATTTAAAAGATTTTGGTATTGATGTTGTTTCAACTGCAAATAATCATTGTATGGATACTGGATATAAAGGATTAGTTAGTACTTTAAATTATTTAGATGATGCTGGAATTTCACATACTGGAACATCTAGAAGTAGTGAAGAACAAAATACAGTTTTAATAAAAGATGTAAATGGTATAAAAATTGCATTTTTGTCTTTTACTTACGGCACTAATGGTATTCCTGTTTCTTCACAAAGAGACTATTCCGTAAATTTAATTAGTGATGACTTAATCTTAAATCAATTAGCATTAGCAAAAGAACAAAATCCTGATTTAATTTGTGTTAGTATGCATTGGGGAATTGAATACCAAAACACTCAAAATAAGGAGCAAGAAAGACTTGCTAACCTATTATTTCAAAATGGTACAGATATAATATTAGGTAGTCATCCACATGTTTTACAACCAATGGAAAAAAGGACAATTACTCTTGATGATGGCTCTACAAAAGACGGATTTGTTATATATTCACTAGGAAATTTTATGTCTGGTCAAACTAAGGAAAGAACTCGTAATTCTATTATATTAAATATTGAATTAACTAAAAATGGTGAAACAGATAAAACATCTATTGAAAAAGTTACATATACACCAATATATATGTATAAAAACACATCAAAAAATAAACAAAAATACCTTGTTATGGATATTGAAAAGGCTCTTAATAACTATAATTCTGGAAATCATATTATTAGTTCAAATACTTATTCTACTTTACAAACAGAACTTACTAGAATAAAAAATACAATAGGAGAAAATTTAGACTAATTTATATTTTACAAAAATAAATTTTATAAAAAAGGGGATTTTTAATGAAAAAAACAATTAAGATTTTTTTTTGCTTACTATTTTTTTTTCACTGATTTTGCTTAGTCTATTTCCAAAAGTAGAAGCAAATTCTATAAATAGTATATCTATGGATATTGCCATTGATGATAATGGTAATGCATCTGTAACAGAAATATGGAAATGTAAAACATCTCAAGGAACTGAAGTATATCACCCATATTATAATTTGGGAAATTCAGAAATATCTAATTTAACAGTTTCAGAAAATGGAACAAAATATACTACACTATCAACTTGGAATACATCAGGTACTTTATCTGACAAAGCTTACAAATGTGGTATAAATAGATTATCAAATGGTGTTGAACTTTGTTGGGGAATAAGCACTTATGGTTCACATACTTATACTATAAAATACAATATCTCAAATTTCGTTTCTGAACTTTCAGATTCACAAATGATATATTGGACATTAATTCCATATGATTTTTCAAATTCAATTGGAAATGTATATATCAAAATTCATTCTAATTTTAATATTCCAGATTCTGTTGGAGTTTGGGGCTATGGCAATTATGGTGGAACAGCATATGTTTATGATGGTTATATTGAAATGCAGTCAGATGGAAATTTAGCGACAGATGAATATATGACAATATTAGTCCAATTTCCTTTGGAAAGTTTTAATTGTAATAATAAATTAGATTATGATTTTAATCATTATTTAAATATGGCAGAAGATGGAGCCAAACATTATGTAGACAATTCTTCATATAGTTCATCAAACGGCTCATCATTTTTCAATATTATTTTTGGACTATTTTCTTTTATAATATCAATTTTACCATTTGCAATAATTATAATTTTAATTGCTGTAAAATCAAATCCTGAATCACTTGATTTTGGAGAAAACGGTAAAAAAAATGCCATTAGATTTAGATTATTATAGAGATATTCCTTGTAATGGAAATTTATTTAGAGCTTACTATATTGCATATAATTATGGATTACTAAAAAATAAGACAGATATACTTGGTGCAATTATATTAAAGTGGTTAAAAGATTCTTTAATTAAATTAGAACAAAAAGAACAAGGTGTAATCTTTAAAAAAGAAAATACTGTTATTATCTTAAATGGTGCTAAAACAGAGTTAATTACAAATGTTAAAGAAAAAGAGATATTTGACTTGCTTTATCGTGCAAGTGGTGACGGAATATTAGAAAATAAAGAATTTGAAAGATGGTGTAGAAATAATTATTCAAAAATACTTAATTGGTTTGAAAATATTTTAAAAGAAGAAAAACAAGATTTAGTTATTAATGGATTTTTAATACCACATGAAAAAACAACTTTAAAAATATTTAAATCAACTGTATTTACAGTTACTCCTGAGATAAGAAATGAAGCCATACAAATTGCCGGTTTAAAGAAATATTTAATTGATTATACTTTGATACATGAAAGAGAAGCAATAGAAGTTTCTTTATTTGAAGATTATCTAATATTTGCACAAATGCTTGGAATTGCAAAAACTGTTGCAAAACAATTTAAAGAACTTTATCCAGACTTAATTGAACAATCACATTTTACATCATATGATAATTTTTATTATATTGCATTATGTTCAAATAATGGTATTTCTGCTGCAAATACAGCAAAAAGTAGAGCTGAAAGCTATTCTTCTGGTGGAGGTGGATTCTCTTCTGGAGGCGGAGGAGGTGGTTCCTTCGGTGGTGGTGGCGGAGGCGGTGGTTTCCGTTAGAATTCAAAAAAATAGTAGATTTTTAAATCTACTATTTTTTATTTTGGTGCACCATCGCGGGATCGAACCGCGGACCTTCTGATTAAGAGTCAGCTGCTCTACCAGCTGAGCTAATGGTGCAAATAAATAAGTTTGTTATATCAATATAACAAACTTATTATAATACTATTTAAAACTTTTGTCAATATATGAATTTATATTTTAATCAAATCGTTTTTCTATTAGACATTTAATACTATTTAATTTCCTGTTCCTACTCTAACAATTTTTTGCATTGCATTATATGTATCTTTAGAAAGAAGTGTTCTTGAAACAACCTCTCCATTTAATCTTTTAACTTTATAGGCTTCATATTTACTGCCATTATTACCATTTTGAACAACTTTTTGAGTTCCTACTGGTAAACTTGAATCATTAATATATTGTGTTGTATATGCAATTGTAGCAGTTTTCTTTGTTTCTATAGAAATATCATATTCTGTCTCTTCCCTGTGTCCCCATATTTGTATTGTAGCAACTCCTCCACTAACTGTGGTCGTAATTCTTATAGGGTATTTTCTTGAATTCTTAAATTTAAAATCTTGTGATCCCCATACAACTGTAGCATCTTTACCTCCTGGTAAATATGAAGTAATAAATTGATGATTTCTTCTCACAGTTACATCTAAATCTGCAAACACAACAGCATCATATAAAGTTGAAGATATTTGACATATACCTCCACCAAGACCATCTACAACTTTTCCACCTGAATAAGTTGCTGCCATTTTATAACCAGCTGCAATTGTTCTCTCTCCTACAGTTTGATTATATGAAAATTCATCTCCAACTAATAAAACCTTACCATTTATTTTTCCAGCTGCCAACTTTAAATTAGTTGTTCTTCCTGTATTACTAGCATTATATTTAGTTGAACATGTTCCTAATAAATCTGGAAACGCTTCTGTTCCTATATCATTTACTGTTTTATCTGGTTGTGTTATTATAAGTGGAATTTCATATTCTTCTTTTTCTTCTTCTATTATTGATTTTGCACTTTCTATATCAAAATCAATTCCTTTTTACTTCTGGATATATTGTAAATGGATTATTTGTATAATATGCATCTTGTGCCTTTTTATATATTTCATTATGTATCTTTTTCCAAATCAATTGCCTGTGGTTCTTTATAAGAAAATGGAACCTCTAAAATTGTACTTTTTTCAGAATTAATATTTAAAATATTTGTTACCATGTTTTTCACTTCAGATTCATTAACATCAATTCCTTTTTTTTCCTGGTGTAATAATTAATTTATCATTTTCAATATAATAACTTGGTTCTACTATTGCATCTTCTGAAGTATTATTTATATTTTCACAAACTTGTTTTATTACATTTTCATCAAAACTTGCTTCTAATTCATATTTATTACCATTAATCCATGTAGAAAGGATTTCAAAATTATTTTTTATTATATTACTTCCTCTTCCTACCTGATATGCTTTTTCTACTTTTTCTTTTATATCAAATTCTACTTCTAAAGCTTCATAAGTAATTGGAGTTTCAACTTCTTTATATTTAAAAATTATTTCATTTTCTTTTTCTTTATCTGTAATCTCATTTAATAAACTATTTGCCTCTTCTATTGTCAAATTAGAAACATCTATATTTTCAATTAATATTCCTTTTATAATTTTTTTGTTCCCAATATTTATTAATGCAAATATTGTCGAAAAAATTAATAAAATAATTACTATTATTAAACTTGATATTATAATCCACTTTTTACTCTTTTTCTCAGTAACAACAATCTGCTGATTATCAATGTTTTCTTCATTGTTTTCATTTTTTATCTCTGGTATTTCTAGTTCTTTTATATCATCTGTTTTTTCTTTTAATCAATCATATACAACTCCTTTTCATTCTCATTAATAATAACATATATTTAACTTTTTTACAATCTATTTTAATAAATCTATAACTTATAGTTTTATGAATTTTTTGACAAAAAGACTTGCATATTGTAAAATAAAAGATTATAATATGTTCTATCAAAAGATAAGGAGTTTTCAAAATGGAATTAGTAAAAAATATATTCTTTAATACTGATAAATTAGTTGAAAATAGTAAAATAAAAATATCATATACAGGTAAATTTTTTCAGGACAATTCTGAAAAGGTTTCTATTCATTATGGTTTTGGAAACAATTGGGACAATTTAACTTCAACTCAAATGGTAAAAACAGAATTAGGTTACCAAATTGAAATTGAAATTGGTGAAGTTGAAACTTTTAATTTTTGTTTTTGTAACGAAAAAAATGAATGGGATAATAATGACGGAAAAAATTATATTTTTGTTATTGAAAAGCAACCTGTTGAATTAATTACTTTAGAAGATGAACCTGTTTCTTTAGGTTCTGCTCGAAAACTCAGAAAATCATATATTTGGAGTAAAAAAATAAGATTAGCAGTTTATAAAATAATTACATATCTTCCTAGAATAATATCTGGAAATTACAAAAAGAATTCAACTGCAAATGGATAAAAAAGTACTGAATATTATTTCAGTACTTTTTATCTAATCACCCATCCTCCATTTATAGAAATTATTTGTCCAGTTGTATATTCATCTTCAATTAACCATTCTATACATTTTGAAATATCACCTTTTTTTTTCCTATTCTCTCAAGAGGAATTTCTTCTTTTATCGCTTCTATTTCTTCTGCAGAATAACAATTATTCATTTCTGTATCAATAATTCCAGGTGCAATAGAATTAACTCTAATATTTGATGGTCCTAATTCTTTTGCTAATGATTTTGTCATTCCATCTACTCCAGCTTTTGCAACAGAATAAATAGATTCGCATGAACTCCCAACAATTCCCCATATTGATGATATATTTATAATACATCCTTCTTTTCTCATAATCATATTTGTTAATACTTCTTGTGTAGTACAAAAAACAGAATATAAATCATTATTAATTATTTTATTCCATTCCTTATCTGTAACATCTGTAAATAAACCTGTTAGTGAGATTCCTGCATTATTAATTAATACATCTATTTTTTTATATTTCTCTAATATAGATTTAATCATATTATGTACTTCTTCTCTTTTTGAAACATCAGCTTTATAAATATCTATATTTGCATATTTACTTTTTAATTCTTTGGCTTTTTCTTCTGACCTATTATAATTTGCTATTACTTGATATCCTTTTTGAGCAAGTTTTTCAGCTATGTCTCTTCCAATTCCTCTTGATGCCCCTGTTATTAATACAACTTTATTCATTTTTTATACCTTTCTTTTTTATATTATTATATAAAATAAAAAAAGCCAATAATTAAGCTTATAGCAAAACTACTGACAATTTGGAGCCACTTCCCAGATTCGAACTGGGGACCCCCGCATTACAAGTGCGGTGCTCTGGCCAGCTGAGCTAAAGTGGCAATGGTGACCCCGACGGGAATCGAACCCATGACTCCGCCGTGAAAGGGCGGTGTCTTAACCGCTTGACCACGGGGCCATATAAATGAGAGAATTCTAATTATATTTCACATTAGAATTCTTTTTAATCTTTGGTGAGCTATCCGCGACTCGAACGCGGGACAACTTGATTAAAAGTCAAGTGCTCTACCACCTGAGCTAATAGCCCGTAAACAATGTATTGAACATTGCTTAATTATAATACTACAATCAGATTCATTTGTCAATACATTTTTTAAAATTTTTTTAATTTTTTTTATTTTTTGTTGTATCATGTCAAAAAGTTATCAACTTTACTCTTCTTCATTCAATTTCTTTACAACTTCTTCAACATCAATTCCATGTACTTCACAAGCTTCTTCTAATGTTTCCATTTGTGAAGCAGGACATCCTAAACAATGCATTCAATTTCAATTAATATATCTGCTTTTTCTGTTGCAATCTCTAAAATTTCACCAATTTTTGTATCTTTATTAAATTTCATTTTTATTTTCCTTTCTATATTATTATATCTTTTTTCAACTTATTTATTCTACTACATTTTTATATAAAAAATCAAGTATATGTTTATAATTTACATAATTTTTTCACATTTTATTTATAAAATATTCATATAAAAAAATTTGTAGTATTTTGTCATAAAATTATAAGATTTTTTTCCAAAAAAAAATATAGACAAATGAAAAAAAAATTATTATATTATTTTTTTTTGCTAGGTGGTGATTTTATTTCAAAATTAATTAATCTCTTTTTTATAATTTATTTTTTTAATTTTTTTTATATTTATTTATTCTATTTATACTTTTTTGGATATTATATTTTTTTTTCATAATTTACAAGGTTCAAAATTAAAATTAAAAAAAGAATTAATAAATAAAAATAAATAATTAATTTTATTTATTATTTTTTATAATGTGAGGTGAGCATTTATCAAAAAATTTGTTCTTGCTTTTTTCTATACATTCCTCTCTCTTTTTTTTTTTGTGCACAAAAATTATTTCATCCTCTTTATATATCCTCTGAAATAATTATATCCTCAGTATTTATTTCATTTGATATCTGTCAAAAAAATTTTTCCTTTTGGAATTTTTTAAAAACAAGTTTTTGGTTTTTATATTTCTATACAAACTTTATATTAATATACATATTAATTGGTAAATTAGAAAATTTAAAAAATCTTTTTAATTATCAAAAAAATAATAATATTATTTCAAAAAATAATAATTATTCTTCAAAAAATAAAAATCAAATTAATTTATTAATAGGGAAAGAATTTAATTCCCATAAAAATATTATTATTTCTGAATCAGGACTATATCAAAATTTTTTAATAACAGGAACAATTGGAACAGGAAAAACATCTTCTGCAATGTATCCTTTTACAGAACAATTTATAAAATATAATTCATTAAATAAAAATAGTAAAATTCCAATTTTAATTTTGGATGTAAAAGGAAATTACTATAAATATGTAAAAAATTTATTAATTAAATATAATTTAAAAAACGATTTAATAGAAATTGGATTAAATTCAAAAATAAAATATAATCCTCTTCATAAACCAAACTTAAAACCTTCTGTTTTAGCTAATAGATTAAAAACAATTTTATTATTATTCTCTGAAAACAATTCAGAATCATTCTGGCTTGATAAAGCAGAACAAGTTTTAACAGAAGCTATAAAACTTTGTAGATTCTATAATAATGGATATGTAACATTTATTGAATTGCATAAATTAATTACTGAAATTGATTATTATAATTCAAAATTAAAAATATTAAAAAATTTATTTTATGAAAATAAATTTAATCATAAACAAATTTATGAATTAAACTCTGCTTTGGATTTTTTTGAAAAAGAATTCCATTCGTTAGATTCAAGAACCTCAGCAATACTAAAATCTGAAATTACACGTATTACAAATATATTTGTCTCAGATTATAATATATCCCAAACCTTTTGTGCTCCTTTAGATGAATTAAATTTTAAAGGCTTTTCCTCTATGCTAAATTGTGGAAAAATTGTTATATTAAATATGAATATTGCAGAATACAAAAATTTATCAAAATTAATTTCAGCATATTTAAAATTAGATTTTCAATCTGAAGTAATGTATAATTTATCAAAAAACAAGGCCAAACCATGCGCCTTCATTTGTGATGAATATGCTGAATATGTTACTAAAACAGATGCTGACTTTTTCTCTCTTAGCCGTGAGGCAAAATGTATAAATATTGTTTCTACTCAAAGTTATTCTTCTCTAAAAAATACATTAAAAGATGATAATTCTGTAAAAGTAATTATTCAAAATTTAATTAATAAATTATGGTTTAGAACTGATGATATTTATACAATTGAAGAAGTCCAAAAACAATTAGGAAAAGAAGATAAAGAAAAAACTTCTTCAACTATATCAGAAAACGCAAAAGAAACATATTTTAACTATATTACTAATTCATTCAATTCCAAAAATTCAAATATTACAGAAAGTTATAATACTTATACTCAATCTGATTTTATTTTCGATACAAATTTTTTTACTCAAAATTTAGAAATATTTTCTTGCCTAGCTTTTTTATCTGATGGAGAAAAAATTTTAACTCCTCAAAAATTAAAAATGTTTCCATATTTTAAAATAATTTATTATTTATTTCTATTAATTATTTTTTCTAATTAATAAAATTTATAGAATGGAGGTTTTATGAAAAAAATTATTTTCAACTTAATTTTAGTTATATTATACTATTTATTTTTTTTTCAATCCAAGCTTTTGCATCTACTCCAAAATTGGTAAATAAAGTAAATGATGCATTTAAAGAGATAGAAGAATGGATTCTTAAAATATCTACGCCTGCTGCAGCTGTGGCAATTTGTTCTGGAGCTCTTATGCGAAAGTTTAGTTTTGGTGATGAAGAAAAAATAAGAACTGGAAAAAAACTTATTACAGGTTCATTATTTTCTTATGCATTTATTTTAGCAGCTGATTTAATTTTATCTGCAATTCAATCATTAATTAATTAATAATTTATTTAAATTATTTTTTTATAATTTAATATTTATTTTTATAATTATTAATTTTTTATATTTATAAAAAATATTTATTAAATATTTTTAGGAGGCATAATGGAAAATGCAAAAAATATTACACAAATAATTATTGAAACAATTAATACAATTTTACAAAATTTATTTTCTTCAATTGATAATAATTTATATGAAATTTTAGATGATATTATTTTTATAAATCAAGATATAATTTCTGATTCTTTTTTGAAAAAAAAATATTAGGAGCAAATTCTCACAATGGAATTATTTTAATTTGCAATTCTTTATTATTTGGATTTATTTTATATTATTCAATAAAATATTTATTTTCTCATTTTAATTATAATCAAATTGAAAAACCATCACAATTTATTTTTAAAATAATTATTTTTGGAATATGTATTAATTTTTCATATTTTTTCATAAAAGAAATATTATCTTTTTTACATCAAATATTACTTTAGCTATTCGTGGAATTGGTGAAGATTTATTTAATAAAAATATTTGCTTTTCAGAATTGATTTTAGAAATAAATAAATCCATTGGTATTTCTTTTTCTTCATTAGATGTTTTTTCTTTTAGATGGTATTATAAAAATATTCTTTATCTTCTTCGCTTTTAAGTTTAGTTTTCACTTATGCCTTTAGATATATAATGGTAAAAATATTTATTCTTTTAACTCCTGTTGCTTTCTTATCATTAATTTTACAAAATACATCTTGGTTCTTTAAATCATGGATTCGCAATTTATTTTCATTATTATTTATTCAAATTATAGTATCACTTGTTTTATTAATATTATTTTCTATGGATTATTCATCTGGAAATCTAATTATAAAATTTATTTATATTGGTGCGATTTATGCTGTAATAAAAGCAAATTCATTCTCACGCGAATTTTTTAGGTGGTGTTTCCACAACTATTTCACAGAATGTGAATAACTTTTTCAAGAAATAGAACTAATTGTGGAAAACTACTCTTAATCTTATTTAGAAAGGACTATTTCTATGAAATTCATAATACCTCAAAATTACAATTTTAAAAATAAAATATTAGGGATTTTAGATTACCAAACAGCAATTTTTATTGTTATATGGTGTTCAATTACTTTTGGTCTTTTACACATTTTTATAAAAAATTGGGACATTAAAATTTTTCTTTTTATATCTTTATCATTTCCAATTATATTGTTTAGTATAGTCGGATTAAATGGTGAATCTATAGTTTACGTTCTTAAATATATATTAAAATATCTTATTCGACCAAAATTATATTTATATAAAAGTTTTGACTTTTTACTTGATTTTCTTACCATACATGATATAATTCTAATGACATTTTAATATAACAAAAGGAGGTACAAAATGAAACTAACACAATCAGATTTACCGTTACTATTTTCTGAAACAGTCATTCCAGATATATTCTTTGCAGAATATTTATCTCAAATGCCAGCAACAAGTGTAAAAGTATATCTTTATATTATATTTCTTTCAAAATATGAAAAAGATGCGAAATTAAATGACTTATCTAAAAATTTAGCATTACCTTTAAAAAAAGACATTAATGATGCCTTTACATACTTAGAAGAAAATGGTTTTATAATCAGAAAAGAAAATGGTTTTATAATATCAAATTTGCAAGAACAAACACTCAATAAACTATATAAACCAAATTTAACAATGTCTCCTGAAAAAAGTTGCTGATATTGCCAAAAATAAAGCTAGAGCAAAAATTATTGAACATATCAATAATACATATTTTTCAGGTATTATGGGACCATCTTGGTATAATAATATCGATATTTGGCTTACAAAATATAATTTTGATGATCAAGTTTTAATTTCATTATTTGATTATTGTTTTAGACGTTCTGCATTAAATATGAAATATGTTCAAACCGTTGCAGAAGCCTGGGGAAGCAATAAAATTCAAACTTGGGAAGATTTAGACTCTTATTATCAAAAACAAGATGCATTAGTAAAAATAAAAAGAAAACAATAGCAAAAAAAAACTAGGAAAACAAACATTAACACAATATGAAGAAGCATATATCGAAAAATGGTTACTTGATTATGGTTATAATTTAGATATTATTGAAATTGCTCTAAAGCGTAGCGTTTACAAATCAAATCCAACATTTGAATATTTTAATAATATTATAACTAATTGGCATGAAAGAGGTCTAAAAACTCCTGAAGAAGTTTATGCTTTTATAGAACAACGTGAAAAACAGAGAAAAAGATACAAAACAATTAGAAAAGCAAGTTAATAAAGCTTCTTATGAACAAAGACAATATAGTAATTTATCATTTTTATATGCTAATTCAAATATGCAAACAAATAATGATAATCAATTTCAAATAAATCAAAATCCTAATTCCCCTAATGTTGCAGCTTCAAATATTCAAAGAATAGAAGGAGATATAAATGTCTAATGATATTTTAACATCACTTTTAAGTGATTATGAACAGAAAAAACGTAAAGCAGAAATTAATTTTGAACATCAAAAAGTAGAATTATATAAAAAAAAATACCTCGTCTTCAAGAAATTGAAGACGAATTAAATTCTGTAGCAATTAATGAAACCAAAAATATCTTATTTGGAAATTCGTCTTCTTTAGAAAACTTACATCAAAAAAATTGAAAGCCTTAAGGAAGAAAGAAAAAAAAGATTCTATCTAAAAATAATCTTTCAATAAATGATTTACAACCTAAATATGAATGTTGTCTATGTAAAGATACTGGATATATAAAATCTGGAACATCAGCAACAGTAATGTGTTCATGTTTAAAACAAAAATTACTAAACATTTCATATAATAAGTCTAATATGACAAATTTAAGCAAAGAAAACTTTGAAAATTTTAATCAAAATATATTTTCAAATGAAATTTCTACTAACTTTAATATATCACCAAAACAAAATATATTAAATATCAAACAAAAATGTATTGAATTTGTAAATGACTTTGATAACCCAAACTCAAAGAATCTTTTATTTACGGGAAATACAGGTTTAGGAAAAACATATATGTCCAATTGTATAGCAAATGAACTTATAAAAAAAGGGAAAAATGTACTTTATCAAACTGCTCCTGTTTTATTAGAAACTATTATTGATAATAAATTTAATAAATATAAAACTACAAATAAAGATAACTTTTATAAAGATGTTTTAGAGGCTGATTTGCTTATTATTGATGATCTGGGAACAGAATGTTTAAACAGTATGAAACTAAGTGAATTATTCACAATACTAAATACTCGTATCTTGAATTTAAATAATAAAGTTACAAAAACTATAATTTCAACTAACCTTAATATTAATAATATCTTTAAAAAATTATGAAGAACGAATAGGATCAAGAATTGTTGGTTACTATGATATTTATTATTTCTTTGGTGAAGATTTACGTTTTAAAAGAAAAATAGTAAAAAATAGAACTCATTAAGATTTTCTATCTTAATGAGTTCTATTTTTATCATTCTTCAATATCTTCCATATCTGGAGTTAAAGTTTCAATACTTACAACTTTTCCACCATCTGTTGTTCTCATTAAAGTAACACCTTGTGTTGAACGTCCTAAAACACTTATATCCTTAACTTTTAATCTAATTATTGTACCTTTATCTGTTATAAGCATTACATCTTCATCATCTGTTGCTATTCTTGCACCAACTAATTTACCGTTTTTTGAGTTACCTTATATGTTATAACTCCTTTACCTCCTCGAATTTGTACTCTGTATTCATCAAGTTCTGTTCTTTTTCCAAATCCATTTTCAGTAATTGCTAATAATGTTGCTTTTCCTCCATCAATAACAGATTCCATACCTATTACTTCATCATCATCATCCAACCTAATTCCTATAACACCTTGTGAAACCCTGCCTATAGGTCTAACTTCTTTTTCATCAAATGTTATACATAATCCATTTTTTGTTACTAATACAACATTATCTTCTCCATCTGTTAAACGAACTCCAATTAATTCGTCATTTTCTTTTTAGTGTTATTCCTAAAAGTCCTGTTGTTCTTGATGAATCATATTCTTTTAATGCTGTTTTCTTTATTAATCCATTCTTTGTTGCCATTAATAAATATTTTCCTTCAGCAAAATTTTGAATTGGTATAACAGCAGATACTTTTTCTCCTGGATCTAAACTTAATAAATTAACAATTGCTGTTCCTTTTGCGGTTCTACCAGCTTCAGGAACTTCATATCCTTTTAATTTATATAGTTTTCCTCTATTTGTAAAGAATAATATCATATCATGTGTTGAAGCAGTAAAGATTTGTTTTACAAAATCTTCTTCTCTTGTAGCTGTACCTATAATTCCTTTTCCACCACGTTTTTGACTTCTATATATATCTATTGGCATTCTTTTGATATATCCGAAATGTGTTAATGTTATTACAGATTGTTCATCTTTAATTAAATCTTCATCTTCGAAATCCCCTTTTGCCGCAACAATTTTAGTCTTTCTCTCATCTCCAAACTTATCTCTTATTTCAATAAGTTCTTCTTTTATAATATCAAAAACTAATTTTTCGCTTGCAAGAATTGCTCTTAAATGTGCTATTAATTCCATTAATTGTTTATATTCTTCTTCTATTTTTTCACGTTGTAATCCTGATAATGTTTTTAATCTCATGTCCAAAATAGCTTGTGCTTGGATATCTGTTAATCCAAATCTTTTCATTAATCTTTCTTTAGCATCATCATATGAACTACGGATAATTGCAATTACTTCATCAATATTATCAATTGCAATTCTTAATCCCTCTAAAATATGAGCTCTTGCTAATGCTTTATCTAATTCGAATTTTGTTCTTCTTAGAATTACATCTTTTCTATGATCAATATAACAATCTATACATTCTCTTAATGTTAATATTTTTGGCTCTCCATCTACTAGAGCCAACATTATAACTCCAAATGTATCTTGCATTTGTGTATTTTTTATATAATTGATTTAAAACTATATTTGCATTTGTATCTCTTTTTAATTCAATTACAATTCTTACTCTATCATTTCTATCAGATTCATCTCTTAGTTCTGAGATTCCTTCAATTCTTTTTTCTTTACATAGGTGTGCTATGTTTTCAATTAAACGAGCTTTGTTTACTTGATATGGTAATGATGAAACTATAATTCTTTGCTTGTTTCCACTCATTTCTTCAATTTCAGCTTCAGCTCGCATTATAATTTTTCCTCTACCAGTAGTATAAGCTTCTTTTTATTCCTTCTCTACCTAAAATTAATCCTTCTGTAGGAAAATCTGGACCTTTGATAATCTGCATTAATTGTTCATCTGTTACATTATCTTCATCAATTACTTTTATAATTCCATCAATAACTTCACTTAAGTTATGTGGAGGTATATTTGTTGCCATACCAACAGCTATACCAGATGAACCATTTATTAATAATGTTGGTATTTTTGTTGGTAATACTGTTGGTTCTTGTAATCTATCATCATAGTTTGGCATAAAATCAACTGTATTTTTTTCTAATATCAACTAACATTTGCTCAGCAATTTTTGACATTCTTGCTTCTGTATACCTCATTGCTGCAGCTCCATCACCATCTATTGAACCAAAATTACCATGTCCATCTACTAACATATATCTCATTGAAAAGTCTTGTGCCATTCTTACCATAGCATCATATACTGATGCATCACCATGTGGATGATATCTTCCTAATACAGATCCTACTGTATTTGCACATTTCCTATATGGCTTGTCTGAGGTAATTCCATCTTCATGCATAGCATACAATATTCTTCTATGTACTGGTTTTAATCCATCTCTTACATCTGGTAATGCTCTTGATACAATAACACTCATTGCATAATCGATGTAAGCTGTTTTCATCTCTTGTTCAATATCTCTTTGAATTATATTTCCATCTTGTCTTTCATCCATAGTTTTACCTCTTTCTTATTACTTTTTTCTTTTGTATTATATTATAATAACTCTTATTTTGCAAGGATTTTGTGGAATTATTTTCATAATTTTTTCATATGTTTTATTATAAAATCTATGCCATCTTTAAATCCTTCTTTGTAATATAATTCTGCTATTATTCCTTGTTTTATATTTTCTCTTTCTTCATTTTTTTGTCCTTTTATTAATTTAAGTCTTTTATGATATTCATAACTTATTTTTCTATCTATCTTTTCTTGATTATTTCGAAAAATCTGATTCAAAAATTCATCACTCAACATCTTTATCACCTTCCAATATTTTGAGTCTTATTTTTCCATTTTATTCGTTTTAATTCTATTTGTTTATATTTACAAAACTTTCAATTTTTTGGAAATTTGTTTTTTTAACAAATGCTTACTTTAAATATTCGCTTTTTGCTTATTATCTGTTGACAAAATTCGCTATATAATGTTAAAAAAAATTTGGAGGAGTAGATTTATATGCATTTTAACCAAGATGATATAAACACGGGTGAAAGATTACGTGGAATTAGAGAAAGTATGAAAATGAATAGAGAAGAATTCTCAGAAAAAATTGATATAACAGATTCTTTTCTAGGTCAAATAGAAAGAGGCGAAAAGAGCTTTAAGTGTAAAAACCTTAAGAAAAGTTGTAAAATATACAGGTGTCTCTGCTGATTATTTATTATTTGGAAAAGATACAAACAATGAAACAATCCAAAAAATAAATAATATTCTAACTGTAAATTCTGCAGAAACATCAGATTTCATTTATCACATTGTTATGTATTCTAATGATTTTTGTAAAAATTAAATAAAGAACAAAAAATAGATAAAATATAAAGGTATATTCATACCTTTATATTTTTTTATTATTTCTAATTCTTCTTGACTTAACTCAAAATTATTTCCATTATTTTTTATTAAATTATAAATATTTTCAATTTGTCTTACTTGCTTTAGTATATTTTCTAAAGGAATTATACTTTTTAAATTGTTCTGTATTTTTTTTCCATTCTTTTGTCATTCCTTCAAAATCTTTGCTTTTTAAATACTCATTAAAGTTATCCACATATTTTCCTATATTGTGTATACTTCTCTCTTGAAAATTCATTTCATTTTTTATATTACTTGTAACATTATTCAAAATTATATCTTTCCCACCTGTTATTACAGATTTTATTTGACTATTTATTATTCCTTTTTGATATATTTTATTTGATGCTTTATCAATTAAATCTGAAAAAGTATCAATTACTCCTCCACTTCCAATTGCTGTTTGAACTTGTGAAATATTCTCAAATTTTCCGGTAAATATTCCGGAAATACTTTTTCCAATATCAACTACACATTCTGTTGCTGTATGTAAACCATCTTTTATTCCATTTTCTATTAAAGCATCTTTTATTTCTATAACCTGATTCTCTATTACATCTGGTAACATTGCCCTTAACCCGAAAATCTAATGCTTTATTTATTATTTTTCCAAAAGTAGTATCAAAAAAATTTTTTTGTTCTTTTTTTCTAATTCATTATTTATATTATTTTCTAATTTATTTTCTAACTCCATTTTTATTTTTCCTTTCTTATCAAAAAATATTTTAATTATTTTTTTTCTTCTATTATTTTTTTTTTCAAAATCACTTGCATTTATTTTTATTAAAATATGTTCATCTCCAACAAATGTTAAACACTCTCCTCTTCTTAAAGATTTTATTTCTATTTTTTCTTTTTCTGAAATATTTGAATATTGTGATAATAATTTTATATTTTCTTCTTCTAATGAAAAAAAAATGTTTTTATACTTGAATTATTTAGAATACTTTTTCCATATGCTCCATTATCTAAGCTGAATAAATCTGAAATATCTTGTGTAATTGCTACACTACTTCCACCATATTTTCTAATTGTTTTAAATATTTTATAAATAAATTTTGCAACATCTTTATTTGATGTTACTCCAATTAATCTCCAAATTTCATCTAAATAAATTGCTTTTTTTATTTTTCTATTTATTTTTTATTTTATCCCAAAATAATTCAACAAATAAATACATCCCAAATTTCATATTTTCTTCACCTAATTCATAAACATCTGCAATAATTAATTTTTTATTTAATTCAATATTTGTATAATTATTAAAAAATTTTAATGATCCTTTTATAAATGGAATTAATTTTATTTTAAATTTTTTTGTTTTTTCATCATTTAATATATTATAAAAATCTTCTAATATTGGCATATCTTTTGTGGATTTAAATTTTTTATTTTTTTTATTATATAAAGATTTATCATTAAAATTAATTTTTTTTATTTTATAAACTTGAATTATTTTTTCTTCTAATATTGCTTTTTTTCTTCTTCATTTAATTCTCCAAAAATTAAATTAAAAAAACCAATTAATTTTCCTATTTTAGTAGCTAAATATCCATGTTCATTTTCTTCTATACTTTCTTTTCTAATATCAAAAATATTTATATAATTTTCAGATGTTGGTCCAAGTTTTATTACTGTACTATCTAAATTCCTTGCTAAACTTTGGTATTCCCTTTCTGGGTCAATTACATATTGTTCTATCCCAAGGAGTACATTGCGCAAAATAATTAATTTTGTGTAAAACGATTTACCTGCTCCACTTGTTCCAAATATACACATATTAGCATTTTTATATTTATTAGTATCATATCTATCTATTAAAATTAGTGAATTATTATACATATTATTTCCTATATAAATTCCCTTTTCTTCAAATATTGAAGATGAAATAAATGGATATGTACTAATTAAACCTGAAGTTAAAATATTTCTTTTTTGCCACTGTTTTTTATTTCTTTTTTTTTTCCTGTAATGGTAAACATGAAATAAATAATTGTTCTTCTCTAAAAGAATAGATCTTCTTGTTTGTAATCCTCTACTTTGTAAAATACCTTCAATTTTTTCAAATATTATATTCTAATTCTTTTTTTATCTTTTGCAAAAACATTTAAATAAATATATAAAAAATATTTCTTCATTATTTATTTGAATTTCTTTTCTTATATATTTTGCATCATTATAAGTGAATGCAGCAATATCTATGTCTTGTCTATTATCATTAAATTGTTTTAACTCTGCCCCTACGTTTCCGATGTTATATGTTAATTCTTTTATAACTTTTGAAGTATCACATTTTTCATAAAAAATAGAAATATTCATATTTATATTTGTATCTAATAATGACTTTAAAATTAAATCATTATTTTCTCTAAAATAATTTGTAATAATAATTCCTGAATAAAAATAATTATCGATTTCTAAAAATTTTGGATTATTTAAATTAATATATGTTGGAGAAAAAAAATCTTTATCTTGAAAAAAACCATTCTTTTATTTTTATATTATTTTTTTCTTTTTTTTATTTTATTAATTATATTATTTATTAAATATTTATTTTTTATTTTATTATTATTTATTTTTTTTTTTTTATATTTTTCACCTCTTTATTTTTCAATTTAAAAATATTTTTGTATTAAAAAAAAAGAAAATAATATTTTTTTTTATTTCATTTTTATCACATTCAAAAATCAAATTTCCACATCTTAATAAATTATCTTTTTTATTTTAAAATATTTTTCATTTAATTCTTGAATAATATTTTCTTCATTATTTTCTGTTTTATTTTTTATCTAATTAAATAAAAATTTTTTTTTGATGCTGATTTATTTAAATTATTTTTTTCTTTTTATATAATTAATATAATAATTTAGATAATTATTTATAAATTTATTATTTTCATTTTGGGAATTTATTTTTATTTTTTCATTTATATGATTTGTTAAATCTTCTTTTTTTTACTTTGAATTAAAATTTGAATATCAAAATTACATGTTTTTAAAAAAGTTTTATATGAATTTAAAATTGATTCTTTTTCCATTTGTGTTTTTAAGTTAAAATTTATTGGATTTACTTTTAAGATTTTTATATATTTATTTTTCTTTAATTTTATAATTCCTTTTTCTAAAATTTTTTCTATTGGAATCCATTTTTGTATTGAATTAATTTTTTCACCTCACATTTATAGAATAAAAAATTTTTTTTAAAATTTCAAGAATTAAATTTTATGTTTTTATTATACTATCTTTTGTCAATTGTCAAGAAAAAACATTTCGACAAAACAATACAAAAAATTTTTTAGTTTAATGTATAATAAAAAAGTTTTTTTGAACATAATATGTGTATAAGGTAATATTAGTTGAGTGAAGAGTATTGATGGATTATTTATTAGTTTGTTAATATTCGAGCAAAGATGTATATTGGTTCATTTTTATGGATTAATATATGTCGGCGATAAAAATATATAATGTATATGTAAGCTATATTTTCATGATGAATTTTAAATTTTTATAATATAAACTTTTATTAATTCATCTTTAGTTATATGGTTAAATTATATGTTATGTATTTGAACTAAGATTATACTTGCAGTATATGGTATTGTTACTAGTCCTTAGGGATGAATATAGTTTCTACTAGTGCATTTGTAGTCGAGCAACTGATTAATATATGTGGTGTATGGTTTATTTGTATAGCAATATGCATTAGATCAAACCACTATATATATTAGTCTGAGTTAAGATTATTATTAGCTTTATAGATAATAGCTAAGAGATGTTTTTTCTCTTAGCTATTAATTTTTTATAAAACTATACATTTCAAATTATATATCAAGATTTTTTACATATTTTGCATTTTGTGCAATGAAGTCTCTTCTTGGTTCAACTTCATCTCCCATTAAAAGAGTAAATGTTTCGTCTGCTTTTATTGCATCATCCATTGTTACTTGAATTAATGTTCTCTTTTCTGGGTTCATTGTTGTTTCCCACAATTGTTCAGGGTTCATTTCACCTAAACCTTTATATCTTTGTAAAGATAAACTTTCTCTTGCAATTCCTTTGGCTTCTAATTCTGCAAATGCTTTATCAAGTCCTTCATCAGTATAACAATAAATATCTTCCATACCTTTTTTGGCTAATTTATATAATGGTGGTTGAGCAAGATAAACATTTCCATTTTCAATAAGTGGTCTCATATATCTAAAGAAAAATGTTAACATTAATGTTCTGATATGTGCACCATCAACATCGGCATCTGCCATTATTATAACTTTTCCATATCTTATTTTTGTGATATCAAAATCTTTTCCAATACCAGCTCCAACAGCAACTATTACCGGATTTAATTTATCATTTCCGTATATTTTGTCAGCTCTTGCTTTTTCAACATTTAACATTTTTCCCCATAATGGTAATATTGCTTGGAATTTTCTATCTCTTCCTTGTTTTGCACTTCCACCAGCAGAATCTCCCTCTACTATGTAAACTTCACACTCTTCTGCATTTTTACTACTACAATCAGCTAACTTTCCAGGAAGTGTTGTTGTTTCAAGAGCACTTTTTCTACGAACTAATTCTCTAGCTTTTCTCGCTGCTTCCCTAGCTCTTGCAGCACTCACACATTTTTCTAATATTGCTTTTGCAACATTTGGATTTTCTTCTAAAAATGTTGCTAACGCTTCATTTACCATTGATTGAACAATTCCTGTAACTTCACTATTTCCTAGTTTTGTTTTTGTTTGTCCTTCAAATTGTGGTTCTTTTTACTTTTACAGAAACAACAGCAGTTATTCCTTCTCTTATATCTTCACCTTGTAAATTTGCATCTTTATCTTTTAATAAATTATGTGATCTTGCATAATCATTAAAAACTTTTGTTAATGATCTCTTAAATCCTTCTAAATGTGTTCCACCTTCAATTGTATTTATATTATTTACAAAAGTATAAATATTTTCAGAATAACTTGTTGTATATTGCATTGCAATTTCAACAGGAACTTCTCCATCTTTTTCAATATAAATTGGATCTTTGTGTAAACATTCTTTGTTTTTATTTAAAAATTCAACAAATGATTTTAATCCACCTTCAAAACAGAATTCAACTTTTTTTTGCTTTTCTGGATTTCTTTTATCTTCAAATGTTATTTTTAATCCTTTGGTTAAAAAAGCCATTTCTCTAAATCTTGTTTCTAATACCTCATAATCAAATTCCTGAGTTTCAAAAATTGTATCATCAGCAAGAAATCTAACTTTTGTTCCAGTTTTTTTTTTAGAATTTCCAATTTTTTCAAGTTTTTTTACTGTTTTTCCTTTTTCAAATTTCATTTGATAAATTCCACCATCTCTTTGAATTGTAACTTCAACCCAATTTGATAATGCATTTACAACAGATGCACCAACACCATGTAATCCACCAGAAACTTTATAACCACTATCTCCACCAAATTTTCCACCAGCATGTAAAACTGTATAAACAGTTTCTGCAGTAGATATATGTGTTTTGGGATGTATTTCTACTGGTATTCCTCTACCATTATCCTCTACACTCATTATATTTCCTGGTTCTATTACAATATTAATTTCAGTACAATATCCAGCCAATGCTTCATCAACACAGTTATCAACAATTTCATAAACCATATGATGTAAGCCTCTAACAGATGTACTACCAATATACATACCAGGTCTTTTTTCTTACTGCTTCTAATCCTTCCAATACTTGAATCTGTTCTGCCCCATACTTGTGTTCGTATTTTTCCATTATCTCCATTCCTTTCTTTTTGTTAGTTCTATATTATTAAAATTGTAAAAATTTTCAAGTATATTTTTACTTTTCTTTTTCTTTATTATTTTCCCATCAACAACATTATATAAAAAATAATCTAAATTTTCAAGTACTATTTTATCAGTACATGTTATTATAACTTGAATATTTTTTATATTTTCTAAAAAGGTTTTTTTCTTCTTTTTTTCATCTAATTCAGACATAAAGTCATCTAATAATAATATTGGATATTCTCCAATATCATCATAAATTACTTGTAATTCAGATAACTTTAAAGATAACATTGCTGTTCTATGTTGGCCTTGTGAACCATATATATTTACTTGTTTATCATTTAAATATATTAAAAAATCATCATGATGTACTCCTTTTGTAGTAAATCCTTTAATAATATCTAACTTTCTTTTTTTGATTTTAACTCATTTATGAAATTTTGTCTAGTACTTGCATCAGAAAAATATTTAATTTCTATATTTTCTTTTTTCCTGTGTAATATTAAAATGAATATTTTTTATTTTTTTTTGAATTTTTTCAATAAATTCATTTCTATATTCATATATTTTTATTCCATAGTCTACTAATTTTTCATCCCAAATATCTAACATATTTTCTGGTTTATTCTCAAATTTTATTTGTTTTAAATAATTATTTCTTTGCTCAAGTGTTTGCTTATATAAAGTAAGTAAATGCATATAATTTGGTCTTAATTGACTTATCATAATATCTAAAAATTTTCTTCTATTTTGTGGTCCACCTTTTAAAATATTTATATCATCTGGAGTAAAAATTACTATATTAATATTTCCTAAAAGTTCACTAAGCTTTTTTAATTTAATTCCATTTAAATATATGTTTTTTTTTATCATTAATTTCAATTTTTATTTTTCCATCTCTATCACTTTTTTGAAAATATATTTCAGATACTGCTTTTTTCTTCTCCAAATCTTATTAATTCTTTTTCATTATTTGTTCTAAAAGACTTTCCAATACTACTTAAAAATATTGACTCAATAATATTGGTTTTTCCTTGTGCATTTTCTCCATAAAATACATTTATATTTTCGTGTAATTTAATTTCTTGATAATTATAATTTCTAAAATTGCTTAATTTAATCTCATTTATCCACATTTTATTCTCCATTTGTGTATAATTATTTATTTTTTTTACTATTTTTATTTTATTTTTTTTATATTTTTTATTATTTTATTTTTTTTTAGGTTTATAACTTTATTTTTAAAAAATAAAAAAAAGCCTTATTTTTGATTTTCGTGCGTCGTTTTTTATGTTTTTTTCGTTGAAATATCAATTTTTAATGAATTTTATAAAATTAATTTTATTTTTTTGAATTTTTATTTTAATTTTAAAAATTTTTAATATTTCTACCTATAAAACTATATCATAAAAAAATTAAAACGTCTTATTTTTGATTTTCACGTGCCATTTTTTTGTCATTTTATATGAATAATGGTCAGATAGCAAATCTGACCAATTTTTTATTGTTTATTATTATTCTTTTAATCTTATTGGTAAAATCATGTAAACATATTCACTATTTTCTACTGATTTTATTAAACATGGTGAAATGCTTGTTCCAAATTCAACAAAAACTTCCTCGTCATCTATTGCTTTTAAGCTGTCTAAGAAATATTTTGGATTAAATCCAGCTTCAATATTTTTTCCTTCTGTTGAAATATATATTTCTTCTTTAGCCTCACCTGTTTGGTTTGTGCAAGAAATTGTTATTTTTCCAATATCAACAGAAACTTTTACAGGATATTTTTTTTTTTTTTCTATAGATGAAGCTGATATTAAACTAATTCTTTCAAAACTATCTTGTAAACTATTTTTATTTACTCTAATTCTTGTTTCCCAATTACTTGGTATAACTGATTTATAATTTAAAAATTCTCCATCTAATGTTCTTGTAACAACTTTACAATTTTCCATTTCAAATAATGCTTGATTTTTAGCAATTCCTATTTTTACATGATCAAATGAATCTAATAATATTTTATTTATTTCATTTAATGTTTTTCCTGGGATAACAGCTTTAAAATCATTTACTTTTACTGGTAAATAAATACTTCTCAATGCTAGTCTAAAACCATCAACTGCAACAACATTTAGCTTATTGTTTTCCACTTCGAATAAACAACCTGTGAATATTGGTCTATTTTCTTCATTACTAACTGCAAATATAGTTCTTCTAATCATATTTTTTAACATATTTTGTTCTAAATCGATTGAATTTTCTATTTCTATTTTTGGTAATTCTGGAAATTCGTCAGGATTCATTGTTGTAAGTTTATATAATGCTCCTTCACATTCTATTTCTAACAAATTATTAGAATTTAATGTAATATAAATTTCTGTATCTGGTAATTTTCTTATAATTTCACTAAACATTATAGCATTAACAACTGTACTTCCTTGTTCTTTAACATCACTATCTATAATATATTCAATTCCTAATTCCATATCATATGTAGTTAATTTTACTTGATTTTCATTAGTTTGTATAAGTATTCCTTCTAATATAGGATTTGTAGTTTTTGAAGCTACTCCTTTTATTACGGAATTTAATGCTTTAAGGATATTATCCTTATAACAAACAATTTTCATTTTTAACACCTTTCTTTCAAAAAACTTGTCGATTTATATTAATTATAATAATAATATAAATATAATTAGTAGTAGTAGTATTAGGTCCTGTGGATAATGTGGAAAACTATGTGGAAACTTGTAATCCGTAGGCTTTTTTTCATGTGTATAACTTAGTGGATAACTTTGATTTTTGTCCACAACAAATTTTTTTAAAATGTGGATAATTGAGTTATTAACAGTTTATTAACACTCAATCCACATTTACTTGTGGATAACCAATCAAGCTGTTCCCTAAGTAGAGATAACTTTTTTTGTAACCAAACAAACGATTTGGAGAACATATTTTCAAAAATCGACATCAATCTATTTATTTTTCTATTGTTCTCCATTTATAATTATGTTTTTCACACTTTCCACAATTAATCTTGTGTTATTTTTCTCCTTTATTTCATTTTCTCTTCTTACATGCATGCATTACTGTTGAATGATCTCTATTTCCAAAGTCTTCTCCTATCTTAGGATAAGACATATTTGCTACATCTCTACATAAATACATTGCAATTTGTCTTGGAAAAGCTATTTCATTTGAACGTTTATTGCTAGATAAATCATTTTTGTCTACACTAAAGTATTTAGATACTATTTCTTTTACATAATCAGAAGATAGTACTTTTTCACTTTCAGCTTTAAATTCATTAATGGTATTTTCTGCTAATTCTATTGTTATAGGACTGTGCATTAATGAAGCTCTTGCTATCATTTTATTAAATACACCTTCTAATTCTCTAATATTTGAATCAATTTTTGTTGCAATATTTGCTAAAATACTATCATCTACTGCAATTTTTTCATCTTGTGCTTTTTTTCTTAAAATAGCTAATCTTGTTTCATAATCTGGACAAGATATGTCTGCAAGTAATCCCCATTCAAACCTTGACTTTAACCTATCTTCAAGTAATTGAATTTCTTTTGGTGGTTTATCACTTGAAATGATAATTTGTTTTTTGTCTTCATACAAAGCATTAAATGTGTGGAAAAATTCTTCTTGAACTCTTTCCTTTCCTGCAATGAATTGAATATCGTCAATAAGTAATACATCGATTTTTCTATATTGATTTCTAAATACTTCATTTTTGTTGTCTTTTATAGCATTTATCATTTGGTTAGTGAACTTTTCTGAAGTTACATATAGAATTTTAAAATTTCTAAAATTTTTTAATGTTCTATTCCCTATTGCATGCATTAGATGAGTTTTACCTAATCCAACACCCCCATATAAAAATAATGGATTATAGGCTTCTGAAGGTTTATCTGCAACAGCTAAAGCTGCAGCTTGCGCAAATCTGTTATTATTTCCAACGACGAAAGTATCAAATGTATATTTTGGGTTTAAAACTTTATTTGAAAGTTCTATTTCAGCTTCTAATTCTTTTTCAGAATCAGAAGGTGTAGCAACATCATTTATTGTTTCCCTATTTGTTTTTTCATCATTGTAGATAATTGTTAATGCCCTTTCTTTGTTTGTTAAGTATTTGAAAGTGTTTATAATTAAATCTCCGAATCTTTTTCCTAAAAAATCAGCATTATAATCAGTATTAGCTCTGATTGTAATTTTATCATCATCTATTGATAAGATTTTTAAAGGTGAAATCCATGTATCATATGCAATTGAGGATAATTCTGCTTTGATAAGTTCTTTGGCTTGCCTAAAAAGTTCTTCATTTTCGCTTTGCATATTCAAAACATCCTTTCAAAAATATTTATATTAAACATAAGTTATCCACAGAGTTTTCCACAGGTGTGGATAACTCTGTAATATTTATGTAATAAACCTATTATTTTTTACAAACATTTATTTCGATATAATTTTATAAAAGTTTGATTTCCTAAGTTTCTTCTATAATATCAAATTACTACAAATTTCGTCAATAGAATTGTGGATAATTTTTAAAATTGTGGATAACTTTATAAAAATTGTTGAAAACTTATTAATTATTACAAAATTATTACAAAATATTTGGTTTTTTTGTTATACTATATTTTTTATGTAAAATCAACATTTTACATAAAAAAAGTTCAAAAAACTTTAAAATTTTTAAAAACTATTGACAAAAGCTGGAATCGTGGTGTATAATCGATTTACTTGTTATTTTGTAACAATAATTTCCTTTAAAAAGGAATTAATATATAAAAAACAAATAGGAGGTGCATAGTAATGAAAAAGAACATTCCAACCAAAAAATAGACAAGAAAAAAAAAGAGAACACGGATTTATGAAAAGAATGTCAACAAGAGCAGGAAGAAATATATTAAAAGCAAGAAGAGCAAAAGGAAGAAAAAAAAAATTTGTGCATAATTAAATTAACAATGTTTTTTAGATTCTAGGAAAAATTCCTAGAATTTAAAAAAGTAATTGTACCTTAAAAGTGACGAAAGGGATGTTAGAAAATGAAGCAGACAGTAATGTTAAAGAAAAACTATGAATTTAAAATAGTTCTAACAAAAGGTCGTTTCTACATAGGTAAACAACTAAAAATTGTAATATTAAAAAATGGAAAAAATTTCAAAACACTAGGTATAGCAGTTAGTACAAAAAATGGAAAAGCTTTCCAAAGAAACAAAGCAAAAAGACTTATAAGAGAAGCTTATAAAAATTTGGAAGAAAAGATTATAAATGGCTATAGTATAGTTGTTTTATTAAAAAAAGATATAGATATAAATGATATGAAATATATAGATATAATAAACGAAATGGAAAATACTTTTAAGAAAGCAAATATTATTTCTTAATTAGAAGGAGTATTTACTATGAAAAAAGTATGTATATATTTAATTGAATTTTATCAAAAAAATATATCAAAAATTTTAGTAGCAAAAAAATATAAGATGCAAATTTTATCCAACATGTTCAGAATATACAAAACAAGCCATTGAAAAATATGGTGTATTAAGAATGTATGTTAGGCGGAAAAAAGAATTTTAAAGTGTAATCCTTTCTCAAAGGGAGGATATGACCCATTAAAATAGAAAGGGGCAGATATGATAGCACCATTTGCAAATTTATTTGGATATATTTTGAATTTTATTTATAATATAGTTAATAATTATGGTCTGGCAATAATTATTTTTTTTCAATTTTAATAAAAATAATATTATTACCATTATAAATAAAACAGCAAAAAACAATGAAAAAGACCACGAAAATACAAAATAAACTTAAAGAAATACAATTCAAATATAAAAATGATCCAGAAAATCTAAATAGAGCAACAATGGAATTATACAAAACAGAAAATATGAGTCCATTTAGTGGATGTTTTAGTGGAATTGTTCAAATAATACTATTATTTGCAGTTTTCTATCTTGTTAGATCACCATTAACATATATGAAAAAAAAATAGATGCTAATATTATTAATAAATATACAAAAATAGTAAAAGAAAATGATTTAAGTACAGATAGTGCATATCCAGAAATAGAAGTTATTAGAGAATTAAATAATATAAAGAAATTAAAAGAAAATAATACAGAGAATATTGAAAATAATTCAGAAAATAATGAAGAAAAAAACAGATTTAGCAGAAATAAATGATGAAGAATTAAATTCTTTAGATATAAATATGAATTTTTAGGATTAAATTTAGCTCAAATACCAACGAGAAGTGGTGATTGGAAAGCATTTATAATTCCTGTATTATATGTATTGGTTTCAGTAATTTCATTAAGAATAACAAATCCGACTCCAAAGAAAAAAGATGGAGAAGAGAAAAAAATTCAGAAGATGAATTTGATCCAATGGCTCAAATGAATAAAAATATGAATTTAATGTTTCCTGTTATGTATTTAGCGGTCGCATTAATAGCACCATTAGGACTTGCTTTATATTGGTTAATGAACAGTCTTTTAATGATAATAGAGAGATTAGCTTTAAACAAAATGTTAAAAGATGAGGAGGAATAGCTATGTCAAAAAGTGTAATTTCAGAAGGAAAAACAACACAAGAGGCAATTGAAAAAGGATTAAAAGAAATAAAATTGCCTAGGGAATTGTGTGAAATTAAAATATTAGAAGAAAATAAAAAAAGTTTTTTTGATATTTTAGCACCTAAAATAGTTAGAGTAGAAATAAAAGAAATAGAAGCTAGAAAGCCTGAAGAAGTGGAGATTGAAACAACAGATGAAGAACTAAATATTGCAAAAAAAAAGATGTTGAAGAATTTTTAAATGAATTTTTAAATAGAATATCTCCAGAAGCTAAGATTACAGTTGAAATAAAAGATAAATGTTTATATATTTCTATACACGGAGAAAATATTGGAAATTTAATAGGATATAGGGGAGAAACATTATATTCTATAGAAAATATATTAAAAGCAATAGCAAATAAAAAATCAGAAAATAGAGTTGTTGTTAGATTAGATATAGAAGATTATAAACAAAAAAAGAGTTGAAACATTAGAAGAAGTAGCAAAGAAAAAAAAGGCTTCAATAGTTGAAAGAACAGGTAAAATGATAACACTTGAGCCAATGAAAGCATATGAAAGAAAAATAATACATAGTGTTTTACAAGATAATCCTAATGTAGAGACAAGAAGTATTGGACAAGAACCAAAAAGAAGAATTGTAATAACAAAAAAAAAATAATTAAATAAAAATCGGAAGTCAAAGTTCAGATTTTAATCAAAAGATTAAATTTAGAATTTTGACTTTTTCTTATTTGTTCTAAAAAAGTGATAGGAAAATAATGTAAAAAATAAAGGAGAAAAAATAAATGAGTACAATAGTAGGAATAGCAACTGCACCAGGCATTGGAGGAATAGGAATAATAAGAATGAGTGGAGAAAAAACATTTGAAATATTAGATAAAATATTTATTCCAAAAACAAAACAAGATATATCTGAAATAAAAGGATATTCAATAAAATATGGAAATGTTGTTCAAAATAATGAGATAATTGATGAAGTATTAGTATCTTATTTTAAAGCCCCAAAAAGTTATACAACAGAAAATATGTGTGAAATAAATACACATGGAGGAAATATTGTTGTAAAAAAAGATATTAGAATTATGCTTGGCTAATGGAGCTGAAATGGCTGGGCCAGGTGAATTTACAAAAAGAGCATTTTTAAATGGAAGAATTGATTTAGCACAAGCAGAATCAGTAATTGATGTTATAAATGCAAAATCAGAAAGAGAAGCCAAAAGTGGAATTAAACAATTGGAAGGTTTTTTATCAACAGAAATAAACCAAATAAAACAAGATATTTTAGATGTTTTAGTAAATATTGAAGTAACAATTGATTATCCAGAATATGATACACCAGAGGTTCAAGAAAATGAACTAAAAAATATGTTAAATAAAGTAGAAAATAAATTAGAAAAATTGGAAAAATCATTTGATAATGGTAAAATAATAAAAGATGGTATAAAAACAGCGATAATAGGCAAACCAAATGCAGGAAAATCATCTTTGTTAAATGCTATTTTGAAAGAGGATAGAGCAATTGTAACAGATATAGCAGGAACGACAAGAGATACTATAGAGGAGTATGTTACGATAAACGGAATAGCTTTGAAACTTATTGATACAGCAGGAATTAGAGAGGCAAAGGATTCTGTAGAAAAAATAGGAATTCAAAAATCAATAGAAGAAGCAAATGATGCTGATTTAATTATTGCAATATTTGATAGTTCAAAAGAATTAGATGAAGAAGATTATGAAATATTAAAATTAATAAAAAATAAAAAATCAATAATATTATTAAATAAAAATGATTTAAAAAATGTTATTGATGAAAATAATGAAAAAAATTAAAAATGCATCAGAAAATATATTAAAAATTTCAGCATTAAATAAAACAGGATTAGAAGAATTATATAATAAGATAACTGAAATGTTTAATTTGAATGAAATAAATTTGGATAATGAATTATTAATAACAAATGTAAGACATAAAAATATAATTGAAAAAGCAATTCAAAACGTTAAAATGGCAAATGAGGCACTTTTAAACGGAATGCCTATAGATATCATTACTATATATATAAAACAGATTTTAGACGATTTAGGAGAAATAACAGGAGATTGTGTAACTGAAGATATAATAAATGAGATTTTTTCTAAATTTTGTTTAGGAAAGTAAGAGAGAGGAGAAGAAAAATGAGTTATTACGCAGGAGATTATGATGTTGCTGTAATTGGAGCTGGACATGCTGGATGTGAGGCAGCACTTGCAGCGGCTAGATTAGGGATGAAAACAATAGTATTTTCAATAAGCTTAGAGGCAGTAGCTAATATGCCATGTAATCCACATATTGGAGGAAGCTCAAAGGGACATTTGGTAAGAGAAATAGATGCTCTTGGTGGAGAAATGGCTAGAAATATAGATAAAACAATGATACAAATAAAAATGTTAAATACTTCAAAAGGGCCAGCTGTCTACTCTTTGAGGGCACAGGCTGATAGAAAAAGATATCAAATGGAAATGAAGCATACTTTAGAAAAACAAGAGAATTTAGATATAAAACAAGCAGAAATAGTTGACATAAAAATAGAAAAAAATAAAATTAAATCAATTGAAACAGATATTGGGGCAATTTATAATGTAAAAACATTAATTGTTGCAAGTGGAACATATCTTAGAGGAAAAATATTTATTGGAGAATATTCAAAGGAAAGTGGCCCAGATGGTGTATTTCCAGCTAATAAACTTTCTGAATCTTTAAAAAATAATGGTGTAAAATTGGTAAGATTTAAAACAGGAACACCAGCAAGAATAAATAGAAAAAGTATAGATTTTTCAAAAATGGAAGTCCAAAAAGGTGAAAATGGAATTATACCATTTTCATTTGAAGATAAAACAGTAGATTTTGATCAGGTTGATTGTTATTTAACATATACAAATGCAGAAACACATAAAATTATTAGAGAAAATTTACATAGATCACCTTTATATGCAGGTGTAATAGAAGGAACTGGACCAAGATATTGTCCATCAATAGAAGATAAAGTAGTTAGATTTGCAGATAAAGAAAGACATCAGATATTTGTGGAGCCAATTGGTATAGATACAGATGAAATGTATATACAGGGAATGAGTTCATCATTACCAGAAGATGTTCAAATTGCAATGTATAGGACTATTCCAGGATTAGAACATTGTGAATTTACAAGACCTGCATATGCAATTGAATATGATTGTATAGATCCAGCAGATTTAAAATTATCATTAGAATATAAAACAATTGATGGTTTATTCTTTGCAGGACAAACTAATGGAACTTCTGGATATGAAGAAGCTGCTTGTCAAGGGTTAATTGCAGGAATAAATGCTTCACAGAAGATTAAGGGAAAAGAACCATTAATTCTAGATAGAACAGAGGCATATATTGGAGTATTAATAGATGATATTGTTACAAAAGGAACAAATGAGCCATATAGAATGATGACATCAAGAGCTGAATATAGATTATTATTGAGACAAGACAATGCAGATTTGCGTTTAACTGAAAAAGGACATGAAATTGGACTAATTTCTGATGAAAGATATAAAAAATTTATTGAAAAGAAAGAATTAATAGAAAAAGAAAAGGAAAGATTACAAAAAACAATAGTAAAACCAACAGAAAAAGTAAATAATTATTTAAAAGAACAAGGTACATCAGAATTAACAACAGGATCAAAGTTAGCAGAATTATTGAAAAGACACAAAATAACGTATGCTTCACTTGCAGAAATTGATGAAAATAGACCAGAATTACCAGAACAAGTTAAAGAAGAAGTTGAAATTCAAGTAAAATATGATGGATATATTAAGCTACAAGAAATGCAAGTTGAAAAATTTAAAAAATGGAGAAAAAATTAATACCAGATGATATAAATTATGATGAAGTTAAAGGTATTTGTCTAGAAGCAAGACAAAAATTAAATAAACATAGACCACATTCAATAGGACAAGCATCTAGAATTTCAGGAGTTTCACCAGCAGATATATCTGTATTATTAGTTTATTTACAAACAATTAAAGCAAAAAAATAAAAAAAGGAGATATAAAGAGAAAAGCATGGAAGAAAATGAATTTAAAGAGAAAATGCAGGAAAAATCAAAGATTTTAGGGTTTGATTTTTCTGTGGAGCAAATTTCAAAGTTTTATAAATATATGAATATGTTAATTGAATGGAATGAAAAAATCAATTTAACAGCAATAATTGAACCAAATGAGATAATTTTGAAGCATTTTATAGATTCACTTACAATATATAAAAGACATTCCTAATAAATCAAGTGTTGTTGATGTTGGAACAGGAGCAGGTTTTCCTGGTATACCATTAGCAATAATGAACGAATCATTAAAAGTTACTTTAGTTGATTCATTAAATAAGAGATTAATTTTTCTACAAGAAGTAATAAATGAATTAAATTTAAAAAATGTTGAATTAGTTCATGCAAGAGCTGAAGAATTTGGACAAAATAAGAAATATAGAGAAAAAAATTTGATATTTCTACATCAAGAGCAGTTGCAAATTTATCAACATTGTCAGAATATTTAATACCATTAGTAAAAAAAAATGGAAAAATAATATGTATGAAAGCATCTGAAGCAGAAGAAGAAATTGAACAGGCCAAAAAGGCAATAAATGTTCTTGGTGGAACAATAAAAATGTAGAAACTTTTGATTTACCACAAAGTGATATAGGAAGAACAATTATAACAATAGAAAAAACAAAAAAAACACCAGCTAAATATCCAAGAAAAGCTGGAACACCAAGCAAAGAGCCAATAAAATAAAATTTATTAAAAGATAAATGCTCCACATAAAATGTGGGGTAATTTTTTTTGTGAAATTTATACAAAAAACATTGACTTATTATCAAATTTTTTATATTATTATAGTGCTAGGAAAAATATTGAAGAAAGACATAAGAAAGAAGGGAAATGTAGAAAATGGGAAAAATAATATCAGTAGCAAACCAAAAAGGGGGAGTTGGAAAAACAACAACAACAGTTAATTTGAGTACTATTTTAGCCAAAAAAGGAAAAAAAGTCTTATTAATAGATACTGATCCACAAGGAAATGCAACAAGTGGACTAGGTGTTTCAAAAGATGTAGAACTATCAGTATATGATATATTAATTGGAGATACAGAATTTGATGAAACATTACAAGAAACAGCAATAAAAAACTTAAAAGTATGTCCATCAAATATTAGTTTAGCAGGGGCAGAGGTCCAATTAGTTTCAATGATGTCAAGAGAGCAAAGATTAAAAACAAAGTTAGACAAAATAAAAGATCAATATGATTATATATTAATTGATTGTCCACCATCATTAGGATTAATAACATTAAATGCATTTACAGCGTCTGATAGTGTATTAATTCCAGTACAATGTGAATATTTTGCACTTGAAGGATTGGGACAATTATTAAATACAGTAAATTTAGTCAAGAAGCATTTAAACAAAAATCTTGAAATAGAAGGAGCTTTGCTTACAATGTATGATGCAAGAACAAATCTTTCTAATCAAGTTGTAAAAGAAGTAAAAAAATACTTTGAAGATAAGGTATATAAAACAGTTATACCTAGAAATGTTAGATTAAGTGAAGCACCAAGTTATGGTATGCCAATAACAGTATATGATCCAAGATCAAAAGGTGCAAAAGCTTATGAAAAATTTGCAAAAGAATTATTAAAAAATAATTAATCGCAAAAGCTAGTTTACATAACAATAAGGAGGCAATAAAATGGCACAACCAAAAAAAACAGGATTAGGAAAAGGTTTAGATGCTCTTTTTGGAGGAGTATCAATAAATGAACAACCACAAGAAACTGTTGTTGAAGAAAAAAAGTGAAATAAATGATAATTTAAAATCATTAAAAATAACTGAAGTTGAACCAAACAGAGATCAACCAAGAAAACAATTTAAGCAAGAAGCATTAGAAGATTTAGCAGAATCAATAAAAACATATGGAATAATTCAACCAATAGTAGTAACAAAACAAGATGGATATTATGGAATTGTTGCAGGAGAAAGAAGATGGAGAGCTGCTAAATTAGCAGGATTAGAAGAGATTCCAGCTATAATAAGAGAAGATGATGAACAAAAAAACAGAGAAATTGCATTGATTGAAAATATCCAGAGAGAAGATTTAAATCCATATGAGAAAGCATTAGGAATTAGAAATTTAATGGATAAATATGGTTTAACACAAGAAGAAGTTTCAAAAAGAATAGGAAAAAGTAGAAGTGCAGTATCAAACACTGTTAGAATTTTAAACTTAGCACCAGATGTATTAGAACTTGTAAAAGAGGGAAAATTATCAGAAGGACATTGTAAAGCATTAGCTGCTATAACAGATCAAAAAAGACAATATGAAATGGCTATAAGAATGATAGAAAGAGGAGAATCTGTAAGACAAGCAGAACAAAAAAGAATTTAAGAGCTAAGAAAGAAAAATATTTAGATCCAAAGTATAAGATGTTATATGATGATATTGAAGATAGATTTCAAGGATTTTTTGGAACAAAAGTAAAATTAGACCAAGGAAAAAGAAAAGGAAAGATAATTATTGAATATAATGGAAATTCAGATTTAGAAAGAATTTTAGATTTATTAAAATAATTAAATCTTGTAATTATAAGAAGAAAAATTAACTTTTAAAAATTTTTTAATTAAAACTATTGACAAGCGACATGAAAGTATGGTAATATTAGTAATGTCGTGAGACATGGAGAGGTGGTCGAGTTGGTTTATGGCACCAGTCTTGAAAATTGGCGTGCGTTTATAGCGTACCGTGGGTTCGAATCCCACCCTCTCCGCCATAATAAAATATAAAGTTAATATCATTTTTTTATAGAAAGATATTTTATTTATAATTTTAAATAAAAATCTTTTTTTTATAATTTAATTTATGGAGGTGTACCCAAGTGGTGAAAAATATTTGCAAAACATTAAAAAAAAAAAGAACTATAAATAAAAATAATAGGAATAAAAATATCATTAAAAAAAACTATAAATAAAACACATAAAGAAGTTAAACAAATAATAAAAAAATGTACAATTGTAATGTGGATTTTCGAAGTCATAATAGTATTATTTAAAGTAATAACAGGTGGTATTAAGAACATAAACAATTATGTACCATTATATTATTGCAGTTTATTATTATATGCAGGTTTACTAAGTTCATTTGCTAAAAATGAATTAAAAAGAATGGGAGATGTATTTTTAGCTACAGGAGGAATTATTGGTGGAATAGTATTTATTTTATATCCATCTACATCATTACCAACATATCCAGCAATTCACATAGTAAGTTTACATAGTTTTGTTTTCCATGGAATAATGGTTTATTTAGGATTATTAATAAATAAAACCAAATATATTGAAATTCAATCATCAGACATAAAATATTATATTATTTTAGTTGGAAGTATATGTGTATTAGCATATATAGTAAAAATATTTTTGAAGTAATTTAATGTTTATATCTAAGAACTTTCCAGGAACACCAATAGAAATAATATATAATATTTCTGGAAAATATTTTACATTAATAATGAGTTTAGGACAAATGATATTGCCATTTTATATAGTCTATGAAGTTGTAAAACAAATGGAGAAAAACGAAAAATTAAAAGAACAAGTTGTTTTAGAAATAAAAAGTTAATAAAATCCATTGACTCAAATAATAAGATACTATATAATGATGTTAAAATAAATAAGGAGGAAATAAAATGAAAAAAGCAAACAATGATTACGATAATTGTAATCGCAATTATTGCAATAATTGCAATTGTTGGAGTTGTTATTGTAAAAAACAATAATAATACAACAAATGGAGGTACATCTGTAAAAATAGAATCAGGAAAAGACATGAAAAGTATGTTAAAGTCAATATATTCTGAAAACAAAGATGTATTACCAGAACTAGAAACAGAAGAAATTGATGTATCAAATTCAGATTTAGTAACATCATATACAGGAATTCAAAGTACAGGAAATGTAGAAAGTTTAGTTGTATTAGAACCATTAATGAGTTCACAAGCATATTCTGCAGTAGCATTAAAAGTAAAATCAAATGCAAATATTGAAACTGTTAAAGAAGAAATATTAAATAATGTAGATATGAGAAAGTGGATTTGTGTTTCAGCGGAAAAATTATATGTTACAAATTATAATAATATTATATTTTTTGTAATGTCAGATGAAGATTGCGCTACTGCAACATACAATTCATTTAAAGAATATGTTGGAAACGAAATAGGAAAAGAGCTTCAAAAATCAGGTGAAGAAGATATTGAACTCCCAGAAGAAAGACCAGCACAATAAAAAATAAAGCTTCCAAGAAATTGGGAGCTTTAATATGTTAGGAGGAAAAATGCTATTTACTAATATAAGTTTTTTATATTATTTTTTACCAGTATTAATTATAATATATTTTATTATGCCAAAATTTAAAAATATTATTTTTTTTTAGCCTCAATGATATTTTATTTTTATGGAGAACCAAAATATATTTTATTAATGATATTAGAAATCTTAATTGCATATATAGGTGGAATTTTAATAAAAAAATATAAAAATAAAAAAATGCTTTTTGGAATAATAATAATACATATTATATTTTTTATGTTTTTTTAAATATACAGATTTTATTATAGGAAATATTAATAATATTTTTAATGCAAATTTTAAACTTTTAAACCTAGCATTACCAATAGAATTTCTTTTTATACATTTCAAATTATAAGTTATGAAATTGATGTATATAGAGGAAAAGTAGATGTACAAAAAAAAAAAATTTTTTAAAATTAGCAACATATGTTTCTTTATTTCCACAATTAATAGCAGGGCCGATAGTTAGATATGAGACAATAGAAAATGAATTAGATAATAGGACTCATAACTTTGAAAAAGTTTTCTTATGGCGTAGAAAGATTTGTAATTGACTTGCCAAAAAGTTTTAATTGCAAATCAATTAGGACAATTGTGTAAAGAGTTTTTTTACAGAGACAAATGAAAAAACAATTTTATTTTATTGGATTTTTGCAGTAGGATATATGTTACAAATATATTTTGATTTTTCAGCATATTCAGATATGGCAATTGGTTTAGGAAAAATGTTTGGATTTGATTTTCTAGAGAATTTTAATTATCCATATATATCTAAAAGTGTAACTGAATTTTGGAGAAGATGGCATATATCATTAGGAACATGGTTTAAAGATTATGTTTATATACCATTAGGTGGAAGTAGAGAAGGAACAAAAAATTAATAATAAATATTTTAATTGTTTGGGCACTAACTGGTATATGGCATGGTGCTAGTTGGAATTTTGTTATATGGGGATTATATTTTGGAATAATACTTCTTATTGAAAAATTATTTTTAAAAAAATATTTAGAAAAATTACCAGGATTTATTCAAAGAATATATGTATTATTATTGTAATGATAAGTTTTATAATATTTAATGCAAATAATATGAAAGAAGCATGGAGTAATATTATAGGATTATTTGGAGTTAATGGCGAAAAAATTAATTAATAAATTTACAATATATTATTTAAAAAATTATTTTGTTGTAATTATTATTGCAATAATTGCTTCAACACCAATAATTAAAAATTTAATAAAAAAATTAAAACAAAATAAAAAAAAATAAATAAAATAATAAATATTTTAGAACCAATATTAATAGTATTTATTTTAATAATTATAACATCATATGCTGTAGATAATTCATATAATCCATTTTTATATTTTAGATTTTGAAAGGAGGAAATATGTCAGAAAAAAATAAAAATAAAATAGTAACAATATTATTTGCAGTAATAATAATTTTATCTTTTTTCATAAATATAATAAAAAAAGATGAAATTATATCAATTGCAGAAAGAAGAAAAAATTAGAACAATTTCCTTCTGTTTCTATATCACAAATAATTAATGGAACATTTTTTAAAAATTGATAAATATGTAACAGATCAATTTTTTGAAAGAGAATTATTTAGAAAAATAAAAATAAATACAGAATTAAAATTATTAAGCAAAAAAAAATTATAATAATTTATATGAATATAATAATTATATAATTGAACAAATATATCCATTAAATGAAAAATCAATATTAAATATTTCAAATAAAATAATAGAAATAAAAGAGAAATATTTAACAGAAAATAATAAAATATATTATTCAATAATTCCAGATAAAAATTATTTTATTAACAAAGATAATTTAAAAATAGATTATAATAATTTAGAAAATATATTAAACGAAAAATTAAATTTTGGAAAATATATAAGAATATTTGATTTATTACAATTAGAAGATTACTATAAAACAGATTCACATTGGAAACAAGAAAAATTGATAAAAATAGCTCAAAAATTTGGACAAGAGATGAAATTAAATTTAAATAATAATTATGAAGAAAAAATAATAACAGAATTTAAAGGAGTTTATTCAGGACAATTGCCAATAAATGAAAAAAAGATGAAATAAAAATATTAACAAATAATGTTTTGAAAAATTGCACTGTATATAATTATGAAAAAAATGAAGCTACAACAATTTATAATTTTGATAAAATGAATTCATTAGATAAGTATGATATCTATTTATCAGGAGCTGTGTCATTAATAAGCATAGAAAATAAAGAAAATAAAACAGGAAGAGAATTAGTTGTATTCAGAGATTCTTTTGCAAGTAGCTTCGTTCCATTATTAGTTGAAGGATATGATAAAATAACATTGATAGATACGAGATATATTTCACCCAAAATATTAAGTCAATATATAGAATTTAATGATCAAGATATTTTATTTTTGTACAGTACATCAATTATAAATAATAGTTATACATTAAAATAAATGGCAATTATGATCAACATATAATCCAGATAGAAAATGAGTACATGATATTAGTGCAACTGATGAAGAAGCAGATGTAGGAATATACAAAATGAAAAATGAGGTAAAGAAAATGCCTAATAAACAATAACGCCTAAAGAGCACAAGAATGAAGTGGACTCTCCTTATTAAATTTTAGAGTCTAATAATTGGGGTTCACTTCATTTCTTGTGCTCTTTTATCATAGTAAGTTTTCCTAATATAATAAAAAAATAACCAGATATCAAAAATATACAGAAATTTATTAGAAATATGTTACAATAAAAGTAACCTAGGGGAAAAAGGAGAAAAAAGTTGAAAATAGAATTTGATATTAATGAAAAGTACCAAGAAAACAAAATAATTATTTGTACTAATAAAATAACAGAAGATGTTAAGAAATTAATAGAAAAAATTAGGGATGAAGAAAACATTAAATTATATGGTTATAAAGATGAAAAAATATTTATACTAGAAGAAAATAAAATAGAATCAATATATTCTGAAGATAAAAAGGTTTTTGCTAGAACAGAAAGTAATGAGATTTTTGAAATAAAAAAAAAAAGAATTTATGAATTAGAAAATATATTAAGTGAAAAATTTGTAAGAATATCAAATTCAGAAATAGTAAACTTTTCAAAAGTTCAAAGTTTAGATTTTAAAATAATAGGAACTATTGTCTTAAAATTTTATACGGATAGATATACATATGTATCAAGAAGATATGTAAAAAAAATAAAAGAATATTTAAATATTTAAGGAGATATTTATATGAAAAAGAAGTATATTAATATTTTAAAAAGATTTTTTTTTTTGAGTGTAGTAATAGGATTGGTTTCAATTACAATTAATTTAATTAGTTGTTATTTTTTATTTGGAAATGATGGTTATAAATATGAAGTTATACAATATGGCAATATTTCAAATTTAATATTGAGAATTATATATAGTAGTATATTTTATTTTATAATATTAATCGCAGTAAATATAGATAAAGGTTCAGATGATATGATAAAAAAATTATCATTTAAAAAGTATTTATTTTTTAAGATGATAATAATAGGAATTGTAATAATTAATTCAATATTATCAGTTGTTATATTAGATAGATTTATTAAAGATGAAATTTTTGCAATAAGTTTTTATATGGATTTATTTATAATATCATTATTATTTACTATAAGTACAATTATTTATAAAAAAAGTTTAGAGAAAAAGATTAATGATAAATTAAAAAGAATATAAAAATCCAGATAAATGTTGTTTTAGTTAGAAAAATAATGTATAATATCAAGGCAAAAATTAAAAGAAATGAAAATATATGGAATTATTATTAGTAGTATTTGAAAAAAATAATAAATTACAAGAAAGGATTTACAAATGAAAGAAAAAAGAAAATTTAATATAATTGCAGTAATATTAATAATTTTATTTGCAATTTCAATATCTCCAAAAACTCTTCAAAATGATACGTTTTATACAATAAAAATAGGGGAGTTAATTGTAAAAAATAAAAATATAGATATGTTAGAACACTTTTCGTGGCATTCTAATTTGAAATATACATATCCACATTGGTTATATGATGTTATTATATATTTAATATATAATATTGGTGGAATGTTTGGAATATATATATCAACTTGTATTTTTTGCAGCAATTTTGGGAATTGTATTTTTTAGTGTAAATGTAAAAATTAATAAAAATCAAATTTTATCGTTTTTCATGACAATATTAGGATTATATATGTTGAAATCATTTATTGCAGCTAGAGCACAATTAGTAACATATATATTGTTTATTCTTCAAATATATAGTATGGAAAAATTATTGGAAACTGGAAAGAAAAGATATGGAATCTATTTAATAATAGATTCATTATTGGTAGCAAACTTACATGTGGCAGTATGGCCATTTTCATTTGTATTATATTTGCCATATATGGCAGAGTATTTTATTGCTTGTTTAAAAAAGAAAGAAAATAATTCAAAAATTATAATAAATAAAAATCCAAATACAAAAATATTAATTGTTTTTATGATTTGCTGTATATACAGGAATCTTTACTCCTTTAGGAGATACGCCATATACATATTTAATAAAAACAATGAAAGGAACTACTACAAATTTTATTCTTGAGCATCAGCCAATGATTTTAATAAATAATATTGATGTTATTTGTGTTTTAATTGTTTTGTTTGGACTATTAATGTTTACTGATGCAAAAATTGAAATGTCAGATTTATTTATGATTTGTGGACTAATTATTTTGATGTTATACTCTGGAAGACAAAAAAGCATTTTTATTATAATAGGATTAATATGTATTAATAGGATTATTAGTGAATTTTGTAATTCACATAATAGTAGTATTGATAAGCAACTAGTAGAAGCAATTATGAGAAAAAGTGTAATTGTTATAATTATTATTTGTTTTATTATAGTAGATTTTTGTTTAATTTTTTGAAAAAAGAAATGATCAATATGTAGATGAAAAAACATATCCAGTTGAAATGAGTAACTATATTTTAGATTATTTTAAGGAAACAGGATTTTATAATGTAAGAATTTTTAATGAATATAATTATGGAAGTTATTTACTATATAAAGGAATACCAGTTTTTATTGATTCAAGAGCAGATTTATATTCTCCTGAATTTAATTCTGGAGTAAATGTTTTTGAAGATTCAGAGTCTGTAGGTTCTTTTGAAATGGATATTGATGAATTGGTAGAGAAATATAATATAACACATATCATATTGAGTAATCAATCTCAATTAAATAAAGTTTTGAAAAAAATAGAAGGAACTAAATATAAGTTAGTAAAAGAAGATGAAAACTTTTCATTTTATAAAATAGAAAATCTGTAAATTTGCTATAAAAAGAATAAAATGTGGTATAATAAAAAAGCAAAGCATAAATTTGCTGAAGTTGGGTTGGACTCATTAAGGAGGAAGAATATGTTTAGAGCTATGTTTTTATGTTTGGTCCTTGCTTGTTTTATTCCTTTTCTTGCACCGTTTTTTCTTTTTTTTTTTGGCAGTGGTATGTCTTATGTCTGTAATTGGAGAAATTCCGGTCTTGATTATCTTAGCAGTCCTGATTTGGTTTGCATATATTCGCAAGTCAGATTAAAAAGATGTGGTGTAGATAAAATCTGCACCACATCTTTTTAACAAAAAAATAGAGCAAAAAAGATATTAGAAAAAGTAAAAAATGGCTGAAAACATGTAAAAATAAGAAAAAAAAGTAATAAATTTGGAAAAAAAGTCTTGCAATAAAATTAAAAATATTCTATAATTAGTATAGAATGTGTGTATTATGATTGGAGGGATTGAAATGAAAAAAGTTTTGGCAAAAATAATATTAGCATTTGTAATTTTTTTAATAACAATGAATATTCAATATCAATCAAATGCATATACATATTCAAGTGACTCAGGAATATATATGGCTGATTTAACTATAGATCCATCTCAATATAAACCAGAACCACAACAAAATACCAAAATGAATTCAATTGTTGGAACTATATTAGGAGCATTACAAATAATAGGAGCTTTTGCAATTGTTTTAGGAATTGCAGTTGTTGGATTTCAAATATTACTAGGTTCTGCAAATGATAAGGCAGATGGAAAAGGTAAAGCAATTGGCTTTATAATTGGAGCTATAATGTTATTTAGTATAACTACAATAGCAAAATTAATAATATCTGCAGTTGAATAAAGGAGTGATGAGTATGAAGAAAATGTTGTTTAAAGTTTGTTTAATAACATTATTAATATTGTGTAATTTATCAGTATACTCAACAACTTGTATGGCAGATGGTTCATTAGATGATGTAATGAACAATGGAAATAGTTTTTTGAATGCTGGAAGTGAAAGCTCAACAATGATAGATCAAAATGATTTAAAAAGTTTATCAAATTTTATATCAGGAGTATTATTAACAATAGCAATAGGAATTACAGTAATAACTGGAGCAATAATGGGATTGAATTTTATAACACAAAGTATAGAGGAAAAAGCCAAAGTAAAAGAATCAATGGTTCCTTGGGTAATTGGAATAATAGTATCTTTTGGAGCATTTACAATTTGGGAAGTGGCTGTTAACTTATTCCAATCATTATAATAAAATAGTTATTAACATTTATATAATAATAAAAAATAAAAAGAAGGGAATGAATAATATGAAAAAATCATTAAAAATTTTTTTGCAGTAGTATTAATGGCAATGTTAGTTGTATTTTCTGTATCTACATTTTCTTATGCTGCTGGAAGTATAACACCAGATAGTGTTATAGGAGATATGCAAGCAGATACAAGTAATATCAATGTTAATGGAATGAAAGGTATTGCTGGTAGAGTATTAGGATTATTACAAATTGTTTCAGCAATATTAGCAGTAGTCTTAATAGCATATTTAGGATTTAAGATGGTATTAGGATCTGCAAATGAAAAAGCAGATGTTCAAAAACAATTTATACCATTAATAATTGGTGTAACAATAGTATTTGCTGCAACAAGTATTGCAAACTTATTATTAGGAATAATGAGTGCTTAGAAGAAAAAAAAGCTACATTTTATGATATTTTTTATCATAAAATGTAGTTTTTTCTTTTTCTTTTATGTTATAATAAAATGGTATAAATAGTTTGTAACGAAAGAGAGGAAAATATATGGCAAGATATACATATACCATACCAAGAAACACAAAAGGTGAAGGTAGAATATTAATGATATTTACCAAAAAATCATTTTTATGGACTGTTGCATGTGCATTTGTAGGATTAATAGTTGGATATTTACCAATTGGAGTTATTTTTCAACATCCATTTATAGGAATTGCAATTACATTAATATTTGCATTAATTGGCTTTGGAATAGCTACATTAAAAGTTCCAAATTCATCAAATTTTGAATTATTCAGAAAAACTGGAGGAGAAAATATTGATGAAATAATAATGAGGGCAATAAAATTTAAAAAACAAGGAAAAAAATTATATTTATATCACAAAGGAGGAAGTGACAATGAGTAATCCAGATCAATCAATTAATTTCAGTTTTAACAATGGTAGCAGTTTTTCTAATAATATTAATCTTTACACTTATTGGCGTTTGGTTTTTTATTGTTGCTAAACAAAAAAAAAATGATGGAGAAAAAAGTGAAAAGAATGAAGCTACACCATCTCCAAATGCTACATACAATTTACAATCAATAATGGATTTTATGGAATTTGAAAAAGTAGAAGATAACATGATAATTCAAAAAAAAAGGTAAATATTTGATGGTTCTAGAATGTCAAGGAATTAATTATGATTTAATGTCAGAAATGGAAATGGCTTCTGTTGAACAAGGTTTTATAGAGTTTTTAAATACATTAAAATTTGATATTCAAATATATGTTCAAACAAGAACTGTAAACTTGGAATCTAGTTTAAGAGAATATAAATTAAAATTTAGAGACATTGAAGATAAATATAATATATTACAAAATAAATATATGCAATTAAAAAGTGCGGAGTCAGGAATGTATACAGATAAAGAAATATATGATGCATATGTAGAATATGTAAAACAAAAAAATAAATATGAATATACAAAAGATATAATTGCAAATACAGAGAAAAAGTAGTTTAAATAGTAGTGTATTACATAAAAAATATTATATTATAATTTCTTGTTATGAAGAAGAAATAAATACACAAAATTATTCACGAGATGAAATACAAAGTATGATTTTCTCAGAGTTATATACAAGAGCTAGATCAATTATGAGAACCTTATCAAGATGTGAAGTAAATAGTAAAATATTAGATTCAAAGGGATTAGTTGAATTATTATATAATGCTTATAATAGAGAAGATTCAGACATATTCAGTGCACAAACTGCAATAAATGCAGGTTTTGATTCATTATATTCAACAGCTCCTGATGTAATTGATAAGAAGATGAAATTAATTAATAAACAAATAGAAGAAAATGGAACAAAATTAGCAAATGAGGCTGTTATGGAAGCAAAAAGTGATAAAGAAATGATGCTTAGAATAAGAGAAGAAAATGCTAAAAACTTAATATTTGATTTTGCTGAACAATTAATTTCAGAAAATGAAGAATATTTAGGAAAAGATATATCAGAAGATGCTAAAGTTAAGGTAAGAAGAAAAAAGAAAAGAGGCAACGGAAGGAGGAAATGAGAATGAAACTAATGAAAAAACAAAAGCAACAAGAGGAAGAAGACCAAGCTCAGGTAATGAATAATGAAACTTTATATTTAAAGAAAAAAAAAGTATAAAGGAATTAATTGCTCCATCTGGAATAGATGCATCAAATATTGATCATCTAGAAATAATTTCAAATGTTAAAAGATATGCTAGAAGTTTTTATGTTTCTACATTACCAAGAACATGTATATTCCCAGAATTATTTAGATCTCTTTATATGTTTGGCGATATAAATACATCAATTTATATAAGACCAATTCAAGAGTCTAATTCACAAAATGATTTGAACAAAATTATAACAGAACTAGAAACAGAAAGAATTGTTGCTAATGATAAAGGCAATATAAACAGAGAAAGTATATTAACACAAAAAAGATATGAAACTGAACAATTAAGAGATGAAATTGCTGCAGGATTTAATAAATTATATGAAGCATCAATTGTTTCTACATTGTTTGCTTATAGTAAAGAGGATTTGGATAAATTATCAAAAATGTTAACTGCAGAAATGGCAAAATCTCTTGTAGGGATTAGAAGTGCATGGGCAATTCAAGAAGATGGTTTTAAATCAGCATTACCATTAATGGATGACAGAATAAAAAAAAGACTCAAATATTTGATAGACCATCTATGGGAACAATATTTCCATTTACAACTTCAAATATAGGACATGATACAGGTGTTCCAATTGGTGTAAATAAACAAACTGGAGTTCCGATATTATTTGATAATTTCCATTCATCACTTACAAATTATAATATGGTTATATTTGCTAAGTCTGGTGCTGGTAAATCAGTAACAATGAAAACATTAATTTCAAGATCTTCAGTACTTATGGGAATTGAAAGTTTGACACTAGATGCTGAAGGGGAATATTCTGTTGTAGCAGATGCGTTAGGTGGAATAAATGTTGTAATAAGCCCTACATCAAAAACAATTATTAATTTATTTGATATAGAAATAGAAAGAACAAAAGATGAGATAACAGGAAGAGAAAGAGATACATTAAATGTTGAAAGTAAAGTAGAAGATGTTACACAAGCATTAATGACAATGGCCAAAGGTAGTACAAGAACTAAAGAAGTAAATGAGCTTACAAAGCAAATTATTGCTGAAGCTGTTTCTCAAGAGTATGCGGCACGTGGAATTACAGCAAACCCAGCAAGTTTGTATGAAAGTTCATCTTCAAGTAATGTTTTTGAAAGAAGAAGAAAAGAAATGCCAACAATTGGGTCATGGTATAAAAGAATTAAGCAAAGTGCTCAAAGTAATACAAATAAAGATTATGAGTTCCATTATAGTTATTTATTAAAAGTAATGAAGCAATATATAAGAGAGTATAATGGTCAGATGGCATATTTTGATGGTCAATCTACATTTGATTTAATGGAAGGAGCACCATTAATAAATATCGATATATCACAATTGGAAGAGCGTTTTGCAAGGCCACTTGCCCAACAAATATTAATGTCATGGATTTGGGAAAAATTTGTTAAGAAAAATAGTGAAGATAAAAGAAAAGCAAGACAAAAAGAGTTATAGTCGATGAAGCTTGGATGTTACTTCCATTCCCTGAGGCTGTTGATTTCTTAAATAAAATGGCAAGACGTGCCAGAAAAAGAAATGTTTCACTTGCAATTATTTCTCAAAGATTCCAAGATTTCTATGAAAAACCAGAAGCACAAGCAGTTTTAACATCATCAGATACAAAATTGTTTTTGGCACAAGATAAATCTGAAATTCAACAATTGAAAGAAGTTTTCAAATTAAGTGAAGGTGAAGCTTCATTCCTTGTTACTTGTTCTAAAGGTGAAGGATTGTTGAAGGTTGGACAAGATACAGCAGTTATTCAAATTACACCAACAAGAAAAGAATTTGAATTTGTTGAAACAAATATGAATAAATTGGTTGCTAATAACCAGAGAGATGATCAAAGAAATATAAATAAAAATTAATGGAGTTTAAAATGCAAAATGTGAAATATGTTGTTGGATTTAAGACAGAAAAGGAGGAGGTGAAAAATAATGTTAAAAAAACATAAGCAATTTATTAGAGTCTTTGCAATATTTTTAGTTTTGGTAATATTTGCAAATATTGTGATACCTAATATATCTTTTGCAAGTAGTTATGATGATTTGAAAGCTTTAGTTACAAAAATTGAGAATGATCAAACATTGGCTTCTACAGTTTATACAAATTTTTTATATAGTAAGGATCCAAGACCAACAAAAGAGGTATATGGTGATGAGTATGTAGATGCGATGACTAAATGGTTGGCAGTGGCATTGATACCAGAAAAAGATAGAAGTACTAAAATTAAAAATGCCTTTATAGAGAGTGAGCCATATTTAAATGAAAATTTGAAAGCAGAAGACATTGATGATACATATTATTTAAATGATTATAATGAAATTAAAAAACAAAAGATACTTATGACAAAGCAAAAGATGAAGGAAAATCAGATATAGATGCATCTAATGAAGCTGGAAAAGATCTAAATGACACAATGACTGATAAAGTTCAACAAGATGTTCAAGATAAACATGATATGGCAACTGGAAAAGGTAATTATGATATAGATGATGGTGGACCAAGTTGGATAAAAAATGCTGTAGGACGGAATATTAATGAAACCATTAACATTCTTTTGGCAATCAATATTAGATTCAGTAAATGCTATAATGCAAAATGTAATGTTATCAAATGAAGATGAAGGAAGTCCATTAGCAAAAGTTGCTTCTATTATAGGAGATGTATTTGATGTTGTAAATGGTGAAAAAAAAGATGAACTATTTGATGCAGGAAATCCTACAGAAACTATAACAACTCGTATATCGAGAACAGATTTTTGGGAAGCTGGTAAAGATTTTGCTATACCACATATTCATTATAGTTGTGAAGAAATATTTGCTGGAAAAGTTGGATTATTAAATATTGATTTTATTTCTGGTCAGGGACAGACTTCAAGTTTGAAAACTGTAAGATCAGTAATAGCATCATGGTATAAAATATTAAGATTGATTGCAACTGTATTATTTTTATCTGTATTGATATATACAGGCATAAAAATAATGATAAGTTCAACAGCGAAAGACAAGGCAAAATATAAAGAATGGATAATAAACTGGATAATTGGTTTTGCTATATTGTATTTTTTACATTATTTAATGAGTTTTATAATTGTAGTAATTTCTAAATTTAATACAATGTTATCAAATTCAATGCAATATGTTAATGTTTCTGTAAAGGGAACAGCAAGTTCATTTTCATTTAATACAAATTTAATTGGACTTGTAAGATTTTGTGTTCAGTCAGATAATTTATTATTTAGAACTGGATATTTGATATTATATACAATGTTAACAGTATACACATTTAAGTTTACAATGATTTATTTAAAGAGATTGATAAATATGGCATTCTTAACATTGATTGCTCCAATAGTTGCTTTTACATATCCAATTGATAAAATGGCAGATGGGCAAGCACAAGGATTTGATATGTGGGTAAAAGAATACATATTTAATGCTTTATTACAACCAATGCACTTTTTACTATATTATGTTTTAGTTGGTTCTGCAGTGAGAATATCAGGAACAAACCCATTATATGCAATTGCTGTATTAGCATTTATGCCAGAAGGAGAAAGATTATTAAAGAAGATATTTGGATTTGATAAAGCTGGCGGAGGAACAGTAAAAGGAATGCAAGATGCAATTGCAGGTGCAGCTATAGCATCAAGTTTAAAAGGAATGTTAGGAAAAGGACCAAAAGGTGGACCTGATGCAAGTAAGATGCAATCACCAGGTGCATTAATAAAAGATTTTAAAGATGATAAACTTAGTGCGGCAGGTGCAGAATTAGGTGCTGCTGGTGTAGCAGGCGCAACTGCAGGAGCAGCGGCTGCACAGGCACATGAAGATGAACATGATCATGATGATCCGCCACCACCACCTCCACCACCACCTCAACAACAACAGCAGCAACAATCACAACAACATCAATCGCAACAACAAAATAATGGTGATGATAGTAATTTACCACCACCACCTCAGTTTAATGGAAATATGGAACCAATTAAACAGAATGGAAAGACACCAATACGTCAATTAGCAGATAGAATGAAAAATTCCAGAGTTGGAAAATCAAAAGTTGGAAGAGGAGCACTTGCGGTTGCGAAAAAAGCGGTAAAACCAATATATGATTTTGACAAAAGTGGCAAGTATAATGGAAAGAGACTGGTTAGAAATATCGCTAAAGGTGCAGTTGGAACAGCTGTAGGACTTACAGCAACGGCAGTTCAAGCTGGAATAAGTTTAACAGATGGTAAATATAGCCCAGCAGAAGCTATAGGATCATTTGCTGCTGGTTATGGATTTGCAGGTAATGCTGCAGGAGGGGCTGTAGATACATTTACATCTGGTTATAGAGATGGTTATACAAAGCCAGAAAAAATGAAAGCATTCCAAGAAGATTTCTCAAATAGAGATGATGTAATTCAGTTCTGTAAAGAAAATTATGGAGATGATTGGAGAGAACAAAGAGATAGAATGGTAAATAACTTTGTTCCAAGAGGTTTCACAGATTTAAGTGAAATGAAAGAAATGATGAAATATTCAAATAATGCAACAGCTGAACTTACAAAAAATAATAGTAATTTAACTGAAAAACAAAAAATTGAGATAAGAAATAAACAAGACTTAACAGCAATGGCAATAAAGAATGTTCAAAAGAGAAAAGCTAAGGAAGGAACTTCTGGAACACCATATAATGAGAAAAAAGAAAGACAATTAATTGCTGCAAGAACAAAAGGAATGAGTCAAACACAAGCAGAAACAACAGCAAATACAATACGAAATGAAGATGAAGCAATAAGAAGATATAACCAATACTTAGAAAAATAAGGCGATTTTTATGAATTACACTCTTTTAGTATATTTTAGAGAGTGTAATTAAAAAAGTTACTTTAATATTTAGAGAGGTGATGTAATGAAAAAAAATATTTTTGATAAAATATTGATTTGTGTAAGTATAATAATTATTTTACTTAACTGGTTATTTTGCAATATAGTATTAGCTGAATCAACAAATGAAAATTTAGAGGATATAAGTGTTGCAGAAGGAAATGTTGGAGAAGAAACATATTCAGAATTAAGAAAAAAATTAGTTGAAGAGTTAAGAAGTAAATTAGAAGAAGCATATTCTTATTCTGGAACAGTAGAAGAACTTGCTGATCTATGTGGAATTGATTTAAATGATACTACTGCAGGAGAAGTTACATCATCTGAAGGTAAAATTATAAAAATTGATGACAATACAACAATAGTATTAGGCTTTGAAATGAAATGTGAAACTGGTTCTAAAAAGTCAATATATAACAGATGATAATACAGATGGTAGATATACAGAAATGAAAATAAGTAATATTAAGGTTGTAAAAAATACAGGAGCAGATAATACTACGAAAAAAAATGAAGAAGCTAAATCTTCAAGTTTCATAAATTTTACAAATGAAATGATTGTTGGTGGAAAAACATATTCAGGAGATACTAATTGGGACATAGGAGGAGTATTATTAAAACCATTCTTTTTTTTTAACTGTGTTGCAGATACTTTACTAGGAATTATTCAAAAATTTATGTATTCTGATGTAACAGATCAGGCCCAAATAACAAATTATGTAAAAACAAATTATATAGATAAATGTAGAGTTGTTGACAGTAGAAATATAGATACAATGTTTGATCTTTCTTTAAATAATCAAATTCTTTGTTATTTAGGTTCTAAAGGAAAAATAAGTAATGTTGAATATCCTCATATTCATTATAGTCCAGAAGAAATATTTGCTGGTAAAATAAGTTTATTAAATATTGATTTTATTTCTGGTGTTGGACAAGCGGAAGGACTAGGAGTTGTAAGACAAGCATTAGCTAATTGGTATAAGGCATTAAGATTAATAGCAACAGTTGGATTTTTATCTGTATTAATATATATTGGTATAAAAATAATGTTAAGTGCAAATACAAAAAAATAGGGCTAAATATAAAGAATTAATAATAGATTGGATTGTTGGATTAGCTATTTTATATTCTATGCATTATATAATGTCATTTATAATTACAGCAATAAATATGTTTAATGATAAATTAGGAGCAAGTATGCCACTTCTAAGAGTTGTTGGCGGAAATGGATATGATACATTTGCAACTAATTTAATCGGATTAGTAAGATTTTGTACAGAATATGATACAATTGCAGTAAAGATTGGATATGAAATTATGTATATAATGCTTGTAGGATATACAATAAAATTTACAGTTATTTATTTAAAAAGAGTTTTAAATATTGCATTTTTAACATTAATTGCACCAATTGTAGCATTTACATATCCAATAGATAAATCTATTGATGGAAAAGCGCAAGGTTTTTCAATGTGGATAAAGGAATATTTTTTTAATGCATTAATTCAACCAGTACATTATTTATTATATTATGTAATGGTTAGCTCAGCAATGGGAATTGCTGTAAAAAATCCATTATATGCAATTGCAGTTTTAACATTTCTAACAGAAGCAGAAAGATTGTTGAAAAAGATATTTAGATTTGATAAAGCTCGTGAAGGAATGGTTGGAGGACTTGGTGCTGTTTCAATGGTTTCTGCAGCTAATGGTGTAAAAAAATTAGTTGGAAAAAAAGGCAATGGAGCAAATTCATCAAAAGCAATTGGATATCCAGGAGCATTAAATAAAGATTATAAAACAGCAGAATTATTAAATGATTCAATACAAACTACACAATCTCCAACATCAGCAGATGATGATAGAGAAAATATAGAGGATGATGAAAATAATAATGGACCAATAGGTGATAATACAAATCATAGATTGAGCAATAATAATATTCAAGATATAGAAGAGCCAATTGGAAGACCAAAGTTATTAGGTGATATAATTCCTAGAAGTGAATTACCAGCAAATAAAAAACCAATAAAACAACTTATGAGAAGTATGCATGAAAAAAGAAAAGATTTAACTGCACAAGCACTCGGAACACCTGTAGGACAGACAATGTCAAATATAGCAAATTCTAGAGGTGGAAGAGTAGCTATGAGAATTGGTAGTGGTATAGGAGCTATAGGGAAAAGGGCAATAAGACCAATATATGATGTAAATAGAACTGCAAAATATAATGGAAAAAGGTTTGTAAGAAATATAGCTAAAGGAGCTGTTGGAGCTGGAATAGGAATTACGGCAGCTGCAGTTCAAGCTGGAATAAGTTTAACAGATGGTCATTATAAACCAACAGAGGCATTAGCATCTTTTTTCAGTAGGATATGCATATGGTACTAAAAAGACGGATAATATTATAGATACTTTCGGAACAGGGTATGTTGAGGGATATGATAAAAATGAAAAGATGGAAGTATATAAAGAAAACTTTAAAAATAGAGATGATGTAATACAATTCTGTAAAGAAAAATATGGAAATGAATGGAGAGAGTATAGAGATAGAATTGTAGATAATTATGTAACAAGAGGCTTCATAGATTTAGATGAAATAAAACAATGTATAACATATTCTAATGCAGTTGCAAAAGAAGAAGTTGAAGAAAATCCAGAAACTGCAAACTTAACAGGAAGAGCTAAGGAAAAGGCAATTGATAAAGAAAGAGATAAACAAGATGTAATTGCAATGTCTATACTTACACATAAAAAAGAAGAGGAAAAAACAGAATATATCATCAATTACATATAATCCAAAGAGAGAAAAACAATATTTGGATTCAATTACAAAAGGAATGGATACAGAAAAAGCAGAAAAAACAAGAAAAGAAGAAAAAAAAAGCAGTAAGTGCATCAATAAGATATTTTGATAGCAAAACAACATAAAGAATGAGGTGAAAATGTGCAAAAAATTGTATATAAATTATTAACATGTATTATATTAATGAATATTTTATTTCAATTTAATTATAGTAGTATTATATATGCAGTTACTTCGGCTACAACAGTAACACAGAGTACTACATCTGGTACAACAGCAAGTACTACGGAAGAAACAATAGACCCAGATCAAGATGTTACAAATGCAGATGATGATAATTTAGGCGCAGATATTAATGATGACTCAGGAACATTATTAGGTCCACTAGTAGAAATAGTTAGAGCAATTGGAGATGCTATAATGTCAATATTGACTAAGTGCATGTTGGGAACTTCATTTGAAAGTATGATGGTTTCATGGGACGAAGTCGATAATTCAAAATTGTTAGAAGCAAATACAAGTAAAACATATACGGAAAGTGAGATTAATGAATTTAAAAATGCATTTGGCAATTTACCAGATTTAAAATATCCAAATTTTGAATATACACCAGAGGAAATTTTTAAAGGAGAAATTGACGTTTTTGGAATTGATTTTATTGGAGGAAATACTGTAAAAAATGGTGAAGTAAAACAAAATGAATCAACAGGATGGAATTCATTAAGAAAAATGGTTTCAATATGGTATCAAGTTTTGAGATATATAGCTGTTATTGGATTATTATCAATTCTTATATATTTAGGTATTAAAATTATACTTAGTTCATCAGCAGGAAAAAAAGCAGAGTATAAAAGTGCATTAATAAATTGGATTATTGCTATGTTTTTAATATTTATAATGCATTATATAATGGCATTTATAATAGTTTTAATTCAAAAATTCACTACTTTACTTGGTAAAAGTATAGGAAATATAAAAGTTACATTTGGTGATAAAACATTTATCACGAATTTTATGGGATTAGCTAGATTTCAAGCACAAGAAAATTCACTAACAAATCAATTAGGATATGTTATCATATATATAGCATTTATAACATTAACTTTTAAATTTACATTTATATATTTTAAAAGAATGTTAAAAATGGCAATTTTAACACTTGTTGCACCACTTGTTGCAATGATGTATCCATTAGATAAAAAAAGGTGGAGGAAAAGCAAGAGGGTTTGATTTCTGGTTAAAAGAATATATATATACAGCATTATTACAACCAGTTCATTTATTATTATATAATTTATTAATAGGAACAGCTGTGCAAATATCAGTAAAAAATCCAATATATGCAATTATAGCATTGTTCTTTATGGCAAATGCAGAAAAAATGTTTAAGAAAATATTTGGATTTGGAAGAGCTGAAAAAGGAATGGAAAATGGACTTGAAAAAACTATTGGGGCTGCGGCAATGACATCAGCAGTTATGAATGGTGCTAAAAGAATGTTTGCACCATCACCAGCACCAAAAATAAAAAGAAACAAGTAAAAATGGTAGGATGATAAAAATAACTTAAATACAGATACTGATGATGATGATCAATGGGATGACTATGATGACGAAGAGGAAGTAGCACCAGAGTCTTTGTTACTTGATAAAGGAATTCTTAAGACTAGGGAGAATTTGGCAGATGAAGAATTTAAGAAAGAGAGAGAACAAACAAAATCATTTGAAGAAGCATTTAATAAACTAAAACAAGATGGATTAATAGAAGGAAAAGGACATAATAGTCCATATAATAGAGTAACAGAAGGAAGATTTAAAATTTTAAGAGCAGCAATAAAAGCTAATGAAGATCCATTTGAAAAAAATAATATTCCATTACAATATAATGATGAATATTCACATCTAAATTCAAATCAATTATTAGATAAGATGAGATGGCATTTAGAAAGAGGAGAAATTGATGAGGCACAAAAATATTATAATGTTCTACATAAGAGAATATTACAAAATAAATATATAAGAAATCATGGAAATCCTCAGGCATTTTGGAGAGACCATATTCAAATCTTAGTGATGAACAATTAAAATTACAATATGAAATGGCAAAAAAAGCAAATAATAAAGAAGAAATGAGAAAATATGAGGAAGAAATGGAACTTAGAAATAAAGCTAAAGGACAAGTTCCTCAACAAATAGTTACTAACCAAAATACAAATGAAAATATGAATAATACAGATGAAAATAATACAGAAACTAATCCAGAAAATGAAGAAAAACAAACAAAGAAAAATGAATATAAAGATAGAGGTACTTTAGATAGATTTAGAAGAGGAACTATAAGTGGAGTAAAGGCATTAGGAAAGAAAGCCATAAAACCTGTTTGGAATTTTGACAAAACAGCTGGTGAAAATGTTCAAGAATTATTAACAGACAAAGTTTTGAAAGGGGCTGTACAAGCAACAGTAGGAGTAACAACAGCTGCTGTACAAGCAGGAGTTAGTTTGACAGATGGAAAATATACAGCCAAAGAGGCAATTGGTTCTTTAGCAGGAGGAATTGCCCTTGGAGGAAAAAAAGTGTATAAAAGTGGCAAGAAGTTTGCAAAAGGAGTTGCTAGAGAAGTAAATTATGGCAGTTCAGATGACGAAAGAAAAAATAGAATAGCTAAAGATTGGTCTGAAAGAGATGATGTTCAAGATGAATTTAAAAACACTTATGGTGCAAAATCAGATGAAATGATTAGAAGAGCAAAACATATAGTTGTAAAATCTGCTATACAAGATGTTAATGAGCAAAAGAAAATTTTTAGATATTCAAATTACTTAAGAAAACATAATAGTTCTTATAGCATTGAGGAAGCAGATAAAAAAGCATTAGAAGTATACAAGTATAAGAATAGTTTAGAAAGCAGAAATCAATTAGACAGAGTTATTAATGATAAGTCTGCAAGGGAGGAGATAGCAGAAAGAGCAGTGCAAAACAATCGTAGTTCAAAATCAAGTGATTTAGTTAGGAAAAATTGTTTGGATATGATAGAAAGTGCAGTAGAGTTTAACAATGTTCAAGAAAATTCTGAATTAGATATTTTTGGAGGTGAATAGAATGAACAATTTTATGAGATTTTTTAATAAAAATCAAAAAAATATTTTTCTGGCTACAGCAGTAGTTATATTTATGATATTAATAATAGTTATATTAAATCAATATTATATAGCTCAAGAAGAAAATAATCAAAAAATAGCACAAGATAAACAATTGACAACAGAAAATGGATATTCAAATCAAGAAAATGTTACATTAGATAATATAGAAACAGAGTCAGTAAAAAAATTAAATAATAATACTATTGAAAATACAATGAAAAAGTTTGTTAGTTATTGTAATAGTGGGGATTATGTGCAAGCATATAATATGTTGACAGATGACTGTAAAGAAGCATTAAAATATAATGATGCTAAAACTTTTAAGGAATATTACATAGATTTAAGATTTCCTGAAAAACAAGAGTATTCTTTATCAAAATGGGCTGTAGAAGGAGATAATGCAGTTTATTTGGTAACTTTTAATGGAGATTTATTAGCAACAGGAGGAGAAAAATATTCTTCTAATGAAGAGTATTATACATTTGTAAAAAAGACAATGAATATAAAATAAATGTAAATAATTATATTTATTGTGAAAATAAAAATACTAGATATGTATTTGACGATATAGATGTTAAAATTGGAAAAATTAATAGATATAGTAAATATGAAGAAATGACAATAGAAATAAAGAATAATTCTCAAAAGACAATTGCAGTTACAACAAATGATGCTGGTAATAGAGTATATTTAACTAATACTAAAGGTGCAATATATTCGTCTATAAATAGTGTACTTGATGAACAAGACTTAATTTTAAATGCAGGGGAGACTAAAGAAATTACAGTTAAATTTAATAAATTATATAGTGTTGCAAATAAAGCAGATAAACTAATATTTCCAAAAATAATATTAGATTATGAAGATTATTTAAGTACACATAATAGAACTGCATATTCAAATACAACAACAATAACAGTTCAATATAACTAGAAGGAGGAAAATATGAAAAAAACATTATTAAGAAATTTAATAATTGCGATTTTAGTAATTATAATCATTTTTTCCACAATGACTCGAACATATGCAATAGGAGTAATAAATTCAGTAGAATTAGCAGACCTTAGTTTATCTAATTCTGCTGATGATAAAAGTTCTAATATTGGTAGTAGTACAGCTACCAGTTTATTAGCAGGATTAGAAGAAGCTTCTTCAGATTTAAAAAATATGGTTTCTATAACAAGTAATGGATATGAATTACAAGGAAATTATGCATTAAGAATTATACAAGCATTGGAAAAAAAGCTTCTGTTGATACATATGCTTTTGGATTTAGAGATGAAGATTATGATATAAAATCTAATGACAATACAAGTCAAACTTATACACCAGATTCCCAATTGAAAAATGTATTAGATAAATATATTAGAACAGAATTAAAAAATATGTTACCTAATATAGGTTCTTATGCACATACAGCAATTAATGGAAATGTTAAAATAAAAAAGATATACTAGTAAATTTGGTAGATATAATGCTTCAAATTCTGGTGGAACATCACAAGAAAATGGAATGGATTTTGGAGAAGGTATAACATTGGAATATGTTCCATATGCTACGTTAAAAAAATATTTAGAGCTTACAGCAAGATCTTATGCTGAAACTCAAAAATATTTAAAGTACTTTTCAATAAATCCACAAGGAATGAAATTGTGTATATTAGTTTCAGAAGAAAATTATGTTTGGGATTATGATAATATAACACCTAATAGAGCAATTGATGATTCAGGAACAAAAGATCCTGCAGGTGTTGAATTATTACCAGATGATTATGCAACAGCAACAAGAGTAGAATCAACATTTAAAATAAAAGAATATGAATATTTAAACTTGTTAGAACAAACAGCAACACCTGTAAATTATTTTCTTGCAATGCAAATGATATCACAAGATGAAAACTTTATGAATGAACTTCTTGATAAATGTAATAGTGATTCAAAAATAGAGATTGGTTTTTTAGAATCAACAGAGACCGACTTTATTCATTATAATTATGGAACAGATGCTAAAGATGTAATAAGAGGTGGAAAATTAAGTACATATCAAGTTGATACTTGGAATAGATGGGATTGTTGTAAAGATATAACAACAACAACAACAGATTCAGAGGGAAATGTTACTAGCCATACAGAGGAGAAACCTCATTCTGGAAAAGAGTTAGTAAATAAACAGATAGGAGATTATATTGGAAATGAAGATGAAGTTTATGCAACATGTTTAAAGTATGCAGGATATGAATTAAAAGATTTTTTGAATGTAAAAATAAAAAATACGGGAGATTTATATTTAATAAGAGCTGAAACATGGAATATGAATTACCAATTAAAACCTAAAGTTGGAGGAATAGAAAGGCCATTTAAGAAATTAAATAGTGTAAAGAAAATTGATATAAAACCAGATCCTGTACCATATGTTGAAAGACTAGAGCCATATGAAGAAAGAAGAATTGGAAGACATAATTGTGATGCTAATCATTATAGTAATCTATATGAATGGAAAAATACGCATTTTTATATATACGAAGGAAAAGCTGAATGGACAAATAAATATAATATTTATACAGTTATAGATGGTGAATATAAAACAGATTTTATAATAGGATTAATAAAAAAATATCCACAAGTTCAAAATAATTTCACATCAGCTGCTAGTTTATTATTTTCTTTATTGGAGCAAAATGGAAATACACAAGAATTAGAAAGATTTATGAGAACAGTTATAACTCAAGTAACAGGTAATCAATATCTAACAGAAAATACTCAAAACTTGAATTATGATTTTGCAGTAGGATTATCAGAAGATTCAATGTATAGTTTTAATATTAATTCAAATGATACTAGTGCAACACCAAAAAGTTATAAAGTAGATACAGATTCATCTGCAAGTAGTTCTAATGGACCAAATGTCTGGAGGAAGCAAAAACAAAATGGACATTATCAAAATTAACTACAATAAAAACAACAGATCAAGATGGAGAATTTATTTCAAATAGGCAATATTATTATTTTAAGCAAGGAACAGGAACTAATATATGTGGTAGAGCATCTCTAGCAATATGTTTAAGTGGATTAGGAATAAAGAATCCAAGTACAGGACAACCATATACGCCAACAGAGATAAGTCCCAATAATACAAATGCATGGTTTTCATGGATGAGTTCCGTAGGAGCAACAGGAGTAAGATATACAAATAACTTAAAAAGCAAAACTAATTGAACAATTAAGTACAGGAAATCCTGCAATAGTTCATATAAAAAGCAAATTCTGATCCAAGTAATATTTATAATACAAAAGGTGGACATTTTATTGCCGTTGTAGGCTTAAAATATGAAGGAGATGCATTAGCATATGTATTGGATCCAGGAAGTTCAAGAGCTACAAGAACAGAAAATTATATTAATATAAATAAGATATTAGCATATGCAGATGAAGTAAGAACAGTAAAATTAAAATAAATATATTTCAGAAAGGTATTTATAAATGAATAATAAAAATATATTTAAATATTTAATAATTATAGCAATTGTAGTATTAGTAATTGTAGCAACTGTTTTAATTATATTAAATACAAAAAGTAAAAAAAATCCAAATATTCAAGAGGATGTAGGAGAAGAAGATTTACCAGAGCTTGAAATTGATGAAAGTATAGAAAAAATAGATCAAATAAATACATTTTCAATGGTTGAAAAAATTGTAAATTCTAATATAGATTCAAACACTACATTCTTTGCTACTGAAATTTATTTTCAAGAAATAGATGTTGTATTAGCATATAGATTATATGTATTTGGAGAAATATTTGATATTGGAAATCAAAGCTATCAAAATGTATTTTTTTTGCAATAGACTTTGATGAAGAATCATCAAATTATAAAATAACACAAAAAAAAATTAGATATTGAACAATCAGAATATGAACAAATTGCAAAATCTGGTGCCCAAAAAATATCTAATAACAGATAATTATAATGGAGAATTTTTACAAGAAGATATTTCAGATAATTTAGTAGTAAAAAGATATTTTGACTATTATAAAATGTTAATGATAACAAATCCAGAAAAAGCATATTCATTACTAGATGATGAATATAGGAAAATAAAATTTGAAAATTATAACAATTTTTATACTTATATTAACAATAAGATTGCTCAAATAAAAGCAATGGAATTAAGTAAACTTCAAGTAAATTATTTTGATGATGAAAAACAATATGTGGCTTATTCAAATTATTCAGATTATTATATATTTCAAGTTAAAGATGTAATGGATTTTTCAGTATTATTAGATCAATATCTTGTAGATATTCCACAATTTGTTACAAAATATGAAGCATCTGATATAAGAATAAAAACAGCTTTAAATATTAATAAATTTATAATGGGAATAAATGATAAAAATTATGCTTATGTATATACATTATTAGCAGATAGTTTTAAAAATAATATTGGAGTAACAGATGTTAATAGTTTAGAAAAATACTTAAAAAGAAAATTTTTATGAAAATAATGAAATAGAATTTTTAATATTTGAAGAACAAGGAAGTTATTATACATATTCAGCAACATGAAAAGATAAAAACAGTAGTGTCAATAAAGAAATAAAATTTGTTATGAAATTAGAAGATGGAACAAACTTTAAAATGTCATTCAGTTTTTAAATAGGAGGTGAGAGGTCATATGAATCAAGATCCTAATAATGATAATCAACAGTTAGATGATTTAGAAAATAATCCGTTTTCACAAGCAGAATCACAAGCTGTTGATAAGATGGTTCAACAGGTTCAAAATGTTACTAGAAATATTTCAGAAAAAGCCAAAAAAGCTACACAAGAAGCATTAAAAAAGATTGGAAAAGCAGCAGTAAAAGCAGTTATAAAATTAGGACAATTAATATTAAAATTAATAATGGCAACAGCACCAGTAAGTCTTATTATAATTGGGGTAGTCATTGTTGGAATTTTAATTATGACCCTTTATATGGAATCATATAGTGGATCAAGTAGTGTATTAAGGCGTGATATAGAAGCGGGTGATGCAGATGCATTAGATCAAAATGTATCATTATATGAAACTAATGGATATAGTTCTAATACATATAATGGAGGTGCAGATTTTGATGTTGCAGCTGGACAAAGTATAGTTGCAACAGCGCAACAAATACATGATTACATTAGAACAAATTTATATTCATATCGTAATGGAAATACAATGAATTATCCAACAACACCAGGAGAAGTTGATAGAAGTGGTGGAGGAATAGATTGTAGTACATATATAACATGGATATTAATAATGAATGGATATACCGAATTTAAAGGAAAACATCAATTAACAACATATGATTTTATTCAATGGATAAAAGGTGGAACAGGAAATTATGATCTTTCACATTATGGGTGGACATGGCAAAAACAAGTGATAGTAATGCAACAATTAATGAAGGAGATTTATTATTAAAAACTTCTAGTTCCGCTCATATAGAATTATATGCTGGAAATGGAACATATGGTGCTGGATCAACAAATGCAATCAGACGTGTAAAGTCATATGTTAATTGTAGTAAACAAAGAATAGTTCAATTAGGAAATTTTGATTATATAATAAAGATTAACAAAAAGAATTAATTTTAATTTTTAGAAAAGGAAAAAATATGAAAGAAAAGAAAAAAATATTTTGGATTATTGGGTTAAGTCTTATTTTACTTACAATATGTATTATTGGAATTATTGTTATAAAAAAATATTTATATGAAAGATAAATATATAGATGAAGATGGAAAAGCTACAACCATAGATACACCTCAAGGAGATGTATATGAAGAGGCAAAATATTCCAAAGAAAAAAGTAGCTAATAGTACATATTTCTATAGTATAGAAAAATGTATTAATAATTATTTGAATGCAATAAAAATAGGTGGAGCAGTTGATGTAATTGACTTATTAGATTCAGATTTTATAAAAACAAATAATTTAAATACAAATAACATACTTACTAATATAGAAAGTGCATATACATTCTTAGCAACTGAAATATATGAAACAAGAGATAAAACATTATATTCATATATAGTAAAAGGAACAGAAGATGATGGAAAATATGATAAAGAAAAAATATTATATTGTTAATTTGGATTTGTCAAATTATACATATGCAATAATACCTTTATATACAAATAATTATACAGACATTAATCAAATTGAAGCACATGCTCCTCAACAAATTTCTTCTAATAATCATAATTCTTTTGAATTTTATAGAATTACAAGTGAAGAGATTGCTCAAAAGTATGTTAAATATTATATAAATTTAATTACAAATAATCCAACAAAAGCATATCAAATGTTGGACTCAGAATATAGAGAAAAAAGATTTCAAAATAATTATAATAACTTTATATATTATAGAACTCAAATGTTAAACAATGCAAAATTTGATACAGAAATAAAAAGTGTAACAGAAAGTACTTCTAAGGAAGATAATATTAATTATTCAATAAAGACTAAAAAAGATAATAATTATATTATAAGTGAAAATATACCAATGAATTTTACAATACAACTTGATGAATATACTATTGTATTAGACTCATTTAAAGAGAAATATAATTCTGCAAAGATTGTTACTAAAATAACAACTGATGTTGATAAAGTCATGAAAATGATTAATACATATGATTATATAAATTTATATAATATCTTAGATGAATCATATAAAAATGAAAATTTTAGTGAAATAAATAGTTTTATTTCATATATAACTAGTGAACTTTATAATTCCAATATATATGAAATAAAAAATGTAAAGGTGCAAGGAGATAATTATATAGCTGAAATAACAGTATATGAGAATAATGAAAATGATTCTAATACAAATAATATAAAAATAATAATTCAATTATTAGATGGTACAAATTTTAAAATATTATTTCAAAAATAAAAAATAGAAAAGCTTAAAATAATAAATTTTAAGCTTTTTATTTTTTATATAGTTCTAACAGAAAAATATATGAATATATTTCAGTGTACAAGAATAGAAAGTAGTACTTAAAATAATTTAATAGAAAGGAAATTTATATGAATAAAAAAAGAATGTTAGGAGCAATAATAACAATTGCATTTGTTGGGATAGGAATATATTTTTTATTTAAAAATATAGAACTAAAAAAGGTTGAAGACGAATATCAAGATTATACTCCTCAAGAAGAAATTTCTGATGAGAATAGTCAACAAACAAAAATAATATTATATTTTAAAAATGAAAATGATGAATTAGAAAATGAAATAAGAGTAATTAATGCAAATATATTATTAAAAGAACCAGAAAAAGCAATTAATAAATTATTTAATAAAAGGACCTCAAAACAATAATTTACAAAAATTAATTCCAGATGGAACAAGATTAAATGAAATAAAAATTGAAAAAAATTGTGCAATTATAAACTTTTCAAATGAGATATTAAATTATAAAGATGAAAATGAAAAATTAAAAATTATTAATAGTATAGTGAATACTCTTACAAATTTAAAAGAAATAAATTCGATAAAAATATTGGTTAATGGAAGCGAAAATGAAAATTTCTCTGATGAATATTTGAGAACAAAATAATATTGAGATATAAAATTTTGATTTAAATAGGAAATAAATGTAAAAAAAGAATTGAAGATAAAAATTTAAAAATAATATAAAAGCAAGGGAAATCAACAATTTATGGACGATATATAAAAGAAAAATAGTTATTGGAAATTATGGTATATATGTCCAAATAGAAAAGATATGATATGAAAAATGATTATATTAAAAATAGGGCAGCTAAATTTAATATTGATTTTAAAAAATAAATATTAACAAAAATATATAAATAATAAATTATTTTATTTGGGAAAAATGAACATATAAATAAATAATTTTATTTTTATAATAAAAAAAAATAAAATAATAATATTATAAAAAATATTTAATTTAAACTAAAAAATATAAAAAATTTTTAAAAAATTAAATTTATTATTATTATTTTGGCTTAAAAATATTTTATTTATAATAAATATAATATAATATATGAAATAAAAAAATATTACTAAAAAATTGCTTAATAAATTAAAAATAAATATTTAAATAAGAAAAAATAATATTATTTTATAAAGTAATTAATTTAAAAATTAAGCAATAATAGAAAAATGAATAATATAAAATCTTTTTAAGAGGAAATAAATGTAAATTGTTTAAATGTATAAATTATAAAGTAGAGTTAAAAAGTCTTAGGAAATGGTATGTTAAAATGATGTATTCATAAAAAGTATTTTTTGCTCAAAAATTAAATAATAAAAGTACATAATTAAGATATTAAACGATAAATAAATAATATATAAATAGTTAAATATTTTATTAATATATTTAACTATTTATAATAGTATGAAATAAATTATTATTTATTTTTGAAAAACTTAAATAATTTTAAATATTGTAAAAATGAATTAAAATTATTTAAAAAATATTCAATTTCAAATAAAGAATTACAAGTATTTTTCTTTAGATTTTTTAAATTAAATTTATTTTTTTTATTATTTTCCATATTAAAATATCCTTTTTATTATTATAATATATGATAAATAAAAAAAATAGCATATAAAATAAAAAACTATTTAAAAAAATAAAAAAATATGTTAAAATATATTAGATAAAGAAAGGAAAATAAAACATGATAGGAAAATTATATATAGTAGCAACACCAATAGGAAATTTAGAAGATATTACATTAAGAGCCTTAAGAGTATTAAAAGAAGTAGATTTAATTGCAGCAGAAGATACTAGACAAACATTAAAATTGTTAAATCATTATGAAATAAATAAACCTTTAATAAGTTATCATCGTCATAATGAAGAAACGAAAAGTGAGATATTAATAGAAAAATTAAGAAATGGAGAAAATATTGCTTTAGTATCAGATGCTGGAACTCCAGGAATATGTGATCCAGGAGAAGAAGTGATAAAAAAAGCAATTGAAGATAATATAGAAGTAATACCTATTCCAGGAGCTTGTGCGATGATTAATGCATTAATTGTTTCTGGGATTTCTACAAAAGAGTTTGAATTCTTAGGATTTTTGCCATTAAATAAAAAAAAGTTAAGAAGGCAAAAACTAAAAAGAAATAGAGAATTCAAGTAAAACAATAATAATTTATGAAGCACCACATAAAATGAAGACAACACTTGGTGATTTAAAAGAAATATTAAAAGATAGAAAAATAGTATTGGCAAGAGAATTAACTAAAATTCATGAGGAATTTATTAGAAAAAAGTATAGATGAATTATTAAGTGAAATAGACACAATAAAAGGAGAAATGATATTAATTATTGAAGGAAATAAAATAGATACAGAAGAATGTAAAAATTTTGATGAAATATCTTTAGAAGATCATTATAAATTATATGAAGAAAAAGGATTAAATAAAAAAGAAATAATAAAAAAAATAGCTAAAGATAGAAATGTTAATAAAAATGAGATTTATATGTATTTTTTTAGAAAAATAAGAAGCAGGTGATTATTCATCTGCTTCTTCATTCATTGTTGATTGAATTGCACCAATTTTCTCAGCACATTTTGGGCAAACTAATTTATCTTTAAAAGCAATTAAATTTTTTGAATTTCCACAAAAAATACAATTTGGTTCATATTTTTTTAGAATAATTGATGAACCATCTACATATATTTCTAAAGGATCTTTTTCTGCTATTTCAAATTTATTTCTTATTTCTCTTGGAATAACAATCCTTCCTAATTCATCCACTTTTCGAACAATTCCTGTTGATTTCATAACATGTCCTCCTAAAATTATTTTTTCAATTCTCATATATAATAACACAAATATAAAACTTGGTCAATTATTTTTGTAAAAATTTGTTATTTTTTAAATATAAAAGAATATATATTAAATAATAAAAATACAAGATTGGGGAGAAGAAAAGTGTTAAATATTATTTGGCCTATTTTTATAATTATTTCAATTATATATGCTATTATTAGTGGAAATTTAAAAATTTTAAATCTTGCAATTACATCTTCAACAGAAAGTGTAGTTTCTTTAACATTGACTCTTATTGGAACTACTTGTTTATGGAGTGGATTAATTGAGATAGCATCAAATACTAATATAATAAATTATTTGAAAAAAATTTTAAATCCTCTTATAATAAGATTATTTTCGAATTTAAGTCCACAAGTTTATGATAAAGTTGTGATGAATATTATTTCTAATATACTTGGATTAGGAAATGCGGCTACACCACTTGGGTTGCGAGCAATGGAAGAACTTCAAAAAGAAAATCATAATAAAGACTGTTTAAGTAATAATATGATGATGTTAATAATTTTGAATACATCTTCTTTACAAATTATTCCAACAACTATAATTGCTATTAGAACATCATTAGGGTCTAATGATCCAACAAAGATAATTTTTCCTGTATGGTTTTCGACAATATGTGCTGGAATTGTTGGAATAGTGTCTACAAAATTGATAATACGTATAACTGAAAAAGGATGTGAATAAAATTAAGATTATAAATTATATTTCGATAATATCAATACCAATGATTATTTTGATAATAGTTTTAGCTGGAATTATAGAAAAAAAAGCCTATTTTTGATTTATTTATAAAAGGAGCAATAAAAGGAATAGAAATAACATTAAAAATTTTTCCTACATTAATAGGATTATTTTTTTGCAATTGGATTATTAAATAATTCTGGAATAATAGAATTTGTAACAACATTATTATCTCCAGTATTAAAAATTATGAGATTTCCAAAAGAAATAGTCCCATTAGTAATATTAAGACCGATTTCTGGTAGTGCTTCGATGGCAATTGCTACAAATATAATTGAACAAAATGGAGTAGATTCTAAAATAGGATTGATAGCTTCTGTGATAATGGGAGCAACAGAAACAACATTATATACGATTGCTGTTTATACAAGTTCAATTAAAGTAAAAAAAACACGTTATATTTTGATTGCATCATTATTAGCAGATATAACTGGAATTGTTTCGGCAATAATAATTTGTAATAAATTTTTTTTAGGCGTATATGCTGAAAATACTGAAATGTATATGGTTTTGTCGATTGCCGTCGAACGATTTTTATTGACAAATAAAAAGATATGTTGTAACATAATTGTAGATTAGCAAGAAGATATTAAAAAATGCTTTTCTAATAAATAAGTTTTTAATCTTGTAAAGGGAATATACTATTTCCCCATAAATCAATAATAATAGATGAAAAACATCTTTTTTTGTCATATAGATTTTCTTCAATAATAGGCCCCCAATTTACTATTACCGAAAAAAAAAGACCAATATTATTAATTGTTCCTGTATATTCTCTTTACAATACCATAAAAAATAGGCTCTATTTAAGCCTATGTATATAATTTATAATTTTATTAATTTCCCTGGTAGTTCTCTACTTGCTACAGATAAATTTATCGAATCTGTGTTACAGTTATTTGCTAGTAATTCATCAACTACTGTTTGATATGCTAGTTCTGGAAAATTACTTTCTTTGCTTAAATGTCCAAGAATAGCTGTATTTAAATTGCTATTTTTTTTAATAAATAAGAAATTGTTTTTCCAGACATAGTATTTGAAAGATGTCCTGTGCTTCCAGCAATTCTAGCTTTTAAATGAAATGGATATTTACAACATTTTAGTACTTCTGTATCATAATTTGATTCTAATAGTAAAAGTTCACTACCTTCTAAATGTTTTACAATGTCATTTGTCATATGACCAATATCTGTTGCAATACTTAATTGATGTTTTTCATTATTTATTGTGAATCCGCATGGATTTGCTGCATCATGTGGAATACTGAAAGGGGTAATTTCTAAATCATTTATATTGAATTTTTCATCAGGATAAAAGTAATTAATATTTTTATTTGATATTTTTTCAGTTTGTGTTGGCATTGCATCAAATGTTTCTCTTGTTGCAAAAACAGGAATATCAAATTTATGTGATATTGTTGATAAACCTTTTATATGATCAGAATGTTCATGAGTGATAAGTATTGCATCAATAGAATTAGGATCTTTTTCTATAGTAGATAAAGCTTCTTCAATCTTTTTACAACTTAATCCAACATCAACTAATACTTTTGTATTTTCTGTTTCGACAAATAAACTATTGCCACTACTTCCACTATATAAACTACAAAAATTTAACATATGTATTTCTTCTTTCTAATATTACTCTGTTACTCTTTCAATTCTTGCACCAAGATTTCTGAATTTTTGCTCAATATTTTCATATCCTCTATCAATGTGTTCTAAATTGTAAACTTCAGTTTTTCCTTTGGCTGTAATTCCTGCAATAATTAATGCTGCACCAGCACGTAAGTCTGATGAATACACAGGTGAACCTGATAATTTCTCTACACCTTCAAAAAAGGCTGTTTTTCCTTGTGCTGTAATATTTGCGCCCATTTTATTTAGTTCTTCAGTATATTGAAATCTTGATTCCCAAATACTTTCAATAATTCTACTTGTTCCATTTGCTAAAGATAATACAACACCCATTTGTGGTTGTAAATCAGTAGGAAATCCTGGATAAGGAAGTGTTTTTATAATAGCATTAGATGGTCTTTTATTACATTTTACTCTTATGCTATCTCCAAAGTCTTCTACTTGACCACCAATTTCAGTGATTTTTGCAGTTATTGATTCTAAGTGTTTTGTTATACAATTTTTTATTAAAATATCACCTTTTGTTGCAACTGCTGCAAGCATAAATGTTCCGGCTTCTATTTGATCTGGAACAACAGAATATGTTGCATTACCAGTAAGTTTTTTTTTACACCATTAATTTTAATTACATCTGTTCCAGCCCCACGAATGTCGGCACCCATTGTATTTAAAAATTAGCAACGTCTACGATGTGAGGCTCTTTAGCAGCATTATCTATAATAGTCGTTCCTTCTGCAAGAACAGAAGCAAGCATTACATTAATAGTTGCACCAACAGAAACAACATCCATATATATTGAAGTTCCAACCAATTTTGATGCTTTAGCTGTAATCTTTCCTTGAGTTGTGTCAACTTTTTGCTCCTAAGGCTTCAAACCCTTTAATATGTTGGTCAATAGGTCTTGCACCTAATTTGCAACCACCAGGCATTCCAACAGTTACAGCACCTTTACGTCCAAGCATACTTCCAATTATATAATAAGATGCCCTAAATTTTCTTGTTAATTCTTCTGATGCAATAGTTTTATCTATATTTCGTATCAATCATAATCTCATTTTGTGTAATCCATGTTATTTTTGCTCCTAGACCTTCTAATAACTTACATGACATTTTTACATCACTTATATTAGGAAGATTTTCTATTGTACAAACGCCATCTATTAAAAGTGTTGCTGGTAATATAGCAACAGCTGCATTTTTGGCTCCACTTATTGTTACTTCTCCATTTAAATGTGTTGGTCCAGTTATTACTAGTTTTTTTCCAAAAGTATTCCTCCTCGTATTTAAAATAATCACATAAAATATATCATAAAAAGAATAAAGATTACAATAGATTTTTAATTTTTTGCAGTGAATAGTCCATTATGTGAAAATACTTCTAATAATTTAAATTTTAGTTTAAATTCAGTTGACGTTTTGCTTTCTGAAATTAATTCGTATGATTCTGAATCTAAATTATTTACTAGTTTTTCTTTTCCCTCAGAATCAACGATTCCTGAGCTGATATCTATAAAACATAAAGATGGAAACATTACACACCACCAATTTTTCCCTTTTGCATTACCAATTTCTACTCTTAAAGCATCATAATATCCAGCTGGTAATGAAATATCTCCATATGATTTGGTTGGAAAATAAAAATTATTAATTTTTATTTGAACAGGATAATTGTAACCATTTTCAACAATTACATTTTCAGCAATTGTTTGAAATTCATTTTGATGTTGAGTTGCAATTTGTATAGCTTCCTCTTTTTGTATTGCAATTTGAAGATAAAGTATTCATATATGAAAGTAAAGCATCTCTTACTTTTAATTTTAATTGTTGATCTTCTTCAGAATCACTATTTGCTAAAACATGTAATCTAAATACAGAATTTGATAGTTCAGAAGATACAGCGTTCGAATAGCTTTGAGCACAAAATATAATATAGATAAATAATAAAAATATTAATATCAAACAAATCCTAGAATAATTTATAAATTTTTTCATAATAACCTCCGTATTAACATATTTGTTAAAAAAATATCTTTAAAATAATTTTTACCCAAAAAATATAAAATATACATTAAAAATTTTTTTATACATACTTGACACGCAAAAGAATAAATGGTAAAATTTACCAGTGAACAAAAATCTATTGAAAGGATGGATAATATGGCTTTAGAAAAAGAAAGTTAAAAATATTTGTAATTTTTATGTGAGTGAATATCATTTAGAAATTATGCTATTGCCATATATTAGTAAAAAGATAGACAATGAAGAAAATATTACAATAATAACAGAGATTGACTTAGAAAGTACATTAAATGTCGTAATTGAAAGAATAAATTTAGATAAAGATAAAAAAGAAAAAATAAAAAAGATTGGTTGGAATATACAAAATATAGAAAATATCATCCCAAATACAAATGTGATACTTATAGGAAGTAAAAAATTTATAAACGAAAAAGTATTTGAATTGAAAGAAAGACAAGTAGAAAACTTAGAAATTATTGCTTGTTATAATTACAATGAAGTAAAAAATGATATGAAAGAAATTGTTTCAAAATACGATGGAATGCTTAATACATTAGGGATAAATAAGATTTAAAAAAGTTTTTCTTGGGTAACATTTTGTTAATATGTCAAAAATTTTGTATAATCTATTGAATTTTTCGAAAAAATAGTATATATATAAATTATGAACTAAGAAAGGAAGTATACTATGGACGAAAATTTTGATGAAATTAAGTGGACTTTAAAAAATACGGACAAGAACACTTATTAAATGGATATGATAACTTAGATGAAAAAAAGAAAAAAATTGTTAAAACAAATAAATAATATTGATTTTGAGTTGATAAAAAGTTTATATGAAAATACTAAAAAAAACTCCAGAAGTAGAGAATTTTGAAATACAGCCAATTGATTATATGGATAAAGAAAAATTATATGATAATTATAAAGAATATCATGCAATTGGTGTAGAAGCTATAAAGAATAGAAAATTAGCAGCTGTAACAATGGCTGGTGGACAAGGAACAAGACTAGGACATAAAGGGCCAAAGGGAACTTTTGATATTGGATTAGAATCACACAAATCATTATTTGAATTATTAAGCGATGGCTTAAAAAAGAGCAAGGCCGTAAGTATGGAGTTACAATTCCATGGTTTATAATGACAGTAGAGAAAATAATAATGACACAATTGAATTCTTTGCTAAGAATAGAAATTTTGGATATGAAAAAGATAAAAATTTATTTTTCTTTATTCAAGAAGAATTACCAATGGTTGATATGGAAGGAAAAATATTAATTGGTGAAGATGGACTTGTAAAAGAAGCTGCAAATGGTCATGGTGGAATATATGAGGCTTTAGTAAAAAAAACGGAATGACTAAAAAAATGAGAGAATTAGGTGTTGAATGGGTATTTATTGGTGGTGTTGATAATTGTCTAGTAAAAATGGTTGACCCAATACTTATGGGAATTGCTATAGATAAAAAAGAATAACTGCAGCAGGAAAATCAGTAGTAAAAAAGCAAACCCAAAAAAGAAAAGGTTGGAGTTTTTTGCAAGAAAAAATGGAAGACCATCAGTAATTGAATATACTGAAATACCTGATGATATGTCAGAACAAGTTGACGATAATGGAGAACTTGTTTTTGGAGAATCTCATATTTTGTGTAATTTATTTAATATTGATGCAATTGAAAGAATGGGAAATAAACCATTACCATACCATACAGCTTTTAAAAAAGCAACATATATAGATAAAGATGGAAATAAAGTAGTACCAGATGGACCAAATGCATACAAATTTGAAGCATTTCTATTTGATGCTTTTGGAGAATTAGATGATATGGCTATATTAAGAGTAAAAAGGGAAGAAGAATTTGCTCCTGTAAAAAATGCAACAGGAACAGATAGCCCAGAAACAGCAAGAGAGCTATATAGAAAATTCTATAATTTAAAATAATATATAATATTGCTACTGGTTTAAAATCAGTAGCTTTTTTAATAAATACGAAAGGAAGAATAAAGATGGATTATTTAAAAGAATATGAAAGATGGTGTACAGAACCAGCATTTGATGAAGAAACAAAAAAAGAATTATTAGAGATAAAAAGGAAATGATGAGGAAATAAAAGATAGATTTTATAAAGAACTTGAATTTGGTACAGCAGGTTTACGTGGTGTAATAGGAATGGGAACAAATAGAATGAATAAATATACAGTTGGAAAAAGCAACACAGGGTTTAGCAAATTATATATTAGAACAAGGCACACAAGACAAAGGTGTTGCAATAAGCTATGATTCAAGAAGAATGTCTCCTGAATTTAGTTTACAAACAGCACTAATATTAAATGCAAATGGAATAAAAACATATATATTTGAAAATTTAAGACCAGTGCCAGAATTATCATTTGCCGTAAGAAAATTAGGTTGTATATCAGGAATAGTAGTAACAGCAAGCCACAACCCACCTAAATATAATGGATATAAAGTATATTGGGATGACGGTTCTCAAATTGTTGCTCCAAGAGATAAAGATATAATATCAAAAGTAAGAAGTATTACAGATTTTAAAGAAATAAAAACTATAAGCAAAGAAGAAGCAGTAAATAAAGGATTATTTAATGTTGTTGGAACAGAAATGGATGATAAATATATAAATACTTTAAAAAGTTTAGTATTAAATCCTGAAATTGTAAGAGAAGAAGGAAAAAAAATTAAAAATAGTTTATACACCATTACATGGAACTGGAAATACAGTAACATCAAGATTATTAAAAGAATTAGGATTTAAAAATGTATATGTTGTTCCAGAACAAGAAAAACCAGATGGAAATTTCCCAACAGTAGATTATCCTAACCCAGAAGACAAAAAAGCATTTAAATTAGCATTAGAATTAGCAAAAAAAGTAGATGCTGATGTTGTTCTTGCAAATGATCCAGATGCTGATAGACTTGGAATATATGCAAAAGATACAAAAACAGGAGAATATATGACATATACAGGAAATATGTCAGCACTATTGATTGCAGAATATAGAATTTCTCAAATGAAAGAAAAAGGATTATTACCAGCAGATGGAATGTTTATAACTACAATCGTATCATCTGAACTAGCAAAAAAGCAATTGCAAAAAAATTACGGATTAGAGTGTATTGAAGTTTTAACAGGATTTAAAAATATAGGAGCAGTTATAAAAAAAGCAGAAGAAAAGAAAGATAAAACTTATGTATTTGGATTTGAAGAAAGTTATGGATGCTTAATTGGAGATTATGCAAGAGATAAAGATGGTATTTCTGCAGTAATGTCATTGTGCGAGGCTGCTGCATACTATAAATCAAAAAGGAATGACTTTATGGGATCAAATGATGAATATTTATGAAAAATATGGATACTACAAAGAAGGTCAAGTTTCAATTGTTTTAGAAGGTAGTGATGGAGCTAAAAAAATTAAAGAAATGATGGAAAATATGAGAAATAATTTACCCGAAAAAATAGGAAAATATAAAGTATTAGAATTTAAAGATGTTGAACTTGATGAAATTAAAAACTTAGTGACAGGAGAACAAAGAAAAACAGGATTACCAAAATCTAATGTATTATATTATGAATTAGAAAACGATTGTTGGTGTTGTGTAAGACCTTCTGGAACAGAACCAAAAATAAAATTGTATATGGGTGTAAAAGCAGATAGTATGGAATCTGCAGAAAAAGACTTAGAAGAATTAAAAGATGCAATGGTAAGATTAGTAAAATAAATTTTAAAAAAGTATGTAAGCAAATATGCATTACATACTTTTTTTCCATCCATCAATATTTCTAGAAATAGCACCAAATAAATTAGCCTTAATTGTAGGAATTTCTTTTTTTTGCCAAGCAAAAATTTCAGCTTTTATATCTTCTCTTTTTGTATTTTCATCCATTGGACAAACTTTAGGCATAACATTTTTGTTGTATTTTTTTACAAAGTGATTTGTATCTTTTTCACTTAACAAAATTAAAGGTCTAATCATTGTAATACCACTTCTGTCCATATAACTTTTTGGTGAAAAAAGTTGAAATATTTCCAGCATATTTTAAATTCATTATAAAAGTTTCAATTACATCATCTAGATTGTGACCTAAAGCAATTTTGTTACATCCCTCTCTTTGGGCAACAGAATTGATTATACCCCTACGCAAATTAGCACATAAAGAGCAAGGATTTTTTTCTTTTCTAACATCAAAAACAATTTCTTTAATTTGAGTATCTTCAATAAAAAGAGGAACACCAATTTCATCACAATTTTTTTGAAGAATATCTTTATTAAAGTTTTCAAATCCTGGATTAACTGTGATTGCAATTAAATCAAAATGTTTAGGATAAAATCTTTGTAAAGCTTTTAAACCATTTAGCATTGTAATTGAATCTTTTCCACCTGATAAACAAACAGCAATTTTATCTCCTTCATCTATCATATTATAGTCTTCTATAGCTTTTCTCATCTTACTTAAAATATGTTGCATATAAAACCTCCAAACAATTTATAAATCTTAAATATTATAAATCATTTTTCACAATTAATCAATAAAGAGACAAAAAAAGGTTTACAAAATAAAAGCAATGAAGTATAATGTAAAAAGAAATGTTCTTATAGCTCAGCAGGATAGAGCAGTCGCCTCCTAAGCGACCGATGGTGGTTCGAGTCCGCCTAGGAACACCAATAAAAATTTAAGGAAAAAATAAATATGAAAAAAGATAAAATAAAATATAATTGTTTAACTGGAATAATTCTTATAATATTTAATATCAGTATGAAATTTTTAATATATGGTAATACTGCAATATGGTTAAATTATATGCCAACATATCCTTTAGAAGAAAGATTGGCTCCTGAAATTGAAGTATTTAAAAGTTCGATGTATAAAATGATTCCATTTTTAATAATAAATGTGTGTATAACAATAATATACATACGAAAGATGTATGACAAAAAAATATATAATAAAAAAACAGATGTACTTTTTCCAATTGTAATTTTTGTGGTTAATATAATATTGGTATATTTTTTAATAAGTATAAATTATAAAGTTGCTGTCTAAATATTTACATATGAATTTTTATATAAAACATTAAAGAATATATTAATGTAAGTTGAGAGGTATAAATGGAAGAAAAATTCATGAAAGAAGCTTTAAAAGAAGCAAAAAAAGCATATAAGAAATTAGAAGTTCCAGTAGGAGCAGTAATTGTAAAAGAATGGAAAAATTATAGCAAGAGCACATAATCAAAAAGAAACAAAATTTGATACAACAAAGCATGCAGAGATCTTTGCAATACAAAAAGCAAGCAAAAAACTAAAATCATGGAGGTTAATAGACTGTGAAATGTATGTAACATTAGAACCATGTTCTATGTGTGCTGGAGCAATAATTAATTCACGAATAAAAAAAGTATATTATGGAACATCAGATAATAAAACAGGAGCAGTTGGATCAGTGCTAAATTTATTTGAAGATTTTACATTTAATCACAAAGTAGAATATGAAAAAAATATAATGCAAACTGAATGTGAAAATATATTGAAACAATTTTTTAAGGAGTTAAGAAAAAATAAAAAATGTATAAAAAATCAACTCAAAAGATAATTAATAGAATTATTTTTATATAATAATATTTGCAATATTATGTGGTATAGGAATATATATATTAAAATATGAAGTTCAAGGAGAGACTAATATACCATTTGAAATAACAAAAATAGCTATAGCTCAAAGTGTAAATGGAATAGAAAATGAAGGTCATCAAGAAAAATGGAATTTTAATGTTTCGGAAAATAATGATATATATATATATTTGGAAAAAAATTCAAGATACAATAAAACTGAAATAATAAAAGATGTAACTATAAATAATATAAAAATTAATAAAACAGATTCAATTGGAGAAACTAAAATATACAAACCAGTTGAAGATGAAAAAAAGTAATGTTTAAAAATACAAATGAAAATGAAACAGAAGAAATAGTATACACAGGTGAGATGGAATCAAATATTAAGCAACAAAAATTTCTAATCAAGGTGGAATAATCGCATTTAGATATGCAATTAATAATTTATCAAATTATATTTCTAATGAAAATGAAGAAGTTGATTATGGAAAATTATTACAATTAACAAATATAAAAGAAGAAAATATAAAAACAACTATTTCATTTGATTTTATAATAACATTAACAACAAACAGAAAATATCAAACTAATATACAAATTGATATTCCAGCCAAAGAGGTTATAGAAAAAGGAGTAGATGGAATAGAATTAACTGAATTTAATAATCTTATTTTTAAAAGAATAGAAAATTAAAAAACTTTAATAAATTACTTGCAAAAACCAAAATTGCATTGTATAATATGGAGGGTATGAGAGCTAACCTCTGTATGGAAAGCAAACTCAATAAAAGCCTATGAACCTTGTCAGGTCCGGGAGGAAGCAGCAATAAGTAGATACTTTTATGTGGGCGTTGTTTTCCATAGAGAGATTAGAATTCATATCATTTTTTATATAAAGGATGTGAAAATATGGGGTACACAGCTCTTTATAGGAAGTTCAGACCACAAACATTTTCAGAAATGGTAGGTCAGGAACATATAACAAGAACTTTAAGAAATCAAATAATTGCGAATAGAGTAGGGCATGCGTATTTATTTAATGGTGTCAGAGGAACAGGAAAAACAACATCAGCAAAAGTATTAGCTAGAGCTGTAAATTGCTTAAATCCACAAGATGGAGAGCCATGTAATGAATGTGAAATATGTAAAGCAGCACTAGATGGATCATTAACAGACATAGTAGAAATGGATGCTGCTTCAAATAATAGTGTTGAAGATATACGTTCAATAAGAGAAGAAGTTAATTTTTTACCAACAAAAGCAAAATACAGAGTTTATATAATTGATGAGGTTCACATGTTATCACAAGGTGCATTTAATGCATTATTAAAAACATTAGAAGAACCACCAGCACACGTAAAAAAATTTATACTTGCTACAACTGAGCCACAGAAGCTACCAGCAACAATATTATCTAGATGCCAAAGATTTGACTTTAAAAAGAATTCCAGATGAAGATATAATAAAAAAGATTAGAACTTGTATGTAAAGAAAGCAATGTAAATGCAACAACACAAGCATTAAATATTATTGCAGCACTATCCGAAGGAGCAATGAGAGATGCGTTATCAATATTAGAGAGATGTATTCAAGATGGTGAAAACAACATAGATGAAAATAAAATAAAAGAACTTGTAGGAATACCAAAATTACAATATATTCATTGCATTACACAAGCAATAGTCGAATATAATATTGATGAAGCAATGGAAACAATAACCAAAGTTTTAAATGAAGGAAAAGACTTAAATAATTTACTTTGGGAAATTATAAAATATGTAAAAGATATTTTGATGGTAAAAACGAATCAAAAATTAACTATTTATAATGACGAAGATTTTACAAGATTACAAAAATTATCAGAAAAAGTTACCAAAGAAAGAGCAATAAGGTTAATATCAGAATTATCAGAACTTGAAAATAATATGAAACAGTCAACACAAAGGCAAATTGTTTTTGAAGCTGGAATTATTAAATTATGTGATAAAGAAATATCTAATGCTCCAGTTGGTGGAGACAGTGGAGGAAATGGTGATATTTATGCAAGATTCGATAAAATAGAAAATTATTTAAGATCTAGTTGTGGAACTACTAGGGCTAGAGCACCTCAGACAAATAGAACAACCAATCAAACACAAAATCAATCGAAATCCACTACTGATGCTATTGCTGGGATTGGAAAAAATAGTAAGCCAGCACAATATTGGAAAGATATAGTAAATAACCTAAAACAAAATGGAAAAATAGTATTATATACAAATTTAATAAATACTAATGCCGTAGAAGTAAATGATATGACTATAGGAATTCAATTTCCAGGAGGGATAACTCCCTTCGGAAAGGCAGTTTTGGAAAAACCTGAAAATAAACAAGAATTAATAAAACAAGTTTCTGTTGCATGTGGAAAAGAAATGAATATAAAATTTATAGATACTAAACCACAAGTACAAGAAGCAAGTGAAGAACAAGAAATATCTAACTTTGCAAATGGTTTTGATATTCCATTTGATGTAGTAGAATAAATTTTAAATTAGGAGGAAAAGCAAATGTCAAAAAGAGGAGGATTCCCAGGAGGTATGGGAGGATTTGGTGGAATGAACATCAATAGTTTAATGAAAGAAGCAAAAAAAATGCAAGCAGATTTAGAAAAAAATCAACAAGAATTAGCTGAAAAAGAATTTGAAGCATCAGCTGGGGGAAATGCAGTTTCAGTAAAAGTAAATGGTCAAAAGCAAATATTAGATTTAAAATTGCAAAAAAGAAGTAGTTGATCCAGAAGATGTAGAAATGCTACAAGACTTAATTGTTACTTGCTTAAACCAAGCATTTAAACAAGTTGATGATGCCCAAACAGCTTCAATGGGAAAATATAATATACCAGGATTAATGTAATAATATAAGCAGAGCATTGTCTCTGCTATAATTGTCTAGGAGGAAAAGAAAATGTCAATGTATTCACCATCAATAGAAAAATTAATAGAAAGCTTTGAAAAATTACCTAGTATAGGTAATAAAACGGCAGCTAGATTAGCATTTTATATATTAAATGCATCACAGGAAGAAAAACTGATGAATTTGTGAATGCAATTGTAAATGCAAAGAAAAATTTAAAATATTGTAGTAAATGTTATAATATATCAGACACAGATCCATGTCCTATATGTGGAAATCCCAAAAGAGACCAATCACAGATATGTGTAGTAGAAGATGTGAGAGATATTGTGGCAATGGAAAGAACACATGAATTTAGAGGAGTATATCATGTTTTACATGGTTCAATATCTCCAATGAATGGAATAGGACCAGATGATATAAAAATAAAAGAATTATTAGCTAGGCTTATGGATGGTCAAGTAAAAGAAGTTATATTGGCAACAAATCCTAGGGTTGAAGGTGAAGCAACAGCTATGTATTTATCAAAATTAATAAAACCATTAGGGGTAAAAGTAACAAGAATTGCTCATGGAATTCCTGTTGGAGGAGATTTGGAATATACTGATGAAATAACACTTACAAAAGCATTAGAGGGAAGAAGAGAATTATAAAAAAGACACTTCAAAAATGAAGTGTTTTTTAATTATTTAATAATATTTTACATATATCATTTGTTGAATTTGGTTTTGAAATTGATTTTGCATTATTACTCATTTCTTCTAATTTTGAAGTATCAGATAATAAATTATTAATGATTTCTTCTACATTATCATCTTTTTTTAACCAAATTGCAGTATTATGATTAACTAAATATTCTGCATTTTCTTCTTCTTGACCTGGAATAGGATTTATAATAACAATTGGTAATCGTGAAGCTAAACTTTCAGATGTTGTAAGTCCACCTGGTTTTGTTACAACTAAATTAGAAATATTCATAAATTCGGGTACTTTATTTGTATATTCAAATATTTGTACATTTGCTTCTTTGTGATTTTCTATAACAATATTTTCAAAAAGCTTCTTTCATTTTTCTATTTTTTCCTGAAATTGCAATGATTTGAATATCAGCAGAATCCTTTACAAATGTCTCAAAAACTTTTAAGGTATAATTTTTTCCAAGCCCAAATTCTCCTCCACCAAAAAATAATACTACTTTTTTATTTGGATTTAAATTAAAATCTATAAATAAAGATTTTTTATCATATTTATTTAAAAATCTTTCTGAGATAGGAATTCCAGTAACAAATATTTTATTTGCTGGAATATTTTTACTCATTAATGTTTCTTTCATTTCTATATTAGATACAAATAAATAATTAATATATTCATTATAAACAAGCCATTGATCATGTGATGCAAAATCTGTTAAAATTGTTGCTATTTTTGTATTTAATTTATGATGTTTTGTTAAATAACCACACATTTGGCTTGCAAAAGGGTGTGTACAGATAATTAAATCTGGTGATTTTTCTTGTAATAATTTATTTATTTTTATAGATAATAATTTATTTGAAGTTGTACTTATGTGAGCAAGAGGACCTTTTTCAGATTTCCAATATATGCTTCCATAAGCCTTCGGAAGTTTTTTTGCCATTTCAGCATAAGCTTTTGTTGTTATTTTATTAAATTCTTTATTTGCATATTCCATAAAATCTATTAATTCAACATTAACATTTTTATAATATGTATTTATACAATTTTCTATTGAACGAGCGGCAGATAAATGACCACCACCATATTTTTGCGTAAAAAATAATTACTTTCATTAGTTAGACCTTTCCATATAAATTCAGAAATATTTTAGCACAAAAAAAAAATAATTGTATAATTTTTTGAAAAAAATGAAAAAATAAGAAAAAAGTTAATAAGTGAGGAGATATGAAAATGAATAATTCAAAAAAAGTGTGGAATGTTATTGCAATAATTGCTATTGTTATTGCAGTAATCTTAGGGATAAATTTGTATAATAAAAATACATCATATGCGAATGTGGTACAAAATGATAATAATAAAGCTTTTTATGAGGTTGTAGATAGAATTCAAAATTCAAAAATTTATTTAGCAAAATCTATGATATCAAAAGAAGCGAGACATGGTGCAAAAACACTTATGGAAGTATGGAGAGAAACAGATTTAGCAACATGTTATTTAAGTATGGTTCCAATAGAAAGTCAAGAAATTGAAAATACAGAAAAATTTTTAAATCAAGTAAGTGAATACAGTTATACTATGGCAAATAAATGTATAGATGGACAAGATTTATCAGATGAGGATATGGATAAAATACAAGAACTATATAATTATGCAAATGATTTATCAAATACATTAAATGAAATGATTACAGAATTAAATAATGGAATTATAAAATGGGAAGATTTAAAAAAAGAATGCAGAAGGTTCAGATATATCAGAAGTAAGTAATTTTAATATGGTAGAACAAAACTTTCACGAATATTCAGGATTAATCTATGATGGGGCATTTTCTGAACATATAACAAGTGAAGAAAAAGAAAGGTTTAATAGGCAATGATATTTCAGAAGATGAAGCAAAAATAATTGCAGAGGATTTTATTGGAAAAGATAAAATAAAAAGAAACTAAAAGTAATGGATATGTAGAAAATGGTAGTATTCCAGTTTATAGATTTGAAGTAACGACAAATGAAAATAAAAAAATAGGAATATCAATTTCCAAAAAAGGTGGACATCTTGTTTATATGAATTATGATAGAGAAACAAATGGTGAAAATATAACAGAACAAGATGCAATTCAAAAAGGAAAAGAATATTTACAAGCAAAAAAATATGAAAATATGCAAGAAACTTATTATATGAAAAATGATGGATATATAGTTATAAATTATGCATATAAACAAGGAAATATAGTTGCATATCCTGATTTAATTAAATTAAAAATAGCATTAGATAATGGTGAAATAGTTGGTGTTGATGCAACAGGATATTTAAATTGTCATTTTGAAAGAGAAATTCCAAGTAATTTGATTTCAATAGACGAGGCAAGAAAAATATTTCAACAAAAGCAGAATTGTCCAGTGAAAAGTTAGCAATAATACCAACAGAATTTAATACAGAAGTATTATGTTACGAATTTAAAGGAAAAATAAATGAAGTAGAATTTATTGAATATATAAATGCTCAGACAGGAAAAGAAGAAGATACATTAATAGTAACAAATACTGAAAATGGAACATTGACAGAATAAAATTCTAAATTTTGAAAAAATTGTTTTAATAAAAAAATATCTTTTGCAGATAATATGATTGAAAATATTTAAAATATATTTTCAAAAACGGTCCGTAAAAAAATAACAGATTAAATTTGAAAGGAGAGCTTAGTATGTCAAGAAGTAACAAATTAATATCTGAAAACTTACGAACAGAAATTGCAAAAAGAACTAGGTGTATATGATCAGGTAAAAAAAGACGGAGGAAGTTGGGAAAATGTTTCCTCAAAAACATGTGGTAATATAGTTTCAAAAGCTATAGAAATTGCAAATAGAGCTGTTGAAAATCAATAGTTTTTAGATTATAAGCATTTGAAAATCTAAATTAGATATTTTAAATGCTTATTTATTTATAGTTGCAATTTATAGATAAATAGAATATAATAAGTCAAAACAATAGTATACCGAAAGGACGAAAGTTGAATGAAAGTAAAAAGAAATATTAAAGGTTACAAAAGGAAAAATGTTATTTGGAAATGAAGAATTAGAAGTTGAAAATTTTTCAAAAGATACAAGAACAATACAAAAAGGTGATATATATATTGGAATAAAAGGAGAAAAAAATTTGATGGGAGTAATTTTTGGAATCAAGCACTAGATGCAGGAGCTACGGCTGTAATAATTTCTAATATACAAATATCAAAAAAGAAGAAAAAAGAAAAATATAAAGATAAAACTATAATACAAGTTGAAGATACATTTGAAGCATTATACGAAATTGCAAAATATAAAAGAAGCTTATATAATATACCAGTTATAGCAATTACCGGAAGTGTGGGAAAAACTAGTACAAAAGATATAATTGCAAGTGTAGTGAGTCAGAAATATAAGACATTAAAAACACAAGGAAATAATAATAACAATATAGGATTACCATTTACAATATTAAAGTTAAAAGATCATGAAGCATTGGTTGTAGAAGTGGGAATGAATCATTTTGGAGAAATTAGTTTATTGACAAATATAGCAAAACCAACTTTAGCTGTAATAACAAACATAGGAACTTCACATATTGGAAATTTAGGATCAAGAGAAAATATATTAAAAGCTAAATTAGAAATATTAGAAGGAATGAAAATTCCTAAAATCATTATTAATAATGATAATGATTTATTACATAATTGGTATCAAGAGAATAAAAATAAAATTGAGATACATACATACGGAATAAACAATTCAAGTGATGTGATTGCAGAAAAAAATTGAATTAGGAGAAGAAAAAAGCAAATTTGTAGTTAAAACTTCATCAGAAAAAAAGTTAACATAGATGTTCCTGTTGGAGGCGAACATTTTGTATATAATGCATTATGTGGTTTTATGGTTGGAAAAGTGTTAGGATTAACAGCAAAAAGAAATTCAAAATGGAATATCAAAATTTGAATTAACAAAAAAGAGAATGGATATAAGAGTTTTAAAAAATGGTGCTACATTAATAAATGATAGTTATAATGCAAGCTATGAATCAATGAAAGCAAGTTTGAAATATCTTTCAAGCCGTACGGATTTAAGAAAAATAGCTGTTTTAGGAGATATGTTAGAGTTAGGAGATTTTTCTAAAGAACTACATGAAAAAGTTGGAGAAGAAGTGGCTAATGATAATATAGATGTGTTAATATGTAGAGGAGAATTTGCTAAAAATATTATTTCAAAAGCAAATAAAAATAAGAAAACACAATGTATTTTATTACAAAATAATGAGGAAATTTTAAGCAAATTGCAAGAAATTTTAAAAGAAGGAGATGGAGTTTTAATAAAAGCTTCAAATGGCATGAAATTTTATGAAATTTGTCAAAAACTATAGATTTTTTCTAAAAGAATTGGTATAATGTGAATACCAATTTTTTTAGAAAAATTTAATTGGAGGATGTCAAATGAAATTTAAGAATTACTATAAAATATTAGAATTAGAAACAAATAAAGTAACAATAGATCAAATAAAATCAGCCTATAGAAAACAAGCGAAAAAATATCATCCTGATGTAAATGTTGGTGATAAATTAGCAGAAGAAAAGATAAAAGATGTAAATGAAGCTTACAGAATTCTTTTCAAATCCATCAACAAAAAAAAATATGATAGAACTTGGAATTATAATGTTGGACGTAGATTAAATCATACAAAGACTTCAGGACAAATGGCTGGTGAAATATTTGGAATGTTTTTTGAAGCGGAGATACAGCTGAAAGCATAGACAAGCCAAATGAACCAGCAATAAGAGGTGAAGATATTGAAACAGAAATAAATATATCACTTGAAGAAGGATTTTACGGAGCAAACAAAACAATTGTATTTAAAGATTTAGAAAATAAAGACAAAACAATTACTATAAAATTACCAGAAGGTGTACAGGAAAATGAAAAAAAATAAGATTAATGGGACAAGGCAAGACAGGCAAAAATGGTGGTAAAAATGGAGACATGTTCATAAAAATAAATATAGAAGATAGTAAAAAGTTTAAATTAGATGGAATAAATTTATCAACTATAATTCCAATAACACCATGGGAAGCGGTATTGGGAACTAAAGCAAAAGTTGAATCAATAGATGGAACCCGAACTCAAATATATATACCAAATGGAGTTCAATCTGGTGAAACAATAGAAATCCCTAATAAAGGATATAAAAATGCAAAAGGTGAAAGAGGGAATTTAATAGGAAAATTAGAAATTGTAATTCCAGAAAAAATTACATCAGAAGAAAAAGAAATGTTTAAAAAATTAAAAGAAATATCAAAATTTAATCCAAGAAGTGTCTAAAATACCGAAAAAAAAGTTTAAAGCTATTGACAAATAAGCATATAAGATGTATAATAAAGTATGGTTGTCGGTAAACATAAGATAAAACTATGGATTAACATAGAAAGAGAGGTAAATAAAAATGGATATGTTACAAGGAAAACATTTTAGTATAACAGATCCAAAAGGAGTAAGTACAGTTATTTATCAAATATATAAAACTAAGAAAGAGTATTTAAAAAAATATCCTAAATATACAGTTGAAAGATTAGAATGTTCAGAAGAAATAAGAGGAGAATCTAGAAGAAAGACTTTTTATGTTGATGATCCACAACCACAAGGAAATCAATTAGCAATTTTATCATTTGCAGGAGATAAAGTTATTATTAATTCTGGTGTATTGATTGATGATGAAGTTAGAATTGGTAAAAGTCCATCAGCATTTAAGTTCGATACATTATATTCAGAAGAAGAACAGGAATTTAAAGAATTTAATTATACACCAAATTTAAGAAGAGATATTTGTGTAATTGATCCTGAAACTACAGAAGAAATAAAACCTAGACTTTATTTTGATGAAAAGAAAATAAAGTAAAGGGAAAGTGTAAATTAAAACCAAATAAGTCTTACTTTGCATTTGAAGTAAGAGGTGAGTAATTAAGGAGGATATTTTACTATGGGAAATCACATAGCAGAAACTAGAAGTGCAGCTGGAATGAGTAAAAACAACATTATGTTATACAGGAGTAAGTAAAGAAAGAGAAAATGAAAACCTTAAAGCAACTAGAGCAGCGATAAGAGAAACTTTACCAGTTGATTATATAACAATACCAGCATACAATAATAGTAAACAAAAAGCAAGCAGAAGAATTATCAAAATAAAACAAAAAAGAGAAGGTGATTTACATATGAATTACAAGATTTCAGGAGCAATAAGAAGAACAAGAAAATATTATATAATTTTTGCAATACTATGGGTATTTATATCCATAGTATTAGTCATGCCATTAACAATTGGATTTCATGAGGCACAGATACAACATAATATATCTAAAGGGTTTGAGGTAATAATAGATTCAATACAACATTTAGGAAAATCATTTGGAATATTATCAAGTCAAAAAAATCTGGGGAGATTATTTAAAAAATGTTGGATTATTTACAATATTTTATGCAATTTTAATGACAATTGGTTTAATAAGATCTGCACCCAAAAATGAATATACAGATATAGAACATGGTTCAAGTGATTGGAGCCAACATGGTGAACAATATGCTATATTAAATAAAAACAAAGGAATTATTTTAGCGGAAAATAATTATTTACCAGTAGATAAAAAGAGGAAATGTTAACGTGCTAGTAGTCGGAGGTTCTGGATCAGGTAAATCAGTATCATATTCAATACCGAATGCATATCAATTATTAGGCTCATATGTCTTTACAGATCCAAAAGGAGAGCTATATGACAAAACAGCAGGTTATTTAAGAGCAAATGGATATGAAATTAAAGTTTTAAATTTAGTAAGGCCTCAATATAGTGATGGATATAATCCATTAATGCACATATCTTCAGAAATCGATGTAGACGTAATAGCAAATACAATAGTAAAAGGACAAAAATCAGAAGGTGGAGGATCAGACCCATTCTGGGATGATTCAGCAGAAACATTATTAAAATCATTAATATATTACTTAATGGCAACAAGACCAGAAGAAGAACAAAATTTAGCAAGTTGTGCAGAACTTGTAAGAGCAGCAAACTCAAATGGTGGAAGCAATTTACTTACAGAATTAATGAGCAAATTACCATATGACCATCCAGCAAGAATGAATTATAAATCAATAGAAATTGCACCAGAAAAAACATATAGTTCTATTTTAAGTACATTACAATCAAAACTAGGTAAATTTGACTCTAAGGAAATAGCTGAATTAACATCTACAGATACAATAGACTTTGAAGAAATAGGAAATAAAAAAACAGCAGTATATGTAATTTCATCAGATACACATACAGCATATGACTTCTTATTAACAATATTCTTCTCTCAAATGATACAACAATTATATAATTTTGCAGATGATAATGGAGGAAGATTAAAAGTTCCAACATATTTTATACTTGATGAGTTTGCAAATATTGGAAAAATACCAGATTTTGATAAAAAAATATCGACTTCAAGAAGTAGAAAAATTTCATTTAGTGTAATATTACAGAATTTGGACCAGTTAGAGGCAATATATGATAAATCTTATGAAACAATCATAGGAAACTGTGATACTCACTTATTCTTAGGAAGTAACTCTTTTAAGACAGTTGAATATTTTTCAAAAACATTAGGTGAGAAAACAATAGAGAGAGATAGTATATCAATAAATAGAGATAGACAAAATTGGAAAACAGGAAAGAGTGTTTCAGATCAAGTAATGGCAAGAGCTTTAATGACACCTGACGAATTAAGAAGATTAGATAATGATTTGTGTATTATATTTGAAAAAGGAATAAAACCAGTAAAAGCAAATAAATTTTACTATTTTAAGCATAAAATTATGGCAAATAATTTGAAAAATGCAGAAATAAGCCATAATGATATTGGAGAAATTCAACGTGGAAGTTGGAGAAAATTCAATCCATATAATCCATGGTCTGAAGATAAAGCCGAAAAAAAGAGGCTCAAAATTTAAAGGTAGAATCTTTAGATGATTTATTTGATGATGATTCTAGTAGTCAAAAAAGATGAAACAGCAAAAAAAAAGAAGAAGTAGATAATACAAAGTTAAGTCAAACACTGGAGAATTCAAATACAACAAATAATGATATGATTAGCTTGGGTAATTTAGAATCAGCAGAAAAAAAAGAGTCAAAAAGCATCAATAATAACAGATGAAGAGGATTCATATGATTTACAAAAAGAGTTAGAAGCAAAATTTGATGAATTATTTGGACCAATTGATGAAGAATAAAAAATGAATTAAAATGTCTATCTAAGAGGTAGGCATTTTTATTTTGGAATTTTATATAAAATGAAAACAAAAGTTCTAAAAAGTATTGAAAAAACAAAATAAATATAATAAAATAATTACATAAAAATTAACGAAAGAAGGGAAAATATACAATGAGATTTGTACATATAGCAGATATGCATTTTGATATGCAATTTAAAATGCTTTCAGACAAAATAGGAATTGGAGAGCAAAGAAGGTATGATCAAAGAGTTATATTAAGAAAGATAATTAATTATATAAAAGAAAATAATATAAAATATTTTTTTATATGCGGGAGATTTGTATGAAAATCAATATATAAGAACTTCAACAATTGAATATATAAATAAATTATTTTTAGAGATAGATGATACGCAAATATTTATTGCACCAGGTAATCATGATCCATTATTAAAAAATTCATATTATAATAATTTTTTGTGGAATAAAAATGTTCATATATTTGGTCCTAAATTTGAAAGAATAGAGACAGATAATATAGACATATATGGATATGGTTTTGATGATTTTTATTGCTCAAATTTGAATTTCAACGATTTAAAAATATCAAATCAAACAAAATAAATATATTAGTAATTCATGGAACTTTAGATGGCGCAAACTTAGAAGATATGCAATATAATTCAATGAGTACAAGAATGTTGCAAGAAAAAAAGGTTTTGATTATGTTGCATTAGGACATATACACAAAAATAATTTTAAAAATGATGGAAAAATAATATATCCTGGTTCTACCATAGCAATGGGATTTGATGAATTGGGTGAACATGGAATGGTAACAGGAGAAATTTCTAAATTAGGAAATAAATTAGAATTTATTAAATTGGATGAATTGGAATTTAAAAAACAAGAATTGGATTGTACAGAATTAAATTCAATAGAAGAAATAATCGAAAAAATAAATTCAATTAATTTAGAAGAAAATAAATTATATGAAATAATATTAATTGGAAAAAGAAATTTTGAAATAAATATTAATGAAATATATAAATATTATTTAGATGAAAAAAATAATAAAAATAAAAAATAATACAAAAATAAATTATAATATAGAAAAAATAATTCAAGAAAATAATTTAAAAGGATTATTTGTAAAAGAATTATTAAATAATAAAAATAATTATAATGAAAAAATAATAGAAAAAAGCATTAGAAATAGGACTAGAAATTTTAAGTTAAATAATATGGAGAGAATTATTTTGAAAATAAATAAAATAAAAATAAATTCATATGGAAAAATAAAAAATAAAGAAATAAAATTAAATAATAATTTGAATATTATTTATGGAAAAAATGAAAGTGGAAAATCAACAATTTTAAATTTTATTTTTAATATATTATATGGAATACAAAAAAATAAAAATGGAAAAGAAATATCAGATTATGAAAAATATAAACCATGGGATAGTGATGAATTTTCAGGAAAAATAACATATGAATTAGATAATAAAAATAAATATGAAATATATAGAGAATTTAATAAAAAAAAAATCCAAATATATTTAATGAACAAGGAGAAGAAATATCAAATAAATTTAATATAAATAAAAAAAAAATGGAAATGAATTTTTTGTTGAACAAACAAATATTGATTCAAAAATGTTTTTAGCAACATCAATATCATTACAACAAGAGGTAAAATTTGGAAAAAGATATAAAGAGTATGTTACTACAAAAATTTCCAACATGTTGGGAACAGGCCAAGACAACATCTCATATAAAGAATCAATAGATAAGTTAAATAAATTACAATTAGAGAAAATTGGAACAGAAAGAACAAAAGAAAGACCAATAAATATTATTAATAAAAAATATGAAGAAAATCAAGAAAAAATAAAAATCTATTAAAAATCGAACAAAATTTAAAAAGAAGAAAATCAAGAAAAAATAAATCAATTAAAAAAAAAGAAATAAATGAAAATAAAAATAAAATTAATTTATTCTTAGATGTAAAAAACATTTTTAATAAAAAATGAAATTAATAATGAAAAAATAAAAATAAAAGAAAAAATAATTCGAGAAAATAATAACAATAAAAATATAATAAATAAAAATATTAATTTTGAAAATAATAATTATAATAAAATAAAAAAATAAATTAATTGAAAATAAAAAACAATTAAAAAACAAAAAAATAAAAAAAAATATAATATAATTTTATTTATATTAATAATAATTAATTTAATTTGGATATATTTGATAAAAAATAAAATAATAAAATATTTAATTGCTTTTATAATACCAATTTATTTAATTATTTATTATTTAAAAATAAGAACAATAAATAAAAAAAATAAAAAGAATTAGAAAAACAAAATAATAATAATATAGAAAATAATGAAAATGAAACTAATAAATTAAAAAATCAATTAAATTTATTAGATAATAATTCAAAAATAATGGAAGAACAAATTGAAAAAGAAAAAAATAAAAATATATATTTTATTAAATATTGAAAAGAAAAAATATTTGATAAATATTCAGATATTTTTAATATAGAAAAAATAAATGAAATATTTAATGAAAATGATATTGATAAAAAAATAAATATATTACAAACGATGATTGAAAATTCAAGTAATGAATTAACAAATTAGAAATAAAACAAGAGGAATTTGAAGAACAATCTAGTGAAATTGTAAGATTAGAAGAAGAGCAAGAAATACTAGGGAGCCAATTAAAGGAATTAAAAAGAAAAGAATGATGCAATTGAGTTAGTAAAAGAAACAATTGAAAAGGCATATGAAAAATTAAAAGAAAATATTAATCCTGAGTTTAACAAAAAATTATCAGAAAATATTTCAAAAATAACTAATGGAAAATATAATAATATTTTATTTAATGATGAACAAGGATTAATTGTAGAATTGCCAAATGGTAATTATGTATCAGCAGATAGGTTAAGTATAGGAACAATAGATCAAATCTATTTATCATTAAGGTTAGCTAGTATAGATGAAATATCTAATGAAAAATTACCAATAATATTAGATGAAGCATTTGCATATTTTGATGATATTAGATTGGAAAATATTATGCTATTTTTATCAAAAGAATTTAAAGATAGACAAATAATTATATTTACATGTACGACTAGGGAATTAAGAATTTTACAAAATAATAATATTGAATTTAATTTTATTGAACTTTAAAATTTTAATAAATTAAATGACATAAAAAACACTTGAAAAACCATTAAATGTATAGTATAATAAATAATGTTAAAAATTGGAGAGTAGAAAAGGAGAATAATTTTATGTTTGACAAATTAGAAGCTGTTGAAGCTAGATATGAAGAATTAACTAAATTAATTAGTGATCCTGAAATTATAGCAAATCAAGCAGAATGGCAAAAATTAATAAAAGAACATAGTTCAATAGAAGAAGTTGTACAAAAAATATAGAGAATATAAAAAAGAAAAAACAAAGAATGGAAGACGCAAAAGAGATGATGGAAGACAAAGAACTAAAAGAACTTGCTGAAACTGATTATTATGAGGCAAAAAGAAAATTTACCACATATTGAAGATGAATTAAAAGCATTATTAATTCCTAAAGACCCAAATGATGATAAAAATATTATTTGTGAAATCCGTGGTGGTGCTGGAGGAGAAGAAGCAGCATTATTTGCGGCAACATTATTTAGAATGTATTCAATGTATGCAGAAAGAAAACATTGGAAAATAGATGTTTTAAACGAGAATGAAACAGGTTTAGGTGGATATAAAGAAATATCATTTATGATAACTGGAAAAGGCGTATATAGTAGATTAAAATTCGAAAGTGGTGTACACAGAGTTCAAAGGGTTCCAGATACAGAAAGTAGTGGAAGAATTCATACATCAACAGCAACAGTAGCTGTATTACCAGTAGTTGAAGATGTTGAAATTGAAATAAATCCAGCAGATATTAAAATGGAAGTATTTAGAGCATCTGGTGCTGGTGGACAACATATTAATAAAACATCATCAGCCGTAAGACTTATACATGAACCATCAGGAATTGTTGTAGAATGTCAAACAGAAAGATCACAATTACAAAATAGAGAATATGCAATGAAAATGTTACGTTCAAGATTGTATAATATAGAGAAAGAAAAACAAGATTCTGAAATAGCAAATGCAAGAAAATCACAAGTTGGAAGTGGAGATAGAAGTGAAAAAAAATTCGTACTTATAATTACCCACAAGGTCGTATTACAGATCATAGAATTGGTATGAGTATTTTCCAAATGGAAAACTTCTTAAATGGTGATTTAGATGAAATGATAGATAATTTAATTGCAGCAGATAGAGCAGATAAATTACAAGGTGAAGAAGAATAATTTATAAAAAATACCACATATTGGTGGTATTTTTTATTTATGACTGTAAAATATTATGTAAATATGGTAAAATAAAATTGTAAGGGAAAATCCTTATAAAATTTTTTCGAGCTTAAATTAGGAGGAAAATTGAATGAAAAAACAATTGAGAATCAAGCAATTAATTTGGGAGGTGGTAGATCTTATTTCTAAATTCTTTAAACCGTACGGTTTGAAAGATGAATTACTTGAAGTTCCAACTGATATCAAACGGATGGGAACTAAAGTAGAATTGATGGACTTTGGTATGAGCATTATTTCTCTTATTTTCGCATTTATGCTTAAAATAACCAATATGATGATTGAGTATAAATTTATAGTATTTGGAATTGTCTTATTCATGTTATATCGAGGTCAAGATGTAATAAATGAAGCATTTTATCTTTGGGAGAGTTCAGAAAATAAAAAGTTTGATCTAATTTTCGAAGATGAAATAGTTTTGAGAGGAAGTAGAATTATTGGAACAACTGCAAATAAAGTATTAAAATTTGATTCTAATAGTAAGTTATATACTACAATGAGTAATGAGTCTGTATTAAATACTATTAAGCAGTATTTGCAAAATCTTTGGAAGTTAAAAATTCAAACATTTTTTGACTTCTTGGAAATTATGAGTGTTTTGGTAATGCTATTTATAGCAATTGCAACTAATACAACAATTTCACAATCTGTTTTTGTTCCATTAGTTTTAGGATTTTGTGTTATTTCATTTTTTAGTGTAACATATATAACTTTAAGTACAGAACAATATTATCAAAGGTATAAAAAGTACAATAATGAGCAATCTGTAATTGTAAATGATTTGCTAAGAGTGCCAACTATTGTAGAAAAAGATATGGAGATGAGAATCGGAAAATTTCAGAAGAGTATTGCAGAGAAAAATCAAAATGTAAAGAGTTATCACAAAAAAATAAATCTTTCTAGAATTTTTATTTCTGCAACACAGGTATTTGCTCAATATGGTGTTATAATAGGATATTTGATTGGAGTCGATTGGAATACAATTAATATTGGTACTATTTCTGAAATAACAGCAACACTTATAATCGTAGAAACAGCATTAAATAAAATTCAAAAAATAGCAGTTATTATGAATAACCATAATGAGAGAGTTATCATAATGAATAAAGAAGAGCAAGATATGGAATTGATTCTTAAGGTTTATCATGAGGAAGAGGAAAAAAGAAAAACAACTCACAAAATTGAAAATCTTAGAATTAAACCATTTGCAATTCGATATTTGGAAGAGTCTGAAAATGATAAACCATTTACTCTTACATCAAAGAATGAAATAAATATTAAAGATGGAGAAATTGTTATTTTATATGGTCCGTCTGGTTCTGGTAAATCGACATTTATGAAAATACTTACAGAACGGATCCGAGTTGAAAAGAGTACAGACATTCCCTCAACGTCCAGATTCTTGTTTTATGATGAAAAACTTAAATTTGGAAGTTTAAATATTTTTGATGAACTATTTTGTTGTAGTGAAAATCCAGATTTGGTAAAAATGCAGGAAATCTTGGAGAATCTTCATTTGTGGAGTGAAATAAAAGCCAATTGCTTTGAAGTTTGGAAATGGATGAAACAAAAAAGCAATTTGATCAATCTCTTTCAAATGGTCAAAAACAGAGAATGATTCTTGCAAAAATGCTGTATTGGCTTGATGCAAAAATTGATGTTTTGGTGCTTGACGAATGTACATCTGGTCTTGACGATAAATCTGAAAAGATTCTGCAGATGCAGAGCGAATTTTAGAGTATATTGTGAGATTTGCAAATTCTGATAAGAAAAGAATAGTTATTATTTCTACTCACCAGAATATTGATGGTTTTAAGAAAAATCTTGAAAACGAGTATAGCTTTAGAAATTTAAAATTTGCAAAAAGAAGGAGAAATGAATTTAGTAAGAGAGATTTAAAATAATTGTTTTTCTCAGTAAAGAGGGTGCATTGCACCCTCTTTTTCTGAAAATTGTAATAAAAAAATATTGTGAAAATATAAATTAAAAAAGGTTATAAGAGAAAGGCTTGATTAATGGAAAATATTATAAATACAACTATTTTAGGATTGTTTTTTGGAACTATAGGAACAACTGTAGGAGGAATTATAGGATGTACAATAAAAAATACATCAAATAAATTTTTAAGTTTTATTTTGTCATTTGCGGCAGGATTAATGATGTCAGTAATATGTTTTGATTTAATACCAGAAGCATTAGAAATAAGTAATATAACACAGACAATAATCGGAATAATTTTAGGAATAATTGCGATGATATTTTGTGATGTTATTGTAGATAAAAAATTTAACACCAGAAAAATAGATACTAATATAGCAAGTAATTTATTAAAAACTGGAATAATAGTAAGTATAGGATTAGCAATACATAATATTCCAGAAGGACTTGCAATAGGATCTGGTTTTGAAGCATCAACTAAGCTTGGATTATCCCTAGCATTAGCAATTTGTTTTCATGATGTTCCAGAAGGAATCTCAATGGCATTACCAATGAAAACAGGTGGAATGAAAGTATATAAAGTAATGCTTTATGTAATATTATCTGGAATTGCAACAGGAATTGGTGCATTGATAGGAGGTATTATAGGAAGAATATCAGAACAGATAATATCATTATGCCTAAGCTTTGCGGCTGGGGCGATGCTTTATATAGTATCTGGAGAGCTTGTTCCAGAATCTAATAAATTATATCATGGCAGAATGACAGCATTAGGAAATATATTTGGAATTGTAATTGGAATTATTGTTACGAAATTATAAAATTTTTTATAAAGCTTGATAAGAAATGTCAATTAGTATATACTAAAGAAAAAATAAAAAGTGAGGAAATAAATGATAAAATATGACTTTATAAATTCTAGTAGTGATGGACTAAAGATTGAATTAGCATATACAATTCCAAAAGAGGAGATAAAAGGAATTGTGCAATTTTCACATGGGATGGCAGAACACAAAGAAAAAGATATTTTAATTTTATGGAATATCTTTCAAACAATGGATATGTTTGTGTAATAAATGATCATAGAGGACATGGAAATAGTGTGAAAGACAAAAAAAAGATTTGGGATATTTTTATACAGAGGATACAAATTTCATAATAGATGATTTACATGATGTAACGAAATATATAAAGGAAAAATATTCAAATCAAAAATTATATTTATTTAGCCACAGTATGGGAACATTAGTTGCAAGAGGATATATGCAAAATATGATAATGAAATAGAAAAAATTATTTTATGTGGTACTCCTACCAAAAATCCATTTACACCATTTGCAATATTTATGGCATATATATTTAAAATTATAGGAATGGGAAAAAAGACAAATAAAATTTTAAACCATTTGACATTTGATAGTTATAATAAAGGATATAATGCAGAAAATGAATGGCTATCTAAAAATCCTGAAAATATAAGTATTTATAATGATGATGAATTATGTGGATTTATTTTCACAACGAATGGATTTATAAATTTATATAAATTATTAAAAAAAGCATTTGAACCACAAAAATATGAAGTGAAAAATAAAAAATTAAATATATTTTTAATAGCAGGTAAAAATGATCCAGTAATTCAAAGTGAGCAAAAATTTAAAAATTTAGAACAATTTTTAAATAAATTAGGATATAAAAATATAAAAAGTAAATTATATCCTGATTTAAGACATGAAATATTAAATGAAAAAGAATATGAACAAATTTATGAAGATGTATTAGAATTTTTTAAACAATAATATTACTAAAGAAAGTGAGATGATAAAATGTCAAATATAACAAAAATAGCGATGGCACAATCATTAAAGAGGATGTTGTTAATAAAAGATTTAGATAAAATAACAATAAGTGATATAACAAATGACTGTGGAATTAATAGACAAACATTTTATTATCATTTTAAAGATATATATGATTTATTAGAATGGATTTTCGCAAATGAAGTTGTAAAAAAAATAGAAAAAGAAACAACAATAAAAAATTGGCAAGAAAATTTTAAATATGTATTAGATTATATGCTAGAGAATAAAAAATTTATTATAAAGACATATAATTCTTTAAGTAGAAAAAAAAACATTGTTAGATTTTTTGTTTAAGCAATATAACACTATTTTTATAGATATTATAAATGATGTATCAAAAAATTATAATATTACTAAAGAAAATAAAATATTTATAGCAAATTTTTTATAAATATGGGTTTGCAGGAGTAATAGAAAATTGGATAGTCACAGAAATGAAAGAGAGTCCTGAAAATATAATAAAAAAATTAAATATTTTAATATCTGGAAATTTTGAAGAAGCAGTAAGAAAAATGTCTAATTAAAAATGTAAACTAAATTATACAAAAATGGATTATGTAAAAAAATTATACATATCCATTTTTTTGTTTATTGAAAACTTTATGTATTATCTATAAGATAAAAGCACATAGTAAAAAATAAGGAGGTTGATAAACTATGTATTATAGTAGTGGAAATTATGAAGCATTTGCTAGACCAAAAAAGCCAGTAGATGTAGACAAAAAATCAGCATATATTGTGGGATCAGGATTAGCAGCATTATCTGCAGCTTGTTTCCTAGTCAGAGATGGACAAATGAAAGGAAAAAATATCCATATTTTAGAGAAAGACCAAATACCAGGAGGAGCTTGTGATGGATACTTATATGATGGATTAGGATATGTAATGCGTGGTGGAAGGGAAATGGATAACCATTTTGAATGTATGTGGGATTTATTTCATTCAATTCCATCAATAGAAACAGAAGGAGTAAGTGTTCTTGATGAATATTATTGGTTAAATAAAGAAGATCCAAACTATTCATTAGTGAGAGCAACAATGAATAGGGGCAAAGATGCACATACAGATAAAAAATTTGCTTTATCTGATAAAGGTGCAATGGAAATAATGAAATTATTTTTTACACCAGATGAAGATTTATATGATAAAAAGATAACAGATTATTTTGATGATGAAGTTTTAAATTCAAATTTCTGGTTATATTGGAGAACAATGTTTGCATTCGAAAATTGGCACAGTGCATTAGAAATGAAATTATATATAAAAAAGATTTATACATCATATTGGAGGACTTCCAGATTTTACAGCATTAAGATTTACAAAATATAATCAATATGAATCAATGATTTTACCAATGATAGAATATCTAAAAAATATGATGTTCAATTCCATTATGGTACAAAAGTTGAAAACGTAAAATTTGAAATATCAGATTATAAAAAAAGTAGCAAAAAGTATTATAATAACAAAAGATGGAGAAGAATCAAGTATTGATTTAACAGAAAATGATTTAGTATTTATAACAAATGGTGGGTGTGTTGAAAACTCAAGTATGGGAAGTCAAAATACGCCAGCCGTAATGAATACAGAAATAAAAGCAGGTGGAGGATGGGATTTATGGCGTAAAATTGCTGAACAAGATTCTTCATTTGGAAATCCAGACAAATTCTGTTATGATCCAGAATTGACAAATTGGATGAGTGCAACAGTAACAACATTAGATGATAGAATTCCACCATATGTAGAAAAAATCTGTAAAAGAGATCCATTTAGTGGAAAAGTAGTAACAGGTGGAATTGTAACAGTAAAAGATTCAAATTGGTTATTAAGTTGGACATTTAATCGTCAACCACAATTTAGAAGCCAACCAAAGGGACAACTTGTTGGATGGATCTATGGTTTATTTAGTAATGTTCCAGGAAACTATGTAAAGAAGCCAATGAGAGATTGTACAGGTAAAGAAATTTGTATGGAATGGTTATATCATTTAGGAGTACCAGAAAATCAAATAGAAGAATTAGCTGAAAATAGTGCTAATACAATACCTGTAATGATGCCATATATTGATGCATTCTTTATGCCAAGAAATGGAACAGATAGACCAAAAGTAGTTCCAAATCAAGCAGTAAATTTTGCATTTTTAGGTCAATTTGCAGAAACAGAAAGAGATACAATATTTACAACAGAATATTCAATTCGTACAGCAATGGTAGCTGTTTACACATTATTAAATGTTGATCGTGGTGTACCAGAAGTATGGGGAAGCACTTATGATATAAGAGATTTATTAAATGCAACAGTTAAATTAAGAGATGGAAAACCTATTACAGAAATGAATTTAGGATTAAAAGAAAAAATTGCATTAAAAGAAGTTTTAAAAAGCAAATTAAAGGCACAGATATTGAAAAACTTCTTAAAAAATATCATGTAATTAAAGATGATGATATTTAATATTATATGGAAAAACACTTCATTTTGAAGTGTTTTTTTTATGAATATCTAGTAAAAAAATTTGAGGTATGATACAATAAAATTATTAAGAAATGGGGGAGGATTATAAAAATGAAGATAGATATTTATTCAATCATGATAATGGCGATTTCAATAATGTTTGTTTTAATTACATTTTATTTATGGTTGAAATATGGAAAAGAAGATAATGACATGGAAGTAATTGAAGAATTTTACCCTCCTAAAGAATGTAATTCTTTAGAAACGGATATATATATAAAAGATATATAGATAAAAAAGATGTTGTGTCATTACTTATTTATTTAGCAAATAAAGGCTATTTGAAGATTGAACAAACTACAGATCAAGGAATTTTTAAGAAAAGTAAAGGCTTTAGAATTATAAAAATTAAAGAATATGAAGGAAATAATGAAATTGAAAAAATATTTCTTGAGGAATTATTTTTTCATAGTGACAATTCAGTAACAGGACTTCAGTTGAAAGATAATTTTGAGAAAGCGACAGAAAAAGTAAAAAAGATTATAAGTGATAATAAGGAGAATAAAGAAAAATTTTTTCTTCCAAGACCAAAAAGGTTATAAAAAACCTCACAGCTATGATTTTATTGATGTATGCTTTAATTACGATAAAGCCAATTATTGAATTTTATGGAATTATATTTGGATGGATATTAGCACTGTTTCAAATGATAATTACAATTATAGGATTTGTTTTTTTTATTTATATCAATTTGGGGAAATGGACCAAAGACAACGAAAATAGTTTTGGCAATTTTTGGAAACATATGTATTATACCAACACTAATTAATATAATATGGCCAGCATTATTAGCTAATAAAAATAATTTATTATTATATATTATAGAAATAATATGTATAATAATTTTAATAATATTTATGGTAAAAATGAACAAAAAAGAACACAATATGGAAATGAATTATTTGTAAAAATAAAAGGATTTAGAAGATTTTTTAAGATAACTGAAAAATCCCAGCTAAAAAGATTAATTATGCAAGATTCTAAATATTTTTATGATATATTATCATATATATATGTTTTAGATGAGTATGAAATATTGATGAAATATTTTAAAGAAATGGACTTAAAAATACCTAGTTGGTATAATTCAAAAGAAGATTTATGTATGCAAGATTTTTTGAATTTTTTATTAAAACAATTGTAAAAAAATTTAATTTGAGGTGAAAAAAGATGGAAATAGGAATTGTAATTTTAATACTTATTGTAATATTAGTATATGTTTTTATTCAATATAATTCTTTAGTAAAGTCAAACAACTTAGTAAAAGAAGCATTTTCAACAATGGATGTATATTTAAAGAAAAGATGGGATTTAGTGCCAAATTTGGTTGAGAGTGTAAAAGGATATGCTGAATATGAAAAAGAGATATTTAGTGAAATAACAAAATTAAGAACTAATAGTTATGATGCAATGACAACAAATAACAAAATTAATATGAATGAACAATTAACACAAGAAATTTCAAAAATTATGGCTATTTCAGAAAATTATCCTGAATTGAAAGCGAGTAGTAATTTTTCACAATTAAGTAAGGAATTGACCAAAATTGAAGATGATATAGCAAATAGTAGAAAGTATTATAATGGAACAGTTAGAATATTGAATAATCAAATACAGATGTTTCCAAGTAATATAATTGCAAAAATTTTTTGGGTTTAAACAAGCTAATATGTTTGAAGCCAAATCAGAAGAAAAAAATAATGTAAATGTAGAATTATAGTTTGAAAGAAAATAAAGTCATTCATTACGATGTATGTCTTTAAGTGAAGATAGAAAGGAATAAAATTTAAAATGAAAAAACAATATTTAAAATATATTATTTTGTGTTTAATTTTATTATTATGTATAATTCAAATAAAATTTTTGCAATAACTTCAAGTGGAGGATATACAATTGATAATTATAATATTAATATGGTTGTAAATGAAGATAATACATTTGACATAACAGAAGAAATAACAACATATTTTGATAGTGCTAGACATCGGAATATTCAGAAAGATACCAATAACAAATAATATAACAAGAACAGATGGAACAAAATCAAGCAATAAGGCTCAAATAACTAATATTAGTGTTAGTGAAAGTTATACTACTTATATAGAAAATGGATATAAAGTTATAAAAATAGGAAGTAGCGGACAGACATTAACAGGGAAGCATTCATATACAATAAAGTATACTTATAATATAGGGAAAGACTCTTTAAAAGATGTGGATGAACTATATTATAATTTAATTGAAATGAATGGGACACAACAATAAAAAATTATCATTTACAATAAAAATGCCGAAAACATTTGACCAAACATTATTAGGTTTTTCAAGTGGAAGGAAAGGTTCAACCAGTAGTTCTAATATTTCTTTTAATGTAGATGGAAATACTATATGGTTCTACAAATAAATCATTAAATGTAGGAGAAGGAGTAACAATTAGACTTACTTTGCCAGAAGGATATTTTATTAATGCTGGTTTCAAGATGGACATGTTTTCAATTATAATAATAGTAATTTCTATATGTGTGTCTTTAATTGCTATTTTATTATGGATGAAATATGGAAAAGGCGATAAGGTAGTAGAAACAATAGAATTTTATCCACCAGAAGGATTTAATTCAGCTGAAGTTGGATATATATATAAAGAAGGTGCAAATAATACATCAATTATTTCATTACTTGTTTATTTAGCAAATAAAGGATATTTAAAAATTGAGCAAATAGAAGAACAAGGAGTATTTAGAAAAATAAAAAGTTTAAAATTTGATAAACTTAAAGATTATGATGGAAATAATGAAAATGAAAGAGCTTTTTTGGATGGATTATTTTTAGATGGAAGAGATTCGGTAACATCATCATTGTTGTATGATAAGTTTTATAAAACAGTAGATAAAATAAAAAAGCAATATGAATACTAAAGAGAATAAAGAGCAAATGTTTGATTCAAAATCAATTATATGTGAAAAAATACTTATAGTTTTGGCTATTTTTATGTTTTGCATAATTACAATAAAACCAGTTTTAGAATATACTGAATTGACAAATTTAATATTTGCAATATTATTTCCATTGATAGGTTTTTCTGTTTTATTTGGAATGCTGTTTGGAAATACATCAATATCAATAAAAATCTTTGGAGTAATATGGGGACTAGGATTTGGAGGAATTCCTTGGACTGCAATTGTATTGCCAGCACTATTAAATAATGACACATATTTATTTTCATATTTTATTGGAATAATATGTATAATGATTTTATGTATATTTATAAAAAATAATGCCCAAAAGAACGAAGTACGGAAATGAATTATTTGGAAAAGTAAAAGGATTTAAAAGATTTCTAGAAACTGCTGAAAAGCCTCAACTAGAGGGCTTAGTAGAACAAATTAAATGACAGATCATGTTTAATCAGAGATAAGCAATGCAAAAAAAATGATATGTTAGAACCAGATGCATATAGTTAGCAAAAGTACATGGAGATTATAGAAGAGAAAAAATTGCAGAAGTATATGAAATGTATCAAAAAAGATTAAAAAGAGAATAATGCAATAGATTTTGATGATATAATAAATTTTACAATTAAAATATTTAACAAAAATGAAGATGTAAATGTATGTATTACAATATTATTCAGATAAATTCAAATATATATTGAGTAGATGAGTATCAAGATACAAATAAATCACAATTTACACTTGTAACATTATTAGCATCAAAGAATGGAAACATTACAGCCGTAGGAGACAATGACCAAGGAATATATAGTTTTAGAGGTGCAGATATTGCTAATATATTAAATTTTGAAAAAGACTTTCCTGGAACTAAAATAATCAAATTAGAGCAGAACTATAGATGTACAGGAAATATATTAAATATAGCAAATGCAATTATAAAAAACAATGAAGTAAAATATGAAAAAAAATTATGGACAGAAAATGGAGAAGGTGAATTACCAGAAGTATATTGTTCTGATAATGAATATGATGAAGGAAAATACATTGTAGATAAAATAGAAGAATTAAGAAAAAAGAATAATTATAAATATTCAGATTTTGCAGTATTATATAGAATGAATACACAATCAAGAGCAATAGAGGAAATTTTACGAAGAGAAGCATTACCATATAAAATTGTTGGAGGATTAAAATTCTATGAAAGAAAAGGAAATTAAAGACATAATTTCTTATTTGAGATTAGTACAAAATCCATCAGACAATTTAAGTTTAAATAGAATAATAAATGAACCTAAAAGAGGAATTGGAAAAACAAGTTTAGAAGCAGTTGAACAAACAGCAGAGCAAACTGGAACATCTATGTATGAAGTAATAAAAAATGCACAAAGTTATGGATTAAACAGAGTTTATACAAATTCAAGAGAATTTATAAACTGTATGGAAGAATTCATGGTTCAAAAAAAAAAGATAATTTAAAAATATCTGAATTAATACAAAAAATATTAAGAGATACAGGTTATACAAAAGCACTTGAAACAGAAAACACAATAGAAGCAGAAAATAGAATTGCAAACCTTGAAGAATTTTTAAATGTAGCAACAGAATTTGAAGAAGAATCAGCTGAAAACACATTAAGTGAATTCTTAGAAGGAATAACATTATCAAGTGATTTAGACAATGTAGAAGAAACAGAAGATTCTGTAACATTAATGACACTACATAGTGCAAAAGGGCTTGAATTCCCAGTAGTATTTTTAGTAGGAATGGAAGAAGGAGTATTCCCAGGATTTAAATCAATAGGAGAAGATAAAGATATTGAAGAAGAAAGACGTTTATGTTATGTAGGAGTAACAAGAGCAAGAGAAAAACTATTTTTAACAAGAAGTAAACAACGTACAACATTTGGATCAACATCATTTAATCAACCATCAAGATTTTTGAAAGAAATTCCAGCTGAAATGGTAGATGGATATGAGGAAGCAATGGGAAGTGGAATTACTTATGAAAAATCAAGTTTTGGAGATAGTGGATATTCTTGGAGTTATGGAAGCAGGAATAATGGAAATATTAAATCATATAAAATTCAAGAACCACAATATGCAACATCAGCATCAAATATATTTGGTTCAAGAAATAATAATGAAAAAAACAAATGAAAACTCAGTATATGGGTTTAGAACAGCAGAAAGTTTCTTAAATAATTTGAATAAAAAGAATCAAAGTAAAGGTGTTGATTTATCACAATATCAAGCAGGAACAAAAGTATATCACAAAAAATTTGGAGAAGGAATAATAAATTATGTTGAACCTGAAGGTGATGATTTAAAAGTTGATATTAATTTTGACAAATTTGGTCATAAAAGATTAATGGCAAAATTTGCAAATTTAGAGATAATATAAAAATATGAAAATAGCCTAAAATATTAAATAGAGAACTTAGGCTATTTTTTGTATAAATAAATTTAATTTTGAAATACTAAGAAAAAATTATGTATGAAAGGAACTAAAATGCCAGATCTAACAGAATTAGAATTAGAACATATAAGACAAATAATTTTCTTAAATGAAAACAAATATCAAAAAATAAACATATATTTATCTCAAATACAAGACATACAGGTACAACAAATGTTTAATAATATTGCACAAGAAGCATTAAATACAAAACAATTACTTACAAGTTTTTAAACACATAAAAATTTTATATTAGAAAGGTTGAAAAAATGGAAGAAAAAACAATGATAAATGATATTATAAAAGATTTAAAGTTTAGTATAAATGACTATCAAAATGCGATATGTGAATGTGAAAATATAGGATTAAGACAAACACTTCAACAAATAAGAAATAATGAAGAAAGCTTACAATATGATTTAGTAAAAATCGCTAATATAAAAGGATATTCAAATCCATCTTCAAAAGCAGAAACAAAAAGAAATTGAAAATTTAAAAAGACAATTTCAATAGAAAAGACTAAAATGAAATTCTATTTTCCTACGGAAATTTGAATTTCATTTTAATTTGTACAAAAAGGAGAAAACGAAAGAAAAAGAGATAATAAAAAAGAAAAAAGAAAAGATATATCTAAAAAACGGTAAATAATAAAATTGCTAAAATTAGTAAAAGTAATATAAAATATAAAAAAATCAATCGAAATAAATAATAAAAAATGAACAGGAGAAAAATTAATGGTAAAAAAAATACTAGTATTAGCAAGAAAAACAATAAAACTTATAATACTTTTAGGAATTTCTATATTGTTAATAATCTGTGCAGTAGCTTTATTTTTTAAGCCAATATATGGTGTAACTTTAAATGGAGAACAGATAGGTTATAGTAAAGATAAAAGCAAATTACAAGCTAAAATAAATAAATATATGGAAAGTGGAGATGGACAATCAAATGTTGAATTTGTTCAAATGGAAGCTATGCCGGAATATAAAATGTGTTTATTAAAAAGAAATATAGTAACAAATGATGACGAAATATTTGAAACTGTAAAAAAACAAGGAATTACATATTATAATTATTATGCTATATCAATTGGAGAAGAAATAAAAGCATATGTATCTGATTTTGCATCAGCAGAAGAAATTGTAAATCAACTAAAAGAAAAAAGAGAGTACAAATGCAGATGAGATAGTAATAACAGAAATGTATGAAACAAATTTAGAGGAATTTTCAGATGTAGAAACAGTTGTAGCAGATTTATATGTAAAAAAAGTAGAACTACCTAAAGTAGCTAAAAATTCAGGAAAAGTAAATACATCTGCAAATTTATCATATCAGAGTATAGGAATAGGATTAAACTTAATTAGGCCTATTTCAGGAACAATAACATCAAGATTTGGATCTATTAGTAGAGTTAGATCTGGAGCACATACAGGATTAGATATAGCAGCATCAACAGGAACACCAATAAAAGCAGCAGCTGCTGGAACAGTAACATTTTCAGGAACAAAGAGAGCATATGGAAAAATGATTGTAATTTCACATGGAAATGGAATAGAAACATATTATGGACATTGTAGTAAATTATATGTAGAAGTAGGAGATAAAGTAAGCCAAGGAGAAACAATAGCAGCAGTAGGTTCAACAGGAAATAGTACAGGACCACATTTACATTTAGAAATAAGAGTTAATGGAGTTGCATATAACCCACAAAACTATGTATATTAAAAAATCAAAGGAACTAATCCTTTGATTTTTTATATGTTATAAAGTAAATGTATTTATACACTCATTTATAGCATCAGTAATAAAAACATTTTTCCCATACTCATTTAAAATACCTAAAAATCCGTGAAGAAAAGTCTTTTTTTGTACTAAATTCACAAAGAATACTATCTAAATTATTAGAAATATTGTTAAATGAATGTAGATAATAAGTACTATTCAACAAAAATAAAGAAAATGATTCAAAAACAGACCAATTCATATTTTTTATATATGTACAAAAGGCTAAAAAAATCTTCAAACTTATTAAATTTATAAAAAATATTATTTCCAATATTTTCAATAAAATTAGAATCAACTTTGGTAACTGTAAAAACACAACCATCATTATAATTTAAAATTTCAATTAAAATATTTTCATTTTCAATTTTAAAGTTAAGATTTTGTTCAGCACTTTTTAAAACAGACTGGATAAAATTTTGAGAAAAGGCATTATTTGAAAATAATATTTTCCTTGAAATATGATTTTTATTCATATCATCAAAAGAAAAAAATATTTTAATTTTGTTATCAGCTATTTTTTTCAAATCTCATATAGAGACCTCCAATATATTTATATTATACAATGAATAAAAATATTTTTAAAAGAAACAATATTTTCCAAATATACAATATTTCTAGAATAAGGTAGAAATGTATTTTAAATATTATTATATTTATAAAATACTACTTGAAAAAAAACATAAAAGCAATGTATAATGATAACACAATAATAGGGGGATTCCGTAAGGAAATATAAAAGAAGATTGGTATGGCAAATACAAAAAATAAAAAAAGAAAGGAAGAATATAACATGCCAATTAAAATGAAAAATTTACCAGTAACGGAAAGACCATATGAAAAATTAGAACTATATGGTGAAAAAAAATTTAACAAATGCAGAATTATTTGCAATAATAATAAAAAGTGGAACGAGAGAAGAAACATCAGTACAGTTAGCACAGAAAATCTTATTATTAAACGAAAATCGAGATAAAAATAATTTGAATTTTTTAAGAGACATAACAATTGAAGAATTAATAAAGATAAAAGGAATTGGAAAAGTAAAAGCAATTCAAATAAAAGCAACATGTGAATTAGCATCAAGAATGAATTCAATTGACAATTATAAAAATATAACAATAAATAAGCCAAGTGATGTTGTAGATATACTATTTGAAGAAATGAGATTTGAAAAACAGGAAATACTGAAAGTAGTAATACTTGGAAATAAAAACAAATTACTAAAAATAAAAGATATAGCAAAAGGAACTGGAAATTTTGTTAAAGCAAGTATAAAAGATGTACTTAATGAAGCTGTTAAAGTACAAGCAATGCAAATTATACTTGTACACAATCATCCATCAGGAGATGTAACTCCAAGCAAAAATGATATTGAATTTACTAGAGAAGTAAAGAAGGCATCTACAATATTAGGGATAAATTTAATTGATCATATAATAATTGGAGGAAACAATTATATCAGTATTTTTTCAAAATTAGGTGTAGATAATATATAAAAACATTTGGAAGGAATGGGGAAAATGAGTTTTTTATCATTAAAATCTAGAGATATAGGAATAGATTTAGGAACTGCAAATATTTTAGTCACATTAAATGGAAAAGGAATTGTTTATAGAGAACCAGCAGTTATAGCAATAGAAAATCAAACAGGAAATGTTATTGCAATAGGAAATGAAGCAAAAGAAATGCTAGGAAGGACGCCAAAAGAAGTAAGTGCAATAAGACCTTTAAAAGATGGAGTTATTGCAGATTTTACAGCAACAAAACTTTTATTGAAAAAATAATGGACAAAGTATGTAAAAAATATAATGCAGTAAGACCAAGAGTAATAGTAGGAGTACCATCAGGGATTACGGAAGTAGAAGAAAGAGCAGTTGAAGAAACAATAATACGAGCAGGAGCAAAAGAAGTTTATTTAATTGAAGAACCAATGGCTGCCGCTATTGGGGCTGGAATAGAAATTGAACAACCAAGTGGAAATATTATAGTTGATATTGGTGGAGGAACAACAGAAGTAGCAGTAATATCATTAGGTGGAATTGTATTAAGTAATTCAATAAGAATTGCAGGTGATGAACTTAATGAAGATATTATAAATTATGTAAAAAGGGAATTAAATTTAGCAATCGGAGAAACAACAGCTGAAAATATAAAAAAGAATTAGGTTGTGCATTACCATTAATGTCACAAATGAGTATGAAAATTAAAGGAAGAGATTTAGCAACAGGGTTACCAGCAACGGAAATAATTACATCAGGTCAGGTAGAAGAAGCAATAAAAGATTCAATTGCACAAATTGTTGAAGTAGTAAAATTAACATTGGAAAAAACACCGCCAGAATTAGCTTCAGATATTATGGAAAAAGGAATAATGTTATCAGGTGGAGGAGCATTAGTTCAAAATTTAGACAAGCTTATTAGTATGGAAACAGGAATGCCAACATATGTTGCTGAAGATCCATTAGAATGTGTTGTAAGAGGTACAGGAAAAACATTGCAAGATATAGATAAATTAAGAACAGTATTAAAAAATGCAAGAAAAAAGATAATTTTTGAAAGGAATTTGTATGGAAAGAAATAGCAAAAGTGGAGTAATTGGAGTAATTATAACAATAATTATATTAGTATTATTAGTTGTATTTACAAATAGAAATACAGAAAATATATCTACAATTGAAAACTTTGCAAATGTTGTTATTGTTCCAATTCAAAATGGTTTAACTTATTTAAAAAATAAAATAAATAATAATGATAAATTTTTTTTGAAAATGTAAATGAATTAAAAACAGAAAATGAGGAACTAAAACAAAAAAAATAGTGAACTAGAAAAAAGTCTAAGAGAATCTGAAGTAATGAAAACGGAAAATGAACAATTAAAACAACAATTAAATTTAGCGGAAAAATATGGTGAATATACAACTGTTCCAGGAACAATTATATCAAGAGATATAAGCAATTATTCAAAAACACTAGTAATAAATATAGGATCAGATAATGGTGTAAAAGAAAATATGACAGTTATTGCTGATGAAGGTCTTGTGGGATATATTGTATCAACAACAGCTAAAACTGCAAAAAAATTCAAACAATTGTTGACAGTGCAAGTTCTACAAGTTGTTTAGCAAGTACAACAAGAGATGTTATGACATGTAAAGGAACGATAGAAAGTGAATCAACATTAAAAGCAACAAATTTAAAAATAGGTTCTAATGTAATTCAAGGAGATAGTGTAGAAACATCTGGAATGGGCGGAATTTATACTAAAGGAATACATGTTGGAAGAATAAAAAAAGTTGAAACAGGGACGAATAAAATTGATTCATATGCTGTGATTGAAACAGCCGTAGATTTTAACAAATTAGAAACAGTACTTGTAATAATAAAATAATGAAAGAGAGTTTTTAATATATGAAAAAAAACATTAATATATATATCTATTTTAATTTTCGTGTTTATATTTATATATTTATTACAATCCGTATTTTTTGTAAATTTTACAATAGCAGGAGTAATGCCTAATATTGTAGTAATATTAGCACTTTTTATAGGACTATTTATTGGAAGAAGCAGAGGAATAATATATGGAATAATATATGGAATTTTTATGGATTTGTGGATTGGAAAAAATATAGGAATAACTTCTGTATGTTTAGCTATTGTCGGAATTATAGGAGGAACATTTGACAAAAATTTTTCAAAAGATAGCAGAATAGTGATTTTATTGATAGGAGCATTTTGCACAATTGTATATGAAGTATTATTATATGTTCTTCAAGGAGTATTTTTTCAAATAAGTGTAGAAGTAATTCCATTTTTGAAAATTTTGGCACTTGAAACAATATATAATATTTTCATAATAATTATTATATATCCAATTATGAAAAATGTTGGATATGAAATTGAAAGCGAAATAAAGGGTGATAAAATCTTAACAAGATATTTTTAATAAAAAAACAATGTGAAAGAAGGTGAAAAATTGAACAAGAGAATTAGCTTTGACAAAGAAACTTCATGGGAACAAGAACATGGAATAAAACAAGTTAATTTTAGATTTAATATAATAACAATACTTGTATATGCAATTGGTATAATTCTTATTGCTCAATTATTCAACTTACAAGTAGTACATGGCGAGAGTTATAGACAACAATCAAATACAAGACTTTCAAGAATAAGTAAAATAGATTCTGTAAGGGGATCTATTTTAGATAGATCTGGAACTGAATTAGCAGGGATTAGAGCAGTTAATAATGTAGAAATATATAAAACAAACGTATCTGATGATGAATTAAATACGGCAATATTGAAATTAGTTAATTTATTAAATGAACAACAAGCTACATATACAGATACATTTCCTGTAAAAATATCACCATTTGAATATACTATATCAGATAGCACATTAGAAAAATGGAAAAAGAAATATAATCTTTCAGAAGATACAACAGCAGAAGAGGCATTTTATAAATTTAAATCTAAATATCAAATTTCAACAGATAATGTTGAAGATATAAGAAAAATAATTTCAATAAGATATTTGATTACAACAACAGGATATAGTGCAACAAAACCAATAACAATTTCAAAAGATGTAAATGATACTGTTGTAGCACAAATAAATGAAAAAAAAAATGGCGAGTTTCCTGGAATAAGTATAGATACAACTGCTGAAAGAGTATATAATAATGGAACATTAGCAGCACATGTAATTGGATATACAAGAACAATAAGTGATGAAGAATATCAACAGAGAAAAAAGATAAATATGACATGGATGATATTATTGGAAAAACTGGTATAGAATCAATGTTTGAAGAATATTTAAAGGGAACAAGTGGACAAAAACAAGTCGAAATGTCTGTTGATGGAACAATAACGGGTGAAAACATAACAAAAGAAGCTGTTGCTGGTAGTAATGTAATTTTAACGATAGATTCAACATTACAATCAGTTACTGAAGAAGCTTTAGCAAATTGTGTAGAAAAAATCAAAAATGGAGGATTTTCTCAAGTTTATGATGCAAAAGGTGGAGCAGCAGTTGTTATGAATGTAAATACAGGAGAAGTTTTAGCGATGGCAAGTTCCCCATCATATGAGCCACAATGGTTTGTAGGAAAACTTGAATCAGATAAATGGAATTATATGAATGATAGTGAAACACATCCATTATTAAATAAAGCAATACAAGGAACATATGAGCCTGGTTCTGTATATAAAATGATAACTGCAATAGCAGGACTTGAAACAGGAGCAATAACATCAAAAGAAAAAATCAATGATACAGGTATTTATACAAAATATTATCCACCAAGAAAATGTTGGTATTATACAAGTTACCATAGAGGACATGGATATTTAAATGTAACACAAGCACTTCAACATTCTTGTAACTATTTCTTTTATGAAGCTGGAGATAGAATGGGAATTGATGCAATTGCAAAATATGCTTTACATTTTGGGCTAGGAAAATTAACGGGAATAGAATTGCCAAGTGAAAAAACAGGAATGCTAGCTCAAAGAAAAGATGGATGGGGACCAGGAGATACATTAAGTGCAGCAATAGGACAAGGAGATAATAGTTTTACACCAATTCAAATTGCAAAATATATTTCATCAATCGCTAATGGTGGAACTGTGGTACAACCAGCAATAGTAAAAACTATTTTAAATTCAGATGGAACAGAAGTATCACAAGAAGAAATCAGAAATTTTGTAAATAATAAACTTGGAATAACAGACCAAAATGATGGAATAGAAATAAGTGCAGAAAGTATAGAAATAGCCAAAGAAGGAATGAGAATGGCAACAAGTGAAGCAGGAGGAACAGCATATAATATATTCAAAAACTTTATTGTAGAAGTTGCTGGAAAAACAGGTTCTGCTGAAACAGCGCAAAGTGATATAGTAAATGCTTGGTTTGTATGTTTTGCACCATTTGATAATCCTGAAGTAGCTATAGCTGTAATGATAGAAAATGGTGGACATGGAAATTATGCTGCTGAGGTAGCTAGAGATGTGTTAACACAATATTTTGGAATGAATGTAGTAGAAGAAGTGAGTGAAAGCTTAACAGCTATACCATATACAGAACAAATGAGATAAAAAGTAAAAAATTGAGGAAAAAGTTGATGAGTTGTATTAGCATAAACTTAAAAAAAGAAGAAACATTAGTAAAGATTGAAGATAATGCAACAGAAGAAGAAATTATAGGAGAACTAAAGATAAAACTTGCAGAATTAACAAAATTATATCAAGAAGAAAAAACGCCAATTAGAGTTACTGGAAAAATATTATCAGAACAAGAATTACAAGATGTAAGGAATATTGTAAAAGAATATCTTGATGTACAAATAAATTTTAATACTCCAACTAGTTTAGGACTACATAGTATTGTAAGAAGTTATAAAGAAAAAATAAAGAAAATTCTGATACTATTTTTCAAAGAGGTTCAGTAAGATCAGGTCAAAAAATTGAGGCAAAAGGAAGTGTAGTAATTATAGGAGATGTTAATGCAGGAGCAGAAGTTATTGCAGGAGACAATATAATAGTACAAGGAAATTTAAGAGGTCTTGCACATGCGGGAGCTAAAGGAAACAAAGATGCTATAATTACAGCAGGAAATTTAGAAGCATTACAGGTAAGAATTTCTAATATTGTGAAAGAAATTGATAAGACAGACAATTTTAATGTAGCTAGAGCATATATATGTGTAAAAAATGATAAAATAGAGATAGAAAAATGGTAAATAAAATAGAGAAAATGGTCTTATGAAAGTCATTTTCTCTATTTTTATTAACTAATAAGAAGTAGAACTAGAGCTAAAAATAATCCTTCATCTTTAACATCTTCTTTGTACAAAAAAGAAGATTAAACTCAAAAATAAGAACATCATCAAAATATAATTTTAAGCCAAATAAATCTAAAACAAAATCTTTATTTGGAGGAAGACTTTTTGAAGGAGTATTTGATTGAATATTATTATTTTTAGAATCACTTTTTTCTCACTTTCTTGATTATTTGGAAAAAATTACTATTGGAACTTTTTAAAGTATTAGGGGAAAAAAGGAAAAGAACTATAATTTGGTGGAATAAAATTTCTTCTATGAATGCTGTTATAAAAAGGTGAATAACTTTTATTAAAATTTTGCATAATGTCTTTTTCCTCCTTAATATTGAAAAAAATCAATCTTTTTTTATCTACATTTGGTTTATTCATAAAATCGGCAATTTTGCTTATGTTTAACATATTTACATATTGATCAACTTTGTCTTTTTTTTGCTTTCTCTTAAATAAGGTTTTAATGAATATAATAGATTAGCTCTTGGATCGTTTTTATTGTTCATACTTTCCATAATAGATTTCATTTTTAATATTGTATTCATATCTAAATTAAAATTATTTTGATTAGAATTATTATTAGCAGAAGAATTTGGATTAAGAGAAGAACTTAAGTTGTTGATCATTTCAGGTGAGACTTGGCTTAGAATTTTGTTTATATCTATATTTGAAGAATTATTACTTGAAGTATTATTATCTGAGGATTTCATAGAATTCATCATTTGTTGAATTTCTGGTGGAATATTTCCAGAATTAACCATATTTTTAACATTATTAATTAAATCATTCATATTATTATCCATAATTATCACACTCCAGTTTATAAAAATATATGTTTTTGTAATTATAATATGAATTTTGTTCATAAAATGTGAACAAAATAAGGATTTTTAATTGACTTTTTAGTGATAAAATAGTAAAATATAAATTGTGAAAATGTTTAAAAACATGAATTATAAATTGGAAAGGAAAAGTAAAATGAACAAGAAAAATTTAAAATTTGTAATAGCATTTATTATATTTTTTATTATGATTTTTTTGGATTATTGGTAAGCCAAATTGGAAGTTTTGCAGTAGTTGCAGAAAAACCAATTTATATAAATTTAGGAAAATCCAAAAATGTTAATGGAAAAAAATATAGGTTATGGAATAAATGATCCAACAGAATCTACTGGAAATTATATTTGGCAAATAAACCAATATAATAGTAATAATGTAAATGATAAAGTTACTAATGCAAGAAATTTATATTGTATAAAAAGCAGAGTATGGAAAATCATGGGTAAGTAATGGAGGAAAAGAAACTAATATAGTAGAATATAACTTATCATATGATTTAGAACAACAACGAGAAGAGATATTAAAGAAATTAGTTGATTCTTCTGATGAAAATACAGTAATAAAAAATCTATTAACTCCAGAAAAAGGAGCATATAATCAAATTTTATGGATATTAGATAATGCATATATTCCAGGTACAACAAATAAAGAAGAATATTTAAAAAAAGTTTAATGCAGTTTATGATGTTGCAGTTGGAGATACATTAACAGATGAAGACATAATAGCAATTCAAAAAATGGTAATATGGTATTTTACAAATTATATAATTCATGATGATATAACTTATAATCCATCTAATAGATGGGAAATTTATAATCAAACTGATTCAGAAACAGGATCTTGGTTAAAAATAACAAATGACAATTGGGCAACTCAAGCAAGTATTGGAGAAGGAAACAATGAGAACAGAAGAAAATATGAATCAGATTTATTATACAAGAATTTAATAAAGGCTGCAAATGATGGAGCAAGTGAATATAACACAACAAGAACACCTGTAAGTATAAACACAAAATGGATTAACAAAAGTTGCAGACAATAAATATAAAATTTCAATAAAAAAGTCGGAGAATATTATGTTTTAGGACCAATAAAATTAAATGGAACTAATAATGTAAATTCATCAATAACATTAAAAACAACAGACAAAAATGGTAATGAGATAACAGATTATAAAATTTCAGATTCAGAAGGAAATGAACAAAATAAAACAATAAATGATTATATAGGAAATGAAGATGGATTTTATATAAAAGTTTCATCAACAAATGGAAAAACAATTAAAATTTCTCTTAATATAACAAATTCTGGAACAAAGAAAACATTATGGTTAAAAGGAACAGAAACAGATACCAAAATAACATTAGCTGGTGAACAACCATTAGTAGAAATAACAAGAGCACCAGAAACAATAGAAACAGAATTAACTGCAGAATATACAGAATTTGACTTAGCATTACGTAAATACATAATAGAAATAAATGGAAGAAAATTAACAGATATAAATTTACAATCAAGAAATCCAAAAATAGATGAGAGTACATTAAAAACAGGTACAACAGCAACATATAAACATAGAAAAGCTCCAGTTGAAGTTAAAGAAAATGATGTAGTAACATATTCAATAACAATATATAATGAAGGAGATATTGATGGATATGCAAGTAAAATCGTTGACCAGTTACCAACAGGCTTAATAGTATCACCTGAAAACCCAGAAACAGTAACATCAATAGGAAAAGATGGAAATGCAAAAAATAAATATACTATAACAAAAGGATTACCAACTGTCCCAACAACAGAAGCACCAGCTAATTCAATAGTATTTAATATTGTAAATACTACTGAAAATCCAGCTCAAAGTTTAAAAAGCATATTCAGAAACAAATGGATTAGATTATGAGACATTAACATTTAAGTGCATTGTAAAACAAGAACCAGATACAAAAATGATAAAATATTAACAAATGTGGCATGGATAGCTGATGCAAAAGATTCGAATGGAAATAGTGTGATAGATAGAGATTCATCAACAACATCATCACCAAATGTAAACAGAGATAATATGGAAAATTATACAGGAAATTCATCAAACAAAAACGATTTAGATGATGATAATTATTTTTATAAAGGTGAACAAGATGATGATGACTTTGAAAAATTAGTTGTAAAACCTGTACAAAAAGTATTTGATTTAGAGTTAGTAAAATTTATAGCAGCAGTAAGTAAAGATGCAAAAATAGATGAAGGCGAATATTTAACAGATAAAATTCAGATGGAGTATATACAAGGGCTCCTAAGATTACAATTGAAAATGATGAAAAGTAAGCAAAATACAAATAGAAAAATAAAATGTGATTGGTCACCAAGTAATAAACAACCATTGTTAGTAAATCCAGGAGATTATGTATTATATACAATAAGAGTATACAATGCTGGAGAAGTTGATGGATATGCATCATTAATAAAAGATTTATTACCAGTAGGTTTAGAATTTGTTGAAACAACAGACCAAACATCAGAATATTATGGAATATGGAACATAGATAAAATGACTGATGAAAATGGTCAAGAAAGAGAAGTAATCTCAACAGATCATTTAGCAAAAGGAAAAGGAAAAGAATTGAATTCTGTTGAAGGAGATGCAAATTACACAGCAAATTTATTAAGAGCTTTAGATGATAGTAAAAATGTATCAGATACAGAACCAAAAAATCCAGACTATAGAGATGTTCAAGTACTATGTAGAGTAAAAGAACAAACTAATAAAGTATTAGTAAATTATGCACAAATATCAGCAGACACAGATAAAAATGGCAATGAAATTGATGATAAAGATTCAACTCCAGACAACTTACCAAAAGATGGACCACATGAAGATGACGAAGATTTAGAAAAAGTTCAAGTAAAAGGTCCAGGCAAATATAATTTAGTATTAGTAAAAGAAGATAAGAATGGAGAACAATTAAATTCAACAGCAGAATTTGAAGTAACAACAAATGGAAAGACAGAAACTAAAAAATAACAGGAAGATTAACAATTGCAGAAAATGTGACAATAGATGCAGATCATCTAACAGAAGATGTATATGTAATAAAAGAAACAAAAGCACCAGATGAATATTGCGAATTTGATGGAACAATAACAGTAACAGTAACAAAGAAAGAAAAAAAAGATGATGGAACAGGTTATGAAAAATCAGTTAAATATACTGTTGTAGATTCAAAAGGAAATGATATTACAAATAAAAAAGATGCAAATGTATATTTAAATAATGATGGAAATATATATGTTGAAGTTAAAAACTATAAAGAGCCAGAAATACATAAAGGTGTAAAAGATGTAACAAATCAGGATTCAGGATATAATGCAGATGAAGTACATACATGGGTAATTGAATCTGATATTCCATCAAACTTAGATAATTATAAACTTTATGACATAGTAGACAATATTGATTATAGATTAAAATTTGAAGGAACAAATAAAGTTGTTGTAAAAATAGGAAATACAACATTAAAAAAAGAAGGAACAGATTATAAAATTTCATTTGTTGAAAATACAAATGGAGTACAAAATAAAACAACATCAGGAAAATTAACATTAACATTTTTAGATACTGAAAATGGAATGAATGCTTCAACAACGTTAAAAAATAATCAAGGAAAGAAAATTCAAGTAATATTCAATACAACTTTTGCTAAAGACGAAAATGGTAATCTTTTAGCAACACTGGGAGAGCAAATACCAAACCAAGCAAAATTAGAATATATAAATACATCAAGTGATAACAAAGTAACAAAAGAATCTGAAAAACCAGAAATTCATACAGGCGGAAGTTGTTTTATATAAATATTATGAATTAAAAGATGAAAAACACTCATTAGAAGGAGCAAAATTTGGAATCTATGCAACAGAGGAAGATGCAAAAAATAATAAAAATGTTATAATGACAGCAACATCAGATAAAAATGGACTTGTAAGATTTACTGGATTAAAATATGGTGGAGATGCAAAAAGTAGTGAAAGCAACAAACAACAAGATGGAACATATAAATATGATGCAGATAAAGCAAGTACAAATTATTGGATAGCTGAAATAGAAGCTCCAAATGGATTTGAAAAATATAATGAAATAATAGCTGTAACAATTAATAAAGACAGTTATAATGAAAAAACATACCAATATATCAAGTAAAAAATAATAAATTAAATTTTGACTTAGCATTAAGAAAATTCATAACACAAGTTCAAGAAACAGAAGTAACAACAAGAATACCACAAGTTAAATATGAAAATAGTCAAATATCTTATGAACATACAAAAGAACCATTAATAGTGCATGTTAATGATGTTGTAATATATACATTAAGAATATTTAACGAAGGAAATATTGATGGATATGCTAGTACAATAACAGATGATATTCCAGATTACCTAGAATATCTACCAGAAAATGAAACAAATACAAAGTATTTATGGAAAATGTATGATAAAGATGGAAATGAAACACAAGATGTAAGTAAAGCAGTAAAAATAAAAACAACATATTTATCAAAAGAAAATGAAAAAAAAACAGCAGGAGAAAATTTATTAAAAGCATTTGATGGAAATGTTGCTAATATTTCATATAAAGACATAAAAATAGCATTTAAAGTAAAAGATCCAAATTCAAACACATATATAATAACAAACCATGCACAAATTTCAGATGATTCTGATAAAGATGGAAAACCAATTGAAGATATAGATTCAGTACCAGATGAATGGAATGAAGGCGAAGATGATCAAGACGTAGAACATGTAAAAGTTGAATATTTTGATTTAGCATTACTAAAATATGTAACAAAAGCAATAGTAATAGAAAATGGTCAAGAAAGAATTACAGAAACAGGATATAATGGATTAGAAGATCCAGAGCCAGTAGTAAAAGTAGAAATCAAGAAAAAACAACTAAAAAATGTTATAGTAAAATTTGCATATGGAATAAAAATAACAAACGAAGGTGATATACCAGGATATGCAAAAAGAAATAACAGATTATGTACCAGCAGGACTAAGATTTGAAGCTGCAGATAACCCTGGATGGACAGATGAAGGAAATAATGTAATATCAACAAGATTGTTAGAAGGAAAATTATTACAACCAGGTGAAAGTGCAACAGTAGAAGTTGTATTAACATGGATAAACGGAGCTGACAACTTAGGTGAAAAGATAAATACGGCAGAAATTTCTGAAGACTATAATGATCATGGAGATGTGCCAGATAGGGATTCAACACCAGATAATCAAGTACCAGGTGAAGATGATATAGATATAGCAAAAGTTATATTAGCAATATCAACAGGTATTGGTCAAACATTCTTTGAATAACAATTGGATTACTTTCAGTAGTATTAGTTGGAATTATTTTAATAAAGAAATTTGTACTATAGTATAAATAATACAAAAGAAACTAGCGAAAAAAATTTCCTAGTTTCTTTTTACTTGTGTCCGTAGATTTATATGGAAAAAATATCATAATAAAGGACAAAAGGTAAAAAATGTAATAAAAATGTAATATTATGTGAAAGTTGAAAATCCTTAAGTATAAAAGGAACAATGATAATCTTTATATAAAAAAGTGTGTTGATTTTTTAAAATTACTGTGAGAAAATGAAATGGATAAAAATTGATGGGAGGAATTAGAAATGAAAAATATCATAAAAAAGATATGCAGTTTATTAGCATTAATAATGATAATTTTAAATAGTTCTGTATTGACCACATTGTCAATGGCTATTGATGAAATAAGTACAAATGTAACTGCAAATGTATCAAATGATAAAAAAGAAAAAGTAAAAATATATACAAGTTATACAAGACTTACTAATAGATTGCCAAATGAACTTACAATAACAGGAATATTAGAAAAAGATACAGAAGATTGTGCTTTATATGAAAATCCAGTTGTTTATTTCGAATTCCCAGCCGAAATTGAAAAGGTGGTTGTTAATGATATTAAAGTATTGTATGATAATGAATTAAAATTGAAAGATTATACAATAGAAAAAAAATGATGCTGGAAATCAAGTTATAAAAGTATCACTAGAAGGAAAACAAACACAATATTCTACAGATGGGATTTCACAAGGAACTAATATTAGAATAGTAGCAAATGTAATTGCAAAACAAGATATAAAAACAGGTTATGAAAATCTAACAATGGTATGCAATACAGCAACTGCTGAACAAGGGTTATTAATAGTAAATGCAACAGAAAATGCCATTTTAAATAATGTAGAACCAAAAAAAAAATGGAACAATTATATATGCAAATGGTTTAATGTTGAATACAAGATCTTCTATTGGAAGTAATACATTAAAAGATGGAGATACAATACATTCAAATGAAATAATCAATAATCAGATAACAATTACAAATACAACAAATAATCCTATAGAAAATATTAAAGTTTTAGGATATATTCCAGAAGGAATGACATTTGTAAAATATGATGAAGAAGCATTTGGATATTGGGAAGATACATATACATTCCTTACAGACGATCCTGAGACTTCAGACGGTAGTATATTATGGCAAGATGATGATTGGCAATATCCTGCTGATGAAACTGTAAAAACAAAAGAATTTACAATAGAAACATTAAAATCAGGAGAAAGTCAAACATTTAATTATGAAACAAAAGTTAATAAAGTAGATAAAGAAAAAGAATTAGAAACAAAAATAGAATTTCAAATAAAAGATAAAGATGCAACTGAATACAGAAATATTTCAACATATACTATAAAAAAATAATGCAAAAGATGCTGCATTTGAAACAAGAATAAGAACATATATAGATAGAGGAGATAACTCAGAAACAGGTTCAAGTAAAAATAACTGGGTATATAATGTAATAGTAAAAAATATTTCAAATGAAACACAAAATGCAACAGTAAAAATAAATGTTCCAGAAACATTATCAATAAAAAATGTTGAAAAAGTAGTTGATAAAGGAGAAGAATTTTCATACAAATTAGAAAATGGTGTATTAACAGTAAGTTATGAAGGAATTGCTGCAAATGATTATAGAGCATTTGGAATTGAAGCAGAAGCAGTAAATGTAATTACAGATGAAAATTGCAGATATCAAATAGAATATTCGGCAACAGTAGAAGATTCAAATAAAGATATTACATCATCAAATTTAAGTGTATCTAAGGGTGGAATCCCAGCTGTAAAAATTACACAAACATCAGAAACAAATGGTGAAACATTAAATGGTCATGATGAAATAGAATATAAATTTGAAATTGAAAATATTGGATATGTAAGAGAAGAAGATGGAGGTTATACAGAATATTTATTTGTTACAAATATTCCTAAAGAATTAGAAGTTACATCTATTACATATAATTCAAATGAAGTAAGTAAAGATACAGTAGATAGTAGAACTGTCTATACAATAACACCGATTAGTAAATATTATACAAAAAGATGATTTAAAAAGAATTAATGCTCAAGATTATTCAGAGGATCTTAGGGCAAAAGAAATGATAATACTAAAAAATGGAGAGAAAAGTATTGTTACAATAAAAGCAAAAGTAAAATCATTAGTTGGACAGAATGATGATATTACTATAGAAAATATGGGAGCAGGTACAGGAAAGGATATAGAAACTAAAATTTCTAATATTATTTCAAATACATTACATAACAATGAAAATCAAACTATTATAGTAAATCCAGATGATAAGAAAGATGATAATAATAGTAGTACAACAAAACCTAGCGATGATAATACAGTAGAACAAGTAAAATATTATACAGTAGTAGGAACATCGTGGGTAGATACTAATGAAAATGGAAGAAGAGATGATGGAGAAGAAATTGTTTCTGGTATAAATGTATATTTATACGATGTAATAAATAAGAAATTTTTAACAGATAGTAATAATGAAACATTAAAAACAACAACAGATTCAAATGGAAAATATTCATTTACAAAAATTCCAGAAGGAAGTTATTATGTAATATTTGAATATAATACAAATGAATATGGAATTACAGAATACCAAAAAGTAGGAATTCTAGAAACAGAAAATAATGATACATTAGAAAAAGATGTAAGAATGTTTGGTGAAATAAAGAAAGTTGCAATGACAGATATTGTTAATTTAACTTCAAGTCAAACAAATATAGATATTGGACTTTTTAGAAAATAAGAATTTTGATTTTTCAATAAATCAAACAGTTCAAAAAGTAACTGTTTCAAATAAAAAGGAACAAAAGAATATACATATGATAATAAAAAATTAGCAAAAGTAGAAATTCATTCAAAACAATTAGCTGGTTCTACAATTGTTGTTGAATATAAAATAAAGGTAACAAATGAAGGTGAATTAGCTGGAAGAGTATATGATGTAATAGATGAAATACCTTCAAAATTGGAATTCCATTCAGAATTAAATGAAGGATGGTATAGAACAGAACAATATAAAATATCAAATACAAGTATGGTTAATAAAGATATACAACCAGGAGAATCTATTGAACTTACAGTAATATTGTCAAAAACATTAACAGAAGATTCTGTTGGAACAATAACTAATATTTCAAGTATAGGAACAACAGATAATTCAAGACATATAACAGAAAAAAATTTAGATAATAATACAGATAAAACAGAAGTATTAATTCAAGTTGCAACAGGTGAACAAATTATATTTAGAACTATTTTGATAATTTTATTAGCATTGATAAGTGTTTATATTTCTTAAAAGTTTTAAAGAAAAAATAATAAATTAATAAATAATATGACTGTAATATTATTACTATTTTTTGCAGTTATTATAATTGGTCAAAAATTAATTGTTTATAGTGATGCATATAGTTTGGATGACTTTAAAGAAGATCTAGGAAATGCTTGGAATGATTTAAAGGATGCTGTTTCAGGAAATGGAGGCGGAAACAGCGGAGGTGCTTCTGGGAATGGTACAGGAAGTGATATAGGTACTGGTGATGGTAATTTGGATGTAGATTATAGTAAACCAAACCAAGGACTATCAAAAGAAGAGCAAGAAAAAAAATATGGATGGATGAATTAAAATCACAATATCCAGGAGCTAACTATGATGGATGTAATTCATTAGAAGAATGTCAAGAAAGAGCAAAAGCACAAGTACAAACAGACTATGTAAATGCTCAACTTGCTCAATATGGTAAATCAATTCCATCAGGATTAACTTCAACAGAAGCTGTTGAAAAAGCATTAGATGAAGCAAAGAGAGGAATATTAAGTGAAAATTATCCAGGAATAGATTTCTCTGGTGTTACAAGTTATGAAGATGCATTAAATAGATATAATCAAAAATGCGAAGAACAAAGAAATCAAATAAATCAAACACTTCAAGGATCAAGTGCTTTCAAAGGTGCTAATATATCTGGTGATATGAGTAATTTGGATTATAATGCTTTAAAAGGATTACAAGATCAACTTGCAGACATACAAAATAAATATCCTGAAAATAAAACATTTAGAGGTGATCCAAGTTCACAATATACAGATGAAAAAGGAAAAATACATTATAGAAGATATCTTGATGAAAATGGAAATTCAGTAGCATATTGTGGAAGTCCAGGAAAGGCACAAACAGCAAAGAAAGATCTAAATTATGTAAGATCTCAATCAGATCTAAAATTAACAACAGATGCAAATGGAAATGCAACTTGGTCATATGATGTAACATATAAACCAACAGAATCTTATTGTGGTAGAGATGTTCAAACAATGAAAGCATCATTAGGAGGAAGTCAATCAAGTAAAGATTTACCAGAAGGAAGTGTTCCAGAGGTAGACTTAGAGAAACCACCAACATATACTCCACCAGATAACCCACCAGATAATCCACCACCTCCAACATCTAATAAAACAAAATTAGTAATTTGGAAAATGGATGCTGACACAAATGAAGAATTGTGGGAGAAAAAAAAGACACAAGTTATATATCACAATTTAGATTTAGAATACCAGGATATGCAGAAGATTTTGGAGTTGGAGAATATGTTGAAGTAGATCAAAATAAAACATATACAATATACGAAATAGGTTCAGCATTTGGTTATGACATATATGAAGAAGATGGAAGTTATAAATCATTCCAAGTTGAAGTTGGAAGTTATGTAACATCAATGGATGTTAGACTTAACAATATTATAACAAAATTAAAATTATCAGGAAATGTTTGGGAAGATGGACTAAACGGAAAAGATAATGCAAGAAATGATTTATATAAAGACAATGATTATGATGATCATGATAAATTATTACAAGGAATAAAAAGTTAGATTATACAAGGATAATGAACTTGTAGGTGAAACATGGACTGATTCAAATGGACACTATTCATTTGGAGGAAGAAATGCAGATTTATCATATACAAAAGACACATTAACAGTAGCTGATTTGGACAAATATCATGTTGAGTTTGAATATAATGGTATGAAATATACAAATGTAAATTTACATACAGATGTTGCAAATGGTTCAAAAAGCTATTGAAGGAAATAACAACAGACAAAATTATAATAATAAATTTACAACAATTGCTTCAAATACAATAAAAGATGATAATGGAAATTCAACAGGAAAAGCATTAAATGAAGCAAATTCAGAAACAGGAACATTATATTACAGAACAAATCAAAAATATCAATCATCAATAATATATGGAGATAAATCTATATATGAAGGAACAAGTGTAAGTGGAAAAACAGGAGATTTTGAAGCATACGGATATGATATATATCATATAACAGCAGATACAAAAGTAGATGAAGCGTCATATAGATATAAATTAGAAGATTTATTTGATTGGGATGTTAATAATCAAGTATATAAAGATAAAGAAATTAAAAATGTAAATTTAGGATTATATGCAAGAGAACAAGTTGATGTTGCAATAGATAGTGATGTAGCAAGATTTATATTAAATGTAAATGGATACAACCATATATATAAGTATGGAACATTAATAAGTGATAATGATATGAATGTAGATGCTAATAATGTAGAACAAGTAGATGCTAAATTAAAAGCATTAAAAGGAAAATATTATGAAAGACAATTACATGAATCATCAATATCATATAGTGCAACACCAGAAGGAACACCAAACTTATATGCAGATATAACATATAAGATATATTTACAAAATAAATCAAACTCATTAACAGCAAAAATAAAAGAATTAACATTAGATTATGATAATGAATTAAACTTAATATCATATGGATATGAAAATTCAGGAACAACGCAAGAAGTTTCAGAACAAGAAATTGTAGCTAATACTGTATATGGAGGTACTGAAAACTTAAAAGAAGCTGTAATTAATTTAGAAAAACTAGAAGATAAAAAAAATATCAGCAGGAAAGAAAGAAGTACTAGAAGTAACATTTAGAGTATATGCTGATACAATAGCAAGAATATTAAATAATCCAGTAGGAATTAAATTTGATATGATGGCTGAAGTTAGCAAATATTCAACGTATACACAACAAATGACTGCATATGCAAGTATAGACAAAAAATTCAGCTTCAAGAAATGAAAAAGTACAAATAGATACAGATAATACATTTGTAACAGATACATTTGAAAATGATACAACAATAGCCCCAACATTCAAATTATCAAAAGGAACACAAACAGAATTATCAGGAATAGTATATGAAGATAGTCCAAAAGAAAGTACACCAATAAAAATTAAGCGGAAACAATATATATGAAAGAGTTGGAGACGGAATATATAATAATGAAAATGTAATGGCAAATGTATTAGTAGAATTACTAAGTGTATCAATGGAAAATGGTCAATATGATTCAGATACAGCAAGAACAGGAGAAAATGGAAAACAAAAATATGATGTGTAGCCAAACTATATCAAGAGAATAAAACAACCCAAGGAGAAACATCAAAAGTATTAGCAAGAACATACACAAACGAAAAAGGAGAATATAAATTTGAAGGATTGACAGCTGGAAATTATGTAATAAAATATACATATGGAAAGAATATGAAAGATGTAGATGAAAATGGTCAAGAAAAAGGAACAATAAGAAGTGCAACAGCAATTTATACAAGTGATGGAAAGACAAAACTAAAAGAAATAGAAGCAAGAGAATATAAATCAACAGTAATCACATCAGGAGAAATATCAAATGCAATGAATATAACAGATGGAAAGGCACATTTAAACGGAGACTACTCATGGTTCTTAAAGAGCCCAGAAACAAGATATTCAGATGCAGTAGATGACGTAGAATATAGAGCAAATCTAGAAAAAGAAGCAAAAATAAACTATGAAATCTTAAAAGGAACAAAAACATATGTGTACGAAAACATGGAAGCATATACCCCATACTTCAAACTAGGAGTAGAAGAATTTAATGATCAACAATCAGGAGCAACATTAGAAACACAAGAAGATGGAACATTAAATTATGTATTTACAATAGATAATATAGATTTCGGATTAATAGAAAGACCAATAGTAGATTTACAAGTAGACAAAGTAATAACAGGACTAAAAAGTATCACTAGGAAATGGTCAAGTATTAATAAATGGAGATCCAAGTAAAGATAGTTTGCCATATGTAAGAACAGGATTAGATGATTTTGTACCAATAGAAATGGATACAGAATTATTACAAAATGCAACAATAGAAGAAGAATACACAATAAAAATAACAAATAATTCAGAATTAGATTATTCAATATATCCAATATGGGGAACAGATAATACTCAAAAAGTAGCATTAAGAAGAAATTATTATTACTATGGAACCCAAGAAGGATTGACAACAGATGAAGCAGTAACAGCAAGAATAGATGTATTAGGAGATTATATAGGATCAGAATTAACAGCAGATGAAAGCACAATGGAAAGCGACGGATGGAAAAAGAAAGCAATAGAAGAATTAACATCATATAATGGAACAAATTTATTTGCAACAGAAAATGATGGTAAGAAGGAAAAAGACATTAAGAGATGGAAAATATACAATATATACAACAAATACATTCTACAATCCAAATGAAGAATTAGTAACAATAGGAAAAACAAAGAGTATATCATATAAAGTAAGTAGATTATTAGCAGTAAATACAGATACAATGAAATATACAAATGATATTGAAATATTACAATATTCAGGATATAGTCAAAATAAGAATAGAACAGAAAATACATATCATAGAACAAGTGATACAACACCAGGAAATTTAGTGCCAGGAGGAGCAAAAGAAGATGATGAAGACTCAGTAAGAACAACAATAACTCCACCAACAGGTACAATAATATCAAGATGGTTATATGTATTAACAACAACAGCAGGACTAATCCTAATTGGAGCAACTGTAATATTTATAAGAAAAAAAGAATATTATTAAATAAATAAACGAAAGATAAAAAATAGAGTAAAATTGTAAAAAGAAATCGATAATTATGTCGATTTCTTTTTTTTATCGTTTTAAGAAAGTCTACAGATAGTCGGTATTATAGGAAAATTTAGCAATAATTAGATAAATAATTCAATTTTTGTATTAAAGTTAAAGGATAATAAGATTGAAATAGAATACAAAAAAGCTTCTTTTTTGGGAGATTTAAATAAAATTAGTATAAAAAAGAATTTTAAAATATTGAAAAAGAAAAGAAGATATGTTAAAATAAAAAAGAGAAAGGAATAAAGCAAATATGAAGAAAATAAAGGAAATTCTAATTTTTTGTATATTAGTAATTGTAATTGGTATTGCAATGGCAACAGTTGTAATAAAGATAGAGCAAAAATCTAATGAAGATAATGCTGATAAAGAAAATATTAATAGTGAATCAACAAGTAATATAACTCCTACAGAAGATGCGTTACGTTTTAAAAAAAAGAATATGAAGATGTTAATGGCACGATTAGAGAAAAGGATGGAATGCTATTTAATAATGTTGATATTCCTGAACAAAATCAATTCAATATATAAATATAGACGAATTCGTGGATATATTAAATAATAAAAGTGGTATAGTATTTTTTAAGCAGTCCAACATGTCCATATTGCAGAGCTTCTATTTCATCACTATTAAAAGCAGCAAAAGAATTAAAAATGACTACAATTTATTATTATGATATAAGTAAAGATGAGAATGAAACAGATTCAGAAAATGAAATACAAGAATTAAAAAGATATGGAATAATAACTGAGAACGAAGAAGGAAAAAAAATGCATGAAATTCCACAATTATTGAATATAAAAGATAAAAAAATAGTATCGTCAGCCAATGGTGCAATGTATGAATTAGAGAATGGACAAACAAAATACGATAAATTGACTCAAACTCAAGAAAACGATATATATAATATATACAAAAAAGTATTAACATATTCATATTAAAATTAAATAACGTAAAATAATAAATAAAGTATTAGAAATGGCTTGAAAATATTGAAAAATAAACGATTATATGGTATAATTAAAATAATGTTTAAATAAAAAGGAGGAAAATCTATGAGTAAAAAGATATGTAGTATTTTACTGCTAATTGTATTATTGTTAAATAGTTCTGTAGTAACAATAATTTCACAAGCAGTAAATGAGAATGAAAATACACAAGAAAAAATTAGTATGGAATTAAGTGCTACTCAGTTAACGAATAAAGTTCAAAATGAGTTAACGATAACAGGAGTTTTAGAAAGGGATTCAAACGATGATCCTCTTTATGAAAATCGTAGTAACATTTGAATTTCCTAATGAAGTAGAGAAAGTAGTAATAAATGATGTAAAATTACTATATGATTCAGAATTAAAATTAGGAGAATATACTGTAGAAAATAATGAAAATGGAAATAAAGTTATAAAAATTCCATTCATAGGAAAACAAACTAAATATCAAACAGATGAAATTAGTAAAGGAACTAATATTATAGTTTCAGCAAATGTTTTATTGAAACAAGATATAAGTACTAAAAATTCGAAAATAAAAATGACATGTAGTAGTGCATTAGATTCTAGTAAAATACAATCTTGTGAAAAAGAAATAAAACTTGTTAATCCATCAGAAATAACAACGACATCAATATTAGCTGATAATAATATAACAGGAGAAACAAAAACAGTCAATGGTATAGAAGTTAATACAAAAGCTCTTTTGGGTAATACAGAATTAAAGCAAGGAGCAAATGTATATTCTAACGAAATCATAAAATATGAAATAACATTAACAAATACAACGGAAGATGCAATAAATAATGTAAAGGTATTAGGAAATATTCCAGAAGGAACAGTATTTGTTGATTATGATGAAGATGCATTTTCATTTTGGAATTTAACATATACTATGTTAGAACCAAAAACTCCAGATTCTAATGGTGTTTATTGGCAAGATGATACATATCAATATGTTACTGATGAAACTGTAAAAACAAAAGAAATTTTTGTAGGAACATTACAAAAATCAGAAACAAAAACATATTCTTATGAAGTAAAAGTAAATACTACAAGTCAAATAAGAATAGACACTAACATAGATTTATCATTAAATGATAATGTAATATATACATATAATATTTCCAATCAAGCAAATCCAGCAGATTTTGAAGTTAGAATGAGACAATACCAAAGTAGAACAGAAAAAATGAATTTTCATATTATGTAATTGTAAAAAACTTAACTGACCAAAATAAAAGTGGTGTTATCACTATAGATATTCCAAATAATGTTGAAATAACAAAAGTAGATACTCAAAGATTATTGAGAGATGAAGATGCAGAATATGAAATAAAAGATAATAAATTAATAATAAAGGCAAATGATATAGAAGCTAAATATTTTAAAGCATTTTCAATATATACAAAAGTAAACATTACAGAAGAGACTATAAGCAATAAATATGCAATTGGATTAGATGCGGATTTTACTTGCTCAAATGTAGAATACAGATCAAACCAATCTATAGCAACAGGAGGAATAGAAGCTGTAAAAATAACACAATCTTCAGAAACAAGTGGAGAAAAAAATTAAAGAGTTCAAAGAAATAACATATACATATGAAATTGAAAATTTAGGATATGTTATTGATGAATGGGGAGGATATTCTTCTATAATATTTGAAGACTATATACCTAATGAATTAAAAATAGAAAGTGTAGAATATAATAATTTTGATGTAAAAAAAGAAGGAAAATTTTCAGAGACGAAATATACGATAACCAATGAAAATAAAAAATTAGGAAATGTAGAAATTGCAGAAGCAAATGGAGGAGATAATTCTAAATCAGCAAGATTAAAAATTAATTTAAATATAAAAAATAATGAAAAAATAACAATAAAAATAAAAACGAAAGTTAGACCTTTTGATACAGCTAAAAACAATGTTGAAATTGCAAATTCAGCAATGGTATCTGGCGATGGATTAAAAACAAAACAATCAAATATTATTCAAAATACATTAGTTCGTCCAAAGACAACTAATATAATAACAATAGATCCAGATGGAAACATTGTTGACGGTGGTGATACACCAACCCCAACTCCTACACCAACGCCAAGTGAAAACACAAAGGCAAAATATTCTATTTCAGGATTAGTTTGGATAGATGAAAATGAAAATGGTCAAAGAGATAATGAGGAAAAAAGCAAAAAGAAGGTGTTGAAGTACTATTATATGATGTTACAAGTAAAAAATTTGTAACAGATGAAAAAGGCAAAAAAACATTAACTAAACAAACAGATAAAGATGGTAAATATACATTTACTAATATTTATTTGGGACAATATTATGTAATATTTAAATATGATACAGATACTTACAATATAACTGAATATCAAAAATCAGATGTAGATAGTTCACAAAATAATGATGCAATTGAAAAATATGCAAGAATATTTAATGAGACAAGAACAATTGGTATGACCAATACGATAAACTTAAATTCTTATAGAAATAATATAGATTTAGGTTTAGTTGAAAAGAAAAATATTTGATTTAAAAATAGAACAATTTATTCAAAAAGTAACAGTAACAAACAAAAAAGAATCTAAAGAATATACATATAATAATAAAAAAAGCTTGCTAAAATTGCAATACACTCAAAACAATTTGTTGGTTCTACAGTGGTAGTAGAATATAAATTAAAAATAACTAATGTTGGAGATTTAGCAGGAAAAGTATATGAGATAGTAGATGAAATACCATCAAAGATGGATTTTCACTCAGAACTGAATAGCGGATGGACAAAATCTATAGGTTATACAATTAGTAATATAAGCTTTGCAAACACAGAAATTAATCCAAGTGAAAGTATAGAAGCAACGGTTATATTAAGCAAAACATTAGGTGACCAAGATGCGGGGACATATACAAATATAACTAAAATAGAAACATCAGAAAGTTCAAAACATACATCGGATTTAAATACTGAAAATGATATAGATAAAATTGAGTTAATAATAGAAGTAGCAACAGGTTTAGATATAGCCTTCAAAGTAATAGGAGGTGTTATGATGGGATTATTATATATAGCATTAATGATATATTTTATAAAGAGATTTGTAAATAAAAAAGGTCTATTTGTTATATTTATGATACTAGTTACATCAGTTGCTTGTTTATATCCAAATAAAAATTATGCATATGATGTAGATACAACAATAGCAGGATTACAAGAAAGCTTTACACAATCTGTTCAAAATGCTTACACTGAAGCTGTTAAAGCAGTTGAACCTAATAAAAAGTAGCTTTAGGTGGTTATAAGGGGAAAAGTGGAACAGGTATATTTTATAAGGTAGAAGCAGATGGATCATATACACCTATTGCAGGTTGTACAACTCCAGGATTACACTTTAATGCTAATGCAAATTGTGATTATGTAGGAACTGGAGAATATGATGAAGATGGAAATGAAAAAAGAAAGGAATGGAAATGTGAAGGTGCATATGAATCACCAGAATTAAGTCAAGTAGATTGTGTTTATACAGGATCATCACAACCAACAGTATCATCTGGAGGAGCAAGTGTAAAAGGTGACGATGTTCCAGAAACTGGATTAGACTTAAGTTGGAATGCTGGAGATGGATTTAATCTTTCAATTGGTGGAGATATGCCAGGATCATTTAGTCAAAAAAAAGAAGCAAGCGGATTATGGGGTGGAATTAGTTCAGTTGTAAGCAGAACAGATCCAGGAAGTACAAGTGATAGTGAGATAAAAAGTGCATTAGATAAATCAGGTTTTGGTGGAGATTTTACAACATCGAGATTAACAGGTAGTGATGGTATTACAAGATTATCAGTTACATTAAGTAGAACTGTTTATGTAACTGTTACAGCAACTCTAACATGGCAAGATTATTATCATGTATCAGAAAATTATGTATGTCCTAGATGTGGATATAGTGGAACAAAATGGCAAGAAATAGCAATTGATAACAGTACAACAGTAACTCAAACATTTCCATTTACATTCCAAACTACAATGACATTTGAACCAGAAGAATTACCAAAAACATTAATAATATTTAAAGTAGATAAAGATACTGGAGAAAAGTTATATACAGAAAACGATGATAATACATGTACATCAGAATTTAGATTTTTGGTAAAAGGTGATGGTTCTGAATTTGAAATAGGAGTTGGAGAATCACTAACAGGTCTACATGATGGAACATATGAAATATATGAAATAGGTTCAGCTTATGGATATGGAGTATGGACAGATAATTATGATAAAAGCAAATATTATAAAAAAGTTGGAGAAGTAACATTATCAGGTAGCACAATATTTAATGTTGTAAACATTGAAAACAAGAAAGAATTTATAGATTTATCAGGATATGTTTGGGAAGACATGTTAAATGGAAAAGACAATGCTAGAAATGATTTATTCCAAAATGATCAATATGATGATAAAGATAAATTAGTTCCAGGAGTAAAAGTAATATTACATGATACAGTAAGAAACAGAGAATTAGTAACATGGACTAATGAAAATGGTGAATACCATTTTGGTTCAAGAAATGAAGATTTAACATATACTGATGATACATTAAGAATAGCAGATTTAGACAAATATTATATTGAGTTCGAATATAATGGTGTAAAATATAGAAATGTAAAACTAAATTCAGATGTAAATGTAACAAATGCATCAAGAGCATCAGAAGAAGTAGCATCAGGAAAATCAGATGAAGACTCAAGTGTAAGACAAAGATTTAATGAAAGATTTAGTACAATATCATCAGGAACTCAGATAGATAGCAGCGGGGAATCAACAGGAATTGTAATAGATGCAAATGGAAATGTAAATTCAGATAAGATATCATATACAAAAAATGGAAATCATCAATCACAAATAAATTATGGTAAAAATATGACAGATGCAAATGGAAATAAAGAAGCATATGGTGAGAATATTTACCATATAAAAAGCAACAACATATAAGAACTTGAATTTAAGTGATTATTTGGAAGGATATATCAAGAAAGAAAATACAACTATAGTACATGTTAATGAAATTAAGAATATAAACTTAGGATTATATTCAAGAGAACAAGTAGACGTGGCGGTAGATAGTGATGTAGCAAGATTTGTATTAAATGTAAATGGATATCAACATACATATAAATATGCAACATTGGTAAATCCAGATACTCAAGAAGAAATGGATGTAAAATTAAAAAGCACTAAAAGGAAAATATTATGAAAGACAATTACATGAATCAACAATATCATATAGTGCAACACCAGAAGGAGTACCAAATTTATATGCAGATATAACATATAAGATATATCTACAAAATAAATCAAATACATTAACAGCAAAAATAAAAAGAATTAACATTAAATTATGATGAAGATTTAAAAATAATATCATATGGATATGAAGGATCAAATGTAAATACAGAAGTTTCAGAAAGTGCAATAACAGCAACAAAGAATGGAACAGGAGCAGTACAAATAAAAGAAGCAACAATAGATTTAGAGAAATTAGAAGACAGAAAAAATATCAGCAGGAAAGAGAGAAGTACTAGAAGTAACATTTAGAACAGATGCCAATACAATAGCGAAAATATTAAATAATCCAACAGGAATAAAATTTGATTTTATGGCAGAAGTAAAAACATATTCAACATATGCAAATAATGAAGAAAACGCATTTAATAGAGCAGAAGGAATATATGCATATGCAAGTATAGATAAAAATTCAGCAGCAAGAAATGCGCAAGTACAAATAGATACAGACGATTCATTTGTAACAGATACATTTGAAAATGATACAACAATAGCCCCAACATTCAAATTATCAAAGGGAACACAAACAGAATTATCAGGAATAGTATATGAAGATAGTCCAAAAGAAAGTACGCCAATAAAAATTAAGCGGAAACAATATATATGAAAGAGTTGGAGACGGAATATATAATAATGAAAATGTAATGGCAAATGTATTAGTAGAATTACTAAGTGTACCAATGGAAAATGGTCAATATGATTCAGATACAGCAAGAAAAGGAGAAAATGGACAACAAGCATATGATGTAGCAAAACTATATCAAGAGAATAAAACAACACAAGGAGAAACATCAAAAGTATTAGCCAGAACATATACAAACGAAAAAGGAGAATATAAATTTGAAGGATTAGTAGCTGGAAATTATGTAATAAAATATACATATGGAAAGAATATGAAAGATGTAGACGGAAATGGAAATGACAAAGAAACAATAAGAGCTACAACAGCAATTTACACAAGTGATGGAAATACAAAATTAAAAGAAATAGAAGCAAGAGAATATAAATCAACAGTAATCACATCAGGAGAAATATCAAATGCAATGAATATAACAGATGGAAAGGCACATTTAAACGGAGACTACTCATGGTTCTTAAAGAGTCCAGAAACAAGATATTCAGATGCAGTAGATGACGTAGAATATAGAGCAAATCTAGAAAAAGAAGCAAAAATAAACTATGAAATCTTAAAAGGAACAAAAACATATGTGTATAAAAATATGGAAGCATATACACCATACTTCAAACTAGGAGTAGAAGAATTTAATGATCAACAATCAGGAGCAACATTAGAAACACAAGAAGATGGAACATTAAATTATGTATTTACAATAGATAATGTAGATTTCGGATTAATAGAAAGACCAATACTAGATTTACAAGTAGACACAGTAATAACAGGACTAAAAGTATCACTAGGAAATGGTCAAGTATTAAATAAATGGAGATCCAAGTAAAGAAAGTTTACCATATGTAAGAACAGGATTAGATGACTTTGTACCAATAGAAATGGATACAGAATTATTACAATATGCAACAATAGAAGAAGAATACACAATAAAAAAATAGCAAATAATTCAGAATTAGATTATTCAATATATCCAATATGGGGAACAGATAATACTCAAAAAGTAGCATTAAGAAGAAATTATTATTACTATGGAACCCAAGAAGGATTGACAACAGATGAAGCAGTAACAACAAGAATAGATGTATTAGGAGATTATATAGGATCAGAATTAACAGCAGATGAAAGCACAATGCCAGAATGGAATAAGAGAGCAATAGAAGAATTAACATCATATAATGGAACAAATTTATTTACAACAGAAAATGATGGCAAGAAGGAAAAAGACATTAAGAGATGGAAAATATACAATATATACAACAAATACATTTAATAATCCAAATGAAGAAATAGTAATAATAGGACAAACAAAGAGTATAGCATATAAGGTAAGCAGATTATTAGCAGTAAATACAGACACAATGAAATATACAAATGATGTAGAAATATTACAATATTCAGGATATAGTCAAAACAAAGATAGAACAGAAAATACATATAACAGAGTAAAAGATACAACACCAGGAAATTTAGTGCCAGGAGGAGCAATGGAAGATGACGAAGATTCAGTAAGAACAACAATAACTCCACCAACAGGTACAATAATATCAAGATGGTTATATGTAACAACAGTAGCAGCAGGATTAATCTTAGTTGGAGCAACAATAATATTTATCAGAAAAAGAGTATTAGTAAAATAATAAAAACGAAAAATAGCAAGTTTAACTTGCTATTTTTTTGTAATATGGATTAAAATTACTATGAAGAATTTTGCGAAAAGTATTATATATATTTTTCAAATTTGGAAGGATTAAAGATGAGAATAAGAACAGGAACAGATATTATAGAGATAAGCAGAATAAAAAGAAAGTATAGAAAGTACAAATAAAAAAATTTTGTGAAAGAGTATATACAGAAAAAGAAAGAGAATATTGTGAAAGCAAAAAGATGCAAAAATATCAACATTATGCAGCTAGATTTTCTGCTAAAGAAGCTGTTTTTAAAGCAGTATCAGATGAATTAGAAAATAAATTTCAAATTAATTGGAAAGATATAGAAATATTAAATGATGAAAAAAGGTAGGCCATATGTTAATATTTTAAATAATAAGATACAAAATATAGAAGATATAGATATTAGCTTATCACATTGTAAAGAATATGCAATTGCTAATGTAGTTGTAATATTCAAATAAGTTATAGTAAAGGAAGAAAAAAGATGGAGTTTTTTGATTCACATTCACATTATAACGATGACACGTCTGATGAAGATAGGGAAGAGATAATAGAACAAACATATAATGATGGAATAACAAAATTTGTATGTGCAGGATATAATATTCCATCATCAAAATTTTCATTAGAATTAGCCCAAAGTATAATTATATATATTCAATAGTAGGAATTTCACCAAATGATATTCCACAAACTGAAGAAGAATTGTGGAAAAGTATAGAAGAAATTTCAAGTATTGCAGTTGAAAATAGAAATAATAAAATAGTTGCAATAGGAGAAATAGGATTAGATTATTATTGGAATACTGAAAATAAAGACTTGCAAAAACAAGCTTTTATAAAACAAATAGAATTGGCTAATAAATTAGAATTACCAATAGTAATCCATTCAAGAGATGCATTTATAGATACAATTGATATTATAAAAAATCATAAAGTAAATAAAGCTGGAATATTTCATTGTTGTCAACAAAATCAAGAATTAGTAAGACAAGCATTGCAATTAGGATATTATATATCTTTTGCAGGACCAATTACATTTAAAAATTCAAAAAATGCTCCAGCAATAATTGATATGATTCCACTTGATAAGATGTTAATAGAAACAGATAGCCCATATTTGTCACCAGAACCTCACAGAGGACAAAGAAATGATTGTAGAAATGTTAAATATGTTGCTCAAAAAAATTGCAGATTTAAAAGGAATCTCACTAGAAGAAATTGCAAAACAAACTTATGAAAATGCTATGAAAATTTTTTGAAATAGAGAAATAAGGTTTATAGGCAAATCCAGAAAAACCTAAATACTATAATATAGGAAAAAAATATGTATAACAATTGGGAAGAATTAGAAAAAGTAGTAAAACAATGTAGAAAATGTAGGCTATGTGAAACTAGAAAAAATGTAGTATTTGGAGTGGGAAATAGAGAAGCAGATATAATGTTTATAGGTGAAGGCCCTGGGGCAGATGAAGATGCACAAGGTGAACCATTTGTAGGAAAAAGCAGGAAAGAAAGCTTATGAACATGGCATTTGATATGTTAGGAATAAAAAGAGAAGAAGTATATATTGCTAATATAGTAAAATGTAGACCACCAAATAATAGAAATCCACAAGATGATGAAGCTGAAAGTTGTTTAGATTATTTAAGAAATCAAGTAATCTTAATAAAGCCAAAAATAATTGTTTTATTAGGTAGTGTTGCATTAAAGAATGTATTAGGAAAAAGAATATGGAATAACAGCTAGTAGAGGAAAATGGTTAGAAAAAAAGGGCATACTATATATGCCAACTTGGCATCCTGCAGCATTATTGAGAGATGAAAATAAAAAAATAGATTTTATTAAAGACTTAAAACAAGTTATAAAAAGATATAATGAAATATGCCAATAGATTGAATAAAAGGTCAGGTATATTGACTGAAATAGTATAAAAATATAAAATACTTATACGAAATTAGTTGAATGGAGTTACTTATAATGGAAGAAATAAAATCAAAAGCAAATTATTGTTTAAATTGTGTGACAAAACCATGTTCTAATAAAGGATGTCCATTAAATAATGATATTCCACTATTTATAAAAAAATAAAAAAGAAAAATTATAAAAAAGCATATGAGATATTATCAGAAACAACAGTACTAGAATCTGTATGTGGAAGGATATGTCCACATACTAAGCAATGTCAGGGCTCATGTGTAAGAGGAATAAAAGACAACCTGTTAGTATTGGAGAACTAGAAGCATTTGTAGGAGATATTGCAATAAAAGAAGGATATAAATTTGCAGAAATAAATAATGAAAATAAAAAAAAATAAAAAAAATTGCAATTGTTGGTGGAGGTCCTGCTGGTTTAACAGCATCTGCATTCTTATTAAAAAAAGGATATTCTGTTACTATATTCGAAAAATATGATTATCTTGGAGGATTACTTGTTCATGGAATTCCAGACTTTAGACTTCCAAAGAAGATTGTAAAAATACAATTCAGAAAATACTAAATTTAGGATTACAAGTAGAATATAATAAAGAGCTTGGAAAGAATTTTACATTACAGGAGCTTGAAGATAAATTTGATGCAGTATTTTTAGCTTATGGTGCTAATATAACTACTAAAATGGGAGTAGACGGAGAGAATTTACAAGGAGTATTTGGAGGAAATCAACTTTTAGAAAAAAAGTTACATCCAAATTATCAAGGAAAAAAGTTGCTGTAATAGGTGGCGGAAATGTAATGCAATGGATTGTGCTAGAACAATAAAAAAGATTAGGTGCAGAAGAAGTAGATGTTATATATAGAAGAGCAGAAGAACAAATGCCAGCAGAAGCAAAAAAGAAATAGAAGAGGCTAAACAAGAGGGAATAAAGTTTTTATTTCAGAATAATATTGTAAAAATTGTAGGAAATCAAAAAGTAGAAAAATTAGAATTAATTAAAACAGAATTAGTGCAAAAAGAAGGAGAAAAAAGAAAAGTTCCTATTAATATAGAAAATTCAAATTATTTAATTGATATAGACTATGTAATAATGGCATTAGGATCAATGCCTGAACAGTTTACAAACAATTTAGAACTCGATTTAGACAAGTATGGCTATATTATAGTGGATGAAAAAAAATAGAACTTCAAAAGCTAAAATTTTCGCTGGAGGAGATATTGCTGGATGTAAAGGAACTGTTGCATGGGCTGCTAGGTCTGGAAAAGATGCGGCAAATTCAATAGATGAATATTTAAAAATATATAAAAAATAAAGGACTAGAGTATTCTAGTCCTTTTCAAAAAAGATAGGGATATCTTTTTTGTGTAGAAAATTGATTATCTTTAGTATAATATCATATGTAAAACTTCATCTTTTGTGAAGTCATATGTAACTTAAAAATCATATGTATTTAAGTAATACTTTTGTAAATTAATATTCTTTGGTACTTTTATCTTTGGTATTTTAAAAATCTTTAGTAAAAGTTAAAAAATTTATCTTTTGTTTTTTGAATTTCTTTTGCGTATTAAAATCTTTTGTTAATTATGTATTTTATCTCCTGTTACGAAGTTAATGAATGCTCTAAACCAAGAACCAACTTTTGTAGGTTTTTTGATTGTTAGAGCTGTTTCAATGCCACCATTTTCAAGCACGTTAGATCTATGTTCTAATTGTGACATTTTTTCAGTATAATAGTCATCAAAGAAAGTATAATCATCAGTTCTTCCGATTAAATTTCCATAATGATCTAATTTTTTTCTGTAATTATCAAGTTCTTCTAAATTAGAAATATTTTTAAAAAGCTTTATCAAAATAACCTTTTATAAGACTATCTTGAGCTTTTAAATATGTATCTGTAATTTTCTTTTTTTAAAGTATCTTGTTTAGCAACTATTTTATCAACTTTATTACATCTCTCATCATAAGAATAAAATTTATTATTTAATCTTAAAATTTCTTCTTCAAGTTCTAAAATTTGATCACAACATAATTCAATTTCAGTAAATGTTTTACTTGAAGTAAGTTGGATAAAATAGTTTTTGAATTTATCATTACTTGTAAAAGTACTATCAAATAATATTTCATCACCAGTAAAGTAAGTTAATTGTTCAATCAAATTACATTCTAGTGGATAATATGATGGACTAATTGTTTCAAATGAAATTCCAAAATATTTTACAGCTTCTTTTTGGATGCCAATTACTTTTGATGTTAAGAATTGTACTGCTGCTTCATTTAACCCCATACCTGTAATTTTTAATGTATCAAAATTACATAAGCCCATACGAATTAAATTATTTCGTTTATCTTTAATTTCTTGAATATAATGTATACATTCATGAATTGCAAATTCTTCTAAATCTTCAATAGCAACTCTTTCATTAAAATAAATAGATGTATTTTTATAAAAGTAATTTGCTTCAGCCATACCTTCAGGCATTTCAGCACGATACATTGTTAATCTAGCAAGTTTCGCAAATAAATCTGATTCATTAAAACAAAGTTCTGGAAATGTTTCACAAAGCTTTGTTGCGATATTGTGAGCTATTCTATTAACTGTCATTGTATCTAATATGTCGACTACTTTTATTCCATCTTTTCTTAAGTCAGATTCAACGCTCATTGTATCCTCCAGTTCTTTATTTTGACATTTGTATAATAAATTCGTCAAATTAATTATACAATATTTTATATAAAAAGTGTATTACAATAATATTAAATTTATATTACAAAAATATTACAAAAGCTGAGTATAAAAATACTCAGCTTATATTAGTCTTGTTCAACTTCTTTAAAAATATCATCTTCAAAAAATTCTGTTATAGTAATTCCAAATCCTTCACAAATATGAAGTAATGTATCTAATTTTATTAATTCAGTTCTTTTACTCATAAATGCTGCAAGTGTAGATATTGGAACACCAGAAGCTTTAAATAATGCCCATAGACTCATTCCATTCTTCTTTTGATAAAATTTAATTCTTTCTCTAACTGCGTCTGATAAATACATTCTAATCACCTCTTAATTTAATATGATTGAGTATAGCAGTAATTTTGACAGAATTAGTCTATCCAAATAGACTAAAATGATACAAATTTCTTAAAATTATTGACTTTAAATATGTAATGAGATATTATATAAATAGTTTTAACAAAAGTAGAGGAGAGTACTATGGAAAAAGATTCAAGAAAAAATCAAAAATTCATAAAAATGTAGGATTATTTAAAAGCACAATAGAAAGAAAAAAAACAAGAATAAAAATTAGAGAAAAAGAGAATAGATTAGGAAGATCATTAACAAGAGAAGAAAAAAAGCAAAATTAAGACATAAAGTTACACATGATTTCCAAACACAGTTAGCTGTTAGAATTGGAGCAGTATCTTTAATTGGACTTACATTTTTTTCAGCAGGTAAGATGTTAAATGAAGGTTCAGGAAGAATAGAAGGAGTATCTCAAGAAAATGATAATTCTGTAACAATTCAAGCGAATAACTTTAGAGAAGGTCTTAAAGTTGTAGGATTAGGTGATGAAGGAATATTGATTGTACAAGATGAAAATGGACAAGATGTTCAAATTACAAATGAAAATGTAAAAAGTATAAAAGAGCAAAATGATTTAATGGCACAAAGAGAAGCTCAAAGACAACAAATAAGGGATGATGTAAAAAATATTCATTCAGAAAATGATGCTTTAGAATATATGAAAAAAATTATATAGAGAACAATATAAAATAAATAACGGAAGAGAAATTGCAGGTAACATACAAATTTATTTAAAAAATACCGATTTAAATCGAAGTACAATAGAAGAAATTATAGTAGAAAAAAGCTAATGGTGAATTAATTGAATCTTGGAATGAAAAAAAATAATGAAGATAATTCTGTAGGTCAAATAGGTGGTTTGTTAGTAGAAGTTGAACAATTAAGAAGGTATTATAGAGATAATTCACCAGATAGTTATTTGTCAAGAAAGGGCGGAGAAAAAGATCAGCTTGCAGATTTCTTGATAAGAGCTAAAGGACTAAATGAGGAACAAATTCAAAAATCAGAAGGTATGGAACCTGGGGAATAATAAAGAAATAAGACTTCAAAATGAAGTCTTATTTTTGTGATAATAAAATTAATCCTTTTTTTATTAAATCTTCAATAGATAAATTATCAATATCAAGATGTTCAAAAAAGCAATATCTTTTTAGAATATCCTAAAACCATTAAACCAGAAATAGCTTCATTAATATTTTCACTATTATCTTTAAGTTTTTTAGAAGAATCTTTAAGTTTTTCTTCAAGTTGTTCTTCTTTTAGTTTATCTTTTAATTCAAGAATAATTCTTTGAGCAGATTTATTTCCTATTCCAGGAACTTTTGTAAGAACTTTAACATCATTAGAGATTACTGCAATTGCAAAATCAGAAGGTTCTATACAAGAAAGCATTACTAATGCACTTTTTGCTCCAACACCACTAACAGAAATAAGTAATTCAAACATTTTTAATTCTTCTTGAGTTTTAAAACCAAATATACTTATATCATCTTCTCTAACTTTTACATATGTAAATACTTTTATGATATCATGTAATTCTCCAATTGTGTCAATATTGTTTTGAGACATAAAGACCTTGTAGCCTAAACCATTAATATCTATAACAATATATCCACTTGATTTCATCTCAAGTGATCCTTTTATATATGCAAACATAATTATATTTTCCTTTCATGTTAATTTATAGTAGGATTATATATCAAAATAAAAATAAAAGCAACAAGCCTACCTAATTCAGGTAGACTTGTTGCTATGGCTTAGAAAGAACTATTCCAAATATCTTTCATGCCAGATTTGTCACCTTTGATCATGATCTGACGATCATGAGACCACTTCGGGGTCAAAATAGCTTCTTCATCTACAGGAAAACCAGCAGAGTCAAGAAGAGCGAACATATCGTGAGGACCAGAGCCACCATATCCTGCTGTGAGGCAGAACACACGAAGCTCAAAAAGGACGCCCATCATATTTTCCTTTAAAAATAAGTGGATAATCATCTTCACTCATTTCATCAGGGTTAGGGAGACCTTTTCCCAAATTATATTTGACGATATATTCGTCAGGAATGAAATGTCCGGAATGTATGACATCGATTGCGATATCACGTGCCATGTAGCTGGTTGCTGTAACGATGTTCATAGAATCACACTTCATAATTAATCCTCCAAAGGTTTTGCGAAACATTATAATGTTTCTAAATAAAATTGCGTACATTTATATTATATCACAATTAACATAACTTGTAAAGAAACCATGCAAAAAAAATGTTCGAAAAAGAGATTGACTTTTTTAGGTTATAGTTTTATAATTTACAAAGATTATATGAGAAAAGGAAAATAAAAAATGAATGAAAAAGAACCATTAGCATTTAGAATGAGACCAAAAACATTAGAAGAATATGTAGGACAAGAACATGTAATAGGTCCAGGAAAACTGTTATATAGAACAATAAAAGCAGATAGATTATCAAGCATAATACTATTTGGACCACCAGGATGTGGTAAAACATCATTAGCCAAAGTAATAAGTGAAACAACAAAATATAAATTTTATAAAATAAATGCAGTAACAGCAGGAGTTGCAGACATAAAAAAAGAATAGTAGAAGAAACTAAAAATTTTATGATGAATCCAGCTGGAAAAGTATATTATTTATAGACGAAATTCATAGATTTAATAAATTGCAACAAGATGCATTATTACCATATGTAGAAAATGGAACAATAATATTAATAGGAGCAACTACTGAAAATCCATATTTTGAAGTAAACAAAGCATTAATTTCAAGATCTATGGTAATAAAACTTAATCCATTAACAGAAGAAGATATTTACAAAATTTTAAAAAATGCACTTGAAAGAAAAGATGGACTTGGAGAATATTCGATAAAAATAGAAGATAGTACATTAAGAAAAATAGCAGACATATCAAATGGAGATGTAAGAACAGCATTAAATGGTTTAGAAATAGCAGTATTAACAACAAGTATGAGTTCAGATGGATATATACATATAACAGATGAAGTTATAAAAAATAGTATTCAAAATAGAAAAGCAATTTTTGATAAAAATGGAGATACACATTATGATAATATAAGTGCATTTATAAAATCAATGAGAGGCTCTGACCCAGATGCAACATTATTATATTTAGCAAGAGCACTAAATGGAGGAGAAGATCCAGTATTTTTAGCAAGAAGAATAGTAATTTGTGCATCAGAAGATGTTGGACTAGCTGACCCACAAGCACTTGTTATTGCAACATCAGCAATGCAAGCTGTTAATATGATAGGAATGCCAGAAGCTAGAATAATACTTGCAGAAGCAGCTGTATATGTTGCAAATTGTAAAAAGTCAAATGCAACATATTTAGGAATTAACAAAGCATTAGAAGATGTTGCAAACTCAGATACTGGTGAAATACCAATGCACATTAGAAATGCACCAATAGAAAAAATGAGAGAATTAGGATATAATGAAGGATATTTATATCCACATGATTACCCAGGCCATTGGGTTGAACAACAATATTTACCAGATAAAATGTTAGGGACAAAATATTATATTAAAGATGAAAATATTAAATAAAATAATAAAATTTGGAAAAGATAGAAAAAAGAAAAAAAATTTTCTATCTTTTATTTTGCATAGGTGAGATAAAAATAGAAATTTTTAATAAGAATTTTAGGGATAAAAATATGAATGAAAAAAAATTTTAATATAAAAATTGCTGTTATTGGAGGCTTAGCAGGTATTATATGTGGCTTATTTGGAACTGGTGGTGGAATGATACTTGTTCCGGCATTTATTTATATGTTAGACATTGAACCAAAAAAAGCAAGAGCAACATCACTTTGTTGTATGTTAGCAATGGTAATTGCAAGTAGTTTTTTCTACTATAAAAATAATTATATAAATTGGAATTCAGGATTATTATGTGCAATAGGAGGAATATTTGGAGGATATATAGGTGCAATAATATTAAAAAAAGTACCAGATTATATTTTAAAAATTTTGTTTACAATTTTTATTTTATATTATGCATATAGAATGTTATTTGTTTTGTAAAATTGGAGGAAAGATATGTTACAAATATTAATTGGTGGTTTATCTGGAATATTTAGTGGAATTGGAATGGGTGGAGGAACAATATTGATATTTTTACTCACAACATTTGCAGGATTAGAACAACATATTGCACAAGCAACAAATCTTATATATTTTATTCCAACAGCAATTTCAGCAATTATAGTAAATTATAGAAATAAAAATATTAATGCAAAATTGGCAATTTATGTTTCACTTTGTGGAATTATAGGTGCTATAATTGGTTCAATTATTTCAGTAAATATTGAAGTTGGAATATTAAGAAAATTATTTGGAATATTCTTGATTTTTATTGCAATTCATGAGATTTATACATTATGGAAAGAAGCAAAAAAACGAAATTCAGCAAGCTCAAATAGATACATTAAAATATGAAAATACTTAAAAATAGAAAAGGCATGCCTTGACACTTAGAGTCAAATTTGTTATAACAATAAGAGTATTATTAATGAGAAAAGGAGCGTGCTAAATGAAACTACTAATAACAGAAAAGCATCTGTAGCAATGGAATTTGCCAAAGCATTAAAGATAAATATGAACAGAAAAGATGGATACATAGAATCAGATGGTTGGATAATAACATGGTGTGTAGGTCATTTAGTAACAATGAGTTATCCAGAAGTATATGATGAAAAACTAAAGTTTTGGAGATTAGATACATTACCATTTATTCCAACAGAATGGAAATATGAAATAATACCAAATGTACAAAAAAGCAATTTAATATAGTACAAAGATTATTACAAAGAGAAGATGTAGAAGAAATATATAATGCAGGTGACTCTGGAAGAGAAGGAGAATATATACAAAGATTAGTATATATGATGGCAAAACCAAATCCAAAAAGCACAAATAAAAAAAAGAGTATGGATAGATTCACAAACAGAAGAAGAAATAAAAAGAGGAATAAGAGAAGCAAAAAATCAAAGTGAATATGACAGTATATCAGACAGTGCATATTTAAGAGCAAAAGAGGATTATCTTATAGGAATAAATTTCTCAAGACTATTAACAATAATATATGGAAGAAGAGTAGCATCAAAAATAAATGAAGAAAAAATATCAATTTCAGTAGGAAGAGTAATGACATGTGTATTAGGAATGATAGTAAGTAGAGAAAAAGAAATAAGAAACTTTGTAAAAACAAAATATTATAAAATAATAGGTGAATTTGGAAATACAGATGGATCATTTAAAGCAGAATGGAGAGTAAATGAAAAATCAAAGCTATTTGAATCTCCAAAATTATATAATGATAGTGGATTTAAAAAGGAAAATGAAGCAAAAAGAATTTATTGCAAGTTTAGCAGGAAAAAAAAAGCAATAATATCAGAACTAAAGAAATCAAAACAAAAAGAAAATTCACCACTATTATTTAATTTAGCAGAAATTCAAAATGAATGTACAAAAAAAGATTCAAAATAAAACCAGATCAAACATTGGAAATAATTCAAACATTATATGAAAGAAAATTAGTAACATATCCAAGAACAGATGCTAGAGTTTTATCAACAGCAGTTGCAAAAAAAGAAATATCAAAAAATTTGAATGGATTAATGAGAGGATATAAAGACGAAGAAGTACAAAATTTATTAAAAAAATGGTAGATGAAAAATATTCAACAAATTTAGTAAAAACCAAATATGTAAATGATAGCAAAATAACAGACCACTATGCAATAATTCCAACAGGACAAGGATATGAAAATTATGAAAAGTTGCCAGAATTGCATAAAAAGGTGTATAATACTATTGTAAAAAGATTTATTGCAATATTTTATCCACCAGCAGAATATAATAAAGTAAATGTTGTAGTTGACGTAGAAAACGAAACATTTATAGCAAGTGGAAAAGTTTGCATATCACAAGGATATTTAGAAGTTTTAAGACCTCAAAATAAAGGCAAAAAAGAAATCCACATCAAATGCACAAAATGTGGAAAACAATAGTGAAAGTTCAAAAGAAAGCGAAGATGGAATTGAAAATAATTTAGAAGTATTTAAAAGTTTAAAAAAAGGACAAGAAATACTTGTAAATAATTATGAAATAAAAGAAGCAGAAACAACACCACCTTCAAGATATAATTCAGGAACAATAATTTTAGCAATGGAAAATGCTGGAAAATTAATTGAAGATGAAGAATTAAGAGAACAGATAAAAGGTGCAGGAATTGGGACATCTGCAACAAGAGGAGAAATAATAAAAAATTAGAAAAGATAAAATATATTGATATAAATTCAAAAACACAAATAGTAACTCCAACACAAAAAAGGTGAAGCAATATATGATGTTGTGAATTTTTCTATGCCAGATATGTTAAATGCAAAACTTACAGCAAGTTGGGAAAAGGGTTTAGATTTAGTTGCTAAAAAAGAAATAAAGCCAGATGAATTTATGACAAAATTAGTAAATTATATCAATTCAAAATTTAATAAATTAATTGTAAAAACATAAAAAACGATCATATTTGTACTTTAAGGAAGGAATGAAAAGAAAATGAATACAATATTAGGAGAATTAGGTAAAAAAATCCTAAATTTTGTGAGTACATAAAAACAATAGAAAAAAAAAAGCCCGATAGCCATATCGGGCTTAACAGACGTTGGAATGACACAAATGATATCTGCAACAAGAGAATTTGCAAAAAGACCAATCTTAGTAATAACATATAATGAAATTCAAGCACAAAAAATATTGAAAGATATAAAATACTTCACAGATAAAGTATATTATTTACCAAAAAAGAAATAGTAACATATGATTATGTTGCAGAAAGCAAAGACTTACCATATGAAAGAATTGAAACATTAAATAAAATGCAAGAAATGAGAACAGGAGTAGTAATAACAACAATAGAAGCAGTTCTTCAAAAAATGATAAGTAAAAAAGCATTATATAAAAACACACTAAATTTTAAAGTTGGAGATTCAGAAAATCTTGAAACAATAAAACAAAAAACTAGTAGAATTAGGATATGTAAGATATGATTTAATAGATGGAAGAGGACAATTTAGTGTTAGAGGTGGAATAGTTGATATTTCAGTTAATGAAAGAAGGAGTTAGACTTGAATTTTGGGGAGATGAAATAGACTCAATTAGATATTTTAATGTAGTAAGTCAACGTTCAACAGAAAATATTGATAAAATAACAATATATCCAGCACATGAATATATATTAGAATCAAATATAGAAGACGTAATAACAAATATAAGAAACACAATCTATTCAGAAAAATTACAAGAAACAATTGAACAAGATATAGAATTAATAAAAGCTGGTAATTATATAAGTAAAATTGATAGATATCTTAATTCATTTTATACAGAACAAGATACAATATTAGATTATATAACAGACAAATATTTAGTATTTTTAGATGAGCAATCAAAAATAGAGCAAAGAACAATAAATGTAAACAAAGATAGTCAAAATATAATTCAATTATTAATAGATAAAGAAAAAATTATACCTGAAGCATTAAAAAATATTTGTAATTTTAATCAATTTGAAGATAAATTAAACGGAAAGCAAATAATTTATATAAAATTAGATAATGAAGTAAAAATACAAGCAGAAAAATATAAATGGACATATAAAGAAAGAAATTTCTCAAAAAGTGAAATTGAAATATTATTTAAAGAATTATTAAAAGCACAAGAAGAGAAAAAAAGGATTTACATTTTAGCTGAAACAAAGGAAAAGGCGAAAAAGATATGTTCATTACTAAATGAAAAAGAGATAATAAACAAATATGAAGAAAACTTAAATCAAACAATAATAGTAAAAAAAATACAGAAAGCCTTGTAACAGTTAGTGTAGGAAAATTATCATCAGGATTTGAATGTTTTGATACAAATCAATTAGTAATAACATCACAAGAACTAATTGAAGGAGAAAAAAAGAAAAAACATATAAATCATCAGCATTTAAAGAAGGAGAAAAAAAAGTAGTATATGCAGATTTAAAAATAGGAGATTATGTAGTTCATAAAAATTATGGAATAGGAATTTTTATAGGTGTAAATACTATTACTGCAGATGGAACAACAAAAGATTATATAAAACTTAAATATTATGGTGATGATGTATTATATGTTCCAACAAACCAATTAGATAGTGTAAGAAAATATGTTGGTGGAGATGAAGGCGGATTAAAAGTAAATAAACTTGGAACAAAAAGAATGGTTAAATACTAAAGCAAAAGTAAAGAAAAATTTAAGACAAGTTGCAAAAGAATTAATAGAATTATATGCAAAAAGAGAAAAATCAAAAGGTTATGCTTTTCCAGCAGATACACCATGGCAAACTCAATTTGAAGATAGTTTCCCATATCAAGAAACAGATGATCAATTGCGTTGTATTGATGAAGTAAAAAAAAAGACATGGAAAATTCAAAACCAATGGATAGACTACTATGTGGAGATGTTGGATATGGAAAAACAGAAGTTGCAATTAGAGCAGCATTTAAAGCAGTAATGGGAGGAAAGCAGGTCGCATATTTGGCTCCAACAACAGTATTAGCTGAACAACAATATAAAGAATTTAAAGAAAGAATGACTAATTTTGGCATTAGAGTAGAAGTATTAAATAGATTTAAAACCAAAAAACAACAAACAGAAATTATTAATAAATTAAAATTAGGTGAAGTTGATGTTGTAATTGGAACACATAGAATATTTAGTAAAGATGTGGAATTTAAAGATTTAGGATTATTAATTATAGATGAGGAACACAGATTTGGAGTAAAAGATAAAGAAAAAATAAAACAATATAAAGCAACAATAGATGTATTAACAATGACTGCAACACCAATTCCAAGAACATTACATATGTCAATTGTGGGTGTTAGAGATATGTCAGTTATATATGAGCCACCATATAACAGAAAACAAGTTCAAACATATGTATTAGAATATGATGAAGAAGTTATAAAAGAAGCTATAACAAGAGAACTAGAAAGAAATGGTCAAGTATTTTATCTATTTAATAATGTGGAAAGAATAATTCAAAAAGATGAAATATCAAATCTTGTACCAGAAGCAAAAGTTGTATATGCACATGGACAAATGACTGGAAGTGAAATTGAAGATATAATGGAAGAATTTGTGGAAGGTAACACAGACATCTTAGTATGTACAACAATACTAGAATCTGGAATTGATATACCAAATGCAAATACTATCATAATAGAAAACGCAGACAGAGTTGGATTAGCACAATTATATCAATTAAGAGGAAGAGTTGGTAGATCAGATAGACAAGGATATGCTTATATAACATATAAAAAGAGACAAACTATTATCAGAAGTTGCAGATAAAAGATTAAAAGCAATAAAAGAATTTACAGAATTTGGTTCAGGATTTAAAATAGCAATGAGAGATTTAGAAATAAGAGGGGCAGGAAGTCTACTTGGAGAAATACAAAGTGGACATCTAGAACAAGTAGGATATGATACATATTGTAAATTATTAGATGAAGTAGTAAAAGAAATGCAAGGAGAAAAAGTAAAACCAGAAATAGATGTTCAAATAGATTTAGATCGACATGTTATATTCCAGATGAATATATATCAGATTCAAGTCAAAAAATCGAAATATATCAAGATATTGCTTTATGTAAGAATGAGGAAGATATACAAAATGTAATAGATGAAATGATTGATAGATTTGGAAATATGCCAAGTGAAATAGAAAATTTAATTGAAATTGCAAGAATAAAAATATTATGTAAAAAACTTAATATAAGTAAAGTTCAGGGAAAACATAGTTTTGCAGTATTTACATTTGAATTAGGTGAATTTAACATAGATGTAAATGAATTAGCAAAAAATTATAGAAATAGAATAAAATTTTCACAAGGTTTAAAACCACAAATTACATATGTTCTACAAAATGCAACAGGAATGAAGATGCTAAAAGAAGTAGAAGAATTTTTGAAAACAATAGATGATTTTAGAATAAAAGAAAATAAATAATTTTTTTTTTAGAAAGGAGAAGAAATGCAAACAATAACAAGTAAAGACAATGAATTAATAAAACATATTAGAAAATTAAAAGATAAAAAATATCGTGATGAAAGTAATGAATATGTTGTTGAAGGTGTAAAACTTGTTGAAGAAGCAGTAAATGAAAATGCCAAAATAAAAAAAATAATTATATGTGAAGATACAACAAAAACATATGAAATTCCAACAAACATAAGAATTGAAATTGCTAAATATGATTGTATATCTGTTTCAGATAAAATTTTTAATATAATAACACAGGTTACAAATCCACAAGGAATAATGGCTATAATAGAAAAAAATGCACAAAATGCAAAAATAGATTATACACAAGATATAATAGTTGTATTAGATGATGTACAAGATCCAGGAAATTTAGGAACAATTTTAAGAACAGTTGATAGTATTGGATTAAATCAAATAATAGTATCAAAAGGAACTGCAGATGCTTTTAATTCTAAAGTTGTTCGTTCAACAATGGGAGCTATATTTAGAATAAAAATAATAGAAGTTGAAAATCTAGCACAGGCAATAAAAAGAAATGAGAAAACATCATTTTAAATTAATGGTAACATCTTTACAAACAAAAAATAGTATTTATGATATAGATTTTTATAAAAAGATTATAGTTATTGGAAATGAAGCAAATGGAGTGTCAAAAGAAATTCAAGATATGGCAGATGAAAAAGCAAAGATACCAATGTTGGGTAGAACTGAGAGCCTTAATGCATCTGTTGCAACAGGTGTGGTTTTATATGAATATGTAAGACAAAAATTAAGTAAATAAAAGTTAAAAAATAATCAAAAAAACAATGAAAAATAGATTACAAAGTCTATTTTGGAGCAGTCTGATCAGCTGCTCTTTTTTTTATATACTAGGAAAGTTCTCTGAACTTCCTAGTATATAAAAAACTAAAACGCTAGCCCTTTGAGATTTTCTTCTTTTAGTCGAAAACTCAAATCGGGCGAGAACAAAAGGGCGACTACATCGCTTTGTTCTATACTATATGATTTTTTAAGGAAAATATTTATTAGAAGTTTAGAAAATAAAAAAAGAGATATGTGATCAGCATATCTCATTCATATCATGATTCTCGTATGACTAATAATGTCACTCGAGTTGTTAAATATAGTATACTACTTTTTCTAGTATATGTCAAACTTTTTTTGTTATTCAGAAAATATTTTTATAATTATAAATATGAAAATGTTGAAAAAAATATAAAATTGGATATAATATTAATAATTAATATAGGAGGAATGATTGGTATGAAAATTTATTATGTAAGACATGGACAAACAGACTTAAATTTAGCCAAAAAAAATGCAAGGTGGAGGAACAGAAAAAGAATTAAATGAAACAGGTGTAAGTCAAGCTTATAATACAAAAAAAGAACTTGAAAATGTAAAATATGATCTTGTAATTTGTTCTCCAATGAAAAGAGCAAAACAAACAGCTGAAATAATAAATGAAGGAAGAGATATACCAATTATTACAGATGAAAGAATAAGAGAAACAAAATTAGGGGATTATGAAGGAAGAGATGTAACAGAAGAAATGGAAAATAATATTTGGGATTATAAGTTAAATTATAACATTCCAAATGGAGAAAATTTACATGATTTTGAAAAAAAATCGATGAATTTTTTGATGATATAAAAGAAAAAAATATCATGATAAAAGTGTATTAATTGTAGCTCATGGAGGAATTGCAAAAGTTATAAAAGCACATCTTTATGGTATGCCAGAAAGTCAAAATTTAGCAGAAATTTCAATGAATAATTGTGAGATAATAGAAACTGAGATATAATATTAATATATTATGTATTAAAATAATTTTTAGTCAAAAAAAAATTTATATACTCAAAAAGGAACTAGTACCAATTATGGTAATAGTTCCTTTTTGAAGTTTAATGTATTACAATTTTTCAGGAAGTAAACGCTTCAACGTTTTTAGATATGAAAAATATTCATCCCTGAATTGTCCACTGGAATCAGCCTCCAATAGAGAGAGAAATAGAAGTATAGAATTGATAGTAGTTAAATAATCCCTTACTTTCATCCCATAAAAATGTCATTGCATAGTCAAGGCTAATTAACTCACGTTCAACGTCTAAGCCAATGTCGTTACCATTACAATAAATTTCGATAGTCTGATTGAATCCGGAAAAACTTACACATACATTCTCACAATATTTCGATTTTAATACTTTTTCAGTATCAATCATAAGCTCTCGAATCCATTCAGTATATGGAATTGTGATTTTATATAAGTAACGCTTCAATTCGCTATTATAAAACACTTTTCCACAATTCAGCTTACATTTTCCAAATTGATTGAATTTAAGATGTTCTTTCTTATTCTCAGGAATCGTAGTGTCTCCCAATTTTTCAAATTGATTTCTTTTCAATATATTGTAAGGGAATGAGATAAATGCTCTTTGCATGATTGCTCGAAGAAGAAGTTTTTTATCAAATTTGGGGTTAAGATAGAATAATTGAATGTCATATACTCTGAAAATATCAATACTTTTTTCTAGAAAGCAAAATCTTCTGAAAGATTTAACATTAATATTCCATTATTTTTGACTTCAACTGAATAATTGCGAAAGAAGTTTTTCGTAAAATTATGAAGTAATTCTTGATTAATTTTCTTCAAAACACTATCATTCCAAACAAAAAGGATACTATAGGTTCCATCAGTGTTAAAAATCAATGATTTTGTACCACTGAACATCTTAACTGGTGTCATTATATCAGTAATATATCCCATTTTCTTAGCATAGTCACAAATTTCCGGACGTAAATTTGCTTGAGTACTTGGTGCTAAAATTCCACATACAATTGCTCCAGCAAAATCTCTTCCGTCTAAAAAAGTAGTTTTTTCATAAAGCTTTCCATTTTCACCACGAGCAACGTTTCTTATTAAACCTTTTGTAAAGAGAGCTTCTACCTCATCAGGTGTTATTGATACAAAATTGCTATTACTAGTTATTTGCCATCCTTCCCATGTAAGGACTACACTTTGCTTATTCCAAGCACCCATCCGATCAGTGATAATGTAGCGCTTACCATTCATTGTGCAAATGGTTTGGTTTTCTATAAGTCTGCTTACATAACTATTTTCCATATTTTTTCTCCTTTTTTATTCTTGCATTTGCAAGTTAATGTACTTATTATAACGTATTTTAGGCTAAAAATCAATATATAAAGGTTGTTACAGAACAAAATATAATAAAAAAAATGTAAAGAATAAAACATATGTAATAGTCATACATGAATAAAAAGTAAAATGATGAATAGAATTAAATATCAAAATTTGGAGGTAATTATGTTTTTGGTATTTAATAAAGAAAAAATTCAAACATATATAGTATCTGTGTTAACAGTAGCTGTATTAATAACAATTGCAAATGTAAGAAAAGTTGAAACAGTTCAAACATCATCACAAGAAAAAAGAATTGCCAATTTATAATGTTCAAACAGATGAAAAAAAGGTTGCATTTACAATGAATTGTGCTTGGAATGCAGATGATATTGATAAAATATTAGAAACATTACAAAAAAATAATGTAAAAATTACATTTTTTTTTTGGTAGGAGAATGGGTAGATAAATATCCAGAGGCAGTAAAAAAAAAGATTGCAGAAGCGGGTCATGAAATTGGAACACATAGTAATACACATCCACATGTAAATAAATTATCAGCAGAAAAAAAATTTAGAAGAGATAAAATTAAGTGTAAATAAAATTGAAAAAGATTACAAATAAAAAAAGTGGAATTATATAGACCACCATATGGAGAATATAATGATATAGTAATAAGAACAGCAAAAAAATAATGGATATTATCCAATTCAATGGAATTTAGATACATTAGATTATAAAGGATTAACTGGTGATGATATGTGGAAAAGAATAAGAAACAAAATATCAAATGGTAGTATAATATTAAGTCATAATGGAACCAAAAATACTGCAGATAGTTTAGATGGATTAATAAAAAATATTAAATCACAAGGATTTGAATTATTAACAGTATCAGAATTGATATATAAAGATAATTATGTAATTGATAATAATGGAATGCAAATAAAGACAAATATCTAAAAATAAGAATATTAATATTTTTATTGGGTAAAATATGCATATAAATGGAAAAAGGAGAAGATACATGCCATTAATTGGAATTGTTGCTAGAAAAAAAGATATTAAAGACATAAAAAGAAAACTAGGAGAAAATTATGAGCTAATTGAATTAAACAGCGAAAGTATAAAGAATTTAAAAAATATAAAATTTGATGAGATAATTTATAACAAAGACATAAATTTAACAGAAGAAGAATACAAATTTATGAGAGAAATAATAAATAAGACCAAATATATTCTGATAAATTCTGATGAAAAAATAAAAATACCTGAAAATATACTAATAAAAATTATAACATTTGGATTTAATTCAAAATCAACAATAATGATATCAAGTGTAAAAGAAAACTATATAATAATTAGTGTACAAAGAGAAATAGAAAAATTAAATGGAGATATAATAGAAAATCAAGAGAAAAAAAATAGAAATAGAACAAAATAAAAAGTCATCAATATATAATGAAATTATAAATTTTTTAATAAAAGAGCTATAAAATAGCCCATAATTTATAAAAAACTGTCAAAAATGCCTAAAAATGAATAAAAATTCAAAAAAATTTTCAAAATATTAACTTTTTATGTAGACAAAACCAAAAATGTGTAGTATAATAAGAAATGTAGAAAATTTTAAAATAAAAAAACGCAAGATGGTAATTTACAATTGATAAAATAAAAAAAAAGATAGGGAGGAAATAAAATTGGATACAAATTATTTAGAAAACAACTACTTAACATTAGTAGGAAAGGTTACAGGCGAAAAAAAGAATTTAGCCATGAAATTTATGGGGAGAAATTTTATAGATTTTCATTATCTATAGCACGTTTAAGTGGAAACGCAGACATTATTCCAATAACAATTTCAGAAAGACTAATAACAGATGAGACATTAACAGAAGGAAAGAAATTATTAATAAAAGGACAATTTAGATCATACAACAGCTTTGAAAATGAAAGAAACAAATTAATCTTAACAGTTTTTGCTAAAGATGTTCAAGAATTACCAGAAAATGAAGAACAAGAAGTTGAAGTTGAAGGCGAAGATGGAGAAATAGCAAAAAAAGAAGAAATGACAAACGAAGTAGTACTTATCGGATTTGTTTGTAAAAAACCTATTTACAGACAAACACCATTTGAAGAGAAATTGCAGATTTATTATTAGCAGTAAACAGAGCATATAATAAATCAGATTATATTCCAACAATTGCTTGGGGAAGAAATGCAAGATTTTGCCAAAACATAGAAGTGGGAACACAAGTAAAAATTATAGGTAGAGTTCAATCAAGACAATATGAAAAAAGAAACATGAAGATGGAACAGTTGAAACAAAAACTGCATATGAAGTTTCTGTATGTAGCTTAGAAGTAATAAATGAAGAAGGAAATGAAAACAAAGAAGAAACAGAAAATCAAGAAGCTGTTTAATATATATATTTAAAGAACTATAATATAAAAATTATAGTTCTTTTTTTTATTACATAAAATCTTGTAATCTCCACCAAATTATGATATATTATAGGCATTAAAAATAGATAATAATAAGCAAAATAAAAAATTGAAAGGATGTTATATATGAGTAGAGGAAGAAGATATGAAACTGAAGGTAAGTTAAATTACCAAAAAGTATTTGCTGTAATTATTGCAATCATTGTAATAGCAATGGTAGTAATGATAATTAAAAATGTATTTATACAAAGAGAAAAAACTAAATAAAGAATATGAATACTTTACAGCATTTTCAGCAGATAAATGGGGAGTAATAAATCAAGATGGAGAAACAGTAATAAATCCATCATATCAAGAAATGATAGTAATACCAGACAAAACAAAAGATGTATTCATATGTACATATGATATAAACGAAGAAGATGGAACATATAAAACGAAAGCATTAAACAGAAAAAATGAAGAAATATTTACACAATATGATCAAATCCAAGTACTAGAAAATATAGATGAGAATGATAATATATGGTATGAAAAAAAATGTACTAAAAAGTAATGCAAAATGGAAAATATGGATTAATTGATTTAAATGGTAAAAAATTATTAGACTGTGAATATGATGAAATTAGTGCAATGAAAGGAATAGAAAACAGTTTATTAATAAGAAAAGATGGATATGTAGGACTTGCAAATAATGCCGGAACAATTTTAATAGATGTAAAATATTCTGATATAAAAAATCTAGGAACAACATACAAAGAAGGATATATAACAACAGATGAAAATGGAAAATGTGGAATAGTAAGCACAACAAAAATACAAATATTAGAAAACAAATATAATGAAATAAAACAAGTGTATTTAGGTGATAACTACTATGTTGTAGAAGACGGAGAAGAAAAAATAATTAATCAAGCAGGAGAAACATTAATTGATAAAGGATTTGATGATATAAAATCAAGTACAAAAAGAGGAATTATATTTACTCAAAAAGATTTATATGGAGAAATGACAACATCTGGAGATATATTAATAGAAGCAAAATATAAAGATTTAAAAGAAGCAAAAAGAAGGAATTTATATAGCAAAAAAAGATGAAAAATATGGAATTATAGATGAAAAAAGAAGAAGAAAAAAGTTCCATTTGAATATACAGGAATTATTTATAATGAAAAAGCAAAAATTTATTTTTTAGCAGAAGACGAAAATTATAAAACAACAATAATTAATGATAAATATGAAAAAAAAAAATTAAATGGAGTTCTAGTAGAACTAAATGCAAATGATAAATATCTAAGAATGAGAGTTGGTAGTGATTATAAGTATTACAATTTGAATTTAGAAGAAATTACAAGTCAAGAAGCATTACCAAACAATACATTATTTTTGAAAAAAAGAAAATGGAAAATATGGATATGTAGACAAAAAGGAAATGTTATAGTAGACTATATTTATGATGATGGAACAGAACAAAATTCTTATGGTTTTGTTTCAGTAAAAAAAGATGGATTATGGGGATCAATAGACAAAAACGGAAAAACAGTAATAGAACCAAAATATAATTTAGAAAATAATTTAAAAATTGACTTTATAGGAAAATGGTATTTAGGAGAAGAAATAGGAGTAAATTATTATTGTGATAAATAGTAATTTAGAAAGAGGGAACAAAAGATGGAGTTAAAAACGAAATACGAATATACATATTTTATTTATCCTTATGTTATAAAAGAAAGTAAATATTTAAAATATTTAATGAAATTATTAAAAGATAAAAATTGTGAATTAAGAATATTTAAAAAAGATAAAGATATGGACATATATTCATTTTTCTCACATAGAACTAGAGAGTATATGTTTGGAACATTTAATTATAGTAAAAATAAGATTAAACAATTAGAAGAATTACCGCTTGAAACAAAAGCGGCAATTCTTGCAAGAAATGGTTGTACAATGTTTGAATATACAATACCAAGAGATATTCAGGGAAAAGTACAAGAGAAAAAAATGGTATATTTTTTAAAATACCAAAAGTTGAAATTATATGTTTTAATACAGGAATTTGTTTTTTATGTGTAAAAACAAATATAGAAGATAGTGACAAATTTTCAGATTTATTAAATTTTAACTATAAATTTAGAGATATAAATCAAGAATTCTCTAACATGAAAAATTATGACAAAATTAGAATTCAAACAGATTGCTTCAGTGATGTAATGTATTTTAAAGAGTTTGTAGAAAAAATAACAGGACCAGTCACAGAATCAATGAAACTAGACATAGATACAGAAAGATCATTAACATATTCATATGCATGTATTGACGAAAATGGTTGGAACAATATGAATGATTTTGATAAAATAAAAGATCAATATTTTAAATTTTTAAATATATTACCAAATGATAATAGTGTAAGCTATTCAAAAGAAAATATGAAGGCAATTTCAGAGTGGAAATATGCAAAATTAGGTGTTACAAAACAAAGTGTAACATTATTTTCATCAAGTTGTGATATAAACAATTATACAATATTTCCAAGTGATTTTGAAGAACAATACTTTTACACATATATATTAGCAATATATACAAAATTGTATTTAAAAAAGATAAATTTGAAATTTAGACAAGGAATAAATATAAACAAAACAAGAAAAGAATTCATAAGATTTACAAAAAAAATTATGGATAAATGAAGTTACAGATGATGACACTGGTTCGATTTTTTATCAACATTTAAAAAGATATTTTAGAGCTAGATAATATATATTTTGATACAAAAAATAAATTTGATATTTTATACAAAGAAATGAATATAGAAAAAAATACAAATAATAATATTTTAGTAGTAATGTTACTATTTGCAAGTTTTATAATTAATATTATTAATATAATATATTTGTTAAAAAAAAAGATAATATATCACAAAATGTAAGAAAATTTTTTTGTATTTGTCTACAAGAAAGACAAAAAACACATAAGACAAGTATTAAAATGTTACATGAGGTGTTAAAGGATGTTAAAAGATAATAAAGAATTAATAAAAAATCTATTTAGTGTTAAAAATATTATAATATATGTATTAGCATTTATGGTATCTATGGTAGGAATGGGACAAGATGTATCACCATTTAGTATTGCAATGGTTGGAGCTTGTTTAGCAAGTAAAATTCCAGCAATAGTAGTATTAATTGTTGGATTAATAGGCACTATTGTTGGAGTTGGAACAATTGGAGCTTTAAATTATATATTAATAATTTTGATGCTATTAATAACAATGTGCATAAAGCCACCAAAGGAAAATGATGAATATAAAGATGAACAAATGCAAATTTCCAAACATATATTTTTTAGTATTATTTTAGTTATGGTTGCAAAACTCATACTAACTAAATTTACAATAGGGGATTTATTATTACACATAACTTTATCTGTACTTTCTGTTATATTTTATAAAATTTTTGTAAATTCTTTAGTAGTAATTCAAGAAATTACTGATAGAAGGGCATTTTCAATTGAAGAAATTATAGGAGTAAGTCTTTTAGTATCAATAGCATGCTCTGCATTTGGAAATTTATCAATATTTGGATTATCTATAAGAAATATATTAAGTATATTTATGGTATTGCTACTTGGATGGAGAAATGGTGTACTAATAGGAACAACAGCAGGAGTTACAATTGAGTTACATTAGGAATTATTGCTCAAAATGATCCAATAATAGTGGCTGAATATGCTGTTGCGGGAATGATAGCAGGATTATTTAATAAATATGGAAAAATTGGTGTAGTTGCAGGATTTGTAATAGGAAATGGAATTTTAATATATGTTGCAAAAGGTGATACAAGCAATTTTGCAATGTTTAAAGAAATTTTAGTTGCAGCAATTGGATTATTAGCAGTTCCGAATTGGGTTGGAATAGATATAGAAGAATTAAATCCAAAAAGAAAATTATTTTCCATCATTTAAAAATGATAGATTATCACAAGGTGAAGAAACAGTTAATCAATTAAATATGGTCTCTGAAACAATTAAAGACATTGCAGATACTTACGAACTAGATAGTACAGCAGAAGAAGCAAAAAAAGAAAAACAAAAATACATTTATAACAGAATTATTAAATAATTTAGATGGATTGGAAGATAATCTGTTATATGATGATATATCAAATACAAAAAATGGAATTGTAGATGAAATATTTGAAGTTTTAATTGATAAACAAGAAATGACAGCTAAAGATTTAATAAATGTATTTGCAAAATTTGATAATTATATAGTTACACTAGATAATAAAAAAATAAAAAAAAGAAATAGAACAAATAGTAAAAGCAATTAATTTTGCATATAAAACGAGTAAAAAAAAGATTTTATTTGGGAAGAAAAAGTAAAATCAAATAAAAAAAAATGTACAAGCACAATTAGATGGAGTTTCAAAAGCAATTTCTAGTATTGCTGTGAAAATAGAAAAAGAAAAATAATACTAAAGATACATATATTGACCAACAAAAAAGAAAATTATAGATATGCTAGAAATTAAAGGCATTTTTGTTGAAAATTTAGAAATTACTACAAAAGAAAAAAAGAACATATATTGAATTATATTTAACAGAAGATAGCAAAATTAGTGAAAATAAAGATATTGAAAAAATTCAAGCAGTATTAGAGAAAAATTTAGATGAAAAATTAATGATTAATGAAGTAAAAACCAAAAGATTAAATAAACAAGGAAAAAAGAGTATTTTGCTATATGTCAGCAGATAAATATTTATTGCAAATAGGACAAGACTCAAAAATAAAAAATGATAGTCCTGTTTCAGGAGATAGCATATTACAAATTAGATTAAATGATGGAAAATATCTTATGGCAATAAGTGATGGAATGGGAACAGGCCCAGAAGCAAGAAAAAGTAGCCAAATAGCAGTAAAAATGCTTGAAAGATTATTAATGTCAGGTTTTGATAAACATCAATAGATTTAATAAATACAACAATAATGAATGCAAATGAAGAAATATTTGCAACATTAGACATTATGATAATAGATTTATTTAATGGAAAAGTAGAATTTATAAAAAATGGGGCATGTCCAACATATGTAAAAAATGGTAATAGTGTTCATATAATAAAATCATTAAGCTTACCAGCAGGAATATTGAAAGATATTAATTTAACTACATATGATAAAGATATAGAAAATCAAGATATTTTTGTAATGTGTAGTGATGGAATTCTTGATGCAAATGTTGAATATAAAAATAAGGAATTATGGGTTAAATATTTGTTAGAGGATATAGAAACAACAAGTGTACAAAAAATAGCTGATTTAATTTTAAATGAGGCTGTTGATAATAGTTATGGTGTTACAAAAGATGATATGAGTTTAATTGTATGTAAATTAATATTAAATAAAAATTAAAGAGAAAGAACTTAAAGAAAGAAACTTATTTTGAGTGAACGTTAAAAAGAGTTTTTTCTCTTTTTTGTATGATAAAATTATAAATCATGAATTACAAAAAGTGACAAAAAGTGACAAAAAGTGACAAAAAGTGACAAAATATGACTTAAAATGTAGTCATAAAAGATAAAAAAGATTTTTTTCTATTTTACAATATAAATTTATTTAGTTATAATAAAATAAATAATGATTGAAAAGGGGGGAGAAAATGAATAAAAAAATTAAATTTGTTTTGATTATTTTTATTATAATTGTTGTTATGTTGTTAGGAATAATCTTTTTTAGGTATAATATTTTAAAAGATATTTTAACAAGATATAATAAAAGTATAAGTGATATAAATTATTACTATTCATATGAAAATGAAGATTATACAAATTCAGTTTGGAGAAAAGGGGATTTAATTTTACAAGAGTCTTATTTGAAGAGTGATAATTCTAAAGTCATAACATGGAGAGATAGAACAACTAATGAAGGATATAAATTATTTGAAAAATCAAAAGTTTATTCAACAGATGCAAGTGGAATTAATGAAGCTCCTGTAAATAGTATTATATTAGAAAACAACAAATTAATTGAATTAGCATTAAATTTTAATTGCAAAATAACTTCAAAAAAAATATGATAATACAATGTGTTGGCATATAGAATTAAATAATAGTGAGGCATATATAGATAAAGAAACAGGAATATCATTATATATAAAGAATGAAAATGAAGAAGGAAAAAAAAAAATCAATATGAAGCGAATTCAGTTAATGATATAGATGTACAAAAGCCAGATATTTCAGAATATACAAAACAGTAACAATAAAGTAAGGGAAAGATAATGTATCTTTCCCTTTTTATAGTAATTCTAGCTGGCTATTAAAATTTAGTTTCTACTCTTTATGAAAGCTCCTGCTGTGAATTTATCGTTGGAACCATCCCATCGATAGATATAAAATTCATGAGTTCCTTGTTCTGCCACATGTAAATTAAAATAATTTTTAGAACCATCTCCCTTTACAGCAGAAAGAACATAAGACTTACCTGATGGAGTATTCCAGGCAACATAATAAGTTTGATTCATATCTTCTTTCGTAGAAGATACGACTTGTACGTATACGTCTACTGCTCGATTTGTTTCGCGCATATTAATATAGAGATGTCCATCCCCATGAAAATAGCCGGAATCACTGCCACCGGCAGTAGAAGCTTTTGCAGAATAAACATTTTCGCTAGAAATGTTTTCTTTATCTTTTGGAACATTTGTAGCAAAGGCATTTACCGAAAAAACGAATGTTAAAGAAAACGCAATAAGTAGAGATAAGATTTTTTTCATAATAAACTCCTTTTTCATGATGCTAGAATTACTATATTACTAAAATAATAGATTAATAATCATATTATTTTGTAACCAAAAAATTTAAATTTATTGTAATAGAAAAACAAATAAAAGTCAACATTTTTTTTACATTTATCTTAAAAAAAGTAAAATAATACATTATTTTACATAAAAGTAAAATATTATTTGTTGTGATAAATTTCACAGAAAATTCACTTGAAACTAAAAAAAAAGAATATGATATAATAACAACTGATGGTGCATTATTCTAGTCGTGTCAGTTATTATGAGGGTGGGGCTAAAAATCCACTAAAGGGCATACATGAAGCTTCTTGTTTGTGCGCGAAATGCCAGTTTTGTGTGTTTTCAGGAAGGTAAGAGGCACGGGTAATATATAATGGCATATATAGAATCCCCTGTTTCGTTGAGGCTTAGAAATCATTTAAGTAAACCTATGGTGAGTGCCAAGACACAAAATACATAGAGTAGCCTGTCTTGAGTGAATGTATTGGGATTAAGTAACATTTATGAAATTACACTTGCAAAAGTAGACTAGTAATAATATTAGACATGTCAAGGAAAACTTCTAGAATGTTTGCTTCAGGCAAGAAGCATAGAAATCTGAGGATTAAGGTACGGATTTAAGTGGCGATCTAGTGTCTACTGAAATATGTAGATGTTCTTTTAAATGGAAACAGCTATACAGCAATGTATAGTAAAGGATAGAGAAATTCAACTAGACCTAAACCGTAAAATTTACTTAGTTTTTACCATCTTCACCTTTTTTATAAAAACAATTATTAAGGAGAATGAAAAAAATAAAAAATGAGTAAAAATTCAAAAGGAAAAGATCACTCGAAGCTCAAGTGGTTTATAGAAGTATTTATAACAACATTTGTGTTATCAATATGTTTTTCATATGTATCAACAAATGGAGTATCTAACTTAAATTTAGGAGCATCAATATTTATATTAATATTAGTTATTGCAATAGGAATAGGATTTGATATAATAGGAGTTGCAGTAACAGTTGCTAATGAAGAAGAGTTTCATGCAAAAAGCAACAAAAAAAAGTAAAAGGTGCAAAAACATCTATTAAATTAATAAAAAATTCAGCAAGAGTTGCAAATATATGTGCAGACGTAATAGGAGATATATGTGAATGATTGCATCAAAAATAACAGAAAAATTTGGAGTGAACTTACAATTTGTAATAAGTGCTATGGTTGCATCATTAACAGTAGGTGGAAAAGCCGTAGGAAAAGAAGTTGCAAATAATAATTCAACACCAATTGTACATTTTGTTGGAACATTTTTAAATAAATTTCATAAATAAAGAATAATTACAAAAGACAAGTATATATTTTAGAAAGAGCCTTTTTACAAAGGCTTTTATGATTTATAAAAAAGTAAATATTAGCTTAACAAGATATAATTATATTTTGTGGCTTATTATACCCCTAAGAGGTGCAAAAATATGATTAAAATAGTTGAACTTACGAAAGATAATGAAGAAAAATATCTAGACCAAATAGTAGAACTAGAGCAAATAAGTCTAGAAGCAATGAAGAAAGAAGGAAGAGAAGGTCAATTATTTGACACAGGAAGAGAAGGAATATCAGAATATGTACATTCAAATGAAAATTCAGTAATTGTTGCAACAGATGAAAATGATAAAGTTGAAGCTGCAACATATATAACACAAGGACAAAAACCATTTACATATAATGATATAACCAAATATTTTAAATATGGTGAAAAAATAAGCAATAATATGTAAAATCACAATATTTATCAGATAGAGATTACAAGAAAGATTTAAGAAATATTTATATTATAAAAATAAAAGCATTTGAATATGCAAAAAAGAAGAATATTAAGACAATCTGGAAGAAGTACAGAGAATTCTTTATATGGATATTTACAACAAGAATTGGAGCAAAATGAATATCATGAAAAAAGTGAACTAAGAGAAAATCTTAATAGATATATGTCAGAATATATTATACAAAATTATGGAAAAGAAATTGCAAAAAAATATGAAATGTTTTACTGGATAACACTTGAAGATATTGAAGCAGAGTTTGGAAAAAAGGAATGGAGAAGAAAGCTCTGAAATTCAAGACTATGAAACTTTTATGGAAGAAGAAAAAAAAAGAATATGCAGAATTAATGCATAAGGGAAAATTAAAAATTCATGAAGAGCCAGAATTTGATGAAACACAATATTATACAGCAAATACAGGAAATGCAGTAGAATTAGATACATATTTAACAAATCCGCATAATAGAAGTGTTGGATTAGCAAGAATAATATTATACAATGGAATTCAAAAACATATAGAACAATTTTTTTTAAGAATCCACAAAATAAAGAAATATTTTTATGCTCAACATTACATAGAGATAATTTATCATCAAAATATGTCTCAGAATTTTTTGGATTAAAAGATAGTTTATATGTAAATCGTAGACAAGGAAGAGATAGAGAAGTACATATATGTAGAATTCCAAGAGAGAAGGCAATGGAATATTTAACAGACATGTATGATAAAATTGCAGTTCTTTATGGATATAATCCAAATAACAAAAATATACCAGCTTCAAGACAATTGCAAATTTTACAAGAACAATTAGAATATGAAGAAAAAGAAAAAAAAGATTGGTTAAAGCCAAAACAATTGATGGTAAATTAAAAGGAATAAATCATAAATTTATTCCTGAAGAAAGAAAAAGTATTAAGGCTAAAACAAAGAATTCAAAAAGTTGAAAATAGTCAGCAAGGACTACAACAATAAAATGTACATAGGAAAGGATTGAAGAAAAATGAAAGATAGTAAATATATATGGCCAATTAAGCCAAAAAATACAAAGTGGCAGAACATGATAAATATGGAATTAGAAAAAACCACTATGTGTTATTTAAAGAGAGAGCACATTCAGGGTTTGATATAACAGCAGATATAGGAACAGAAGTACATCCTATAACTTCTGGAACAGTATTGTTAGCAGAATTTGATGGAACAACCACAGAAGGTTTTGATGCATTTAATGATGGATATGGAAATAAAGTTGAAATATTAAATGATGATGGTAGAAGAGTTGTATATGGACATTTAAGAGAAATTTTAGTAAAGCCAGGAGATAAAGTAACAACAACTGATATAATAGGAAAAACAGGTTCAAGTGGTGGTTCAAGAGTGCCACATCTTCATTTGGAAATAAGAAAATCTAATACAGAAGAAACAGGATTAGCATATACAATAGATCCATTAGAATTATTACCAGATATTGATTTAAATAGTTTAACAGAAGAGTTTACATTAGAACCATATGCATCTTTATGGAGAAAACTTACATCTGACAAACCATGGGAGTTTTCAAAGGAAGATATTCCATATGCAGATGATAAAAATTATATAAGATAGATAAAAAATATATATGTGAAAGAATTGGAAACTACCACCAATTCTTTTTTTTCTTAAGTAATAAATACTTGCTTATTTTCTTGATTTAATGTAAAATAGAACAAGATGGAGGAGATGCAGGCAAAGGTAAAAATAAAAACAAAAGAAAAGCCAGCATAATGAAGTATGAAAAATTATTATGAAATATTAGAGGTAGATAAAAATGCTTCAGAAGAAGTAATCGAAAAAAGCATATAAAACACTTGCAAAAAAAATATCATCCAGACTTACAAAATAATAGTAATTGCCAAGATAAAATGCGCCAAATAAATGAAGCTTATGAAATATTATCAAATGATTTTAAAAGAAGAGAATACGACGAAAAAATAAAGAGACAAAGTGTATCTATAGAAGAATATAATAGAATAATTCAAGAAAATAATAGACTAAAAAAAGATTTAAAAAGAGTAGCTAATCAAAGAGAAATGAGCCAAAATCAGGAACGATTAGAAGAAATGTCTATTATGCAAAGATATTATGAACAAATAAAAAAGGCTACAAAACAGCCACAAATGAGATATGAAAGAAAAAAAACAAAGATTTCACTTGAAAAAATAAAGAAAATTGTAATATATATTGCGATTTTGATTGGGATTGGACTTGTACTAGCAATAGTACCATTTACAAGAAAGTTTTTTATAAATTTATATAATAATAATGTTATAATAAAACTTTTAGTAGATACTATAGTTGAAACATTTTCAAGAGGTTTTTAAATTAAAAATAATTTATTTTATGAAAGGAAGATATAAATGAAGGCATTAATAACAGGAGCTTCTTCAGGAATGGGAAGAGATATGGCAAAAAATATTAAGCCAAAAGGGATATGACTTGATATTAGTTGCAAGAGATAAAAAGCTAGAAGAAGTAAAAAACAATTAAAAACAGAAACAAAAATTGTTGTTATGGATATATCAAAAGAAGAGAATTGTAAAAAATATATGAAGAAAATAAGGATATAGATATATTAATAAATAATGCTGGATTTGGAGATTGTGGAAATTTTGAAGAAACAAGTTTAGATAAAGATATTCAAATGATTCATACAAATATAATAGCATATCATATTTTAACAAAATTATATTTAAAAGAAATGATAAAAAAAGATAGTGGAAAAATATTAAATGTTGCATCAATTGCGGGTTTTATGGCTGGACCAATGATGGCAACATATTATTCAACAAAATCTTATATAGTAAGATTTTCAGAATCAATTAGAGAAGAACTAAGAAGAAAAAAAATCAAAAGTACAAATTAGTATTTTGTGCCCAGGACCAGTAAATACAAACTTTAATAAAGTTGCAGATGTTGAATTTGCAGTAAAAGGTTTGAGGAGTGAATATGTTGCATATGCTATAAATAAATTTTTTAAAGGAAAATTTTATATTGTTCCAGGTTGGAAAATAAAATTAGCAAGAATTGGAGCAAAATTAGCACCTGCTAGTTTTGTTGCTAAAATTTCTTATAATATGCAAAAGAGAAAAATTAGATAATTAGAGAGTTAAATAATTGTATATTAAAGAAAGAATGTGATAAAAGATGCAAAATAATGAAGAGAGAATTGAAAAAATAATAAAACATCATTTACCAAGATGGAATGAATTACCAGAAATTGATTTATATTTAGATCAAGTAGTAAATTATCTAGAAAAATATTTAGGAATATTGAGTTCAAATGATGATGATAAAATAATAACTAAAACAATGATAAATAATTATGTCAAACAAGGAATAATGCCAGCACCTGAAAAGAAAAAATATGGCAAAACACATATTGCATATTTAATGGTAATATGTATTTTAAAACAAGTATATAGCATAGGAGATATTGGAAAATTAATATCTGAAACAACAAAGTATTTTGAGTTAAGTAAAGCATATAATAGATTTTGTGCAAATTTGGAAATATCAATAAAAAATGTATTTGTACGTAAAGAGTTTCCACACATAGGCAGAATGACGGAAGAACAATATCTTTTAAAAAATGTTGTACAAGCAGTTGCAGATAAATTATATGTAGAAACAAAATTTTTAAGTGAAGTAAAAGAAAAAGAGGAAACAAAATGAAAGAATATATAGTTAGCCAAGAAGAAAAAGGAAAACGTTTAGATACATATATACCAAGTGTTGATACAGATATAACTAGAACATCTGCACAAAGATTAATTGAAGATGGAAATATATTAGTTAATGGAAAAAATGCAAAAGTATCATATAAAATTCAAGAAAATGATAAAATATCAGTTGAAATACCAGAACCAAAACAAATAGAACTAAAAGCACAAAATATCCCAATTGAAATTATATATGAAGATAGTGATATTATAGTTGTAAATAAGCCTAAAGGAATGGTGGTACATCCCGCAAATGGTAATCCAGATGGAACATTAGTAAATACTATTATGGCAATATGAGAAGATAGTTTATCTGGAATAGGTGGAGAGATTAGACCTGGGATTGTACATCGATTAGATAAAGACACCTCAGGGGCATTAATTGTTGCTAAAAATGATAAATCACATGTGAAAATGAGTGAGCAAATAAAGAATCATGAAGTAAAGAAAACATATATTGCGCTTGTTAGAGGTGTTTTTTTAAAGAAAATGAAGCAACCATAGACATGCCAGTTGGTAGAAGTTCTTCAGATAGAAAGAAAATGGCAGTTACTAAAAATGGAAAAAATGCAATAACACATATAAAAGTTTTAAAAAGGTATGATAAATATACATTGTTAGAAATAAATATAGAAACAGGAAGAACACATCAAATACGTGTGCACTTGGCACATATTGGATATCCAGTTGTTGGAGATTATACTTATTCAAATGGAAAAAATGAATTTGATGTTATTGGACAATGTTTACATGCTCAAAAATTAGAATTTAAACATCCAATAACTCAAAAAGATATGTGCCTTGGAGCAGAATTACCACAATATTTTAAAGATATACTTGATAAATTAAAAGATAGAGAAATAAAAAACCGGCAAGAGAACCTTGCCGGAGAAATCTATATAAAAAGCCTTTTAGAAAAGTAAAAGGAATTAATATATAATATGCAGGAAATATAAAAATAGTACATAAAAAGAAAAGGAGAGCATGATTAATATCGTGCAAATTAATATGGAAGAGAGACTTCAAAAATATTTAGCAGAATGTGGAATTGCATCAAGAAGAAAATGCGAAGAATATATTATACAAGGAAAAAGTTCAAGTAAATGGAAAAACAATTACAGAACTAGGTGTTAAGGTAAATCCTGAAAAAAAAAGACAAAATAACATTTGAAGGCAAAAATGTAAAACAAGAAGAAAGTAAAAGTATACATTTTACTTAATAAACCAATTGGATATGTAACAACATCTGATGAACAATTTGGAAGAGACAAAGTGTTGGATTTAGTAAAAGTTAGAGAAAAAGTTTTACCTGTTGGAAGATTAGATATGTATACATCAGGAGCACTCATATTAACAAATGACGGGGAATTTGTATATAAAGTAACACATCCAAAACATGAAATAAATAAAACATATACAGTAACAGTCAAAGGAATAATACAAAATGAAGAAGTTGAAAAATTAAAACAAGGTGTAAAAATAGATGATTACACAACAAGACCTGCAAAAGTTAAAATATTAAAAACAGATTTAGAAAAAGATATATCAAGATTAGAGATAACAATACATGAAGGAAAGAATAGGCAAGTTAGAAAAATGTGTGAATCAGTTGGAAGAAAAGTTATAGCATTACACAGAAGTAAAATAGGGAATATTGGAGTAAAAGATATAGAACTTGGAAAATGGAGATATCTAAAAGATTTTGAAGTAAAAACCTTAATAGGAAAATAAACAGTTAAAATATTAAAAAAAAGCTGTATAATTGAAATACAAATTACATAAGAAAATAATATAAAAATACAGAGGAGAAATAATGGAATTAAAAGAAGGACAAATTGTAAATGCAAGAGTCAGTGGAATGCAACCATATGGGGCTTTTGTAGAAATGGAAGATGGAAAATCTGGACTTGTTTTTATTGAAGATTTATCTATTGTGAGAATAAAATCACCAAAAGATAGAGTAAAGATAGGACAAGAAATACAATGTAAAGTAAAATCCATTGATAAAAAACAGGTAAAATAAATTTATCATACAAAGATTGTTTAGGAACTTGGGAAGAAAATGTAAAAAATTTTCAGGAAGGAATGACAGTTAAAGGAATAGTAAGAGATACTGAAAAAAAAAAAATGGAGTATTTATAGAAATAACTCCAAATTTAGTAGGAATGACAGAATATAATGAAAATTTACAATATGGTCAATCTGTTGATGTATGTATAAAGAAAATACAACCAGAAAAAAGAAATTAAAACTAACGATAATATAATTATAAATATAAAAAGTATATAAGCTAAAACAAAAATGTGTTTTGGCAAAAGGAGGAATTAAATATGGTTGAAGATAGCCAAATAAAAGAAACACAAGTATCACCATTTGCTATAAGAGAAGGTGAAATAAAAACATTTGATGGAAAAGATGGATATGTATCAATGAATCAAATAATACATAAAATAAACATTGGACATATAACAGATATTCATTTTGCAATACTAGAATTAGTAAATGAATTTGAATTTATAACATCAAGACAAATTTATCAAATGCTTGAATGGAAAGGAATTAACCCACAATCACAAGATAAATTAAATAATAAATTAGATCAATTAGTAAAATCAAAAATATTAACAAGATATTACTTTACGTCTGAAGAAGGAAAAGGAATATATAGAATATATTGTCTTGAAAAGATGGGAAAATATTTGTTAACATCAAAGGAAATAGAATGTAAGTGGCAACAAACAGATAATGTAAAACCAGTTGCAATGATAAAAAAGAGATTAGCAGGAAATCAAACAATTATAGCATATCTTAGAAAAGTAAAAGCATTTGATAGTTATGTTGTAAAACCAACGATTCAAGCAAAGATTTCTGGAAAAACATTTAAAGCAACAGGAGGATCTGTAAAATTAACAAAAATAATAAATCAATAACATTTTTGTTTGAAGCGGTAAGAAGAGAACAAGATTGGCAAAAAAAATAGTTGATAAAATGACAATGTACAAAGAGTTTTATGAAAACTTTGTACCAGGGGATTCAGGATATTCTTCAATGCCACAATTAATTTTGATTTGTGAAGATGATAAACATACAGCTGAGACATTTAAAGAAATTGTAAAAAATAAACTAGAAATACCTCAAATTAAATTATATTTTACAACAGATTTAAGACAAAATGAAGAAACACTTGAAAATACATTAATTGAATTTAAAATAGATGAAAAGACAAATAAATATAAAATGTTTAATGTTGAAGCAAAAATTTTAGGAATTTAGTCAAAAACATAGACTTTTAAGAAAAGGAAGCAAAGGATGTTTGGACATAGAGCCGATGGAAAAAAAGTAAAGAATTTAGAACCAATTTTTAGAATACTACCTTCTGTAATGATTGACAGAAGTGATGCACAAGTATATTTTAAACAAGATATACCATTAAGTAATATGGATGAATATATAGATAAGAAGGCACAAGATGGAATAAGAATGTCATATATGAATATTATATATGCAGGAATTGTAAGAATAATAAATGAAAGACCCAAATTAAATAGATTTGTAATGAATGGAACAACATATCAAAGAGATACATATATGTATCTCTTTCAATAAAGAAAAGCTTGACAGATGATGGGCAAGAGACTGTAGTAAAAAAAATACCATTTAAAGGAACAAAAACAATATTAGAAATTAAAGAAAAAAGTTGATGCAACAATTGAGAAAAATAAAGATGTGCAAACAGCAAATAAAACAGATAATCTTGTAAAAATATTAAATTTAGTTCCAAATTTTCTGATATTATTTTCAGTAAAGATGTTAAAATTTCTAGATAAACATGGAATTATGCCTAAAGCGGTAATTAAGGCAAGCCCATTTCATACAAGTGTATTTCTAACAAACGTAGGTTCACTTGGAATTGATAGCATATATCATCATATATATAATTTTGGAACAACAAGTTTATTTTTTCTCTATGGGAAAAAAGAGAAAAAAAAGTTATATATATGAAGAAGATGAAATAAAAGAGGAAAAGTGCATAACAATTGCTTTTGTTGGTGATGAGAGAATGTGTGATGGACATTATTATGCAACATCATTTAAGCAATTAAATAAATATTTAAAGAGACCAGAATTGTTAGAGAAACCACCAAAAAATATAGAAAATAATAATATTAGCGAAAAAAATTGAAATTAACTAATAAAAATGTGTAAAAATTTTCAAAAAAATGTTGACTTAATACTTAAATTGTGATATTATATTTAAGTGTTAAGACACATGAGTCAGTAGCTCAGTTGGATAGAGCATTTGCCTTCTAAGCAAAGGGTCGGGGGTTCGAATCCCTTCTGGCTCACCATAACATTTATACAAGTTATTGGTATAATAAAAAACACCTTAATTTACAGTATTGTATTTTAAGGTGTTTTTACTATAAAACGGAGATGAAAAAATGTATTATACATATATGATAAGATGTTCAGATAATTCAATTTATACAGGAATGACAAATAACTTAGAAAGAAGAATAGAAGAGCATATAACTAAAGATAAAAGAGGTGCAAAATATACAAAATCACATAATGCTGAAAAATTAGAAATAGCGTGGAAAAGTAAAGAAAAAATCATTAGCTTGTAAATTGGAATATCAAATAAAAAATCTTACAAAACAACAAAAAGAAAAATTTGATAAAAGGTGAAAAAATTTCAAAATACTTAAGGGGAAAAAGTAGATTGTAGAAGATATAGAAAAATATAGGATAAATATTGAAAAAAATATTCAAATAATATATAATAAATAGGTAATGTGAGAAAACAAAGAATAGGAATGTGATAAAAATGGGTAAATCAATAATAAAAAGAAACAATAGAATGGATATTATGTTTTGTAATAGCAGTAGTGCTAGCATTAATAGTAAGATATTATATAGGAACACCAACAGAAGTAAGAATGTCATCAATGTTTCCAACATTGCATGAAGGTGAAAGATTGTGGTTAAGCAGATTAGGAAGAACAACAAAAAAAAAAAATCCCAATAGAGGAGATATAGTTACTTTTGAAGCTCCAAGTAAAACATGGGTATCAAAAGAAGAAATAGATTTAACAAATCCAGTTGCAACATACGAAAATGAACCACAAGGATTTTGGAATAAATTTGCATATTATGTGTTAGAAACATCTAAAACAAGTTATATAAAAAGGGTAATAGGGTTACCAGGAGATTATGTAGAAATAAAAGATGGAGCAGTATATATTAATGGAGAAAAGCTACAAGAAGATTATTTACAATCAGGGGTAGTTACAGATATGCATCAAGATGCAACACATGAAGGAAATTTTACAGGATTTACAGTACCTGAAAATTGTGTATTTTGTCTAGGAGATAATAGAACAGGAAGTAGAGATTGTAGATCATTTGGTTGTATACCATTAGAGAAAATAGAAGGAAAAGTATTATTTAGATTTTGGCCATTAAATAAATTTGGAAAAGTATAATAACAAATTATCAAATGCAGATAGTATAAACTATCTGCATTTAAAATATATGGTAAATAATCTTGAAAAAAATGTTAATATAATGTATAATAATTAGGTATAAAAATAATTAATATATAAGAATATAAAAGGTGAAAATTAAATTTGGAGGAATAAAAATTGTTTGAAAAAATAATTGGAAATGAAAAAATAAAACAATATTGAAAAAAGCACTTAGAATTAAACAAAACATCACATAGTTATTTGTTTAACAGAAGGAATTGGAAAGAAAAAAAAATAGCTTTAGAATTTGCCAAAAAATTACTATGTTTAACACCAAATGAAGAAAATTGCAGATGTAAAGCATGTATAGAATTTGATTCTAACAATAATCCAGATTTTATGATGATAGAACCACAAGATGGAAAAGTAAAAATAGATCAAATAAGAGAAATGCAAAGAAAAGTAGCAGAAAAACCAATAGTATCAGACAATAAAGTATATATAATAGATGATAGTGATACTATGACATCAGAAGCACAAAATTGCTTATTAAAAACATTAGAAGAACCACCAGAATATGTAACGATTATATTAATATGTTCAAATGAAGATAATATGTTAAGTACTATAAAATCAAGATGTACGAGAATACATTTCGAAAATCTGGAAATTTCTGAAGTGAAAGGTTATATAAAACAAAATTATCCTGAAATAGAGATTGATGATAGTATAATAAATCTTTCACAAGGTAGTATAGGAAAAGCATTAAAACTAAATGAAAATAAAACTTTATATGAAAATATTGAAAATATATTAAAAAGTTTTAAAAATAAAGATGTAATAGATATTGTAAAAATGTCAGAAGAAATATATAAAGCAAAAGAAGAAATTTACTCTGTTTTAGAATATATGAATGTTTTATTGTTAAAATTAAGCAAAGAAGATTTAAGATATATAAATGCTATAGATATTGTAGAAGAAACTAAAAAAAGACTAAAAGCAAATAGTAATTATGATATGTGCATAGATAATTTATTATTTAATATAAATTATTTATTTCGAAAATAGAAAGGACGTAATGAATGAAAAAAAATAGTAGGAGTTAGATTTAAGAGATTAGGAAAAATATATTTTTTGATCCTAAATGGCTAGAAGTCCAAAAGGGTGAATATATTATTGTTGAAACAACACAAGGTGAAGATATTGCAGAAGTAATAATTCCAGGAAGAATGATAGATGAAGAAAAATTAAACACACCATTAAAAGTTTTAAGACTTGAATCAAGTAAAGATTTAAAACATGCAGAAGACTTAGAAAAGAAAAAGAAAAAGAAGCATTTGAATTATGTAATAAAAAAATAAAGAACATAAATTAGAAATGACGCTAACAGATGTAGAATATAAATTTGATAATAGCAAAATATTATTTTCATTTACATCAGATGGAAGAGTAGATTTTAGAGAACTTGTTAAAGATTTAGCAGCAATATACAAAACTAGAATAGAATTAAGACAAATAGGAGTAAGAGATGAAGTAAAAAGAATCGGTGGAAATGGAGTTTGTGGACGAGAATTATGTTGCTGTTCATTTTTAGGAGACTTTGAAACAGTATCAATAAAAATGGCAAAAGAACAAAATCTTTCATTAAACCCAACGAAAATTTCAGGAAATTGTGGTAGATTAATGTGCTGCTTAAAATATGAACAAGAAGTATATGAAGAAAAGGAAAAAAGATTACCACATGTAGGAGCAATAGTAAAACCAGATGGTGTTGGAGAAGTTGATAATGTTGAAACATTAAAAGAAACAGTTAGAGTTAGAATAAAAGATGGAGACATCTTTAAACAAAAAAGATATGAAGTAAAAGATATAAAAGTTATAAAAGATGTAAAAGTAGATGAAGATGACAATGAAAAAGATGAATTAGAAGAAAATTAGTGAAAGGTGGTGAATATAATGGCATACAGAATACAATGTGATAAATGTATAAGCTGTGGTGCATGTGCTGCAAATTGTCCTGTTGGATGTATATCACAAGGTGAAACTTGTTTTGTTATAGATGAGTCTGCATGTATAGGATGTGGAACATGTGCAGGTGTTTGCCCTGTTAAAGCACCAGAAGAAGCTTAATAGATAAAAAGCCTTGAATATAATAAAGTCAGGGCTTCTTTTTTTTTCTGTACAGAATAAATATGTGACTTATAGAACCTCTAAGTAATTACCATTACATAGAAATTCTTAGAGCCACTTTTATTGTTAAAAATATTTACAAAAGTAAGAATTGGTATTATAATAAAATATGTGTAAAATAATAAGAAAAGGAAATGTGATAAAATGAAAATAGGAATAGTAGGCTTACCAAATGTAGGAAAAAAAGTACAATGTTTAATAGTATAACAAAAGCAGGAGCAGAATGTGCAAACTATCCATTTTGTACAATAGAACCAAATGTAGGAGTTGTAGCAGTACCTGATGAAAGAATAGACAATCTTGCAAAATGTATAATCCAGCCAAAATAACAAAAAGCAGTAGTAGAATTTGTAGATATAGCAGGACTTGTAAAAGGAGCTAGTAAAGGTGAAGGACTAGGAAATAAGTTTTTATCACATATAAGAGAAGTAGACGCAATTTGCCAAGTAGTTAGATGCTTTGAAGATTCAAATGTAATACATGTAGATGGAAGTGTAAATCCATTAAGAGATATAGAAACAATAAATTTAGAATTAATATTTGCAGATTTAGAAACACTTGATAAAAAGATTAGACAAGGCAAAGAAAAACTTAAAAGCAGATAAAAAATATCAAGCAGAAATAGACTTAATTGAAAAATTAAAAGAAAACTTAAATAACGGAATTCCAGCAAGAGCTGTAGAATGTAATGAAGATGAACAAGAATTAGTAAAAGATATGTTTTTATTAACATCAAAACCAATAATTTATATTGCCAATATATCTGAAGAGCAAATTCAAACAGCAGATGATGAAGAAATGGTAAAACAAGTAAAAGAATATGCTGCAAAAGAACATGCAGAAGTAATTCCACTATGTGTAAAAATAGAAGAAGAATTATCAGGACTAGATGATTCAGATAAAAAAGAAATGTTAGATGCTCTTGGATTAGAAGAATCAGGATTAGACAAATTAATAAAGAAAAGCTATGATTTACTTGGATTAATGTCATTCCTTACAGCTGGTGAAACTGAAGTAAGAGCATGGACAATAACAAAAGGAACAAAAGCACCACAAGCTGCTGGAAAATTCACTCTGACTTTGAAAGAGGATTTATTAAAGCAGAGGTTGTATCATATAATGATTTAATGAAAGAAGGCTCAATGCTTGCTGCAAAAGAAAAAGGACTTGTTAGACAAGAAGGAAAAAGAATATGTAATGCAAGATGGAGATATAGTAGTATTTAAGTTCAATGTTTAATAGAAAAGGATAAAATATGGAAAATTTAGCTGAATTTAATCTATTTACAACTAAAAATTTTGTAATATATTTAATAATAATAAATTTAATAGGTTTTTATGTTATGTGGTCAGATAAAAGAAAAGCAAAAAAAAGGGAGATGGAGAATTCCAGAAAACACATTATTTTTAATTACATTATTAGGTGGAGGAATTGGAACAATTTCTGGAATGTACACATTTAGACATAAAACTAAAAACTAAAGTTTACAATTGGAATGCCAGCAATATTGATATTAGAGGTAGTTTTGTTTATATATTTAAAATTTATAATGTAAAATTATAAGTTAAGCACTTTATGTGTTTAAGGCTTTTTAGTTGACAATAATCCATAAATAGAGTATAATTTAACCTGTATTATTAGGCACAAAATGTGCTATCGTGAAAGAAGAAAGGAAAAAAAAGAATAAAGTGAAAGAAATAGAATTATTAGCACCAGCAGGATCATTTGAAAAAGCAAAAATAGCATTTTTATACGGAGCAGATGCAGTATATTGTGGAACAGCATCATTATCATTAAGATCAAGAGCAGAAATACAAGATGATGATTTAATACAAACAATAAAATATGCACATAGTATTGGAAAAAAAGATATATGTAGCCTTAAATATATATGCTTGGGATGAAACATATCCAGAAATAATAGAAATGGCAAAAAAATTAGAAGAAATAAAACCAGATGGAATAATTGCGGCAGATGGAGGAGTAATAGAAACGTTAAAACAATATGCACCAAGTGTTCCAATAAATGTAAGTACACAAGCTAATCTAGTAAGCTTGCACTCATGTAATTTCTGGTATAAAAATGGTGCTAAAAGAATGATAATGGCAAGAGAATTAAATAAAAAACAGTTAAAATATATAATGGATAATAAACCAGAAGGAATGGAAATTGAAATATTTGTACATGGTGCAATATGTTTTGCATATTCTGGAAGATGTTTCTTGAGTGATTTCTTAGCTTGTAGAAGTGCTAATTTAGGAGATTGTGCACAAAGCTGTAGATGGTCATATAATTTATATGCAGAAGAAAGAAATAATCCAGGACAATATATGCCAATAGAAATGGACGAACATGGAACAAGTATATTTTCATCAAAAGATTTATGTTTAATAAGAGAACTTCCAGAAATAATAGACATGGGAGTTGACAGTGTAAAAATAGAAGGACGTTTAAAAACAGAATATTATGTTGCAAGTATAGTAAATGTTTATAGAAATGCAATAGATGATTATAAAAAAGATCCATCACATTATGATGTTGATAAATATTTAAAAGAAATTGAAAAATAAAAACAAGAGAATTAACAACATTTTATTTCAATGATAGAAAAAATCAAGATATACAAGAATATGATGGACACCAATACAATGAGTTATACCAATTTGGTGGAAAAGTTGTGGAATACAATGAAGAAAAATCAATTATGGAAGTAAGAAATAGATTACAAGTTGGAGATACAATGGAAATTTTAGTACCACATCATATAGAGCCAGTTGTATTCAAAATAGAGAAAATGTGGGATATAGAAACAGACAAAGAAATTGAATTTATAAATCCAGGGGTAAAAGGTCAACAAGTAAAAATACTTCTTCCAATAAAATGTGAAAAAAATTGGATTATTAGGAGAAAAAAAATAATAATGAAAAATATAAAAGATTATAATTTAGATAGTCTAAAAGAAGAATTTGTTCAAATGGGAGAAAGGCCATTTAGAGCAGAACAAGTATTTAAGTGGTTATATGAAGAAAAAGTCAAAGAATTTGATGAAATGACAAATCTTTCTTTACAACTAAGAGAAAAATTAAAAGAAAATTATACAATGTGCAATTTCAAGATTTTAAGAAAATTAGAGTCAAGTGATGGAACAAAAAATATTTATTTGACTTATTAGATGGAAATGCAATAGAAACAGTACTAATGAGCTATCATCATGGATACAGTATATGTGTATCATCACAAGTTGGATGTAAAATGGGATGCAAATTCTGTGCATCAACAGGAATTCCATTTGTAAGAAATTTAACATCTGGAGAAATTGTAGAACAAATATTAGCTGTAGAACAAGACAATAATATAAGAATATCAAATGTAGTATTTATGGGGATAGGGGAACCATTAAATAACTATAATAATGTAGTAAATGCAATTAGAATAATAAATAACCCAAAAGGAATAAATATAGGTGCAAGACATATAAGTGTTTCAACAAGTGGATTAGTACCAGCAATTTATAGATTAGCAGATGAAAATATTCAATGTACTTTATCAATATCTTTACATGCTACAACAAATGAAAAAAAGAAGTAGTATGATGCCTGTAAATAATGCATTTCCAATAGAAGAACTATTACAAGCTTGTAAAGATTATATTGCGAAAACAAATAGAAGAATTTCATTTGAATATGCATTAGCAAAAGACAATAATGATAATTTAGAAGATGCAAAAAGAATTAGTACATTTATTAAGAGGAATGATATGTCATGTAAATTTGATACCTATTAATAAAATAGAAAATGGAGCATATACTAAGAGTTCAAATGAAAATATAATTAAGTTTAGAGATTATCTAAATGACCATGGAATAGTAGCAACAATAAGAAGAGAGTTGGGTTCAGATATAGAAGCTGCTTGTGGACAATTAAGAAGACAAAACCTACAATCATAATATGGAAAATTCGTGAAAATAATTGAAAAAAAATTTTTATATATGATATAACTAAAAACATATAGAAAGATATGAGGTGAAATATGATAATTGCTTATGCAAAATCAGACGTTGGAAAAGTCAGAGAAATGAACCAAGATGCATATTATATATCTGATTCATCAAGTGAAGTAAAACTATACCTATTAGCAGATGGAATGGGTGGATATAAAGGCGGAGAAATTGCAAGTAATTTAGCAATAAAATGCACAAAAAATTATATTGAAAACAATTTCAAAGAAACACCAAAAGACAGAGAAAGTCTTATACAACTAATAGCAAGTAGTATGGAATATGCCAATATGGTGGTGTATGAAAAATCATTAGAAAATAAAGAATATGAAGGAATGGGTACTACTTTAGAGGTATGTTTAATATATAATAATAAGGCATATATTGGGCACATAGGCGATAGCAGAATATATAGAATAAGAAAGACATTTATAAGAAAATTAACAACAGATCATAGTTATGTACAAACATTGGTAAAAGAAGGAACAATTACAAAAGAAGAAGCCAAACATCATCCAAAGAAAAATATGCTATTACAAAGCATTAGGATGTAATGCATTTGTTGAACCAGATGTAGCAGTTAAAGGATTTCTAAAAGAAGATATCTTATTAATCTCATCAGATGGACTTACAAATATGGTAAAACAAGATGATATCTTTCAAATAGCAACAGGAAATATTGAAAAAGCGCCACAAAGGCTAGTAGACTTAGCAAATGAAAATGGTGGAATGGATAATATAACAGTTGTAATTATTAAAAACATATAATAAAAAAATTATAAGAAAAGTGTGGTTTTGCCACATTTTCTTCACCCGATTTGAATTTTCGAGTTTCAAAAAGAAAAATCAATGGGTTAGCTAAAAACCTAGGAAGGATTTAAAAATCATGGATTTAAAAGGAAGATTATTAGCAAACAGATATGAAATATTAGAAAAAAAAATAGGCAGTGGAGGAATGGCAACAGTATACAAGGCAAAATGTCATGTATTAAATAGATATGTAGCAATAAAAATATTAAGAGATGAATTTACAACAGATGAAGAATTTGTTAAAAGATTTGAAGTTGAAGCACAATCTGCAGCAAGTATAACACATCCAAATATTGTTTCTGTGTATGATGTAGGTGTTGATGGAAATTTACATTATATTGTAATGGAATTAGTAAAAGGTAAGACATTAAAAGATATAATTGTAGAAGAAAAAGGACCACTTCCATGGAAATGGTCAGTAAATATAGCAATTCAAATTGCATCAGCATTAGAAACAGCACATAAAAAAATCATATTATACATAGAGATATAAAACCACATAATATAATAATAACAGAAGATGGAGTTGCAAAAGTAACAGACTTTGGAATTGCAAAAGCAGTATCAAACTCAACAATTACAGCATTTGGAACAACTATTGGATCAGTACATTATTTTTCACCAGAACATGCACGTGGAGGATTTACAGACGAAAAATCTGATATATATTCTTTAGGTGTTGTTATGTATGAAATGTTAACAGGAAGAGTACCATTTGATGCAGATACACCAGTATCAGTGGCATTAAAACATATGCAAGAAGAGCCAATTGCAGCAATTGTTGCAAATCCAAATATTCCAATTGCAGTAAATGATATAATAATGAAATCATTAAAGAAAGATCCAAACTTACGTTATCAAAGTGCAACTGCAATGTTAATAGATTTAAAAAGAGCATTAAAAGAACCACAAGGAAATTTTGTAGATAATAATGAATATGTAGATGCCCCAACACAAAGAATATCAACAATTCAAGATGATAATAGAGGACCAAAAGCAACTGCAAAGAAAAAAGAAAAAAAATAAATTTGTTGCATTTGTAAAAAAACATAAAGTATTATCAACAATTGTTGGACTAATATTATTATTTGTATTAAGTTTAGAACAACTTTAGGAATAGCAAATGCTACAAGAACAAAAGATGTGGCAATTCCTAATTTAGTTGGAAAAACAGTAGATGAAGCCAAAAAATTAGTTCAAGATAGTAAATTAGTATATTCAGAAGGAGAAGCTGAATATAGTGCAGATGTAGAAGCGGGAAAAATAATTTCACAAAATCCAAAATATACTCAAAATGGAACAGTAAAAGAAAAATCTGAAATTAAAGTAATAGTAAGCTTAGGAACAGAAAAAACTAAAGTTCCAAAATTTGTAGGAACAACAAAAGAAGAAGCTGAAAAATCTGCAAAAGATGCTAAATTAAAACTTGAATTTGTAGAAGAAACAAGTAAAACAATCGAATCAGGATATATTACAAAACAAGAAACAGATGAAGGAACAGAAGTAAATGCTGGAGATACAGTAAAAGTATATATAAGCATTGGAACTGGAATAAAACAAGTTGTTGTAACATCAGTATTACAAAAAGATGTAGAAACAGCAAAAAATCTTTAGAAGAAAAAGGTTTAGTTGTTGAAATCGAATATACTGAAGATAAAACAAAAGACAATGGAGTTGTTTTAAACCAAAGTATAAAATCTGGTGAAACAGTTGATGAAGGTTCTACAATTACATTAACAGTAAATAAAATTGCTGAAACAAAAACAGGAACAGTAACAATAAATGTAAAATCAATAAGAGGATATCAAGATAAAATTAAAAAGCCAGTTACAGAAAGTGTAAAAGGTGAAACAACAAGTACAACTATCCAAAAAGAGGTTGAAGTTGATAATACACCAAATACAATTCAATTAAAGGTAACTGTTGATGGCGAAAATGTTACAGATGAAAAAGTAAAAGAAAATGTTACAGATAAACAAGTTAGTGTTAGTGGAAAAGGAAATGTTACAATAAAAGTATATATTGATGGTATTTTGAAGAAAACTGTTGATATGAACTTGAATAATACAGATAAATTAACAATTGAATAAAATGATAAAAACTCTCATTAATTTTGGAAGTTTTTTATTATATATTTTATAATTCTCCAAAATATGATACAATATATATGTTATAAAAAAGAAAAGGAGAAAAGCAAATAAATAATGCAAGGAAAAATAATAGGAAATATATCAAATGTATATAAAATAAAAACAGAAAGCAAAGAATATAATGCATATGCAAGAGGCAAATTAAAGAATAATGAAATAACACCATTAGTAGGAGATAATGTAGAAATACAAGTAACAGATGAAGAAAAATCAGAGGCTATTATAGAAAAAAGTAGAACAAAGAAAAAAAACGAAATAAAAAGGCCTAAAATATCAAATATAGATCAAATAATATTTGTAATATCAACAAAACATCCAAAACCAGATTTGTTAATGTTAGATAAACAATTAGCATATGCAGAAAAATTAGGAATAAATGCAATAATAATTATTAATAAAATAGATTTACAAGACAGTTATATAGAGATAAAAGAAGAATATTCTAAAGTTGGATATAAAGTAATTGTAACAAGTGCAAAAAGAAAATAAAGGAATTGAAGAAGTAAAAAGAAATATTAAAAAATAAAGTAAGCGTATTTTCAGGAAATTCAGGAGTTGGAAAATCAAGTCTAATAAATGCAATATTTGATACAGATAAAACTCAAGAAGGAGAAGTAAGCAAGAAAAACACAAAAAGGTAAAAATACAACAACAGACACTAAATTATATGAAATTGAAAAAAAATACATATATTGCAGATACACCAGGATTTTCAAGTTTTGAAATAAATGAAATAGAAAGTTCAGAATTAGATAAATATTTTATAGAAATTGAGAAAGAATTAGGAAATTGCGAATTCGTTGGTTGTACACATATAAAAAAGAAAAAAATGTGGAGTGAAACAAGCTGTACAAGATGGAAAAATATCTCAAGGTAGATATGAAAGATTTTGTGAGATATATAATGAATTAAAAGATAAAGAGAAATATAAATGGAAATAAAGACTATTTCAAATTGAAATGGTCTTTTTTCTTGTAGATGTAACTTTTTTCTGATAAGATTGTATAAGAGATAGAAAAAGGAGGATTCAAGATGCAAGAGAAGACAGACAAAGAACTATACAAAGAGTTTCTATTAGGAAATAATGAAAGTTTTGAAGAAATAGTAAAAAGACATAAAAATTCAATTATATATTTTATACAAAGATATACCAAAAGCATAGATATAGCAGAAGATTTAGCACAAGATGTATTTTTATATGTATTAATTCATAAGAAAAATTACAGATTTGAATATTCTTTAAAAACATATCTTTATACAATAGCAAAATCAAAAGCGTTAAATTATATAAAAAGAGAAAAAAGAATTGTAGCAATAGATGAGAAAGAATATGAGAATATTAAAGATGTTGAAGAACTAGAGGAAAAAGTATTTAAAAATGAAAGAGCAGAAAATTTAAAGAATGCAATTCAAAAACTAAAATTAGAATATCAAAATGTAATATATTTAGCAGATATAGAAGAATTAAGCTATAAAAGAAATAGGACCATGTATTAAATAAAACAACATCAAATGTAAAAATATTGATATATAGAGCAAGAAGAGCATTAGAAAAAATAATATTAGAGGAGGGATATAAATATGAAAACTGATAAGCAATTTATAGATGAAATTTATAAAAAATATGATGAATATCAAAAAGAAGAAAAAATAAAAAAGACAAAAAGTAATGAAGAGAATAATAAATATAGCAGCAGTTTTTGTTGTTGCATTATCATCAGTAGTAGTATTTTCACAGAAGAAAACTCCTAAAGTATTGCAAGAAATGAAAAAAAGAAGATGTTGCTAAAATTGATTTAGAAACTGTTGGAAATTTTGAGAATTTTTATAATATTATAAAAAAGTAAAAATTCTACAAATGGAGAAACTAAATATTCATTTAATTTACAAGAGAGTATAACAGATGTAGCTAAATCAGACATGTTAGAAACTAGATCAAATACAAATATCCAAGTTGAAAATGTTGATGAAGGAGATATTGTAAAAACAGATGATAAATATATTTATTATTTAAGTAAGCAAAGACTTATAATAATAAATGCTGAGAATGCAGAAACATCAGGAAAAATAGCAGAAATAAATTTTAAGGAAGAAAATTTTTATCCTATAGAAATATATGTACAAAATAATAAATTAGCTTTAATAGGAAATATAGCATATAATGAAAATTTAAAAATGAGTACAGAAATGCAAGATATTAGTGAAGCGCCAAAGTCAAAAACAGGAATTATAATATATGATATTACAGATAGAAGTAATCCAAAAGAAATAAGAAATGTTACGCTAGAAGGAAGTTATATAACATCAATGTCAAGAATGATAGATGAAAATATATATTTTGCTGTAAGTGAAAACATATATGGATATGATATTAGTTGTAAAAGTATAGAAGAATTAAATGAAAATGATTATATGCCTAAATATACTGATACAGCAATATCTAATGAAGAAAAAATGTATTAGTTATGACAAAATTTATAATTTAGATGAAACAGAAGATGCAAATTATTTAATATTAGTAGGTATTAACATTAATGGAGATAATGAAGCAGATATTCAAACATTTTTAGGAGCAGGAACATATTTATATTCATCAGAAAAAAATATGTATATTGCAACAAATGAGGTTGAATATGATGAAAATTATAAAGTTATTAATACTAAAACAAAATTAATGAAATTTGAATTAAATAATGGAAAAATTATATATAAAGCTAAAGGTAAGATTGAAGGAAGCGTAAATAACCAATTCTCAATGGATGAGAATGGTGATAATTTTAGAATTGCAACAACTATAGGAGAAATATGGTCAAATCAAAATACAAGTAATAATTTATATGTGTTAAATGATAAGTTAGAAGAAATAGGAAAAATTGAAGGATTAGCAGAAGGAGAAAAAATATATTCAGTAAGATATATGGGAAGTAAAGCATATGTGGTAACATTTAAACAAACAGATCCATTCTGGGTAATTGATTTATCAGATGCAACAAATCCACAAATTTTAGGAGAAGTACAACTTCCTGGATATAGCGTATATTTACATCCATATGATGAAAAACATATAATAGGATTTGGATATGATACAAAAAGAAAATGGAACCAGAGTAACAAATAATGGACTTAAATTAGTAATGTTTGATGTTTCAGATTTTACAAATCCACAAGTAGTATTTCAAATAGCTGTTGGAGATAGTAAATACACATATTCAGAATTATTATATAACCATAAATCAGCAATATTTTCAAAAGAAAAAGGAATTATGGCATTTCCAATAAATTCATCATCTGGTTTAAAAACTAATTCGAGAGCAGTTATTTATAAAATTGACTTAGAAAATGGTTTTTCATTACAAGGTGAGATTGGAACTATAAGCAATAATTATGAAGAGGAAGTTAGAAGAATTGTATTTGTTAACGGAAATTATTATACTTTATCATATTCACAAGTTAGAGTTGCTGATATGGATTCATTAAATGTTTTTAAAATTATTGATATATAAATAAAAATTCAATTTTTTTATGATTGATTTTATTTTATAATTTTATGCAAAGAAAGATTAGTTATATTTCAAACTAATCTTTCTTTGTTTTAAGTATTTTCTTTTTCAACCAAATAAATCATTCCTAATATTGTAAGTTGAAAATTATTATGGATTCGGTACTGTTTCCTTAAGTCATAAAATTCACCACATTGTGTGCTAGTACAAACTTCCCCTTCCAATATCATACAAACAACAGCGATAACTTCAGCATATTTATTAAAATCTATATCTAAATGATTATGATTTAATAAAGCATATAGAGAAGTTATATCAATTCCGTAATTCATATTTCTATGGAGCTTATACATTGCACATATAATTTCAAGATAAAATTTATATCTTTGACTTAAATCGAATTCCATCTTGAATTTTGAATAGATATTTCTAGCATCTTCATATCCAAATCGAGAATCATAAAAATCTGCTTCGTAAGACTCAATATTACCTTGATTTTTTTGAAGATATACTTCAACTTTTTTTTTCTGAATTTTTCTTCTTCTTCCATCCATTTTTTTTCAATACAATCAGAAAACATCTTAAGAAGTTGTTCTTTGGACATTTCGCAAGAATATGCTTTATCAAGTAAATCTTGTGTCATCTCTTCCATAGGTATAGTATTTGGGTGTTTTCTTTTCATAAGTTTGCTCCTCCCTTAAAATTATTTGTTGTTACAAAATATGCCATTTCTAAAAGGAGATATTATTTTAGCTTTTGCTAAAAACTTTTGGTATTATATCATGGATTTTTATATTTGTCAGTAGTTTTATTATAATTCAAGATATATTAGACATTTTTGGAATTCATTTATTACAAAAAATCAACCAGATTTATTTTCTGATTGATTTTTATTTCTGTGGTGCGCCCGGAGGGATTCGAACCCCCGATCTCAAAGTTCGTAGCCTTGCATTCTATCCAGCTAAACTACGAGCGCATTTATAATACTTTTTTATATTATACGATGTTTTTTAGTTTTTTTCAAGAGAATTATGGAAAATATTTAAAATTCTGATGTAATTAATTAATGAGAGGAAAACTCTTTCTTTTTTTAGTTTTTACATAGATTAACATACAACAAAAAAAGAGAGAGCAATGTATTGATCTCTCTTTATAAGTTTAGGATATTTTTGTTTGTAATATTGTAAATATAATTTCTTTTGTTGTTGGTTTGTCTAATAGTGAATAACCAAAATATGTAGAAAGTTTATCTTTATCAATTGTACGATACATTTGACCAATTGCCTGAAAAATATTTGCTTTTATTAAAACTTGGCTTTTATTATATTTTTTGGCAAGAATAGGATAAATATGTTTACTAAAATTAATATTATATAATGTGTCTGATAAATAACATTCATATATACAATCATATAAATATCTAGTTCCAATATATGAAAAATCAAAACCTAAATATTCTAATTCAGAAGAGATTTTTTCTTTTATAGAATTTTTTAAGCTAATGTCTTGCTTTTCTTTTGATAGTTCACGAACTTTATCTATAAAAAGAATTTATATTGTCTATTTTTGAACTATACGTAAATACGCTTTTTTTGTTTATTACTTGGTTTAGTAAATCAATTTCATTTGTAAGTACTATAATTGAGGCATAATATTGTGAGAGATTATTTCCTTCTATATAATTTATAATATCTATTCCACTTATATCTGGAAGTTTCAAATCTAGTATTATAATATCGATTTTTTCTTTTTTTAATATTTCTAATGCTTTTTTTCCAGTATCTACAATACTATATAAACGTATATTATTTAATTCTTTGCATATAGAGTTTACTAAAAAATGTGAATAAATTAAGTTGTCTTCAATGATTAATAAGTTTTGCATATATTTTCCTTTCTCAAATAATTAACATGATTATATAACAATTAAGTTAATAAATAAAGTTAAAATAACATTTTTATAGATATTTTTCTTCTATATATTTTTTTATAATAGAATTATTTGTTCCATAATATTTTTGTATAAGTTTTACTAATTCTGGAGTAGATATTTCTTTATAAGCATAGTTTTCAAGTAATTCGTTCATAAAACTATTAATTTTTGAAGTTCCATATTTTTCTTCAAGTTTATTATAAAATGATGCACCATAAAAATACATTGCAGTTGAATAATCTGAATCATTTTCAAATTCGTTATATGGTTGTGTAATTATTCCTGTGTATTGATCTAAACCTGGATTTGTTAAATATGTAGTAATACTTTCATCAATCCATGCACTTGTATATTGATTATTTCCAATAATGTTATAAAACCATTGATGAATTATTTCATGAATTGATGGGCCAACACCTTCTGCACTAGTAGATATTAAAATTACTTGAGGATATTCCATTCCTAACATTTCCATTTCACATTCTACAATACTGAATTGTTTATATGGATATTTGCCAAGACGAGAGTCCATTTTTGTAAATGTCTCTGTTGCTAAATTTAGGGCTTCATTTGCTTTTTTCGATTTCTCCTTTGTGAAAGTAACAGTTAATTTTTATATTGTCTACATCTTTTGAAAAGATTTCATAATTTTCTCCAGCAACAATTACAAAATCTCTTACAACATTAGCTGTATATTTATATTTGATGAGATTATCATTTATGTTTGTAATTTCAGTATTATCTCCAGTTGCAATTAAAGTATAAGATTTTGGAATAGTTACAGTAACATCATAATTAGCCATTTTAGAATAGAAACATTCTCCAACTGCAAAATATGGATAATATTGAAATTTTCCATTCTCATATGGACATAATATAGGAATACAATTTGCTAAATAAAAATCTTTACTGTTGTTATTAATTGTTTGATATCCATATCTGGCATTAAGATTAGGAACATAAGCTTTATAATCAAATGAAATTGATGTTAATTCATTTGGGAGTAAAGGTGATGCTAGTTTTACTGAAAATACAGTAGGATCTTCATTTTTTATTAATTCTAGAGATGTATTAGTTTGTGTATCGTGTAAATTAGTAATTTCACTTACTTTTCCATTTTCTTTATCAGAAAATGCACTTGGATAATCTCTGAAATATATTTCATTCCAAGTGTCGTTTGAATCATTTATAACGTTTACTGTAAGATTTATATTATAACAGTTATTATCAACATCTAATATGAAATTTGCAATATAATTATTTTGTATTGTGACTTTTGGAGAGTTTTCATTCCATTGCACAGTTACAGTTTTGTTTGCAATTGGAATTTTTTCAAATTTAGTTGATGAATCTGTAATTTTAGAACTTTTTTTATTAGTGTTGAATATTATTGATATTGTTATGATAAAAATTAATAATGTAATAATTAATTTTATATTTTTATGTTTCATGTTTTCTCCTTTTATAAAATGTAAGCACTAATATAATTAGTGCTTACATAAACTATTTAAGAAGGCAGTTACTCAAGAAAATAAACTATTGGGCGTTATAGTCAGAGATAGCGATATATCCTGTTTTGAGTTTTCCGGAATTGAGCGAATATCTGATGTAATAAAAATCATCTTCGACTTTCAACAAATCCGCTTTTTGATTTGAGACAGAACCATAAACACTATACAGTGTACTGGGACCTTGTCGAACATTAATTTTAGAAGAAATTGTCAATTCGCCACAAACGTTACCAAAAAAGAGGAATATTAGAATCTTCTGCATATTGAATAGAAACATTTTGGGCGGGGAACATACGCACGTTTTCTTCCATTAGAAGTGTCATATTCAATAAAATACCAATTACTTTCGGAAGCAAGAATTGCTACATATTCTCCGGAATTTACAGAACCACTTCTTTCATAAGTGGTTGTGTCAGGTCCATAATAAACAGAGGAATAACTTGTAACAATTCCCATGCAAGTAGAATATGTGTCGAACATAAAGCCGGTAAAGACATATCCTAACGTGGGTCCATTTGCGGTGCTGTATGAAATGAAATAGGAATTTCCGTCTTTACACAAAATCGTAAAAGTTTCGTTTGGAAAAATGTAATCTTTAATGTTTCCTTCAGATTGAATACTAGAATCGTATACGGGAAGGTTATCAAATACTGCTTTGGCGAGTCCACAGCAATTATTATATGCAGCATTTCCAATTAAGAAAGGAAATGTAGAAAGCAATAACAATAAAGCTAAGACTACTTTGAAATACCGGAATTTTGCATGATTTTTCTTCATAAGTATGCCTCCATAAAGATAAAAAAGTGATGCCTTCTTAAATAGTTTTTTCTAAATAATTATAAATTAATAATTAAAAATACATCTGTTTGAACACACTATATCATATAAAAAATTAAAAAACATAAAAGTAAAAAAAGATAAAAAAAATGTAAAAAAAATAAAAAAGAAAAATTTGATAAATTTTTAGAAAAAATTGCCAAAAGAGTAAAAAAATGCTACAATAAAATAGTGTAATACTAAATGTAAATATAAAAGGATGTTAAGAGAATGGGGAATTTAACAAATGCCCAAAAATCAATTTGGGTAACTGAACAATATTACAAAGGAAGTAGCATAAACAATATTTGTGGTACAGCAGTTATACAAGAGAAAGTGGACTTTGAAAAATTGAAAGAGTCCATACAAATTGTGTGTAAAAAAAAAACATGATAATTTTTGGCTAGAGTTTAAGTTAAATGAAGGAAATGTTGAACAAGTGTTATCTGAAAAAAAAAAGAAATTCAGATAGACACTATTAATATTGCTGGCGAAAATCAGTTAGAATTAGAAAGAAACAAAATTGTAAAAACAAGATTTCAATTAGAAAATTCAAAATTATTTAAATTTTATATCTTTAAATTTATAGATGGAAAAGGGGCCTTTATGCTCAATATACATCATCTGATTTCAGACGCATGGACACTTGCGCTTATTTGTAATGAAATTATCAAAACATATTCAGCATTAATTCAAAATAAAGAAGTAGAAAAAAAAAAAAAGCTATATATTCATATATAGATTATATTAAATCAGAACAACAATACCAAGAAAGTGAAAAATATAATAAAGATAAGCAATACTGGATAGAAAGATTTAAAACTATTCCAGAAGTTGCAACAATACCAGGAAGCATAAAAGGAGACATTGACGAAACAAATCCTGCAGGTGAAAGAAAAAAAAATATGAAATATCAAAAGAGGATGTAGAAAAGATAAAAAAATATTGTAAAGAAAATAAAATATCATTATATAATTTTTTTTTATGGCTATTTATGCAATATATATAGGAGAAATTTCTAATTTAGATGAATTTACTATAGGTACACCTATTTTAAACAGAACAAATTATAAAGAAAAAAAAAATGCAGCTGGTATGTTTATAAATATGGCTCCATTTAGAATTAATATTAATGAAGATATAGAATTTAAACAATTCATAAAAAACATAGCAAGAGATTCTATGGATATGTTAAAACATCAAAAATATTCATATCAATGTTTGCTAGAAGAATTAAGAAAAGAAAAATAAAAGTATTCCAGATTTATATAATATTTTATTATCATATCAAATAACAAATGCAAAGCAAAATGAAGGAACTATTGAATATGAAACAGAATGGACATTTAATGGTTATTGTGCAGATAATATAGATATTCAAATATATGACCTAAATGATACTGGAAATTTGAATATAGCATATGATTATAAGACAAGTATTTATAAAGTAGAAGATATTAAAAATATACATAGAAGAATATTAAATATTATAAAACAAGTAGTATCAAAAGAAGAGATAAAACTTAGTGAAATTGATATTGTTACACCTGAAGAAAAGGAAAAAATTACTTGTAGAATTTAATAAAACAGAATTAAAATATGATGAAAACATACCTTTTATAAAATATTTTGAAAAACAAGTAGAAAAAACACCAGATGATATAGCAATTGTTTTTGAAGATAAAGAAATGACATATAGAGAATTAAATGAGAGAGCAAATAGTTTAGCATATAAATTAAGAGAAAATGAAGTAACTAATAATACTGTTGTAGGTATATTATTAGAACGTTCATTTGAAATGTTAATATCAATGCTAGCAGTATTAAAATCAGGAGGATGTTATATTCCAATTGCACCAGATTATCCCAAAGATAGAATAGAATATATGCTTGAAGATAGTGAAGCAACAATAATATTAACAAGTCAAAATAGAAGAAATTTAGCAGATAAAAAACTTATTAATGTAAAAGATGAGAGAATATATGAAAATCATAAAGAAAATTTAGAAAATATTTCAAAACCAGAAGATTTATCATATTTAATATATACATCAGGTTCAACAGGTACTCCAAAAGGGGTAATGTTGAAACAAAAAAATTTAAGCAATTTTTACAATTCAATGAAAAATATAATTGAATATTTAAAAGATGGAAAAAATCATAAAATCCTTTCAATTACAACAGTTTCATTTGATATATTTGGATTTGAAACATTAATGTCATTAACAAGAGGATTAACAGTATATTTAACGAGTGAAAATGGTCAAAAAATGACATCAAAAATAGAAAGAATTGTAAAAGACAGCAATGTTGAAATAATGCAAACAACACCATCTGTAATGAAATTTCATTTGGAAAATTTGAATGATGAAAATAGTTTAAAAAGTTTGAAATATATAATGTTAGCAGGTGAGCCTTTAACAAAAACATTGGTAGATAGAATTAAACAAATAATTCCAAATGTAACAATTTACAATGGATATGGACCATCTGAAACAACAATATTTTCAACAATAGGAAATGCAACAAATCAAGAAGAAATTACAATAGGAAGACCTATTAATAATACACAAATATATATCTTAAATAAAAATAAAAAAGTGATGCCACAAGGTACAATAGGAGAATTATATATTTCAGGAGATGGTGTTGGAAAAGGATATATGAATAAAGAGCAACAAACAAATGCGAGCTTTATAATAAATCCATTTATAGATGGAAAAGTTATGTATAAAGTAGGAGATTTAGGTGCTTTTGATGATAAAGGAGAAATTACTTGTTATGGAAGAATCGACAATCAAGTAAAAATAAGAGGATTAAGAATAGAACTACAAGAAATTGAAAAAAATGCAATCTGTTTATAATATTCATGATTGTGTTGTTGTAAAAAAAGTTGTAAAAAGAAAAAGACGCATTATGTGCATATTATGTGGAAAGAGGTCATGTATCTAAAACAGTTTTGAAAACAGTTTTATATTCAAAATTGCCAGAATATATGGTTCCACAATATTTTGTAAAAATGGAACAATTACCACATACACCAAATGGAAAAGTTGATAGAAAAGCTTTGCCAGATCCTGTTATTGATGAGAATGAACTTGAAATTGTAAAACCTAGAAATGAAATTGATAAAGAATTAATAAAAATAATAGAAAAAATGTTACAAGTTGATAAAGTTGGAATTAATAATACTTTATTAGAACTTGGAGGAGATTCTTTAACAGCAATTACATTAACAACAAAGGTTTTATCAAAATTTAATGTACAATTAAATATAAAAGATATATTGTCAAATTATACAATAAAAAGATATGTCAGACTATATAGCAGAAAATCAAACAAAAGATATATCAAAAAATAAAGATAGAAAGAATTAAAGAACAAGATTATTATCCATTATCATCTGCTCAAAAGAGAATATATTATAATTGTAAAATGATTGGTGAAGATAATATTGTTTATAATATGCCTGGTGGAATTACTGTTGATGAAGTTTTAGATATTGAAAAAATAAAAGAAGTATTTTACAAAATAATTAAAAGACATGAAATATTAAGAACAATATTAATTCAACAAAATGATGAAATTGTTCAAAAAGTATGTAAAGAAATAAACTTTAATATACCAGTATATTTTAACCAAGAAAAAGAAATTGATTCAATTATAAAAAACTTTTCAAAGCCATTTAAATTAGAAAATGAAGTTTTGATAAGAGTAGAAGTACATTATATTGATAATAAAAAAACAATGTTATTAGTTGATTCACATCATATTATAATGGATGGAATGTCGTTAAACAATTTAATAATAGAATTTAATAGATTATATAATGGTGCTGATTTAAAACGTTTGCCAATACAATATAGAGATTATACTATGTGGGAAAATAATTATAATAAAAGTAATGAAATTTTAGAACATGAAAGATATTGGGTAAATAAATTTGAAGATTGTGAATTCCCACCATTAAATTTACCTTATGATTATAAAGTGTCAGCAATTAGAAGCTATGAAGGAAACACTATAACAAATGTTATTGATGAGAAAATATTTAGAAAAATAGAAAAATATGCAAAGAAAATAGGAATGTCTTCATATATGCTATTTGTTTCAACATTTTTAATATTATTGCATAGATATACTGGACAAGATGAGATTATTTTAGGTAGTCCAGTTGCTAATAGAAACCAAAAAGAAACTAAAAGAATGATGGGAGTATTAGTAAATAATATTGTAATAAGAAGTAAATTAAATGAAGATGAAACAATTAATGAATTTTTTGAAAAGATGAAAGAACAAATATTAAGTGATATATCGAATCAACCATATCCATTTGATATGTTAATAAAAAAATTAAATATAAAGTTGATAATTCAAGAAATCCTATGTTTGATGTAATGTTTACATATCAAAACAAAGAAGAAAATACAGTACAATTAAGTGGAAAAAGTGTAAATGTTTTAGAATTAGATAATAATATAGCAAAATTTAATTTATCAATAGAAGTAAAACCTAAAATGCATACAATAAATGTTGAATATTGTACAAAATTATTTAAAAAAGAGACGATTGAAAATTTATTTGAACATTATTTATATATGTTAACAGATATTATAGAAAATGTTGACGCAAAAATAAAGGATATAGATATAATAACTCCAAAAGAAAATAAACTTCTTGAAAAATTTAACGCAACAGATGGAGAAATAAATAATGACACAACAGCATATCTTATTGAAAAACAAGTTGATGAAAATCCAAATAATATTGCTGTTATATGTGAAGATAAAGTTTTAACATATAAACAACTTGATGATAAGGCAAATTCTTTAGCAAATTATTTAATTAAAATTGGTGTAAAGAGTAATGACATAGTATGTATTATGACAAATAGGTCATTGGAAACTATTGTAGCAATGTATGCAGTACTGAAAGCTGGTGGTGCATTCTTAAATGTTGATCCAACATATCCATTAGATAGAACAAAATATTATATAGAGAGTAGTAGGTCGCAATATGTATTAACGCAAAAAAATTAAAAGATAGAGTAAAAGAAATACCAAATTGTATTGAAATTGATTTAGACAATAATATTTATCAAGAAAATAAAGATAGACCTAAAGTTAATATTAAAATGGAAGATTTATCATATATCATATACACATCAGGTTCAACAGGAGTTCCCAAAGGAGTAATGTTAAATCAAGTGGGTTTAACTAATATGGCAAAAAAGCAATGACAAAAGCATTAGATTATTTACATGATGGAAAGATTCACACATTGTTATCAGTAACATCAACACCATTTGATATATTTGTTTATGAAATAATAGTGTCATTAACACATGGTCAAAGAATTGTAATGGCAAATAATGCTGAACATAGAAATCCAAAATTATTAGAAAAATTAATGGAAAAGTATAATACAGATGTAATGACAGTTACACCAAGTTTAATGAAAATAGTATATGATAATAGAAGTGAAAATTCACCATTAAGATTAGTAAAAATATGGTATTTGGTGGAGAGCCATTGCCTGAAAAATTTGTAAAAGATTTGAAAGCTTTAGCTGATGATATAACAGTATTTAATATATATGGACCAAGTGAAATAACAGTATTATCAAATGTACAAAATTTGAATGGAGAACCAGAAATTACAACAGGCCCACCAATAATGAATACACAAATACATATATTAGATAAAAATTTGAATAGAGTTCCAATTGGTGTAGTTGGTGAAATATATATATCTGGAATACAGGTTGGAGTTGGATATTTAGGAAAAGAAGAACTTACAAATCAAAAATTTCTTCAAAATAAATTTGGAAAAGGAAGAATGTATAAATCTGGTGATAAAGATGGACATTTGATGGAAAGATTCAATGTTTAGGAAGAATAGACAATCAAATAAAATTACGTGGATTAAGGATAGAACTTGGCGAAATAGAAAGTAAGATGGAGCAATATCCTGGTGTATCTGCAGCAATAGTTAATAAAATAACGATAAATGATAAAGACTCATTATGTGGATATTATGTTACAGATGGTACAAGTAATATTAGTGAATTAGAAATAAAAATTTATTTGAAAAAGTATTTACCTCAATATATGGTTCCGAGTTTTATAGTACATCTTGAAAAAATGCCATACACGATAAATAGAAAAATAGATAGAAAAAGCATTACCTATGCCTAATATTGAGGAAGAGAATTTTAAAGAAGAAGAACCAGATAAATATGATAATGATGAATTGAAATTACTACAAATCTGGAAAAATATACTACATTTAGATAAAATCAATTTAAATGATAATTTCTTTGATATAGGAGGAGATTCAATTTCTGCAATAAAAATGCAAATAGAAGCACTAAAATATAACTTCAATTTTGAGTATGCAGATATATTCAAATATCCTACAATTAAAGAATTAGCATCAAAAAAGAGATATAATAAGAATAATAATATCCAAAAATATGATTATTCAGAAATAAATAAAATATTAAAAAGAAATAATTTAGAAAATTTAAAAAAGATTCAAAAATATAATGTAAAAGATGTATTACTTATCGGAGGAACTGGATATTTAGGAATACATATATTATATGAATATTTGAAATATGAAAATGGAAAAATCTATTGTTTAGTAAGGAGAAAAAATAATGAAGAACCATTAATTAGACTTCAACAAAAAATTGCATTTTATTTTGGAAATGATTATTATGAAAAAAATAAAGATAGAATTCAAGTTGTCGAAGGGGATATAGTTGAAGAAAATTTAGCAATTAATTCAAAAGATTATAAAATGCTAAAAAAAATAATATAACAACAGTAATAAATGCAGGAGCACTAGTAAACATTTTGGAATTTCAAAATTATTTAATGATATAAATGTAAAAGGAACAGAAAATGTAGTTGAATTTTGTAAAAAAGAAAATAAAAGATTAATACATATTTCAACTATTAGTGTATCAGGAAATGGAGAAAAAAAGAAAAACAGTAGAAGAAACAACAGAAAATATAAATAGTAAGAAAATCTTTAAAGAAAGTGATTTATATATAGGACAAAATATATCAGGAATATATACTATAACTAAGTTTGAAGCGGAAAAAATAGTATTAAAAGCTATAAAAAGTGGATTAAATGCACAAATATTAAGGATGGGAAATATTACTAATAGATATAGTGATGGCGTTTTCCAACAAAATGTTGAAGAAAATGCTTTTGCAAAAAAGACTAAAATCTTTTATTGAACTTGGAATGTTTCCCAAATATTTGTTAGATCATGCTATTGAACTTGGACCAGTTGATTTATGTGCAGAAGCAGTTATAAAAATATTAGAATATGATAGTAATTGTAATGTTCTACATATTTATAATTCTAAATTGTTACCAATAAAATTATTGGTAAATACAATGAAAGAATTGGGAATAAATATTGAAGCTGTAGATGATGAAACAATGTCAAGAAAATTAAAAGAAATTTTAAATGATAACTTTAAAAAAGAAATTTTATCTGGTATAATACATGACATAGATTCAAAAAAGAGATTAATATATACATCAAACATAAGAGTCTCATATGATTTTTCAGAAAAATATTTAGAAAAAATAGGTTTTTCTTGGAAAAATATAGATAGAGAATACATATTAAAATATATGAATTACTTTAAAGGAATAGGATTTATAGAATACTAAAGGAGAAAAAACAAATGAAATTAATTAATACAGAATTTATATTACTTATTATATCTACACTTTCTATATTAGTATTAATGTATACTATTATAAAAAGGAAACCATTATCTCAATTACAACATGCATTTGCATCTGTTTTAGGAACAGTTTTAATAATAAGTATAGGTGTAATCTTGCAATTAGTTTTCACAACATTTGGAAATGTTGAACCAATTATTTTTGAAAACTTTATATATATAGGAACATGTTTTTTACCGGTTGCATTGTTTTTTGTAGCAATAATATTTAAAAACACAAAAATTAGGTTTAAGAAAAAATATTTATTATTATTTATAATACCGTTACTTACATTAGGCGGTATTATATACTAATAAATATCATCATTTATTTTATAAAGTATATTCAACAAATTTAAATGAAATGGTATATGGACCATATTTTTATATTCATACAATATATACATATGGATTATTATTTGTTAGTATAGGACTAATGATATATGGAACGTTAAAAAAATTCTGGAGCCTTTTCAAAACAAACAATGTTAATAATTATAGGAACAATGTTTCCAATAGTTGTTAATGTATTAGGAACATTAAAAATATATAATATGAATGTTTGTTTAACTCCAATAAGTTTTTCAATAGCTGTAATTTTCTATACATTTGCCATAATGAAATTTAACTTTTTAAAGATTACGCCAATAGCTTTACAAAAAATAGTTGATAGAATATCTGATGGATATGTAGTTTTGGATGAAAATAATGCAATTACAGATTTTAATAAAACATTTTTAGATATATTTAAACTAAGTCCAGAAGATATAAGAAGTAAAAATTTTATAAAATTTTTACAACAAAAAAGATATATCAAGCCAAGCAATTTCTAAAATTAATCAATCGATAAAAAGAGCTAATGATACAGAAACAACAGTATCATTTGAACAGCAATTTGTAAAAATAAGAAAATATTTTAGAATAGAAATAACACCTATAAATTCAGACAATAATTCATTAGGAACATTATTTTTATTAAAAGATATAACACAACATAAAGAAGATATGGAGACAATAAAAAATAATCAAGATATATTAATGGAAAGAGAACGTTTAGCAGGGCTAGGACAATTAATAGGAGGAATAGCACATAACTTAAAAACACCTATTATGTCTATAGCTGGTGCAACACAAGGATTAGAAAATTTAATAAAAGAATATGATGAATCAATAGATGACCCACTTGTAAATTCACAAGACCATCATGATATTGCAAAAGATATGGAAGAATGGATACCAAAAATAAGAGCACATCTTGAATATATGTCAGATATTATTACAACAGTAAAAGGTCAAGCTGTAGCATCTTTATCAGAAAATGATACGGAAGAATTTACTGTAATGGAATTAATAAAAAAAGAGTAAATATATTAATGAAACATGAATTAAAGAATGCATATATTTATTTAAATGTATTGATGAAAATAGATGAAAATCAAATAATTCATGGAAATGTAAATCTTCTTGTACAAGTTGTTAATAACATGATTTCAAATGCAATACAAGCCTATGATGGAAAACATGATCAAAATATTCAATTAGAAATTAGTAAAGATTCTGGAAATGTCATATTTTCAGTAACAGATTTTGCAGGAGGACTTCCAAAAGAAGTACAAAATAGATTATTCAAAGAAATGGTTACAACAAAAGGAAAAAAATGGTACAGGACTTGGATTATATATGTCTTATTCAAATATCAAAGCACATTTTGGTGGAGATATTACATATAAAACAGAAGATGGAAAAGGTACAACATTTAATGTTATAATACCTATAAATAGACAATAATTTTAGTTGATATAGCCTGACAGACTATATCTCACAAATAGAGTGATAAAATTTTATACAAAAAGGAGAATAGGGCAAATGAGAAAAGCATTACAAAATCAAATGAGTGGTGAAAGAAGATATAGAATAATCGGAGTAGATGATGAAGAAGGAATACTTGATTCTTTAACAGTGCTTTTTGATAATTCTGAATATGAATTTTATGGTGCACAAGACCCAGTAGAGGCAATTGAATTAGTAAAAAAAGAACATTTTGATTTAATGTTATTAGATTTTATGATGACACCTTTACATGGTGATGAAGTTGTAGAAAGAAATAAGAAAATTTAACAAAGAATTATACATATTATTATTAACAGGTCATAAAGATATGGCTCCACCATTAGAGACTATTAAGAGACTTGATATTCAAGGATATTGTGAAAAAAGCAAGATAAATTTGATCAATTACAATTATTGGTTGAATCTGGTATAAAATCTGTTAAACAAATGGAAGAAATAAAAAGAATAAATGATAAACTTTCAGAATCAAATGATAAACTTGAAAAAGCTTATTTAGAAATGGTTGAAACTTTAAGATTTGCTGTAGAAGCAAAAAGATACATATACAAGAGGACACTCAGATAGAGTATCAGAATATTCAGTACTAATAGGAAAAAAATTAGGATTAACAGAAGATCAAATAAAAACTTTGAGAATAGGTGGATTATTTCATGATATTGGAAAAATCGGAATTCCTGATAGTATATTATTAAAGCCAAGCAAACTTTCAGATGATGAATATTCACAAATAAAAAATCATCCAGCAATAGGGGCACATATATTAGGTTCTGCAGATATTTTTAAAGATATTATTCCAATAGTAAAACATCATCATGAAAGATATGATGGAAGGGGATATCCAGAAATGCTAAAAGGAGAAGAAATACCATATTTGGCAAGAATTGCAGCGGTTGCAGATACATTTGATGAAATGACAAGTAGAAGGAGTTATAGAGGACCGATTGATATTGAAAATGTCAAAGATGAAATAAGAAAGATGTGAAGGAACTCAATTTGATCCTCAAGTAGCAGAAGCCTTTCTTGAGATTTTGAATAATAATTATGAAAAAATACAAGAAATACAAAATAAATATGTTAGTGAATAAAATAAAAACAGGATTTAGATTTTTCTAAGCCCTGTTTTTTACTTTACATTTTGTGAGCAAACTATGATATTTTCATAGAAAGACCAACTTTTTTACGTTCTTGATCAATTTTTATAACTTTGACTTTTACAATATCTCCAACAGAAACAATTTCAGAAGGTGATTTAACATATGAATCACTCATTTCAGAAATATGAACAAGTCCGTCATATTTTACACCAATGTCAACAAATGCACCAAAATCGATAACATTACGAACAGTACCTGTAAGAACCATTCCTTCTGTTAAATCTTCAAACTTTAAAAACATCACTACGAAGAACTGGTTTAGGCATATCCTCTCTAGGGTCACGACCAGGCTTTGATAATTCTGATATTATATCAGCTAATGTCATTTCACCAATATCAAGTGTTTTTGCAGTTTCCTCAATATCTACTGATTTTAGTTTTTCTCTTAAAGAATTCAAATTTTCTTTATTTTTTAAATCTTCAATTTTAAATCCTAATAACTCTAATAATTTTTCAGTTTGTTCATAAGTTTCTGGGTGAACAGCTGTATTTTCTAACGGATTTGTTCCGTCAGGAATTCTAATAAATCCAGCACATTGTTCAAAAGCAACTTTGCCTAATTTTGGGACTTTTAAAAGTTCTTTTCTTTCTTTTAACTTTCCATTTTCATCTCTATATTTTACTATGTTTTTTGCAATAGTACTATTAATTCCAGAAACATAAGAAAGAAGTGATGGAGTAGCTGTGTTTACATCAACACCAACTTTATTAACACTGTCTTCAACAACTCCAGTTAAACTTTCTGATAATTTCTTTTGATTTACATCATGTTGATATTGACCAACACCAATTGCTTTTGGGTCAATTTTTACTAATTCAGCAAGAGGATCTTGTAATCTACGAGCTATTGAAATAGCACCTCTTATTGATACATTTATATCAGGATATTCTTCTGTTGCAAGTTTTGAGGCAGAATATACAGATGCACCAGCTTCACTAACAATTACATAACAAATATCATGTTTTACTTCTTTAATCATATCTGAAACAAACATTTCAGATTCACGAGATGCAGTACCGTTTCCTATCGCAATCATATCAACATGGTCTTTATTTATTAAATCTAATAAAGTTTTCTTTTTGCACCTTCAACATCATTTGTGGTGCTGTAGGATATACTGTAGCTATATCTAAAACTTCTCCTGTTTCATCAATTACAGCTATCTTACAACCAGTTCTATAAGCAGGGTCAAATCCCATAACAGTTTTACCTTTTATAGGAGCACCTAATAATAATTGTTTAGCATTTTGACCAAATACTTTAATTGCTTTTTTCTTCAGCTTTTTCAGTTAAATCTGAACGAATTTCTCTATCAATAGATGGTTCAATTAATCTTGTAAAAGCATCTTCAATTGTATTTGTAAGCATTTCTGTAAATTGAGTTTTTCCTTTTATTATATCTTTTTGAATATAATATAAAATTTTTATCTGTAGGTTTTTCAATAGATACTTTTAGGAAATCTTCAGCTTCACCTCTATTAATAGCTAAAATTCTATGACTTGGAAGTTTATGTACTAATTCGGCAAATTCGTAATACATTTCATAATTAGATTTTTCATCAGGTTTTGCAGCTTTTGTTACAATAGTACCTTCACGATAACATATTTTTTTGATATATTTTCTATATTTTGCGTTATCAGAAATATTTTCAGCGATAATATCTAAAGCACCTTGAATTGCATCTTCAGCTGTTGCAACAACTTTATCTTTATTATTTTTATCTTCATCAGATAAATTATCAATATTTACAAATTCTTGAGCAATTTCATTAATATCTTTTTTCTCTTCTTGTGCAATAATAATATCTGCTAATGGTTCTAATCCTTTAGCTTTTGCAACAGTAGCTCTTGTCTTTTTCTTTTGTTTAAATGGTCTGTATAAATCTTCAACTTCTGCAAGTGTTTCAGCTGATGCAATTGCAATAGTTAACTCATCAGTCAATTTTCCTTGTTCATCAATTGATTTTATAATTTCACCTTTTCTTGTTTCTAAGTTTCTAAGATATGTAAGTCTTTCTCCTAAATCTCTTAAAATTTCATCACTCAACCCACCTGTAGCTTCTTTTCTGTAACGTGCGATAAATGGAATTGTATTTCCTTCACCAATTAATTTTACAGCATTTTCTACTTGTGTATTTTTTACATTTAATTCTTCTGCTATTTTATTTATAATTTTATCCATAGTCTTGTCCTTTCTAAATTTACCTTTACAAATTATATCCTCAAAGTTTGCAAAAATCAAGAGATATAGAAAATTCAGTTTGAAAAAATATCTAAAATTTTTGTATAAATTTAATATTCATTTAATGAATAAAAAGTAATATATATAAGGTGATTTATATGAGAATATTAATAGTTGAAGATGAATTTAAGATTGCTGATGTAATAGCAAGTAGATTAAGAAATTAGCAATATATTGTTGATGTTTATGGAGATGGAGAAGAAGGTCTAGATAATGCATTAACAAATATTTATGATTTAATAATCTTAGATGTAATGCTTCCTGGAATTGAAGGATTTAAAATTTTGAAGGAAATTAGAAAACAAAAAATAGAATCAAAAGTAATTATGCTTACAGCAAAATCAATGTTAGAAGACAAATTAACAGGATTTGATGCAGGTTCAAATGTGCAAATAAAGGTAGTTAGAGGCTTAGGTTATAAATTAGAATGTTAAAAGGAAAATAAAAGTGGAAAAATTAAATAAAAAATTGGTTAAAAAGTTTCAAAAAAAACAAGGAATGATTTAATATTCCTTGTTTTTTTGTTTTTATAACCATTCTCCAACTTTCTTAATATAAATCTTTTTAACAATTTGAACAAGAACAACATACAAAGCAGTCAATCCAATAACAATTAAGTAATACAAAGGTGGTAATATTTCAAAATGGAATGATGAAATATTATGGAATAATATTGGAGTAATTATAGTACCAATTATTGTAACCATAGTAAGAGCAGTTAAGATAGGATTTGCTCTTGATTGTACAAAAAGGAATTTTTGATGTACGCACAAAATGTATTATTAAAGTTTCACTAATTAGACATTCAACAAACCAAGCTGTTTGAAAATATGATTCACTAGCAATATTGTTATATCCTAAAATAAACCAGAATGCCAAGAATGCTAAAACATCAATAATTGAACTAATAGGTCCCATAACATTCATAAAAGTTCCTAATCCTTTTGTATTCCATTTTCTAGGCTTTAATAAAAATTCTTTATCAACATTATCATAAGGAATAGCTATTTGAGAAAAATCATATAAAAAATCCTGTAAAAGCATTTGAATAGGTAGCAATGGTAAAAATGGTAAGAATATACTTGCAATAAAAATACTAAAAACATCACCAAAATCCGCACTTAATGCCATTTTCATATATTTTATAATATTCCCATATACTTTTCTTCCTTCAACAACACCATTAAAAACAACTTTTAAATTTTTCTCTAATAAGATTATATCACTAGCTTCTTTTGCAATATCTGTTGCAGTATTTACACAAATACCAACATCAGCATTATGAAGTGATGGAGCATCATTTACACCATCTCCCATATATCCAACAACATGACCATTCTTCTTTAATATAGTTAATTCTTTCTTTTTTGTAAAGGATTCATTCTTGCAAATATATCAACATCTTCAACTTGTTTTGAAAGTTCATCATCAGACATTTTATCAATATCAGAACCAGTTAAAATTTTATCATTTGGAATTCCAACTAATCTTGAAACATTTTCGGTAGCATATTGATTATCACCAGTTAATATTTTTGTTGTAACACCATATTCTTTTAAATTTTTAATTGTAGTTTTTACATCTTTTTTTGTGTGGATCAAGAAATGCAACAAACCCGATAAATACCATTTCAGATTCATCAGAAGAATTAAATATATCTTTACCAGAATATTCTCTTTTTGAAGCTAATGCAATAACTTGCATTCCCTGTAAAGCTAAATCTTTTGCATTACTATTTATATTTGCAATCATATTTTGAGTTAAGTCTTTGTGTTCACCATTTATTTTTACAGTAGTACATCTTTTTAATATTTCTTCCAAAGCACCTTTTGTAATAATTCTATAATGATCATCATGTTTTACAACAACACTCATTATTTTTCTTGTATAATCAAATGGAATTTCATCAACTTTTTCATAATCAACAATTTTTTCTTTAATATTATGCTCATTTCCATATGTAATAACAGCTTTATCAACTAAGTTTTTCATTCCAGTTCCATAATAACTATTTAAATAGGCATATTCAAGAATTGATAAATCTTCTTTACCTTCAACATTAATATATTTTTGTAAGACAATCTTGTCTAATGTTAAAGTTCCTGTTTTATCTGTACACAATACATCAATTGCACCTAAATTTTGGATTGATTGAATGTTTTTTACAAGAGTTTTCTTTTTAGCCAATGTTTTAGTACCTTTAGTTAAATTAACATTAACAATCATAGGAAGCATTGTTGGAGTAATTCCAACAGCAACAGATAATGCAAATAGAATTGCCTCTAATACATCTTTACGAATAAGTGCATATATAATAAATACTGCAATAGAAACAACAAGCATATATTTAATAAGAAGTTTTGTTATATTATTCATACCTTTTTCAAAATTTGTAATTTCTTTTTTATTATCAATTTGTTTACCCATATTTCCTAAATATGTTGAAAATCCTGTGCTGATAACAATACCAGTAGCTTTACCACTTATAACACTTGTCCCCATCAAGCAAATATTAGATAGTGAAAAAATTTCATTTGATGGTATGTAAGAATCCTTTTTCTCAATAGGAGCACTTTCACCAGTAAAAACAGATTGATTTAAAAATAAATCCTTACTCTCTAAAATCATAACATCTGCAGGAATTATTGAGCCAGCATTTAAATGAACAATATCACCTAATACAATATCTTCTGTTTTTATATTTTTTTTTCTTTGCCATTTCTTATAACAGTTGCAGTAGAAAAAAAGTTTACTCTTTAAAGACTGATTAAACTTATAAGTAGAATAGTCTTGAAAAAATCTTATCAAAGCACTTGCAAAACCAATAGCTAAAATAATTATAGTTCCAAGAGTATCATCACCAACAAATTTATTTATAATTGCTAAAACTATAAGAATAAAAATAAATTTATCTTTAAATGAATTTATAAAAAAAAAAACCATGAATGTTTTTCCTCTTTTACTACAATATTTTTTTTCGTCATCTTTATGTTTTTTTCTTCAATTATTTTTGAAGATAGACCTTTTTCAATATTTGAATTAAATTCATTAAGTATTTCATCTTTTGACTTTTGAGCTATATTTGTATATTTTTCAAGAATTTTCTTATCATTATTAACTAATTTTTGATTTTTAAATTTATTTTTTATAAAAAATAAACGAATCATTTATATCACTCCTTTGAACAAATTTATTATAACACAATGACAAAAAATGAAAATAATTTTATAAAAAAATTTTTATATTTAATATTTATTTAATCTTTTAAAACTAAAATACATTTAGAAAGTAAGAAATAAGACTTGCAAATAATATTAGGAGGATAAAAATATGAGTAGAAAAGTAAAAAATATAATTATGATAACAATTATAATTATAGTATGTATTGCAAGTGGATTTACAATAAAGCTTGCTAAAGAAAGTGGAGAATATTCATCAACAACATCAAATGGAAACGCAATATTAAAAATAAAATTAACAGGAGACTCTTATGTTACATCATTAGAAGATGATGACACAACATATAGTAATATTGATTTTAATGGATATAAATTATATGTAAATGGAGTTGCTATAAACTAATGAATATGCTATAATTGAATCGGAAAAAAGTAAGAAAAGGATATAAACAATGAAAACAATATTAGCCTCAGGTTCTCCAAGAAGAAAAAAGAACTATTAAGTTTAATAACACCAAAATTCGAAATTATAGTAAGTGGTGTAGATGAAAGTTTAAAAAAGGACTAACTCCAGAACAACAAACTGAAAGACTAGCATATATAAAAGCAAAAGATGTTTTCGAAAAAACATCAGGAGACAGAATAATAATTGGCTCAGATACAATTGTAACCAAAAAAGGTAAGATATATGGAAAACCAAAAAGTAGAGAAAATGCAATTCAAATGATAAAAGAACTTTTAGAAGGAGATAGAACACATAGTGTAATAACAGGACTTAGTATTCTAATTGAAAAAAATGGAAAATACAAAGAATATAATACATACGATGAAGTAAAAGTATTCTTAAAAGAAATGTCAGAACAAGAAATAGAAAAATGGATAGATTCAGGTAAAGCCATGGATAAAGCAGGAGCATATGGAATACAAAACGAATTTTGTGTATTTATTGATAAAATAGATGGAAATTATACTAGTATTGTGGGACTTCCAACTCAAAAAGTCTATGATGTTTTGAAAAATTATATTGATTAAAATAAAAATGAGACGAATATAAATGAATAGTTCATTTATACCGTCTTATTTTAATATATAATAAAGTCTTATCTTTTTAAAGATATTTAAAGACTTCTTCAGGATATAATATTTTTGATTTATTTTTAAAATCATCATATCAATCCATTTTGCAGAAAATTCGCCACCTCTATCTATAATATTATATTCATCTTTGTAATCACTATCTGCAATATCAATTGAATAAAATAAAATTAATTCATGAGCGTTTTTTTTACCATTAAAAGTAAAGATATTTTCAGAAATACCAAGAAAATCTTTTATAACAATATCTGTATTAATTTCTTCTTTAAATTCTCTCTTTAAAGCATCAGAACTTTTTTCAAGAAACTCAATACCACCACCTAGACATCTATAAAAAGTTTGATTTTTTATTTTATCAAATTTTTTCTTCTACAAGTAGTTTATTATTTTTTATTGCTAAACCTAATGCAATAGGTCTGATTTCAGTATATTTATCCATATGTGACCTCCTTTTTTTATTAATTATGATATTAAATTATTTAAAAATATTTTATAAGCTAATAGAAATAAAGTCAAGTGAAATATGGATTAATTTATAAAAATGTGATATATTATTTTGGAAAGGAAGTAGAATATGAAAGCAGTTGTTATATCAGATATACATGGTTCTGGATATTATGCAGAAAAAATAAAAGAGATTAATGAAAGAGAAAATCCTGACAAAATAATATTATTAGGTGATTTATATTATCATGGACCTAGAAATGAGTTGAGTCAAGAATATAATCCAATGAAAGTTGCAGAAATTTTGAATTCTTTAAAAGATAAATTGTTGGTTGTTAGAGGAAATTGTGATGCAGAAGTTGATGAAATGATTTCAGATTTTAAGTTTAATGATCATATTTTGATGGAGATTAATGGAAAGAAGTTTTATTTTACTCATGGTCATAAGTATAATATTGAGAATATTCCTTATGATGATTTTGATGTTATGATTTATGGACATATTCATCAAGGTTTTATTCAAGAGAAAGAGGGTTTTGTTTTTGCAAATCCTGGTTCAATTTCTCTTCAAAATGTAATTCTGCTCATAGCTATATTGTGCTTGTTGATAATAAGATTGTATTGAAAGATGTTGATGGTGAAGTATTAAAGGAATATGAGATTAGGAGTTAAAACTGAAATTAGATAAAACAAGAAAAAAATATCCAGTTGCTAAAGCTAAATCTGTAAGTACAAAATATAATAAATTATAGTAATAATTAATGGGGAATTATTATGGATGAAAAAGAATTAATATATGAAGGAATTGAAACAGCATTCATAAATTATAATAATCAATCAAATACAGCTTTTAAACCACAATTTATTTCTAATGATTATAAAGAAGGACGAAAAGTAATATCTAGTATAGAAGATGAGCTATTAAAATGTGATAAATTTGATATTAGTGTTGCATTTATAACTGATGGAGGAATAGCACCTTTATTGCAAACATTAAAGACACTAGAAGAAAGAGGAATAAAAGGGCGAATATTGACAACAGATTATTTAGAGTTTAGTGATCCTAAAGCTTTAAGAAAATTAGCCGAATTAAATAACATTGAATTAAAAATGTATATGACTGAAGAATCAGGAGAAGGATTTCATACTAAAGGATATATATTTAAAGATAAAGATATATATAGAATTATTACGGAAGTTCCAATATGACGCAAAAAGCATTATCAATAAATAGAGAGTGGAATACTAAAATTGTATCTACAGAGTATGGTGAATATGTAAAAAGAAATATTAAGTGAATTTGAAAGTTTATGGAATTCAAAATATAGTTTGAATTTTGAAGATTTTATTGAAACATATGAAATAAATTATAAAATAATAAAGAATCAAAGAAAGATAGCAAGTTTAAAGAAAATAGCTTCTTTAGAAGAATACAAGTTACAACCAAATGCAATGCAAATAGGATTTATAAAGAATTTAAATAAATTAATTGAAGCAGGAGAAAAAAAGAGCATTATTGATATCTGCGACTGGAACTGGAAAAACATATGCATCAGCTTTTTGCATTAAGAGAAAATAACCCAAGAAAAGTACTATTTCTAGTTCATAGAGAACAAATTGCCAAACAAGCAATAGAAAGTTACAAAAAGATATTTGGTAATACGAAAACATTTGGATTATTATCTGGAAACTCTAAAGATTTTAAAACAGATTATTTATTTTCAACTATGCAGATGATGAGTAAGGAAGAAAATTTTACGAGATTTAAAGAAGATGAATTTGATATCATCGTTATAGATGAAGCTCATAGGATAGGTGCAAATAGTTATCAAAAAATTATACAATATTTTAAACCTAAACTTTTGCTTGGAATGACAGCTTCACCTGAAAGAACAGATGGATATGATGTATATAAAGAATTTAATCATAATATAGCTTATGAAATAAGATTAGAGCAGGCTTTAGAAGAAAATTTCTTATGTCCATTTCATTACTTTGGAATTACAGATATAGTATTTGAAAATGAGGTAATAGATGTAAAGACGAATTAAAATATGAAATTGCAGATGTTATGAATTATTGTATTCTTTTGTGTCATCAAATAGGAGTTGATCCTAAGCAAATAATTTTAGATAAAATGAAAATATCTGAGAAAAAAAATATCCTGTGGAAAAAAAGCTAAGGGTGTAAGTACAAAATATGATAAATTATAAGGAGTTAAAAGTGGAAGTAGAAAATAAACTAATAGAAATTTTTACGAAAATTGCAAATGGGGAATATACTAGATTTGATGAATTAGAAGACTTTGCAACATCCATTATCGAATTAAGTGTAATTGATAAAAATGAAAAAGAAAAATGCAAAATTGATGATAAAAACAGCTAGAGAAATAGCTGAAAAGAATATTAAGAATAATAATTAATGGGGGCAAATTATTATGATAGTATATGATGCGACAAAAGAAATATTTATTAATGATGTAATAAAAAATCAAATAGCTGGTAGAATAGAGCAATTATATAGATTAAGAGTAGGACAAAATGTTAATCCAAGAGAAAAAAAAAGCTTGGAAGAATTCTATGATGTATATGAATAATGTTTTAAATGATGTTAGTATTCCAAATAATAGTGGGATAGCAATAGAATTTAAAATTCCATATACTTCTAAAAGAATAGACTTTATTATAACTGGAAGAGATAAAGAAGGGAGAAAAATTGCAATTATAGTTGAGTTAAAACAATGGACAGAGGCTGAAATTGTTGAAGGTCAAGATGGTATTGTTAGAACTTTTACAGGTGGTGCAATGAGAGAGGTTGCTCATCCATCTTATCAAGCATGGTCATATGCAGCTTATATTGAAGATTTTAATGAAAATGTTCAAAGAGATAATGTAAAATTATTACCCTGTGCATATTTACACAACTATGAAAATGTTGAACCCAAAACTATATTATCAGACAAATATAAAGGTTATATTGAAAAAGCTCCTGTATTTATTAGTGGCGATGCTCTCAAATTAAGAGAATTCATTAAAAAAGTATGTTACAGAAGGTGATGACAAGGAAACATTATATTTAATTGAAAACGGAAAAATAAAACCTTCTAAATCATTACAAGATTGTATAGCAGGAATGGTAAAACAAAATAAAGAATTTATATTATTAGATAATCAAAAAGTAGTATATGAAACAGCGATGGAAATGGCAAAGAAATCTAATGAAGATGGTAAAAAGAGATGTTTAATTGTTAAAGGTGGACCAGGTACAGGAAAAACAGTCTTAGCAATAAATCTACTATCAGATTTAACAAATAAGCCATATGAAATGGTATGTCACTATGTAACTAAAAATGCTGCGCCAAGAGCAGTATTTAAAGCTAAGTTAAAAGGAACAGAAAAGATATCTAAAATAGATAATATGTTTAAAGGTTCAGGAATATATACTGAAGCTAAAAAAGATGATGTGGGAGTAATTTTAGCAGATGAAGCACATAGGTTAAATGCAAAATCAGGTATGTTTAAGAATCAAGGAGAAAATCAAATAAAAGAAATTATAAATGCAGCTAAGTTTTCAGTTTTCTTTATTGATGAAACACAAAGAATAGATATTTACGATATAGGTTCAGTTGCCGAAATTGAGAAATATTTAGATGAATTCGGAATAGTAGGAGAAGAAAAAAAAAAATATTAGAGCTTGAATCTCAATTTAGATGTAATGGTTCAGATGGATATTTGGCATGGTTAGATGATGTGCTAGAAATAAGACAAACAGCTAATAATGATGGATTTGATATTGATTACGATATTCAAATAATGGATAATCCTAATGATGTTAAGGATAAAATATTTGAATTAAATAAAATAAATAATAAGGCAAGATTATTGGCAGGATATTGTTGGAATTGGATTAAGGAAGGTAAAAAATGATACGAAGGTTCACGATATAGTTATACCAAAATATAACTTCGAAATGAGTTGGAATTTAGGAAGCAGTTCGACTTGGGCAATTGATCCTGAATCTGTAAATGAAGTAGGATGCATACATACATCTCAAGGATTAGAATTCGATTATGCAGGAGTAATAATTGGTAAAGATTTGAGATATGAAAATGGTAAAATTATTACTGACTATACAGAAAGAGCAAGTACAGACAATTCTTTAAAAGGAATTAAGAAAATGTACAAAGAAAATCCTGAAAAAAGCATTAAAATTAGCTGATGAAATTATAAAAAATACATATAGAACACTAATGACTAGAGGTCAGAAGGGATGCTATATCTATTGTGAGGACAAGCCTTTAGCTGAGTATTTAAAAAGTAGGATAAATAGATGTAATGAAATTACTTATTCAATTGATGAAGATGAACATTATACAGATTTGAGTGTTGCAGAAGAAAGTGAAGAATACAAATATGAATAAAGTAAGATGTAGAAATGAAATTATGGAAAAGATAATATCAAATAAAATTCAATGCAAACACTGTGGAGAAGTTATTGAATCAAACGGTATTCACGAGTTTGTAACAGGTAAATGCGAAACTTGTAGTGTAGATGGAGGACATTATCACTTAGGACATTCTTATAAAAATAGTCCAGAAGAGGATTTCATTGAATTAAGTAAAGTTGAAGAAGACGATGAATAAAAGATAATTAACAAAAGAAAAGCAAAATAATAGTAATTATATATTACAGAATTATTTTGCTTTTTTGATAATAACTTACAAGTTTCGACAAATTTTTTGTAAAAAGATATTATATAGTATTTAAGGAGGAATTTATGTACGAAAAAATAGTAAATTATTTTGAAGAAAATTTTTGCATTGAAAATATATATTTTAGAAAATATTATAAAATGTGGATATTTGGAATAATAGGTACATTAATATTAGAATTTATAATCAATTATATATTGTCAATACTAATAGAAAATTTATGGACAAGAAGTGGATTAATACTAATGATTGACTTTATTATTACTATTATAACAATGATATTGATATATGTTTTACCATTAATAAAGATATATCGAAAAAAGGTGAATTGTCAAACAAAGATTGATTGGATAGGTTCGCTAATGAAAGAGGAAAGTTTGAGTGCGTATAGAGATAGAAATAAAAAATATGGAACAATTTTTAAAAAACAAATGTAATATCAAAAAAGTTGAAAGTATTAATATGATTATAGAAACAATAAACCAAGAAATAGAACAAAAATATAAAAATAAGAATTTTATAGAGAAGTATTTTAATAATACAATTTTACCGTTAATAATTTTGATATTAACAGTTTATTTTACAAATAATAATGAACAGCAATTGACTGAAATTGTTGCTAAAACTATAACCTCAATTGCAAGTATTCTATTTGTGATGTATTTTATACAAAAAATAAGGAAGATAAATGTTACACCTGTAGACAAAGTAGAAAATTTAATAGAATTAAAGAGAGTTTTAAATGATATTAAAATAAAATGGAGTAGATAAATAAAAAATAAATATATAAAGGAGGACAAAACTAATTGGATAATAAAAAAGGTGAGCATAGAGCAGAAGATAGTAATCCATTTTCAGTGGGAGGTGGAGGAGTAAATTATGAAATAGGTGTGCAAACATTTTTTGTGGCTTCAATGATATTAGGATGGAAAATTATTAATTTAAAAGCTGAAAAAGTTGAAAAAATTAAATTACAAGGAAGATATGAGGGATACGATACAGATGATTGTATTATTTTTGGAGATAACGGAAATAAAATGCTTTGCCAAATTAAACATTCTATTTCAATAACTAAAAGTGATACAGTATTAAAAGATGTTATTAAAGGAGCTTGGAATGATTTTAATAACGATGAACTGTTTAATATAGAAAATGACTGTATTGATATAATTGTTTCTGGCCTTTCAAAAACAGATATTGAGTCGTTAAAAACAATTAATGCGTGGGCAAATTCATGTGAAAATGAAGAGGAATTTATTAATAAAATATATACTAATAAATTTAGTAGTAATGATAAGAAAAAGAAAATTTGAAATTATAAAATATTATCTGATGCAAGAAAAAGATGATTTAACAGATAGGAAATTTGGCAATTTTTAAAAAGTATTTAGTATAAGTATTTTAGATGTGGATACACCTAATAGTTATATAAAATCTTCTTTTATGTCTGCATTAGAAATCTTAATAAAAGAAGACAATTTTGGAAATAAACTATATTGCTATGTTGCAAACAAAAATCAAAATGCTGGAACAATTTCATTACAACAAATAAAAAGAAGAATTAGATTTTGATGTAAATACAGATGACGGCGAAATAAAAATAGATAGACAAAAATTGCAAAAGCATACTGATTTAATAATAGAGAATATGAATAGTGAGGTTGCTGGTATAACAATAAAAAGAGATGAAGAAATAGACAAACTAAATGACTTGCTAGAAAACAACCAATTAGTTTTAATAACAGGGGAAAGAGGAATAGGAAAATCTGGGATTGCTAAAGAATATTGGAAAAAATATTGTAAAAATAAATATTCACTAGCGATTAGAACTGAAGAGTTTAATCATCCAAATATTCAAAATGTTTTCAACGGTATAGGAGTTAATAGTAATATAACTGATTTATTTAATATAATTACACTATATAATGATAAAATATTATTTATCGAATCGCTAGAAAAAATATTGGAATTAGAAAGTAATAGGGCATTTTTAGACTTCTTATCATTAATTTCGAAACATCCTGAATGGAAGATTGTAGCAACAACAAGAAATTATGCTGTGCAACAAATAATTATGAATTTTATTAGTGAGTATTGTATCAAATATGATATTATTGAGATAAATAAGTTTTCAAAAGAGCAAATAGATGAATTTATAGAGAAATTACCAAGTTTCAAAGCATTAAACTGTAATGAAGAGATATTAGAATTAATAAAAAATCCATTTTATCTATCATCAGTTTATAAAGTAATTAATAGTGGATATATTTTAAAGAAAAAAATGATAATAAGGACACAATAAAAAACATTATATGGGAAAATATAATAAAGAAGAATAGTGAGAGAGTTGAGGGGTTGCCATATAAAAGAGAGAAGACATTTATAGAAATTGCTTTAAAAAGATCTTCTGCAATGACATATGCAGTAGATATGAATCAATTTGATTTTTCTGCTATAACTAAACTAGAAGAAGATGGGCTGGTTTCTGTAAAAGATGGATTTGTATATTTAACCCATGATGTATTTGAAGATTGGGCAATAGAAAAACATATAGAAAAGGAATATAAGATATACAATAATAATTTAACTGAGTTTTTTAATAATATTGGTTGTGAACAATCTATGTGTAGAGCATATAGATTGTGGTTAAATGAAAAAAGATGATGATTTTATAAATGCTTATATTAAAGAAGTATTTTCTACAAATGAACTAAAGAATATATGGTATGATGAAACTATGTCAGCTATAATATTTAGTAATAAAGTAGATAATATATTAAACTTTCTAGAAAAAAGAACTATTAAATGACAATTGCAATTTATTAAAAAAGATTATGCTTTATGATAAGAGTTACAGCCAAAAAACCTAATATGGATTTATTTAATCTAATGAAAAATGAAAGGATGGCAAAGAAATCAGCGTTAATTACTTTGAAACCATATGGAGAATCATGGAAGAAAATAATTAAGTTCTTATATACAAAAAGAGAAGAATTATCAGATGATATGAATATTCATTGTTTTGAAATACTAAAAGAATGGTCATCTATAATAAATATAAATGAAGAGTTACCAACGGAAGCAAGAGAAGCCGGATTGTTATCACTATTTATAATAAATAGAATTAAAGATAGTTATGATGAAAGAGAAACAGTAAAAGATATATTTTCAATAGCAATGATAACATATAATAGTATATCAAATGAATTCAATATGTTTTTAGAAAACACAGTGTTTAATGATGTAGAAAGGAAAAGAAAGAATTATATAGATGATATAGCTGAACAAATATATAATAGCCTTAGTACATGTTTTATAGCCAAAAATAATCCGGAGATTTTAATTAAAGTAGCCAAAAGAGAATGGTTTTTAAAAGAAAAAACAAAAGAGAAAACAAAATTACCATTTTATTCATACGATGATTTGGATGAAAATAAGGCATATGGTTTAAAGTTTTCTTCAAGGCATGATTATTTTCCACCAAGTGGAAAAAAGAGAACCATTTAGAAGCCTATTTATGTATTGCTCTAAAAAAAGCTATAGATTTTATTATAGAATTATGTAATATATGTGCTGAAACATATATAAATAATAGCTTAAAGGAATATAGTGAGGAAGAAAAAACAAAAATTTTAGAGAAAATTGTCTATGAAATAAAGAAAGAAGATGGAACAATAATTAAACAATATGGTATAAACCATTTTGGGTTAGCATATAGAGGGATGAGTAATACACCATATTTAATAGAATCAGCATTAATGGCATTAGAAAATACTTTGATTGAACATTTTGAATATTTTAAAGATAATAAAAAAGAGATTGACTATTGTATGGACTATATTTTATCAAATAGTAATTCTGTATTGACTACTTCTGTTTTAGCATCCGTAGCTATATACCATATTATAAAGCTTAGGAAAAAGTGTTTTACTACTTTTACAAAACAATGACTTCTATGATATGGATATAGCAAGAAGAGTTCAAGAAATGGGAGATAAAGAAATAAATTGGTTTGCTATGCATAATGATATATTGAAAAAAATTTATGAAGAGGATAGAAGAAAAGCAGCAACGAGAAAGTGGAGAGAAGAAACTTTAGAAAGTCTTTGTACAAAACTACAATTTACAGAATTAAAAGAAGATGTATGGAAGACGATAGATGAACTTAATAAAAAAAAATAAAGACATAAATGAATGGAAGTTTAGGTTAAATAGAATTGATGTACGAAAATATGAATTTGAAGTAGATGAAAAAAATAATCAAATTATTTGTACAAGCGAAAAAATAACAGATGAAAATTTATTAAAGATATCAGAAGAAACCAAGAAAAAAGAATGAACTAATGAATAGATTTTTTGGGATTATTAATTGGACAAGCAAAGCTAAAAATAATGTATTTGAATTCTCTACATATAAAAATGTAAATATGCTTCTTAAAGAAGTTAAGGAACTAGTTACAATTTATGATAAGATAGATAGTGATGAAAAATTATCTTTATATATGGTTGGAATAGTAGAAAGCATTGCAATTATATACATTAATTTCAATAGTGAATTAGAAGTAAGTGAAAGAAATTGGTGCATAGAATTTATGACAAAAGAATTTACAAAATATGATAAAAATCTAAATTCAATTACTGGAAATGGGAAAATAGATAATACTGGATTGTGGATTGTTGCAGAAGCGTTTTCGTATATTTGCGATAAATTAACAGAAAAGGAGAAAAGGAAATTATTGACCCAAGGGTTAACGTCTTGTGATTTAGATATTAGATTACATACAGCTATTGGAATAGGAAAATATTTATGGAATGTTGATCAAAAATTAGCAAAGTGGTGTATAGATTTAGTTGATTATTTTGATGTACTAGATTCAAAGGAACAACAAAAAAATAGAACTATAGATTATATTGATAAAAATGGAAGAAATTATTCAAAATGGATAAAAGAAATAAGAAAGAAATTATTAAAAATCAATGATTTTTCTAAATTAATCAATAACAAAGAAGAATATTCTTTATATAGTGTTACAGAAAAAATGATGATGTTACCACAAAAATATGATGCGAAATGGGATAATATTATTTTAAAAATATTAAATAGAATTATATTGGCTGAAGAAGAAAAAAAATGATTATAGAAAAAAAATAGGACATAGAAAAAATGAAGGTTATTTTGAGCTATTAAAATATTATACTGACTTTTTTGGAAATTATTTTTATCAAATGGGATTGAATGATTTAGATAATTATATGGAGGCTATAAATAAAGCATGTAACAATGCACCTTATTTTATGAGATGGACATTGCTACAATACAGATTATTGACAGAAAAAAATAACGATACAGATAAATATTGGGAATTCTTTAATAAAATTTCAAACATAATGATTGATATTTCTAAAGAACTTGCAATTGGAGAAAAATATAAATATGAAGAAAGAGTTAAAATATTGTCAGAGTATATTTATTTAAATACGCCATGGCAACCAGTGGACTTTGAAAAACCACCAATAAGTGGAGGCGTTAAATATATTTGTGAATTTGTAAAAATTCAAACAATAATGTTATTGTATTTGAGGGGATAAGTTCTCTAATGTATTACTTTCCTGAACTAATATTAAAAGAGGGATTAATTACATTTAAAACATTGTCGGAAAATGACATAAAGAGTAACTTAGAAAAAAAGTAGTAATAGTATATTCTATTTAGAAAATTTATTACATTCATATGTAATAAATCTTGAAAATAATACTATAACAAGGGAGTTCTATAATATTTGTGAAAACATATTAAACGCATTAGTTGAATGTGCATCATCTAAGGCATATTATATAAGAGAATATTTAATGAAGTCTAAAAAAATAATATAGAATTTACAATGTAAATTGGCAAAACAAAGTCATAAAAAATGTTTTGCCAATTTTCTATTTATTATTCTAAAAAACTATTTATCAACTGAACCCCATCTACAAACCCATTCCTATAGTATTTTTCATTCCAATAATCACAATAATCTAAAAAATTATCATCAAGTTTTTTGGAGAGAAACATTAGAAAATAATATTTTTATAATTTGTAAAACTAAAATGGCAATGCAAATTGTAAAAAGAACATTAGCAGGTTATAAAGAATATAATGTAAATACTTTACTAATAGAAGATGTTGCAACTAAATTAGATGAAAATATAACAGCAGTTACTAATTATGTATTAAATGCTAATAGTTGGAATAAGGAAGGAGTGCAAATGAAATTCGATGCAGTGGTTGGAAACCCTCCATATCAAGAAATGACTGGTGGATATGGTACACAGGCTAAACCAATATATAATTTGTTTATAAATATGTCAAAATCAATAGATTCTAAATATATAAGCATGATTACTCCATCGAGATGGTTTTCTGGAGGTATGGGATTGAATGAGTTTAGAAAAGATATATGCTAAATGATACATGCTTAACAAAAATTATTGATTATCCTAATACTAGAGATGTTTTTGATTCAGCTGATATTGCAGGTGGTGTTAATTATTTCTTATGGGATAAAAATAATAAAACAGAATGTGAAGTTACTAATGTTATAAACAATGTTAAATATTCTTCATCAAGAAATTTAAATGAATTTAATACATTTGTGAGATTTAACCAAGCTATTCCAATTATTAGGAAAGTTTTTAATGTACAAGAAAATGGTAAAACACTAGAAAATGTGGTATCCCCACAAAAACCTTTTGGACTACCAACGAATTATAAACCTAAAGATAAAGGGGTTCCTTGCTGGTTTATACAAAAGATTGGAAAGAGATATGCCGATTTAAAAGATATACATGATGAAAATAAATTATTAAATAAATGGAAATTACTGGTTCCTAGATCTCCAATTGCTGGACAAACAGATTTCACTAAACCAGTTGGATTTTATTATGATGGTAATACGAATATTGCTAAACCAGGTGAATGTTGTATAGAATCATTTATTGTAGCAGGAGCTTTTGATACAGAATAAGAAGTTAAAAATTTTAAATCATATTTATTTACTAAAACAATAAGATTTTTACTTTTACAAGCTGTTGTTTCACAAGATGTATTAAGAAATAAATTTTGTTTTGTACCTGATTTAAGAAAGTACGATAGGATTTATACAGATAAGTATCTTTGTGAAAAATGGAATATAACAGATGACGAATGGAAATATATTGATTCTAGAATAAAATAGGAGAAAAATTTAAGTTGAACAAATATATAAAATGAGCAAGCTAAAGTATAAATACAAAGAAGTTTCAAGTATAATAAAACATTAATAAGAAATATAGGTTAAAATAATATAAAAAGTAGAATGAAAGGAGAATCTGTCATATTTAAGTGATTAAATATAACATAAAAGGAAAAATAATGAGTGAGGAAATAATAGTTTGGGGAATTCATAATACGAATAATGAAAATTTATTATTACAAGATGAAGTCATAGCTATAGGTTAGCATGAAATGGGAGATTTATCCACAATAGATACAGATAGAGAATCTTATTATAAGGCCTATGATAAAGTTTATCCAAACAAATCAAAACAATCTATAGCAGGTTCTGCAGGACAACTATTTAGATTTGTTAATGAAGCTAAAATAGGAGATTATGTGATATATCCAACAAAATTTAATAGAATGATTAATATTGGACAAATTGAAGGGGAATATTTCTTTGATAGTGGAGAAACAGAATATAATCTAAAGAGAAAAGTAAAATGGTTAAAAAAATTACCAAGAGAAGAATTTTCGCAAGGTGCATTATATGAAATAGGATCATTTTTATCATTTTTTTTCAAGTAAGGCATTATGCAGATGAATTTATAAATGCTCTTCACAATGGAAAGAAGGTAAAAAATAATCAAGAAAATGACGATAATGTATTTGCGACTTCAGAGACTATATTAGAAAGTACCAAAGATTATGTATTAAAAGAGTTAAATAAAAATTTTAAAGGATATGAATTGGAGGATGTTGTCGCAGATTTATTAAATGCAATGGGATATAGAACAAAAATTAGTCCTCACGGAGGAGATAATGGAAAAGACATTATTGCATATAAAGATGAATTGCCACCAAGAATTATTGTACAAGTAAAAAGCCAAGATGGAAATATCACAGAATCTACAGTACAATCATTAAAAGGAACTATGGACGAAGGAGATTATGGTTTATTTGTAACTTTATCAGATTATGCAAAAAATGCTAAAATATATTTAGAAAAGCATCCAATAATAAAATCTATTAATGGAAGTGAATTAGTAGATTTAATTTTAAAATACTATGATGATATGTCAGAGAAATTTAAAGATACCATAAAATTAAAGAAATTATTTATATCTGTAATTGAAGTGGAAGAATAAATTTAAAAATTGACTTATAATAAAATAATTAAAATTACTAAAATTTTACCAAATTTAAATTTTTATGAGTAGAAGGTAATATAAATGAAAGCTATAAATAGAAATGCAAGTGCAAGTGCTTTTGGATGGCAATTTCAAATTAATATAGCTATATATTTAATGATAAAATATTTTGGAAAATTTAAAGAAATTAAGATAGAAGGAGAAAAAAGGAAGATATTGAAATTTCATTAAATAATAGGAAAAAAATTTATGCACAAGCAAAATCAAAACAAAATATTAATGATGGTGATACGAGTTCATATTCAACAAAATTAAGAAAGGCTTTGGAATCATTATCAGATGTTAATGATAATGATTCAGAAAACCTAATATATATAAGTAATTTAGAACCGAAACCATTAAACTCTGGAACAAATGAATTTGAATTAGTATCATTTTTCAAATATAATGAATAATCTTTAGCTGCAAAAGAAAAAATTGATATTCAACTTAATCAATTACAAAAGAACATAAATAGGGATAAATTAATAATTGCTAAAGTTCCTTTTTTTTTTGGTGAAGATAAAGAAACAAAACAGAAATATATAATTGCCAAAATTGAAGACTTTTTAACTTTTATCAGTTCGGATTTACTACCATATAAAAATAGATTCCTACAAATGCTAGAGTAAGAAGCACTACATAATGCAACTCAAAATAATATGAGATTAAAAGTTAAAAAGGAAGATGTTTTGTGGAGACTTTTGATCTTAAAATTAGGCGATGGAAACTCAATAAAGTTTGATGAAAGTATGGAAATTGAAGAAGAAACTTTTTTGAAGCATTAGATACGTATGATAGGATAATAAACTATAAAGAAGCTGACTTTGATGTATATAATAAGATTAGCAATTTAATAATGAAAGCTAAATTCGAAGATAAAGAAATAAGAAGCAATCAGTTTGTTATTAAATATGAAAACGAAATATATGATATAGTTTTTTAAAAATAATAAAGATAGCAATATGGAAACTATAAAAAGCTTGCTCAAAAATTATTGCAAAAAAATATTCATAAGAAAAGGAAATATAATGCAAATGTTTGAAAGGGCTAACAAATATGAAAATTAGAAAAGTTATTATTCAAAGGAAAGATGAATATAGGGAATTTGTTTTTGATGATAAGATTAATTTGATTTATAGTAAAGAAAATTCAAAAGGAAAAACAACTTTGCTAAGAGCAATACTATTCGGACTAGGATATAACATACCTGCAACAGATGGAATAAAGACTTTTGATGATTTTTTTATACATATAGATATAATAGAAAATGAACAACAATATTCACTTGAACGAAAAGGAGATATTGTTATTTTGAATGAAAAAAATGAGAAAATAACTTATATAGTACCTGAACAATTATATGAGCTACATTCTAAAATTTTTAACATAAGTGAAATTATGATTCTAAATAATTTATTAGCTATTTTTTATATTGACCAAGAAAAAGGATGGACTCTTCTAAATAGAGGAATAATTATAGGAAAAAACAGATTTAATATAGAAGATTTTATTTCTGTATTATCCGATAAAGATGTTTCTTCAATTAATAATGAAATAAAAAAGATAGAAGATGAAATACGAAAATATAGATCACTAAAAAGTATTGCGAAATATAAAAGTGAAAATATTATTGAAGAAGTTACATCATATACCAAGAGTGATGATAGCGAGTTATATAGTCAATTAAAATTACTTAAAATAAGAGAGGATGAAATAAAAAATGATATTAAAGATGTTAGTGGCATTTTAACAGATAATAAAAAATTAGTTGACTACCTTGAAAAGTTAGATATATATGTAAAAATTTCTAATGATAATTCCGTTAAACTATCTAAAGATAATATATTAAATTATAATGAAAATCAGATTTTCTATGAAACAAGAAAAAAAGAATTAGAAATAAATTTAGGTAAAATTAAAAACGAAATAAATAAAATTGAAGATGAGCTAAATGATAGAAATATTTTATTTAATGTAAAAACTGTTGCTGAAGAAGTTGATGAGATGCTAAAAGATGTCAATATTAATGAAAAACAAATGGATAAAATAATTGGGCAATTAACAAGAAGAAAACAAAAAATTGATGAATGAATTGCATAATATATTATCAGAAAATAACATGTATTTGAATTCAATTTATAATACTATAAAAAAATATGCCAAAGAATTAAAATTTGATGAGTATATTGGCGATAGTTCTAAATTTGTATTAACAAATAAATTAAAAGGCAAAACAGGAAGAATTTTGACACATATGTCATTTTCTTTTAAGATTGCATATTTATTAGAAATTAAAAATAGATATGGACTGAATTTACCTATAATAATTGATTCACCACGAACTAATGAATTAACAAGTAATGCTTCTATTGCTATGATAAAGATATTAGAGCGTGATTTTAAAGAATATCAAGTAATTTTTGCATCTGTATATGATTTTTCAGAAATAGATAAAAAAGGTTATTGAAATGAAAGAAAATTTATTTTATTAAGTTAGTATATAACAGAATATATGATTCTATTTTAGAAATAATTATAAAATAGTTAAATAAAAACTTTCTTTTTTGGAAATAATATGATATAATAATATTATAATCAAAAAGGAGAGTTTTTATTATGTTAGGAGAAAAAATAAAATTATATAGAGAAAGTAAAAACATGACACAAGTTGAAATCGCAGAGTTATTAGGGTAAAACCAGCTACAATTTTTAAATATGAAGCTGGAACATTAGAGGCTAATATGGAATCATTAAAAAAATTAGCTGAATTATTTGAAGTTTCCATTGATGAGTTGTTAAAAGAAGATAATTTTGATGTATCTCAAATAAATATTTTAGATATATTAAGAGAACAAAAAATATGAAATTAAAAGGTAATTTATATCATAATACTCAAATAACATTTGCATATAATACTAATCATATTGAAGGAAGTACACTTACAGAAGACCAAACAAGATATATTTATGAAACCAATACTTTGTTAGCAGAGAAAGACTCAATAACAGATTTAGATGATGTTTTAGAAACATCTAATCATTTTAAATTGGTTGATTATATGTTAGACATAGCAGATAAAAAACAACAGAAAAAATGATAAAAGAATTCCATAAAATATTAAAAGAAGGAACATCAGATAGTAGGAAGGAATGGTTTGTTGTAGGAAACTACAAAAAAATTGGCTAATGAAGTGGGAGGATTAAAAACTACAGAGCCCAAAAAATATTGAAAGTGACATGAAAAAATTACTCGAATGGTATGAAAACTTAAAACAAGTAACAATAAATGAAATAATAGAATTTCATGCAAAGTTTGAAAAGATACATCCGTTTCAAGATGGTAATGGTAGAATAGGAAGAATAATTGCTTTCAAAGAATGTTTAAAAAAAATAATATAGTACCATTTATTATTTTAGACAAAGAAAAATTATTTTATTATAGAGGATTAAATCAATATCAAACAAATAAAGAAAAAGGTTATTTAATAGATACATGTTTGAATGCACAAGATCAATATAAAAACATTATAAAATATTTTTTGAAATAGAAAGGAAAGAGAGAAATGTTAGATTTTAGTAAATTAAAAAAAAGAAAATAATTTTGATAAAATAATAAAACCTGAAGAAATATTTATGTCATTGCCTAATAAAGCTGATAAATATCAATATCCAAGAAATGTCCAAGCTGAAATTTGGAGTAAGTGGTTTGAGTCTAGAGATGAAAAAGATACAATAATAAAAATGAATACAGGAAGTGGAAAAACTATAGTTGGATTATTAATATTAGAAAGTAGTAGAAGAGAAAATAAAAAACCTACAGTATATATATTACCGGATAAATATTTGGTGGATCAAGTTGTACAAGAAGCACAAGGACTTGGATTAGATATTACAGTATCTCCAGATGATATAGATTTTATATGTGGTAATAAAATATTAGTTACCAACATATATACATTAGTAAATGGTAAAACAAAGTTTGGAATGAGAGAAAATGAAGAGAATATACCTATTCACACATTATTAATAGATGATGTGCATGCATGTACAAATATCATAGAAGAACAATTTACTATTAAAATATCTAAAACTAATATTCTATATTCAAAAATATATGAGGTTTTTGAAAGTGCTTTAAAAAAACAATATCGAAATAAAATAATAGAATTAAATAATAATCAACCTATTGAATTGTTAGTACCATATTGGGAATGGCATAACAAAAATAGTGAAGTATATGATATCCTATTAAAAGAAAATGATGATCAAAGTATTAAATTTAGTTTACCTTTAATTGCTAGTAATTTTGAACTATGTAATTGCGTAATAACTGATAAGATTATTGAAATATCTCCAAAGAGTATTGACTTAAATGAGATAAGAGGAATATCAGAAGCTAAAAAAAGAATATTTATGAGTGCAACAATAATGAATATATCTTCATTAGCTTGTCAGTTTGGAATACAAAATGTAAAAGTAATAACGCCAAAATTTGCTAATGATATTGGCGAAAGATTTATATTAATGCCAGAATTGTTAAATTCTAAAATAACACAAGAAGAGATAAAAACAGAAATAAAAGCACTTTCTCAAAATCATAATGTATTAGTTATTACGCCATCGAAATTCAGAGCAGATTCTTTTTGGGAGATGTCAGAGATTATTATATGGATACATATAATATATATGATTGTACAAAAAAATTAAAAAGAAGGACATGTTGGGTTAATAATAGCATCAAATAGATATGATGGGATTGATTTGCCTAATTCAGCATGTGAAGTATTGGTAATTGATGGATTACCAAATATGAAAAATGAATTTGATAAAATTGAGCAACAAATGTTGAAAAATAGTAGTAGAATTTTGAACAAAAAAGATTCAGTTAATTGAACAAGGCATGGGAAGAGCTGTAAGATCTAGTACCGATTATTGTGTAATAGTTTTAATGGGGAAAGGCGTTATAACAACATTATTTGCAGAAAATTATATAACAACTATGAATAAAGAAACAACACAAGAGCAAATAAAATTGTCCCAAGATTTAGGAGAACAATTAAGGGGAAAAAGTGCAAAGGAAGTTTTTGAGAGTTCAGAAGTGTGTTTGAAGAGAAACGAAGATTGGAAAAAAAGTTAGTAAAGAAATCTTATTAAATGCAGACTATAATGAAAATATAGCAGATTTTTTAGTAGATAAGGCATTAAATGAAACTTATAAAATAGCTAAATGTGATTATGAAAAAGCAGTAGAATACTTGGATAAATTTATAAAAGATAATAGTAATTTAGACAAAGAAATACAAGGATGGTTAAAATTTCAATTAGCAGAATACTATGACTTTTTAGATAAAGCAAAATCACAAGAGATATTAAAAAGTGCTAACTCCTTAAATAATAGAATATTAAAACCTATTGAAGGTATTCAATACCAAAAAAAATCAAAAAAAGTTACATGAACAAGCACAAAATATATATGATTATTATTTAATGCTAAAAAGATAAATAATAATTCTTTTATTTTAGAAGTAAAAGAATTGTTAAATAATTTATCATTTTCACAAGAAATAGATGCGAACGATTTTGAAGAAGCTTTTTGTACAATAGGTAAATTAATTGGAATAGAATCTGTTAGACCGGAAGCAGAAGGAACAGGAGATCCTGATAATTTATGGTGGATAAGTAGCGAAGAAGCCTTAGTTATAGAATGTAAAAATAGAGTAATGCCAAAAAACGATATTTGTAAATCAGATTGTAAGCAATTAAATCAAAGTTTAGAATGGTTTAAAAAGACTTATCCTAAAATAAATGCAGTAGGAATTTTAATACATCCATCAAACAAATTTGAAAGTGGTTGTATTCCTAAAGAAAATGTGAAAATAATAAATATAGATATGCTAAATAATTTAAAAAATAAAGTAGAATGTTTTATAGAACAATTATTAAGTGATAAAAACTACTTAGATAAGGATAAAATAAAGGAACTTATAATAGTTAATAATTTAAAACAAGAAAAAATAGTTGATACATATACAATCAAATATAAATTATTATAAGCATTATTACAGTTAAATACTGCTTATAAAATTTAAATAGAATAAACTATAAGAAATTGGAATTATGAGAGATTTATTACCCATAATTCCAATTTTTGGCTATATATCTAAACTACCAATCATAAGTTCAATGCCATCACAAAATCCATTCCTATAGTACTTCTCATTCCAATAGCAGATATAATCCATAAAATTTTTATCAAGTCTATCTAATTGACTTTTCACGTATTTTTGATTCTGTTTAGGAACATTCTTTAAAATACTTTCACAAATTTCATCAAAATAAACAAGATGTTTTTTATCTTCTTTAGTAAGTGTGCCTAAAACCATTTCCTCTCTAAAACTTAACCAATCTTTCAAAATATCATCATTTACTTCTCTAAAATTATTCATTAATATTAACTTCCATTTTTATTAATTTTAAAATTCTACACATCAAAACACTAAAAAACTTGCAATAGCAAACTAAAAAATATATTGAAATTTCATATGTTTGATGCCTCAAAAAATTGTGGACAAATTGGGGACAATCATTGCAAAAAAACATATTTTAACGATTTTCATAATCTCATCAATTCACTATAAGCCTATTAAAACCAATAAAAACTCAAGTTAACAAAATTCTTCACAAATTACAATTAAATTCTCATAACCCGAAGGTCGTAAGTTCGAGTCTTACCCCCCAAATTCCAATCTTTAATCACTAGAACCATAACGGTTTTAGTGATTTTTTTATTTTGCCTAAAGGTTGTTATAATCACTAACAAATTGCTTCTTATGTCAATTTGGGGAGAAATTGGGGATGAACTCCTCAAACTGGACCTTTGTAACACTATAAAATTCAACAAAATTCATAGCTGATAAATATGAGAGCAAAAAAAAGATTTAGTAATATTGAATTGTTAATGTGCATTAGTAACTAATAAATTTTCTAGTACATTCCCTGCGTGTTTGTCGTGTGATTTTAAAGGATGTACATAGAAATTATAGGTTGTAGTAATCTGCGCATGACCTAGTCTTGCTGATACAGTTGCTACATCTACTTGCTGAGCTATAAGCAATGTTGCGTTTGTATGGCGTAAACCATGAAATGTAATAACAGGTAAGCCAATTTGCTTGATAAATTTTTCAAACCATTTACTAATAGTTGATGGTGTAATTGGGTTGCCATCTACTTGTACAAATAACCTATCAGAATCATTCCAAAAATCGCCTACAATTGATTTTTTGTTCTTCATACCATAATTTATATTCTTTAAGTAAAGAAACAATAAAATCGGGAATAGCGACTTCACGAACAGAACTTTCTGTTTTAGGACTTTTTTGTAAATATACCTTTATCAGATAAATATTGACTTGATTTGTTTATACTGATAATTCCATTTTTAAATCAATATCAGACCATTCAAGTCCAGCTAGTTCTCCAAGTCTTCACCTATGAATATATCAAGTAAAACTGCGACTTTATATTTGATGTCGTTGCCAGTTAGTCTTTCTAAATTATCTATTAGAATTCTAGTTTGAACTTCATCATAATATTCACGTTTTGGTTTAGGTGCTTTAGGTGGTTGCACTCGATCTGCAGGATTAGTTACAATCATTTGCCAATAAACAGCCTTAGTTAGCATAGCATGTAAAAAAGTCTATGATGTTCCAAAATTGTTTTCTTTAATAATGGCTTTCTAGTTTTCATTCCATTGTTGTTTTTCTTTCTAACTATTTGAGTATCTTCATCAAGCAAGTTATAAAATTGCATAATATCAATAGGTCTTATTTTATTTAACTTGAAATGTCCAAAGTAGGGAAGAATTCTAGATTCCAATATTCCTAAATATCTGTAATAAGTAGATGGTGCAAGTTCCTTTAATCCATAATCTCTTTTCCATATTTCAACAAATTCTTTAAATGTTGGGATATTTCCTTCAACAACAAAACCATTTTCAACTTCTGCTATATATTTTTTGCAAGTTCAGTTCTTGCTTCAGATTTGTTCTTACAATGAATTGTTTTCTGATGTCTTATAGATTTTCCATCTAAATCATAACCTTTGAATACTACTAACCTATAACTGTTCTTTCCACGTTTTTCAATACTACCGGTCAACTTTTTGCCTCCTTTCGTTTTATTTAGGAATAGATTATATTACTATGATTTTATTGTATCATCTTGAAAAAAAGAAAACAAAACCCGACAATGGAAAAAATATATTTTGTAAATAAAAAGTATGGGATAATTTATGGAATGTATTTATAAGTAGTGACTTTTTTGTAAAAATTTGATAAAATAATAAAAATAATGGTTATTGGGAGGTGTAAAAATAGTAATGTATTCAGCAGATGATTCAGAAGGAATTGCAAAAAATAAATTTGAAAGTGAGATTTATGAAAACAATAACACATTAAAACCATTTTTTAGTGATAATGATAAAACACTATGGGATGGACAAATATTTATATATAAAAAGTAATGATAAAAAATTGATAATTGGGATGATAAATTATATGTTCAAATTAAAGGAAGAAATGTTAAATCATTATCTGAAGGAAATAAAACTTTTTCATTCGAAATAAGTAAACTTAAAGCATATCAAAGAGATATAAATGGTACATTGCTTTTGGTATGTTTATATACAGATAATATGGATTATAAATTATATTATAGAAACTTATTACCAGTTGACTTGAATTCTATATTAGAAAATGCAGATGAAACTAAAAATTCAACAAGTTTTGAAATATATCCAATTAATAAAGGAGAAAAGAATGCAATTTTGCATATATGTTTAAATTTTGCTAAAAACTCAAAAAAACAAATAAACACAGAAATAAAAAATATGGAAGATATAAAAAATATTAAGGAAATTAAAGCCCAATATATAGGAAAAGATCAAGATGAATTTTTCAGCGAACTTTTAAATAATAAAATATACACTTATGCTACAGATATAAATGGTAAAACCTTTGCTATTGCAAAAAATGAAAATTCAAAAATATTTATGGGACAAGAAATTGATAAAAATGTATCCATTGATGATAAAGTTTATTATTCAAATTATACATTACAAAGACAGAGTGATGGAGAATCAATTATTATTGGTAATGCTATTACATTAAATTTAGTAAGTCATAAAATTAATTTCAATTTTAATGGAAATATTAATCAAAAAATAAAAAGTTTGGAATTATTTATTGATATGCAGAAAAAACAAAAAATTACTATTAATGGAATTACATTACAATTTAATAAAAAAGATTGTATAAATATAGGAAACTATGAAAAAGAATTAGAAGAATTAAAAATAATAAAAAATATGTTTAATAAATTAGGGATAAGTTTTACGGATAAATTAGAAGAATTAAGCGACACTGATTGGACTAATATTAGAATATTAGTTAATATATTTGAAAGGAATATAAAACCAAAAAAACGTAACATCACAAACAGGACTATGTAAAATGACAATAGGAAAAACAATTATTTTGTTATGGATAGATGTTGAGAAGAATAATTATTATAACTTTTTTGAAGATTTATCTAGAATTGTTCTTATAGCAAGAACAGAAGAAGGAAAACAACCGTCTAAAGAAGATTCAATTAGTCCATATTTATTATTAACAGATAAGAAAATAATGGGAGAAAGTAATAATTTGTTTGAATATGCTAATTGGAATTCAGAAATAGTAAAAAAAATTTCTTTCGAAAAGATTTCTAGATATAAGGAATTAGCAAGATATATCAATGAATTTATTTTGCGTTTGTTGTTAACATATGATAAAAATTTCAAAAAAGATATGTTAAATTTAGCAATGTTTTTATGTGAAAAAAATAATAAATCAAAATTATGAGAATGAAGATGATAAAGATATTTATAAAACTAATTATTTTCAAATAATTAAAAGACAAAGAGAATTCAATGAAGATGAATATTGAATTGTTTAAACTAAAAGAAAATGTTTATAAAAAAGACAATTGTATGCTAAAATGTGGCATAGCAATTTTATTGGAAGATCAAAAGGATTTTGAATTTTATTATAATAAATTAACCGAAGAAGAAAAAAAGCAGATTTTAAAAACTTTCCAATTTATAATCTTAAAAATAATGATAACTAGTAAGAAAATGAGGACTATTTCCTCATTTTCTTACTTTCTATCCAATCATTTAATTCTTTTTACACTTATATTTCCATCTTCTAAAGCTTTTTTCATTACTTTAGATTCTTTTTTTAAATTTTCATATCTTTCAATATGCTTTCCACCATATAAGGAAGCATTTTTTTTTTAGTAGTGTTTGATAAAATGTTCTACATTTTTTTTAGTACAGGTTTTGCCTCTAATTTTTTCTTATACTGTATTTGAGCTGCAATTTCTCTACAAGTTTTATTATCAGAATATATGTTATTACAATATTTTGAATTGTATTGAAAATCTGGAATAAAATACTTACCACAATTTTTACAAACATAAACAACATTATTCAATTTTGTTAATTTACATATAAACAAATAGAGCATAGAAAAGAAGTTATCAGTTTCGTACGCAAATTCAATATTCTTATAATTACAATTTAACCAATCTTTATAATCAAAATTCATGCTAATATTTTTCAAATGTTCTTTTATATTAACATCATTATATTTTTCGTATTCATAAGGTTTCATTTTTACAGGTTCAGTTTTTTCAATATAGCTAAAGAAATCCAAACGATCTTTAGTATTAATCAAATCATATAATGCTTCTTTGTAATAACAAAAATCCTTACTATATGTGTTAAAGAACGTATTTAGCCAATCATTATAATCTTCTTCACCAATTATAAATGGATAATAAGGATTACGTATTCGATAAGGAAAATAAATATAATATAAAGCTTCAAAACAATAATTACTAACAAATTTACAAAAAGTTTCTTTACACGAAAAATTTTGGTTTATAAAATCAAATAGAAAACTTCCAATTGTTTTAGTGGCATAGTCAGTTATTAAAATTGAAGTATATTCTTTGGTATTTTGATCTTTTATTAATTTGTAAAAAAATATTTTTTCTTCTTTTTTTGTACTATCGTCAAATAAAACATTAAATAGATGATACATAAAAATTCCTCCTTTTAAACTTTCTCGACAAAAATATAATTTTTAGAAATTATAGATTGTCGTGTTTTTAATTCATAAGTTAACAACTAAAATAACAATTAGTAATTAGCTAGTTACAAACTGCATATCAAAACTTGAATTAAAACCCTTCAACCATATAGGCGAAATATGTTCCGAAAATGTACTGATTTTTTAGAAAAAAATTTTATTTTCTAACTATATAGGCGAAAAAATGAGTAAAAAGTTAACAAGTTTTGAAAAAATTTAAATTTGGAGGTGATTTTATGAATGAACTACCAAAAGTTGAAAGAACAACTTTAACAATGAAAGAAACAGCAGAGTATTTAAGAATATTATATTGGCTTGTAAATCAACTAGTAAGAAGGAAACAAATACCATGTGCTAGAGTTGGTGGAAGAGTACTATTTAGAGTACAAGCTCTAAATGAATAATTAAGAGAAAAAGAAGAAAAAAAATCAATAAAAAAATAGAAAGGAGTACCATATATGCAATGGATTAAAGTGTTTACAGATATATTTGCAAATCCTAAAATGCAACTATTACTAAAAGAACGTGATGGGGACACGTTATTTAGGATATGGATTCAATTATTAGTAATTGCTGGAATATCTATGCAAGCTGAAAAAATTATGATGTCAGAAAATACACCAATGACAGTAGAAGATCTTGCAACAATTACGCACAAATCAAACAAAAAAAATTCAAAATATATTGGACAAGTTAATCCATTTTGAAATGTTAATTTGTGAGGACAATATATACAAAATCAAAAATTGGAATAAGTACCAAAGTGCTGATAAATATGAACTTATTAAGGAACAGAATAGAGAAAGACAAAAAAGGTTTAGAGAAAATCAAAAGAATGAAAATAACGTTAATGTAACGTTAGGTAACGGAACAGAGGAGAATAAAAAAAGAAAACAATAAATTAGAAGAAAGTAAAAAAGATTTTTCAAAAAAGAAAGGTTACTTAAACTATGACCAAAGGGATTATTCAAATTTTGATTTGGATAGTTTGTATGCTAATTTAAGAAAGTGAGGTAAATATGAAACAATATTATGATAAAAATAATGATAAATGGACAGTTAAAAGGGTAGACAGTAAAAGTAATATAAAAAAGAAAATATAAACTAATAATTGAGGAAGAATACATATGTGAAAGCGATTCACCACATGATATTGAAAAAATTATAAATAGCTATTGTAATTATACTTAAAAATAAAATGAGGGAGTCTTGCCTTTATAAAAATTTCATCTTGGGAATTCATAAGCAAGATTCCCATTTGTATATACAAAGGTATTGATCTAGTGGTAAAACCACATAAGTTTGAAAGGAGTAAAAATTGAAAAAGAATAATATGATAACAATTAGAGTTACAAAACAGGAAAAAAGAAAAATTAATAAAAAATAGTCAAAAAAGCAGAGATGACATTCTCAGAATATTTAATTGAACAGGGATTAGAGAGGGATATTATTATAATTGAAGATGTTAGGAATTTTGTTCACGAATTAAGAAAAATAGGAAATAACATTAATCAATTAACACACTTAGCAAATAGTGGAATGATAAAGGTAGTTTATTTAGATGGATTTAAAGAAGATTTAAAAAAGATATGGATTGCTTTAAATTCTATAATTTGACATTTTTATACATAATTTGTGGAATAAAAATTAATTTTATGATATTATTTATAAAAAGGAGGTACAAAGAATGGGAGATAACACTTCAGGATTTGAAAATGAAGATGAATTAATAGAATATTTAAATAGCAAAAAAGATAAAAGACTTAAATAGTAATATGAAAGATTTTATTTTTTATATTTGGAAATATAGATGAAGAAAATATTATACAGGCTACATCAGGAAAAAAGTGGACAAAAGCCTGATATGATAATAACTATAAATAACGTAATAAAGAGAATAAGTATAAAAAAAGGGACAGGAAATTCAGTTCATCAAGAGAAAGTAGATGTATTTGTTGAGTTTTTGTAATCAATAAATATTTCGAACGAAACTATAAATAAGCTACTTAAATTTCATTGGGGAGATGGAACAAGTGATGGTACAGGTAGTCAAAGAATATCTAGTTCAGACTATAAGCAACAGTTCCCGGAAGAAATAGAAATGATAAATAAAGAATTTAATAAAGAAAAAAATATAAAAGAATTTATATATAGATTTATTATGCAAGGAAAATCTGATGATTATGATATCGTAGATGCTTTATATTATGGAAATGTTAATGAAGGACATTGGGCTTCTAAAGATGAAATAATAGAGTATGTTGTTAATAATACATTTAATTTAAATTCTATTCATTTTGGACCTTTGACATATCAAATATGGAATAGATGTTTAAATTTTAATCCTAATACAGAGAATAGAAGACGAGTTATGCAAGTTAAATGGGGATCGCTACTAAATGATTTATTAATTATAGAAAGGAATAGAAAAAATGAATAGAGGTACTTTTTCTGGAGATATTGCAGAAATTGAATTCGTTAAATTATTTAATACTGAAAAGAAAAGTAATAGATTTAAAGAATACATAGATCAATTTAATAGTTATAATGTAAATAATATTTATATGGTTCGTGTAACTACAAAGCAATATTCAAAATTATCTAATCAAAATGTAATGACAAGAGCTGATACATATTTAATAAAATCTGAAGATTCAAAATTAAAAACTATTTTATTGGAAAATGAAAATTACTTAGATGAAGAAATTTTAAACGATAATAATATTAAATATACACCAATAGATTTTAGTGGAGTCTCTGTGAAAATGTCTGATTCTAGCAGATTTCAAATTTTAAAACTAACTCCAGACAGTTTTTATAAGCTTTTTAAAGAGTATGAATTAGGAGCATCTGCAAGTATCTATTGTCAAAAGGAGGAAGAATTATCAAAAAATGATATGGTATGTGCTGGATGGCATACTTCAAAACAAGAAATAATTAATAAATATTGCAAAGATATGCCTTCCTTGAATTGTTTGTTAAATAAAGATTTAAGTAAGTTTGATGAAATTATGATATATAAAGAATTAAAATGGTTTGCAAATAATAGAATAGCTGAGATTATAGATAATGATAAATATTTACAGGAAATAATTTTTAATGGATATCATATTTACGAAGAACCATATTCTGCAAGTTATTTTTATAAAGGAGATGCTATAAAAAAATTAAATTATATCCCATTTTGGGTAACTACAGGGTCAGGAAGAAGCAAAGGAAATTTTACAATTGTTTTAAAACCAAAAAATGAAACTATTAAATAGTTTCATTTTTTAATATATTTACTAGAGATTTTGAGATTTGTTCTAAAACAGGAACAACAACGCTGTTTCCAATTTGTTTATATGCTTGAGAACCGTTGCCTATTTTATAATCTTCTGGATATCCCATTAGTTTTAAACATTCTTTTTCTGTTAGTTTTCTATTTAATTCAACAACGACAGGAACATTATTTCCACCTGTACCCATTTTTGCTGTTAAACAAGGAGAAATACCATCTGTCTTGAATTGACAACGTGAAGGTCTAATTTCATAAGCAAGTGTATATTTAGATTTTTTTTTTTCTTTCACTTTATCAATATGTTTTTGAATATTATTTTCACAAATATCACTTATTTTATATTCTTTGTAAATATTATTTACATCAATAATATCATCATAAGAAAAGAAGTTCGTTTGCTCTGTAGGAAAAAATCATATCTGGATTCAATTTAATGTTAAGATCTTTTCTAATTCCTACACAATACCATCTTTCCCTGTTTTGAGGAATACCAACGTCTTTAGCATTTATTATCTTATTAACATATGTATAATCTAAATCATCTAAAATATCTAAAATTGTTTTTAAAGTTTTTCCACCATCGTGATTTGTTATGCCTTTTACATTTTCTAAGATAAAAGCTTTTTGGCTTTTTTTTTTTTCAAAATTCTAGCAACTTCAAAAAACATTGTTCCTCTTGAATCTTCAAAACCTAACCTTTTTCCTGCAATTGAAAAAAAGATTGACAAGGAAAACCACCACATAAAATATCAAAATCAGGGATGTCTTTACTATCAATTTTTTGTTATATCTCCACTAGGGTAGTCTCCAAAATTATTTTCATATACTTGAGCTACTGCTTTATCGATATCAGAACTAAAAACACAATTACAATTTTGCTTTTCAAGAGCAATTCTAAATCCACCTAGTCCACAAAACAAATCGATGAATTTAAAATTATTCTTCATTTATATAATCCAATAAATTATTTATGATTTCTGAAATTACAGGTGGACTAACTGCATTTCCAGATTGTTTATATAATTGTGTATCGCTCATTCCATTTTTTTGTACATTATCAGTAAATTCTTTACTAAATCCTTGTACTCTTAAAGTTTCTAATGGAGTAAGTTTTCGTATCTGATATTCATTATTATCTTTGAAAATAATTTTTGGACTATCTGATCTAGCTAATAATGTTGGAGATATTCCATAAATAGAATAAACTCTTCTTTGTCTATCTAAATCGTTATGTACATCTCTAGGAAGAGTGAATTCTTTTAAAATTTTCTTTTGAGGTTCTTGTAAATTTTGATTGTAATCATATATGTATTCTTTGACTTTTGAACTGGTCAAATAATACTTTTTATCTACATTTTTCTCTAGAATATCTTTTTATACATTTTGTACTATTATTCATTTTTATGCCATTGAAAAAAATTCATAGTTTTCAAATGATTTTCATTTGCCCATTTTTTTTATAGTTGATACTTTATTGTTTCTTATATCATTTTCAAATTCCTCTGTTTTACCATTTAATATACCTAGAATATATGTTCTTTCTCTACTTTGAGGAACTCCTGCTTCATTTGAATTTATTATTGTAAAATCAAACGTATAACTACAATCTGATATGTTTTTTAATATTGTTTTTATTGTATTTCCATCGTCATGACTTATTAAATTTTTAACGTTTTCAAGTAATATATATTTAGGTTGTTTTTCTTTAATTATTCTTATAACGTCAAAAAATAATGTACCACGTATATCGTTAAATCCTTTTTGCTTTCCTGCAACCGAAAAAGATTGACAAGGAAAACCACCACATAATAAATCATGGTCAGGAATCGTTTTTTCATCAACTTGTTTTATATCTCCAACCATATTAGTGATAGGAAAGTTATAACTAAATGTTTGTGTTGCGTATTTATCTATTTCTGATGCAAAAAACTAAATCATACTGCATTTTTGAAGCTTTAAATCCTTGCTCAAAACCACCAATTCCAGAGAATAGAGAAGCTACTTTTATTTTGTTTTGCATTATATCTCACCTTTCTTATTTTATACCTTTCAATATATATATTAACACATATAATAAAAAAAAAATCCGCTATTTTTTCAAAAAAAAAAAATTAAAAAATTTTAAAATTTATTTTGTTATTTGTATGTAATATATTTTATAAAAATAATATATCACAACAAGAACAAATGTTCAATAGCTTTACAGAAAAATTAAAAAATAAATTGAAACTAACTGAATATTGTTATAGATTAAAGAACAGCAGATTTATATTTTTTATATAAGTAAAGAAACGTAAAATGTTATAATATTATCATTAATAAATTAATTAGAAGTATTTTTTGATAATAAAAGACAAGTTTCGACAAATTATGCAGAATTATTATGATAATATAAATAAGGGGAATTTATATGGAGATAAATATTAAAAATTGTAATAATATAAAAAAGAGGCAAGTATTAGTGTAGAAAAAGAATTCATTAAATATTAAATATGGAATGAATGGAACAGGAAAATCAACCATAGCAAAAGCTATAGAAAGCAGAGAAAATTTAGCAGAATTAAAAACTTTTGGAAGTGAATTAGAACCAGAAATAACTATAAGTGAAAGTATAAGTAAAGTTGAGGTTTTTAATAATGACTTTATTAATAGAATAATTTTTAATGGAAGTCAAGTAATAGAAAATGGTTTTGAAGTTTTTGTAAAAACAGATGAATATGACAAAAAAAAGGAAGGAAATAACTGATATTTTAAGTAAGTTAAATAGAGAAACATTTAAAGATGAAATTATAAATAATCTTAGAACTAGTTTTTCGAATATATCAGCCAAAATACAACTTAATGCAGATCAGTCAATAAAAAGAAATCCAGCATATAAAAAGTGTTTTAAAGAAAGAAAATATGTTTGAAGTTCCTGAAAAACTAGAAAAATATAGTGATTTTATAAAAGATATAAATAAAAATATTAATTGGGTAGATTGGAAAAATAAAGGATTCGAATTTGATGAAAAAAATAAATGTCCGTTTTGTGCAGAGGAGTTTTCTCAAAGTTATACAGAGGAAAAAGAGAGTTTTCTAGAAAATTATACTAAAGCAAGTATGAAAAATTTAAGTGATATACTAGACTTAATAGAAGGAATAAAAAATTATTTAGATTTAGATCAATATAATAAATTAATTTCTTGCATAAAAAGAAAATAAGAATGAAGATGATATTGATTTTATATATCAAAAATTTATGTTAGAAATATCATATTTAAGTGATAAGTTTAATAAAATATATGAATTTGATTCATATAATATAAAAAATAGTGAAATTGGAAATTTAATGGACAGGGTTAAAGATTTAATAATAAATAAAAATGAATTAGAATATTTTAAGAATGAAAATGTTCTAAGCGTAATTGATAATATTACGAATAAGATAAATGAGATAATTGATAAAATAACGGAATTACAAGCTAAAACTGCAACATTAAATACATTTATAAAGAAATCAATAGATGATTCAAAAGAAGACATAAACAAATTTTTAGAAACAGCGGGATTTAATTATAAATTTGATTTCAATATGTCATCAGAAGAATCATCAAAAACTATTTTATTGTATAAAGGCAATGAAGATATAAATGTAGATGATATTGAAAAGCATTTAAGCTGGGGAGAAAAAACGCATTTGCCTTGGTATTATTTATGTATTATGCTATTAGTAAAAAGGCAAATTTAATTATTTTAGATGATCCAATTTCATCCTTTGATAGTAACAAAAAAAGTACGCAATAATAAATAGACTATTTGAAAACAGAAATGATAAAAAAGTTTTTTTGGAAAAACAGTTATAATGTTAACGCATGATTTTGAACCAATAATTGATTTTATTATAAATAATAAACCTAATTCTGGACATGCAATTGCAAAATATATAAAGAATTCTAGCAATATTGTAAGTGAGCAGGAAATTACAAAAGATAATGATATAATTTCAATAATTAAACTATCATATATGTATGCTACCGATTCTTATATTAATATGATTTCAAGAATAAACTTTTTAAGAAAATATATTGAACATACAAGAGTAGATGATTCAGAGCAGAAGCAACTAATTTATGATATGTTATCTTCATTAGTTCATGCTAAAGTATATCCAGACAAACAAATTAAGAGAGATGAATATATTGATTTTTCAGAAGATGAGTTTGAAACAACCCAAAATCAAATAAAAAATATATTGATGAGTTCAATTATACAGAAATATTAAATAACTATTATAATAAAGAATATATTTTAAAAGCATTTTTTAAAGAAAAAAAATAATTATATTAAAAAGTCAGCTTTTTAGAATTTATTTAGAAGTTTCTGAAGAAAGACATAGTTTAGATAATAATTTATTAAAGTTTATTGATGAAATATACCATATAGAAAATGATTATGTATTTACTATAGATTTAATAAAGTTTGACACAATACCAGATTATATAATGGATAAAATAAATGAATATGATAGAAAAAAAGCCCAATAGGGCTTTTTCTATATTAACTACAAATTTAAAATATGTATATTAAAATTCTTAAAAAATGCAAATCAAATTCCTTAAAAAATGTATATTAAGATATAATTAATGTTCTAAACATCCTAGAATTAGCTGGATTCCATCTACAAATCCATTTCTATAATACTTCTCATTATAATAACAAATATAGTCCAAAAAATTTCTATCAAGTAATTCAAGTTGTTTCTTAACATACTTTTGATTTTGTTTAGGAACGTTTTTTAATATACGTTCACTAATTTCATCAAATTGAATATAATGTTTTTTATCTTCTTCAGTTAAGTAGCAAAATTTACTTTCTTCTCTAAATTGAAACCATTCTTTCATTAAATCATCATTTACTTCTCTTAAATTATTCTCCATAAAACAAAGCTCCAAATTATAAAATAATCAACCAAATACTTCCAAAAATCCTTAACGAAAAATTGGGGAGAAATTGGGGATCAATTTCTCAAAAAGGGTACAATTTTAACCAAATTAATCACTAAATAAAAATCTTTAAAAGTGTTGATAACACTAACATTAAATGCAATTCAATATTAAACAGTAAAAACAAATTTTCGTCCTCATAACCCGAAGGCCTACATTCTTAAATTCTATTCAAACAAATAACAAATCAAGCTTAATCAACAAACAAATCAGTTCAAAAAACTATTCCCAATTATCACCAAAAGTGTTATAATAAAAAGAAAAAAATAGGAGAAAAACTATGAACCAAAAAACAAGTAATGAAATAACAATAAAAATAAAATGTCAATTGAGCGAATTCTATAAAATAATAGAAGAAAAAGGATTCAAAAAAAAATAAGACAATTCTCAATGGACGACACATATTTCATACCAAAAGAAATAGAACTAGACAAACTAAGTACAAGAAACATTTTATCGAAAGCAGTATTAGTAAGAGATATTATAGGAAAAACTTCAAATAAAAGAACAAAACTAATAACATATAAAATAAAAAACATTGATGAAAAGGGAAATATATTAAATCAAGAATCCATTAACTGTAACATTTTAGATATAGGAGACGCAAAAAAGTTATTAAAAGCAATAGGATATGAAGAAATTATGAATATAAAAGAAGAGGATATAATATATGAAAAAGACGGATTTGAATTAGCAATTAAAAATATAAATAATGGTGACAAGTTAATAGAAATAGAGGAAACAGAGGAGCTAAATACTATAGAAAAATTAATTCAAAAAGTAAATGAAATAGGAATACCAATTTATACAGATAACTATTTCGTAAAAAAAAAGCAGAAATAGAACTAGATAAAATATTAAATAAAAAACCAAAAATGAAAAAGAACATAAAAAAATATTAACAAAGAATTTCAGGAATACAAGAGAGCGCGTGAATCTTAGTCAAATTAATTCCAAACCCCAATAGCAAGAAATGATCAAAATAACATGGTAAAACAAATAGTAAAAAAGACATACTATTCCTATCACAAAAAGCAGAAAAAGCAACAGAAAAAAGACAAATATATAGCTTATGAATTACTAGAAACATTAAACGCAAATAAAGACAAATGTGTTGGATTAGCTGCAAACATGATAGGATATAACAAATCAATAATTTGCATATCAAGCGGATTATATGATTTTATAATGATAAATCCAAGTATAACAAATAAAAAAGAAGAATATCAAACAGAAGAAGGATGTCTATCATTAATCGGAGAAAGAAAATGCAAAAGATATAAAGAAATTGAAGTAGATTATTTGGACATGAATTTTAATAAAAAACATGAAAAATATAATGGATTTATTGCAGAAATAATCCAACATGAAATAGATCATACAAATGGAATAATAATATAAAAAAATAAATTGGCTAACAACAATACGATAAATACAAAAAAATATACACAAAAAAAGCATAAAAATTAAATAAACAAAGCAATGATTGACTACTATACATAAATAGTATAAGATAAAAATGCAATTAAATTAAAATAAAAAAATCAAAAGAAAATCAAAAGAGATACTTTTAGACAAAACTAAAGGTATCTTTTTGATTTTTAAAGAAGAAAATAGTTTGAAATAAAATCTTTCTTTATAATGTGTGGCTTTTAGATAAGCAAGAAAGGACTGGAAAATAAAATGGATGGAAAATCATATGTATTAGAAAACATTATTCAAAACTATAGGATAAAAGATGAAGAAAAAGTAACATCTGAAACAATATATCAAATACTAGAAAACACAAGAATAACTATACAAGAACTAAAAAATGTTTAGGAATCCCAAAAAATACATATGTTAAATTAAGAAAAGGCGAAAAAAATGTTATTTTATATGTAGACTTTGTACAAACATAAATAATAATAGAATTAGATATAAGCCAGAAGAACGAAAAATATTAAAACAGTATATAAAGAATGAATATTTAATTACAGAAGACATAAAAAGAAATGAGAAAATATATAACAGACGATATTAGATTAATGAAAATACTTGATATAAGTGCAGAAAAATATATAAAGATATTGAATGGAAAAATAAAAAGAATAAAAAATAAGATTTTTGATTATCAAGATAAAATAAATATAAGAAATGATATAATAAAAGATACAAAAATGACAATATTATAACTCTTAAAGAAGTAAAAAAGCAAAAGAAGATAAAGGATATACAGACTATCAAATAAAAGAATCATTAGGTCTTAAACAAAAACAATATAGAGAATTAATAAAAGGAAAAGAGATAAAACTTAAAAAAAATTTCACCCAAAGATAAAGTAAAAGCAGATTTATTGAAAATAGATATAGAAAATTTAAGCAAATTCGGAGATAGAGATTATTCAACAGAAGAAATAATGAATATTTGTAAAGAATATAATATAGGAATAAATACATTTATAAAAGAAATAATTGGAAACAAGAAAAATCCAGAATTAACTCGAAAAGTATTTAATATTTCAGATGGAAAAATATATCTAGGAAAACAAAAGCAAATAAGTAACGAATTAATTGAAAAAATATATTTAACAAAAGATAAAACAATTGAAAAATTGGCTATTGGGATAGCTCAAATGTACGGAAGATTAAACAATTTTGAAGACTTAAAACAAGAAGTATACTTAAAATTAATAGAGAATGGTGGAAAAATTGAAACCAATTTATCTTATGATCAAAATTTAGTAATAAATGTCCTTATGAAAGGCATAAAATATGCAATGTTTAATTATTTGTCAAAAAATAAATTTGAAATAAGTCTTATTCAGCAAACAGCAGATGGTTATTTTGATTTACTAGATGTAATTGAAGATAATACATATAATCCACAAGACGTATTTGAAAATAGTAATACAGATACATTATTAAGTAGCGAAGATATAACAGATCAACATAGAGAATTTTATGAAGTGTTAAAAAGATATTCAGATATATTGATAGATAACAGAGAAAAAGGATTAGAAAAAATAGCTCAAATATTTGATATTAGTGTGGAGATGGTAATGCAGAAGATGATAGAATTACAAACAATTGCAATTAATAGTAAATTAGTAAAATTTGATTCTAAAGGACAAGTATTATTAAATGAAGTAATTTAATAATTTTTGCTTGAAAATATAATACATTTGAGATATAATAAAAACGATAAAAAATGAAGAAAGGAGTGTATGTTGTATTTAAGTATTAAATATCTCATACAATGATATCATGAAAACAACAGTATATTTAATAAGACACTCAGTAAGAATCAACACAAAAGACGTAATAGAAAGTTGGAAAACAAGTCAAGACAAAGTATTAAGAAGTGAAAAAATAATATTAAGTGTAACAGGAGAAAGAAAGAGCAGAAAAACTAAGCAACGAAAGAGAACTACAAAACATAGATGTAGTATACGCAAGCAACTGTGTAAGAACGTTGCAAACAGCAAAATATCTATTAGAAAAACAACACCTAAAAGCAAATATAGATGAAAGATTTGATGAAAGAGTAGGAAAACCAAATGACAAAGAATATCCAGACTGGTACACAAGACAATTCCAAGACGAAAACTTCAAAACAGAAGGTGGAGAAAGTCAAAAAGATGTAAGAGAAAGAGTAAATGAAGCATTCCAAGAAGTTGTTAGTCAAAATAAAGGAAAAACAATAGCAATATTCGCACATGATTATGCAATAATGTATTTCTTATTAAAATGGTGTAAATTAGAAAAAGTAACACCAAATAGAGAACTAAAATTAAGCTTTAAAGGCAAAGTAGTATTTGATAAAAGAATAAATTCACCAGAAGTATTTAAATTAACTTTAAATGACGGAAATGAAATAGAAGAAATTGAAAATATTCCATTTGATGATTTAGAGTTTGATGATTTTAATAAATAATAAAAGCAAAATAGACATAATATCCAGTAAGTTAATTACAATATTAGATCTATTTTTGTTACTAAAATTTGCAATATTTTATTTTACAAAGACAAAAAGAATGTTATAATTAATAAAAAAATTTAATTAAGAAATAATATGAATGTTTTGGTAGAGACTTTAACCAAAAAATGTATTATACAAGGAGGAAAATATGTGTACAGCAGCAACATATAAAACAAAAGATTTTTACTTTGGTAGGACATTAGATTATGAATTTTCTTATAAAGAAGAGGTAACAATAACACCAAGAAATTATCAATTTAATTTTAGAAATAAAGAATCAATAACAAATCATTATGCAATAATAGGAATGGCTTATGTAGCCGATAAATATCCATTATATTATGATGCAATAAATGAAAAAGGATTAGGAATAGCAGGATTAAATTTTGTTGGTAATGCTCATTATAATGAACCACAACAAGAAAAAGAATAATATTGCACAATTTGAATTTATTCCATGGATTTTAAGCCAATGTGCTACAACAAAAGAAGCAAGAAGATTAATTGAAAAAATCAATTTACTAAATGTTCCATTTAGTGCTCAATTACCATTAGCACAATTGCATTGGATAATTTCAGATGCAGAAGAATCAATAACAGTAGAAGTCGGTAAAAGATGGAATTAAAATTTATGATAATCCAGTCGGTGTGCTTACTAATAATCCACCGTTTGATAAGCAAATGTTTGCACTAAATAATTATATGAATTTATCTAACAAATCTCCAAAGAATTACTTTTGCACAAAATCTAGAATTACAACAGTATAGTAGAGGAATGGGAGCGATTGGACTTCCAGGAGATTTATCTTCGCAATCTAGGTTTGTTAGAACAGCATTTGTTAAGATGAATTCTGTTTCTGGTGAAGATGAGAAAGAAAGTGTTAGTCAGTTTTTTCATATTATGAATTCCGTTGACCAGCAAAGAGGATGTTGCGAATTGGATGACGGAAAAATACGAAATAACAATTTATACTTCATGTTGCAATGCAACAAAAGGAATATATTATTATACCACATATGACAATCATCAATCTTATTAGATATCCATTAATAAAAGGTGAGCATATTAATTATCAAAATTAATAATAAATATCCACAAATAGTGTAAATTTTGTGGATATTTGTGATATAAAAATAAATGAAGAAAGGAGTGGATGGTCTATTTAAGTTATTAAATATATCATACAAGAAAAAAAATGGATTTAACTATTGATGTTGAAGATTATAAATTAAATGTGAGGGCTACAGTAATAATTGAACATAATGGAAAGATTTTAGTAAATAGAAACGTAAATTCTAACCATTATGCTTTAATGGGAGGAAGAGTTAAAATTGGAGAGGACTCAGAAACTACAGTAAAAAGAGAAGTTATGGAAGAATTAGGCAAAAAAATAGAGGTTATTGGATATGTTACAACAATAGAGAATTTTTTTTGAAATGAAAGGTTCTAAATATCATGAAATATTATTCGTACATAAAGCAGAATTTGTTGATGAGGAAGATAAAAAAATAGAGTATACTTTAAAAAATATTGAAGGAGAGGATTGTCTTAAATATGAATGGTTAGACATTTCTAAAATCGATGAATATCCATTGCTTCCAACATCAATAAAAAGTGTATTAAAAGAAAATAAATTTCCTGTTCACAAAATTAATAAAGACTTTTTATAAAACTAAACTATGATGAAAGAAATGAGGAGAATTATGGCAGAATTTTGGGATATATATGATGAAAATCGAAATAAAACAGGTAAGTTAGCAGAAAGAGATGGATACGAATTTAAAGATGGAGAATATCATATTGTCGTAACTGGAATAATTTTCAATTCAAAATACGAAATATTGATAAGTAAAAGAGCTTCTTGGAAGAAATATGGAGGACTATGGGAATGTAATGGTGGTTCAATATTAGCAGGAGAAACAAGCTTGGAAGGAATTTTAAGAGAATTAAAAGAAGAACTAGGTATATCATTTACGGAAAAAGATGCAATTTTTTTTGAAAGAAGTTAAAAGAGATAAAAAAGTACCAGACTTTAAAGATTTATGGATATTTCAAAAAAATATTTCAATTAATGAGATTACATTTCCTGATGGAGAAGCAACTGAAGCTAAATGGGTTACAATTAAACAATTTATAAATATGTATAATAATAAAGAAATTGTTCCAACAATTGATTTTGGAGAAGAAGAATACAAATTAGCTGTTGAAATTCTAAAAAAGAAAAAAATTAGAAAGATATTATGATAATACAGAAGCAGATACTCCAAAGAAAAATGTAAAGTACTTTGTAGATAATATAAGTACAACTAGTGGGAAAGCAATTGATATCGGATGTGGATCTGGTAATGATTCTGTTTATTTAATAAAAAATGGATGGAGTGTTGTTTCAATTGATAAAGAAAATGTAGGAGAAAAAGAATTTCAAAAAGGCTAGATGCTGAAGAACAAAAAAGATTTAAGTTTCAACAACAAAATTTTAATGATATGAAATTGGAAAAAGTAGATCTAATTGTTGCTAATTATAGTTTGCCGTTTATAATGAAAAAATAAATGATGTGTGGAGAAATATTGTAAATAGCATAAGAACAAATGGTTATTTTGTTGGAAACTTTTTGGAATAAAAGATTCTTGGAATAAAGCTGAATCTAATATGACATTTTTTACAAAAGAGCAGGTACAAAATTTATTTGAAAAATTTGATATTATAAAATTTAATGAAGTAGAAAAAGAAGGTATAACAGGTCTTGGAAATATGAAGTATTGGCATATTTTTAATGTTATTGCAAAGAAAAAATAATTAAAAAGCACTATATAGCAAAATGTAGTGCTTTTTATAAATTTAAAACCCAATAATCTCATTATAACAGCTAATAGCAAAATTATCAGTCATACCAGAAATATAATAAATAATAGCCTTATAAAAAATCCGTGGAAACAGACATATCAAAGATAACTTTATTTTTTAAATTAGAATTAGACCTATCAGTCAAGTTCCAATACTTCTTAATCCAATCAACAAAACTAGAAATAAGAACAGGATAGAAAACCTTAATAGAATTCAATTTTTCCAAAGTATTTTCATTATCATAACATTCAGCCAAAACATTAAAAAATTTGATTAATAACAAGCCTAAAATAATCAAAAGGATATTGAAGATGTTTATTAAAATAAATATGTTCATAATTAAATTTTTTAATATCATTTAACAATTTCAAATTTTCATCAGAAAAACGAAGACCATTTTCAGGTGAAGAATTTGAACAAATATCATAAATTAAAGTATTAATAATATTAGAATTATTAATCTTTTGAGCTCTATCATATTTTAATAAATCATAAAGTTCATCCAAATGATTATCAATAATATGTAAATATATTGCATCTTCGATATCACGAATTATATAAGAAATTTTGTCAGAAATTTTTACAACACAACCTTCCCAAGTATAAGGGCTATATTGATTAGATAAGTATAAGTGCCTAAATCAATATAATCATTTCGAGGTTTTATACAATTTTCATCAATTTCACCACAATGCGAAATAATACCATCTCTAACAGCATAGGTTAAATTCATGTTTTCAAAATTAGAATTACAATCTTCTAATAATTCAATATTATCAACAATGTTAACACCATTTTTTTCATGCCAAAAAGAATCTCCGATATATTTTTTTTGATATTTCAGATAAAATTCTTTCACCTTGGTGACCAAATGGTGCATGGCCTAAATCATGTCCAATAGAAATGGCTTTAGTTAATTCTGTATTTAAACCTAATGTATTAGAGATAGTGTAGCTAATAGAATCAACATGGCTAACATGTTCCATTCTTGTACAGATATGATCACTTGTAGGTGAAAAAAATACTTGTGTTTTATGTTTCATTCTTTTATAAGCATTTGAATGTAAAATTCTATTGTAATCACGTTCAAAATCACTTCTTAAATCATTCTCTCTCTTATAGATTTCTTTTTTCTCTATGTATTAAATTGTTCCATTTTGGATTATTAATATCAGCTTTTTCATTTATAAATTTTTTCATAAAATCAATCCTTTCAAAATGATGTAGTAAAATTATACAATAAAATTAATAAAAAATCTAGATAATAGATTGAGTTAGAAGTATAAAATATTTACAATGTGAAGAATAAAAAGTAAAATAGTATCAAATTTATAAAATAAGTAAAAACAAAAAGCATATTCAAAAAAATATATCGTCGAATATAGTATTTTACAAGAAATTATGATATTATTTATGTTTATAAAAGGAATAAATCCTAAAACAAAATTAAAGAAAAAGGAATGTGGAATTATGGAAGCAAAACCTATGAAAATTTTGATTATAGAAGATGATATTAATGATTGTAATAATTTTATTAATTGTGTAAAAAATAGAAATGATGTAGAAATTGTTGCAATAACAGATTCAGACATAGATGGATTAAGATATGCTAAAACATTAAGGCCAGAAGGAATTGTTTTGGATTTAGAGCTGAATAATAGTTCATCTGGCAATGTAGATTCTTTGGATTTTGTTACAAATTTACAAGCTCTAAATTTAGAATATATGCCAATAGTAATAGTTACAACACATGTTAATTCGAAAAAGAACATATGATATTTTACATAGAGAAGGTGTTGATTTTATATTGTATAAAGATCATCCAAATTATTCTGCAAATTTAGTATTGAATCATTTTATAAGTATGAGACAAGCAGAGAATGTTCAAAGTACGCAAAAGAATGTAGAAGAGGTATTAAAAGATAGGAAAAGTAAGATTTCAAGTTGTATAAATAAAGAATTAGAATTAGTTGGAATAACTTCAAAATTAAAAGGAAAACAATATATTCATGATGCAATTTTATATTTGATTGAAAATGATAATGATAATTCTAATCTTATAGCATATTTATCAAAAATACATAAAAAATCTGCAACAACAATTACAAATGGAATACAAAATGCAATCTTTCATGCATGGAGAATTACTCCTGTTGAAGATTTAACTAAACATTATACTGCAAGAGTTAATTATGAAACTGGAGTACCAACTCCAATGGAGTTTATATATTATTATAAAGATAAAATAAAAATGATGATTTAATAAAAGGACTGATTAAAAATCTGTCCTTTTATTTTTTTGTTTAAATTGGTAAAAAAATAGTATTGAATAATTTTTTATAGGAAAAAAATTGTGGCTAGAAAATTCAAAGAACGAAAATTATATATTAAAAAAAAATTAATAGAATATGTTAAAAATAACAAAAAATTACAAAAGTCAAACTAAAAAAATTTAAAAAATACAAAATTAATAGATGTTTTTCTATCACTAAAAATCGCTTGATTTAAGGCTTATGGTGATATTTTTATTATAGCAAAACAATATGGACCGAGCACAAAAAAGATAAAAAGGTGGTGGAAAAACTATGGACTGGTGGGACGAATTAATGGAATGGATTAGAAAATGGTGGGTATAAAATTCACTAGATTTAATAAAGATAGGCGATATAAGGTAAATCCTAATATTGCTTATCTTTTTTATTTTGAGTTATAATTGATGCTAAGGAGATTGGCATATGAATGATTTTTTTTAATGTTACTAATAATATAGATATAGTTATAAAATGTATTATAATTATTTTTACACAAATAACATGTTATAAGATTATAAATGATAATAAATATATAACGATTTCTAAGTGTGTTGGCTATGCTACATCAATTATTTTGTCAATTTTGATGAAATTTATAGAGTATAAAACAGATTTATTTTGTAGTACTATTGTTTTGGTTTTCTTGATGAGTTTTATTTTTTTGTTTATATCAAAGAAAAAGATTGGATATAGTTTAATTTTAACTATAATAAGTTTAGCAATAAACTATGTGATATATTTTATTTCATTAATTATAGCATTTTTAATAACAAATGGAATTGGAAATAAGAAAAATGATAGTGTTAATGTATTAATAATTGTTATATGTAATATGATAATATTGATGTTAGGATTTAAAAATAAGAAGATAAAATATGGTATAATTTCATTGCAAAACAATTTAAACAATGAATATATCGAATTATTAATATTAACAATAAGTGTAGGAATATTATTTATAGGCATAATATTCTCAAACAAAATAATAGTATCAATAAATAACTATTTTTGTATATTTATTATATTAGGAATACTAATGTTAATAACAATTCAAAAATCACTTCAATTATATTATAAGCAACAAATGTTAATAAAAGACTTAAAAGAAACCAAAGAAGAATTAGAAAAGAAAAATAAAGAAATTCAGAAATTAGAAAATGAGAATATAGAAATCAGTAAAAAAAGACATACAATAGTTCATAAGCAGAAATCATTAGAACGTAAATTAGAAGAGATAATAATGAAATCAGAAATAAGTACAGAAGAAGCAGAAAAAGTAAAAGTAAGATTAGAAAAGTTAAATAGTGAAATATATAATAAGAAAGAGGTAATCGAATTAGACAAAACTGGAATAGAAAACATAGATGATATGTTAAAATATATGCAAATAGAATGTATAAAAAATAAGATAGATTTTACATTAAAAATTACAGGAAATATATATTATATGATTAACAATCTTATAAATAAAGAAGATTTAGAAACTCTTTTAGCAGATCATATAAAAGATGCAATAATTGCAATTAATCATACAGAAAATATAAATAAAAGTATATTAGTAAGATTAGGTGATATTGACGGAAATTATGGATTATATATTTATGATTCAGGAGTTGAATTCCCAAAAGAAGTATTAGAAAATTTAGGAAAAAAAGCCATGTACTACATATAAAAATGAAGGTGGTACAGGAATGGGATTCATGAATACATTTGATACATTAAGAAAGTGTAATGCAAGTTTAATTATTGAGGAATTAAATGAACCAAAAAGAAGATAATTATACAAAAATAGTTGAAATAAAATTTGATAAAAAGAATGAATTTAAAGTAAATTCATATAAAAATAAAAATCGTTAAGTACAATACTTAATGATTTTTATTTAATTAAATATTATCAATAAAAACTATTAAAGTCAATAAAAAGTATATATATTCATTAAATTAATTTAAAAATATAAAGAATTTAATAATACTGAAAATTCAATAACTGTTACAATTATGCAAATCATTAAGTATTGTACTTAATGAACAAAGGAGAACAGTATGAAAACAAAAGAAAATAAAGGGGTAACACTAATTGCATTAGCAGTAACAATAATAATAATGCTAATATTAGCAGGAGTAACAATATCTGCATTAACAGGAAACAGTGGAATAACTAAAAATGCAAAAAAGGCCAGAGATGCACAAAAAAATGCGCAAACACTTGAAAGTTTGCAACTTATGTTTATGGACTATAATATAGGAGAAAAAGATGAAGAAACAATATCACAATATTTAGAATCAAAAGTAAGAAGTGGAGACATTGACGAATTTAGATTTTATATTATCGATGATGAATTAAAAATGGTAATAAAAAAAGACGAAAGATATTTTTTCGTTAGAAGAGAAAATGAATTTTATACAGTAACTGAAATGGGAACAGAATTAGGAGAAATAATACCAGGGGTAACAGTAGTAACAAGAGAAGAATTTTATTCATTAAGAGATAACTCAATGAAATTTAAGCTTAATGAAGGTGAATCATCAACACTAATGTTTTTTGATGAAATCAATGATCCATTTAATCTTGAAATCTTAGGTGGAAATGTAACGATGTATGTAACACAAGACATGTCATTAACAAATGCTGGTATGACAAGAAGTGCAGTAGATATTCATCCAGGAGCTACATTAAATCTATATATATGTAAAGGTGTAACAATGAATGTAGATAGTGGATATGGAGCCGAAGGAACAACAGGAAATGCATTAGGAGCTGAAGGAGGAAAAGGAGGATATGCTGGTATCCATTTACCAGAGGGAGCAACTCTTAATCTATATGGAAAAGGTAAATTAATAGCCTATGGTGGAAATGCAGGAACTGGAGGAGGAAGTACATCAGGAAATAGAGGCGGAGGTGGCGGCGGTGGAGCCGGTGCCGGAATTGGTGGAAATGGAGGAGATGGCGGACAAGCTGGAACAACATTTACACCAAGATTAGATACTAATAGCGGAAGTGATGGAAAGGCCGGAGAAAATTGCGGAACATTATGCATATATGATGAATTAGAAATTTATGCTTATGGAGGAGCAGGTGGAGCTGGCGGATATGATTCAACAAATAATAGTGGATCAGGAGCTGGTGGATATCCAGCCGCTGGAATTGGCGGTGGAGGTGCTGGCGGACGGAGGTGGCGATCATGCTTGTCCGGCTGGAGGATATACATCTGGAAATGGAGAAAATAGTATACAAGCTGGAAATAATGGAATGGGATCTGTTGGAGGATATTGTTCAATTGGATCTAGTGGTGGCTATTATAGTAAAGGTTCTGCAAGAAGTAATGGATTAGTTGCATACTTTAATCAAGGTGGAATGTGGTTTGGAAATTCAGAATGGATAGAGATTTTTCAGGTTCAGGAGGAACTGCAGGAGCTGGAGGTCAAATATATTATAAAAGTTTAGATAAAATAAATGCCTATAATGGAGATAGAATAACCAATAAAGATTATACAACAATATATTATGAATATAATCCAGAAGGAACACTTACTAAAGAAATTGCAAAGGTAGTTCAAAAGCAAAATGGAGAAAAATTTATACCAGCTAAAATATTTGCTCAAGCAGGAACAATAAGAGCAACATATCATACAAATCAACATATGTCACAAGAAGAATGTTCAAAAAGAGGAATTACTTATTGTGGAGATTCAAGTGGAAAAACAGTCAATGTAAAAATGACAGAGCAAACGTCAACTAAAAAAAACACAATATGGTCAGGGAATAGGTTCTGGAGCAGGAAATCTTGAACAAAGTAATGGAATATTAAAACCAATATCAGAATATAAATAAAAAACACCGAAAGGTGTTTTTTATTTATATATAATATTTTCCTTGCCACAAATCATTATCACGAAGATATTTATCAAGACCATTCATAATCCATTTTTTATGAGAATTCCAATCTGGAGCAACAAGCAAATCTTTAGGAGCATCACCTGAAACACGATGAATAACAATATTAGGATTAATATGTGATAAAATATATCCAGCACATTCTAAATAATATTCAAGAGAAATAGGAGTATATGTTCCATTATAATACATACTAGCTAAAACAGTATTTTCAACAACATAAGTGCAATGAATTTTTAAACCTTGAATATTATGATTATTAATAAAATCAATAGTATTTTTTATATCATCCAAAGATTCATTAGGTAATCCAACCATAATATGTGTAACAACATCAATATTATATTTATTGAGCAAATCAACAGCTTTAGAAAATTGCTGTGAAGAGTAACCTCTATTAATTAATTTACCAGTTTCATCATTAGAGGTTTGTAAACCAAGTTCAACCCAAACATAATATTTATCACAATAAGATTTTAAAAGTTTGCAAATATCTTCATTTATACAATCAGGACGAGTTGCAACTGCCAAAGCAACAATTCTATTATCAATTAAAGCAGAATCATATTTAAGTTTTAAATTAGAAATAGAATCATAAGTATTAGTAAAATTTTGAAAATATGCTATAAATTTATTTGCTCTTTCTGCTTTATATGTTGTAAAATAATTTTTTACTTGGTCTGAAATAAAATTTTCAATAGTATGTGAATTAGAGCAAAATTTTATATGATCACCAGAACCACGTTCACTACAAAAAATACAGCCACCATTACTAATAGAACCATCTCTATTTGGACAAGAAAATCCACCATCAATACAAATTTTTAAAGTTCTTTCACCAAATTTATCTTTCAAATATTTATTTAAATGTTTATATCTTTCTAAATTTTCCATAATAAAAATAGTATAACATAAAAGCTTGAAAAAACCAAGATTATAATATATAATAACACCATATTTTTTAAATTAAAATATAAAAATTTCAGGAGAAATTTATGATAAGAGAAAAAAATCAGTGAATTATCTAAAAATATGAAAGAAGATCATATAAGTGAAAGCTCAGCACAATGTGCATATTATACAATATTATCATTTATACCATTTATAATGTTAGTAATAACACTTATACAATATACAGGAGTTGAGCCACAAACATTATTTGATGTAATTTCTAAAATAATTCCATCAAGTATGAGTGAAATGATATTAGGAATTGTACAAGAAGTATATTCAAAATCAATAGGTACAATTTCAATTTCTGTAATATTTACAATTTGGGCGGCAGGAAAAGGATTATATGCATTGACAAAAGGATTACAGATTGTGTATAATACAGACGATAAAGAAGAAACATCATATTTATATACAAGAGTAAAAGCTGTTATTGAAACAATAGTATTTATAGTATTGATTGTAATGGGACTAACATTATTAGTATTTGGTAATGGAATTATAAGTATAATAAAAGAAAAATTTGGAACATTAGAAAATTACAATTTAATTTCATCAATAGCAACAGAAATTGGATTGATTTTTGTAACATTTATTGTATTTATATTATTATATAAATTTATGCCAAAACATAAAATGGCATTAAAAACTCAAGTATATGGGGCAATATTTGGAGCAATAGCATTAAATGTAATTTCATTTGTATTTTCAAGATATTTAACAATATTTAAAGGATTTTCAATAACATATGGAAGTTTAACAACAGTAATGTTAATAATGATGTGGACATATTCATGTTTCTATGCATTATTTTTAGGAGCAGAATTAAATAAAATATTAAACCAAAAAAAGGAGAATTAGGATGAATATTGACGAAGTAAAAATATATGTACTAGTATTTTTCATATATGCTTTTGCTGGATGGATAATGGAAACAACATCAATTTCAATAAGAAATAAAAAGTTTGTAAATAGAGGTTTTTTAATTGGGCCTGTTTGTCCAATATATGGATATGGAGTAGTATTAGTAAGTTTATTATTACAAAAATATCAGAATGATATAATAGTAACATTTTTTATGTCTATAATAATTTGTGGCTTTCTAGAATATTTTACAAGTTATTTTATGGAAATAATATTAAAGGCAAGATGGTGGGATTATAGTCAAAGAAAATTTAATATTAATGGTAGAGTTTGTTTAGAAAATTTAGTATTATTTGGATTAGCAAGTTGTGTAATAATATATGTAACAAATCCATTTATAATAAAACATTTAAAAATGATACCAAGTATGGTACAAAATGTATTGATTGGAGCATTATTAGTAGTCCATTTAGTTGATAATATTGTATCATATAAGATTATACTTAACTTGAAAAAGGTATCAAATGAAATTAAAGATGATACAATTGAAATTTCTGAAAGGGTTAAAAATATTATACATAATAAATCTAGATTATATAGAAGATTGGTAAATGCATTCCCTAATATAAAAGAAAAAGTTCAATTTAAAAAGTGGACTTTGAAAGAAAAATTAGAAGATATAAAGAGACAAATCAAAAAAAAGAAGCATAGAGCTTCTTTTTTTGCACTTATCATTCCTAAATGACCAATTAGATTAAAACAATAGAAAAGAAATTAAAAGTATGATATAATAAAAACATCAATTATAAGAAAGGGGAAAATAAATTGGGATTAGTTTTAAAAAATGTTTCTAAAACATTTGTAGGAAAAAAAGAGCAGTAGATAATATCTCATTTGAACTAAATAAGCCAGGAGTATTTGGATTATTAGGAACAAATGGAGCAGGAAAAACAACTACAATAAGAATGTTATTAGGAATAATAAAAAAAGATAGTGGTGAGATAACTTGGAATGGAAAAGTAGTAGATAGAAAGTCTGTTAACTTTGGTTATTTACCAGAAGAAAGAGGAGTTTATCCAAAGACCAAAATATATAATCAATTAATGTATTTTGCTGAATTAAAAGGAATGAAAAAAAAGAAGAAGCAGATGAAGCAATAAAAAAATTGGGCAAAAAAATTAAAAGTGGAAGAATATTTAGATAAACCAGCAGAAAAATTATCAAAAGGAAATCAACAAAAATTCAATTTATGACAGCAGTAATACATAATCCAGAATTATTAGTATTGGATGAACCATTTAGTGGATTAGATCCAGTGAATACTGAATTATTGAAAAATATAATAATTAATTTAGTAAAAGAAGGAAAATACATAATAATGTCAGCACATCAAATGTCTACAATTGAGGAATTTTGTTCAGATATATTGATTTTAAATAAAGGAAAGACAGTCCTAAAAGGTAATTTGAAAGAAATAAAAGATACATATCCAGCAAACAGAGTTCAAATTGAAACAAATGAGAATATAGAGACAGATATTAAAAAAAATTAGGATTTGAAATTGAAAATATAAAAAATTATAGTTATACAGTAAAAATATTTGATGAACAAAAGGCACATGAATTATTAAAAAAGAATTAGTGATAAAAGGAATAACAATAAATAAATTTGAAATAATGAAGCCAACATTAAATGATATTTTCATAGAAAAGGTGGGTGAATAAAATGAAAGATTTATTTATAGTAACAAAGTTTACAATGAAAGATATGCTACAAAGAAAATCATTTATAATAACAACAATAATATTTTTGATAATGATAGTAGTTGGATTTAACATACCAAATTTTATGAAAATGTTAAATAAAGATTCAGATGTAAATAAAATTGAAATAATTGATTCTGGAAATGTATTTGAAGGAACACTTGAAAGTTTAAAAGATTTAGATACAGGATATGAAATTCAGATTTTAAATGAAGATTATGAAAAAATAAAAGAAAAAATAGAAAATGAAGAAATTGATTCTGCAATAATAGTAGAAAAACAAGATGAAAATATAAAAATTAAATATATAGTAAAAAGTGCAACAATGATGTCAGGAGTACCAGAAAACATTATTTCAACATTAAATACATTATATACTAATATTCAAATTAATAAATTAGGATTAACAGAAGAACAATTGAAATCTATTACTCCAAATTTTGAATTTGCATTAGAACAAACTGATGAAGAGGCAAGTGGAAATGTATATGCTATGATGTTACTTTCATTAGTGTTATTTTATGCAATATATTTTTGTGCATATCAAGTATCAAGTTCAATTACAACAGAAAAAACATCAAAAATAATTGAAACACTTGTAACATCTACATCTCCAAAGACAATTGTATTAGGAAAAACACTTGGAATAGGAATTGTTGGATTATTACAAATGATATTATTAGTAGGAACAGCATTAATTAGTGCGAAAACATTTTTAGAGCCAGGTATATTGGATTCAATAATAGATGTATCAAAAATAACACCATATTTAGGAATTATAACAATAATTTATTTTATATTTGGATATTTTGAATATGCTTTATTATATGCTTTAACAGGTTCAACAGTTAGTAAACCAGAAGATATTCAATCTGCAAATGGACCAGTTGCAATCCTTGCAGTAATAGGATTTTATTTATCATATTTTACGATGATGAATCCAGCGAGTGAATTGAATGTTTTTGCATCAATGTTTCCAATTTCATCACCATTTTGTATGCCATTTAGAATAATGATGGGACTTGCTAAGCCAACAGATGTTATAATTTCAATTGTAATCTTATTAATAACAGGTATTATAATTGCAAAAATAGCTATAAAAATTTATTCAAATGCAATTTTAAATTATGGCACTAAAATGAGTTTTAATGATATTGTAAAAATGTATAAAGATAAAAAAATAATTAGAAAAGAGCCGTAGCCCAATTGAGGACTGCGGCTTGTTGTTATGAATTCTTTATAATAATTCATTATTTACAGAAAAATATTCCTAATTTTTCATTTTATTTTTTACATAATTACAAATTATTTTTACAATTTCATCATTACCAATTTGACAGTCTAAACAAATGTCATAATTGTTTTTATTACCCCATATTTGATTTGAGATAACTTCATAATAAGTAGATCTTGCTTTATCTGATTTTTTAATATATGATTTTGCTGTTGAATCATTATCATTATAAAGTCTTTTTATAGTCTCTATTTTGTATTGTTCAGGAGCATAAAGAAATATTTTAATTAAATTCTTGTTATCTCTTAAAATATAATCAGCAGATCTTCCAACAATTACACAACTTTCAGCATTAGCAATTTCTTTTATAACATTAGCTTGTTTGATAATAGAATCACCATTTGCTTCTAATGATAAGAAATCATTATATAATTTATCAGTATCATTATAATTTCCTACTAAAGAATGTTTAATTGCAAAATCTTTAATTTCTTCTTTTCCATAAAATGCAATTCCAAGTTGTTTTGCAACATTTCTTGCAATTTCTTTACCATTTGTACCATGTTCACGAGATATTGAAATAACTAGATTATCTTTGTAAACAGTAGGTTCTAAAACTGCAATTTTTTGTTTGTAAGCATTTTTCAATATGAAAGCTGAAATTATAGCAGTAAGAATTTCAGAAATAGGGAATGTCCACCAAACTAAATTTATAACATTGTCAGATAATGTAAATAAATATGCGATAGGGAATACAAATATAACTAATCTTAATAATGAAATTATAAGAGGTTTACCAGCATATCTAAGAGCTTGTAAAATACCTTGAACAGCAATAGAAAATCCCATAAATACAAAGCCAATACTTGAAATTCTAAGTGCTGTTGAACAAACATCAATAATTTGAGTTGTAGACCCACCAGATAATCCAAATAATTTTGATAATGGATTAGCAAAAATTTCAAATAATGCAGTGATTATTAAAGTGACAATTGCAGTATCTATAATTCCATATTTAATACAATCATCAGCTCTTTTTTTATCTTTCATACCATAATTAAATGATAATATTGTAATAATAGTATTAGATAATCCCAAACATGCAAGCACAGCAATATTTTGAATTTTATAATATATACCAAAAGATCCTACTAGTATTGTTGGATCAGTTGCTGTTCCTAGTATAGCATTCATTCCAGCCATCATAACAGAAAGTAATGATTGCATAATTGCAGCAGAAAGACCTATACTATAAATTCCTTTTATTAAACCTAAATCAGGTTTTATGTATTTTAAATTTTTATCAATTTCTTTATTTACAGTGTAATGAAATATTATTGCGACAAATAAAGATAAAAATTGTCCAATTACTGTTGCCCAAGCAGCACCAGAAACACCCATATTTAATGGAAAAATAAAAATATAATCTAATACAATATTTGCAATTGCACCAGATATTTGTGCTATTGCAGATAAATTAGTTTTACCAGTTGCTTGTAAAAATCTTTCATATGCTGTATATGCAATAGAACCTAGTGAAAAACAACAGCAAATTTTTAAATACGTTGTTCCCATAGAAATTATTTCTTCATTACCAGCAGAAAATAAAGAAATGAACCATTTTGATCCAAACATTCCAAATAAAAAGAATAATATAAAAATGCAAATACTAATAAAAATACCATTACCAGCAACTTTATTTACTTGTTCTTTATTATTTTCTCCTAGATTTTTAGAAAGTAATGTGTTTAGCCCAATTCCTGTACCAACACCAATAGCAATAATTAAAATTTGAATAGGAAATGCTAATGTTAAAGCTTGATTTGCAATAGCACCTTGTTCTCCCATGTTTGTAACAAATATGCTATCTACAACATTGTATAATGCTTGTATAACCATGGAAATAATCATAGGTAATCCCATTTTCCAGAAAAGTTTTTTTCATTGGCATGTCAGCCATTTTGTTTTGTTTAACGTTTTCCATAACGTCCTCCTTTTATAAAATATTATTGTAGCTCTTATATACTAGGAAGTTCAGAGATCATTACTAGCACATAAAAAAAAAAAGCGGAAATCAATTTGCTGGATTTCCACTATATATCTTAGCTACTCGCAGGCGCTATTATAGCATAAAAATTTTGAAATGTAATACCTAAATTAAAAAATTAAAATTATTGAAAATAAAAAATCATTATGATATATTTAAAAAGATAAAATATTATAAAAAAAAGAGGTATAAAATGAAGGTAGAATTATTATGTAGTTGTGAAAAAGAAGAATTAGAAAAAAAGAATTCAAAAAGTAGCTGCAGCAGGAAAATTATCAAGATTTAAAGGAAATGTTTTCGAAGTATTAGAAAATTGTAATGACTATGAAAAAAATTTAAAATTAATAAAAAGAATTATTTCAATGGGGCACAAATCAATTATTGAACATGATTATTTAGTATTTGCCATATCAGATGTAACGCCAATTATTGAACAAACAATTATTGGAAATAGATTAACTTCATTTACAATAAAATCTAGAAGAGAAGTAGATTTTCGTACTGCTGGATTTTATACACCAGAATTTAGAGATTCAAATTTAAATATACATCCACAAAATGAACAATTAAAAGAGAAATACCAAAAACATATGCAATATTTATTTAATACATATGGCGAATTAGTAGACAAAGGAATTGACGTAGAAGATGCAAGATTTATATTACCATATTGTTTTCATAGTAATATAATAATGGGATTAGATGCAAGAGAATTAGAAAAGATGGTTGAATCTTTTATATATGGAAGATTAAGTAGAATACAAGAATTAAATGAATTTGGAAAAATCTTATATGAAATTATAAAAGAAAAAAGAATTGCCATATTTAACAGAATGTATAGAAAATTCAAAAATGAATAGTGATAATCAATTTGAATATTTAGAAAAAATGATTAAAAAACCAGAAATAAAAATATTAGAAAAGCCAGAACTTTTAAGTTATACACCAAATGCAGATGATGTTGTACTAGAAAGTAATATAATGTATCATTATCAATGTTCAGAAAAAATGGCTGATGAGATATTAAAAGAATTAGAAGAAAAAAGATGAAAATGCAAAAGAAAAAATGATGCAAAATATTCTTCATAAAGAAGAAAAAAGAGAATTAGAACAAGTAAGTTTTAGTTTTCAAATTCCAATTTCATTATCAATATTAACACATTTAACAAGACATAGAATGCATCCATTGCTAATACCAGAATTTGTACCATTATGGGATATGAAAAATTATATAACACCAGAAACAATAAAGAAAAACGCAAATGATGTATATCAAAAAGCTGTTAATGAAAATATAAAAATGTTTGATGAATTTAAAGAACAAGGAATTGCAGAAGAAGATTTAATATATTTTTTATATTGGGGCACAAATGTTAAATGTTATAACAACAATGAATGCTAGAAATTTACAATGGGTTTCAAGAATGCGTTGTTGTAATAAGGCACAATGGCAAATTAGATTTATTACACAAGATATGGTCAGACAAGTAAAATATGTAGCACCATTAATAGGAAAAAAGGGACTTGGTCCAACATGTATAACAGATAAATATTGTGGTGAAGGCAAAGAATCATGTGGATTAATTGACAAAATCAATGCAAAATGATAAAATACAAACATTAATTTATCTCCTATTTGGAGTTGACATATAGAACGAATATACACCAACAAATGTTATGGGAGGCAAATTATGAAAGATTTTGAAAAACGGATTATTGAATTATGTAAAACGACAAATGTTGAAAAAATTTTAACAATAACAGGTATTGTTTTAGCAATAATAACACTTTTTAGGGACTTTTCCTAGAATTATTAATGTATTAATAGCATTAGTAGTATTAGCAATTCTTATCATTATTAGAATTGTTGGAAAAATAAAGAAAACAGATATAGAAACATTTTCTAAAAATAATTTTTGGTATGTGATTTTTTCAGACTCAAATGTATCTGAAGAGATATGCTTTATTACAACAATGCTCCTTTTTACAGTATTCCTAGAAAAATCAAAATTACAACAGGAAGTTTGTTTTGGGATATTATTGTAGCATTGGTTATAGTTGCTATAGTATTTTTTTTATGAGTGGTAATATAGCAAAATTTTTCAAAAGTAAATTAAAGTAAAAAATATAACTAATAGGCAAAAAGTTTTATTAATTTTTGCCTATTAGTTTTTTTTTTCTATTGAAAAATTAAGAGATTAATGATAAAGTTGTATATGTAAGAAAGGGGAGAAAATATGGAGAAAAAACAAAAGAAATCTATTATTTTAATTTTTATTATTTTTATTATTATGATATGTTTTTTTTTGAAGGTATGAGGGAAGAATTAGGTACAACAATAAAAAACACAGAAAAAAACAATTCAGATAATACATTTAAAATAATATCAAGTACAGAAAACAAAGACATAGAAGAAATCATACAAAATTATGCAAAAAAGAATAATATAGATGTAAGCATAGATTATGCAGGAACAATTGAAATAATGTCAAAACTTAATAATGGTGAAAAATATGATGCAGTATGGTGTTCAAATTCAATATGGTTATATATGCTAGATAGCAAAATAAAAACAACAAATTCAAAATCAACAAGTATAAATCCAGTAGTATTTGGAATAAAAATCAAAAGCTGAAGAATTAGGATTTATAGGAAAAGATGTTTATATGAAAGACATATTAGAGGCAATAAACCAAGGAAAACTAAAATTCAATATGTCATCACCAACTCAAACAAATACAGGAGCAACAGCATATTTAGGATTTTTAACAACACTTGCAGGAAATCCTGAAATATTAACAGAAGAAAACTTACAAAATGAGGAGTTAAAAGATCAGTTAATTCAATTATATTCAGGAGTAAAAAGATCATCAGGAGATGATGAATTTTTACAAGAAATGTTTTTAAAAGGTAATTATGAAGCATTAATAACTTATGAAACATCATTAATAAATATGAATAAACAGTTAGAGCAAAAAGGAGAAGAACCATTATATGCAATATATACTAAAGATGGGGTTTCAATATCAGATTCACCATTTGCATATATAGATAATAAAGATGATGCTAAGCTAGAAGAATTTAAAAAAAATACAAAATTACATATTAAGTAATGAAGGACAAGCTGAATTAGTGAAAACAGGAAGAAGAGTTTGGTTTGGTGGAATAAATGAAAATGCAGATAAAACAGTATTTAATCCAAACTGGGGAATAGATACAAGCAAATATATTGTTCCAGTAAAATATCCAAGTACAGAAGTAATAAAAACATCACTAGGAATATATCAAACAGAACTTAGAAAACCGATACATACAGTATTTTGCTTAGATTATTCAGGAAGTATGTATGGAAGTGGAAGCAAACAATTAATAGAAGCAATGCAATATATCTTAAATGAAGAAGAAGCATCAAAAGATTTATTACAATTTTCAAATAAAGATAAAATTACAATAATTCCGTTTAATCATCAGATATTAGGAGAATATACAACAGAAGATGGAAGAAATACAAAAGATTTAATAAATAAAATAACATCAACAAAAGTAAATGGTGGAACAGATATATATATACCAGCAATTGAAGGATTAAATATATTAAATAAAGAAAACTTAGAAAAGTATAATACATCAGTAGTATTAATGACAGATGGTGAATCAAATTATAATAGATTAACCCAACTTCAATCAGTATATAGGCAAATAAATAAAGATATACCAATATTTAGCATAATGTTTGGCGCAGCGGATAAAACACAATTAGAAGATATAGCAAATTTAACAAATGCAAAAGTATTTGATGGAAGAACAAATTTATTAGAAGCATTTAAGCAAGTAAGGGGATATAACTAGTAAGAAAGGAAAACATAATGAAAAAAAGGATATATTTTTTCTGCAATATTAGGTGGAACATTTTTTGCAGTACCATATTTAGCTCTTGGAGTTCAATTAGTACCATCATTAGCAATAAGTGCAGTGGCATATGGAGCCGGAACCTTAATATTTAAAGATAGAAGTAAAATTGATTATTCAACTAAAAATACTAATTTATATGAAATACTAAAAAATGCAAAATCACAAACAACGCAAATTTTTGATATTTCAAAACAATTAGAAGACAGAGAATTAATTGCAAATGTTCAAGATATTTGTAATACATCAAATAAGATAATTGATACTTTATCAAAAAAATCCAGGAAAACTATCACAAGTAAATAATTTTATAAATTATTACTTACCAGTAACAATAAAAATATTGCAAAGATATGATGAAATTGAAAATCAAAAATTAAATTCAGAAGAAAGTCAAAAATTTATGAAGTCTGTAAGAGATATGATTGCAAAAATAAAAGACGCTTTTCATGAACAATTAAATAATATGTATCAAGCAGAGATTATAGATACAGATGCAGAATTAAAAGTATTTGAAGAAATGTTAAAATCTGATGGATTTTTAGGAGATATAAATATAAAAAAATAGGAAGTAAGTTTAAATATAGATAATTAAAGCCTAAAGAAAGGAAGATAAAAAATATGAGAGGAAGAAAAGAAGTCTGGATAGGACTTGGAATTTTAGTAATATTGGTCTTAATCATAATAGGAATAAAATTCTTTTCAACAAATGAGAATCAATTATGGAATCAAACTTAAAAACAGTATATGTTGCAACAGGTGGAGGAAAAGAAAATTTCTTAGCAGATGAAGAAGTCAATAAAATAATGAAACAGAAATATGGATTAAAAGTAACATATGATTCATGGAGTAATGGAAAACTAATTAAAAATCCATTAGTAAGAGAAGATGGAACAAAATATGATGTAATGTTCTGTTCTGATCAAAGATTTTATGATTATTATAAATTAGCACCAGATACAACAAAAGGAGAAGCAGCAAGATATACAGTTCAAAAAGGTGGATTAACATTAAATACTCCAATTGTAATATATAGTTGGGATACAGTTGTAGATGCATTAATAGAACAAAAAATAGTAACAGAAAAAGATGGGGTATATTATATAACAGATATGCCAAAATTAATATCATATATACTTGAAGGAAAGAAATGGAAAGACATTGGAGTAGATATGTTATATGGAAGTATAAATATAGACTCAACAGATCCAGTTACATCATCACCTGGTGCAACATATTATGGATTATTACTTTCAATTATGTGTGATGGAGAAATAACAGATGAAGCAGTTGCAGAAAATTTACCAAAACTAAAAGAATTTTACACAAAATCTGGATATATGAATAATACACCAGCAGATTTATTTGAATTATATTTGAAAACTGGTATGGGTGGAAAACCAATGATAGTTGACTACGAGAAAAGTGTAATAGATTTTGCAAACTCAAATCCTGATGGATGGGAACAAGTAAAAGACAAAATCAGAATATTATATCCAACACCAACAATATGGAACTCACATTGTATAGCATCATTTGATGAAGCAGGAGATGAGTATTATGAAGCTTATGAAGATAAAGAGATACAACAAATTGCCTGGTCAAGATATGGATTTAGAACAGGTATCACTGGTGGAAACTATGACGTAACAAAAGTAAATGTAAAAGGAATACCACAAAGCATAATAAGTACAGTATCAAGCCTAAAATGAATGTATATGAACAATTAATTTCATATTTAGGAAATAAATAGTTTATAAAATTTTAAATATAATTATAAAAAAGATTGGAGAAAATAAAATGGAAGAAGAAATAAAATTAGAAGTTGCTAAAAATGTAGATACAAAAGATATCGAATTAGCATTACAAACAGATAAAAAAGTTGATGAAGCTGTTGTGGAAAAATCATTAAATTATGATGCTTTAACACCAGAGGAAAAAATCTGCAATAGATGAATTTATTAGTAAAGTTGATGTAAAAAATACTGCCCAAATATTACAATTTGGTTCAAGTGCACAAAGTAATATCTCAAAATTCTCAGATAGTGTTTTAAATGATGTTAGAACAAAAAGTTCTGGAGAAGTTGGAGATTTACTATCAGGATTAGTAACAGAAATAAAAAGAATTTAATGCAGATGTTCAAGTTGAAGAGAAAAAGAAAAGGAATATTAGGAATATTCAATTCTGCAAAAAAAACAAGTCGAAAAATTAATAGCAAAATATGACAAAGTAGAAAATAATATAGCTAAAATAGAAAAATCATTAGAAACACATAAACTTCAAATGATGAAAGATATTGCAATATTTGATACAATGTATGATAAAAATTTACAATATTTTAAAGAATTATCATTATATATAATTGCTGGTGAAAAAAAATTAGAAGAATTGAAAACAGTTACATTACCAGAATTACAAAAAATAGCAGAAGAAACAAAAGAACAAACAGATGCACAAGCTGTAAATGATATGGTAGCAATAATAAATAGATTTGAAAAAAAGAATATATGATTTAAAAACAACAAGAATTATATCAATTCAAATGGCACCACAAATTAGATTAATTCAAAACAATGATAGTGAATTAGTTGAAAAAATACAAAGTTCATTAATAAATACAATTCCACTTTGGAAAAATCAAATTGTTATAGCATTAGGAATAACAAATGCAAGAAATGCATTAGGAGCACAAAAACAAGTTACACAAATGACAAATGATATGCTTACAAAAAATAGTGAATTATTAAAACAAGGAACAATTGAAATTGCAGAAGAATCTGAAAAAAGCTGTTGTAGATGTTCAAACATTACAAAAAACAAATCAAGATATTATAGATACATTAGATAAAGTTATAGAAATTCACGAAAATGGAAGAGTAAAAAGACAAGAGGCAGAAGTTCAACTTGAAGAAATTGAAAATAAATTGAAAGAAAAATTATTAGAAATAAAGAACTAAAAAAGTAGGCGAAAGCCTACTTTTTTGATAATGTAATATTAAAAGATTTAGTTATATAACCTCTACTAATATTAATAGTAATATTATCACCAGGGCTTTTAGTAAAAATATATTCTCTTAATTCAATCATATTATTAAAAGTCTTATCATCAATAGAAGTAATAATGTCTCCAATTTTTATTCCACTAGAATAAGCAGGACTATCTTTATTAATATGTGCTATATAAATTCCATTTGGAACATTTGTGGAAGAAAAATATGGAGTAGTTTCTTTATCATAAGCATAAATTCCAAGATAAGCCTCATCAAAAGCTCCAGTTGATACAATTTTTTTTTTCAATTACAGGTTTTACAACATTAATAGGAATGGCAAAACCAATACCTTCTGCAGATGTAATTTTTACACTATTTACTCCGATAACTTCTCCTGTAGAAAGAATTAAAGGTCCACCACTATTTCCAGGGTTAATAGAAGCATCAGTCTGAATCAAATCAGTCATATATGATACAGAATTATTTTCTTCAATTTTTATAGTTCTATTTATAGCACTAATTATTCCAGATGTTATAGTCCTTCTAAATTCATATCCAATAGGGTTGCCAATGGCATAAACAGTTTCACCAGATTTAATTTTGGAAGAGTCTCCAAATTTTACATAATTTAGACCGGAGGCATTTATTTTTGAAACAGATAAATCTAACTCTGAATTACACCACAAAACAGTTGCATCATATGTGTTACCATTTTCTATGTAACATAACATGTACTAAATTTTTCACCAGTAACATGACAATTACTTAAAATATATCCATTATTTGAAACAATTATTCCAGTACCAATCCCTAAATCATTTAAAGAACTTGTTGAAAAAATAGATGTAGAATGAGATTTTATTTTTGATATACCAACAACACAATTAGAAACATCCTCTAACATATTTGAAATGTCTAAATTTGTAGTAGTTGAAACCGAATTATTAGAAGTACTAATTTTTGAGATATCATATTCTGATGACATTTCAATATTACTATATGTAGTATATATATAATAAGAAAAACTTAATAGAAAGATAGCTGAAATTATGAATAATATAATATTTCTAAACAAATGAGATTTTTTTTCATATATAGACCTCCATAAAATAATTATGAACAAAATTCATAAAATTAAACAGAGGCTACAAAAGTAACCTCAAAAATTATTCAGAATCTGATACCTCTAATTCATCTTTTAAACATCTATCACAATGTGGAAAATCTTTTTTATCACAATCTAAATCAACACCTTTTAAACATTTTCCTTCATGATGACATTTTGCACAAATTTTTATGTGTTTTACTTGATTAGCCCAAATTTGTACAGCATATTTTTTACCAGGGCAAAGAGGACCAAAAACAAATTCACCATCTTCATCTGTAAATGTATGGGAAACAGGTTTTAATTCTTTTTTACCACATTTATATTCTATTTCAACTAATTTAACAACAGCATCGCTTACAGGCTCTTTGAAACAATCTCTAACAATACCATAAATAACATCTCTATGATCATTAGCCAAAGTAATATCTAAATCAAATTGCTTTCCATCAGCAATAAATCCATCAATATCAACTATAGGACACATTGGCTCAGATTTTCTTTCATCCATTTCCATAAATAAACTCCTTTAATAAAATTTAGGCAAAGCCTATTAATGTATAATATGAAAAAATAGAATAATTGACAATAATAACTAGTCAAAAACATAAATATATTATATAATAATACAGTTATAAAATAATAAGAGAGGAAAAAAAAGAAAATGGATAATAGACCAATAGGAATTTTTGATTCTGGAGTTGGAGGAATAACAATATTAAAAGAGATTCAAAAAAAAGATTGCCTAATGAAAATTATATATATTTAGGAGATACCAAAAACTTTCCATATGGAGAAAAAAATAGAGAAGAAATAATAAAATTTGCAATTCAAAATGTAGAATATTTAATAAAGAAAAAATGTAAAAATAATAGTAATAGCTTGTGGAACTGCAACAAGTCAAGCAATAGATATATTACAACAAAAATTTGAAATACCAATAATAGGAATTATAAAACCAACAGTAGAATATATTAAAGAAAAAAGAGTACAAAGAAGTAGGTGTAATTGCAACAGAAGGAACAATAAGAAGTGGCGAATGGGAAAGACAATTGAGAAAAAATATTTCTAATATTAATGTAATAAATAAAGCATGTCCGATGCTTGCAACGATTGCTGAAGAAGGAAGAGCAACAGGAATAGAAGGAAGAAATGCAATTAAAGAATATATGAAATCATTTAAAGAAAAGAAGATAAATAAGATTATTTTAGGCTGTACACATTTTCCAATATATGAACAAGTTATAAGAGATGAACTAAAATATGATGTAGAATTAATAAATACAGGAAAAACAGTTGCAAAATATTTAGAAGAATATTTGAATGAAAAAGAATTATATACTCAAAGCAAAAAAGGAAACATAAAAATAGAGTTAACTAAGAAGGAAGAAGAATTCTCAAGAATTGTAAATGATATATTTAAAGAAAAAAAGTATAACAAATAAAAATGTAAAAAAATATATTTTTTTTTGAAAAATGTATTGAAAAAAATAAAATAATATGGTATAAATAATATTGAGTTATTAAATAATAAATTAGAAGAGGTAAATAATATGAAAAGATTTTTTAAATTAACATTAATAATAGGAATTACAATGATTGCATTAGCAATATCAAATATAGCATATGCTGATGATGATTTTGATATTTTAACACCAACAGATTTACCAACAGAATCAACATCAACAACTGCGCCAACTACAACAACAACTACACCAAGCACAAGTACTACATTAGAAATCCCAAAGACTACTACAACAACTGTAAAAATAACAAAAACAACAAATACATCATTACCACATACAGGTATAGAAGATAGTACAGGAACAATAGTAGCAATAGTAGCATTAGCAATAGTAGGAATTAGTTCATTTGTAGTAATAAAGAAAAATAGTGATATTTAAGATTAAGAGAAAAGTAAAATAAAGGTTATCAACAGAGAAAATTAGTCACAGGCTGAGAACTAATTGTGGAAAACATATTTGAAAAACTAACTCTTTAGCTTTCTAACGAATAAGTTAGACGTATAAGATACGTTATAATCTATCAGTAAGTTAAAAATAGGATGGAACCGTGTAATATAAGCACTCCTATAGATAGAAATATCTATAGAGTGTTTTTTTATTTATAAAATAAGGTAAATCCAAAATATAAGGAGGTATAATTATGATTAGAACAATACAAAAAAGATGGACAAATTTTAGATATGGAAGAAGGAAATTAAGAATTACAAAAGACAATTTGGCATACAACATCACATATATTAGCACAAGCAGTAAAAAGATTATATCCAAACACAAAGCTAGGAATAGGACCAGCAATTGAAAATGGATTTTACTATGATTTTAGAGTAGAAAAGCCATTCTCAGAAGAAGATATAGTCAAAATAGAAGAAGAAATGAAAAAAATAGTTAAAGAAGATTTACCATTAGAAAGAAGTGTATTATCAAGAGAAGAAGCAATCAAGTTAATGGAAGAAAAAGAAGAACCATATAAAGTTCAATTAATAAAAGAACTTCCAGAAGGTGAAACAATATCATTCTTTAAACAAGGAGAATTTATAGATTTATGTGCAGGACCACATATAAATAGAACAGGAAAAATAAAAGCAATAAAATTATTAACAACATCTGCTGCATATTGGAAAGGAAATCAAGAAAATGACTCAATGCAAAGAATATATGGAGTATCATTCCTAAAAGCAAGTCAACTTGAAGAACATCTAAGATTATTAGAAGAAGCAAAACAAAGAGATCATAGAAAAATAGGAAAAGAACTTGAATTATTTATGACACACGAATTAGTTGGTTCAGGACTTCCAATGTATTTGCCAAATGGAGCAACAATAAGAAGAATATTAGAAAGATATATACAAGATAAAGAAATAGATTTAGGATATAGTCATGTATATACACCATCACTTGCAAATGTTCAATTATATAAAACAAGTGGACATTGGGATCATTATAAAGATGACATGTTTCCTGCAATGAAATTAGATAATGAAGAAATGGTCTGAAGACCAATGAACTGTCCACATCATATGTTAGTATATAAAAGTAAACAACGTTCATACAAAGATTTACCAATAAAAATAGGTGAATTAGCAAATGATTTTAGATATGAAAATAGTGGTGCTGTTTGCGGACTTGAAAGAGTTAGACAAATGTGTCAAAATGATGCACACTTATTTGTAAGACCAGATCAAATAAAAGAAGAAGTAGGAAATGTATTAAAATTAATAAAAGAAGTATATCAAAAAAGACTTCGGATTTTCAGCAGATTCATTTAAATACAGATTATCATTAAGAGATAAAAACAATAAAGCAAAATATATAGATAATGATGAAATGTGGGAAACAGCAGAATCACAATTAAGAGCAATATTAAAAGAAATGAATATAGATTTCTATGAAGCAGAAGGAGAAGCTGCATTCTACGGACCAAAGATTGATATTCAAATCAAAACAGCATTAAATCATGATGTCACAATACCAACATGTCAATTAGATTTTGCATTACCAGAAAGATTTGATTTAACATATGTTGGTGAAGATAATAAAGAACATAGACCAGTAGTAATACACAGAGCAATACTTGGATCTTCAGATAGATTTATATCATTCTTAATTGAAGAAACAAAAGGCGCATTCCCATTATGGTTATCACCAATACAAGCAAAAATATTACCTATTACAGATGCTCAAATTGATTATTGTACAGAATTAAAAGCGAAATTAAGAGCTAAGAGAATAAGAGTTGAATTAGATGATTCAAATGAAAAAATTGGATATAAAATCAGAAAAGCTCAACTTGAAAAAGTTCCATATATGTTAGTTATAGGTGCAAATGAACAAGAAAGTCAAGTTGTAACTGTTCGTGCAAGAAAAAATGGAGCTAATTTAGGTGAGATGACAATTGACGAATTTATTGAAAAAGTTCAAAATGAAGTTGAAAACAAAGCGATAGATAGATAAAGAAAAAGGAGCTATGAAAATAGTTCCTTTTTACATATAAAAAAATAAACAAGATATTAACATATCTCGTTATTTTGGTTGGGCTGGCTAGATTCGAACTAGCGCATGTTAGAGTCAAAGTCTAATGCCTTACCGCTTGGCTACAGCCCAATGTATAAAATTATAAACAACCATATAAGGTATTATATGGGGTGGAAGATGGGACTCGAACCCACGGTCTCCAGTGCCACAAACTGGCGCGTTAACCAACTACGCTACATCCACCATTGTTTAGTCCATTTGTGAACACATTAATTATTTTAGTATGTTTTTACAAATTTGTCAAGATATTTTTGTAAATTATTTGATTTTTTATCAAAAATTTGTTAATATAATAATGAAAAATAAGGAACGGAGGAAGTTAGAAAAAGTCTAACGAAAAAAATATGGCAAATGTAATTGTAATAGGTGGCGGACCTGCCGGAATGATGGCAGCAATAACAGCAGCCGAATATGGAAATAATGTAACAATAATAGAAAAAAATTCAGATTTTGGAAAAAAATTATTAATAACAGGAAAAGGTAGATGTAATATAACAAGTTCATTATATATGAGTGAATTTATAAAAAATACTCCAGGTAATGGGCAATTTTATATAGTGCATTTCAAAATTACACAAATACAGATATAATAGACTTTCTAAAAAATCAAGGACTTGAAGTAAAAGAAGAAAGAGGAAACAGAATTTTTCCAGTTACAGACAAATCTATAGATGTATTAAATTGTTTCAAATCAAAAATAAATGAATTAAAAATAAAAAAATTATTTAATACAAGAGTTCAAAAAATTTTAGTACAAAATGGTGAAGTATTAGGAGTAAGGACAGAGAAAGAAATAATTCAAACAGATAAAATAATACTAGCAACAGGGGGAAAAAGTTATCCATTAACAGGATCAACAGGAGATGGATATTTAATAGCCAAAAATATAGGACATAAAGTAACAGAAATAAGACCATCACTAGTTCCTTTGGTAATATATGAGAAGAATGAATGTAAAGAAATGCAAGGTTTAAATTTAAGAAATGTTGGAATAAAAATTATTGATGAATCAAAAAATAAGTTAATATATGAAGATTTTGGAGAAATGATATTCACTCATTTTGGAATTTCAGGACCTACAATTTTAAGTGGTTCAGCACATTTGGTAAGATATAAAGAAATAGATAATCTAATGAAAGAGCAAAAAATAAAATTACAAATAGATTTAAAACCAGCATTAACAGAAGAACAATTAGATGAAAGAATATTAAGAGATTTTAAAGAATTTAAAAATAAACAATTTAAGCATGCATTAGACAAATTATTACCACAAAAAATGATTCCAATTGTAATTGAAAAAACAAAAATAAATGAAGAAAAAAGAGTTAATGAGATAACAAAAGAAGAAAGAAGAAATTTAGTAAAAGTATTAAAAAAATCGAACTTACAATAAAAGACTTTAGACCAGTAGAAGAAGCAATTATAACAAGTGGGGGAATAAATATAAAAGAAATAAATCCAAAAACAATGGAATCAAAATTAGTAAAAGGGTTATATTTTGCAGGAGAAATAATAGATGTAGATTCATATACAGGAGGATTTAATTTACAAATAGCATACTCAACAGGTTATACTGCAGGAATGCATGTTGGAGATTTAGAAGAATGAAAGAATTTTATACAATATCAAAAAATGAAACAACAGAAATTATTGAAAAAAATCAAAATTTATAGCAGACATTTATCCAGTAAAAAATGTAGAAGAAGCAGAAAACAAAATAAAAGAAATAAAAAAGAAATATTATGATGCAAAACATCACTGTATAGCTTATAGAATTGTAGAAGAAGATAGAATAATTGAAAAATCAAGTGATGATGGAGAACCATCAGGAACAGCTGGAGCACCTATGCTAAATATATTACAAGGGAAGTAATTTATGTAATATAATAGTTATTGTAACAAGATATTTTGGTGGAATTTTACTTGGAACAGGTGGGTTAGTTAGAGCATATTCTGATGCAACGAAAAAAGCTATTCAAAAAAGTGAATTATTATTTCAAAAAGATGGTTTTGAAATTGAACTAGAAACAGATTATTCTAATTTAGAAAATTTTAAATATTATTGCAAAAGTAATGATATAAATATCATAAATATTGATTATTCAGAAAATATAAGAATAAAAATTGAAATGGAAAAAGAGAAAAAGGATATTTTTTTGAAAAACATCGAAGAACAAAAAAATCAATAAAATAAGAATTGTCGAATTTTGTCGAAAAATAGTAAATATAGTAGTAAATAAGTGATTGAAATGTCAAAAACTTCCAAAAATATATTGTAATCTTAAATTCAATATAATATAATCCAAAATGTAAGTTTTTTACAATTGAAAAATAGGAGGAAAAAAAAACATGAGAGAAAAAATCACAGTTTTAATAGCAGATGATAATCAAGAATTTAGTACAACATTAGCAACATATTTAAAAAATCAAGAAGATATGGTAGTTGTAGGAAGAGCAAAAGATGGAAATGAAGCTTTAGATATGGTATCTAGTCTAATGCCAGACGTATTATTATTAGATGTAATAATGCCACATTTAGATGGAATAGGGGTTTTAGAACAAATGAACATGATAAAATTAAACAAAAAGCCTATTTGCATAATGCTATCAGCAGTTGGACAAGACAAAGTAACCCAAAGAGCAATTGAACTTGGAGCTGAATATTATGTTGTAAAACCATTTGATATAGATTTGCTTATAACAAGAATAAGAGAACTAAAAAATTACAAACCATCATCACAAAACAATAATTTTATTTCAAGAGAAATAGGAATAAGTAAACCACAATATATTGATATTCCAAACAACTCAGCCAATAAAGAAGAAAATATTGAAGCATTAGTTACAAATGTTATACATGAAGTTGGAGTGCCAGCACATATAAAAGGTTATCAATATTTAAGAGAAGCAATTATTATGGTTATAAATGATATTGATGTTATAAATCAAATTACAAAATGTTTATATCCACAAATAGCCAATAAATTTCACACAACTCCATCACGAGTAGAAAGAGCAATACGTCACGCAATAGAAGTAGCATGGGGAAGAGGAGAACAAAAGACAGTAGAAAACATATTTGGATACACAATTTCAGCAGCCAAAGGAAAGCCTACAAATTCAGAATTTATAGCAATGATTAGTGATAAATTAAGGCTTGAACTTAAGAGTGCGTAAAATTTAAAAACCTTAAGGGAAGCCACATACAGAAAATTGTAATATCGATAAATCAAGAACCTCTAGTATTCATGAAAAAGAATACGGAGGTTTTTATTATGGAAAAAATTGATTTTTTTAAGTCTGCCATACTTAACTGCATCTCATTGGTTTATATTATGAAAAATGTAGAAAAAGGTTATAAAATTTATTACTAATTAATAAGTTGATAATATTTTTTTGTGTATGATATAATATATATATCGCTTAAAGCAATTTTAAGTAGTTATAAGGAGATGCAAAGATAATGAAAGAGGCACTGAAAAAACAAATTGAAGAAGTACTCCCTGAATTAGAAAATGCATTAGTCAAAGCAGGAGACATTGTTGTAGTTAATGGAGTGAGCATTGAACGGTTTGAAGCAGAAAAAAATTTGTGTAGAGCTTAAAGAAGAATTGAAATCTAAAATCAAAAAATGCAAAATTGATTGGGATTTAATTCCACTCGAATTAGTAGTTTCTGATGAAAGATGGAGAGCTTTGCAAAAATCTCTGAATCAAATTAAGTAAGATTTGATTCAAACTAACTAAAAAAGAGTATGCTTGTTAATAAGCATACTCTTTACAAAAATAAATAGATGGAGAAAAAAAAGAAAGGAGTTTGTATAATGTTTTGTATTCATTATACAATATTAAATATATGAAAATACCTGAATTAATTGATCTAATAAATGAATTTGTTTTTGGAAAAGATTTAGCAACAGAAGAAAAAATTAAATGAAAAACAAAAAAAATCAAAAGCATCAAACATAAAAAGACAATATAATATGTTAATTCAAAATAAAAAAGCAAGTGGTAAAAAAATTCAATTAAGAGATTTAAAAAGCTAATGGCACCATTATTAGAAAATTATCAAGAAGTTTCAAAATATGAACCAATAAATGAAACCTTGCAATTAATGGCAGAAGATATAAGAGAAAAGTAATATGACAACACAAAAAGATAAAGACAATATGGAAAATGAAATTGCAACAATATATGCTTCAATTTTAGGAAATCCAGGAACTTCAACAAAAGGAATGACAAGTGAATATATATCTAAAATTATAGCAAAGAAAGTTGCTGATGTGGATGATATAAACAGAGATGATATAATGAATTTATTAATTATGCAATCTCAAAATATGTATTTAGACATTGAGCAATATCAAAATTTAATTAATGCATCTGTTATATGCTTTTTATCAACAAATAAAGATAGTATAAAATTTACAAATCCTAAAGTATTTAAAGTATTTGAAAGTTTAGCAGCAAGTTATAAAGTACAAGGTGATTTTGAAAAAAGTAAAAGAAGTATATGAAAAAGCTTTAAGATTAAAACACTTGAAAATACAATTGAATATCAAGAAATAAAAGAAAAGTATGAAGATTTTATTAAATATATGGATTTAAAGAAGAATTTTGATGATAAAAGGTTTGATAGTTTTGAAGATTTGATGGATTCTTTAAATGTTAAGTTTTCTGATGATGGAATATTTAGACCTGAAAAAGAAAGAAAGGATTTTTTGATGATAATCCACAAAATTTAAAACAAAGTCGTAGCAATTATGTGATGCCAGTAAGTAAAAAAAATGGAAGGTTTTAAAAGACTTGTTAGATCATTAAAAAGAGATAATCCTGATTATGATATATTAGAATGTGAGATTGGTAAGGATTTATATGCAGGATATGTTATATTTAAAATAGAGAATGCAAATGTATCAATTTTAGAAAATTTTAATGCAGTAAATGCAAGAATATTTATTGTAAAAAATGAACAGATTGATCAAGTAAGAAAATTAGCAAGAAATGAGGCTATTGGTTTAGATGGAGTTGAAGCAGCTAATCACATAGAGAATTTTGAGAATTATTGTAGAAACTTAATAAGAAAAACCAAAACATTAATAAGACAAACACAGGTAGGTGTTGCTCCTCCAACTGAGGAGGAACTTGCTTTTGATGATGATTCATTTATTGATTCTTATGCTGATATTAGTAGTGAACGAGTGCAAGTTCCAAATAAAAAAGATGGTGAAGAACAAGAAGGAGAGAATAAAGAAGAGACTGGAGAACAAGAAGAAATAAATGATAAAGGTGATGTTGAAGACAAAGAAGAATTACATGATGAAATATCTCAAGATATGATAGAAGAAGAAAGAAGAAAAGCACACAAAAAGAGAGAATATGTAAAAGAACTTAAGGCTAGAATTGAAAGAATCCAGAAAGAAAAAGAAGAAAAAATAGCAAAGGTAAAAAATGGAAAAAGTGAAGAAAAATAAGTATGTATATAAAGCAAAAAGGAGAAGACATGAAAATAATTGATAAAATAATAGATTTTGTAAAATCAATTTTCATTCATCCAGAACTTTTAGTTGAAGGACAAGAAACAAAAGTTAGTGAACAGAAGATAAATAATTTTATGGAGTCTTTACAAAAAGATACTCAAAATCATTTGTATAAAAATGAAATTTTAGATGAAATTGAAAGAAATCCAGAATTAATTGATAAGTTATCTTATGAAAGATTAGTTAAACTAAACCAATTATATGATGAAAAGATAACAGAATTGGAAAGACTTAGTTTGAACGTTGACATAAATAAGAAATGATGGTATAATATATTATAGTTGACATTTGGTCTAATTTTGATTTTTACCTTTTTTCAACTAGTCCGACACAACACAGTAAAAAAATATTTGAGGTGAAAAAACATTATGGCTATTTTTAATCAGCATGGCAAGGCTGTCGCTAATGGTGTACTGGTATCTGATATTATTCGTGATCATTTATCTTCGCAGGAATTGTTTGTGAAGAGGAAGCTTAGCTTTTCTACCCGGGAAGAATTTTTGGAACAACTGCAAAAAAGTGTTTAGTCCAAACACAAAGATTTATAGTGAACTCAAAAATGCATTAAAAGAAAATGATATGGAGGCTGAAAAAAAGATGAGAAGAAAAAAGCAAAAGCATCTAAGAAGGCTGTGATTCAACATGTGGTAGAACCAGTTAAGGTTGCACAGGTTGATTCTCTTGTTGAAGAAAAGGGTTATTCTTTGGAAGAACTGAAGGGAGAAAGAAATACTATTGTTTCTGGACTCTCCAGTGAGCAGCAGGAATTGGCAGAAGCAACTTCGATTTTGGAGATCAGGAAGGAAACTCTCAAAGAAGTTCAGAAGGTTTTCGATGATGCCAAAAAGGCACTCGAGGATGCAAATTCCGAAGTAAGCTCTGCAGAAAAAGCAGTTGAGGCATCTAATGCCAAGTTGAAGGACTTCCAAAGCCGACTGGCAGAGGTTGACAGAAAGATTGAAATGGAGGAAAACAAGAGTATCTATTTGGTTGCTCCTGGTTATACCGGGGAAGTGCCTGAACATGGTACATTCATTTCTTCTGTTGATGTCAAAGGCATTGCCAATCTCAAAGTTGAGACTCTGGGAACTGAGATTGAGCCTAATTTCCTGGACATGATCAATGCAGGTTTCGATTCGGCTCAGGAGTACGCAAGAGCTCTTAAGTTTGTTACCCTGATTGAGTACTACCTTTGCAATGATATGCAGTATAACGTACTGGTATCTGACAGCAAGATTCAGAAGCTCATTTCTGAACATATTGGTGGCTAAAATCAACATTCTAACATTATGTTGGACGAGATGGATACTGTCTAGGCAGTATCCTTTCTCGTTTTTTTTATTTCTTGGAGTAGAAAAAGTGCATGAATATTTGGACACTAAGAGCATACAGTATTAGTATTGGAGAAGAAAATATGAATGTTTTAATAATAATATCTTGTATATGTTTTCTTTTTATTTGTATGAGAATATTTGTAGTACCAATAAAATTAATGGTGAAATTGGGGATTAATTCTATTTTAGGAATAATATTTATTTTAATAGTAAATTTTATAGGGATATATTTTAATTTTCATATAGGAATAAATTGGATAACAATATTAATAGTACGGAATTTTAGGAGTACCAGGAGAAATATTTATTATATTGTTAAAAAATTTTATATAAAAAACAGAGGAGAATGGTTTTCACCATCTCCTCTGGCTAGGGTATAACAGAGCTTAAGAATCAACTCTGTTGAAGTTCACCAATCTGGTGACAGCTTCAAATGCAGGGGCAGAATAAACTACCCGTCTTTTATGGGGGAACGCATTTTTCAACTTATAGTTGAAAGAACTGGGCATTTTGAAAACAGTACCGAGAAAATCAGATGCTTTCATTTTTTTCTTTTCACCAGTGAGCATGTCGTGAACAACGAAATACTCAATTTTGTCGATTGATTCAAAAGTGACCCAAACAGTAGCGTTCATCATATTGAACACCCTCCTTAAAATTAATATCTATATTATAACTCATAAACTAAAAATAATCAATAGTTTTACATAAAATTAAATAATAAAAATATATAGACAATATTAAATTTGTGAGGTATAATACTTTATATAACTTGCAGGTGTAGTTTAGTGGTAGAATCCCATGCTTCCGACCTGGTGGCCCGAGTTCGATTCTCGGTACCTGCTCCAACCATATATATTGGTATTTGCCTTTATAATTGATATGTGGTATAATATAGATATTCATAGTACTTTACACAACAAAGTACAGAAAAATATTAATTATTTTTTCTGGAGGAGTTGTGTAAAAATCTCCAGATAATTTTAGGAGGGTGCTTATATGATTATTTTTAGACCACATAGAAGTTCACTTGATGAAACTATGAAAGAAGCTAAAGAATTTGATGATGTAGAAAAAATGAAAGAATATATTGTTGAACTTTGGAATAGAAAATGGCATGGTTCTCAAAAATTATTTACTACTGATGATATTGTAATTAATAAAGAATCAGCAGTAAATGATGATAGAATCGGGTGGGAAGATTCGATGTATGTCTGTGTAAAGAGAATGGGCAGTGAGGATTACATAAAAGAATATGGGGTACCTCAATGCATCGGAATATGTGCAACTAAATATAAGAAATAAGAAGAAAAAACCGTGCTTTTAACACGGTTTTTTCTTTTTTGCAAATCTTGTATATATGGCGCTAAATTGACATAATTATCAAAATGTTAGTATAAACGTAAAATACGTTTATTTTATATATATTTTCCCTTTTTCCACCGTGAAGGTGTTTAAATATACCGAACAACAACATAGTCCAAAAAATTTTGGGAGGAAAACAGTTATGAAGAAAATCAACAACATGTCTGACTTAGAGAAGAAGGCCATTAAAGTTATTAATGGTATGCTTGTAGTTTGGCCTCAGTCCAACACAACTGAAAGCCTTGAAATTATGAGGATGGTGCCGACGTTCAATGGCTGCTATGCAGTGAACAACGCAACGGTATGCTTTGTGAGCCACGATGAAGCTTTTGTAATCCCGTACATGAAAGAGGTTATGGAGGTTCTTCAAAACAACGGCTTTACTGAAAAGCACTTCTATGTTCCATTCAGCAATTGGGATTATCCTAAGTTTGAACAGAAGGCATGGGAAGATCTTCGGAGCGAAGCAGAAGAAGCATGGCGCAATGCCTTTGTAGATGATTGCAAAAAATATTGTGCATCCAAGGGCATCAAGGCTATCAGCGATGAAAACATGAAAAAATGCTTCAAGATGCCTGAGAAAGGTGTTGAAGTAGAGCATATCTACTTTAAGACGACCTATTATCCGGTTATCAACTCTACTGTTCTGGATTGCGTAGCAATCGATAAGCTGGGAACTTATAACATGAACAATGGTAAAGTGGTCTTTGTTTACATCGATGGCAAAACCTATGTGACCAAGGGCTACAAGATCATCGACGAACTTCGTGAGGCTGGATATAAGGAGGGTGAACTCTTTGTACCTTTCTCCAATGGCGAGGCTATTGTTGATCCGTTTCTCAAGAAGAAATGGGATGACATCAAGAAGTAATTTTAATAAGTAAAGATAATATCATTACTTAAGAAGGGAGGTCAGCTTAGGCTGGCCTTCTTTCTTTTTATATACTAGGAAAGTTCTCCGAACTTCCTAGTATATAAAAGCTACAATCGCTAGCCCTTTGAGATTTTCTCCTTTTAGTCGAAAACTCAAATTGGGCGAGAACAAAGGGCGACTACGTCGCTTTGTTCTTTTTTTAGTATATTACTTGTAAAAAAGCATATTTTATGGTAAAATCAAACAGTCAATCAATTTGATACAGAGTGGGAATCCACTAGATTGTTAATGTTATTACATTATCTAGTCGGAGTTCTGTATCCTCCGACCAACACAATGAGTATTAGGAGGAAAAAATAATGCTCGAAAAGATTCTAACCAAAATGGCTGAAAAAGTATATCCAAAACGGAATATAAGTGTAGAAAAGATTGGAGGTCGACTATTTCTTCATTCACATGATACAACTGGTTGTAATGATTATTTGTTAGAAGGAACATATTCATATGATGAAGTTGTGAAGTTAAATAATTTAACTACCTATAGTGTAGGTTTTGGATTTTGTTCAGAGCTTGGACCAATTGCTTTTATTGGAATGCCTAATCCTGTTTGTGCACAGAAAAGTGGCTATTTTAAATATAAAGTACAATCATATGGAACATTCTCTGAACAGAGCGAATATTATTTCAAAGCTTATACTGATGAAGAAGCAAAGAATATTGGAAATTATACTGTATATGGTTTGTGTGGACTCAAGGAAGTTGCAGCTGTAGCTCCTATAAGCCAGATGGCATATATATATGATTCAAGATTTAAAGTTAAAAAATCTGAAAAACCAAGAGTATTTGATATGGACTGTGAGTTGAAAGGACTTTATAGTTATAAGGAAGCTAAAATCCTTTCGACAGGAACTCTTAAAGAAAAAGATGGTTATTCAGGAGAAGAACACCCTATTGTTTTTGCAGTTGTAGGAAGTGGAATGCCTATAGGAATTATTAACATGTGGCCTTCTGAGGTAGACCTAGTACGAGGTTTTAGAGATGTTTGGGAATATGGTGCTGAGGAACCTGAAATTCAAACAATAAAATTTCTTAACAAAGAGGAAGCATCAAAAATAAAAGATTTTATACTCTATGTTTACAACTATTCTAGTTCTGGAATAGGAAAAAACAAATATGAAATTGAAAGATATGATAGAACTCTTTGATAAGAGATTTAAGTTTCAGTTACCTGACGGAGGTGATTATCGTTTAATCGAGCATACTGAATTATTCAAGTAATTAAAAGAAGTGGGTTGCATTCTATATTTGCAACCCACTTTTTATATTTAAGCCCTTGTAATTTTAAGCCAAAAGTTATATAATAAGCACATTAAAAAGAAAAAACAGAAGGAGGCAGTTATGAAAGTAAGTAGAGAAGAAATATTACACATAGCAAACTTAGCACAATTAGAATTAAAAGAAGAAGAGATAGACACATATATATTACATTTACAAGATATATTAAATTTTGCAAATATAGTAAATAATGCGCCTGTTGAAGGATTAGATATAACAATAGGAGCAAATGAAGCAAAAAATAGATTTAGAAAAGATGAAGTTAAGGTATTTAATAACATAGAAGGATTATTACAAAATGCACCAGAACAAGATAGACACATGTTTAAAATTCCAAAAGTATTAAATTAAGCAAAATTTTATAAGGAGGAATGTAAATGGACATTACAGAATTAACAGTACATGAGCTACAAGAAAAAATAAAAAATAAAGAATTAACAATAACAGAAATAACAAAAGCTTATGTAGATAGAATGAATGAGAAAGAAAAAGATGTACAAGCATTTATAACAGAATTAAAAGATGAAGCATTAAAACAATCAGAAGAAATACAAAATAGAATTGATAATGGTGAAAAATTAGGAGATTTAGCAGGAATTCCAATAGGAATAAAAGACATAATATGCACAAAAGGCATAAAAACAACATGTGCATCAAAAATGCTAGAAAACTTTGTAGCACCATATGATGCAACAGTAATGAACAAAATAAATGCGGAAGAAATGATAGATTTAGGAAAACTAAATATGGACGAATTTGCAATGGGAGGCTCAACAGAATATTCATATTTTAAGAAAACAAGAAATCCATGGGATTTATCAAGAGTACCAGGGGGATCTTCAGGTGGTTCTGCTGCTGCAGTTTCAGCAAATATGGTACCATGGGCATTAGGAACAGATACAGGTGGAAGTATAAGACAACCAGCTTCATTATGTGGTGTTGTTGGGTTAAAACCTACTTATGGATTAGTATCAAGATATGGAGTAGTAGCATTTGCATCATCATTAGATCAAGTTGGAGTATTTACAAAAGATGTTCAAGATTGTGCAATTTTATTAAATGTAATTGCTGGATATGATGAAAAAGATTCAACATCTATAGATAATGGTAAAAAAGATTATACAAAATCATTATCAAAAGATGTTAAAGGTTTAAAAATAGGAGTTCCTAAAGAATTTTATGGAGAAGGAATAAATCCTGAAGTAAAAAAATCATTAGAAGAAGCAATTGAAAAATATAAAGAAATGGGAGCAGAAGTAGAAGAATTTTCATTAGATATTGCAAACTATGCCTTAGCAACTTATTATATAATTGCATGTGCAGAAGCAAGTTCAAATTTAGGAAGATTTGATGGAATAAGATACACATATAGATCACCAGAAGCAAAAACATTAAAAGAAATTTATAAAAAATCAAGAAGTGAAGGATTTGGAGCAGAAGTAAAAAGAAGAATAATACTTGGAACATATGTATTATCATCAGGTTATTATGACGCATATTACAAAAAAGCTCAACAAGTTAGAACACTTGTTATGAATGAATTTAATAAAGCATTTGAAAAATATGATGTAATAGTAACACCAACATCACCAACAACAGCATTTAAATTAGGTGAAAAATCAACAAATCCAATGGAAATGTATTTGGCAGATATATGTACAGTTTCTGTAAATATAGCAGGACTTCCTGGAATGTCAGTGCCTTGTGGAGTGGATAGTCATGGTCTTCCAATTGGTATGCAAATAATCGGTAAAAAAATTTGATGAAGAAACAATCATAAAAACAGCTTATGCTTATGAACAAAAAACAAAGTTCAGAGAAAAATACAAACCTACATTTAAAAAATAATATAACCAAATGAGAGGAGCATAAAATGGGAGATGAAATGAAATATTCTGAAGGTCAAAGAAACCAAATATATGAAAAGTACTTAAGACCTTTAAAATTGAAAATTTCACAAATATTGTTATATGATACAAAATGCAGCAGCTGATTTTCTAAACAAATATAATAACTTACTTCAAAAAACAAGTGACTCAGAATTATTAGATAAAATTACAGAATTAGAGTTAGAAATTGAACAATATGAAAAAACATTAGGAAAAGAAAAAAAAAATTTCCAAGATAAAAGTTCTATTATAATTGGACAAGTTGAAGAATTATTATATGAAAGTGAACAATTTACATTAGAAGATTTCGAAAAAGAAGTGCATAGTTTAGTACAAAGATATAAAGAAAATTTTTCTGGTTATAGTTTAGAAGAAAGAGATTTATTAGAGGCTAAAATTTATGAATTGCAAGCAAGATTAATTTTTAAAAGAGTAAATCAAGAATATCCTGAAAAAATAGATATTCCAAAAGAAGATGAAATTGGAATTATGATATACTTAAACAGAGAAATTACTAGATTACAGCAAAGTAAGAATCCTAAAATTAAAAATTATGTTGAAAAAATAAAGTATGAACTTATGGGAGGAACAGAGGCTATACATAATAGTGAAATATGGAAAGTATTAAGTTATGCTCAAAGAGAAAGATTTGAAGAAAAAGAGGAAAATCCTTCAAAAAGTAAATCATTAATTTATGTAAAAGCAAAGAATAATTCAGTAGTTAATGCGAAAAATAGGAGTATTTTTTTCAATTTTTAGAAAAGAACCACAAATACCACTGACTGAAAGAGACTTAGCTAAAATTTCAATTGATTGGTTAGCAAAATATATTCCCAAAGATATGTTGCAAGAATTGGAAGCTGATAGAAATAAAGAAGAAAAATAATATAAGAGACAAAGAATATTTGCCAGATCCTAAAGCTCCGATATATGAAATGATTAAATCAGTAACTAGATTTGGAATACCAAATAGAAAAAGATTATGTGCTTCAAGATGAAAATGGGAGTAAAATATATATTTTTATTGAAGATCAGTTATCATCTAACTTATATTGGACTAGTATAGTTATGGAAGCTGGAAGCATAAAAGTAGTGAAAAATTATAGTACTCAATTAGAGTTTAAAGAGAGGGGAGTTCCTAGACATTTAAATGCAATTTTAAATCTGGCTCAAATTATAGATAGATGTTTTAATACTGATTTTCAACAACAATTATTAAGAGAAGTAAAAGAATGTTGGATAGAAAGAACTAAAAAGCAGAAATTGTTTAAAAAATTAGAGACAAGCTTATCTAAGATGCGTAATGAATATGGAAGAACAAAATTAGATTTTTTTTGCATCAGAAGAAAGAAAAAAGAGAAAATTTTTACAGACAATATAGATTACAAGAATGGATAAAAAAAAGTAAATCCAGAAGATTTAACAAATGATAATGAAAAAAAATAATATGAGTAATGAAGTGATTCAAGAAAAGGAACAAGGAGGAGAAAATGCCAAGGAATGATTATGAAGTTGTAATGGGCTTAGAAGTCCATGCAGAATTAGCAACAAAAACAAAAAAATATTTTGTAGCTGTCCAACAAAATTTGGTGCAGCTCCAAATACACAAGTATGTCCAGTATGTATGGCAATGCCAGGAACATTACCAACATTAAATGAAAAAGTAGTAGAATATGCAGTAAAAGCTGGACTTGCTACACATTGTACAATATCAAGAGATAGTAAAATGATAGAAAAAACTATTTCTATCCAGATACACCAAGAGCATATCAGATTTCACAATTTGATAAACCATTGTGTGAACATGGATATATAGAAATAGAAACAAGTCAAGGAAAAAAGAAAATAGGAATAACACGTATTCATATAGAAGATGATGCTGGAAAATTAGATCATGATGACTTAGCAGGAGGAGCACTTATAGATTTGAATAGAGCTGGAGTTCCATTAATAGAAATTGTATCAGAACCAGATTTTAGATCAATAGAAGAAGTTGATGCATATTTAAGAAAATTAAAATCAATACTTGAATATGTAGAAGTATCAGACTGTAAGATGGAAGAAGGATCTTTCAGAGCAGATGTTAACACATCAATTCGTCCAATAGGATCAGAAAAACTTGGCACAAGAACAGAAATGAAAAATATGAACTCATTTAGAAGTATAACAAGAGCACTTGAATATGAAATAGGTAGACAAGTAGAAGTTATAGATAATGGAGGAGCTGTTGATCAAGAAACATTAAGATGGGATGAAGTATCAGGAAAGACATTTTCAATGAGAGATAAGGAAAATGCACAAGATTATAGGTATTTTCCAGAACCTGATTTAGTTGCAATAAAATTATCAGAAGAATATATTGAAAATATTAGAAAAACATTGCCAGAAATGCCAGAAAGTAGAAAAGAAAGATATTTAAGAGATTATAAATTATCTGAAAAAGATGCTGGAATAATAACATCTTCAAAATATTTATCAGATTTATTTGAAAAAAAGCTTCTGAAATATGTGGAAATTACAAAGCAGTAAATAACTGGATAATTTCAGACATTTCAAGAATATTAAATGAAACAGAAATGGATCCTAAAGAAATACCATTTGATGCAAAACAATTAGCAAAATTAGTAACATTAATAGATAAAGGAACAATTAGTTCAAGCATCGGCAAAAAAGTATTGATAGAATTATTTGAAAATCCAAGAGATCCAGAAGATATTATAAAAGAAAAAGGTTGGATACAGATTTCAGATGAGGGAGCAATCAAAGAAGTTGTATTAAAGATTATTGAAACAAATCCTCAATCTGTTGCAGATTTTAAAGCTGGTAAAGATAGAGCATTAGGATTTTTAGTTGGTCAAGCTATGAAAGAAACAAAAGGAAAAGCAAATCCTCAAATGCTTAACAAAATGTTTGCAGAAGAATTGAAGAAATAAAAAAATTGCCATTATGGCAATTTTTTTTTTATAGTAGGAAAGTTCTCCTTGTAGGAGAACTTTCTGCACTAGATAAATATGGCGAGTCTTAGATTTTCTTAAAATTTTCATTTGATAGAAAAACTTAGACTCGTTTTTTTTACTATTTTAAATTTCTTAAAGCTTCAATTCTTGCTTCTGTACTTGGATGTGTAGACCACAAATCAGAAGATTTTTTCTTATTTCTAAAAGGATTTGCAATATACATATTTTCAGTAGCCTTATTAGCAACTTTTAATTCATTTGGATCAGCTGAAATTTTTTCAAGGGCAGAAATCAAACCATCCGGATTTCTAGTAAATTCAATAGCAGTAGCATCTGCTAAAAATTCTCTTTTTCTTGAAATTGCAAGTTGCATAAGCTGACCAAATATTGGAGCTAAGATTAAGAATATTAATCCAATTAGCATAATAATGGCATTACCATTATTATCATTATCTCCATCACGTCCACGTCTACCACCATAAAAAAAGAAATTCTAGTAAACCAATCAGATAAAATTACAACAAATCCTACCATTACAGAAACAACAGCTGATAAAAAGAATATCATAATTTTTAATATGAGACATTTCATGTGCTAAAACACCTTCAAGTTCATAATAGTCAAGTTTTTCTAATAAACCAGTTGTGACACATATTACAGCATGTTTTGGATTCCTACCAGTTGCAAAAGCATTTGGTTGAGCATCTTCTATAACATATAATTGAGGCTTTTCTGGTAAGCCGGCTGAAATAACTAGGGAATCTAAAATATTTACTAATTTTAAATCTTCCTCTCTTGTTGCAGGTCTTGCATTATTTAATTTTAAAACAATTTTATCACTATAATAATATGAGCCCCATGTTGATACAATTGCAAAAATCATGGCAATTATAATAGAAAGTTCACCTAAATCTAGAGCCATACAAATATAATAAACAATTACTGCAATAAATGCTAAAAATAATAGAACTATAAACCATGATTTTATTTTATTTTTCTTTATATCTTCAAACATATTTTTCTCCTACTAATAATTTATAATATTAAAGGATAGAAAAAAATTCTATCCTTTAAACTTTAAAGAAAATTTTTCAATTTTCTTATTTGTTACTAAAATCAACTTTAACATTTTTTTTCTTGCTTCATCACTTTCTGTTGCGAATAATTCTTTCTTTTGGAAATTAAACATTCCAGCAACTAAATTTGAAGGGAAAAGTTCTAATTTTGTGTTGTATCTTGTTGCAGTGTCGTTATAGAATTGTCTAGAAAAAGATATTTTATTTTCTGTGTTTTGTAATTCTTCATGTAAATCAGCAAAATTTGCATTTGCTTTTAATTCTGGATAATTTTCAGAAACTGCCATAATAGTTTTTAATGTGCTTGAAAGTTCTCCATCTAATTTTGCTTTTTCTCCAACTGAAGAAGTATTTGCCCAAGATGTTCTTAATTTTGCTATTTTTTCAAATGTCTCAGACTCGTGAGTCATATATCCTTTTACAGTTTCTACAAAATTAGGTATTAAATCAAATCTTCTTTGTAATTGTACATCAATTTGACTCCAAGCATTTTCAACTTTTTGTCTAGATGAAATTAATCCATTATATACACTTACTATCCATATAAGGATTAATACAACAACTATTAAAATAATCCATCCCATAAAAAAAATACCTCCTTACGAATATATATTATCATATAATAACATTTTTTACAACAAAAATATTAAAATAAATAATGGAAAAAACTAATGAGAAATTTTTGGAATTTTTTCAGTACAAGCAACATATAATATAATGCTAGCAAGTAATGTCAAGACTTACGGAAGGTTATAACAAAAAAATAAAAAATTTGACAAGAAAACAAAAAATGTGTATAATAATTTTGTCATTAAAAGGAGGTTTTATGATTTTTTATGGATAAAAAGATAAAGCATCTATTTCTATTATGAAAATAATTGGAGTAAGTTTGATAATAATACTTTTGCTAGGAGTAACTGTAAGAGCTACGGAAACAAGCATTAGAACAGTTGAAATAACTTTAGCAAATGGATATAAGATGTCTGTTATAACATCAAAAACAAATGTATATGAAATATTAGAAGATAATAATATTTTTTTGTAGAAGAAGACGAAAGAGTAAGTCCAGGTTTAGACGATGATATAAATGAAAGTAATAAAATAGTTATTACAAATAAATCCGTTCAAGAAGTTCAAATTGCCAAAATTTCTGAAAGTGGAATTGAGACAACATTAGATGAAATATTAAAAGGATATTCACCAATAGTAGAAAAAAAGAAGTAGAAGTAGAACAAGAAATAATACCATATGAAACAATTACAAAAGATGCCTCACAAGGTGCAACAGATACAAAAAAATAGAGTAATTCAACAAGGTCAAGACGGATTAAAAGAAGTAACATATAAAACAAAATATCAAAATGACGAACAAATAGAAAAAATAGTTCTTTCAGAAGAAATTATAAAAGAGCCTATTGATAGAATTGTACAAGTACAAAAAAAATATTGTAACAACATCAAGAGCAGGATATGAAAGAACACAAACAACAGGAAATAAAGTTGGAGAAACAAGAATATTTAAAGTAACGGCATATTGTTCTTGTGCAAAATGTTGTGGTAAAACAAATGGAATAACAGCATCTGGAACAAAAGCAACAGCAGGAAGAACAGTTGCAACATCTAGCCAATTTTCATTTGGAACACAATTAGATATAGGTGGATACACATATACAGTAGAAGATAGAGGTGGAGCAATTAAAGGTAATAAGATAGATATCTATGTTAATTCACATGCAGAAGCTTTAGCATGGGGAGTTAGATATTTACCAGTTACAGTAGTAGAATAAAGGGAGAATAAAAAATTCTCTCTTTTTTTTTGCCTAAAATAGTGAAAAAATCAAAGAAACATGTTATAATAAAATAGTCGAATAATATGAGAGAAAGGAGAATGTTAGAATTCATTACTAACAACAATAATATGAGCCAAGATAAAATAAGAAACTTTTGCATAATAGCACATATTGATCATGGTAAGTCAACTCTTGCTGACAGAATCATAGAAAAAACTGGAGTATTGTCTCAAAGAGAAATGGAAGACCAAATTCTTGATAATATGGATATTGAAAGAGAAAGAGGTATAACTATTAAATCACAAGCTGTAAGAATGAAATATAAAGCAAAAAGATGGGGAGGAATATACATTTAATTTAATAGATACACCAGGACATGTCGATTTTAATTATGAAGTATCAAGAAGTTTAGCTGCATGTGATGGAGCAATACTTGTAGTAGATTCAAGCCAGGGAGTAGAAGCACAAACACTTGCGAATGTATATTTAGCAATAGATAACAACTTAGATATATTACCAGTTATAAATAAAGTAGACTTGCCAAATGCAAGACCAGATGAGGTAAAAAAAGAAATTGAAGATATTATAGGCATACCAGCAGAAGATGCACCATGTATTTCTGCTAAATCAGGATTAAATGTAGAACAGGTGTTAGAAAGAATAATTACAGATTTGCCAGCACCAAAAGGTGATGAAAATGAAAAGACAAGATGCTTAATATTTGACTCATATTATGATAACTATAAAGGCGCTGTGGCCTATGTACGAGTAAAGGATGGAACATTAAAAGTTGGTGATGAAATATTGCTAATGGCAACAGGTACAACTTATACAATAGCAGAAGTAGGATATTTTGCACCAGGACAATATTTACCAACAAAAGAGATAAAAGCAGGAGAAGTTGGTTATATTGCAGCAAGTATAAAAAAAGTTTAACAGATATTCATGTTGGTGATACAATAACATTAAAAAATAATCCAGCAGATAATCCATTACCAGGATATAAAAAAAGTAACACCAATGGTATATTGTGGGCTATATCCAGTAGATGGTAGTGAATATGAAAGTTTGAAAATAGCATTAGAAAAACTACAATTAAATGATGCAGCTTTAGAATATGAGCCAGAAACATCAGCAGCATTAGGTTTTGGATTTAGGTGTGGATTTTTAGGATTATTACATTTAGAAATAATTGAAGAAAGACTTGATAGAGAATTTGATTTAGGGTTAATAACAACAGCACCATCTGTTATATATAAAGTTCATAAAACAACTGGAGAAATACTTGATGTATATAATCCAGCAGATTTGCCACCACAAACAGAAATCTCATATATGGAAGAACCAATAGTTACAGCAGACATAATAACACCAAAAGAATATGTAGGAAATATTATGGATATATGTCAAAACCGCAGAGGAATATTTATAGACATGAAATATTTAGATGAAAATAGAGTGACATTAGTATATGAAATGCCATTAAATGAAATAATATATGACTTTTTTTTTGATAGTTTGAAATCAAGAACTAAGGGATATGCGTCATTTGATTATGAATTTAAAGAATATAGAGAATCAAAGCTAGTAAAGTTAGATATTCATGTAAATGGTGAACCAGTTGATGCATTATCATTTATAGTTTTTAAAGATAATGCATATGATAGAGGCAAAAAAATGGTAGAAAAAAACTAAAAGAAGTTATACCAAGACATTTATTTGCAATACCATTACAAGCAGTTGTAGGAGGTACAATAATAGCTAGAGAAACAATATCTGCAATGAGAAAAGATGTACTTGCAAAATGTTATGGTGGAGATATTACAAGAAAGAAAAAATTACTTGAAAAACAAAAAAAGAGGAAAAAGAGAATGAGACAAATAGGAAATGTAGAAATGCCACAAGAAGCCTTTTTTATCAGTTCTAAAATTAGATGAAGAATAATTTATAAAAGTAAGGAGAAATTTATGAGAGTAAATAGAGTTGAAAGAAGAGAACATGAAAGAAGAAGCGGTCAAGATAGAAGAAAAATGCCTGACAGAAAAAAATTCAAAAATGGAGACAATAGATAGAAGAAAAGAAGAGAAACGTAAAGAAATAAGAAGAGAAGAAGATGCAGAAAAAAAAGATTTGATGATCAAATAGAAGGAAGAAATTCTGTATTGGAATTATTAGAAAGTGGAAAAGATATAAATAAAATATTTGTAGAAAAAGGCGAAAAAACATGGATCAATACATAAAATTCTTGCAATTGCAAAAGAAAGAAAAATTATACTAGTAGAAAAAGATAAAAGAAAAATGGATGAAATGGCACAAAACGAAAATTATCAAGGAGTAATTGCAATAGTACCACCATTTGAATATGTAGAAATATCAGATATCTTAGAAGTTGCAAAAAGAAAGAAATGAAGATCCATTTGTTTTAATATTAGATGGAATAGAAGATCCACACAATTTAGGGTCAATAATTAGAACAGCAGAAACAGCAGGGGTTCATGGAATTATAATTCCTAAAAGAAGAGCAGCGTCAGTAAATAGTACAGTAAATAAAGTATCAGCAGGAGCTGTTGAACATATGAAGATAGCAAGAGTAACAAATATTTCAGATGCAATTGAAGAATTAAAACAAGCTGGATTATGGGTTTGTGGAACAGCTGTTGATACAAACAAATATTATTATAATCAAGATTTAACAGGACCATTAGCAATTGTAATAGGAAATGAAGGAAAAGGAATAGGAGAAAAAAGTTAAGAAAAATTGTGATTTCCTTGTAAAAATTCCAATGAAAGGAAAAGTTCAATCTTTAAATGCTTCTGTTTCAACAGGAATAGTAGTATATGAAGCAGTAAAACAAAGGATAAGAAAGGAAAATTAGTATGAGAGGTAAAAAAATAGGAATAATAATTATTATAATATTTTTTAATTGTAGCAATTGTTGCTGGTGTTTTTGCATATTTATTTTTAGCAACAGATATTTTTAAAGGAAATAAAAAATTATTCTTTAATTACATATCAGAAACTGTAGAAAATGTAGAAAAAATTGCAGATTCAAAAATTTTAGAAAATTATAAAAATAAAATTAATGACCAAAATTGTGAGACAAACACATCAGTAAATTTTAAATATTCAGAAGGTGGAGAAATTTCAAGTGGATATAATAATCTAAATATTAATATGAAAACTCAAAAAAGAAGATAAATATAACTACAAAAATGCTCAAATATTATTTGGCGATAGAAGTATTGTACAGGTAGAAGGTATTCAATCAGAGAATTTGTATGGAATAAGATTTACAAACATTTTCAATCAATTTGTAACATTGAATGAAGGTAAAAAAATATAAATGGTCTAGATTTAACAGATGATAATTTAGCAATAATGAAAAGTATAATAGAAGATGATAAAGAGTTTTATGATGGAATATTATTTACAGAACAAGATTACCAAGAATTAAAACAAAAATATATGCAAATTATAGTTAGTGCTTTAGCAGATGGAACATTTAGTAAAAAAAGTGATTCATTAATAACAGTTAATTCACAGACATTAAAAACAACAGCATATTCTTGTGAATTAAATAATTTACAAGTTCAAAATTTAGTAATTAAATTATTAAGTGAATTAGAAAATGATGAAATTATTTTGAGTAAAGTTGGCAATTTGATGAATGATACAAAGAAATATGAAAACTATTTTAATAATCTTTTAAGACAAGCAGAAGATACTGAATTTTCAAATTTAAAAGTTACAATATATAAACAAAATAAGAGTATAGTTAGAACATCAATAAATTTAGGAACGGACTCAATTATTATTGAAACATCTAATAGTGATGGAAAAGATATATTAAAAATACAACATGAGACATTAAATAGTGAAAAAGAAATAAATCAACAATTAGTGTTAAATAAACAAACAACAGATGCAAAAGAAACATATACATTGAATTTAGAAATTGTTAATGGAGATGATAAATATTCAGTAGAAGCAACATTGGAAAGTGACTATAAAACAACAGATTTGAATTTAGATTTTTATAAAGGAATTGTAAATATAAATGTTATTGCTAAGAATACAATAACAGATAATGTAGAACAAAAAATGGAATTAGGATCTTCTAATAATGTTGTATTAAACAATTTAAGTTCTGAACTTTTAGGAAAAGTTGTGGATAAAATGAAAACAGCATATACAGATACTTTATTAAAAAGATATAATTTATTAGTAAAAAAATTAAAATCTGAAGATTTAATGTCAGCATTAAAAGGAATTATAAGTGAAGGAAATTTTGATGATGATACATCATCAGATCAACCAGAAACTCCAGCAGATAATCAAGTAACGAAAGAAGAAATAAATAGATTTAATGCCAAATTTGAATTTTATAATGGAACAGATATTCCAGCAGATAGTGTAAAAGATTTAATTCAAATTGCAAGCAATAATCTCGAAAGCGTTGACATAACACCAGTACAATCTGAAAGTACATCATCTAGTGAAAAAATAAAAGAAAGTATAAAATTAAACATAAAAAAAGATACACAAAATACAGATTTAGCAAATGCAATTTTAGAAAAAATATCTTCAGAAGAAAAAATATAATATAACAATAGGATATAATAAAAGTACAGGAATTATAGAAACGATAACTATTGTACCAAGTAACAAATAATAGTTAAACAAGAGTAGAAAGGAAGGGCAAAATGAACCAAATTTTGGTAACAGAAAAAATATATGTAACACCAGAACTTAAGAGAAAAAAGAAAATGTATAAATTGATGTTCGTTATATCACTATTTTGCATGATATGTTTATCAACAATGTATATTTATGCTGAAGTTGATAGAAATAAAGAATCAGAAGTTTCTAATAACATATTACAAAACATGTTTGCAGATTCTACGATTGTAGATCAAGAAGAAAATGCATTAATAGTAAAAATAACACAAGATGTTTCAACAAATATTCAAGAATTTCAACAACCAATAGAAGAAAAAAGTTCAAGCCAATCAACTCAAGTACAAGCAAAAACATATACTGCTAAAGATGGAAAAACATATAATTATATAGGAAGAGTTGTAATTCCAAAAATAGGAGTAGATTATGCAATACTAGATCATTGGTCAGATGAACTTTTAAAAGTCTCAATTTGTAAATTTCACGGAGCTAATCCTAATGAAGTTGGAAATTTATGCTTAGTAGGACATAACTGGAGAAACAAAAGATTTTTTAGTAAAGTTCCTACTCTTGAAGTTGGTGATATAGTACAAATAACAGATTTAAATGAAAAAACAATAGATTATGAAGTATATGATATTCATACAGTAGCTCCAAGCAATACTGAAGATACAACTCAAAAAACAAATGGAAGAAGAGAAGTTACATTAATAACATGTACAGATGATAGTCAACAAAGAGTTATAGTAAAATGTAAAGAAAAAAGATAAACAAAAATCTTTATTAATCATATTATATGATTAATAGAGATTTTTTTATTTGTTATGAAAGGAAGGGGATTTTTTTGGCAAAAATTTTAGTGTATAATCAAGATACTAATAGAATGGAGACATATTATAGAGGCGAGAACGAATCTATGCCATATAATACCAATGGAACATTAAAGGTAAGGGAATTTAGAGGTTCTAGTAAAAGTAATATTTTATGGACTGATAAAAGAACAATGCAGGCTTGGAATAGTCAAAGATATATATATGGTGCTCCTATATATGTTGGATTTGCATTTAAACGCCCATATGAGGGAGGACATCGGAAATCAGAGTCAACATTATGCTGGAACAGCATTTGATGTTGGGCAAACATTAACTAATATACAAAGAAGAGTATTAAGAAACAGTGCTAGAAATTCTGGTGTGTGGACATATATTGAACCAGAATCTTTGTCACCAACATGGGTACATTTTTTTGATAGAAGATTTGGAACAGCAGGCATGTACTTCAGGAGGATTTCCTTTAATTAAACAAAATTCAAGAGGAAATTATGTTTGTGTTGCGCAAGATGATTTAAATACATTAGGATATACTACGGGTGGATTAGATGGTGTTTTTGGAGGACAAACGCAAAATGCAGTAAGAAGATATCAGGCATCAAGAGAGTTAAGTGTTGATGGAATAATTGGCTGTAACACATGGAAGTCTTTACAAGAAAATGTAGTAGGCACAGGGGCTACAAGTACTACTATAAATTAAAATAAAAAAAATTAAAAAATTTTTAAAAATGTATTGACAATTTATATAAAACATAGTATACTAGTCAATGTCGAAAGACATGGTCGCTTAGCTCAGCTGGGAGAGCATCTGCCTTACAAGCAGAGGGTCATAGGTTCGAGCCCTATAGCGACCACCATGTTTTACGGCCTGGTAGTTCAGTTGGTTAGAACGCTAGCCTGTCACGCTAGAGGTCGACGGTTCGAGCCCGTTCCAGGTCGCCATTTTTTTATATAAGGGTATGGCTTTATAGCTCAGTTGGTAGAGCAGGGGACTGAAAATCCCCGTGTCAGTGGTTCGATTCCACTTGAAGCCACCAAAATGAAGAACTAAGGTTTTAGTTCTTTTTTTATGTTTAAAAGCATAAAAACTTTTTTTGAATAATAAAATTAATTAATATTGTTAGAAAAGGAGCAAATATGAAGAAAAAATATTATTTAATTTTATTGTTTATAATTTTCATTATAAGTGTTGGCTTTATTTTTTTTTACAAAAATAGCATTAAAAATTTGAAAATTGGTAATAATAAAAATAGTCAAGAAATAGTAGACTATATTTTAAATCTTAGTTCTTATGAAGCAGAAGTAACAGTAAATATAACAAGTAATAAAAATAGTAATAAATATATATTAAAGCAAAAATATCAAAAAGGTAAAGAACATATTCAAGAAGTAATTGAGCCAAGTAATATAGCAGGAGTAAAAATAATTAATGATGGAAAAAATTTAAAAATAGAAAATAGCAACCTAAACTTAAATGAAATAATAGAAAATTATACAAATTTAGAAAATAATAATTTAGACTTATCGATGTTTATAGATGAGTATAAAAATAGTAATGAATCTAATTATGAAGAAAAAGATGATGAAATAATAATGAAAGTAAAAAATGATAAAGAAAATATTTATGTAAAAGAAAAGATATTATATATAAATAAAAAAACATATAAGCCAGTAAAATTAGAAATAAAAGATAATAAACAAAAAGAAAGAATTTACATATTATATAATGAGGTAGAGATTAATGTGTAAGTTTTAAAACTATCTCTACTTCGAACTAAGAAAAAAATACAAATATATAGACTTGATATATAGAAAACTTAGGAGTGAAGAATATGATAGTAAAAAAGAGGAGATATGTTTTATGCAGATTTAAGTCCAGTTATTGGATCAGAGCAAGGAGGAATTAGACCAGTTTTAATAATTCAAAATGATTTAGGAAATAAATATAGTCCAACTGTAATTGCAGCAGCTATAACTTCTCAAACTAATAAAACTAAATTACCCACACATATTGAAATAAGAGAAAATACAAGTGGACTTAAGAATAATTCTGTTGTATTAGTAGAGCAAATTAGAACAATAGATAAAAGTAGATTAAAAGAAAAAATAGGGCATATAGATGATAATAAAATAATTAATGAATTAAATAATGCATTAGGGATAAGTTTCGGATTAGATTGACATAAGAGATTAAATATAGTATAATTATAAATGTAAGAATAAGGTAAAAACCTTATAAAAAACACACGTAACGAAAAATGGAGGAAACATCATGCAAAACATCATTGTTGTAATCGTTATGGTCTTGCAGATTCTGCTTTCTGGTGGCAATGCTAACGGAAATCAGAACTACAACAACATGAACTGGCTTCAGCTCATGGCCCTTATGGGCAACAACGTTTCGACGAATTGGTATCAAGACAGTTGGAACGAAATCGATCAGACCATTGATCTTGGTGATGGTCAGTGGAAGCAGTATGGTTATGGTGAAGGATCTACGGTCCGTATCCATGGTAATTTGAATTCTGGACTGTATTTTGACTTCTCTATTAAGGGAAGCCAGTGGGATAGTCAGAAACAAGTTACGAGCCCGATTGAAGGAATCACTATTACCCAGACGAGTTATAGCTCTGCTGATTCTGGTTACTCATTTAGTGTGGGGCCGATTAGTTTGCAGACTGCGTTGACTCTTTGGAACGCGACAACTAGTCAGATGGCTAGTTAACAAAATTGCCACATTTTAAAGTATTTATACTTTGGATGTGGCAATTTTTTATAATAAAAAATAACAAGAATATCTTGATATTTTCACATTCATAGAGTAAAATATATAGTAGTCAATACAAAGAATAATGGAGGTTTACATGGAAAACAAATTAAATAATGTAGCGAAAGTGCATTCAATAGAAAGCTTTGGAACAGTTGATGGACCAGGAATAAGATTTGTTTTATTTTTGCAAGGATGTAGTTTAAAATGTAAATATTGTCATAATAGAGATACATGGGATATGACATTAGGTGAAGAAAAAACATTAGAAGAAATAATAGAAAAAGTAAAAAAGATATAAAACATATATGAATTTATCAGGTGGTGGAGTAACAGTAACAGGTGGAGAACCATTACTACAGGTAAAATTTTTAATAGAATTTTTTAAAAGATTAAAAGAAGAAAAAATAAATACATGTATAGATACATCAGGAATGTTTAATATTACAGAAGATATAAAAAAGAAGTACTTAAATATACAGATTTAGTTTTGTTAGATATAAAACATATAGATGATGAAAAATGTAAAGATTTAGTTGGATTTTCAAATAAAAAAGAATTAGAATTTGCTAGATATTTAAGTGAAAATAACAAAAAAATGTGGATTAGACAAGTACTAGTTCCAGGATATACTGATGATGAAAAAGATTTGATAAAACTAAAAGATTTTCTTTCAACATTAAAGACTGTAGAAAAAGTACAAATTTTGCCATATCATAGTATGGGAAAATATAAATGGGAAAAACTGGGACAAAAATATGAATTAGAAGGTGTAAGAGATGCAACATTAGAAGATGAGGAAAGAGCGAAAAAGATATTAGGAATTGAGTAAAAAATATATTTGAAGGTGAGGAAGAAGTATGCCATCAAATAAAAAAAGTGGTAGTTTTAATAAACAAAGAGAAATAGAAAAAAAGAGAGAAGAAAAAGAAGAAAGAAAAGATTAATAACAAGTATATTAATAATATTAATTACAATTATTGTTTTGTATCTATTGAATTCTCCAACATTTAAAATAAAAAATATAGAAGTTATGGGGAATTCACAAGTTGATAAACAAAAATTATAGAACAATCAGGAATAAAAATAGGAAATAGTATATTTTCAAATATTAATATAATATCAAAAGTAAGAATAAAGCAAAATGGATATATTGAAGATGCAATAGTAACAAAAAAAAAATGCCAGATACAATAGAAATCAATGTAAAAAGAACGAATTGCAGAATTTCAAATAATAACTGATAATGGATATTATATATATATTGATGAACAAGGATATATAGTAGATTATTCACAAGAATCAAGAGGGTTAGTAACAATATATGGAATGGAAATAACAGAAGAAAATATTGAAAAAAAGAAAAAAGACTTGAAAATGATGATTTGAATTTGAAATTAGAAAATATATTACACATAAAAGAAGAAATGACAAAGATTGGAATATATGATCAAATATTAAAAATACAAGTTAAAAATGAATATATATTGAGTTTGGATAATTTGAACTTAACAATTAATCTAGGAAATGCAACAAATTTAAAAGATAAAACATACTATATAAAATCAATTATGGAAAGAGAAAATGGAAAAGCAGGAACAATAAATGTTAATGGAAATTTAAATGAGGGATTTGTACCATATTTTACAGAAAATCAATGATTTTAGAGAGGAAGAATGCACATGAATAAGAAAATGAAAATTAGTTTAATATTAGGTGGAATGTGTGTAGCATTATCTTGTGGAATTGCAATACAAGTTAGAACAATATCTAGAATTGGGACAACTACAAGTAGAAATTCAACGGAAAATGAATTAAGAGATGCAATATTAAGAACAAAAGAAAATTATGATAATCTGTATGCAAATGAAGAAAAAAAGCAGAAAAACTATTAGAAGATGAAAGAAAAAAAAGTGCAACAGAAAACAATAGTGAGTTAAGCGGAAATACAAGAAAATATAAAAACATTAAGTACACAATTAGGATTAACAGACGTTACTGGAAAAGGAGTAATAATAAAAGTTGATGACGCAATGGTTCAATCAACATTTGATCCTAATTCTACAATAGTACATGCTGAAGATCTTATTAGCATAGTAAATGAATTAAAAAAATGCAGGAGCAGAAGCAATTTCAATTAATGATCAAAGAATTGTATCAAATACAGTTATAGAATGTATTGGAGCAGTTATAAAAATTAACGGACAAAGAGTAGGAGCACCATTTACAATAAAGGCTATAGGAATGCCAGAATTGTTAAAAAATACATATAGAAATGGTGGGTATTTAAAAGTATTAGAAGGAGATAGAATTCAAGTAGATTTTAAAACATCTGATAATATAACAATTCCAAAATATACTGGAACATATAAATTTGAATATGCACAAACAATAAACAACAAATAAAAAAAAATAAAGGAAAAGAGAATTTAATATGAAAAAAATTAATCTAAGTAGAGAAAAAATTGTTATGTCAATAACAATAGGAATTGCATGTTTAGCTTTAATGTTAGTAATGTTTATGCAATTTAAGGTCGTTAAACAAACAGATATAACATCAATAGAAAGTATGAGGGAAGAAGAATTAAGAACAGAACTTGCTGATTACAGAAAAAAATATTCTGAAATACAAGAAAAATATGAAGAAACAATTAATAAAATAACAGAATATCAAACAGAAAAAAAGAATCAGATGAGAAAACTGCTAAATTATTACAAAATGAATTAGAAGAATTAAGTACATATCTTGGTATGACAGATGTTCAAGGAGAAGGAATAACAATAATATTAACAGACAACGGTGGAAATGAATTGAAAAATTCTGATGAAAAAATAGTTTCAGTTTCAAGTTTAGACTTATTGAGAGTTATTAGAGACTTATTATCAGCAGGAGCAGAAGCTATTTCTATAAATGATCAAAGAATTATAGGAAATAGTGATATATTTCTAATAGGATCAAGCAGTACACCTTTTATACAAGTAAATGGACAAAGAATAACATCACCATATGTAATAAAAAGCAATAGGAAATAAAGCATATCTTGAAAGCGCAGTAAGTATAAGTTCAAGTATGTTACAAGCACTAAAAAAGAAGAGGACATGGAGTAGAGATTCAAACATCAGGATATAATAGACCAGTTGTAATAAAAGCATATACAGGTACTATTGATAAAAAATATATGAAAGACAAAGAATAATTAGAAAGGAAAATGTAAAATGATAGTAATAGCAATTATTTTAGGATGTATTATAGGAGCTCTTATAGGAATAAATGCACCAATGATACCATATACATATTCAACATTTTTAGCAATAGCTGTTGTAGCAGCTTTAGATTCTGTATTTGGTGGAATAACATCAGTTTTGAAGAAGAATTTTGATTTAACAATTTTTATATCTGGTTTTTTCTGCAATAGCATATTATCAATAGCATTAACATATTTAGGTCAAAAACTAAATATAGATATATATTTAGCAGCATTAGTAGTTTTTGTAGGAAGAATGTTTACAAATTTGACAATAATTAGGAGATATTATATCGATTTGTGGAGAGAAAAATCTAAAAAAATAAGACAATAAAAAAGAAAGAAAAACAAAAATTAAAAATATATTACAAACATATTACATGAATATCAAAATTATTACAAATTTATTTCAAAAATGTTTCAATTTATATTGACTTTTTTATGAAAAATGTAATATATATAACAAAGAAGAAAACAATCTATATAATATAGAAATTTTAACAAAAATAAATGGAGGAATCATTTTGGCAATAGGTGATATCATAGTTGGTATTGATATAGGTACATCTAAGGTTTGCACAGTTGTTGGAGAGGTTAATAACTTTGGACAAATCGAAACACTATGTAGCACATCTTGTAAATGCAATGGTATAAAAAAAAGGCAAAATTATTAATGAAGAAGAAGTTAGTTTAAGTGTTGCAAAAACTATAAAAGATGCTGAGGAAGAAGCGGAATTTAAAATAAACTCAGCATATGTAACTATTCCCGGAAAAGAAGTTACAATAGTTCAAAATAGCATATTAAAAGAGCTAAAAGATAAATTTGCTGGTATATCATTAAAAGATGTTCAAGTGCAATTGTGCAAGCTAAAGATATTGAAATACCAGAAGGGAAAACAATAATAGATATAGTACCATCAGAAGTAATACTTGATAACGGAAAAATTGTCGCAGATCCAGTTGGCAATTTAAGCTCAAATTTTACACTAAAAGCACAAGTTATCTTAGCAAATAAAGATTATGTAAGACAATTAACATCAATCTTTAAAAGAGTTGGAATTGAAATTGATGGAATAGTTCCAACAGCTTTAGCAGAAAAAAATTTAATGTTAGATACTAATGAATTAGATGATAATGTAATGCTATTAGATATTGGAGCAGGAAATACTGAAATAGGTGTATTTGAAGGCAATAATTTTACTTATACAAATTCAATTCCTCTAGGAGGAGATAATATAACAAATGATATATCATTAGTATTAAATATTTCAGAAGAAGAAGCAGAAAAACTAAAAAAAAACAATATGGGCTTGCTTTAAAATCATTTATAGATAATGATAATGAAATAATGCTAAATACTTGTAAAGATGAAAATAGAAATAAGATAATAAAGAGCTCAGAGTTAATAGAAATAATTGAAGCAAGAATTGAAGAAATATTTACATTAATAAATAAAGATATAACAAATAATAATGTAAAGCAAAATATAAATACTGTTATATTAACAGGAAGAGGGATTACAACAATTAATAAAAGTGATGTTGCAGGTAAGATAAATTTGAATATACCTGTAAAAATGACAACAGGAAGACTAATAAGTACAATAAAACCAGAGTTTAGAACTAGTTATGCACTTGTTAGATATATTGCTGCAAGACCTTATGTAAAATCTGTATCAAGCAGTATAGATAGACAGCCAAATGAAAGCATATTTAAAACAATAATAGATAGAGTAAAAGAGTTCTTTTATTCTTAAAGAAAAAAATATTTTAGTTTTATGGGGAGGAAAACTTAATGAAAGAGTATGAAGAAGAAACAATGATGGATGGAACAGCGACAATTAAAGTTATAGGTGTAGGAGGAGCCGGAAATAATGCAGTTAATAGAATGATTGATGCTGGAATAAAAGGCGTAGATTTTATTGCAGTTAATACAGATAGACAAGCATTACAAAAGTCAAAAGCAAGTGCTAAAATTCAAATAGGAGAAAAAAAATAACAAGAGGTTTAGGAGCTGGTGCCAATCCAGATATAGGAGCACAATCAGCAGAAGAAAATAAATCAGAAATTGCAGAAACTTTACGCGGAGCAGATATGGTATTTGTTACAGCCGGAATGGGTGGTGGAACAGGTACAGGTGCTGCACCAATAGTTGCACAATCAGCAAAAGAAATGGGAATATTAACAATAGGTGTTGTAACAAAACCATTTACATTTGAGGGAAAGAAAAGACTTTCACAAGCTGAACGTGGAATAGAAAGTTTAAAAGGTAAAAGTAGATGCATTAGTAGTAATACCAAATGATAAATTATTACAAATAATAGATAGAAAAACATCAATAAATGATGCATTTAGAATGGAAGATGATGTATTAAGACAAGGTGTACAAGGTATATCAGACTTAATAGCTGTTACAGGAACAGTAAACTTAGACTTTGCAGATGTTAAAACAATAATGAAAGATACAGGAATGGCACATATGGGTATTGGTAGAGCATCAGGAGAAAACAGAGCAGAAGATGCTGCAAAACAAGCAGTACAAAGTCCATTACTAGAAACATCAATAGAAGGAGCAAGAGGAGTAATCATAAATATTACAGGTGGTGAAGATTTAGGATTACATGAAGTTAATACAGCAGCAGAACTTGTTCAACGCAGTGTAGATCCTGAAGCAAATATAATATTTGGTACAGTTACAGATCCAAATATGGGAGAAGATATTCAAATTACAGTTATTGCAACAGGATTTGAAAAACCAGAAGCAAGAGTTGCTTCAAGTGTAGATAGTTTTGTAAATAAACAATGGGATAAAAAAATAAATTCAATTCCAACATCTACAGACAATTCTAATTCAGGAGATTTAGATATTCCAGCATTCTTACGTAAAAATAAAGGAAAAAAATATATAATAAATGAAATCATGTACTAGAAATAGTATGTGATTTTTTTGTTATAATTTAATAATATTAACATTATAATGACAAATTTTTTTTTTATTCTTAATATAGTATAATAAGTAATTGATAAAATATATTATATTTGGAGGGGTTATTATGATAATATATATTGATATAATATTTATTGAAAATATAATAATGAATACAATTATTTTATATGCAACAGCAATCATATTAAAACAAAAAGTAAAAAAATATTAGATTAATAATATCAGCAGTAATTGGATCAATTTACTCAATATTAATGTACATAACCAAATTGACTATATATTCATCAATAATATCTAAATTTATATTATCAGTTGTAATGGCTTATGTAGCTTTTAAACCAAATGATGTAAAAAAAATATTTAAACAGATTATAATTTTTTATTTAACATCATTTGTATTTGGTGGAGTAGCATTAAATTTAATATATTTTTTAAGACCAGAAAATATAAATATAAAAAATGGATTATTTACTGGTGAATATGCATTAAAAGTAATAATGTTAGGTGCGATTATGGCATTTATAATAATAAAAATATCAATTAAAATAATAAAAACAAAATTTAATACAAAAAATATGTATTGTGATATAAATTTGAAAATAAATGAAAAACAAATAGCAACAAAAGCAATGATAGATACAGGAAATCTTGTAAAAGAGCCAATTACTAATACACCAGTTGTGATAGTGGAAGAGTCATTACTAGAAGGAATTATTCCAAAGGAAATATTAAAAAACTTAGAAAATATTTTATGTGGAAATTTAGAAAATTTACCACAAGATATACAAGACAAATATCTTCCAAAATTGAGGTGTATACCATTTTCATCATTAGGAAAAAGAAAATGGAATGTTAGTTGGAATAAAGATATCTGAGATTGTAGTAAAAAAAGCGAAGATGAGGAAAAAAACTCCTAATATTATAATTGGTATATATGGAAGAAGTTTGACGAAAAATGGCGAATATAGGGCTTTAGTTGGTGTAGATTTATTATAGATAATAAAAATACATAATATAATTAGAAGAAAAGTAAATAAATAAAAGAGAAATAATCGAACAATAGCGATTATTTCTTTTTTTCTACAATAAGAAAAGACAGTTTTTTTATTGTCAGAGTTGTACAATAAAAAATCAAGAAAAGAGGTGATGAATTAAAAAATAAAAAGAAAGGAATGTTAAATGAATTTTTTAGAGATTATTAAAAATAGCATAAATAATTTATGTGCAAAATATATTGAAAGAAATCTAAGTGATGAAATGTTGCCGATATTTTATGTTGCAGGTAGTCAAACATTGCCAGCACCATTAGAACAAAAAAAGAAGAAGAGGAAATGATAAAAAAACTAGAAACAGATGAAAGAGAATATGCCAGAAAAACATTAGTAGAAAGGAATCTAACTTGTAGTATATATAGCTAAAAAAATTTGAAAATACAGGAATAGGAATCGAAGACTTAATATCGATTGGAACAATAGGCTTGATGAAAAGTGTAAATACATTTAATTCAGAAAAAAAGATAAAATTAGCAACATATGCATCGAGATGTATTGAAAATGAAATATTAATGTATTTAAGAAGAAATAATAAAATAAAAACAGAAGTATCAATTGATGAACCATTAAATAAAGATAGTGATGGAAATGAACTTTTATTATCAGATATATTAGAACAGATCCAGATATTACATATAGAAATTTGGAAGATGAAGTAGATATGAAACTTTTGAAAGAAGCAATAAGAAAATTAAATTCTAGAGAAAAAAATATAATGGAAATGAGATTTGGTTTTATTAGTGGCAGAGAAAAAAAACGCAAAAAGAGGTAGCAGATGAATTAGGAATCTCACAAAGTTATATATCAAGACTAGAAAAAAAAGATAATAGGAAAAATGAGAAAAGATATAATGAGTAAAACAGGATAGATTACATAAATATATAATAAATAGTAGACTTATTAAAAAGAAAATGTTATAATAATTATGTGTTTATAGGCAGACACATAAAAAACCTAAATATTTATTATATAAGGATATTATTATATGTATCAGAAATTTGGAATAAAAAAAGAAATTTTAGATTTATCAGAAGAGGTTGAAAAAGAAATACAACCAATATTTAAAAATATTGAAAAAATAGAAGAAATAAACAGTTTAAAAGTCTTATCAGCATTTCAAGAATGTGGATTATCAGAAATGCATTTACATTCATCAACAGGATATGGAATTGATGAAATTGGAAGAAATAAAATAGAAGAGATTTATGCAAAAATATTTAATGCTGAAGATGCATTAGTAAGAGCACAATTAATATCAGGAACACATGCTCTAGCTGTAACATTATTTGGAATTTTACGTCCAGGAGATACAATGTTAAGTATTTCAGGAGCACCTTACGATACATTACAAACTGCAATAGGAATAAGTAAAGAAGAAAGTAAGAGTTCATTAAAAGAATTTGGAGTAAAATATGAACAAATAGAATTAATTGATAATGATTTTGACATTAATTCAATAAAAGAAAGAGTATCCAAAAAGATATAAAATTAATAGAAATTCAGAGATCAAAAGGATATTCAACAAGGAAAAGTTTAACAATTGATAAAATAGAAAAAAGCAATAAAAGCCATAAGAGAAGTTAATAAAGATGTTATAATTATGGTAGATAATTGTTATGGAGAATTTGTTGAAGAAAAAGAACCAACAGATGTTGGAGCAGATATTATAGTTGGGTCTTTAATGAAAAATTTAGGTGCTGGTATTGCGACAAGTGGTGCATATATTGTAGGAAAAAAAGAATTAATAGAATTATGTGCAGAGAGACTTACTGCGCCTGGAGTTGGTAAAGAAATAGGACCATCATTAAATCAAAATATACCATTTATTAAAGGATTATTTTGCACCAAGTGTAGTAGCAAGTGCTGTAAAAACAGCTGTATTCGCAAGTAGAATTTTAGAAAAAAATTAGGATATAAAGTAGATCCTTTATATAATGAAAAAAGAGCAGATATAGTTCAAACAATAGAATTAGGTGATGCAGATAAATTAGTAAAATTCTGTCAGGGAATTCAAATGGGTTCTCCAATAGATTCGAATGTAATTCCAGAACCAAGTGCAATGGGAGGATATGATGATCAGGTAATTATGGCAGCAGGAACATTTACAGAAGGGTCAACAATAGAATTAAGCTGTGATGGACCAATTAGAGCACCATATATTGCATATATGCAAGGTGGGCTTACATATCAATATGGCAAGTTGGGTATAATGAAAGCATTATCAAATTTAGAATAATTATAATAAAAGGAAAAAAGCTATGTGATATCACATAGCTTTTATAATATTATTTCTCAAAATTTGGAATATAATAACCAATTCCTCTTTTTGTAATTAAATATTTTGGATTAGAAGTATCTTTTTCAATTCTTTCTCTAATTCTTCTAACAGTAACATCTACAGTACGGATATCTCCGTAATATTCATATCCCCAAACTTGTTCAAGAAGAGATTCTCTTGTAACAACTTGCCCTTGTTGTTGAGCTAAATATTTTAAAACTTCAAATTCTCTTAAAGTTAAATTTACAATTGTTCCATTAACATTAACTTCATATTTTTCCAAATCTAAAGTTAAATCTCCAATCTTTATAGTGTTTTGTTTTTTAGTTTCTTTATGGGAATCTGAATCATGAGAAGATTTTAAACTATCATAATGTGTTTCAGATTTTCTTAAATTAGCTTTTACTCTAGCCACAACTTCTCTTACGCTAAATGGTTTTGTAATATAATCATCTGCTCCAATTTCTAATCCTACAATTTTATCTAATTCATCATCTTTGGCTGAAACCATTAAAATTGGAACATTATAATAATTTTTTATTTTTTTACAAACAGTAAGACCATCAACACGAGGAATCATTACATCTAGTAAGATTAAATCAGGACGTTGAGAAATTGCTAAATCTATTGCAGTTTGCCCATCATTAGCTTCAATTGTATTATAGCCTTCTCTAGTTAAATTATGAACGAGTAAGTCAACAATTTTTTGTTCATCATCAACTATTAATATTGTTTTCTTTTCATCATCAAAATTATTGTTTTCCATATAAGACCTCCGATTAAGTTATACATATTTTATATCACAATTTTTACCAATATACAAGGTAAATCAATAAATAAATATAAAAAATAAGTGTAAATTTACATAAAATTGACATACTGATAAGTTTGTGCTATAATAGTAATGTCGACATTAGGTCTATTTTTATAGTCACCTTTTGGCAACAAAGTCGAAACAACAAGAAAAAAATTTTTTGAGGTGAAAAAATTATGGATTTGAAGAACATTAATGGTCAGATTATCGGCTGGAGCACTATTTCTGATGATATCCTGAAGTATCATTGCTCTACGAGCCAGGTTGTTGAAAAGAGGCATCTTGATTTCAAAGATCAGGCAAGTTTGCTTGATGAATTGAGTAAGGTTATAGACAACAAGACTCTGTTTAATCGAATTAAAAGAGCACTGGAAAAAAAATGATGCGGAGGAAAAGAAAATGAGCAACAAGGCAAAGGCAAACGAGAAGAAGGCAACTGTTACTACTAAAGTGGAAGCAAAAGCTTCTGCAGAGGCTAAGACTGAAATCAAGCCTGAAACTGTGAGCAAAGTTACCGTTGTCGGCATCAAGAATGATGATATGGCAAATCTCGAAAAGAGTCATGCTGATACTGTTGCTGAAATTTCTGCTGAAGAGAAGAAGATGACTGAAGCCAAAATGCTTCAGGAAACCTGTGAGCGGGTTCTGCAGAAGGCAACTGAAGCATTTAACAATGCACGTCAGGAATTGCAGAAGGCAAAGACTGCTCAGAAGAATGCAGAAAAGGAGGTCGCAACTTTCAGTAAGAAGATCAAGAAGCTTAATGAAAAGTTGGGAGAAATCGAAAATAAGATTGAAACGGCCAAAAATCAGATGGTTTATCTGATTGCTCCTGGTTATTCTGGAGAAATTCCTGCATGTGGCACCTTTATTTCTACTTGTGAAGTCGAAAGCGTCGCAAATCTCAAGGTTGAGCAGATTCCAACTGAACTTAAGCCTGATTTTCAGGATATGATCAAGGCAGGCTTTGATTCGGCTCAGGAGTATGCTAAGGCACTTAAGTTCGTGACTCTGGTTGAATATTATCTCTGCAATGATATGCAGTATAAGATGCTTGTCTCTGATGACAAGATTCAGAAGCTTATTTCTGCACATATCGATGGTTAAAATCTATAATTTCTAACAGTATGTTAGACGAAGAAGGGCACTACTTTTGAGTAGTGTCCTTTTTCGTTTTAGAAGAAATATTTTTAAATATATTGTTATTTAAAGAAAAATGTGTTATAGTAATTTTGTATTTGCCACTATAGCTCAGTTGGTAGAGCGACGGATTCGTAACCCGTAGGCCAGCAGTTCGATTCTGCTTGGTGGCACCAATGACGTATTATTTCTAACTAATAGAATAGATATATACAAATAGTATATTGACAATTTATGTAAATATGCTATAATTATAAGTGATGTAACATTTTGTAACTCCGTTGCATCAAAAGGAAATACACAATATAAAACGCGTTATTACGCAAGGAGAAAAGTATTATGAAGCTTGAAAGAACTAGTTATTCTAATTATCAGCTTGTTATTGATGAATTCAACATTCCTGTTGCAGTTCGGGTTAATGGAGAGGATAAATATCGACTGTATGATTTAGTACAGGTAACTGATGATGGCCATGGAAACATTTGTCCAGGGATTAGTCATGGAGGAATTGGCAAAATTGTAGAAATTCGAAGAGATGATACAGACCATTTCTTTGGTGTCCTTATGAACAATAGAGAATTTGGATTTATGAAAGACGCAAGAATTAAACGGGTACTTGGAAAAATATGATTAATTAAAAAGAAATATTCTTTTTACTCTCTACAGAAATGTGGAGAGTTTTTTCTTTAAATTTTAATTATTAAAAAGCACTACATTGATTGATCAAATCAAATGTAGTGCTTTTTGTGTAATGACCGTACCATTTAAGTAATTTAAAATACCAGCATCTGTTACAAAATTAAATTCTAATTTAAAACTATTAAGTTGTTGATATTTATATCCAAATTGTTTATTTATTTGATTAATACCATATTTGCCATCACCAATAATAGGGTATCCTATATGAGCCAAATGTGCTCTAATTTGATGAGTTCGTCCAGTTTCAATATTAACTTCTAATAAAGAGGTATTATTATTAAATTCTTTTATTACAGAATAAGAAGTTATAATTTTTTTTGATATCCAGGTTTAAAATCATCTGATATATATACGATAGATTTTTTATTATCTTTGAATAAATATGATTCTAATCTAGCTTTTTTTATTTTGGAATTCCATATACTAAAGCAGTATAAGATTTTTTTATCTCATGTTTTTTAAATTTATCAAATAAAATATTTAAAGCAGTATCATTTTTGGCAAATAAAACTAATCCAGTTGTATTTCTATCAAGTCTATGACAAGGCATTGGTTTTTGTTTGGGATATTTTTGATGAACTAAGGTTGTTAAACTATTTTCACCAACAACTTCAAGATTTATGGGTTTATTAATTACTAAAATATTATTATCTTCATAAACAATATCTAAATTAATTTGTGGGAAAAGCAAAGAATCTGCAATAAATATATTTAATTCATCATTTTCAAAAATAATACAATCCTTATTAACTCTTTTTCCATTAATTTTTATGTCTTTTTTGTCTAAGAGCTTTGTATAAAGTATTTTGAGATAAATTTGGAAAAGACGTTAAAATAAAATTACAAAGTTTTTTTCCATTATATTTGTTAGTAACAATTAAAGTTTTCAAAATAACCTCCAAATTAAAATATACTAATATATTATCATAGTATATTTATTTTTTCAACATAAAAAACGAGGAAAATAGAGAAAAAGTGAATAAAATGCAGGAAAAATGAGTAATATATATAATAAAAAGTAATTTTTTAGAATATTAAAGAGCTGAAAATACTTAAGAAACAAGAAATGAAAATTTAAAATTTGCAAAATGAGTAAAATTATGGTATAATAAATCTTGGTCGCTAAAAATTCAGCTTATAAGATAAGCAATAAAAAGGAGAGGATAAATTATTTTTAAGAAAAAAAGCTAAAATACTATACGAAAGAAAGCTGTAAGTTTTTTACAATAATGGCGTTAGGATTAGGCTTAATAATAGCGATTATTTTATTTAAGTATAAGCCAACATATGTAGTAAGTTTGTGTGGAGAACAAATAGGATATGTAAGTAATGCAGCAGAATTACAAAATAGAATTCAATCAGAAATAATTGATATGGATGGAGAAAATATAGATTTTGTTACATTAGATAATATGCCAAAATATGAATTAAAATTAGTAGAAAAAAGTTTAACAACAAATGAAGATGAAATAATGTTAGCATTAAAAGATGATGCAAAAAGTAATGTATAAATATTATGCTGTAATTTTGAATGCTGAAACAATAACTTATGTTGATAATATAGAAGAAGCTGAAGAAGCTGTTGAACAAATAAAAAAGAGCATAAAAAGATGATACAATTCAATTAGATTTAGCAGTAACAACAAATTATACAGAAAATATTAATGAAATAGGAATACAATCAGTAGAAGTTGCCAAACAAGAAGTTGAACAAAAAGTAGATATATTAATAGAAGAAGATGAAAAAACAAAAATTACCATCAATAAATGGGGTATTATTAGCTTCACTTCCTGTTAATGGATATGTAAGTTCAAGATTTGGAAATGTAAGTAGAATAAGATCTGGAGCACATACAGGAACAGATATAGCATGTGCATTTGGAACGAAAATAAAAGCTGTTGCAGATGGTACAGTTGTTTTTGCACAATATAATGGATCTTATGGAAATCTTGTAAAAATTGATCATGGAAATGGTGTAGAAACATGGTATGCACATTGTAATAAGTTGTATGCCAAAGTTGGTCAAAAAATATCATCAGGAGATATAATTGCAGAAGTTGGAATGACTGGAAATACAACAGGACCACATTTACATTTAGAAATAAGATTAAACGGAGTAGCAATTAATCCTCAAAAGTATCTATATAATTAAAAATAAACTATTAAGTAATTTATTACTTAATAGTTTATTTGTGTTTAATATAAAAAAAATAATTATTCAACTGTTACTGATTTTGCAAGGTTTCTTGGCTTATCAACATCTAATCCTTTTTCTTTTGAAATATAATAAGAAAGTAATTGTAATGGAACAATTGCAACAATAGGTGAAAGCAAAATATTTGTGTTTGGAATTTTAACAATTGTGTCTATATTATTACTTGGTAATTCTTGACTTGTGATAACTAATGTTTTGCACCACGTGTAATAACTTCTTGAATATTACTAATAGTTTTTTCAACTAAATTCTTATCTGTAATAATACTTATAACAGATATTCCATTTTCAATTAATGCAATAGGTCCATGTTTTAATTCACCAGCAGCATATGCCTCTGAATGTATATAAGAAATTTCTTTTAGTTTTAAAGAAGCCTCAAGAGCAGTGTTATAATCAATACCTCTACCTAAAAAGAAAACATCTTTTTCTTGATAAATATTTTTTGCATAATTTTTAATTTCTTCAGAAGATTTTAATGCTTCTTCAATTTTATCAGGAAGATTAAAGATATCTTTTTTTTAATTTTGTTAATTCTGAAGATGGAGTAGATCCTAATATTTCAGCAAAATAAATTGCTAAAATTATAAGTAGCATAACTTGAGAAGTATAAGCTTTGGTTGAAGCAACAGCAATTTCTGGTCCAGCATGTGTATAAATAGAGTAATCAGCTTCTCTTGTAATAGAACTTCCAATGACATTTGATACAGCAAGTGTTGTAGCTCCTTTTGATTTTGCAAGTTTTAATGCAGCAATAGTATCAGCAGTTTCGCCAGATTGAGAGATATAAATACATAAAGTATTTTTATCAATAATTGGATTTCTGTATCTAAATTCTGAAGCTATATCAACTGTAACTGGGATATTGCATAAGTTTTCAATTGCAATTTTCCCAGAAAGTCCAGCATGCATTGCAGTTCCACAAGCTACTATATATATTTTATTTATTTTTGATAAAAATTCTTTGGTGAATTTTAAATCATCAAAATTACAAGACTCATTTTCTGGTAAACGTGAACCAATAGTTTCTCTTATTGCTGTTGGTTGTTCAAATATTTCTTTTAACATATAATCATCAAAACCATTTTTATCTGCAGCACTAGCATTCCATTCTATACTTGTTAATTTTTTATCTATTTTATTTAAATCAATATCATAAAATTCAACATTGTCTCTTGAAAGAAGAGCGAATTCATTATCATTTAAAAGATAAAAATCTTTTGTAAATGATAGAATTGCAGGAATATCAGAAGAAATATAGTTTTCTCCATTACCTTTTCCTATAACAAGAGGGCTATCTTTTCTAATAACAATCATGTTATCTGGCATATATTTAGAGATGACTTGAAGTGCATAACTTCCTTTAAATGATTTGCAAGCCTTTTGAACAGCACGTAAGACTTTTTTATCATCATTATGTTTATCTTTTGAATAATAATAATGTATAAGATTTGGTATAATTTCTGTATCTGTTTGAGAATGAAATGTATAACCATTATCTAATAATAATTTTTTTAAATCATTATAATTTTCAATAATTCCATTATGAACAACAGCAAAAAAGTATTACTATTATCTAAATGAGGATGGGCATTTTCTTTTGAAGGTTTTCCATGTGTTGCCCATCTAGTATGAGCAATTCCAATTGTTCCTTCAAGAGAATCAATTCCATCTAAATTATATAAATTTTTAACTCTTCCTTTATCTTTCATAACTGAAAGACCATTTTTTTCTATAGTTGATATTCCAGCAGAGTCATAACCTCTGTATTCAAGTCTTAAAAGACCATTAATTAAGATAGGACTAGCTTTTTGATGTCCTATATATCCAATAATTCCACACATTTGTGAATCCTCCTTAAAAATAATTGAATAGGATTTTTGATATAAAATCCCTTATATGCGGAATTGAAATATACTTATGCATTAATTTCTGTTACAATATTATATTGTTTTTTGTTATAATGCTTTGACTTAAGTTAAGCCACTAGAGTATCCGCCGAAAATTCGATTAGCTCTAGACCTCGTCAACACAATAGTGTTCTGGCGCTTAATAATAAACTCCTTTCATAATATATTTTTTATATTTCAATTTCTGTATTATATTATAATATATTAAATATTTGTGCAAGTACTTTTTGAAAAAAAAATGCAGGTGGTATTAACCACCTGCATTTGGCTTTAGGATTGAGAATCTGCTAAATTGATTTCATCAATAAAGCAGTTGATTTTTAAAGCGTTTACTACACTAATTGTTGGGACTAGTTTGGAATAGAGTTCCTGGACATTATAATTAGAACTATCATATCTTACCCAAATAAGTTCTTCAGGATTGCAATTAGAATAATCGAATTCTTCAAAATCTTTCTCTGTATACAGAAGACAAGAAGGAGAAGTATTCCACTTTTGCATAGTCAGAGTTTTCGAAAATTTGCTAAAAATTGCAACAGTATCTAAATGTTTTTTCATAATTTCAAAGTATAGATTTTTTGCAAAAACAGATACTTGAAAATTTGCTTTATATTTTCTAGCATTTGTTACTTCAAATTGAGTTTCTTCACTTGCAGTTTTTAACATTTCAATTTGCTGTTGAGAATCAACAGAAGCAAACAATGGGAAAAAAACTTACAAGCCATATAGTAGACTGCTTCAATTACTTGACAATCTTTAGAAGAATAAGAATTGTTGGGATTTTGAAAATTTAAACAATCTAAAACATCTCCGTTAAAAATTTCGATGTTTGCAAAAGAATCAGCAATTTGTGAAAGTGTTTTGTAAAAAGCATTTGCAAGCTTTTTTTTCAAAAGACTCACACATACACATGTTTCCATCTTTTAAAAATAAAAGGAGTTAAACTATATTCATAGTCATGACAAACATTGAAGGAAACAGGATGTTGCTGTGCAATGGACTTATAATGCCTGGATTTTAGAATTACGATATTGTCAGTGACAATAACACTTATTTTGATATACAGAAATCCAACACATTTCCGTTTGGAGCTTAACATACCAAACATATTGCTTTTTGTAATAGAAAGAGTTTCACCAATAATTTTATGAGTGACGGCAAATTCATAGCAATTTAGTGTAGGATTGTAAATCAAATTACTTTTTCCTACAAATTTGGTTGCCTTTGCACTCCACATTTGTGAAATAATAGAGCAGAAGCAGAGACTATAGAACTTATTTTTAAAGTTCGAATCTTCTGTTAGCTGCTTTTGAGTTTCTGCAATACTAGTTTTGAGAAGCGGAGAACAATAATTATCGGGATTTACTGCGATTTCTAAGGATGCTAGATTTTCTTTACTTAACTCAAAGTTATAAGTGTAGTCAAACATATTTTTCCCTCCAAATTTAAAATTAAAATACTTTTTAAGGTGAGTAGAAACTAAAAATTACATAAAAATCCTCCAAATTTCTTATATTAGCATTTCAATGTGCATAAAATAATTATAATATAAAAATTAAGCAAAGTCAATATATTATGTAAATATAAATGAAGCAAAATAATAAAATAAAAAGTTAGAAAATAAGCTTAAAAGCATTGACAACAACTTTTGTAATATGATATAATAATATGCGTATAAATTTGCAAATTGGTAATTCTTAGAAATTATCAGAGTTAATTCAAAATGATAAAATTTAGAAAAATAAGAATTAAATATAAGTAGAAATAAAGGGAGAAATTGTAGAGCAGACAATAATCAAAACTTTACAAAACTATATTTTAAGAAGGGATTTTTCTAATTAAATATTTTCTCGTAAGAAAACTAGCCAAGCCATTACTTAAATATGGCATTTTTTATATAAATAGGAAAGTTTCAAAACTTTCCTATTATAAAAAAATACATTGCACAGAAAATTTACTTAAAAATTTATGATTTTTTAAGATTTGTTCTGTAATAAGAAATAGATTTAGTCTTATATAAAAACAATAATTTCTTATTTATTCTTAGATTGGCAGATTTCGAGCGAAACAAAAGCTGCTTAATATTTTATAAGGAGTGATTTTTTTGGAAATCAAAGATGTTAAATTCGGAAGAACAACCCGTAAAGATTTCTCAAAAAAGTTGGCGATTTTATAGAAATGCCAAACTTAATTAAAGTTCAAAAGGATTCTTATGACTGGTTTATTGAAGAAGGATTAGGAGAAGTATTAAAAGACATTTCACCAATCATAGATTATTCAGGAAATCTAGTATTAGAATTTTTTGACTACTACATGGAAGAAAAAACAAAAATACACAGAAGAAGAAGCAAAAGAAAGAGATGCAACATATTCTACAAGATTACATGTAAAAAGTAAGATTAATAAACCGTGAATCAGGTGAAATCAAAGAACAAGAAATTTATTTAGGTGATTTTCCACTAATGACAGAAAGTGGAACATTTATAATAAATGGTGCAGAAAGAGTTGTAGTTAGCCAGTTAGTACGTTCACCAGGATGTTACTATGATGAAATATTTGATACAAAAACAGGAAAGAAAAAACATATACATCAACAATTATGCCATTAAGAGGTGCATGGTTAGAATATGAAACAGATGGAAATGATATATTCTGGGTACGTGTTGATAGAACAAGAAAAATTCCAATTACAACATTATTAAGAGCAATTGGATTAGTATCAGATGATCAAATAAGAGCATTATTTGGAGATGAAACATTACTAGAAACAACAATACAAAAAGATCCAATAAAAACAGGTGAAGAAGCATTAATCGAAATTTACAAAAAATTAAGACCGGGAGAATTACCAACAGTAGAGGCTGCAAAAAGCTTATTTAATGGATTATTCTTTGATAATAGAAGATATGATTTAGCAAAAGTAGGAAGATATAAATTTAACCAAAAATTAAGTATCGCAAACAGAATAAAAAATCAAGTTGCATTTGAAGACATTATGGATAAAGAAACAGGAGAAGTTTTTTGTTACAGCAGGAGAAGTAATTTCAGCAGAAGCAGCAGAAGCAATTCAAAATGCAGGTATAAATGTAGTAGATATTAAGTTTGGAGATAAAAAATTAAGAATAATTGGTAATGGAATAGTAAATATTCATTCAGTATTACCAAATGTAGACTTAAGTAGCTTACATATAAAAGAATATGTAAATTATGAAGTATTAAAAAATATAATGGAAAATACTTCAGAAGAAGAATTAGTTAAAACATTAAAACAAAGAGAAGAAGAACTAATTCCAAAATATATAACAACAGAAGACATGATAGCATCAATAAACTATTTATTAAATATGTATCATGGATATGGAAAAGCTGATGATATAGATCACTTAGCAAATCGTAGAATAAGATGTGTAGGAGAACTATTACAAAATCAATTTAGAATTGGTTTAACAAGACTTGAAAGAGTTGTTCGTGAAAGAATGACAATTCAAGACTTAGATGTTATAACACCACAATCATTAATAAACACAAAACCAATAACATCATCAATAAGAGAATTCTTTGGAAGTTCACAGTTGTCACAATTCATGGATCAAACAAACCCATTATCAGAATTAACACATAAAAAGAAGAATTTCAGCATTAGGACCTGGTGGTTTGTCAAGAGAAAGAGCAGGATTCGAAGTTCGTGATATTCACTACACACATTATGGTAGATTATGTCCAATTGAATCTCCAGAAGGACCAAACATTGGATTAATTTCAGCATTATCATCATTTGCTAATATAAATGAGTATGGATTTATTGAAACACCATATAGAAAAGTAGATCCAGAAACACATAGAGCAACAGATATTGTTGAATATATGAGTGCAGATGTTGAAGATAATTACATGATAGCACAAGCATCTGAACCAATGAATGAAAATAATGAATTTATAAATAAGCGTGTTCGTGTAAGACATAGAAATGAAATTGTAGAAGTTGATAAAGAATTAGTACAATATGTTGATGTATCACCAAAACAATTAGTATCAATTGCAGCCGCAATGATTCCATTCTTGGAAAATGATGATGCTAAAAGATCTTTAATGGGATCAAACATGCAACGTCAAGCAGTTCCATTAATGACATCAGAAGCACCAATTATAGCAACAGGTATTGAATATAGAGCAGCAAAAGATTCAGGAATATTAATATTAGCTGAAGATGATGGTGTTGTAGAAAAAAGTTACTGGTGACAGTATCACAATGAAATATAACAATGGTAAAACAGTTGTACATAAACTACGTAAATTCAAAAGAACAAATGGTGGAACATGTATCAATCAAAGACCAATAGTTAGAAAAAGGTGAAATAGTTAAAAAGGTGATGCGTTAGCCGATGGACCAGCAACAAAAAATGGAGAAATGGCTTTAGGTAAAAACATGTTAGTTGCATTTTCAACATGGGAAGGTTACAACTACGAAGATGCTATTCTATTAAATGAAAGACTAGTACAAGAAGACATATTTACATCAATACATATTGAAGAATATGATTGTGAATGTCGTGATACAAAATTAGGTCCAGAAGAAATAACAAGAGATATACCAAATGTCGGAGATGACGCATTAAAAGATCTTGATGAAAATGGTATTATTAGAATAGGTGCAGAAGTAAGACCTGGAGATATATTAGTTGGTAAAGTTACTCCAAAAGGAGAAACAGACTTAACAGCAGAAGAAAGATTACTTCGTGCAATATTTGGAGAAAAAGCTAGAGAAGTAAGAGATACATCACTTCGTGTACCACATGGTGAAGCTGGAACAATTGTTGATGTAAAAATATTTACAAGAGACAATTCAGAAGAATTAGGACCTGGAGTAAATCAAGTAATTAGATGTTATATTGCTACAAAGAGAAAAATATCAGTTGGAGATAAGATGGCTGGACGTCACGGAAATAAAGGTGTAATTTCAAGAATATTACCAAAAGAAGATATGCCATTCTTACCAGATGGAACACCAATAGACATTTTATTAAACCCATTAGGTATACCATCTCGTATGAACTTAGGACAAATCCTTGAAGTTCACTTAGGAGCAGCAGCAAGAGCATTAGGATGGAAAGTATCAACACCAGTATTTGATGGTGCATCTGATAAAGAAATTGAGGAATTATTACAAGAAGCTGGATTATCACCAGATGGAAAACAAACATTATATGATGGAAGAAGTGGAGAACCATTTGCAAGTCCAATTACAGTTGGTGTAATGTATATGTTAAAACTACATCATTTAGTTGATGATAAAATACATGCACGTTCAACAGGACCATACTCACTTGTAACACAACAACCACTTGGAGGTAAAGCTCAATTTGGTGGACAACGTTTTGGAGAAATGGAAGTTTGGGCACTAGAAGCTTATGGTGCAGCATACACATTACAAGAAATCTTAACAATAAAATCAGATGATGTTGTAGGACGTGTTAAAGCATATGAAGCAATTGTTAAAGGTGAAAATATTCCTGAACCAGGAGTTCCAGAAAGCTTTAAAGTACTTGTAAAAGAATTACAAGCATTAGGATTAGATGTAAGACTATTCTCTGAAGATAATAAAGAATTAGAATTAAAAGAACACATCGAAGATGGAATTGATTATGAAGATGTAGAAAAAGATAGAGCTTTAACTGAAGATGATGTATTAATACATGAAGATTTAGAAAACGGATATGAAGAAGAAGAAATGGTAGATAATGAAGATGAAGAAGATAGTGATGAACTATTTGATGATGATAATTTAGATGATGATGACAGCATTTATGATAATGACGGATTTGATAATGAATAATAAAACTACAATTAAATAATATTTTGAAAAGCAAAAGAGGCGACGGAAGAGTTTGCAAGAGCGGGGGATAGCCTCTTGAGCTGTTTTAAAATGCCCAAATAATTTGAGAAGGGGGACATCTAATAGAGATGGAAGAAGACGAATTAGAGATATTCAATAAAATTAAAATAGGAATTGCATCAGACGAAAAAATAAGAGAATGGTCAAAAGGTGAAGTAAAAAAACCAGAGACTATAAATTATAGAACTTTAAAACCAGAAAAAGATGGTCTATTTTGTGAAAAAATATTTGGACCAACAAAAGACTGGGAATGTCATTGTGGTAAATATAAAAGAGTAAGATATAAAGGGATTGTTTGTGATAAGTGTGGTGTAGAAGTTACAAAATCAAAAGTAAGACGTGAAAGAATGGGACACATAGAACTTGCAGCACCAGTTGCACATATTTGGTATTTCAAAGGAATTCCAAGTAGAATTGCATTAATGCTAGATATTTCTCCACGTAATCTTGAAAAAATAATTTATTTTGCATCATATATAGTAACAGATAAAGGAACATCAGGATTAGAAAAATGTCAAGTATTAACAGAAAAAAAGAATACCATGAAGCAGAAGAAAAATATGGTAGAAAATCATTCAAAGCTGAAATGGGTGCTGAAGCAATAAGAAAATTATTAGAAGAAATTGATTTAGCAAAATTAACAGCTCAAATAGAAAAAAAGAAATTGAAAATGCTAGCGAACAAAGAAAAGCAAAATTAATAAAAAGATTAGACACAGTAGAATCATTTTTACAATCTGGAAACAGACCAGAATGGATGGTAATGAATGTTGTACCAGTAATTCCACCAGATCTAAGACCTATGGTTCAATTAGATGGTGGTAGATTTGCAACATCAGACTTAAATGATTTATATAGAAGAGTTATAAACAGAAATAACAGATTAAAGAGATTATTAGAACTTGGAGCACCTGAAATCATTGTAAGAAATGAAAAGAGAATGTTACAAGAATCAGTAGATGCTTTAATTGATAACTCAAGAAGAGGAAGACCTGTTACAGGTGCTGGAAACAGACCATTAAAATCTTTATCAGATTTATTAAAAGGAAAACAAGGTAGATTCCGTCAAAACTTATTAGGAAAACGTGTTGACTATTCAGGACGTTCAGTAATCGTAGTAGGACCAGAATTAAAAATATATCAATGTGGTCTACCAAAAGAAATGGCAATTGAATTATTCAAACCATTTGTAATGAAAGAATTAGTTGAAAGGCATTTAGCACATAATATAAAAAGTGCAAAAAGAATGGTAGAAAGATTAAGCCCTGAAGTATGGGGAATTCTAGAAGAAGTTATTAAAGATCACCCAGTAATGCTAAACAGAGCTCCAACACTACACAGATTAGGTATTCAATCATTTGAACCAGTATTAGTAGAAGGTAGAGCAATAAAATTACATGCATTAGTATGTGAAGCATTCAATGCAGACTTCGATGGTGACCAGATGGCTATACATTTACCATTAACACCAGAAGCACAAGCAGAATCAAGATATTTAATGCTAGCTACAAACAACTTATTAAAACCACAAGATGGTAAACCAGTAGCAGTACCAAGACTAGACATGATTTTAGGAAGTTATTATTTAACAATGACATTAGATGGAGAATTAGGAGAAGGAAAATATTTCAAAGATCCTGATGAAGCAATAATGGCATTACAAAATAATGCAGTATCAATCCATGCGAAAATCTTTGTAAGAATTACAAAAGAAATTGATGGAGAAATGAAATCAAAGAAAGTTGAAACAAGTGTTGGTAGAATTATATTTAACCAAGGAATTCCACAAGATTTAGGATTTATAAACAGAAATGAAGACCCATTCCAATATGAAATTGATTTCCCAGTTATGAAAAAAACAATGGGAACAATAATTGATAGAGTAATTGAAAAACATGGTTTAATCGAATCAGCAGAAGTTATAGATTATATCAAAGCATTAGGTTTCAAATATTCAACATTAGCAGGTATTACATTCTCAGTAGCAGATGTAAAAGTACCAGATTCTAAGAAAGACATTTTAGCAGATGCAGATAAACAAGTTGAAAAAAGTTAGAAATCAATATAGAAGAGGTTTAATAACTGATGATGAAAGATATCAAACAGTTGTAGGTATCTGGGAAAAGGCAACAAATGATGTAAGTAAGGCAATGGAAGAGAACTTTGGAGACTTAAACCCAATATACATGATGGTTAAATCAGGAGCCCGTGGTAATATGAACCAGTTAAGACAGATCGCAGGTATGCGTGGACTTATGGCAAGTACAACAGGTAAAGCTGTTGAAATACCAATTAAATCATGTTTCCGTGAAGGACTAGATGCACTAGAATATTTCATATCATCACATGGTGCTCGTAAAGGACTTTCAGATACAGCTTTAAGAACAGCTGACTCTGGATACTTAACAAGAAGACTAGTTGATGTTTCACAAGATATAATTGTTAGAGAACATGATTGTGGAACTGTTGATGGATTAACAATTGAAGATATTAAAGATGGAAATCAAATAGTTGAAGGATTAGCTGAAAGACTAGAAGGAAGATATCCATTAAATGATATATTAGATCCACAAACAAATGAAGTTATTGTAGATACAAATACAATGATTAATAAAGACATAGCAAAACGTATTGTGGATGCTGGAATTACAAAAGTTGTTGTACGTTCAGTAATTGCATGTAGAGGAAAACATGGCGTATGTCAAAAATGTTATGGTATGGGATTAGCAAGAAGAGATTTAGTATCAATTGGTGAATCAGTTGGTATTATAGCTGCACAATCAATTGGCGAACCTGGTACACAGTTAACCATGAGAACAATTCACTCTGGTGGTGTTGCTGGTGTTGCAGATATCACACAAGGTCTTCCAAGAGTAGAGGAAATCTTTGAAGCTAGAAAACCTAAGGGAGTTGCTGTAATAACAGAAATTGATGGTACAGTTAAAATTTCTGATAATAAGAAGAAATTAGAAGTAATTGTTACATCAAAAGATGATTCAAGAACATACACAATTCCATTTGGATCAAAACTAAAAGTAAAAGATGGAGATGAAGTAAAAGCTGCAGATCCATTAATAGAAGGTTCTATAAATCCAGCTGAAATTTTAGCAATAAAAGGACCAGAAGGTGTTTATGAATATGTAATATCTGAAATTCAAAAAGCATATAGAAACCAAGGTGTTGATATCAATGATAAACACGTTGAAGTAATTGCAAGACAAATGCTTCGTAAGGTTAGAGTTGATGATGGTGGAGATACAGATATGTTCCCAGGATCATTAGTTGATATGTATGAATTTGAAGATAAAAATAAAGAAGCTGTTGAACAAGGTAAACGTCCAGCAACAGGAAAGAGAGCATTACTTGGTATTACTAAAGCTTCACTTGCAACAGATAGTTTCTTATCAGCTGCATCATTCCAAGAGACAACAAGAGTATTAACAGAAGCAGCAATTAAAGGTAAGGAAGATGATTTAATAGGATTAAAAGAAAATGTTATCATTGGTAAGTTAATCCCAGCTGGAACTGGTATGAAGAGATATCAAGATGTTACTATTAAAGTTGAAGGCGAAGATGAAAAGACAGTTGCAGAAGAAATTGATGCAAATAAACAAGTTGAAATACAATCAGATGCTGAATAAAATTGAAAACACACGGATAGATATAAAAGTCTATCTGTGTTTTTCTATTTATATAAAGAAAGAAACCTCTAATAGAGGTTTCTTTGAAAATGAATTATTCAGACTTCATTTGTTTTAATTTTTCTTCCATATCATTGATTTCTTGTAATTTATGAAGTCTTGTAACTTCAATAGGTTCTACATCTACTGTTTCTTGTTCTCTACATCTTGTACAAATTCTAGTCCAATTTTTTTTGGTAATTGGACAGTAACGTTCGAAACCTCTATCTCCACAAATTGCCCAAACGGTATATTCATGTTCATGCCATTCTCCAGTATGTCCTTCTCGTGCACAGGTTTCCTTGGCTACAAGCTCTTTTTGTTGCTTTTCATCTCGAATTTTTTTGAATTGAATTGAATAAGGTTCAAAATTTTTTTCAAGAATAGAAACACTATGTATAACAGCTTCATATTCAGGAGTTCCTTGTTCAAAACAAGCATTAGCATATTTTTTGATTTGCTGAAGTAAATCAAATGCTTTTTGCTCCTTTTTTGAGATTTTTTTCTTTTTGTTGTCATTTGAAATTGCCTCCTTAATATTTTTGAATTGTTTATGGATGAATTGGAGATTAAGTTTTTTCATCTATGATTGTTGATGAAATAGTTATGAGATAGTGCTTGACTATTTTGAGAGATTATATCATGTTGTAATATAATTTTCAATATGTTTATTTGAGTTAAATTTGATGTAAAAAAATAGTATTTGAATATTTTTCAAATACTACTGTTTCTGGTACCGATGGTGTGACTATACAACCCGCGTCGGGAAAATAGTCCGCTGGACTATTTTCTAATCCTCCTTTTCGAGTCCCACTTTAAAATTGTTATGAAAAATAGTATTTGAATATTTTTCAAATACTACTATTTTTTGGTACCGATGGTGGGACTCGAACCCACATGGTTTCCCCGCCAGATTTTGAGTCTGGTGCGTCTGCCAATTCCGCCACATCGGCTTATTGTTTTTTGTTTTTTAGACTTTCTTAATATATCATATTTTTATTTTTTTGTCTAGTACTATAATGTATTTTCTCTTGACTATTTGGAAAATTTAATGTAGAATATATAATATTTTAATAAAAGAAAAGAGGAATTATAGTATATGATATGTTCACAATGTAAAAAACGCACTGCAGTTGTATTTATAAACAAAATTGAAAATGGCGTTTCTTCAATGGAAGGCTTATGTAAAGAGTGTGCAAAAAAACGTGGATTAGATGTTCCTGAGACTAATACAAATCAGTCTACTTCTAATCAAACGAATAATAATATAGATATGAATAATATGTCAAAACAGTTAGAGTCTTTGTTTAAGGATTTATCTTCTAATTTAAAATTGGAAAATCTTGAAAATATGGATTTTGAAAATTTTGAATCTGATGGTGATGAAGATGTTGATGATGAAAATGCTCCAGAGGGTATTTCTATGGGAATTCCTATTGGATCTATCTTTGCTAATTTTGTTCCTAAAAAACAAAAAGATGAGGAAGAAACTAATGGTGGTAGACAAAAGGTTAAAGTTGAATCAAAGAAAGCTAAGAAAAAGAAAAAATATCTTGATACTTTTGGAACAAATCTAACTCAAAAAGCTAAAAATAATGAACTTGATATGGTTATTGGTCGAGATAAGGAAATTCAAAGAATTGTTCAAATTTTAAATAGACGTACTAAAAATAATCCTTGTTTGATTGGTGAACCAGGTGTTGGTAAAACAGCAATTGCTCAAGGTTTGGCTATAAAAATTGCTAATAATAATGTTCCAGCAAAACTTTTAAATAAAGAAGTTTACCTTTTAGATATGACTTCTGTTATTGCAGGTACTCAATTTAGAGGACAATTCGAATCTAGAATGAAAGGTATAATTGATGAGTGTAAAGAATTCAAGAATATTATTCTTGTAATAGATGAAATTCACAATATAATTGGAGCAGGAGATGCAGAACATTCTATGAATGCTGCTAATATTTTAAAACCATCACTTGCAAATGGAGAAATTCAATTAATAGGTACTACTACTTTAAGAGAATATAGAAAATATATAGAGAAAGATACAGCATTAGAAAGAAGATTCCAACAAGTTTTAGTTGAAGAACCTAATATCGATGATACAATTTCAATTTTAACAGGAATAAAGAAATATTATGAAGAATATCACAAAGTAAAAATTTCAAATGATGTTATAAAACAAGCAGTTATAATGTCTGAAAAATACATTCATGATAGATTTTTGCCAGATAAAGCAATTGATATTTTAGATGAGGCTTGTTCTAGAATTAATCTTGAAAATAAAGAATTGTTTAAACTTGAAATGTTAAAACAAGAACTTGCTGATGTTCAAGCACAAAAAGAAGATGCTGCACAAGCAGATTCAACAGAAGATTATCAAAAAGCAGCAGATTTAAAAACTAAAGAATGTAGATTAATTGAAGAAATTGACCATTTAAATAGTACAATAAAATTAAAATCTTTAACAGTTCAAGATATAGCACAAGTTATTGAAAATTGGACTAAAATTCCAGTTAAAAAAATTACAGAAGCAGAAACACAAAAATTATTAAATCTTGAAACAAATCTTCATACAAGAGTTATTGGCCAAGATAAAGCAGTATCTGCAGTTTCTAGAGCAATAAGAAGAAATCGTGCTGGACTTCAAAGCACGAAACGTCCACCATCATTCATATTTGTTGGACCAACAGGTGTTGGAAAAACAGAACTTGCAAAAAGCTTAGCATATGAAATGTTTGGCTCAGAAGATTCAATAATTCGTATAGACATGTCTGAATACATGGAAAGCCATTCAACATCAAAGTTGATAGGTGCACCTCCAGGTTATGTTGGTTATGATGATGCAGGTCAACTTACTGAAAAAGTAAAAAGAAAACCATATTCAATAATATTATTAGATGAAATCGAAAAGAGCACATCCTGATGTATTCAATATTTTATTACAAGTATTAGATGATGGAAAACTTACAGATTCACAAGGAAATGTTGTTAGTTTCCAAAATACAATTATAATTATGACATCAAATGCAGGTTCAAATGTTAATACAAATTCAATTGGTTTTGATAAAAAAACAGTTGATAATAATAAAATAGAAGAAAATCTAAAACAAGTTTTTAGACCTGAATTTTTAAATAGAATAGATGAAATTATAGTATTTGATTCATTAACAAAACCTGAATTATTACAAATTGTTGAATTAATGTTAAAAGATACAGTAAAAGCTTTAGTAGACAAAAATATTTCTTTAAATGTTTCAGAAAATGCAAAAGATTTTATATTAGAAAAAGGAACTAATTTGAAATATGGTGCAAGACCTTTAAGAAGAGCTATTCAAAGATATGTTGAAGATGAAATTTCTGAAATGATTTTAAAAGGTGATGTCCATGATGGGCAAACTATTAATGTTGACATAAAAAATAATGAATTAAAATTTAATGTTGAATAATTAAAAGTTCTCTGCATTTTTGCAGAGACTTTTTAATGAAAAAAGGAAGGAAAATAAAATGGTAGATTATATAACAATAATAGGTGGAGGATTAGCTGGAAGTGAAGCTGCATATCAAATAGCAAAAAAAGAGGAATAAAGGTAAAATTGTATGAGATGAAGCCTGATAAATTTACAGAAGCACATAGTAATAAAAATTTGGCTGAGATAGTATGTAGTAACTCGTTCAAATCTAATTTACATACAAATGCATGTGGTTTGTTAAAAGAAGAATTAAGAAAACTAGACTCATTGCTAATAAGAATAGCAGATGAAACACAAATACCAGCAGGACAAGCATTAGCAGTAGATAGAGAATTGTTTTCACAAAAAGTAACAGAAGAATTAGAAAAAATCCATTAATAGAAATAATTCATCAAGAAGTAACAGAAATAGAAAAAATTGCAGAAAAAGGAATTGTAATAATTGCAACAGGACCATTAACATCAGAAGGATTATCAAAAGAAATCTCTAAAATAACTGGAGAAGATAAATTACATTTTTATGATGCAGCTGCACCAATTGTTACAAAAGAAAGCATCGATTTTAATATTGCTTTTTTTGGTAATAGATATGAACAAGAAAAAGGAAAAGATGAAACAATAGATGATTGGAAAGAAAGATTACACAAACAAGAAGCAAGTTATATAAATTTACCAATGAATAAAGATGAATATGAAAAATTTGTAGAAGAATTAATAAATGCTGAAGTTATTACATTACATGAATTTGAAAAAAAGAGAAATATTTGAAGGTTGTATGCCAGTAGAAGTGATGGCAAAAAGAGGATTAGATACATTGAGATTTGGACCTTTAAAGCCAGTTGGATTTGATGATCCAAGAACAGGAAAAAGACCATATGCAGTAGTTCAATTAAGACAAGATAATGAATTAGGAACAATTTATAATATAGTTGGATTTCAAACTAATTTAAAATATGGAGAACAAAAAAGAGTATTTTCAATGATACCAGGACTTGAAAACGCGGAATTTGTAAAATATGGAGTAATGCATAGAAATACATATATAAATTCAACGAAATTATTAGATAACACATATAACTTCAAAGATAATAAAAATATTTATTTTGCCGGACAAATTACAGGTGTTGAAGGTTATGTTGAATCAATTTCATCAGGAATGGTGTCAGCATTAAATGCTGTTTCACAAATAAAAAATGAAAGCAAAATTGAATTTTCAAATTTATCAATGATAGGAGCATTAGCAAAATATATTTCAACAGCAAATGACAAATTTCAACCAATGAATGCAAATTTTGGAATTGTTCCAGAACTTCCAAAGAGAATAAAAGACAAAAAAATAAAGTATGGAATGTTAGCAGATAGGGCTATTGAGAACTTAAAAATTGATTAACCAAAAAATGATAAAATATTAAAAAATTGACAAAAAACTCTTGCAAGAAATAAAGTGATATGATAGAATAACAACTGAATAAAATTCGGAAATAACAAAAAGAAAGGAACATATTAAGAAGCAATCAACTTAATATAACAGGTTAAAAAAAATGGAAGAATTAATTAATGAATTAGATATATTTGTTAATGAAAAAGCAGTTTTAAGTGCTCAGATAAGAGATATAGAAAGCAAAAAGAAATGAATTAGCAAAAAAGAAAGAAATACAAAAAAAAGCACAAAATAAAATAAAAAATGATGAAGAAGTTTGGTCTGAAGTAAATTGCTTAGGAAAACAAATATCAGATTTAGGAAACCAAAGTCAATGGTTTCAAAATCAAATAAATTCTAAACTATTAAATGTAAGAGAACAATCATTTGTAGAAATAGATAATTTGATTGCTGAGAGTGTAAGAAAAAAAGTAGAATTATTAGTGAACAAATAGAAGAAAATAGAGATAATTTAGAACCAGAAGAAATTTATGAATTAACAGAATCAATAAATGAGATTGGACAAGAAATGGCTAGAATTATGTTTGCAAAAAGATTAATAAAACATAATCAAATTATTGATGTAATTAATCTATTTTCAGCTACAGAAACAGAAGAAAGCCAAGAACAAGATGAACAAATAGATGAAATACTAGAAAGTCAAAAAAATAGAAAATACAAATGAAAATGAGCAAGTTCAATTAATAAATGAAGAGCTAAAACCTATTGAAGAAATTGCTATTGATCCAGTATTAACAGATTATTATAATAATATAAATGAAATAACTAAAAATTGGATGGAATTCAAAAACAAAACATTAACAAACAATAAAGCACCACAAAAAAGAGGTGTATGTACAGTTGTAAAAACAGTAACACCAAAGAAATAAAATGAAAGCCAAACTCTGCTTTAAGAAAAGTTGCCAGAGTCAGACTTTCAAATGGTTATGAAGTAACTTCTTATATCCCAGGTATCGGACATAACTTACAAGAACACAGTGTTGTTTTAATAAGAGGCGGAAGAGTTAAAGATCTTCCTGGTGTTAGATACCACATCATCAGAGGAACATTAGATACAGCAGGTGTAAAAGACAGAATGCAAGGACGTTCAAAATATGGAGCAAAACGCCCAAAAAAATAAATCGATAAAGGATTTATTTTATAGTGCATGCACATCTTACTAAATTAAGGTACTTAAATTTAGCAATAGATAATGTAGCACTAAACGGAAAAATCAATAGATTTTCAGAGTAACTTAGATATCTTATAGATATCATCAATAAGAGAGCAAATCTCAGAAAGAAAAGGAGTGAAGAATAGTGCCAAGAAGAGGATTTATAGCAAAAAGAGATGTATTACCAGATCCAATATACAATAGCAAAGTTGTTACAAAATTAATTAACAACATAATGTTAGATGGTAAAAAATCAGTTGCTCAAGAATAGTTTATGATGCTTTTGATATAATAAAAGAAAAAAAGAAGGAAAAAATCCATTAGAAGTATTTGAAGCAGCATTAGAAAACATCATGCCAGTTCTTGAAGTAAAAGCAAGAAGAGTTGGTGGAGCAACATACCAAGTACCATTAGAAATTAGACCTGAAAGAAGACAAACATTAGGTTTAAGATGGTTAGTAACATATGCTAGAACAAGACATGAAAAAACAATGGCTGAGAAATTAGCTGGTGAAATCATGGACGCTGTTAACGGAAACGGTGGAGCATTTAAGAAGAAAGAAGATACACATAGAATGGCAGAAGCTAATAAAAAGCATTTGCACATTATAAATGGTAAAATTTAGATTGAGAAAAAAAGTGTAACAATTATTTCAATCATAAAATGAAAAAAAAAGGAGGGAATAATTACATGGCAGGAAGAGCATACCCACTAGAAAGAACTAGAAATATAGGAATAATGGCTCATATTGATGCTGGAAAAACAACAACAACAGAGAGAATATTATTCTATACAGGGAAAACACATAAAATAGGAGAAGTTCACGAGGGTGCTGCAACAATGGACTGGATGGAACAAGAACAAGAAAGAGGTATAACAATAACATCTGCTGCAACAACATGTTTCTGGAAAAATAACAGAATCAATATAATTGATACTCCAGGTCACGTTGACTTTACAGTAGAAGTACAAAGATCTCTAAGAGTACTTGATGGTGCGGTTACAGTATTAGCAGCAAAAGGTGGAGTTCAACCTCAAACAGAAACTGTATGGAGACAAGCTGACAAATATCAAGTACCAAGAATGGTATATGTTAATAAAAAATGGATATTGTTGGTGCAAACTTTATGCTTTGTGTTGACCAATTAAAAAATAGATTACATGCAAATCCAGTACCAGTTCAATTACCAATCGGAGCAGAAGATCACTTTAGAGGAATTGTTGATTTAATTAAAATGAGAGCATTCATCCATAAAGATGATTTAGGAAAAGAAATTGAAGAAACAGATATTCCAGAAGATATGTTAGAAGAAGCTAAAAAATGGAGAACTACAATGATTGAAGCTGCATGTGAACAAGATGAAGAATTAATGATGAAATATTTAGAAGGAGAAGAACCATCTGAAGAAGAAATCAAAAAAGCAATTAGAAAAGGAACAATAGCAAATGAAATAGTTCCTGTAACATGTGGTTCTTCATATAAAAACAAAGGTGTACAAGAACTATTAAATGCAATAGTAGATTATATGCCATCACCACTAGATATACCTCATATCAAAGGAACAACATTAGATGGTGTTGAAACAGAAGCTAAAACATCTGATTCAGAACCATTTGCTGCATTAGCATTTAAAATTGCAACAGATCCATTCGTAGGAAAATTATGTTTCTTTAGAGTATATTCAGGAACATTAGAAACAGGATCTACAGTTTTAAATTCAAGCAAAGACAAAAAAGAAAGAGTTGGAAGAATTCTACAAATGCACTCAAATCACAGAGAAGATATTGAAAAAGTATATGCTGGTGATATTGCTGCTGCAGTTGGATTAAAAAGATGTTACAACGGGAAATACATTATGTGATCCTGAACATCCAATAATTCTAGAATCAATGGAATTCCCAGAACCAGTTATTGATATAGCTATTGAACCAAAAGATAAAGCTGCTCAAGAAAAAAAATGGGAATAGCTTTAGCAAAATTAGCTGAAGAAGACCCAACATTCAAAGCTTATACAAATCAAGAAACAGGTCAAACAATTATTGCAGGTATGGGTGAGTTACACTTAGACATAATTGTAGATAGATTAAAAAGAGAATTCAAAGTAGAATGTAATGTAGGTAAACCACAAGTTGCTTACAAAGAAACAATAAGAAATAAAGTTAAAGTTCAAGGTAAATTTATCCGTCAATCTGGTGGTAAAGGACAATACGGAGACGTATGGTTTGAAATGGAACCATTAGAACCAGGTAAAGGTGTTGAATTCGAAAGTAAAATTGTTGGTGGAGCAGTTCCAAAAGAATATATTAAACCAATTGAACAAGGTTTAAGAGAAGCTGCTGAAACAGGAATTTTAGCTGGATATCCAGTAATCGATTTCAAAGCATCATTAGTAGATGGATCATACCATGAAGTTGACTCTTCAGAAATGGCATTCAAAATAGCTGCATCAATGGCATTCAAAGAAGGATGTAAACAAGCTAAATCTGTTATCCTTGAACCTATAATGAAAGTTGAAATAACAGTACCAGAAGAATACATGGGAGATGTTATAGGAGATGTAAACTCTAGAAGAGGAAGAATGGAAGGTATGGAAGCTAATGACGGAATGCAAGAAATTAGAGCATTTATTCCATTATCAGAAATGTTTGGTTATGCAACAGACCTACGTTCAAAAACACAAGGTAGAGGAACATACGCAATGGAACCATCTCATTATGAAGAAGTTCCAAAATCAGTATTTGAAGCTATTGTTGCTTCAAGAGCTAAGAAAGAAAACTAATACACTAAAATAAAGAAATATGTGAATTTTGTAAAAATGCTTGCATTTTAGGCTGAAATGTTATAAAATGCAAGTGCAAAATAAAATACGTTATTAAATTTAAAATATAGAGAGAAATCTCAAAAAAATAAGGAGGAATAAAAAATGGCAAAGCAAAATTTGAAAGAACAAAGCCACACGTTAACATCGGTACAATCGGACACGTTGACCATGGAAAAACAACAACAACTGCTGCTATCACAAAATATTTATCATTATTAGGAAAAGCTAAATTCGAAGCTTATGATCAAATTGATGGAGCACCAGAAGAAAAAGCAAGAGGAATCACAATTAATACAGCTCACGTTGAATATGAAACAGATACAAGACACTATGCTCACGTTGACTGTCCAGGACACGCAGACTATGTAAAAAACATGATTACAGGTGCTGCACAAATGGATGGTGCAATATTAGTTGTTTCTGCAGCTGATGGACCAATGCCACAAACAAGAGAACACATCTTATTAGCTAGACAAGTAGGTGTAAAATACATCGTTGTTTACTTAAATAAATGAGATATGGTAGACGATCCAGAATTATTAGAATTAGTAGAAATGGAAGTAAGAGAATTATTAAATAAATATAACTTCCCAGGAGATGACATTCCAGTAATAACAGGATCAGCATTAAAAGTATTAGAGAGCACATCAACAGATCCTAATGATCCAGTTTATGCTCCAATGAAAGAATTAATGGCTGCTGTTGATAGTTATATCCCAACACCAGAAAGACCAATAGATCAACCATTCTTAATGCCAGTAGAAGATGTATTCACAATAACAGGAAGAGGAACAGTTGCAACAGGAAGAGTAGAAAGAGGAGAGGTTAAAGTTTCTGACGAAGTTGAAATCATAGGTTTATCAAAAGAATCTAAGAAAACAGTTGTAACAGGTATCGAAATGTTCAGAAAGTTATTAGATGAAGCAGAAGCAGGAGATAACATCGGAGCATTATTAAGAGGAATACAAAGAACAGACATCGAAAGAGGTCAAGTATTAGCACAACCAGGAACAGTACATCCACATAAAAAATTCACATCAGAAGTATATGTTCTAACAAAAGAAGAAGGTGGACGTCATACACCATTCTTCAACGGATACAGACCACAATTCTATTTCAGAACAACAGACGTAACAGGTGTTATTGAATTACCTGCTGGAACAGAAATGGTTATGCCAGGTGACAACGTATCAATGACAATCGAATTAATTACACCTATCGCTATTGAAAAAGGATTAAGATTCGCTATTCGTGAAGGTGGTAGAACAGTTGGTTCAGGTGTTGTTGCTGATATAATTGAATAATATTTGAATAAATACAAAAAGAACTATGAATTTTTCATAGTTCTTTTTGTATTCGGAAACAAGTACCTAATATAGACAAAATTGTCATATATCAAAAAAGCATGAAAATTGTAATAAAATTGTAATGAAAATTTAATGATATTGAAATATACTTTTTTTATTGTATAAGTTATAATTATGGTAGTTTAGATGATACTAGTTTAATTTACATAAAGTTGACAATTATGCTAAATTGTGCTAAAATAAAACTAGTTGCTGTAATTTTATGTAAAGAAAGGATGATTTTATAAAATGTATGAAAATAATAAAAACGTAAAAAGATTTAGAAGAGGAAATTGCAAATCATAATGCTGTAATTGCTTCAGGAAAAAAAGTAGGAGAGATGTATTTTGAACAATTGAAATCTATGAAAGAGAAATATTCTAGTATGTCTGTTATAAGTGAAAAACAGATAGATGATAAAGTAAATGAATACGAGAAAAAAAACTAGATGAATATGAAAAAAAAATAATAATAGAATAAATGAATTGTCAGAATTAATTGAATCACATAATGCAATGGTTATATCTGGAAGACAAGTATCAGAGGGATATTTCAAACAAATAGAAGAATATAAAAAAATTAGCTAGTATGAGGGAAATTCCTCATAATAAAATTATGGCTTATAAGAGAGAATTGGCAATAGCATATAAAGAGAAAAATAAAATCTGCACCAGAGATAAATAAAAGATATGATGAAACTAAGGAAATGGTTGAAAATCATAGAGCAATGTTTGCTTCTGGAAGAATTGTTGGTGAAAAGTATGGAGAACAATTAGTTAATAATGAAAATAAAATTTCTGAATTAAAAAGAGTTTCTAAAACTGATATAGATAAATGGGAAAAAAAGTAATAGAAGATGTTGAAAAAGATGATAAAGAAATAGGTAAGTTAAAGGAACTTATCGAAACACAGCAATCTTTGATGGTATCAGGAATAATTGGTGGGAAAGATGCAGTAAAAAAGCAAGATGAATTAAAAAGACAATTAAAAGAAAGAATGATATCTGTTAAAGAAATTGAAGAAAATGATAAAACTGTAAAAGACCAGGGAAATAATTTACCAGCAATAATAAAAAAAAAAATATTGTTACAAAAATAAAAAATTCTAAATTAGCAGAAGTATTTAAAAATTTAGGAAGTAAAATTTCTAATATTTTTTCTAAAAATAAAAAAGATGAAAAAGTAGAAGAAAATTCAGAAGTTATTGATAAATCAAAGGAATATAGAGAAAAAAGTAAAGAAAGAGTGTCAAGAAGATAATGAACAAGCAAAAAGAAGGGGAACAACATCAACAAGAACAGCTAATACAGGATAAGGAACAAGAAGACTTTGAATTAACTTTTAAAACGGATGAAGAACAAGACGAAGAAAGATAAAACAAAAAACCATAGAAATATAAATTTCTATGGTTTTTTATTGATTACTATTGCAATTTTAATAAAACAATAATAAAATAGAAACATCATGAATAAGAATAATAGCAAAATATAACAAACATAATAAGAAAAAGGAAATGAAACAATGAATATATTACTAGACGCAATGGGAGGAGACAATGCACCAGATGCCAATATAAAAGGAGCATTAAAAGCAGTTAATCAAATAAAAGCAACAATAACATTAGTAGGAAAAGAAGAAGTAATAAGAAACAAAGTAAAAAGAATTTACAGGAAAAGAAATTGAAGAAGTATCAGATAGACTAAAAATAAAAAATGCAACAGAAACAATTGAAATGGAAGATGGACCAACAGATGCAATCAGACACAAAAAAGATTCATCAATGGTAGTTGGATTTAAAATGCTAAAAGAAAACGAAGGTGATGTATTCATATCTGCTGGAAATTCAGGAGCATTATTAGCTGGAGCAACATTGTTAGTTGGCAGAATAAAAGGTATTGACAGACCTGCATTAGCTGGTATACTTCCTGCATATAAAAAGTCAATTATTATTAATAGATGCTGGATCAAATACAAATTGCAAGCCAATTAACTTATTACAATTTGCTCAAATGTCAACAATATATTTAAGAAACACATTTGGAATTGAAAAACCAGCAATTGGATTATTGAATATTGGAACAGAAGAAACAAAAGGAAATGAGTTAGTAAAAGAAAGTTATCAGTTATTAAAAGAAAAATCAAAGGAATTAGGAATAAACTTTATAGGAAATGTTGAAGGAAGAGATGCATTTTCAGGAAAAAGTTGATGCAATAGTAACAGATGGATTTACAGGAAATGTATTTTTGAAAACAACAGAAGGATTAGGAAAATTTGTAAAAAGAACTTTATCAGAAAGTCTAACACAAAATATATTTGCTAAAATTGGAACAATACCATGTTTGCCAGCAATTAATAGATTTAAAAAGACAATGGATTATAAATCTTATGGGGGCGCGTTATTCTTAGGAGTAAAAAAGCCAGTGGTAAAAGCACATGGAAGTAGTGATGAAAAACTATTTGAATTTACAATAAAACAAGCTGAAAAAATTTGTTGAAAATAAAGCTGTAGATAAGATGATAGAGCACTTTGAACAAATTAATAAAGCTTAAATATTGAATGGTTAGTATAAAAAATAAAAAAAAAATCCAAATATGCTTGACAAAAGTATAAACATATAATATAAATGTTAAAGAAACATTTGAAAATTAAATGAAATATATCGTTTAAAATTGAGAGGAGGTGAACTTGTAGTGAGTTCAGAAGAAGTTTTTGAAAAAGTAAAAGGAATAATTGTTGAACAATTAGGTGTAGCTGATACAGCAGTTACATTAGAAGCATCTTTCATTGATGACTTAGGTGCTGATTCTTTAGATATAGTAGAATTAGTTATGGCATTAGAAGAAGAATTTGATATAGAAATTCCAGACGCTGATGCAGAAAAAGTTGTTACAGTTGGAGATGTAGTAGATTACATAAAAGAAAATGTATAATAAAAACAAAAGATAGGCATGTTAAAAAACATGTCCTTTTTATTATGCAAAAATTTATAATTTTTGCATAATAAAATGATGCTACAATCGCTATTCCCTTTGAGATTTTCTACTACAAGTAGAAAACTCAAATCGTGTTAAGAAAAGTTGACAAAGTCACTTTTCTTATTGCATTTTTTTTATTTGATATAGTAAAATAGAAACATATAATAATGGAAAAAAGAGGTAAGTTAAATAAATCATGAAGAGTTTAGAAGAAAATATAGGATATACATTTAAAAATAAAGAATTACTAAAAAGAGCATTAATACATCATATGCTTATGAAAAAGGAGTTCAAAGTAATGAAAAACTAGAATTTCTAGGTGATAGCATATTAGAATTCATATCAAGTATATATATATATCAAAATTATCCAACATTAAAAAGAAGGGGAGATGACAAAGGTAAGAGCAACAGTAGTATGTGAAGATAGTTTGTATAAAATAGCAACAAGACTAAAATTTAATGAATTTTTATATTTAGGAAATTCAGAAATAAAAGGAAAAGAGCAAATTAGAAAGGCCATTTTAGCAGACAGTGTTGAAGCAGTAATTGCAGCAATGTACTTAGATAGTAATTTAGAAGAAGCTCAAAGATTTATTTTAGATAATTTAAAAAACGAAATTGAAGTTGCAACAAAACATGTTGGACAAAAAGATTATAAAACAGTACTTCAAGAAAAACTACAAGCACATGGAACAACAAGCATAAAATATGAAATAATAGATGAAAAAGGACCAGACCATGCAAAAATATTTGTATCACAAGTAGAATGGAATGGAAAAAAAAACTTGCAATAGGTGAAGGAAAATCTAAAAAATTGCAGAAATGGAAGCTGCAAGAAAAGCTCTTGAGCTCTTAAAATAGAATAAATATATAATGTAAGAAAGGAATCAAAAATATGAAAAAAACGCTATATAATTCCAATATTTGTACCACATTTAGGATGTCCAAATGATTGTGTATTTTGTAATCAGAAATCAATAAGTGGTCAACAAAAAATGATAACAAAAGAAGATATAATAAAAACAATTAATTTTTATTTAGAGAACATAAAAGATAAAGAAGCAAAAAAAGAAGTTGCATTTTTTGGTGGAAGTTTTACTGGAATTGATGTAGACAAACAAGAAGAATTTCTACAAACAGCATATAAATTTATAAAAGATGGAAGAATAGATAGTATAAGAGTTTCAACAAGACCTGATTATATAAATAAAGATATATTAAAAAAGATTGAGGAAATATAAAGTAAGAACAATAGAATTAGGAGTTCAATCTGCAAATGATTATATATTAAAACAAAGTCACAGAGGACATACATTTGAAGAGGTAAAAAAGCATCAAAATTAATCAGATGGTATGGATTTAATCTAGGACATCAAATGATGGTAGGGTTGCCAGAAAGTACTAGATTAGATGAAATAAATACAGCAAAAAAGAATTAATTAAATTAAAACCCAAAATGGTAAGAATTTATCCTGTATTAGTAATACATAATACAAAACTTGAAAAAAGATTATTTAGAAGGAAAATATAAGCCATTAACAGTTGTACAAGCTGTAGAGACATGTAAAGAGATTGTACCAATATTTAGAGAAAAAGAAAAAGAATAGATATAATTAGAATAGGACTTCAAAATACAGATGAAATAACAGATCCATCTGTAAAAGGAAGTGATGTTGTGGCAGGACCATATCATCCAGCATTTAGACAATTAGTAGAAGCAAATTTATGGTATGATGATATATTAAAAAGAATAAAAGAAATGAACACAAAAGTAAAAAGGGTAAAGATTATAATTAATCCTAAAGATGTAAATAATGTTGTTGGGCATAAAAGGGAAAATATTCAAAAATTAAAAGATGTATATGAATTAGATTTAATAATTGAACAAGATGAAAAAATGAAAGAAGGAAAATTCAAACTAGAAATATTAGAAAAATATCCAGAATTTTTAGATGAAAAGGAATAAAAGAAACTATGGAAAAAGAAAATAAAATGATAAATATATTATTGATTGTTATAATGATATTAGTTGTTGTAGGATGTATTGTTGCATATTTATATTTTACACATGCCTGGGAAAAGAAAGATAAAAATCAAGATCCAATTTTTACAATGGAAAATTATCCTAAAATAGATGGTTCAACAGCTACATTACCTTTAGCACAAGCATATAAATCAGCATTTACAGGAACAGATATTGAAAATGTTGATGTTACACATTCTAAAACACATAATGCATATGTTAATTTAATAAATAAAAAATCAGATTTAATATTAGTAACATATCCATCTGAAGAAGAACAACAACTTGCAAAAGATGCAGGGGTAGAATTAGAAATTGTACCAGTTGTAAAAAGAAGCCTTTGTATTTTTTTGTTAATAAGGAAAATTCAATAGATAATTTAACATTAAATCAAATTCAAGATATATATTCAGGAAAAGTAACTAATTGGAAAGAAGTTGGAGGAACAGATGCTCAAATATTAGCATATCAAAGACCACAAAATTCTGGAAGTCAGTCTGGAATGTTATCACTTGTAATGCAAGGAATAAAAATGAAAGAACCTGAAAAAGAAAACAGTTGCACAATCTATGGTAGATATAGTTGATGTAGTTTCAGATTATCAAAATAAAGAGAATGCTATAGGATATTCATATTATTATTATATTACAACAATGTATTCAAAAGACAAAATAAAACTTTTATCTGTAAATGGAATAGAACCAACTTATGATAATATAAAAACAGGTTTATATAATATTCAAACAGCATATTATGCTGTAATAAGAAAAGACGAGCCAGAAAATAGTAATGCTAGAAAATTATTAAATGCGATGATATCAACATATGGTCAAAAAGTTGCTAAGGAGGCAGGATATGTTCAAAACTATTAAAGGAAAATTGATCTTTGTTGTTATATTTTCTGTTATTTGTATAATAATAACATCAATATTAGTTATGTATAAAAAAGAATTGATATAAAATATGATAATTCAGAAGAAACATCCAAAACAGAAGAAACAAAAAGCCAATGAGTCAACAAAAGAAAAAGGAATTGATTTAAAAGGAAAATATAATCAAAATGATTTAAAAATTGTAGAAAAAAGAGTAACAAAAAGAAAGAGTTGAAATAACATACTTTCAGATAGATGGTTTAAAAAGATCAAAAAATTCAAGATAAGATAAATAAAGAAATTGAAATTGAAGCTCTAAATGGATATAAAGAAAACATTGATTTAGATAAAGTTGTAAATGCTTCAATAAGTTTATATGAGACAGCTAATTTTAGTAACATACTTTCTTTTTCTTCATTTTCTTGGGGAAAAATAAATGATGATAGTGATGATTTGATAAATGTTCAAAAAGGATTTACATATGACCTAAATACAGGAAATTTAATAAAGTTAGAAGATTTATTTACAACGAATGCTCCAATAACTGAAATATTAAGAAAATCAGCATATTATGGATTTGTGTCAAATAGAGCTGAGATGAATTTAAGTGGAGATTTACAAGTTAATGATTATGGAAATATAGAAGAAGATGTTGCAGATTTTATAGAACAATATAAAAATGGAAAAATAACAGACTTTTATTGTACTCCATCAGCAATTATGATAGTATATGATGAAATATATATACCAGTTTCATTTGAAGAATGGGCTGACTACATAAATATTTATAATAAGTATTTATCAAGTGAATCATTATATAAATCAAATAACATAGGATATAAAAATTTATATACATTAACAGATAGGACATTAAACGATTTTTATTATTATACAAATTATCAAAATGAGAAAAATTATTTTATAGAGATTTCAGTTTTATGGGATGAGGATAATAGTAGTGATTTCGAAAAACAATTAGTATCAAATAAAATAAAAGATATAGAAAGAGAAGTTTCAGATTTAAAAGTAAAAGCAAATCAAGATACAAATAATTTTTATATTTTAAATTATTATATTGAAATAAATGGATTTTTTGAACAATCACTTGATGAAAATTTAGTATCTGTAACAGAGTGGGGAAATTATTATGATATGACAATACATGATTTTGAGACAACAATTGAACCTATAATAATAAAATATGATAGAAGTGCAAATGAAGGTGGCGGAATTCCAGAATATGTATATAACTTTACAGATGTCTTAAAAATTGAACCACAAAAGATTAACAGAATATTATAATATTGAAACAGGTGAAAAAGTGGTTGTCTAATATAATATGTATAAAAAACTATATATTACAGATAATTGTAATATATAGTTTTTTTTTTGTAAAGGAGATGTTTGTGAAAAGTGGAGTAAAACAAGCTATTTTAGATGGAAGTGGAACAGTAATAGGTGCAATGATAATGGCATTTGGAATATCATTATTTTTACTACCTAATGAGTTATCATCAGGAGGCTTTTCTGGAATAGCAACAATAACATATTATTTATTTAATATTCCTATGGGATTAATGAATTTAATATTAAATATTCCAATGTTTATTTTTTCAAATTATAGAATAGGAAAAAAAGTTTTTTAATAAAATCTATAGTAGGAACGGCAAGTTTGTCAGTTTTTATAGATATATTTGATAAAATTGAACCAATAACAACAGACAGATTTTTAGCATCAGTATATGGGGAACAATAATTGGAATAGGAACAGCAATAATTTTAAAAGTAGGAGCATCTACTGGTGGAACAGAATTAATTGCAAATTTAATAAAATAATATAAACCTAATATTACTATAAGTAGATATTTAGCAATAATAGATATTATAATTGTCATTGCAAATGTATTTGTATTTAAACATATTGAAATAGGATTATATTCTGCAATTGCAATATATTTATATGGAAAATTAATTGACACTATATTTGAAGGAGTTTATTATACTAAGATAATGTTTATAATTTCAGATAAAAGTGAGAAAATTTCAAAACAGATAGAAGAAAATGTAAAAAGAGGAGTAACAGGACTTTATGGAAAGGGAATGTATAGTGGGAATGACAAATTAGTATTAATATGTGCAGCAAATATAGGAGATATACCAAGAATAAAAAAGTATTGCTCAAAATATTGATGAAAAATGTTTTATTGTAGTTGCAAATGCAAGAGAAGTATTAGGAAAAGGATTTAAAGAATCAAATTAAAAGTGCAAATGTTAAAATACATTTGCACTTATGTTTTGGTTATAAGTAATGAAGAAATGATGTTCACATGTGTATTACAATTAAAGTTGGCATTTTTTAATTTTCTTTATAATTAAAATTATCAAAGTTTTTTTGATAAGGAAAATATTTTAGAATACTTAAATAATATTTATCAATATCAACATTATACTTTCTTGCTGTTTTATCAAAATATTTATTTAATTCGTCATTTAAACGATTTTGAGTAGCTGTGGATATTTTATTTATAGTATCTATATCTTCATAGTTTATATTTGAATTTAATGAGATTATATTAGCAATTAAATTTAGTTCAATATTTATATTTATAGCTCCATTTTCGATATTAGATGTTATTTTTGATTTTTTATTAGGAGAAAGTTGAATTTCTAATTGTTTATTTTCAACTAAAGGATCTTCAACAGATATTATACAGGTATCAATAGAATTTGTGATAAGAGAATGACAAATTGATTCCCAAACAGTTAATTCTCCAATATATTTATCACCAGAAAAAATAGCAAGACCAAGGTTTTCTGTACCTCTTCCACCAACAATTGAACTTTTTCCAGCAACTAAATTATTTTGAGTAGTTTCAATTTCTTGTTTCTCTTGATCTTCAATATCTTGTGATGATGAATTAGAATTTGAGGTTTCACCATTTATATTGTCTGAATTGCCACTATTTGAAGATGAAGAACTTTCTTCAGAAGAATTTGAAGATAAAGAACTTTCTTCAGAAGAATTTGACGATGATTTATCTTCTTCAGAACGTGCTGTTGAATTTAATCCGCCTAAAACTGCTATTGGGTCTGAATTGCTTTCAGATAGATTATTAAAAAAAAATCACCAAGTGTTATATTTGAAAAATATCCAGTTAGTTTACTTGTAATATCAAATGTATCGAAATATTTACTTGTTAGATTTTCTAAATTAGGTTTACTATTATTAATATAATCATATGCTTTACAATTTGCAACAACAATATTAGCAGAAGAACGAATTTCTTCATTATTTATTAAACTATATATCTCTGATGAAATTCCTTCTTTGGCAATTTCTTCTGAAAAAACGACAACACTACAATGTGCAAGATTAATTTCTTTACCTATATAACTATTTAAAAGGTTTAATCCACTAAACATAGAATCAGCTTCGCAAGATGTTAATACAATTTGCGAAGAATCAGAAGATGCACCACTTGATGAAGAAGAAACATTTATAAATTGAATAGAAATTTTTAATCTTGCTTTTTCACCTTTATCAATTCCAAGCACAAGAACATATGCAAGATGTTCTATACGGCGAGAGATGTATGAATTGGAAAATCCTGCAATAAATGTAATAAAGACAACAAATAATATTAAAATAATTATAAATTTTTTTCTTCATTTTGACCACCTTTTAATTTTCTTTTTTTATAAATGCTAATAGTAAAACTAAAATAGCAATTACGAATACTAATATAAAAAAGAAATAACTTAAAAAATTTTCAGTAAACATCAAAGATGTATTATAATTTTTCTGCCATCCAGATGTTATAAATAATAGAAATGCAGAAATAAATATAAAGAAAAAGTTGGATTTTGAATATGTTAATTTTTTTAAAATATTTGCTGAAAATTTTAGTGTTAAACTTAAGTAACTTACAAAACTAATAATCCAAATTAGAAAAAATATAGAATCCATTTTTCTAAAAAATTCACCATATTCTATATGCTTTACTGCTGAATATAAAGGTAGTAATTCATCTATTTCTGTAAAACCATCAAATGTAAAAAGAACTGTTGCAACACATAATAAGTTTAAAATACAAGATATTACAATAGATGTTATTGCAATTTTTTTTTATGTTTTGAGTATTTTTTAATAATGGTGGCAAGAAAAAAAAATATATGCTAAACTTTGAAATACAATCATATTATTTAATCCAACAATAAAAGTGTAAAAGAGACTATCTCCAAATATAGGGTATACATTTTCAATGTTAAAATATTTCATATCAGAGAAAAACATAAAAATAGTAGTAATTATAACTAAAGGAAAAACAATAAAATTGCTTCTATATAACGCATTATTTTTGAATAAGCAAGTAATAGTAGCACCTATTATTAAAAAAATGATCTTATAAAAATCAGTAGAGTTAAAGGAAAATATATTATTTCTAAACATGAAGAAAACAGATGAAGTGAATTCCCTGCAAAAATAATAAAATATATAAAAAATAAAATTCCAACAATCCATTTTAATATTTTTCCACCAAGATAATCAGATATATCAAGTAAATCAAATGATGGAAATTTATTTAATAAATAACATATTAAAATTGTGAAAATTAATATAATAATACTTAAATATAGTAGATTAAGTAAAGAAGCAGATGAAGTATTGTTTATTATAGATTTTACTCCAAATATAATTATTTGATTAAATGAGATTGTTGTTAAAAGGGCAATTGCTTCTTTATTTCCAATTTTAGTATTTTCCATAATGATCCTTTCTTGTAAAAAAATATTATAATGCTATTATTTACAAGAAAATGGAATTTATACAATTGACAATTATATAAAAATATGCTAAAATATCAAATGTGTTGTCAAGAGATTGATTTGATTTTATCGTATGAAATGATAAAAGTAGTAAATAATTATGAGAGATAATTAAATAAAAAATATTCAAGAACAAATCAAAGAAAAAATTTTAAATTTTTCTTATTTGTTCTATTTGATACAGATAAAATTAAAAGAGAAAGGAGAATAGATAAATAAATGTCAGAAGAAAAAAATATATTGGAAGAAACAGCAAGTACTGTTGCAGAAAAAGTAAGAAAGACAAGAAGAAATTATCATAAAAAAGAAAATTATAAACAAGAAGAAGGAACAAAAAAAAAGAGAAATTATAAAACAAGAACACCAAAAATAATGCAAGAAGTAAAAGATGGAGAAGTAGTAGAAACAAGCATTGCAAAAAAGAGGTATTCAAAAATCAAGTTTAAAAATAATCCCATTAGGAGGATTACATGAAATCGGAAAAAATATTACAGTATTTGAATATGAAGATGAAATGATTGTTGTAGATTGTGGTTTATCATTTCCAGAAGATGATATGTTAGGAGTTGACTTAGTAATTCCAGATATAACATATTTAGTAAAAAATCAAGAAAAATTAAAAGGAATGGTTATAACACATGGTCATGAAGATCATATAGGAGGAATACCATATTTCTTAAAACAAATAAATACACCAATATATGCAACAAGATTAGCAGCAGGACTAATAAGCAATAAATTAGAAGAACATAAATTATTAAGAAGTACAGATATGCATACAGTAACACAAGGTGAAACAATTCAATTAGGAAAGAACTTTAAAGTAGAATTTATAAGAAGTTCACACAGCATACCAGATTCTGTAATGTTAGCAATTACAACACCAGCAGGAACAATTTTACACACAGGAGATTTTAAAGTAGATTACACACCAATTGATGGACAAATTATGAATTTTGGTAGAATTGCAGAATTAGTAAATAAAGGAATATTAGCATTAATGTCAGATAGTACAAATGCAGAAAGAAAAGGCTTTACAATGTCAGAAAGTTCTGTAGGAGAATTATTTGATACAGTATTCCAAAATTGTTCAAAAAAAAGAATAGTTGTAGCAACATTTGCATCAAATGTACACAGAATACAACAAATAGTAAATTCAGCTATTAAATATAACAGAAAAATAGCTGTATGTGGAAGAAGTATGATAAATATGATAGAAACAGCAAGAAACTTAGGTTATATAGAATGTCCAGAAAACATTTTTATAGACATTGATATGATAAAAACTTATACAGATGAACAATTAGTTATTATCACAACAGGAAGTCAAGGAGAACCAATGTCAGCTTTAACAAGAATGGCTGCGGGAGACCATAGAAAAGAATAAAAATAACGCCAAATGATTTGGTTATTATTTCCGCTACGCCAATACCAGGAAATGAGAAATTTGTATCAAAAGTAATTGATGATTTGATGCAATTAGGAGCAGAGGTTGTTTATAGTGCATTAGCAAATGTACATGTTTCAGGACATGCTTGTCAAGAAGAACAAAAATTAATAATGGCATTAGCAAAACCAAAATATTTTATACCAGTACATGGTGAATATAGACAATTAAGAGCACATGCAGATACAGCGAAATTAATGGGAATAAGTGAATCAAACATTTTTATGCTTACAAATGGTAGAGTATTAGAAATGAATGAAGATGAATGCAAATTTAATGGAAGTGTACCAAGTGGAAGAGTATTAGTTGACGGATTAGGTGTTGGAGATGTTGGAAATATTGTATTAAGAGATAGACAACATTTAGCACAAGATGGACTAATAGTAATAGTATTAACAATGGATTCACAAACAGGGGAAGTTGTAGCTGGTCCAGATGTAATTTCAAGAGGATTTGTATATGTAAGAGAATCAGAAAATTTAATGGATGATGTAAAAAGTGTTGTAAGACATGAAGTGGCAAAATGCGAAGAAAGAGGAATACGTGATTGGACAACAATAAAATCAACAATTAAAGAAAACCTAAGAGATTACTTATTTATAAAAACAAAAGAAATCCAATGATTATACCAATAATCATGGAAGTATAATAAAATAGAGGGGCTTATTAAAGATAAGCTCTTTTTATTGTTTTATGAAGGAGAGATGAAATAAAGATATAATCAATAATAAAAAATTCAAAAAATACTAGACATTTTTTATCCGCAAATGTGTGGAATATGTAAAAATGAAAGTAGAAATTCACTTTGCTATAAATGTAAGAAAAAAAATACAAAAAGAATTCAAATTTACAAAAATTCATACTAAAGACAAAAATTTTTTAGAACAATATTATTTATTTCAATACAAAGATTTAATAAGAAATATGATTTTGGAAATGAAATTTCAAAAAAACCATATTTCTACAAAACAATTGAATATTTTTTACAAAATAATAAAAAATATTTGGAAAAATTAAAAAAATATGATATAATTATTGTGGTACCATTAAGTTGGAAAAGAAGGCTACAAAGAGGCTATAACCAAAGTCAATTAATAGCAGAAATAATTTCAAGTATTTTACAAATAAAAATAGAAAGTAGAATATTATATAAAACTAAAAATATTGTACCGCAAAAGTACACTAAATAAAAAAGAAAGAAAAAAATATAAAAAGGAGCATTTAAGATAAAAAATATAGAAAAAATAATGAACAATAAAATTCTTATAATAGATGACATTTATACAACTGGAAGTACATTAAATGAATGTTCAAATCTCTTAAGAAAAATGGAATAAAAAAAGAAAACATAGGTGTACTAACTCTTGCAAAAGATTAAATAGAAAGGAGAAAATGCGAATAAAAGCATTTGCTATAGATTTATGGAAGACTTAGTTGAAAGTATATTAGATTATGTAAGAGCAGATTATACAGATTATGCAATAATGATTAATGGAGAATGGGGCTCAGGAAAAAACACATTTTTTTGGAATAACAAAATTAGAAAGAAAATAGATTCCATGAAATTTAATGGAAAACAATATAAAACAATATATATGTCATTATATGGAATTTCTAATCTTGAAGATATAAGTAAAAAAAAAGATTTTTATAGAAACAACACAACTTATGGACAAAAACTTAAAAAAATATATGAATCAACATGAAGAAATGACAATACCAGAATATGCTAAAACAGGGTTAGATATGGCAAATCTATTTGGAGTATCAGCAAATGAAGGAAAAATAGATTATGAAGAATTTTTCTCTACAGATGATAAAGTATTATGTTTTGATGATTTGGAAAGAGCCAATGTAGATGTAATTGATATATTAGGATATATAAATAATTTTGTTGAACATGATCATATAAAAACAATAATAATATGTAATGAAAAAGAGTTATCAACAAAATTAAAAAGCAATAATCTAGAAATGAAAACATTTATTGCAACATATATACTTGATAAAGAAGGTGAGTTACAAGATAATAATAAGCCTATGGTCGAAAAAATAAAAAGACCAAATAGAAAATGTATTTGATAAAGCAAATGATTATGAAAGAATAAAAGAAAAAAACTTATAGGCGAAACATTTGAATATGCTCCAAAATTTGATTATATAATAAATGGAATATTAATTAGATATGAAGATGATCTTGATTTAGAAAGATTTTATAGAACAAACATGAACCTTATAATTTCAACATTTAAAAAAAGTGGAACTAGAAACTTAAGAATTTTAAAACATGCATTAAAAGATTTTCAAAAAATATATCAAGTTGTAACACAAAAATATCCTGATATTAGTAATAGAGTAATTCAAACAATGCTAATATTTACTATAGCAATATCCTTTGAGATAAAAGCAGGAAAAAGTAACTAAAGATAAATTTATAGATATAAAAAATAATGAAGAATATAAAGCAATATTAGTATCATCAAGAGTATTAATGGATAATAGACAATTTTATATTAAAGAATTTGATAATAATTATTATTATAATTTTAAAGCAGAATATAGATTTTTTAAATTTATTGAATATTATGTGAGAACAAGACTTTGATATGAAACTATTAAAAAATGACATGGCAGAAATACAAAATACAGGAGAAAATAGAAATGTTCCTGCATATAAAAGATTATTAACAGAAGAATATTGGAAAATACCTGATGAGGAATTTTTGAAAGTAATAAATGATATAATAAAAGAAATAAAATCTGGAAAAGTAGAATTAATTGAATTAGTAAAACTATATTCATATTTTAGTTATTTTTCAAGTAAAAAATTAATCCCATATGAATCTGAAACAATAAAAAAGATATTTGAAGATAGTATGGATTTAGTTGCTCAAAAATCAGAATACTATGAAATAAAAAAAAGATGAATTTACTGAATTTGCATTAGTTCAAAATCAAAAAGATATGCAAAAAATACTAAATAAATTTTATGAAATAAATGAAAGTTTAAAAGAAAAAGCCTTTGGAAAAAAGGCAGAAGAAATATTCAAATGTATTCCTATGAAAATGGAACAATTCTATGATAGATTTGATAAAGAATGTATGGAAATACCAATCTTTAGATATTATGAGCCAAGAAATGTTTTACAACGATTAATGTATTCTAGTAATGAAGACTTAGTTACTATAAAAGACAAGATGATAAAAAGAGCTGAATTATATTCAGAATTATTACTTGAAGAAAAAGATAACTTAATAAAATTAAGAGAAGTTATAAGAGAATATATAAAAGACAAAACAGCATCAATAAAAATTGTTATGCTAGAAGAATTTGCAAAAAAGTTTAGATTATATATTAGAAAAATATGATCAAAATTTGACAAAAAATGAAAAATAATGTTTAATAAAATAAGAAAGGATGTGATTTTATGCAAAATACAACAACAACAGTAATAGCAATATGTTTAGCAGCAACATTACTATTCGTAGCACCACTAGTTTCATTAACAGAAAGAAATGATAATGTGGTTCAAGAAAATGTAGAATTATTAGTAAATGAATTTGTAACAGATGTACAAAATACAGGAATAATATCACAAGCAAAATACCAATCATTAGAAAATTCTCTAGCAGCAACAGGAAATACATATAATGTTGAAATGGAAGTACAACATTTAGATGAAAACCCTGGGAAGAAAAACAACACAAGCAAATTATACCAAAATTGGTGAAAATGTTTATTATTCAGAATATACAACACAAGTATTAGAACAATTAGAAAGTTCAACAACTGGTGAGATAAGTTTAAAAGAAGGAGATAGAATTGTAGTAAATGTAAAAAATACAAATACAACACAAGCACAAACATTAAAAGGTTCTCTTTTAAGCTTTACAAATGCAGGTCAATATACAATAGCAGCAAGTAGTACTGGAATGATAAAAGTAAATGGAAAATAAAAACAAATGAAAGGAAAAAATGATGAAAAGAATTAGAGGATTTGAGATAGCAAAAGGATTTGAAAATAATGGAATAAATTTACCAGAAAGAAAGACAAAATATTCAGCTGGATATGATGTAGAATCAGCAGAAGATGTTATAATTCCAAGCTTTAAGAAAGGTATGAAACCTACATTAGCAAAAACAGGTATAAAAGCATATATGCAAGATAATGAATATTTAATGTTAGTAAATAGAAGTTCTAATCCAGGAAAAAAAGGATTAATATTAGCAAATAGTATTGGAATTGTAGATAAAGATTATTATGGAAATGAAGATAATGATGGACATATAATGTTTGCTTTTTATAATATAAAAGATGAAGATATAGAAATAAAAAAGGTGACAGAATAGGTCAGGCAATATTTACACCATATCTTGTGGCAGATAATGATACTGCAAATGGTGAAAGAAATGGTGGATTTGGATCTACCAATTAGTTTAAAATTAGCAATAAAAAAATTAGAAAAAATGGCAAATGCTTTGACTTTTGCCATTTTTTGTGGTATAATAAAGAAGGTTAAAAAATCTAAAAAAAAAATTTTTATGATTGAAATATGCCAAATAAATTTACTGAGAGGAGAGAAAGACATGTATAATGTAGGAGACGAAGTTGTATACCCAATGCATGGAGCAGGAAGAATTGTAGCAATAGAAGAAAGAGAAGTAATGGAGGAAAAACAATCATATTATATATTAGAAATGCCTGGAGAAGTTAAGGTAATGATACCAACAGCAACAGCTGAAGAACATGGTATAAGAAGTGTAATAAATAAAGAAGAAGCACAAAAAAAGTTATGTCAGTATTAGAACAAGATGAAACAGAAATGGAAAAGAATTGGAATAAACGTTATAGAGAAAATATGGACAAAATGAAAAGTGGAAACATTTATGAAATCGCAGATGTTGTCAGAAATTTAAGTTTTAAACAAAAAAGAAAAAGGTTTATCAACAGGGGAAAAAGAAAATGTTATATAATGCAAAACAAATACTTGTAAGCGAACTTGTTTTTGCAGAAAATTCAACACAAAATGAAGTAGAAGAATTAATAGATAGTAAAATAAATTCTTCATATGCAATGTTTAGAACAGATGATGGAGAAATTGGAAAAGCATCAGCAGGAAGTATAGTAAATAAATTTATACCATTTAACGGATAAAAAAGAAAAAAAGTCGGAATCACAATTATATTGAAAAATTGTGGTTCTTTTTTTTAGGTCTAAAATGAAAAAATCTATTGTAAAAAAAATAAGATTATGATATTATCAAATTGGAAATGAGAACAAAAGAGGAAAGGAATGTGAAAATATGATATATACAATAACATTTAATCCTGCTTTAGACTATACAGTACAAGTTGAAAAAATTTGAAATAGGAAAAATAAATAGAACAAAATCAGAAAATATATTAGCCGGAGGAAAAGGGTTAAATGTGTCAATAATTTTAAAAAGATTAGGAATAGAAAATACGGCACTTTCTTTTGTAGCAGGATTTACTGGAAAAGAATTAGAAAGAAAAAAAATACGACAATATAATATAGAAACGGAATTTATTGAAACGAACAGAGGATATACTAGAATAAATGTAAAGATGCTCATTAGAAAAAAATTCATTAATACAAGAAAGTGAGACAGCATTAAATGGTAATGGACCAGAAATTACAGAAAATGATATTGAAAAATTGTTACAGAAAATACAAAATATTAATTCAAATGATATAGTAATATTATCTGGAAATATTCCAAAATGTATAAATGAAAATATATATGAAATAATATGTAAAGAATTAGATGGAAAGAATGTAAAATTTGTAGTAGATGCATCGCAAAAAAATTATTAATGAATTGCTTAAAATATAAACCATTTTTTATAAAACCAAATAAAGAAGAATTAGAAGAAACATTTAATACAAAAAATAGAAACAAAAGAAGAAATAATAATTTATGCTAAAAAGCTTCAAGAAAAAGGTGCTCAAAATGTACTTATATCACTTGGTGGAGATGGAGCAATATTACTTACAGAAAAAAAACGAAGTATATTATTCAAATACACCAAAAGGACAAGTTATAAATACAGTGGGTGCAGGAGACTCAATGGTTGCTGGTTTTGTAGCAGGATATTTGAAAAAAAAAAAAAGATTACAAAGAAGCTCTAAAATTAGGAATTGCATCAGGAAGTGCAACAGCTTTTTCAGCAGGATTGGCAATGAATGAAGAAATTAATGGATTATTAAAACAAATTACTATAGAAAAAATATAAATAAGTTTATAAAATTCTTTAAGATATAGCTTAAAGGTCTTTATATAGAAAAACTAAAGAAAGGATGAATGTTATGAAAATTACAGATTTACTTAGCAAAGATGCTATAAAATTAAATGGCATAGCAAATAGTAAACAAGATGCTATTAATAAATTAGTAGATTTAATGGCGAAAAATGGAAACTTAACAGACAAAGAAAAATACACACAAGTTGTATTAAAAAGAGAAAGAAGAAGGGTCAACAGGAATTGGAGAAGGAATTGCAATACCACATGGAAAAACAGATGCAGTTTCAAAACCAGGATTATCAGCAATGGTAATAAATGATGGAGTAGAATTTGATTCATTAGATGGACAGCCAGCCAAATTATTATTTTTAATTGCCGCACCAAATACAAAAAGATAATGTACATTTAGATGTATTAAGTAGATTATCAACATTATTGATGGATACAGAATTTAGGAAGTCTCTAATGGAAGCAAAAACTCCAGAAGAATTTCTAAGATATATAGATATTGCAGAAAATGCAAAATTATCACAAACAAAGAAAAATGATGAATATGAAATATTAGCTATTACATCATGTCCTACAGGTATTGCTCATACATATATGGCAGCAGAAGCATTAGAAAAAATGGGAGAACAATTAGGACATAAAGTAAAAGTAGAAACACATGGTTCTTCAGGTGTGAAAAATAAATTTACTAAAGAGGAAATAAAAAATGCAAAAGCAGTAATAATTGCAGCAGATACAAAAATTGATTTGTCAAGATTTGACGGTAAAAAAATTGATAAAAGCAAAAGTAGCTGATGGAATTAATAGACCACAAGAGTTAATAGAACGTGTATTATCAAGTGATGCAAAAATATATCATTCAAGCAATAAATCTCAAAATAGTGATTCAGATGAAAAAAGGATTTGGAACAAAAATATACAAACATTTAATGAATGGTGTTACACATATGTTACCATTTGTTGTAGGTGGAGGTATTTTAATTGCAATAGCATTTTTATTAGATGATTATTCTATAAATCCATCAAATTTTGGTATGAACACACCACTTGCAGCATTCTTTAAAACAGTCGGAGGAGCGGCATTTAATGTAATGCTATATATTTTAGCTGGATATATAGCAATGAGTATTGCAGATAGACCAGGTTTAGCAGTTGGATTTGTTGGAGGAATTTTAGCAGTTCAAGGAACAACATTTGCATCATTAACAGATAGTTCAGTTGTACTTGTAAGTTCAGGATTTTTAGGAGCATTAATCGCAGGATTTGTTGGTGGATATATAGTAATAGGATTAAAAAAAATATGCAGTTATTTGCCAGAAAGCATTGAAGGAATAAAAACAATCTTATTATATCCAGTATTTGGAATTTTACTTATGGGAGCATTTATGTTATTAATTAACCCATATGTTGGAGCAATAAATACAGCAATAAATAATTACTTATCATCAATGGGAACTGCAAATAAAGTTGTTTTAGGCGCAATCTTAGGTGGAATGATGGCAATAGACTTAGGTGGACCAGTAAATAAAGCAGCATATACATTTGGAACAGGAATGTTAGCATCAGGACAATTTGAAATAATGGCAGCTGTTATGGCTGGAGGAATGGTTCCACCACTTGCAATCGCATTTTTAGCAACAGCATTTCCTAAAAAAATACCTAAAAAAGATAAACAAGCAGCATATGTAAATTATATAATGGGATTATCATTTATATCAGAAGGCGCAATTCCATTTGCATCAGCAGACCCAATAAAAACTATACCAGCATTTGTAGCAGGCTCAGCTGTAACAGGAGCATTATCAATGTTATTTGAATGTACATTAAGAGCACCACATGGAGGAATATTTGTTATAGCAACAATAGGACATCCTTTATTATATTTATTAGCAATTGCTGTAGGAACAGTTGTATCAACTATGATTATGGCAAAATTAAAGAAAAAACTTACCTGAATATGATAAAAAATAATGGAAGGAATGAGATAAAATATGAAAACAGAAAAAATTACATTTAAAAATGAAACAGGTTTACATGCAAGACCTGCATCAGAAATAGTAAAAATCGCATCAAAATATCAAAGTACAATAAGCTTAATTGCAAATGGAAAAACAATTAATGCAAAATCAATCTTAAATATTATGGCAGCTGGAATTAAATCAAGTACAGAAATTGAAATTCAATGTGATGGAGCAGACGAAGAATCTGCAATGAAAGAGCTTTTACAAGCTTTTGAAAATAACTTTGGAGAATAATAAAAAATGCCTATAATAATTTTATTATAGGCATTTAATATGTTAGGAAGGAATGTGATAAAAATGATAAAAGGAAAAGGAGTTTCTGTAGGTATTGGTTTTGGAAATATTGTTATTTTGAAAAATGAAATAAGAAAAATAGAAAAAAATATTGTAGAAGATTCAGATAAAGAATTAGAACGATTTCATAAAGCTCTAGAAGAGGTAATAAATGAAACTAATCAAATTGTAGAAAAGGCAAGAGGAACAGAAAAAGAAATTATGACAGCATATTTGATGATTATGCAAGATCCATCATTAATTTTAGAAACAGAAAGTCAAATTAAAAATTCAAAAATAAATGCAGAATATGCCACAGAAATGGGATTTAATTCTGTAATACAAATATTTGAAAATATGGATGATGAATATATGTCTGGAAGAGCTAGAGATATTGCAGATATAAAAGATAGAATAATATCAAAATTATATAATGAAGAAAAGATAGATTTGAGTAAATTAAAAAATAATACAATAATAGTTGCAAAAGAACTTACAACATCAGATACAGCAAAATTAGATTTTAAGAATATATCAGGAATAATTACAGAAGTTGGTGGAGAAAATTCTCATACATCAATTATGGCAAGAACACATTTGCTTCCAGCAGTAACAAAAGTAGAAAATGCAACAACAATACTAAAAAATGGAGAATATGTAGCCATAAATGGAGGAAGTGGAGAAATCTTTGAAAATCCAACAGAAGAACAACAACAAAATTTAATAAAAATCCAAAAAGATTTTATTGAAAGTAAAGTTGAATTAGAAAAATATAAAAATTCAGAAAGTAAGACAAAAGATGGATTTAAAGTTGAACTTGTATCAAACATAGGAACACCAGCAGATGTGGAATTAGTTTTAAAAAATTCAGCAGAAGGGGTAGGACTATTAAGAAGTGAATTTTTGTATATGGATAGTGAAAAAATGCCAACAGAAGAAGAACAATTTAATTCATATAAAGAAGTTGCTGAAAAAATGCAAGGAAAAACAGTAATTATAAGAACATTAGATGTTGGTGGAGACAAAGAACTAAAATATTTAAAATTAGAAAAAGAAGCAAATCCATTTTTGGGTTATAGAGCAATACGACTATGTTTAGATAATACAAATATATTTAAAACACAATTAAGAGCATTATTAAGAGCAAGTGCATATGGAAATATTGCAATAATGTTTCCAATGATTTCTTCAATAGAAGAATTAAGAAGAGCAAAAGCAGTTGTAGAAGAATGTAAGAAAGAATTAGATAATGAAGGAAAAGAATATAAAAAAGATATAAAAACAGGAATAATGGTAGAAATACCATCAACTGCAATAATGGCAGAAGAATTTGGAAAAGAGTGTGACTTTTTCAGCATAGGAACAAATGATTTAATTCAATATACAGTTGCAGTAGAAAGTGGAAATGAAAAAATAGCAAAACTATATACAAAATATCATCCAGCAGTAATAAAGTTAATAAAATCATCAATAGATGGGGCACATAAGGCTGGAATATTTTGCGGAATGTGTGGAGAAGCAGCTAGTGATGAATTATTAATACCATTATTAGTGGGGTTAGGATTAGATGAATTTTCAATGAATCCTAATAAAATATTAAATTCAAGAAAAATTGTTAATATGTTAGATAAAAAAAGAATGTGAAAAATTAGCAGAAGAAATATTAAAGTTAGGAACTACAAGTGAAGTTGAAGAAAAATTAAAAGAATTTAATAAAAAAATAGTTTAAAAATTAGTGATATGTGCTATAATTATAATGTTCAAAAACAAATGGGAAAGGAATGTGATTTTTATGGATACAAATAAAAAAGTAGTATTAGTAGGAACAGGTTTTGTTGGAATGAGTATGGCATATGCAATGCTAAACCAAGGAGGAGTAGATGAACTTGTACTAATAGATGTATTAAAAGATAAAGCAAAAGGTGAGGAAATGGATTTATCACATGGATTACCATATGCCCCACAAAAAATGACAATAAAAGCAGGAGATTATTCTGAATGTAAAGATGCTAATGTAGTTGTTATAACAGCTGGATTACCACAAAAACCAGGACAATCTAGATTAGAATTAGCAGTAGCTAATACAAAAATAGTAAAAGAAATAACAGAACAAGTAATGGCGAGTGGATTTAATGGAGTATTTATAATTGCAAGTAACCCAGTAGACTTAATGTCATATGTTGTTTCAAAAGTGTCAGGATTACCAACATCAAAGGTAATAGGATCTGGAACAGTATTAGATACAGCACGTTTAAGATATTTAATTGCAGAATACTTAGATGTTTCAAGTAAAAATGTACATGCATATATATTAGGAGAACATGGTGATTCATCATTTGTTCCATGGGAGCATTGCTATGTTGGATGTAAAAAAATGGTTGATATTATGGAAGACAATAATTATCCAATGGAAGATTTAAAGAAAATTCATGATGGAGTATGGAAAGCAGCATATGAAATAATTGATAAAAAGAGAGCAACATATTATGGAATTGGTATGGCATTAAATAGATTAGTGAAAGCAGTTTTAAATGACGAAAATGCAATATTAACAGTTTCAACATATCAAAATGGAGAATATGAACAAGAAGGTTTATATATAGGAGTTCCAGCAATAATAAATAAAAATGGTGTAAAAGAAATATTGAAATTAAAACTTAGCAAGGAAGATCAAGCAAAATTTGATCATAGTTGTGATATAATGAAAGAAAATATAAAAATGAAATTGATCCAATGTTAAAACAATAAAATCAAAAGACTAGATTTACAATAATCTAGTCTTTTGATTTGTGTAATAATAATAAAATGGGAAAAAATTTTATTAAATCTTACTATTTACAACTAAAAATCAATATGTTATAATTCAACATAGAAATAAAAAACATGAGGTGAAAAAATGAATCAAATATTAGATACAGGTGAAGAACAATTCAAAAATAATAATATAAACTATGGAAATTATAATCAAAATAAAAAACAAAAAGTATATAAAGAAAAAATCAGTTATTGAAATAAATAAAATAGTAATCTTTTTTTGCAATAAGTATATTAATTTTAGGGATATGTATTATTGCTGGAAGTATATATGCAAAAGACAAAATAAATAAAAATATTGAAGAAAATGCAACACCAGTAGTTAATTTTAATTTTAATGAAGATGAAAGTTCTGTTGACATTTCAGTTCACCATCCAAAAGGAATAACACAAGTTATATATACACTAAATAATCAAGATGAAAAAAGTTATTGAAGGAAATAATCAACAAGATATAAAAACTACAGTAAAATTGGATGGAGGAAAAAACAAGATAGTTGTAAAAGCAACAGATGAAATGAATCATCTTGTAGAATATGAACAAGAATATACTGTAGGTAATTTAGCACAAATAGATTTAAATAATGTGGATAATGCTGTAAAATTAACAGTTACATCAATTGAAAAAATAAAGACAGTATCATATAAATGGGATGATGAACAAGAGAAAGTAATAGAAGTTAATTCAACACAATATTCAGAGAATTATAGCACCAGTTGGAAAACATACACTAAAAATAGAAGTAATAGATGATAAAGGAATAAAAACAGAAAAAACACAAGTAGTAATTGGAGCAAAAGTACCAGAAATAAAAGTTCAAGCGATAAAGAAGCTTGATGGAAATGTTTATTATTCAATATCAATAAAAGACGAAGTTATACTAAAAAATGTAAAAATAACTTTAAATGATGAAGAAAAAGTAAATATAGATGTAAATTCAAGTGAATATACAACAGAAATTGTACTACAAAAAGGATTTGATAATAAATTAATAATAGAGGCATCAAATGAGAATTTGACAACTTCAAAGAAGGCACAATGTAGTTTACCATAAAATAAAATAAAATAAGAAACGAGGGAAAATATGGCACAAGATATATATGTAATAGATGATGATGAATCATCTATTCCGATTTTTAAAGAATTATTTAGAAATGATAAAGAGTTCAAATTTATTGGAGTAAAAACTGAACAAATAGATATAACATTAAAAAATATACCTTTTTTGATAATTATAAATGAAGATTCAATAGATAGAGATATTACAGGCCTATGTAAACAGATAAGAACAGATGAAGATAATCAAATAACACCAATAATTGTTGTGTCATCAAATACTGATAAATATCATAAATTAGAAGTTTTAGAACAATCAGTTGAATATTATATAAAAAAACCAGTTGATACAGAATATTTGTATTATACAATAAAAAACTTAGATAGATTATTGAAAATGAATAGAAGAATAAGTCCATTAACAGGTTTACCAGGAAATGTACAAATTCATGCAGAATTGAAGAAAAGAATTACAAATAAAGAGGAATTTTCAGTTTTATATTTAGATTTGGATAATTTTAAGGCATATAATGATGTATATGGATTTTTAAAAGGAGATCAAATAATTGAATATACAGCAGATACAATTTTAAAATGTATTCATCAAAGTTTTAAGGAAAATTATTTTATAGGGCATATAGGTGGAGATGATTTTATAGCAATCGTTCCAACATTAGATGTTGATAATATATGCCAATTAATAATTGCTAACTTTGATGAAGGGGTAACAAAATTCTTTACTGAAGAGGATCTAGAAAAAGGATATATAGAGGTTGCAAATAGAAAAGGAATTATAGAACAATTTTCTTTAACATCAATTTCTATAGGAGCTGTAATTGCAGATAAGGATAGATTTGCCAATATATTGGAAATAGGTGAAATAGGAGCACAAGTAAAACATGTTGCAAAATCTATTATTGGAAGTAGTTATGCAGTTGATAGAAGACATGAATAAGATTTTAATAAAATAAAGCCCAAGTAGCGTATACGTTACTTGGGCTTTATTTTTTAGAGGTTGAGCATCTTAACGAGCTTAGAGCTTACCGTTTCGAAGACCTCATCAGTGGACATCTGAGTGGTGTCCATGTAGATGTTTTGGCAAGTGTTAAAGTGGATGAGTGCAGGATTGTTATGCGCTTCAACTTCAACATATGCCCGCCGGGTTTCTTGCTCCTGTTTGCCGATGTATTCAGGATATTCGAACTTATCAGCATCAGGATCATTGCAAATGCGCGCATACGCGATGCGGGCTTCTGCGACCATGTGGACCATAATGTCACACTTGGGAAGATCTCTGACATGATTGAGTTCAGACACCCAAGAATAGGAATAGCCCTGAACTGCACCATGGACAAAACTGTCCAGGAAACAACGCTGAGTAACTATGAAATCATATTCACCAGTCTCAATGATGCCACGCAGGTGAGTACCCGCGATGCGATTATCCAGTGCAAAGAGCAGACGATCAGTATAAGCATCCTTGCTCTCATTCAAGAGAGTCTTGGTCAAATACTTATCGTGGGGGAAACGATCCCGGTAAACCTTGAATCCCTTAGATTCGAGAAATTTAACGAGATTGTCGACCAAAGTGGTTTTGCCACTTCCGTCCAAGCCAGTAACAGCAATCCAACGAGTAGTCATAGTGCCATACCTCCATAAATTGTTTTTTACTATCCGATTTTTGAATAGCAAATCCATACAATGGGTTAATATATTAATTATATACCAAAAATCGAAATGTGTCAAATTTTATTTGAAAAATTTAATTTTATTTTTCCAAGAATTTAAAATTTCATCAGGAATTTGCATATTTCCATATCCAACACCAATATCTACATCTGGTTTTATAGTACCATGGAAGTCACTACCACCTGAAACAAATAAATTACGTTCTTTACAAAGATTTAATAATCTTTTATGTTGTTCTTCAGTAAATGTTGTATAATAACATTCAATACCATCAATTTTATAATTTTTAAGAATATGTTCTAGTATAGGTTCTGAATTTTTCTTGTATTCATAAATATGAGGAATAAATACTAAACCACCAGCTTCTCTAACTAAATTACTAGCAGTTTCAAAGTCTGGTACAAAATCATCCATTTCAACATATAATGGTGTTTTAGGGTCTGACATATATTGTCTATAAAAGATTTTACTAGAATTCCAAGCTTCTTCAGATAATATTTTTTTATTTTCCGCATGTTTTGTTATTTCTTTATGGAAAAATGTTGAGGCAAACATATCTGTTGAGTAGTTTTCCAGACAGTTCTTATCTAGGACAATTCCAGCATTAATACATTTATCATATAATCTTTTTACTTCGATTTTATTTCTTTCTTCAGCGGGAATATACACATTTTTTACAAGTTCATTCATTTTTTTATAATCAATACCATATCCAAGAATTTCTATAGGAATATTTAAAGCTTTTGTATTAAGCTCTATTCCTGAAATAATATGACCATTAAAAAGTGAAGAAATACTTTGATCTTCTAACTCTTCATATACTAAAGCAGTATTATGATCTGTTATTGAAATAAAATTTAAGTTTTTTTCTTGGCATTTTTTTAAAACTGTACTACAACTTTCAGTGCCATCTGAATAAGTTGTATGCATATGTAAATCTATCATATAAAAATCTCCTTCAAAAATATAATATCACTTTTATATTGATATGTAAATAAAAATGTAATATAATAACAGCGGAAGAAGGTATATTATAATGAAAAAAGAAAATGAAGAAAAAATAAAAGAAGCAAAAGATGCGATAGAAAAAGCAAAGAAAAAACAAGGAAAGTTTTTTAAGGAATTTAAAGAATTCGCACTTAGAGGAAATGTTTTAGACTTAGCAGTAGGTGTATTGATAGGAAGTGCATTTCAAAGTGTTGTAACATCATTTACAAATAATATTATTTCTCCAATTTTAGGATGTTTTGGAGGAGTAAATTTTTCAGAATGGGTATTAGAAATTGGAAAATTAAAACTAACATATGGAGCATTTTTAACAGATATAATAAACTTTTTGATAATGGCATTTGTAATATTTATACTTGTAAAAGTTATGAATAAAATTGCAAAAATAGGAGAAAAACAAGAAGAGAAAAAAGCAGAAGATACAAAGATTTGTCCACATTGTTATAATAAAATTAATATAAAAGCAGATAGGTGTCCATATTGTACATCCAAATTAAATGAAAGCATTGAAAATATTAAGAATAATCTTAATAAATAAAAGATTGATTTCAGGATAATTATATGGTAAAATAGCAACGAAATAATTGGAGGGAAAATTTAGATGAAGAAAATATCAATAGTAGTACCAGTATATTATAATCATGATAATTTACTACCATTATATGCTGATTTAAAAGAAAAGGTATTATCAAAACTTGATATAGGATATGAGCTAATATTTGTAGATGATGGGTCAAAAGATGATTCATATAGTGTAATGAAAGAATTAGCAAAAATAGATTCTAATATAAAGACAATAAGACTATCAAGAAATTTTGGAGAACATTCGGCAATATTAGCAGGTCTATCACAATGTACGGGGGATTGTGCAGTAAGAAAAAAAGCTGCTGATTTACAAGAACCATCTGAAATGATATTAGATATGATACAAAAATATGATGAAGGTTATAAAGTGGTATTAGCAACAAGGGCTGATAGGGAAGAACCATTAACTCAAAAAATGTTTTCAAATTTATATGCATTTTTAATGAGAAAATTAGCACTTCATAATATGCCTAAGGGAGGATTTGATTCATTTTTAATAGATAGACAAGTTATAAATTTATTAGTTAATATGCAAGAAAAAAAAATACATCATTAATGAGTCAAATTTTATGGGCTGGTTTTGAAACAACAACAGTTCCATATATAAGAAAGAAAAAGAGAAATAGGAAAGTCAAGATGGACATTATCTAAAAAAAATAAAACTAGTATATGATTCATTACTAAGTTTTTCATATTTCCCAGTAAAATTAATAACAACAACTGGATTTTTAACATCATTATTATCTTTAGTTTTATTAATTGCAATAGTATATAAAAAAGATAACTGGTAAAATAGATGTTGAAGGTTATACTTCGCTTGTAATGATTATGCTTATGGGATTTGGAGTAATTATGTTATCAATAGGAATTATAGGAGAATACTTATGGAGAACATATGATGCTGCAAGAAAAAAAAGACCACCATATATCATAGAAAAAGTGGAAAAAAGGGGATGAGAAAAAAGATGACAAATGAAATAAAAAAATATAAAAAATAAATATTACAAATTTTGTCGAAAAATGTAAAAAACATAAAAAATTAATATTAGGAATTTTTTTAATTTTGTATTTTCATATTTTCTTATATGGACAGTTTCTCAACCATTTAATAAGTGTCCTGATGAAGGAATGAAGTGGAAGATATGTAAATATATAGCTAAACATGGCAGTATTCCACAAGGAGGTAATGAAGAAATAAGAGAACCTGATTGGGGAATATCATATGCATTTCAACCAATTCTTACATATATGATAGGTGGTGTTTTTGTTAAAATAGCATCATTTTTCACAAATGATAAATTTGCATTAGTTGTTGCTGCAAGACTTGTAAGTACAATAAGTATGACAGTATCTGTATATTTTGTAGTTAAAATAGCTCAAAAATTATTGAAAGGAATATATAAATATTTATTTATAGTAATTATAGTATTTCAACCAATAACGGCATTTTTGGCATCATATATAAATAATGATTCTACAGCAGTATTAGCAACAACAATGATAATATATTTATGGATTTTAGGATTAGAAAGTAATTGGAAGACAAAACATTGTATATTATTGGGACTTTCGATAGGATTTTGTTCACTTACATATTATAATGCATATGGATATATTTTATGTAGTGTTATACTTTGTTTAGTATCAGTAATTTCCAATAAGATGAAAATTAAAGAAATACTTCAAAAAGTATTAATTGTAGCATTGATGGCATTTGCAGTTGCTGGTTGGTGGTTTATAAGAAATGCAATTATTTATGATGGTGATATATTAGGAATGAAAACACAGGTGGAATGTGGAGACAAATATGCAATTGATAAATATAAACCATCAAAAAAGAGAAACACCACAAAAAATAATGAATCAGTAATGGATATGTTGATAAAGGATGATTGGATAAAGACAACATTAAAAAGCTTTGTTGGAATTTTTGGGTATCAAAATATAATAATGTCTAGTAGAATTTATCAATTTTACTTAATATTATGGGGACTTGGAATTATAGGATGTCTAATCAATTTTAAAGAATTATTTATTTATAATAAAAAAGAAAAAAATAGATATTTATTAAATTATATATTTATTCCATCAATTATAATTCCTATTATTTTAAGCATATATTATTCATATACAAGTGATTATCAAGCACAAGGAAGATATATAATGGGGATAATAATACCATTTACATATTTTTTAGTTAGTGGAATAAAAACTGTTTTAGAAAAATTTATAAAGTCAGAAAAAATTAGAAATATAATAATTATAGTAATAATGGTAATTATAATCTTAATAGCACAAAAGAGCATTATTTGGATATATAATACCAACATATAAATAGAAAGAAGAGGGGGTAAAAATGATAGGGTTTAATGTACCAATTTATATAAAAAGAATCAATAGATTGTATAAAAGAAAGCTGCAGAAAGTAGAAAAATTTGTGGTGATGGAGCATTTACTAAAAAATGTAGTGAATGGATGGAAAATAAATTTAATGCTCATAAAGTATTAATGACAACATCTTGTACATCAGCATTAGAGATGGCAGCAATATTATTAGATTTAAAACCAGGTGATGAAGTAATAATGCCATCATATACATTTGTATCAACTGCTGATGCATTTGTAATGGTAGGTGCAAAGGTTGTTTTTGTAGATGTAAATCCTGATACAATGAATATAGATGAAGAAAAAATAAAAGAAAGCAATAACAGATAAAACAAAAGCAATTGCTGTTGTTCATTATGCAGGAATTTCACCAGATATGGATAAAGTAATGAAAATTGCTAAAAAGAACATAATTTAAAAGTTGTAGAAGATGCAGCACAAGGATTTATGGCTAAATATAAAGACAAATATCTTGGAACAATTGGAGACATTGGCTGTTACAGTTTCCATGAAACAAAAAATTATAGTATGGGCGAAGGTGGAGCAGTAGTAATAAATGATCCTGATTTAATTGAAAGAGCAGAAATAATAAGAGAAAAAGGAACAAACAGAAATAAATTCTTTAGAGGTGAAATTGACAAATATACATGGGTAGATTATGGTTCATCATATTTACCAAGTGAGCTAAATTGTGCTTATTTATATCCACAATTAGATAAAGCAGAAGAAATTAATAATGCAAGATTAAGTTCATGGAATTATTATAAAAAAGAATTTAGAAGAATTAGAAAAAAAAGGATTAATAAAAATACAAACAGTTCCAGAATATAGTACACATAATGCACATATGTTTTATATAAAAAGCAAGAAGTTTAGATGAAAGAACAAGCTTAATAAAATATTTAAAAGACAATGGTATACAAGCAGTATTCCATTATATACCATTACATGATTCTCCAGCAGGAAAGAGATTTGGAATATTTAATGGAAAAGATGAATTTACTACAATAGAAAGCGAAAAATTAATTAGACTTCCAATGTATTATGGACTAACAAAGCAAGATCAAGATGAAGTAATAAAAAGAATAAAAGAATTTTATCAAAAATAATTACAGAAGGTGAGATTTTTTAATGAAAAAAATTGTTATAATAGGGGCAAATAATTTTCAAATGCCATTAATAAAAAAAAAAGCGAAACAATTAGGATATGAGACACATGTTTTTGCTTGGGCAGATGGAGCAGTTGGAGCAGAATTTGCAGACTATTTTTATCCAATTAGTATAATAGAAAAAGAAAAAATATTAGAAAAATGTAAAGAAATTAAGCCTGATGCAATTACATCTGTTGCATCAGATTTGGCAACATTAACAGTAAATTATTTAGCTGAAAAATTAGGACTTGCTGGAAATAGTTTAGAATGTACTAAAATTTCAACAAATAAATATGAAATGAGAAAAGCATTTCAAAAATATGGTGTATCAGTACCTAAATTTTTTGAAATATCAGATGTTAATGATTTATCTAAAATAAAGGAAAATGAAGACACCAATAATTGTAAAACCGACAGATAGATCTGGAAGTAGATCAATTACTAAAATAGAAGATTTGAGTGATGAAGAAAAGTTAAAAACAGCAATTAGAGATGCAATAGAAGTATCATTTGAAAAAAAAGCTATTGTAGAAGAATATATTGATGGTGATGAATTCAGTGCAGAAGGTATTACATATAATGGAAAACATACAATATTAACAATAACTAGAAAGCAGACAACTGGTGCACCACATTTTATAGAAACAGGACATACAGAGCCTGCAGGATTAAGTAATGAAATGCAAGAAAAGGTAAAAAAAGAAGTGATTGCAGGATTAAATAGTTTAAAAATAGAAAATAGTGCATCACATGCAGAATTTAAAATTACACCTGAAGGAAAAGTGAAAATAATAGAAATTGGTGCTAGAATGGGTGGAGATTGTATAGGTTCAGATTTAGTTCAAATCTCTACAGGATATGACTTTTTTAAAAATGGTAATAGATGTAGCACTAGGAAATAAACCAGATTTTACTAAAGTTACAAACCCAAAACAAGCAGTAATAAAATTTATTTTCACCAAAGGTGATGTAGATGAATTAGAGAAGATAAAGAAAGAACATCCAGAATATATTTATTATATTAGTCCAATTGATGAAATAAATTCTCATAAAATTATAGATAGTTCAACAAGATATGGATATTATATTTTAGCAATATAAAATATTATTTAAAAGGAAATAAAAATGGATAAAGAAAAAGAAGTAAAGAAAAAAAACGAAAATTAGAGATATATGTATATTACAAGCAGTAATAGCAGTTTATACATTATCAACAGTGTTTGCAAAATTTGCATCAGGACAAGAATTTTTATCTTTTAAGTTTATATTATTTTATGGAATAGAAATGTTAATATTAGGTTTGTATGCGATAATTTGGCAACAATTGATAAAAAAATTTGATATTTCTGTTGCATATGCAAATAAAGCAATGGGATTGCTATGGTCAATTGTATGGGCAATCTTAATATTTAATGAAACAATAACAATAAAAAAAATGTAATAGGAGTAATAATTGTAATAGCAGGTACAATTATAGTAAATAGTGAAGATGAGTAAATATATAATTTTATTAATTTTAGCAGTTGTAGTAAGTTCTGTATCACAAATAATTTTGAAAAAAAAGTGCTTCTAAAACTTACAATTCAATAATAAAAATATTTAAATCCATATGTAATAATAGGATATGGATTAATGGTATTATCAACAGTTTTAGTAGTTTTAGGATTAAAAGGTGTATCATACAAAAATGAGCCAATTATAGAATCATTAGGATATATTTTCGTAATGATTTTAAGTAATAGAATTTTAAAAGAAAAAATAACTAAAAAGAAATTAATAGGAAATCTATTAATTTTGATAGAATAATTATTTATTATATATAAAATTGCAGATTGAGAAATTTGCAATTTTTTCTTGTTGCATAAAAAAGAAATATAAATGATAAAATTAATTATGAGAGAGGAGAGAAGATGGAACTAATTGATATTGTAAATGAGAATAATGAATTTACTGGTCAAATTGAAGAAAGAGAAATAGCTTATGAAAAAGGACTTTGGAGAAGAACTGTATCATGTTGGATAATGAATGAAAAAGGTGAGATTCTACTTCAAAAAAGATCTAGTAATAAAAAAAGAAGAATCCTAACAAATGGGCCAAAACTGGTGGACAAGTAGATAGTGGCGAAAGTGTTGAAAATGCTATATTCAGAGAAGTAAAAGAAGAACTAGGTATAGAGATTCCAAAAAATCAAATAAAAATATATGATATTCATAAAAGTAATGATAAAAACAAAAGATTTTCATATAATTTTATTTTTAAAGTTAATTATAAAATAAATGAGTATACATTACAAAAAAGAGGAAGTTTCAGATGTAAAATATGTAACAATAGAAGAAATGGAATTAGCAAGAGAAAAAAAAATGATTCAATGTACACATTTTGTTTTTGGGACAAAGAAGACTTTGATAATGAAATAAAAAACTAAAACAGATTAGAAAAGAAATATCTAAAACATAAATAATAAAAAAAATTGCATACAATTATAAAAAAGTATGGGAGTTTTATTATGATTTTATTAAGAAAAAAAAGAATAATAACATTTATTGTATTCAGTGTATTTTTGTCAATATTAGTATTTACACTCATAAATGATAAAAAAGAAATGGTACCAACAGTATCATTACCTATATCAGGAAAGACAATAGTTTTAGATGCTCGGACATGGAAAACCAGATGAAGGGGCACAAAGTAGTACAGGAACAACAGAAGCTGCAACAAATTTGAAAATTGCATTAAAATTACAAAATTTATTAGAACAAAGTGGAACAATAGTAATATTAACACGCTCAGATGAAAATGCTATATATGATATAGAGGCCAAAACATTAAAACAGAAAAAAAATATCAGATATACATAATAGAGTAAAAATTGGAAATGAAAGTTCTGCTGATATATTTGTATCAATACATTTAAACAAAATATCACAACAACAATATGATGGATGGCAAACATTTTATAAGCAAGGGAGTGAAGAAGGAAAAAAACACTTTGCAATATCAATACAAAATAATTTAAATGAAGCAATTCAAAAAAAAATAATAGAGTAGCAAAAACAATAGAGAACATATATATAATAAAACATGTAGAGATTCCAATTACAATTGTAGAATGTGGATTTTTATCAAATCCAACTGAAGAAAAAAAAAAGCTTTTAGAAGATGATTATCAAAACAGATTAGCATGGGGAATTTATAATGGAATAATTGATTATTTTTACGATTAAAGTCAATATTATTATTGACTTTTTTACGATTTGAGTGTATGATATAAGCATAAATTTAGGATAAGTAAAAAAGAAGAAAACCTATAAACAAAAATCCTAAGGAGGAAAAATATGGGAGAAGTTATAGTAATAACATCAGGAAAAGGTGGAGTAGGTAAAACAACAACAACAGCAAATCTAGGATCAAGTTTAGCATTAGAAGGAAAAAAAAGTAGAATTAATAGATACAGATATTGGTTTAAGAAACTTAGATGTTGTAATGGGTCTAGAAAATAGAATAGTATATGATATAGTGGATGTGGTTGAAGGAACTTGTAAACTAAAACAAGCATTAATAAAAGATAAAAGATTTAAAGAATTATATTTATTGCCTGCAGCACAAACAAGAGATAAAAGTGCAGTAAATGAAGAACAAATGATAGAATTAACAAATAAATTAAAAGAAGAATTTGACTATTATATACTTGTAGATTGTCCTGCTGGAATAGAACAAGGTTTTAAAAATGCAATTGCAGGAGCAAATAGAGCAATAGTAGTAACAACGGCAGAAATATCATCAATAAGAGATGCAGACAGAATAATAGGATTATTAGAATCAGCAGAAATAAAAAAAAAATCCAGAACTAGTAATAAATAGAATTAGACCTAATATGGTAAGAAAAGGTGAAATGATGGATGTCGATGATATTGTTGATTTATTGTCTATTGATTTAATAGGTGTAGTTCCAGATGATGAATATATAATAACACAAACAAATAAAGGTGAACCAGTAATTCAGAACAGAAAAGCACCATCAGGAAAAGCATATTTAGAAATTACAAAAAGAGTTCTTGGGGAAAACATAGAAGTAACAATACCTGGAAGAGAAAAAAGGTTTCTTTTTCAAGAATAAAAAGCATATTTAAAAAATAAAAACAATAAAGGAGAAAGGATAATGTTTGAAAGCATAATGAAATTAGTAAGAAAAGTAACAAAAAAGAAGATCAAACATTAAAATCTAAAGATGCAGCAAAAGAAAAGACTACATCTAGTATTAATGCAAGATAGAGCAAATGTATCCGCAGACTTTTTAGATTTGATGAAACAAGAAATAATAGACGTAATAAAAAAAATACATAGAGATAGATGAAAGCGCAATAGATGTAAAACTAACCAATAAAGATAATGGGGATGGAACAAATGGTGCACCAGCATTATATGCTAATATACCAATTTTAAATATAAAAGATGAAGTAAGACAAACAGCAAAAGTAAAAACAAAAGACGAAGAAAAAAAAGAAAAAACTTTATAAATGATAATGAAGAAAAAGAAGAAACTTTATTAGAAGATAATCAAGAAAAAGAAGAAATCACAATAATAGAAGAAAATACAAAAACAATAGAGGAAAAGAACGAAAACGAACAAAATAACAATTCAAACAATTATAAATCAAATAATAATTTTAAGAAAAAACAAAAAAAACATAAAAATTAAGAATAAAGAGTGATTTAATGGATATAAGAAGATTAAGAAAGATAGAATGGCTGATTCCAATAGCGGCAATAATATTATGTGTAATTGGACTAGTTGCATTATATTCAGCTTCATATGATACAAATTTAGAAGAATTTAAGAAACAAGCAATTTGGATTGGCATAAGTTTTGTACTTATGCTAATTGTTATGTTAATAGATTATAAAATTTTAGTTAAAGTGTCACCGATTTTTTATGGAATTTCAATAATAATGTTAATTGCAGTACTATTTACCAAACCAATAAATGGTGCAAGGAGTTGGTTTGTAATAGGAGATGATTTATTTTCATTTCAACCAGCTGAAATATCAAAAATATTTATAATTTTATTTATGTCATACGTTATTTCTTTTATTCAGATAAGAAATGGAAGAGATGAAATAAATAGAATTGGCAAGTTAGCATTAATATTATTAGCAATAGCAATTCCTTTAGTACTTATAATTGTAGAACCAGATTATGGAACAGCAGCAGCATATATTGTGTCATTTTTACTAATGATTTTTGTAGCTGGAATTGATAAAAAATACATTATTGTATCAATTTTGGTAATAGCTATAGCAACACCTATAACATATAATTTTATTTTACCAAAACATGCAAAAGATAGAATTGACACATTTTTAAATCAGAATCAGATCCAACAGGATCTGGATATAATATTTTACAATCTAAATTAGCAATAGGCTCTGGACAAATTACTGGAATGGGAGTATTAAAAGGAAATCAAACACAATTAGGATATTTATATCCTAAAACAACAGATTTTATTTTTTGCAGTAGTCGGAGAAGAAATGGGCTTTATAATTGCATGCTCAGTAATATTACTGAATATATTGATTATTGTAAAAGCAGTTCAGATTGCAAAAGGGATAAAAGATGAAGCAGGAGCATATGTTGCAATTGGAATTGCTGGAATATTTTTATTTCATACTCTAGAAAATATTGGTATGACAATGGGAGTATTACCAATAACAGGAGTTCCATTATTATTTGTAAGTTATGGTGGAAGTTCTATGATGACAAGTTTTGTTGCAATTGGAATTTTATTAAATATTAGTAGTCAAAGACGAAATGGTTTATTTAACAAATAGGAGTAAAAAATGTATTTAAAAAAATTAAAAATTGGAAATATAGAATTAAAAAATAATTTAATATTAGCTCCAATGGCAGGTGTAACAGACCTGCCTTTTAGAATAATTACAGAAAAATTTGAGCCAGGTTTAGTATGTACTGAAATGGTAAGCTCAAAAGCATTGTTTTTTGGAGATGAAAAAACGAAAAAGTTACTAAAACGTGATGAAGAAACAGTTCCAGTAAGTATGCAGATATTTGGAAGTGATCCTGAAACTATGGGATTTGCAGCACAATATGTGAGTAAACTTGCAGACATTGTGGATATAAATATGGGATGTCCTGCTCCAAAAGTAGTAAAAAATGGAGATGGAAGTAAATTATTATTAGACTTAAATAAAGCAGAAGAAATAATAAAATCAGTAGTAAAAAATTCAACAAAGCCAGTGACTTTAAAATTTAGAAAAGGTTGGAATGATGAGAATATTGTTGCTTGTGAATTAGCAAAGATTGCTGAAAAATGTGGAGTGTCAGCAATAACAATTCATGGCAGAACAAGAGAAGAGTATTATTCTGGAAAAGCAGACTTAGACATTATAAAAAAAGTAAAAGAAAGTGTAAAAATCCCAGTAATAGGAAATGGAGATATAGTAGATGAAGAATCAGCACTAAAAATGTTTGAATATACAGGTGTTGATGGAATAATGATAGGAAGAGGAGCAATAGGAAATCCATGGATATTTGAGCAGATAAAATACTATTTAGAAAACAATAAAAAAATGTCAGCACCAACTAATAAAGAAAAATATGAAATTATAAAAGAACATTTAGAATTAAATTTAAAAGAAAAAGGTAATGTGGTTGGAATTAATGAGATGAGAAAAACATATATCAGCATATACAAAAAAAATATGCCAGAGGCATCAAGATTTAGAGATGAAATTAACCATATAACAGATGTAAATATTCTTATGTCAAAAATTCAAGAATTTTTTATTGATATTTTCGATAAAAAATAGTAAAATAAATATGAAAAAAAGAGAGAAAAGGAAAATCTAGTTTTGGAAAAGAAAAAAAATAGCACAAGCAATGTCAGAAAAATTAGAATATATTTGTTTAGATTTAGAACAAATACCAGAAACATTAAAATATGTTGAAAATATAAATTTTAAACCAAATATAGGAATAGAAGAAAACAAATATAGACAATATAGATTTGTATCACCAAAAAAGAACTAGAAATATTGTTATCACCATGTAATAGACTGGAAGATACAAAGACTAAATATTCTAAAGCTAAACCATTAGTTTCATATTTGGAGCCAAAAACAGAAGAAGAAAAAGAATTACATAAAGAATTTTTAAGGATGTTAGAAGAAGTTGATATTGATGAAATAAAACAAATAGAGGAACAACAACAATTATTAAACAAAAAATCCCATTTAAAGTAAGATATCCAAAAAACTATTTATGGCAAATATATTATTCCGAAATTGATGATAAATACTTTATGATAGTAACAACTGAAGATCAAGATTATTCAACATTTTTCTATGTATTAAAAAAAAAACAATTAGAAAAGAAAAAAGCAGGAAAAATATTTGTTCCAATTAATAATATAGATTATTCAAAAGAAATACTAAATAAAACATAAATTGAAAGTTTAGAAAATTATTTATGGACATTTACAAATTATTGGCCTTCTATATATGAAGTATATGATAAAACAGGAAAAATTTCATTACAAATAGTTGGACAAACACAAGTATTAGGAAATATTAAATCAGAGTATAAAGTTAAATTAACAAGTAAAATAGATGCAAGTAAATTTTTTAAGTTAGTAAAAGCACTATATATAGTACAAACAGAAGTGCCAGAATATTATAAATTTGAAGTTCAAATAGATAAACAAGGAGAAATTGAATTCAAATACCAAAATCAAATATTAAAATATGATGAATTAACAGAATTTGTTAATGAACAATATAAAAAATTAATTAATATAGAAGATGAAAATATAAAAAATAATATTGAATATCAAAAAAAAACTAAATATTTTAAAAGAAGAAAAACAGAAAAATTAGAAGCTGATTATATAGAAAAAGAAAAACAAATTTCAACATTTTTAGAATGTAAAAAAACTTTTTTGGCAAAGTAAAATATTTCTTTAAATATAGTGGTAAAAAAGAAGAAAAAAGGAGAAAAAGAAGAAAAGAAAGAACAAAATATTGAAAGTACAAATATAGTTGAAACAGAAGAAATAGTAAATGATGATGATGAAAAAATAAAAAGACAATATACATTGGATGATTTATTAGAAAAAGGTAAAAGTGCGGCTAGTAGAGAAAAAGAATTTAATAATACAAAAATGGACATAAATGCAATGAAACTAAAAAAGTAAATTTAACCAAAAAATAGAAAATGCATCAGCATTTATAGCAGAAATAGATAGTCATAAAAAAGTATATTTGAATTTTGGAAATATAGTAATAAAGATGAGTGAAAACATTGGCAGAAGGGGAAGCTGAAGTAGTTAATGTAAAACCACATGCAAAAATATTTGATTTTGAAGAAGATTTTGAAGAATTCGGAACAACTATGGATCAAATTCAAAGAAAAAAGTTTAATAAAGAAGAATTAGATGCAATATATATTGCTAGTACAGAACAAATAGAGCCATTAAATAAAGTAAAAACAAATTCATTAGAACCAAAAGAATTAGATAAATATCTAAAAACTTTAAAAGCAGAACAAAAAGAACTAAAAGGAAAACTTGATGAAGAACTTGATATTTTTGGAGGATTAGAAGAAGATACAAGAAAAAAAAAAAATTAGCTAATAAGACACATAGAGAAAATCCCAAAAATAAATTTTTAATACTAGGACTTACAAAACAGTATAAAGTAGTTGATTATAAGGTCAACTTAAGTCAATCAATATGGAGAATTAATGAAGCATTATCAAAAATGACAACAAGTCAAGAAATTATAGCATATATGTGGACAGAAGATGGAGTTACTATTGACGCAAACAAAATAAATATATTTAATTTAGATGCTGAAGATGAAATAAAGAAAGCAATTGAAAAATCTGAAGATAATAAAATAAATTTATATAAAATAAAATTAGGCAAAGGCTCAAATGTAATAGCATTTTCTAATTGTATATATTATGATAATCAAAATAAGACATTACCAGTAGGAATGGATAATGATACTAGAATTATTGCAAAATTAAGTGACATGAATATAGAACTAGATTCAAAAAAGGTTATAAAAGTAGGAAAATTAGATGATGAAGAAATGGGAACAAAATTAATAGTAAAAAAAATATTAATATTTTGGAATATACGGTAAAACAGATGGAGGAAGAATAATGTCAGAGTTTAAATCAGGTTTTGTGGCAATGCTAGGAAGAACAAATGTTGGAAAATCAACTTTGGTAAATCTTTTAGTTGGTGAGAAAATTGCTGCAACAGCAAATAAAGTTCAAACAACAAGAACTGCAATAAGAGGTATTGTAAATAGAGAAAATTCTCAAATCATATTTATAGATACTCCTGGAATTCATAAACCAAAGACAAAATTAAATGAAACAATGATTGAAACATCATTTGGAGTAATAAAAGATATTGATTTAATATTATTTGTTATAGAAGCTACAAGTGATGAAATTGGAAGAGGAGATATGAGAATCTTAGAGAAGATTAAAGAATCTAAGAAAAAAGCAATATTAATTATTAATAAAATAGATTTAGTAAAAAAAGAGAGTTTATTAAAATTAATTGATTTATATCAAAAAGAATATAACTTTGAAGCTGTAATTCCTGTATCATCAATAAAATCAAAATATAGAGATATTATATTAGATGAAATAGAAAAAGTATTAAAGCCTGGACCAGCATATTATGATGTTGAAGAATATACAGATCAGACAATGAGGCAACTTGCTGAAGAGACAATAAGAGAAAAAAAAGCATTAATGTATTTACAAGACGAAGTTCCACATGGGATATATGTAGAAGTAACAAAAATGAAATTAAAGAAAACTAAGAATAAAGAAGAATTTTATGATATTGAAGCAACAATATATTGTTTAAGAGAATCACATAAAGGGATAATAATTGGAAAAGATGGAACGATGTTAAAAAGAATTGGACAATCAGCAAGAATTGATATGGAAAGAAACTTTGGAACAAAAGTTAATTTAAGAACATGGGTAAAAGTTAAAGAAAATTGGCTTGATGATACATCAGTTGTAAAAAAAATTCAAGTTACAATAATAGTCACAAATATGAATAAAAAATAATAAAATGCAAAAGATAATGTTAAAGGAAGTGAGCTTATGATTAAAAAAATTGCATGGGACACATTTAAAAATACAGGAGATGTTAATACATTTTTAGAATTAAAACAATTTCAAGGAATAGAAGAACAATTGCAAAATAATAATATGGAACAAAAAGGCGGAAAAAATATGGGGACAATAAACAAGTGGGATAATAATCTCTGAAAGCAATTTAGGAGATTATGACAAAATGCTTACAATGTTAACTCCAGGATTAGGCAAGATATCATGTGTTGCTAAAGGGGCGAGGCGTCCGAGAAGCGCCTTGCTAGCTGGAACACAGTTATTTTGTTTTGGAGAGTATATGATGTATAAAGGGACAAATACATATAATATAAATTCTTGTGATACTATTGAAGTTTTTTATAATTTGAGAACAGATTTAGATAAACTTAATTATGCAATAGAGATTACAAAAATTGTAAGAGATGTAACTGATGAAAATGAAAATTGTTATAAAATATTACAAATGTTATTAAATACGTTATATACTTTATCAGAGACAGATAAAAATATAGATTTAGTTATAAGTACATTTAAGTTAAAATTATTATGCTTTCTTGGTTTTACACCAAGAATTATGGAATGTGTAAATTGTAAAGAAAAAAAATAATTTGAAGTACTTTAGTCTAAAAAAATGATGGCTTTAAATGTGAAAATTGTGGAAGATTAGATAAAGGGGCAATTTCAATATCTGAAAGTACAGTATCAGCGATTAGATATATTGTTATGGCTCCAGCAAAAAAATTATTTTCATTTTCTTTAAAAGATGAATCTTTAAATGAATTAAAACTTGTTTCAAAATTATATTTTGATGATAAATTAGAAAGATAATATAAAAAGCCCGCAGATGATTTTTTTCATCTGCGGGCTTTTTGTGAAAAAAACTAAAATATAAAATCTATTTTAGTTTCCAGAGAAGACCATAACACACTGAGGATCGCGAGACTTCTCTACCATCGCCGTTGCCACATCTTTGCAGAACTTGGTGAACAGCTGAGTGTTCAGGGTTGCATAGTAGGCAGCACCAGCGGGTTTGGCACTGGGCATCTTCTGGAGTTCTTCCATAATAGAGGACGGAACATCTTCCTGTACAGAAGGATGTTCGGCCAGGTATTTGCGGAACTCGGCAGATGATGCTTTTCTGTTGCAAAAAAGAAATTGCAGGGACAGAATAGTTGGCGTAGTAGTTTCCGTCATTCTCAAAAATGCTCATAATTAGCCCTCCTTGTAGGCCACAAAATTATAATAGGCAAATCAGCCTATATTATTATTATAGTATAATTAGAAAAAAATGTCAATGTTTATGTAAAATGAATTTGACTTTATAAAATAGATATGCTAAAATTCAATTAAATAAAAAAAGGGAGCGGAAAATGGACGAAGTAGTAGATATATTAGTTACAACATATAATACAAATGAAAAATATCTAAAAAAACAAATTGAAAGTATATTAAGACAAACATATAAAAATATGAAAATATATATAAGTGATGACAATTCAAATAAAAATGAAATAAAGGAATTACTAGAAGAGTATGAAAAAAATGATAATCGAATAAGATTATTTTTGCAACCTCAAAATTTAGGATATAATAAAAATTTTGAATTTTTGTTACAACAATCTACAGCAAATTATATAATGTTTTCAGATCATGACGATGTTTGGCATAAAGATAAAGTAGAAAAAAGCCTAAAATTATTAAAAGACAAAGATGTTGATATGGTTTATTGCAATTGTAGACAAATAGATGAAGATGGAGTTGTGCTAAGAGACAACTATTTCAAATATAAAAATGTACCATTAGTAAAAGGAAATGACAAATTGGCAATATCAAGATGTGTTGGGATTGGATGTTCTCAAATAATAACTAAATCAGTTAAAGAAAAGATGATACCATTTAAATCTAAAGTAATTGCACATGATTGGTTAGCAGCTTTTATTGCAAATGAAGGAAAGGGAATAGACTATATAAAAGAAGAATTATTTGATTATAGATTACATAATTCAAATGTTTTTGGAGGACGAAGTTTAAATCAAAATTTGAATAGATGGAAAGAGAAGAATGGTAATAGTTATGATGCATTCTTAAAATACAGAGAAGATGCTATAAAAAGGGCATATGATGGTGGAATAAAGATGTGAACAATATGCAAATAAAAAAATAGATTTAGAATTTTGCCAAAAAGCAATAAATTATTATAATGAAATATATAAAACAAAGAAAATAAATATTAAAAATATAGGAGACTATTTTAAAATTTTATCAGGAAAAAATCAAGGAAAGAAAATGATAAGAGAAATTGCATTGTTTCACTTTCCAATATTTTCATATTTAAAATATAGATACTAAAAGTGGTATTAGAATAGGAGAAAATGGGATGAAAACAAAATAGTATTTGAATTTTTTATTAGATGACTATAATTCTAGTAATTATTTGCAAGAAGCAGAAGATGGACTACAGACTATCTATATTCATTAAAAAATAAAGGAAAAGTTATCATATAAGAATCCAGCATATGAAACTGCAAAAACAACAGATAAAATAATTACAATGAATGAAGTATTAAAAAATATAAATATGGAATCACAGGGAATTGGTTCTGGAGCTGGATATATAGAATTATCAAATGGGTCTTTTCAGTTGATAATAGTATGAATTAATAAAAAATTACATAGAGAATTATTTTCTATGTAATTCTTTTTTTTGAAGCCCATTTATTGACAAATAAGCAATTTAAAGATAGAATGTAGAAGATAAAAAACAGAGGGATGAATGGCGAAAGGAAAAGGAAGAAATGGAATTTTTAAAAGTATTTTGGAAAAACAAAAGATTAGCATGGCAATTAGGAAAAAATGATTTCAGAAATAAATTTGCAAATACAAGTTTAGGAAGTATTTGGGGATTTCTACAACCATTTGTCTTTATGATGATGTATGTAGTAGTATTTCAATTTATATTTAAACAAACAGGACCTGGAGGAGCACCATATGTAGTATGGTTTATGCCTGGAATGGCAATGTGGATGACAATAAATGATGGAATTATAGGAGCAAGTAATTCAATAAGAGGATATAGTTATTTAGTAAAAAAAGTAGTATTTCCAGTAGATATAATACCATTAATATCATTAATAGCTAATGCATTTGTATCATTATTTTTAATTGTTATAGCAACAGCAGTATGTGTAATATTCAAATTTGTACCAAATGTATTTCAAATGATATATATGATAATTTCAGTATATATATTCTTAATAGCAATAACAAGATTTACATCAGCAGTTACAACTTTAGTACCGGATTTTTCAAATTTATTAGGAATTGTAATGCAAATATGTATGTGGCTTACACCAGTTGTTTGGGACTTATCAATGATTGCAGAACATCATAAAATTTCAATGATTATGAAATTCTTACCATTTACATATTTAGTAACAGGATTTAGAGATTGTTTTATGGGAAATACAAATATAGTAACAGCAAACCATGGAATGTTTACAATTGCATTTTGGGTAATAACAATATTAATTTTTGCATGGGGAAATTATATATTTAAAAAGAAGTAAAAAAGATTTTGCAGATGTATTATAAACAATAGAAGGGAAGCAAAAATGAAAGAAAAAGTAGATGTTCTGTAGCAACATATAATGGAGAAAAATATTTAAGAGAACAATTAGATAGTATAATAAAACAAACATATAAAAATATAAGAATTTTAATTTCAGATGATTGTTCAAAAGATAGAACACAAGAAATATTGCAAGAATATGAGAAAAAAGATGATAGAATAAAAATATTTTTTTACACGACAGGAACTTAGGTTCAAATAAAAATTTTGAATTTTTACTAAGACAAGTAGAAAGCAAATTTTATATTTTATATGTTATCAGATCAAGATGATGTATGGCTTCCAGAAAAAATAGAAAAAAACTATTCAAAAACAAAAAAGAAACAGGAGCAGATTTAGTTTTTGGAGACTTAGAAGTAGTAAATGAAAAATTAGAAACAATATATCCTTCTTTTTGGAGATTTCATGTTATTGAATAGAAAAATAAATAAATACATTGGAAGTTATAAAGTAAATTATTTATATAATGTAGTTACAGGTTGTACAATATTATCTACAAAAAAAGAATTTATAAAAATATTACCATTTCCAACAGATTCTAAATATTTAATACATGACCATTGGATTGGAATTGTTATTGCATTAAATGGAAAATTGGCATATATGCCAGAAAAGTATATAAAATATAGGCAACATGGAAATAATCAAGTTGGAACAAATAAGATATCACATAATTTTCAAGAATTAGAACAAGTAAGAGAATTATTCATAAATGTAAAATTAGGTGTATTTGGTACATATGTAAAAACATAAAGAAATATTTCCAGAAAAACTTCAAAAACAAAATGAAAAAAGCATATAAATATTTTCAAGATATTCAAAAAAAGAAAAAACTTTAATTTTAAAGGATGGGGAATATTTCATGAATTATATAAAACAGAAACATTAATTTATTATATAGAAAACTTTATAATAATGAATATGCCTGCAATAGGAAGAGGATTGTTTAAAATTAGAAGAGGATTTAAAAAATTAAAAAAGATAGGCGAAAAGGAGTTATACAATATGAGTGAAACAGTTTTAAAAATAGAAGGGCTTTCAAAAGATTACAAAATGTTTGCAAGGAAAAAAAAGATAGGATAATAGAAACATTATTTCCAGGAGTTGAAAGACATGGAGTATTTGAAGCAATGCATGATTTTAATTTAGAAGTAAAAAAAGGTGAAGTACTTGGTGTCTTAGGAAAAAATGGTGCAGGTAAATCAACATTGTTAAAAATGATAACAGGTGTTGTAACACCAACAAAAGGAACAATAGAAGCTAAAGGAAAAATAAGTTCACTTTTAGAGTTAGGAACAGCATTTAATCAAGAATTAACTGGATATGAGAATATATATCAACATGGACAAATAATGGGCTTAACTGTAGAAGAAATAAAAGCAAAAGAAAAGGAAATAATTGAATTTGCTGATATAGGAGAACACTTAGATCAACCAGTAAAAACATATTCCTCAGGTATGTTTGCAAGGCTTGCATTTGCATGTGCAATAAATGTAGACCCAGATATATTAATAGTTGATGAAGTTTTATCAGTTGGAGATATGGCATTTCCAATTAAAATGTTTTAAAAAATTTGAACAATTTAAAGAAAGTAGGAAAAACAATTTTATTTGTAACACATAGTATAACTGATATTTTAAGAAACTGTACAAGAACGATTATAATTGATGCAGGCAGAAAAAAATATTTGATGGAGATGTAAAAGAAGGAGTAGAAAAATATAAGAAAATTATAGTTGGACTAGATGATAAAACAAGTAAAGAAGGAATACTTACAGATAAGCAAATATTAGAAAAAAATCCTAATTATCAAGCATTAAAAGAGAAAAATGGAGAAACATGGAAATCACACTTTAATGAAAATCCAAATTTAATTACATATGGAGATGGAAGTGCAGAAGTAGTAGATTATGGAATGTTTGATGAAAATGAAAATTATATATCAGTATTAGAAAATGATAAAGAAGTAGTATTAAAATCTAAAATAGTTTTTCATAAAGATGTAAAAGATCCTATATTTACAATGACTGTAAAAAGATTTTAAAGGTCTTGAGATGGCAGGAACAAATACATTAATAGAAAAAATTGCAACAGGAAATTATAAAAAAGGTGATGTAGTAGTTGCAGAATTCAGACAGGTAATAAATGTAGCACCAGGAAAATATACATTATCATTTAGTTGTACACATTTTAATAGTAAAGGTGAATTAGAAGTATTAAACAGAAAATATGATGCATTATTGATTGAAGTTTTATCTACAAAAGATACTGTTGGATTGATGAGATTAGATTCAAAAATCAAAATTGAAAAAATAAGAGGAAATAATGAAAAATAAAAAGAAAATATTTTTAACAGTAATAATATTAATAATACTTGTAGGAATTTTGGAAGTTTGGAAATTAAATTTAAAGACGACTACACTAGAACAATTAAAAAATAGTGGACATAGTCAAATGATGGGATATATCATAAAAACAGATAATGATAAAATAATTGTTATTGATGGTGGGACATCTGATGATACAGAAAATCTTTTACAGAAAATAAACGAATACACAGGAAAAGTAGATTATTGGTTTATAACACATCCACATCAAGACCATGCAACAGCATTTATTGAGATAGTAAATAATTATAATATAGATATTGGTAAAGTATATGTAACAACAGAAGATGAAGAATGGTATAATAATTATGGAGATGGTAGAGCAGATGAGTGTATAAGATTTTTAGACACTATAAAATCTGAAAAAATATCTTCAAAAGTTGAAGAAGTAAAATTAAATGAACAAATACAAATTGATAATATAAAATGTGAAATTTTAGGAATAAAAAATCCAGAAATAACAAAAAATGCAATAAACAATTCTAGTATGGTAATAAAAATGGAGACAAAGAAAAACTCAATTTTATTTTTAGGAGATACTGGAGTAGAAAGTGGAAATAAATTATTAGATAATCAAAAGGAAAAATTAAAAGTAAATATATTGCAAATGGCACATCATGGTCAACAAGGAGTTAGTAAAGAAATATATGAATACATAAAACCTAAAATATGTTTATGGCCAACACCAGAGTGGTTATGGATTAATGATTCAGGAAATGGTGAAGATTCAGGACCTTGGAAAACTAAAGAAACTAGAAAATGGATTGAAGAATTAAATGTAAATAAAAATATTATAGAGAAAGATGGAAATATAAAAATTTCAATATAAAGAGGTGGAAATAGTGGGTGAAGTTCAAAGTCCTAATATATTAAATTGGTATCCTTTTAAAGAAAACCAAAAAATAAAAGAAATAAAAAATATAGAAGAAATTGATTTATGTAATGAAAAATTTGATGTAATTATACTTGTAGGAATCTTTGAAAATCAAAATATCAAATTAAAAGAACTTATAAAAAAGGTAGAAAAAATTTTAGAAGAAAAAAAAGGAAAAATACTAATAACAATTGATAATAAATTTGGGCTAGAAGCATTTAATGGAACGCCAGATAAAATATATATAAAAAAGAAATTTGCTAGTTTAACAGGATATAATAATGAACAAAATAAAAGAGAAACATATACAAAATCAAGTATAGAAAATGAAATAAGAAAATTAGGATATAATATGAGATTTTATTATCCATTACCAGATTATAAAAAAGCCTAATGTAATTTTTACAGATGAACAATTGCCAGAATATAATAGTATAGATAAATATCATCCATATTATATAGAAAATAATGATATTACATTTAATGAAATTGATGTATTTAGAGAAATATTAAAAACAGATAAAAATATGTTTACATTTTTTGCAAATTCATTTTTAATTGAAATAACAAAAGGTGAATGTGATAAAACATATAAATATATATCTTTTAATAATATAAGAAAAGAAAAATATAGATTAATTACAAAAATTGCAGATGAATATGTGGAAAAACAAGAAGTAAATGAAAAAGCACATAAACATTATGAAAATATAAAAAGTAATATAAGATATTTAAATGAAAATGGTATAAAAACTGTTGATTATATAGAAAATCAAATAATAAGAAGTAAATATATAGAACAGAAAAATTTATTAAATAATAGATTAACAGAGCTACTTGAAGAACAGAGAAATGATGAATTTTATGAAATATTAGATAAATTTATAGAAAAAATTAGTATTGATATATATCATGAAGAAAATTATGAAAAAAACAGCATTTGGAAAATATAATCTAGAAATACAAGATAAAACTATAATAAATGATTTGCATTTTACTCCTAAAGGATTATGGGATATGACATTTAAAAATTGTTTTTATATAGATAATGATTTCTATTTCTTTGATCAAGAATGGGACGAGCCTAATTTACCAGTTGAATACATTTTATATAGATCTATTTTATATACAATATCATTAAGAAGATTTATAAAAATTGAAGATTTATTAGAAAAATACAATTTAACAAAATATTTAGAACTATTTAAAAAACTAGATGATAAAATGCAAGAAATGGTAAGAGATGATGAAACATGGAAATCATATAAGCAAAATAATATTATAGATATAGATGCGACAAAACAAGAATTAATAAATCAAAATATAAGAAATAAGGCACAAGAACAAGAAATAGAAAACTTGAATATTAGAAGTAATGCACAAAAAGCAGAAGCAGATAATTTGAAAGAACAAATTTTTAATTTAACAGAAGAAAATAAAAGATTAAGAGAGCAATATGTAAAAATACCAAAATGGAGGTTTTTATGGAGAAAAAAATAGATATTTATAAACATCAAAAGAAAAAATTAAAAATAGAAAATCCAAAAAAGTAAGTGTAATAATTCCAAATTATAATTACGAAAAATATATAATAGAGAGAATAGACTCTGTATTAATGCAAACATATCCAATATATGAAATTGTTATATTAGATGATTGTTCACCAGACAATAGTGTTAAAGTAATAAATAAAAAAATAGATGAGATAAAAAAAGAACATCCAGAAATAAAAGTTCAATTTATCATTAATGAAAAAAAAAAAAAGTGGTGGTTGTGTATTTAAACAATGGAAAAAGGGATTTAATGCTTCGACAGGAGATTATATATGGATTGCAGAAGCAGATGATTCTGCTGAAAATGATTTTGTTGAAAATTTAATAAAACCATTTGATGATCCAGAAGTTGTATTATCATATTGTGAATCTGCTAGAATTGATGGAGAAAATAATTTAATAAGAGAAAAAATCAGATGATTTATATGATATGTGCAGAACAGGAGAATGGAATAAATCATATATATGGCCAGGAGAAAAAGAAATAAAAGAACATTTAAGTGTAACAAACACAATATTAAATGTTTCTAGTGTAATGTGGAAAAAACAAGATTACACAGAAATTTTAGAAAAAGCAGGAGAATTTAAGGTTGCAGGAGACTGGTATATTTATTTTAATATATTAAAAAATGGAAAGATTAGTTGGTGTAATAAGCCACTTAACTATTATAGAAAACATGGTTCATCAGTATGTAGATGTAAAAGCAGAAATCGAATTTAATGAGATTTGTAGAATTCAAGACGAGATATCTAAAACATATGAATTAACAAAAGAAATCAAAGACAAACAAGAATTAAGAAGAAGTTTTATGTATCCATTATTACCAAAAAAGATAATGGAAAAAAAGAAAATTGCATGGGTAATACCACATCCTGGAAAAGGATCTGGTGGGCATAGAACAATAATTCAAAATGTAAATGCTTTAATAAGAGCAGGATATGATTGTGATTTATATTTTGAAGAAGATGGTGTTTCAACATCTGAAATAGTAAGACAAAAAATAAATGATTGGTATGAAAAATGTGATGCAGGAGTATATGTTGGATTTGATTTAAAACAAGAATATGATTTGATGTTTGCAACAGGTTGGCAAACAGTAGAATTTGTAAGAAAACTACCAGCAAAGAAAAAAAGCATATTTTATACAAGATTTTGAACCATGGTTCTTCCCAATGGGAGATCAATATTTAATTACAGAAAATTCATATAGATATGGATTTTTACCAGTAACAATAGGAAAATGGTTAGCGCATAAAATGCAGGCAGAATTTAATACGCCAGCAGAATATTTTAGTTTTGGTGCAGATTTAAATGTATATAAACCATTACCAAAAGTAAAAAAGGAAAATGCAATATGTTTTGTATATCAACCAGAAAAGCCAAGAAGATGTGATTATATAGGATTAAAAGCTTTAAAAATATTAAAAGCAATGAAACCAGATGTACAAATATATTTATATGGTTCAAGTATGCCAGCAACATTTGAATTTGAATGTAAAAACTTAAATATAATACCAATAAAAGAATGTAATGAATTATATAATAAATGTAAAGTTGGAATATGTATGAGTGCATCAAATCCATCAAGAATACCATTTGAAATGATGTCAGCAGGGTTACCAGTAGTAGAATTATATAAAAGAAAATAACATATATGACTTGCCAGATGAAGGAGTATTGCTTGCACAACCAATACCAGAGGCTATTGCTAGTGCTATTGCATATATATTAGATAATCCACAAGTGGCTGAGAAGATGTCAAAATTTGGTGTACAATATATGAAAAATTATCCACTTGAAAAAAAGGATTTGAAGAATATTTAAAAGCAGTAAAAGACATGTTAGAAACAGATTATAAAGATATACCAGAGATAAAACCACTTTATAAAAAATCAGCTTTTTTAGCTACAGAAGAAGCAATGAAATGCTCAGAAGAGTTACAAAAAGCACAACCAATATATGTAGACAATCATGGAAAAACATATAGATTTTTAAGAAGATGTAAAAGAGTGTTGAAAAATATTTTAATAAAAATGGGGATAAAAAAACAATAAAGAAAGAGGATTGTGAATGAAATCTCTAATAAGGAAAGTAAAAAAGTTTTAAATGCAATTAATTTACAAAATATGAAATCAGTTCTTAGATATATAAAGAATAATGGTTTTAAAGGTTTAGGAACAACAATAATTAACAAAATAAGATTTGGAAAGGTAGTGTTAGACGAATATGCAACATGGATTGCTAATAATGAGCCTAATACTTCTGAACTTGAAAATGAAAAAAAAAAAGTACGAATCTTGTCAAAATTTGAAATTTGATATAATATGCCCAAATGATGAGAAACTAATAAAAAGTATAGAAAATCAAACATATAAAAAATATAATGTTTATAAATTTGAGAAAGAAAGAATATTAAACTCAAAAAGTGATTATTTAATCTTTTTTAGGTAATAATATAGAACTTGCCCAATTTGCATTATATGAAATAGTAAAATCAATAGAATATAGAGATAGTATATTAATTTATTCTGATAATGACAAATTAATAGATGAAAAAAGAACTGAACCACATTTTAAACCAGGATTTGCAAGAGATACAATTTTATCTCAAAATTATATTGGACAATTTATTGCAGTAAAAACAGATTTTATAAAAAATACATCAAGATATTTTAAATAATTTAAATAAGAATATAATTTATGACATACTATTACAAATTAGTGAAAAAACAAGAAAAATTGAACACATTCAAAAAAATACTATATCATGAAACAATTGAAAACAGAAAAATAGATGTTGAAGATGAAAAACAAATAATAGCAAAACATTTAAAAAGAATGAACTTAGAATATGATAATATAAAAGATGGAAGATTTGAAGGACAATATAAAATTAATTATAAAATAAAAGGAAATCCATTAGTATCACTAGTTGTACCAAATATGGATCATATACAAGATTTAAGTAAATTGCTAAAATCTTTAGAAAAATCAACATATTCAAATTATGAAGTTATAATAGTAGAAAATAATAGCAAAAATAAAGAAACATTTGAATATTATGAAAAGATTTCAAAACAAGATAATAGAATAAAGGTCTGCAAATTTGATATAAATTACTTTAACTATTCTGCAATTGTAAATTATGGTGTTGAATGTTCAAATGGTGAATACATAGTAATGTTAAATAATGATATAGAATTTATAACAGAAGACTGGATAGAACAATTACTTATGTATGCACAAAGACCAGATGTAGGAATATGTGGGGCAAAATTATATTTCCCTGATAGAAGTATTCAACATGCAGGAGTTACATTAGGAACTAGAGGTCTTGCAGGACATCGATGTAGAGAAGTACAAGAAAAAGACTTCAAAAAAGATGATTATATAAATATAGTTCAAGATTTAAGTGCAGTTACAGCAGCATGTTTTATGGTAAGAAAACAATTATATATAGATATGTTAGGTTTTGATGAAAAATTGGCAGTAGCATTTAATGATGTCGATTTTTGCATGAAAATAAGAACTGCAAAATATCTAATTGTATACAATCCATTTGTTGAAGCATATCATTATGAATCAAAATCAAGAGGAGAAGACACAGAAAATACAGAAAAACAAAAAAGATTTGCTAAAGAATATGAGCTTTTTGTAAAAAAGATGGTCTAAAGTAATTGCAAAAGGAGATCCTTATTATAATAAAAATTATAGATTAGATACAGATTTGCCAAAGATAAATTATAATAAAATAAGTTATTAAGAATGGAGAAAAAACAATTGAAAAAAGTAGGAAAAAATATATTAAAAGGAGTTATATACTTAATTATACCAATAATAATAGAACTATTATTTTCAAAAAAAAAAAAAAGTAATACTAGAAAAAAGTACATTAATAAGACTTGCTATGTTATATGGAATAGAAATATTATATTTTTGTTATTTCATAATTAATAAATATAAAGAAAAAATAAAAAAAAGGTATAAATTTTGTAATAAATAAACGTTATATAATAATTCCAATTATATTTGTTGTTTGTATATTATTTAAAATAAATCTTTCATCAATAAATATTTGGAATAACTTTTTAAATGAAAATAATTTTACCAAAAATATATTAGGAAATGCAAGAGAAATAAGAGCTGATGAATGGTTAGTTCAAAGTCCAACAATGTTAGCACAAACACTAAACAAAGATGGATATAAAATGTATAATTCACATTTAATGCAAGGACATTGTAATGTAATGATGACAGGTGGTCCAATATTAAATGTTACAACAATAGCAAAACCTTTAACTTGGGGATTTTTATTATTTGGAACAGAATATGGATTTTCTTGGTGGTGGATGTTAAGAATACTACTTTTATTAATTGTTTCTTTTGAAATAGCAAGAATTATTACTAAAAAAAGATAATGTTTTATCAATAGCAGGAATGTTAGTTCTAGCAATAGCACCTGGAATAATGTGGTGGTTTAGTACAGCAATAGTAGATTCATATATATGGGGGATGGCAATAGTTGTTTTATTCCATACATATATGGAAAATTTAGAAACTAAAGATTGGAAAAAATTATTAATAGCACTTGGAATGATAATTTCTATTCCAGCATTTGCATTTGCATTATATCCAGCATATCAAGTACCATTAGCATATGTTATAGTAATATTTATGATAAATGACTTAGTTAAACACTTCAAAGAATTAAAGAAAAAATTATTTTATTATGGCAGGAACTTTAATTATTTCACTTGGTATATTAGCATATTTTATTATTTTTTTGCATGGACAGATATTCAAACAATGATGGGAACAGTATACCCAGGAAGTAGATTTGAAACAGGTGGAGATTATACAATAAATCAATTTATTGCAGGATATACAAATATATTTTTTACCATATGATAAAGAAATTTCTAATCCTTGTGAAATTAGCACATATATATATTCAATAGTTGGATTAATAGCTTTAATTTTATATTATATAAATAACTTTAAAAAAGAAAAAAAAAAAAGATTCAAATAAAATTTTAGAGATTGGATTAATGGCATTATATGCATTTTTCTTTGTATGGTTATATATAGGATTTAATAAAATTTTAGCACAAATAACATTTTTATATTATTCTCCTACAGCAAGGACTCAACTTATTTTTGGAATGATAGGTGTTTTATTAACATTAATGTTGAAGAAATTTGAAAATGTAAAAATACTAAGTAAAAAAGCATCAATTACAGGAGCATTAATATCTTCAATGGTATTATATGTAGTATTAAAAAAATTCAGCATATAGTGGATTTTTTACAACTGTAAAATTAGAACTAATTACAGTAATAACATTTTTTATGGTATATTCAATATTGCAAACAAACAAAAAAGCATTTGCTTATATTATGTGTATAGTAAGTATCATTGCAGGAGCAACAATAAATCCAATAAATAGAGGTGTAGATATTATTTATAAAACAGATTTAGCACAAGAAATTCAAAAAATAGAAAAAAGAAGATGAAGAAGCATTATGGATAGGGAGATATAATTGGAGTGGACAATATTTGTTAGCAAATGGAGCAAATACATTAAATGGGGTTAATTCATATCCCAATTTCCAATGGTTAAATATTGTAGATCCAGATAAAATATATAATGATGTATATAATAGATATGCACATATTGGAATAATATTAGCTGAAAAAACAGAATTTAGATTATTAACAACAGATAGTTATGAAGTTGATTTAACATATCAAAACCTAAAAGATTTAGGAATTAAATATTATTTAACAGATGTAGAATATTCAGAAAGTGAAAAAAATCAATTTCATTTAACAGTTAAATATGAAAATACTGAAAAAAGGACAATATATATATCAAGTAAATTAAGGAGAGACAAGCAATGAAAGTTTTAATAATAATACCAGCATATAATGAAGCTGAAAACATAGAAAAGACAGTAAATGATGTTATTCAAAATACAGATTATGATTATGTAGTTGTAAATGATTGTTCAAAAGATAATACGAAAGAAGTTTGTGAAAAAAAAATAATTTTAATATGTTATCACTACCTATAAATTATGGATTAACTAGTGGAATACAAATTGGAATGAAATATGCTTATAAAAATAATTATGGTATTGCAATACAATTTGATGGAGATGGACAACACCAAGCTAAATATTTAAAAAACTTAGTAAAAGAAATAGAAGATGGAAATGCAAATATAGTAATTGGTTCTAGATTTGTAACAGAGAAGAAACCATTTACAGCAAGAATGTTAGGAAGTAGAATAATAGCATTTTTTACTAAGATTACAACAGGAAAAACAATAAAAGATACAACATCTGGTATGAGAGCATATGATAGAAATGCAATAAAAGAATTTGTAACAAATACAAGTCTAACACCAGAGCCAGATACAATGGTATATATGTTAAAAAAAGGTTTAAAAATAAAAGAAGTACAAGTTGAAATGAAAGAAAGAGAATTTGGAAAAAAGTTATTTGACTCAATAAAATCTATGAAATACATGGTAAATATGATATTTTCAATTGTATTTATAAGAGCAATAACAAGAAAAAAAAGTAAGAGGTGAAAATTAATGTCAGTAACATTAAGAGTAATATTAATAATAAGTTCATTTATAGCATTTTATTTGTGCATAACAAAAAAATAAAAAAATCACAATTAAAATAGAAAATTCAGTAACATGGATGTTGGGATGTATAATCTTAATATTAATGAGCATATTTCCAAATGTAGTTGTATGGATATCAGAAAAATTAGGCTTTGTAGCACCTGTAAATTTTATATTTTTTAGTAATGATAGCATTTTTACTAATGCAAATATTTATAGATAATATTCATATAACATCATTAAATGAAAAAATAAAAGATTTAGACCATTATATTGCATTAAAAGAAAAAGAAGAGAAATATTCAAATAAATAATTACCAAATAAAGGAATGTAATAAAAAATGAGCAAAATAAAAAGAATTATATCAAAAATATAAAGAAATAATAAATTACCTAATATTTGGGGTGTTAACAACAGTTGTATCATTAGTAACATATTATATATGTGTTTTCACAGTTTTAGATCCAGATAATGCTATTCAATTACAAAGTGCTAATGTAATTTCTTGGATTATAAGTGTTGCATTTGCATATATCACAAATAGAAAATTTGTATTTGAAAGTAATGAAGAAAATAAAATAAAAGAAGCAACTAAATTTGTAACTTCAAGAATAGCTACATTATTAATGGATATGGTGATAATGTGCGTTGGGGTAACAACGTTAAAATTTAATGATAAAATTATGAAACTAGTATCACAAGTAGTTGTAATTGTAATGAATTATATATTAAGCAAATTAATAGTATTTAAAAAAAAAAGTCAGTCAAAAATGGAGATAAGAAGTAAGTTAATAAAATTAATGACAATTTGTTTTTCTATAGTATTTTTAATTGCATTATTAAATACAATATTTTTTAATAGAACTACACAAATTAATTATAGTGTTTTATGTATGAGTGTATTGTTAGTAGTATCATATATCTTAATATATATAGATATATAAAAAAAATTCAGAAAACTGAATTTAAAAAGGAGCCTACAAAGTTTCAATTTGTGATATTTATAGTAATAATATTTATATTACAGATTGTTTTTGCTATATTAACGTTTGCAATTTGTGGTTGGGATTGTGGAATAGTTATGGAAAATGCCTATGAATTAGTAATTAATAATGATATAAATACTTATTATTTTTCAAGATGTCCTAATAATATAGGAATGTTATTAATTGCTACATATATAATAAGATTTATTAGTTTATTTGGTACACCAACAATAGAACAAGCATATTTATTTACAATCATATTTAATATAATAATAGTGGATATATCAGCAATTTTAACATTTAAAGTATGTAAAAAATTATTTGGAAACAAAATTTGTTATTTTTCAAGTTTATTTATAATACCATTAATAATGTTTTTACCATATATTATAATACCATATACAGATACTATAAGTATGGTATTTCCAATACTTATATTTTATTTATACATAAAAATAAAAGAAGAGAAGAATGAAACGAAGAAAGCTTTTTTTACAATATTAGAAGGAATTCTTACAATATTAGGATATTATATAAAACCAACAATAGTTATAGTTGTTATAGCAATATGTATTGTAGAAATACTAAGATGTAAAAAAATAAAAATGATAAATCTTATTAATATAATATCATTATTTGCAATTGGATGTATGATTTCATATATGTCATATTCATATATAAAAAATAAAAATTTAGGAAACATGATAAGAAAAGAGGATTATGAAGAATATGAAATGCCTATGACACACTTCTTAAAAATTGGTTTAAAAGAAGTTGATAGTGGAACAGATTTACCTGTAAAAAATAGAATACTTTATGGAACATATAATTATGAAGATGTAATAACAACTATGGAAAATGACGGAAAGAATGCAAAAGTAAAAAGAAAATCTAAAAACAGTAAAACAAAGGTTAAAAGATTATAAATTAACTGGATATATGAAATTTTTATATAATAAAGTAAATTGGATTTTAGCGGATGGAACATTTTTCTTTGGACAAGAAGGATCTTTTTGGACATCAGAACATTATAATAAAACTAAATTAGGAGTTTTATTACAACAATTATAAATAATAGAACTAATAAATATCAAAAGGTAACTGCTAATGTATTTCAAACAGTTTGGCTAGTAATATTATTAGGATTAGTTTGCTCATATACAAAAAAAAGATGAAAACGATTATTTGATAATATCCAAAATTACAATTATAGGTATAGTATTGTTTTTATTATTATTTGAAGGAAGATCTAGATATTTAGTAAATCACATTCCAATTTTTATAATAGTTGGAATATATGGATTAATAAATAGTTTTGAAAAGCTAGAGGAAATTAGAAGAAAAAAGCAAAAAATGATATCTAGCAAGGGAGAAAACGAAAATGAGTAATTATAAATTATCAATAGTTGCAGCAGTATATAATTTAGAAAAATACTTACCAAGATGTTTAGATGCACTTGTAAATCAGACTTTACAAGAGATTGAAATATTATGTGTAGATGATGGTTCAACAGATTCTGCACCACAAATAATAGATGAATATGCAAAAAAATATCCCAATAAAGTAAAAGCATTTCATAAAACAAATGGAGGAGAATTTACAACAAGAAATTATGGACTTGAAAGAGCACAAGGAGAATATGTAACATTTGTGGACACAGATGACTATGTAGAAAAAACATGGGCTGAAAAATTGTATAATGTAGCAAAAAAGAAAATGATGCAGATATGGCAGTATGTGGATTTGAAAGAATAGATTTAAATACAAATAAAGTTGTTTCACAAAATATGACAAACTTTGGACGAGTTGTAAAAACAATTGATGGAAAAAATGACTTTACATTATTTATAAATCCAGCACCTTGGAACAAAATATATAAAAGAGAAAAAATAAAAGACTTAAGATTTTTATCATTTAGAGGATTTAATGATGCAATGTTTTTAGCTAGTTGTTATACTAGAATGAATAAAATTGCATTTGAACCAGAAGTATTATATCATTACTATTTAAGATATGATTCACAAATACATACAGTAAATAAGCAAGATGTTGAAAATTTGAAAAAATATTTACTAGAAGTAAAAAAATTATATGTAGAAACAAATAAATATAAAGAAATGAAATATATTTTAGATACATTTGCATTTCTTCATTTAGGAACATCTGTAATGTATAGAGTTTCATATGATAAAACAGTAAATATGAAAGATATGTTAAAAAGAAACGATAAGCTATTTAGATGAAAATTTTGAAAATTGGAGAAAATCACCATTTTTGAAATTAGGTTATTCACTAAAAAAAGGATTCAAACATATAGCATTATGGGGAGTAGCATTATTATATAAAATGAAATTACCTATGATATATATTAATACATATCGTTTCTTAGTAGATAAACTAAAAATAGATATCAAATTTTAACAAGATACAAGCCGTAGGAAGGAAAATACTAAAAATGGAAAAAAGAAAATGTACAATTTAGAAAAAACTTTATATGGAATGTTTTAGGAACAGGATTAAATGCATTTAATTCATTATTTTTCATGATAATAGTTACAAGATTAAATGGAGTAGATCAAGCTGGAATATTTACAATTGCTTTTTCAACAGCATGTATAATATATTTTGTTGGAGTATATGCTGGAAGAATTTATCAAGTAACAGAATTAAATAAAGAAATAACAGATAAGGAATTTATAGTAAATAGATCAATAAGTACAATATTGATGTTAATACTTGTTATATTATTTTCAGTAATAAGAGGATATAATTTATATAAATCAACAATGTTTTTATTACTTACTTTATATAAAAGCATTAGAAGCATTTAGTGATGTTTTATATGGAATATTGCAAAAAAAAAATGATAGACTAGAAATTGTAGGAAAATCATTTTTTATGAAAGCATTATTTTCAGTAATATTATTTTTTATAATAGACTATATTACAAAAAAATATGATTACATCTACAATATCAATAATACTTGTTAATATAATCATATTAATAATTTTTGATTTAAAAAATGTATTAAAATTTGTAGATTTAAAAACAAAAGTAAAAAAAGAAAATATTTTAAAAATATTCAAATCAGGATTCTTTACATTTGCAATATCATTTTTAGGAGTATATATATTAAATGCACCTAAATATGCAATTGATAGTTTTTTAGCAGAAAATTATCAAACAATATTTGGAATTATAGTAATGCCTGCAACAGTTGTAGGATTAGTTGCACAATTTTTAATACATCCATATTTGAATACAATAGTGGAACTATATAAGAATAGAGATTTGAAAAAATTAAATAAACTTATTCTAAAATTAATATTTATGATAGTAGCATTTGGAATTATATCATCATTATTAGCATATTTCTTAGGACCAGAAGTTTTAGGATTAGTATATGGAATTGATTTAAAAGCATATAGAGTAGGCTTGTTGATTATTATAATATCAGCAACATTATATACAATAGGAGTAATATATTCATCAGTATTAACAGCTGTAAGAGAAACATTCTCACAATTTATAGCATATATAATTATATCTCTATTTGCAATTGTGTGCTCAAATATATTAACAAAGCAAAAAGGAATGAATGGGGCTGTAATAGCATATTTTGCAATAATGGCATTACAATTTATAATTTACACAACATATACAAATATAAAATTAAGAAAAATCTTTAATAAAGAGGAAGAAAATGAGTAAAGTAACAATAATTATACCTGTTTATAATTCAGCAGAATACATAGGAAAATGTATAGAAAGTATTTTAAATCAAACATATCATGATTATGATATTTTAATTGTAAATGATGGTTCAAAAGATAATTCTCAACAAATTATAAATGAATATAAAGAAAAATATCCTAATAAAATTACTGCAATTGAACAAGAGAACAAAGGTGTTGCAAGAACTAGAAATGAAAGTATTAAAAGAGCTACAGGAAAGTATATTATGTTTATGGATAATGATGATTATTTAGATAAAGATTATATAGAAACATTTGTAAAAGAGATTGAAAAAAGATGATTGTGATGCAGTTATTGGTGGATATAGGAGAATAACAGAAACAGGTAAAATTTTAAAAACATTGAAATTGAATGATGGAGAATGGTCAAAATATATGATAATGGCTCCTTGGGCTAAAATATATAGAACACAATATTTAATACAAAATGATATTACTTTTCTGGAAAATAATTTAGGAGAAGACATGTATTTTAACTTAAAAGCTTTATTATTAGGAAATGTAAAATCAATTGATTATGTTGGATATAATTGGTTTTTTAATACTAAAAGTGTCTCAAATACTATTCAAAAAAATATAACACAATTACAAGTTTTTGAATTAATAGATTCTTGTTATAATATGTTAAAAAAGAAAATGGAATATTAGAAAAGAATTATGAGATGATTGAAGCTCATTTTATAAAATATATAATTTGGCTTATATTATTTTCAACAAAAAATTAGATTACAAAACAATTAGCAAAGAATATGATAAATTGTTTAACTGGTTAAAGACAAAAGTTTCCTAATTATAAAAAGAATAAAGTTGTAAGATTGTGGAAACCAAAAGGAGAATTATTTAGTATTAGATTAATTGTTATAACAATGTCAATTGCTAATAAAGTAGGATTAGGAAAAGTTTTAGTATATGTATATAGCATATTATAAAGAAAAAGAAAAATTAAAAATGAAGAAAATAATAAAAGTATTTTTTTGTATTCTAACATGTTTAATTATTAGTATTCCTCAAATATATGCAGAAGAAAGTAAAACAAAAGAATTGAGTGAAGCTGTTGAAGAAAAGAAAGATGAAAATGTTGAAGAGTCATTGGATAAAGGAAAAAAAAGAAGTTACAGAAGAACCTGTAGAACAATCTGTACTTGAAACTATTGAAAAACCAGCAGAAGTAACCTCAAATGGAACTACAGAATTGCCAAAAACAGAATCTACAAGTGAAACAGAAGAAAAAAGCCAGATGAAGAACCAAAAAAAGAAAAACCAAGTATTTGTTATACAACACATATACAAGATATAGGTTGGCAAAATCAGGTTAAAGATGGAGAAATGGCAGGGACAGAAGGACAAGCCAAAAGACTTGAAGCAATAAAAATTACTTTAAAAGATTTAAGTGGTGTAAAAATAAAATATCAAACACATATCCAAGACATAGGTTGGCAAGATTGGAAATATGATGGAACATTAGCTGGAACAGAGGGACAATCTAAAAGATTAGAAGCAATAAGAATTGAATTAGAAGAAAATGATAAATATTCAATAATGTATAGAGTACATATCAAAGATATAGGTTGGCAAGATTGGAGATATGATGGAGAAAAAAAGCAGGAACAGAAGGACAATCCAAAAGGCTTGAAGCAATTCAAATAAAAATAGTTGAGAAACAAACAAGTATATCAGCCAATTATAGTGTACATGTGCAAGATATAGGATGGCAAAATTGGAAAACAGAAGAAAAAATAGCAGGAACAGAAGGTCAGTCAAAAAGATTAGAAGCAATTAAAATTGAATTATTAACAAATATAAAAAATCTAAAATTAAAATATAGAGTGCACATTCAAGATATAGGTTGGCAAGATTGGAAAGACAGTGAAGAAATGGCAGGAACAGAAGGTCAGTCAAAAGACTAGAGGCAATTCAAATAAAACTTGAAAATACACAAGATTATTCAATTGAATATAGAGTACATGTACAAGATATAGGCTGGCAAGATTGGGTAAAAGATGGAGAAATATCTGGTACCGAAGGGCAATCAAAAAAGATTAGAAGCAATTCAAATAAGAATTATTTCAAAAGAAAATGATTCAGATTCACAAGAAGAGCCTAAATTTGAACGACAAGAAGGAACATATGGAAAAACAGGTCTAAATGTGGCTGATAAAGGTGGAAGTGAATTAAAATATTTAAAATATGGCACAGGAAAAAAATGTGTTTTTTTGCAACATTTGCAATACATGGATATGAAGACAAATGGGATAAAGATGGATATGAACTTATTGAAATAGCAAACAATTTTTATAATAAGCTTTTAGAAGACAAAATGATTTAGCTAAAAATGGACAATATATATTTTCCCAGGAGTAAATCAAGATGGATTACAAGAAGGAAGCACAAATAATGGACCTGGAAGAACAACATTATATAGTCAAGCACCACAAAATAAAGGAATAGACCTAAATAGATGCTGGCAGATTGGAAGTACATATGAAAAATTTACATCTGATAGAAATTATAATGGAGATATAGGTTTCAAGCTTATGAAGCACAAGCATTAAGAGATTTTATGTTAAAAAATAAATCAAAAGATGGACAAACAATATTAGTTGATTTACATGGTTGGACACAACAATTAATAGGTGATGAAAATATTTGTTCTTATTATGAACAACAATTTCCTGAAAATAATAAAAGATCTGTTGGAAGATATGGTTCTGGATATATGATTAGTTGGGGAAGAACTTACTTAGGTTCACAAGGAAGACCAGCTAAAACAGCATTAATAGAACTTCCAAGAGATGGTGTGAAAAATCATCAATCAGTAATAGATAAAGATTTTTCAAATAGATATATATATGCGACAATGAAAATGTTAGAAAAAATTATTTAAGAAAGGAAAGGGTTAGTAAAATAGCCCTTTTAATTGTAAAATGAAGATAAATAGAAAAAAAAAAGTAATTATATGTATAACAATTTGTATATTAATAATTAATGTTATTGTAATATGTACTGTAAGAAAAGAAAATAATCCAAAAGAAAATGATAATAATAATTCTAGTGAAAATATAAAACAAGAAGAAAAAAGTGATGATAATAAAGAAAATACAGAAAATGTAGAAAAAGAGATACAAATTACTACATCAACACAAAAAGAAAGCCAAATATCAGATGAAGAGAAAACAGAAATAATTGAAGAAACAGGAAAGCAAGGAGATTATGATTTGTATGAAATTCAAGAAGGAGAAGACAGTGTAAAAATTGCAACAATAAAATCAAGTGTAAAATACAAAGTAGCATTTGCAGGAATGATAAAAAATAAAGTACCAGAAAAAGAAGAATTAGATGATTTATTAGAAAAAAATCATCCTAAATATGCTGGTATATGGATAAAAAGTGAAAGTCAGTCTGAGTTTTTGAAATATATTTCTTCAGTAACAAAATCTAAATATGAAATAAATGAAAATGGATATTTAAAAATCAAAAATAAGAAAAATCAAAATGAGTATGATAAAAAAATAGAAGAAATAATAAATGGCAATAAATTATATATTATTGATATATCAAGCACATGTTATATTGTAGATGAAATAACAGGAGAAATATTAGATTATAATTTTGAAGATATGGACGAATATCAAACATATCAATATTTTGAAGATGGTGACAAAAAGATTATTTTTATAACTGAAAACCAAAACAATCAATTAACAGTTAAAGAGATTATCGAAAGTGTAATTGAATTGTTTTAAGAGTGCCAAGATTTTACATTGAATGCACAAAAAAGACTATTATATAATAAAAACAGGAGGTGAAAGATGACAAAAAGAAAAAAAATAATAGTAATTTGTGCATTTTTATTGATTAGTTTTATAATTCCAAATAAAGTAAAAGCAAAAAGAAAGTGCTAGTGTAAAATATCAGACACATGTACAAGATATAGGCTGGCAGACACAAGTTAAAGACGGAGAAATAGCAGGAACAGAGGGACAATCAAAAAAAGATTAGAAGCAATAAAAATAGAACTAAAAAATTTAGAAAATATAAAAATAAAATATCAAACACATATAGAAGATATAGGTTGGCAAAACTGGAAATATAATGGGGAATTAACTGGGACAGAAAGTCAATCTAAGAGGTTGGAAGCAATAAAAATAGAACTCGAATATAGTGAAGAATATTCAATAATGTATAGAGTACATATCCAAGACATAGGATGGCAAGAATGGAAATATGATGGAGAAGTAGCAGGAACAGAAGGGCAATCCAAAAGAGTAGAAGCAATTGAAATAAAATTAGTTGATAAATCAGTATTTAAAGTAGCATATATATCACATGTAGAAGATGTAGGGTGGCAAAATTGGAGATATGATGGAGAAACTGCAGGAACAGAAGGACAATCTAAAAGAATGGAAGCGATTCAGATAGGCTTTTCAAATGCTCCAGATGGTGCCAAAATGAGATATAAAGTACATATTCAGGACATAGGTTGGCAAGATTGGAAAAGTGATGGACAAGTAGCAGGAACAGAAGGACAATCTAAAAGAATAGAAGCAATACAAATAGAATTAGAAAATTTAGAAGATTATACCATAGAATATAAAGTACATATACAAGATATTGGCTGGACAAATTGGTATAGAGATGGAGAAATGGCAGGAACAGTGGGAAAAGGATTAAGAATAGAAGGAATAAAAATAAGAATTGCAAGTAAATATAAAAAACATTATATAGGAATAGATGTATCACATTGGCAAGGTGATATTAATTATGAAAAATTAGTAGCAAGCAAAAAAAATAGATTTTATGATTACAAAAGTTGGGTGGTATAGTGAAAATAATAAAAGATTTATAGTTGACTCAAAATTTGAAAAAAATTATAAATTAGCAAAAGCAAAATAAAATTCCTTTAGGAATTTATTTATATTCTTATGCTAAAAATGTAGAAGATGCAAAATTAGAAGCAAATGAATTAATTAAATATTTAAAATCAAGTGGAAATTCTAGTTTTGAATTACCAATTTTTTATGATATAGAAGAAGACAGCCAAATTAGTTATGGAAAAAAAAGCAATAACAGATATTACCATTGCATTTTGTGAGACAATGAAAAATGCAGGATATGAAGTTGGCGTTTATTCATATTCATATTGGTTAAATAATTATATGGAAATATTAAGACTACCAGCTGATTATTCTTTATGGGGAGCAGACTATGGAACAAATAATAATGGCCAAATTCAAGTGATTTGGATAAATATTCAAAAACTTATGATATATGGCAATTTACAGACAAGGCACAAATAGATGGAATAAATGGATATGTTGATATGAATGTATGTTACAAAAAATATTTTTAAATATTAAAAATTTTTTAATAATACTCTGTTTAGCATTGAAACCAGTTAAAAATAATGATATAATACAAATGCAAAAAATAAATAGAATCTTATGTAGAGAAGGGAAGGATTAGTATGTCAATATTAGTAACAGGTGGAGCAGGATTTATAGGAAGTCATACAGCAGTTGAATTATTAAATGCAGGAAGAGACATAGTTATAATAGATAATTTTTCAAACAGTAAACCAGAAGTATTAGATAAAATAAGAGAAATAACAGGAAAAGACTTTAAATTTTATGAAGTTGATTATTTAAATAGAAAAAGAATTAGAAAAAAGTTTTTGAAGAAAATAAAGTAGAAGCAATTTTAAATTTTGCAGGATATAAAGCAGTAGGTGAATCAGTAAAAAAACCATTAGAATATTATGAAAATAATATTTCAGGAGCATTAGTATTATTAGAAACAATGAGAAAATATAATGTAAAGAAATTTATATTTAGTTCATCTGCAACAGTATATGGAGAACCAGAAAGAATACCATTAACAGAAGACTGTAAAATAGGTGGAACAACAAATCCATATGGAACAACAAAATTATTTATAGAACAAATATTACAAGATTTATATAAATCAGATAATACTTGGGATATAGCAATACTAAGATATTTTAATCCAGTTGGAGCACATGAAAGCGGACTAATAGGAGAAGAACCACAAGGAATACCAAACAACTTAATGCCATATGTTGCAAGAGTTGCAACAGGAGAATTAGAACAATTATCAATCTTTGGAAATGATTATAATACACCAGATGGAACAGGTGTTAGAGATTATATACATGTAGTAGACTTAGCAAAAGGACATATAAAAGCACTAGAAAAATTAGAAAAAGAAAATTCAGGAATATATATATATAATATAGGAACTGGTGTTGGATATAGTGTTTTAGACATGGTAAAAGCATTTGAAGAATCAACAGGAAAAAAAAAAGTAAATTATAAAATTGTAGAAAGAAGAGCAGGAGACATAGCAACATGTTATTCAGATCCTCAAAAGGCAAAAAATGAATTACATTGGGAAGCAACAAAAACATTGAATGATATGTGCAAAGATTCTTGGAAATATATTCAAAATAGAAAAAAAAATAATGGAAGGAATAAAAAATGGAGAAAATATCTGTAGTAGTATCTTGTTACAATGAGGAAAAAAGCTTTACCATTATTTTACGAAGAAATGGAAAGAGTAAGAAAAAAAAGATTTTGAAGGAATAGTTGAATTTGAATATATATTTGTAAATGATGGCTCAAAAGATAATACATTAAAAATAATAAAAGAATTAAATCAAAAAGATCCAAAAGTTAGATATATATCTTTTTCAAGAAATTTTGGGAAAGAAGCAGCAATGTATGCCGGATTAGAAGCATCAGAAGGAGATTATGTTACATTAATGGATGCAGATTTACAAGATCCACCAGCATTATTAAAACAAATGTATAATGCAATAATAAACGAAGGATATGATTCTGTAGGAACACGTAGAGTTACAAGAAAAGGTGAACCACCTATTAGAAGTTTCTTTGCTAGAATGTTTTATAAAATAATAAATAAAATGTCTAATATTGAAATGGTAGATGGAGCAAGAGATTATAGATTAATGAAAAGACAAGTAGTAGACAGCATAATTTCATTAAAAGAATATAATAGATATTCAAAAGGATTATTTAGTTTTGTAGGATTTGATACAAAATGGATTGAATATGAAAATGTTGAAAGAGTTGCTGGAGAAACCAAATGGTCATTTTGGAAATTGTTCAAATATGCAATAGAAGGGATAACGGCATTTTCAACAATGCCATTAATATTATCATCTATTATTGGATTAATATTTTGTGTGGTAGCATTTTTGGCAATAATATTTATAATTGTAAAAACATTAATATATGGAGATCCAACGGCTGGATGGCCATCAATGGCATGTATAATAGTATTTGTTAGTGGAATACAATTATTTACAATAGGCATTATTGGACAATATTTATCAAAAACATATTTAGAAGTTAAAAAAGACCAATATATATTATAAAAGAAACAGAAAAAGATTATACCAAAAAATAAAATTATGAATATAATTTGGAAAAAATGTACATAAAATAATAGGGAATACATAAGGAAAAATAAAAAACAAAAGTTGGAAAATTGAGTGAGTGGAAGGAAATTGATTATTTATGTTGGGATTTGGGCAAGATATAGGAATAGATTTAGGAACGGCAACAATAATTGCATATGTAAAAGGGAAAGGTGTTGTTTTAAGAGAGCCATCAGTAGTGGCTGTTGACAATAACACAAAAGAAGTGTTAGCCGTAGGTCAAGAGGCAAGAAGAATGTTAGGAAGAACACCAGGAAATATAGTTGCAACAAGACCACTAAGAGAAGGTGTAATATCAGATTATACAGTTACTGAAAAAATGCTGAAATATTTTATAAATAAAGTAAAAGGAAAAACAATATTTGCACCAAGAACTATGATTTGTATACCATCAAGAGTAACAGAAGTAGAAAAGAAAGCAGTTATAGATGCTGCAATGCAAGCTGGTGCACGAAAAGTATTTTTTAATAGAAGAACCAATAGCAGCTGCAATTGGTGCAGGATTAGACATTGCAAAACCTTGTGGAAATATGATTGTGGATATTGGAGGAGGAACAACAGATATAGCTGTAATTTCTCTTGGAGGATCTGTTGAGAGTACATCATTAAAAGTTGCAGGTGATAAATTTGATGAATCAATAGTAAAATATATAAAGAAAAAAACATAATGTAATGATAGGTGAAAGAACAGCAGAAGAATTAAAAATAAATATAGGTTGTGTTTATCCTAAGATTCAAGACTCACAAATGGAAATAAGAGGTAGAGACTTAACAACAGGTTTACCTAAAAATATTATAGTACATTCAAGTGAAATGTTAGAAGCATTAATAGAACCAGCAATGGAAATTGTAGAAGCAGTACATTCAGTTTTAGAAAAAACACCACCAGAATTAGCTGCAGATATTAGTGATAAAGGAATTTATATGACTGGCGGAGGCTGTTTAATTGATGGATTAGATAGATTATTACAAGAAAAAACAGGAATAAATGTAATGATTGCAGATGATGCTGTATCATGTGTAGCTTTAGGAACAGGAAAAGCACTAGATAATTTAGATAACTTAGAAAGAAAATAAAAAAGAGAGGTTTGTTAAGAAAACGAGCCTCTTTTTATGTATAAAAAAATATAAGATAAAATCTTTTCATTTTATCTTATATTTTAACTATGCCATAGCATTTAATTTTTTTTTTGACATACTAGATTTTTTTCTAGCAGCTGTGTTTTTTACGATAACACCTTTTGTACAAGCTTGATCAACTTTCTTTGTAGCTTCAGCCATTAAAGTTGTAGCTTCTGCTTTATTTCCAGCAGCAACAGCTTGCTCAAATTTTTTAACAGCTGATTTATGCACTCTTAATCATATTATTTGTTAATGTTTTCTTTTCAATAATCTTAACTCTCTTTTTGCTGATTTAATATTTGGCATTTAAAATGCACCTCCTCTTAGTAAAATAACTATAACGCATACAATTATAACATACAAAATTTAATTTGACAATAGCAAAAAATTTTTTTGAAAATTGTTGCACTTTATACGAGAATATGATATATTAATAAAGAATTTATCAAATCATAAATAAAGAAAGGTGAGGGTTTATGATAGCAATTGGTAGTGACCATGGAGGTTATAAATTAAAAGAAGAAATAAAAAGATATTTAGAAGAAAAAGAAATAGAATATGAAGATTGTGGAACATTTTCAAAAGATAGAGCAGATTATCCTGAAATAGCCAAAACAGTAGCATTAGAGATACAAAATAAACAATGTGATAAAGGAATATTAATATGTCGTTCTGGAATAGGAATGAGTATTGTTGCAAACAAATTTAAAGGGATAAGATGTGCAAAATGTGACAATGAAGAAGAAGCCAAATATTCAAAAATGCATAATAATAGTAACATTTTAGCATTAGGAGCAGATTACATAGAAACAGACCAAGCCATAAGAATAGTAAGAATGTGGTTAGCAACAGAATTTGAAGGCGGAAGACATCAAGAAAGAATACAAATGATAGATGAAATAGAAACAGAAAATATGAAATAATGGGGGAATACTAAATGTGGGGAAATATAGCAATTGCCTTTTTATTAGCATTTATAGTATCATTTGTAGCGACACCATATACCATAAAAATAGCTAATAAAATTGGAGCAGTAGATGTACCAAAAGACAAAAGAAGAATGCATACAAAAGCAATGCCAAAATTTGGAGGACCTGCTGTGATTTTAGGTGTATTAGTATCAATGATATATTTAATTGCAGTAATGTCAATAGAAGGAAGTTTAGATTTATTTTCAACGCAACAATATGGAAAAAAAACTACTTGGAGTATTATTAGGAGTAATAGTAATTGCAATTACAGGAACATTAGATGATATAAAAACATTAAAGCCATGGCAAAATTATTAGGACAAACAATTGCAGCAATAATTGTTGTAGCATTTGGAACTAAAATAGAACATTTAGATATACCATTTCTATATAAAATAGGATTTAATGAAACATTTTCAATAATTGTAACTATTATATGGATTGTTGGAGTAACAAATGCAATAAATTTAATTGATGGATTAGATGGATTATCATCAGGAATATCTTTAATATCATGTATATCATTATTAATAATATTTGTATTAAATGATTCCCCAATGATAGCAACAGTAATTGTTACTGCAATGAGTGGAGCTTTAGTTGGATTTTTGCCATATAACTTTTCACCTGCCAAAACATTTATAGGTGATACAGGTTCAAATTTTTTGGGATTTATGTTAGCAATAGTATCAATTTTGGGAATAGCCAAAACATATACATTAGCAGTAATAGTACTACCAGTAATAGTATTAGGTTTACCAATATTTGATGTAGTATTTGCTATAATAAGAAGATTGGCAAAAGGAAAATCAATTAAAGCAGTATTTAAGCCAGACAAAGGACATCTACATCATAGATTGGTTGAAAAAGGATTTACACCAAAACAAGCAGTACTTATATTATATGGTTTAAGTGCATCTCTTGGAATGTTTGCGATAATATTATTTGATAGTGGAATATGGAAAGCATTATCATTTCTACTATTAATAATAGCAGCAATAGCAATGGGATATAGAAACTTTATTCAAGAGCAAGAAGCAAGACCTAAGATTGAAGGAAAGGTAGAAAAAAATCAGGAGGAAAAATGAAAGACCAAATTATAAAATTTTTAGCATATAATGGAAAAATATCAGTAGTATGTTGTTCAACAACAAATTTAGTAGAAGAAGCAAGAAAATTACATGATTTAAGCCCATTATCAACAGCTGCAATGGGAAGAGTGTTAACAATAACAGCATTAATTGGCTCAGAAATGAAAAAAATAAAACAGATAAATTAACAATACAAATAAAAGGAAATGGACCAATAGGAAAGATTGTAGCAGTATCTGATAATATACCAAATGTAAAAGCATGTATAACAAATCCACATGCAGATTTACCATTAAATGAATTTGGAAAACTTGATGTTGGTGGAGCTGTTGGAAATCAAGGATTTATTAATGTAATAAAAGATATTGGATTAAAAGAACCATATATAGGAATAAGCCCACTTACATCAGGAGAAATAGCAGAAGATTTTGCAAATTATTTTGAAACATCAGAGCAAAAACAAACAGCAGTTGCATTAGGAGTTTTAGTTGATAAAAATGGAGTTAGAGCAAGTGGAGGATATATAATATCACCAATGCCAGATGCAACAGATGAAGAAATTTCAAAAATAGAAAAATCAATTTTTGAAGCAGGTGCAATGTCAAAAATGTTAGATCAAAATTTAACATTAAAAGAAATTGCACAAAAAATAACAGGTGATAAAGATGTAAAGGTAATAGATGCATCTATAGAACCAAAATATAATTGTGGATGTAGCAAAGAAAAGTTTGCAGGAAGTTTAATAACATTAGGAGAAAAACAATTAAAAGAATTAATTGAAGAAGACGAAAGAAAGCAGAAATACAATGTCAATTCTGTAATAAAACATATCAATTTAATAAAGAAGAATTAGAGGGAATTTTAGAAAGAGCTCAAAATAAATAATAGAAAGGAAGAATAAAAATGGAAAAAATATTAGTATTTGGACACAAAAATCCAGACACAGATGCAATATGCTCAAGCTTAGTAATGGCAGATTTACAAACTAAAATAAGAGGAGAAGAAGTAATTTCTTGTAGATTAGGAAATTTAAATGAAGAAACAAAATATGCATTAAACTATTTTAAAGTAGAAGAACCAAAATTAATTGAAAAAGTAGATGAAGGACAAAGAGTAATATTAGTAGATCATAATGAATTTACACAATCAGTAGAAGGAATAGAAAAAGCAAAAATAGAAGCAGTTGTAGATCATCATAGAATAAACAATTTTAAAACTTCAGAACCATTATTCTATTATGCTCAACCAGTAGGATGTACTTCAACAGTATTATTTGAATTATATAATACAAACAATATAAAAATAGAACAACAAATTGCTGGGTTAATGTTAAGTGCAATAATATCTGATACATTATTATTAAAATCACCTACAACAACAGATAAAGACAAAAAAAAGCTGTTGCAGAACTTGTAAATATTGCTGGTGTAGATTTAAGCAAATATGGTTTAGATATGTTAAAAGCAGGAACAAATCTTGATAAATATACAGAAAAAGAATTAATAAATTTAGATGCAAAAACAATGGAAAAGGAAGATGTAAAATACATAATTGCACAAGTAAATACAGTTAGTATTCCAGATGTATTAAAAAGAAAAAGAAAAAATTGAAGCTGAAATTAATAAAGAAATTGAAGAAAAAGGACTATGTTTATTTGTATTTGTTATTACAGATATAGTAAACAGTAATTCAACAGCAATAGTGCTAGGAAATAGAACAGATGCTGTTTCAAAAACTTATGAAATAAAAGACAACTTAGCTGAAATGCCAGGTGTTGTTTCAAGAAAGAAACAAGTATTACCTTTAGTTGAAAAAAATATGTAAAAAATTTTCAAAAAAGTGAAACAAAAAGGACATATAAATTGTCTAATATAATAGAGGCAATACTGTGTCTTTTTTTTTTTGGTAAAATTTTGTCGAAAAAAGTCTAAATTAAGCAAATATTAAGAAACAAGCAGAATTCGTGGTTTGACAAATATTATTAAAAATGGTATAATTAAGAAGGCGTTGAAAAACGTTATGAAAGGAATGTGAGGTAATGGAAAAAACAAGATTTACAGTTGCTATTAGTGCTTACAATATAGAAAATTATGTAAAAAGAGCAATAGATAGTGTGTTAAATCAAACATTTAAAAATTATGAATTGTTAGTGATAGATGATTGCTCAACAGATTCAACAATGAAAGTAATAGAAGAAATAGTTGGAGAAAAAGCAAAAATATTACAAACAAAGAAAAAATTCTGGAACAGCCGCAGCATCAAGAAATATTGCTATAGAAAATGCACAAGGAGAGTATTTATTATTTTTAGATGGTGATGATGAATTATATAGTAATGAAACATTAAAAGAAATTGATGAACATATAAAAGAGAATAAATATGACATTATTTATTTTGGGTATGAAAATGTAGGACATACAGAAAATTATTATAGAATTTCAACTAAAGAAAATTCAACAAGAGAAGCAAGACTAATTTGTGACGAAAGCTTTTCAGTTTCAAGTAAGGTTTGGAATGTAGAATTTTTAAGAAATAATAATATTAGATTTAAAGAAGGAATGTATTACGAAGATGAGTTATTTTCAATAAAAAGCAATATTTTATCAAAAGTAACTACATATGGTGAATTTGCAATATTCAAATATCACAGAAATCGTGAAGGAAGTGTTATGACAAAGCCAACAGTAAAAAAAATGTTCAGATTGGTATAGAATGGTAGCAGAAGTAACAGACTTGTATGAAATAACACCAGAAGAAGATAGAAAATATTTATTAAGTTTCTTGAAAAATGAAAGTGACAGTATTCCATTAAGAGTTGAAAACATAATAGAAGCTTTAAGAGAAAATAGAAAAACAAAGGTATTGCCAAAAAGAAATTATAAATTTATAGATGTATTAAATGAAGAAGAATAGCAAGAGAGATTCTTATATTATAAAATTTAATTTTATAATATAAGAATTTTTTTTGAAAAAATAGGTTAATATATGATTGGTTGACAAAAATTTACGATACAATTGAAATTATGTAAATTCTATGATATACTAGATAAAGTGAATTGAAGAAAAATGTCGAAGAATAGGAGAAAGAAATGAAAAAAGCAGTATTAATAGGAGTACCACATCACAATAATTTAGGAGATCATGCAATAGTATTAGCAGAAAGAGAATATATAGAAGATAATTTCAAAGAATACCAATATTATGAAGTATCAGAAGAAACAGCAGAAAAATGCTTAGAAAAAGTAGAAAAACACATTCATCCAGAAGATATATTATTTTTACACGGAGGAGGAAATTTAGGAGACGAATATTTATATGTAGAAGAAGCAAGAAGAAAAGTAGTACAATTATTTCCTAATAATATAATAATATTTTTTCCACAAACAATGCATTTTAGCAATACAGAAAAAAAGGAAAGAGAGAACTTAACAAAAGTAGAGAAATATATGCAAATCATAAGAAACTAGTTATGGTAGCAAGAGAAGAAGTATCATATCAAACAATGAAAAAAGAATTCTATGAAAACAATGTAATAAAAACACCAGATATTGTAACATACTTAAATAAAAGTGAAATTGATCAAAAAAGAGATGGAGCATTATTAATTTTAAGAAGTGATATAGAAGCAAACTTAGATGATGAAAAAAAATCAGACAAATAGAACAAACAACTCTAAAATATTTTAAAGATATAGTATATGATGATACTGCAAAAGGACCTGGAATTTTATCAAAATATAGAGAAGAAAAAATAGAAGAAATGTTAAAAAAATATAGAAAATGTCAATTGGTAATTACAGATAGATTACATGGAATGATATTTGCAGCAATAACAAGTACACCTTGTATAGCCTTAGGAAATTATAATCATAAAATAAAATCATGTAGTGAGACATTAGAACATTTAGGATATATAAAATATGTAGATAATGTTGAGGAAATAGAAGAAAATATAAAATATTTAATGTCAAATGAATTTGAAAAATATGATAATAAATTTGCAATAGAACAATTTAAACAAATCAAAGAAGAAGCTATAAAATTAGTGAAATAAAGGAAATTGATATGAAAACAAGAGTATTTATAGTTAGACATACAGAAACTATAGGAAATGTTGAAAAAAAGGTTAACAGGAAGACAAGATTATGAGATAACAGAAAGAGGACAAGTTTTAATTCAAAAATTAACTAAAGAATTAGAAAAAATAAAATTTGATAGAGCATATTCTAGCACATCAAGAAGAGCAATAAAAACAATTGAACCAATAGTTGAAAAACAAAATTTAAAAATAGAAGAATCAGATGAATTATGTGAAATGTATTTTGGAATATATGATGGTTGGAAATGGGAAGATGTAAACAAAATACAACCAGAAATAAAACAAACACAAAATGAAATAAATGAAATAGTTGGAATTCCTGGACAAGAAAGCATGGAAGAAACAGCTAAGAGAATGTATAATTATATTTTTAAAATTGTAAAAGAAAATGAAGGAAAAACAATATTGATAAGTTCACATGGAGTTGCAATAGAAGCATTTTTAAGAAAAATAGAAAATATAAAATTCAGATATGAAAGAGAAAAATTTTGTCAGTATAATGTTGCAATAAATGAATTAGAATTTAAAAATGATAAGTTTAAAATAATAAGATTAGCAGATATAAATTATTTAAACAAATAAGATTTTAGAGGAGATACAAAAGTATGAAAAATGATTTAATATCAATAATAATACCAGTTTATAAAGTAGAAAAATATTTAGAAAAATGTATAGAAAGTGTTTTAAAACAAACATATACTAATTTACAAATCATTTTAGTAGATGATGGTTCACCAGACAATTGTGGTAAAATTTGTGATGAATATGCAAAAAAAAGATTCAAGAATTGAAGTAATACATAAAGCTAATGGTGGATTATCAGATGCTAGAAATGTTGGAATAAGCAAAGCCAAAGGAAGATATATAGGATTTGTTGATAGTGATGATTATATTAAAGAAGATATGTATGAAATTTTATTAAATTTAATAAAAAAATATGATGCAGATGTGAGTATATGTAATTTATATGATGTAATTGATGGAAATGAATGTATAAGAAATAAAGAAAATGGAATACGAGAATATAGTAGATTAGATATTTTAAAAGAAGTATTATTAGATAAATATTCAAAGCTATGCATGGAATAAGTTATACGAAAAAGAATTATTTGATGAAATAAAATATCCAATTGGAAAAAAATATGAAGATATAGGAACAACATTTTATGTGTTTGAAAAATGTAATAAAATAGTAGTTACATCAGAGCCTGAGTATTATTATTTGAAAAGATCTGACAGCTTAGTAAATAATGTTACAGAAAGCACTGTTTTAGACTATACTGAGATAATAATTCAAAGATATTTATATACAAAAGAAAATATAAAAAGAATTAAAAAATATAATAATTATTATTTAGCAAAAAAACATTAATAACAGCCCATAATGATATTGAACTATTAGGTAGTATAAGTGAAAAAAATGCAAGAAAAATATAAAGAATTATATAATTTAGTATATAATATAATGAAAAATGATAGAGAAGATATTGAAGAGTTATTTAATGCGGAACAGAAAAAAGCTATAAAAAATCTTATAAAAACATGAATTTACATAAAAATATTGATATAACTAAAATTTAGTGATATAATAAGAGGCATAAAACCATAAGGAGGTTTATAAATATGGTTAAACGGTTTGTGAGCATTTTCATGGTTGCAATTGTATTGAGCATGTTTTGCTTTTAGTGTAATTGCAGAAGGTCCGTCTTCTGAAGCAGAAGTAGCTAGTTCTACTAGTGAAGATGCAGAGGAAATCATTGGTGTAGGTGTTATTAATGCAAATAATGTTATTCTTAGAGAAGGTCCTACCAGAGAAACTGCAAAAATTGCAAGTTTTTCTCAAGGAACGAAAGTTAATTTTATTGTTGGAAGCGAGGTAGAAAACCAAGATGAGTATGGCACCCGGATTAAAGTAAGAGTTGGAGAACTTGAAGGATATGTTGCAAAAAAATATATCTTTGAAACAGAAGAGGATGGAGAATGGTATCTCTTGAGTACTTCTACAACTAAAGCTGGGGCTAATACTAACAGAGATATTAACATTAACATCGCATCTAGCTATATCAATGGCAAAATCTTGCAACCCAATGAAAAATTTTCTTTTTGGGATACTGTAGGCAAATGCACATATGACAAAGGTTATAAAGATGCAACAGTCTACAACAATGGAAAAAAAGACAAAAGGCATTGGTGGTGGTGTATGCCAGGTTTCTACAACTGTGAATATGGCTGTAAAATCTGCAGGAATTAAAACCAATGCAAGACAACATTCTCTTCCTGTTAGTTATGCAAGTCGTGAAGATGAGGCAACAGTTTCCTTTGGAAATATTGACTTCAAATTTACGAATACAACAGGCAAAACAATTATGCTTGTAATGGGAGCTGTAGACGGAAGCTGTACATGTGAAGTTTGGGCAAAATATGAATAAAGAAGTTTGACTAGAGCAGGAGGAATAATTAATTTCTCCTGCTTAATTAATTTTTGTGAAAAAATATAAAAAAAGTATTGACAAAGAGAAAATCGAATAGTATAATAAGAAAGCATTGAAAAAGTGCATATAATCTTCGGACAGATGGCCGAGTGGCTAAAGGCGGCAGACTGTAAATCTGTTCTCATATGAGTACGATGGTTCGAATCCATCTCTGTCCACCAAAAAGAATCTAAAATACATTTTTGTATTTTAGATTTTTTTTATTGACAATTAATAGGAATTAGATATAAAATAAGAAGGAAAAAATAAAAACAAATGAGGAGGAAAAAATGAAAAACCAAGAAGGTGTAACATTGATTGCACTTGCAGTTACAATTATAGTAATGTTAATTTTAGCAGGAGTTTCAATATCAGCACTTACAGGAAATAGTGGTATTTCAAAAAATGCTGAAAATGCTAGATTACAAAATGAACTTGGGAGTATAGTAGAAAAAATTAATTTAGCAATTAGTGAATCATTTATGGATGATGTAAATGTTGATAAAATGAAAGTATTAATAGATAAAGGATACATAATTGAAAATAAAAATGAAAATTATGATTATGTTGATGCAAGTGTTGTTCTAGGAAGTAGTAGTAAATTTGGAAAAGGAAATGAAGACAAAGAAAGATATATTCTTGATGGAAATAAAGTTGTTTATATAAATAACAAAGGAGAAGAAGTGACTGAAGCAGAAACAGCATTAGATGTGAATAAAAATTTTATAACAACATGGAGAGTAAATGCTAATGATAAAATTGTTTTGCCATTTATAGTAGACCAGTATTTTCAAGGAAATTATAATTGTACAATAGATTGGGGGATGGTTCTGAGAAAGAACATGTAGGAGGAGAAAATTCGACAGCTCAAAGACCTGAACATACATATACCCAAGCAGGAGATTATAATATAAGTATATCAGGAAAATGTTCGTATTTTGTTTTATCAGCTAATGCTTATTCCAGTACATATCCAGAATTGTTAAAAAAAGTTAATAAAGATAGTATCATGGGGAACAGTAGAAGCAGGAGGATATGGATTTGGAGATGCTGAAAATTTAGTTGAAATTGCAGAACCAACGAAAAAAACATTTAAAATGTGAAGATGATTCTTTTGCATATTTGTTTGCAGGATGTAAGAATTTAGAAGTAATTCCGAGTTTTTTATTTAGATATGTGAATGAAAACACAACATCATTTGAAGGAACATTTGAAAGGTGTGAAAAGTTAACTTCTGTACCAGAAGAATTATTTGAAAATGCACCAAATGCAACAAATTTTGAGGAAACATTTGCATATTGTAAAAATTTAATGACAATACCAACAAACTTATTTGCTAATAATAAACAATCGAATAATTTTAAAAAACATTTGCAGGATGTACGAAATTAGAAGAAGTACCATATGAATTGTTTGATAGTACACCTAATGCTATTGATTTTGATAGAGCATTTTATGACTGTTATAGTTTAAAAACAGGTCCAAAAATATGGGAAAGAGCAAATGCAAGTCAGATATCAGGAAATCAAAGAACATATGCACATTGTAATTCATTTGATAAAACAGGACTATCAACAGATATATTAAATAAGTATTTTAAATAAAAGGAGAAAAATATGAAACGACTACAAAAAGTAGTTGCACTTGTGATGCTAATAGTAGTAATACCATTAGCATCATTTGCTAATGAAATAACAGAAGAAGATACGTCAATAGTAAGAAATCCTGATAGAGGTTTTTATAAATTGGTACAAGTAGATTTGCAACAGGGAGATGAAGATTATACCAGATTTGAAAAACAAATAATATCAGTGGAAAATGAATATCCTGATATTTCAATAATATCATTTCAATTAAATTTGAAAAATTATACTCAAAAAACAGAAATAAATAAAACAAAAATAAAAGATATAAATAAATATTTTTCTATAATGAGAGAACATGGATATAAAGTTATATTTCGAGTGGTTTATGATAGTGAAGGAACTAAAAATCCTGAACCAGAATTTGATATGCTTTTAAAACAAATAGAACAATTAAAAGATATATATGTATCAAATAAAGATATAATATTTGTTGTAGAAGCAGGTTACTGGGCTCATATGGAGAATGGCATGATGGAAGGTATGATAAAGATTTAGAAAAGAAAAATAAAATAATAGAAAAACTTTTAGAAATTATTCCAGAGGAAATACAAATAAATTTAAGAAAGCCACAATTTATAATTGACTATATTGGAAATAAAACTACTATATCAGAAATGAATGCTTTTTCAAGCGAAAAAAATTGCAAGACTTGGCTTGCATAATGATGGATATCTTGCATCTGAAACAGATTTAGGAACATTTGAGAAAAAAACGAAAGAACAGAAAAGCTTAAAATGGCAAAGTGCTCAAACAAAATACACTGCATTTGGAGGAGAAGCACAAAATAAAAATAGTATATATAATGATTTAAGTAATGCAATAGAAGATATGAAAATTAGACATTGTAATTACTTAAATAGAACATATGATAAAGAAGTAAAAAAAAATGGAAAAATACTAAATATACAGGTAAAGATCCTAATTATATTGGAATAGATGGTATGACATACATTCAAAACCATTTAGGATATAGATTACTATTACAAGAATGTAGTATAAAAGGTCAGCAAGCTAGTGGAAGTGCTAATGTAGATATAGTAATAAATAATGTGGGATTTGGAAATATAATAAAAAGTAAGAAAATAGAGTTAATATATGTTAATGAGAAAAAGTACTTATAAAATAGAAACAAATATAGATATAAGAAAACAAATACAAAATAGTGAATATATAATAAATATAGATGATAAATTGCCAGCTAATATGAAAGAAGGAAAATATAAAGTTTATTTAAGTATTTGTGAACCATATGAATCGTTAAAAAATAATTCTAATTATTATATAAAATTAGTTAATAAAGGGATTTGGAATGAAGAAATAAAAGGAAATTATATCGGTGAGATTTTTATTAATTCTAATAGTAAGAATAACCTTAAATTTAACTTTGAAAATATTGAATATTTAAAAATGATTGTATCATTAGTAGTGATAACAATTATTTTAATAATTATATTAATAATAATTATAAAATATCAAAAAAAAAGCATAACAAATAGGAGGAAATATGAAAAAGATATTAGCAGTATTTAATATTATATTAATTTTAATATTTTTTATAGGAACAACAGCAGTATATGCAGATATAACAGAAGAAGATATATCAATAGTGAAAAATCCTGATAGAGGATTATACAAATTGGTACAAGTAGAATTACAAAATGAAGAAGAAAACTTTGATGACTTTGAAAAAAAGTTGACGAAATTAATGAAAATGATAAAGAAGTTTCATTAATTTTATTAGAATTAAATTTGAAAAATTATGTACAAGAAAATAATATTTCCAAAAACAAAATAACAGAAATAAATAAATATTTTTCTATAATTCGAAAAAATGGATATAAAGTAATTTTTCGTGTTGTATATGATAGTGTAGGAAAAACTAATTCTGAACCAGAATTTAATATAATTTTACAACATATGGATGATCTAAAAGAAATATATACTACTAATAATAGATATAATATTTGTTGTAGAAGCAGGCTTTTTAGGAACAAATGGAGAATGGATAAATGGAAAGTATGATAAATATATGACAGAAAAAAAAAAATAATAGAAAAATTATTAGAAATAGTTCCAGAAGAAATACAAATAAGTTTTAGAAAGCCAACATATATAACAGACTATTTATCAAGTAAAAATACAGTAACTGAAAGCAATGCATTTTCAACAGATATAATATCAAGATTCGGGCTATATAATAGTGGATATTTAGAATCAGAAACTGATTCAGACACATATAATAAATTAGAAAGAACTGAAAGTATAAATTGGCAAGGATTACAAACAAAATATACCATCTTTGGAGGAGAGGCAAAAAATTGGAAAAGTAATTATAATGATTTAGAAAATGCTATAAAAGATATGTTTATAAGACATTGTACATATTTGAATAAAAATGCTGATGAAAATGTTATAGAAAAATGGAAAGGAACATTATATACAGGAACAGAAGAAATATATAATAGAAAAAGTGGATATGTGTATATTCAAAATCATTTAGGATATAGATTATTATTAACAAATGTGAAATTTAATGGTACAGAAGCTGGAAAAAAATGCTGAAGTTTTAATAAATCTAGAAAATATAGGTTTTGGAAACATTTTAAAAGAAAAAACAATTACTTTAATATATAAAAATACAAGTAATACATATAAAATTGAAACCAATATAGATATTAGAAAGCAATTAAAAGATGGAAATTATGTATTACAAATTAATGAAAAATTACCAGATGATATGAAAGATGGAGAATATAATGTATATTTAAGTATAGGAGAACCATATGAATCATTAAAAGACAATTCTAATTATTATATAAAATTAGTTAATAAAAATGTATGGAATGAAGAAACTAAGGGAAATTATCTAGGAAAAGTAACAATTGGGGCTAATACAAATAATAAGGAAACTAGTTCTTCAAATATAATAAGTCAAGCTACAAATAATCAAGAAAGTACAACAAATCCAAAAATTGTTATAGGAGTGATAGCAGGAATAGTTATTATAATATTTTTAATAATAATAATTATAATAAAAAATAAAAAAAAGATACAGATCTATCAATTAAATAATATTATTAAAAGTGTCTAACAGAAATATAATTTATATTTTTTGTTAGGCATATTTTTATATAATATATAAAAATTAACAATCTATTAATAATTAAAAAACTATTGAAAAAAATAAAAAAAAAATAAAATATACCCATAAATTTTATAGAAAAGGAATGATAAGAATGAAAATAGCAATAATAAATGAAAATAGTCAAGTAACAAAAAATAAAATAATATATGATGCATTAAAACCAATAGCAGATAAAAAAGGATATGAAATATATAATTATGGAATGGAAAATCCAGATGAAGAGAATTTAACATATGTGCAAGCAGGATTATTATCGGCAATATTAATAAACTCTAAAGCTGTAGATTTCATAATAACAGGTTGTGGAACAGGAGAAGGTGCAATGCTTGCATTAAATAGTTTTCAAATGTATTATGTGGACATATAGAAGATCCAACAGATGCATATTTATTTAGCCAAATAAATGCTGGAAATGCAGTAGCAATAGGTTATGCAAAAGGATTTGGTTGGGGAAGTGAATTAACATTAACATACATATTTGAAAAATTATTTGAATCAGATTTTGGAGGAGGATATCCAAAAGAAAGAGTTGTTCCAGAACAAGCAAATAAAAAAAATATTAGATGAAGTAAAAAAGATAACACATAAAGATATGATGACAATATTGAAAGAAATAGATCAAGAATTTTTATACCAAACAGTAAATAGAAATCAATTTAAAAAATACTTCTTTGAAAATGCTGACGATGGTGAAATAAAAGAATATATAAGAAAAATACTTCAAAAACAATTTACATAAAAAGCAAAAATGGTAAAAATTTTATTAAAATTATTGCAAAATAATAATAAACATAGTATAATATAAAAGGCAAAAAAAACAATATAGTAAATATAAAGAAAAAATATATAATATAAGAAAAAAGAGAGGTTAAAAATGGAATATTTATATATACTAAAGCAAGCACTTATATGGGTGTTAACAGCATTTTGGTGTTATCAATTTGTAATAAGTTTGTGTGCATTAGTTAAATTAAAAGATAAACCATATTTAGTAAATAAAAATCACAAATTTATGGCAATAATACCAGCACATAATGAAGAAATGGTCGTAGCCAATTTAATAGAAAGCTTAAAAAATCAAACATATGATAAAAACTTATATGATATATATGTTATTGCAGATAACTGTACAGATAAAACAGCAGAAATTGCAAGAAAAGCAGGAGCAATAGTATATGAAAGATTTGATAATGCACATAAAACAAAAGGATATGCATTACAATGGTTTTTAAAACAAAAAATAGCAGAAAATGCAGATTATGATGCATTCTTTGTATTTGATGCAGACAACATTGTTGATAAAACTTTATAAAAAAATATGAACAAAAAACTATGTCAAGGAGAAGAAGTTGTTCAAGGATATAGAGACATAAAAAATCCAACAGACAATTGGATAACAGCAGGATATGCATTGTTTTATTGGACAATGAATAGATTATATCATTTAGCAAGATATAACTTTGGTCTATCTCCATTATTAAATGGAACAGGATTTATGGTTAGATTTGATGTTGTAAAACCAAATGGATGGGAAACAGAAACATTAACAGAAGACATTGAATTTTCATTAAAACAAATAATTCAAGGAAGAAAAAACTAGGTTGGGCAACAGATGCAATCGTATATGATGAACAACCAACATCATTCAAACAATCATGGTCACAAAGAAGCAGATGGACAGTAGGACATATGCAATGTTTAAAAACATATACAGGTCAATTATATAAAGCAGTAAAAGAACATAAAACATTAATGAATTTTGACGGATTGCTATATATAGCAGGAACAACACCAATATTAGTAGTAACATTTGGATTAATACTAATAAACTGTATAATGTATGTAAGTAAAGCAATGACAACATGGTTATTTATAGTAAACATTTTAAACTATCTAATTCCAACATTATTATTCCCAATATTTACAGCATTATTTGTAATGGTATTAGAGAAGAAACCAATAAAACCTATGATAAAAGGACTATTATGCTATCCGGCATTTATGGGAACATGGGTAATAATAAATTTAAAATGCTTATTTAAAAGAGAAACAACATGGGAAAAAAATTGAACATGTTAGAGATATAAAAATAGCAGAAGTTAAAGAGGAAGAAGTTCCTGAAAAGATTTAAAACTAAAGACACGTACAATCGTGTCTTTATCGTGTAAATAAGGTGGACAAAATAATCCACTTTTGTTTTACTAAAAAAGATAAAAATTAAAATAGAGGAAAAAAATATGGGATTTGAAAAAATCAAAGTATATGCATTTGTAGGACCATCTGGAACAGGAAAAAGTTATAGAGCCCAAATGGTTGCAAGTGAAAATGACATAAATTTTATAATAGATGATGGTTTACTTATAAAAGATAATGAAATTGTTGGGGGTTGTCAGCTAAAAAAGCACCTACAAAGATTGAAACAGTAAAACATGCACTATTTTTAAGTAAAGATGAACAAAATCAAATAGTAAAAGCACTAAAAAATATAAACCAGAAAAAATACTAATATTAGGAACATCTGATGGAATGGTAGCAAAAATAGCCGAAAATTTAGGCTTACCACAAATATCAAAAACAACATATATAAATGAAGTTGCAACAGAAGAAGAAATGAAAACAGCGAGACATATTAGAGAAACAGAAGGAAAACATGTAATACCAGTACCAACATTTGAACTGAAAAAAGATTTCTCAGGATATTTATTAGATCCATTACAAATTTTCAAATCAAAGGGAATTGGAGAAAAACCATATATATCAGAGAAAAAACAATAATAAGACCAACATTTAGCTATATGGGGAAATTCACAATATCTGATACAGTATTTAGACAAATAATGGAAAATGTTGCAAGAAAAAATTCCAGAAATATATAAAGTTCAAAGAACAAGAGTAACAAGTTCTGCAGAAGGACCGAGTATCTATATGGAAGTAACAATAATATATGGTTGTAAAGTAAAAGATGTTTTAAGAGAATTTAAAGAAAGGGCAAAAAAGGAAATAGATAAATTAACATCAATGAATGTTGTATCATTAGAAGTAGTAGCAAAAAATGTCTATGTCCCAGAAAAAGAAGATGAAGAAAATTAAATTATTTTTTAAACAGATAATTAGAATAATAGTAAGATTTGCTATAAAGCTGTATTTTGTAGTAATATATAGAGTAAAAGTTATTGGACAAGAAAACATTCCAAAGAATAAAAAAGAGCCATTAATATATTGTGGAAATCATAGAACATATAAAGACCCGCCATTAATAGTAGTAACAGCTAAAAGACATGTAAGATTTTTAGCAAAAGAAGAATTACGAAAAAACAAATTTTTTGCATTTCTTGGAGTTATATTTGATGGAATATATGTTAAAAGAGACTCAAAAGATTTATCAGCTATAAAAACAACATTAAAAGCATTAAAAAATGGTGAAAGTATAGCACTATTTCCAGAAGGAACAAGAAATGGGATAGAAAAAGGTGAAAAAAGTAAAAGATGGTGCTGCATTTTTTGCTGTTAGAACTGGTGCCAAAGTTATTCCAGTAGGAATAAGTGGAGGTGAAAAACCATTTAAACAAATGACAATTAGATATGGAAAACCAATGGACTTTAGTGATAGAGATAAAAATGATAAAGAAGAACTTGATAAAATAACAGAAGAAATAATGGAAGAGATAATAAAATTAAGTAAAGAAAAATAAAAATGTTAATAAAAACAAAACACGAATAGTGCAAAAATCAAAGTAATAAAAGGAAGGAAATAAAAATGAATAACAAAAAATATAAGAAATATAGCAATTATAGCACACGTTGACCATGGAAAAACAACATTAGTAGATGCATTATTAAGACAAAGCCATGTATTTAGAGATAATGAACAAGTAGCAGAAAGAGTAATGGACTCAAATGACCAAGAAAAAGAAAGAGGAATAACAATACTTGCCAAAAAATACAGCAGTAATGTTTAATGGAGTAAAAATTAATATAGTTGATACACCTGGACATGCTGATTTTGGTGGAGAAGTAGAAAGAGTTTTAAAAACAGTTGATGGAGTACTTTTATTAGTAGACGCATTTGAGGGAGCAATGCCACAAACAAGAGAAGTATTAAAAAAATCATTAGCAATGAATTTAAAACCAATTGTAGTAATAAATAAAATTGATAGACCAGGAGCAGAACCACAAAAAAAGTATTAGATCAAGTAATGGAATTATTTATAGAGTTAGATGCAAATGATGATCAATTAGATTTCCCAGTAGTATATGCATCAGCAAAAAATGGAGTTGCAAAATTAAACTTAGACGATCCAGATGGAGATTTAACATGTTTATTTGAAACAATAATAAACACAATTCAAGCACCAAATTGTGATGTAGAAGGACCTGCACAAATGTTAGTATCAAACATTGATTATGATGATTATGTAGGAAGAATTGCAGTAGGAAGACTTGAAAGAGGAACAATAAAAGTTGGTATGCCAGTAAGCATTTGTGAAAAAGATGATAAAATATCACAAGGAAAAAAAGTAGCAAAAGTTTATACACATATGGGATTAAAGAAAGTAGAAGTTGATGAAGCATCTGCTGGAGATATTATAGAAGTAGCAGGACTTCCAAACATTCATATTGGAGACACAATATGTGATTTCAATAATCCAGAAAAAATACCATTTGTAGATATTGATGAACCAACAGTATCTATGACATTTAGTGTAAATAATGGACCATTTGCAGGTAGAGAAGGACAATTTATTACATCAAGACATTTAAGAGACAGATTATTTAAGGAACTTGATAGAAATGTAAGTTTAAGAGTAGAAGAAACAGCTTCACCAGACTCATTCATAGTATCTGGTAGAGGAGAATTACATTTGTCAGTTTTAATTGAGACAATGAGAAGAGAAGGGTATGAACTTTTAGTTTCAAGACCAAAAGTAATTATAAAAGAAATTGATGGAGTAAAATGTGAACCAATAGAAAGATTAGTTGTAAACATTCCAGATGATTCAGTTGGAACAGTAATTGAAAAATTAGGAAGAAGAAAAGCTGAAATGGTTAATATGGAACCAGCTGAAGCAGGACATACAAAAATAGAATTCAAAATTCCAGCAAGAGGGCTAATAGGATATAGAACAGAATTCCTTACAGATACAAAAGGTGAAGGAGTTATGAACAGTATATTTGATTCATATGAGCCTTTTAAAGGAGAAGTTGTTGCACGTGTTAGAGGAACTATAGTAGCATTTGAAAATGGAACTTCTATAACATATGGTCTATATAATGCTCAAGATAAAGGAGATTTATTTATAGGACCTGGTGTTGACGTTTATGAAGGAATGATTGTTGGTTTAAACTCAAGAGGAGAAGACTTAGCAATAAATGTATGTAAAGAAAAACATTTAACAAACACAAGAGCTTCAGGTTCAGATGATGCCTTAAGATTAGTTCCACCAATTCAAATGTCACTTGAAAAAGCTATAGAATTTATCCAAGATGATGAATTAGTAGAAGTTACACCAAAATCAATAAGATTAAGAAAGAAAATCTTAGACAATAAAGAAAGAGAAAGAGCAGCAAGAAACGCAAATAAATAGATGATTAAAGCAAAGACTGATTTGGTGAAATAAATTTATCTAATTAGTCTTTGTTTTTGTTGAGAAAGGAAGGAGTTTTATGTCAAAAAAGAGATTGCAATAGAAAAGGTTATTTAAAAGGAAGTGTAAGAAGTAGAATTGTTTGTGAAAAACAATTAATAAGTATTGAAAAAACTACAAAAGATAAAAAAGAGATAAGAAAACCACTTAGGACCAAGAGCTATAGCATGGAATGAATTCAGAAAAACTGGAAAAATAGACAGAGCATATGAAATGATTGCTGAAATATATGGAGAAAAAATACTTTTTCTAATAATGTTATACTTCAATGGATTAATGAAGAAATGCAAAAAGAGGAACAAAAAAAGAAGAAAATTAAAAGGTAATAGCTATGATGAGGCAAGATAAAATGAATAAAAAAAAAAGAATTAGAAAAAATAAAACAAAAAGCATTGGAAGAGCATATTCCAATAATAATGGATGATACATTAGATGTTGTAGATAAAATTTTGAAGGAAGTAAAACCAAAAAGAATATTAGAAATAGGGACAGCTGTTGGATATTCAGCAATGTGTTTTTCTGAATATCTCGAAGATGGTGGAATAATTGATACCATAGAAAGAGATGAAGAAAGAATTGCAGAAGCAAAAATAAATATAAAAAATGTTGGACTAGAAGATAAGATAAATATTTATGAAGGTGATGCTGTTGAAATTCTACCAACTTTAAATGAACAATATGATGTTACATTTATAGATGCTGCAAAAGGAAAATATCCATTTTTCTTAAAAGAATCTTTACGAATGTTGAAACCTAATGGAGTTATATTAGCTGATAATATATTATATAAAAGATATGTTATGAGTGATTATAATAAACATAAACAACGTACAGCTGTAAGAAATTTGCGTGAATATATAAAAAGAGGTTACAGAAGATCCAAACCTTGAAACAGAAATACTTGAAGTTGGAGATGGTCTTGCTGTAAGTAGAAGAAAAAAAAAATCGACTAATTTAGCCGATTTTTTTCATGTCGTCAGGTAATTCACAATATATGTTAATAATTTTATTTGAAATAGGGTGAATGAAAGAAATATGGTAACTATGTAATGCTTGTCTATTGATAAAATCAGATTTAGAACCATACAAAAAATCACCAATAAGTGGATGACCAATTGCACTAAAATGAACTCTTATTTGATGAGTACGACCTGTTTGTAATACACATTTTACAACAGACATATTATCTAATTCTTTAATAACAGAATAGTCTGTAATTGCTATTTGCCCATCTTGCGAAATACATCTTTCGATAATACTTCCATCTTTACGAGAAATAGGAAGATTAATTGTACCAGATTTATCATTTAAAATTCCAGAAACAATTGCTATATATTCTTTCTTTAAAATATGTGAATTCATTTGTTGAATTAAACATTCTTGAATATATTCATTTTTTTCGCAAAAATTATAATTCCAGAAGTATCTAAATCAAGTCTATTTACAGGTCTAATTTTTTTCTTTAAACCAATAGAATCAAAATAAAATCTAATACCATTTGATAAGCTATCTGAAAAATGTAAAATAGATGGATGAACTGCAATACCAGCAGGCTTATTTAAAATTAATAAACCATCATCTTCATATAAAATGTTAAGTTCCATTTTTGTTGGAACAATATTGTCATTTTCTTCTTCATAATTCAAATCAACTTATGATATCTCCATTGTTAGGTATTGTACGTGTATCTATTGGAATATTGTTTAATAACACAAGTTTATTACTAATTACTTTGTGCATTAATCTTGCTGAAAGTTTGAATTCTTGTTTTAAAATTTGATTTATATTTGTATATTTATTATCTATAACTTTATATTCTAAGTACATATTAGCCTCCGCAATTATTTTACAAAAATCTTTTATAAATAGTCAAATTTATTGCAAAACTCCAAATACAAATTGACTATCTTGATAAAACTTGATATAATAACACATGGAAAAAAAAAGAAGGGAAAAAAATAATGAACATAGTAGAAAAAATATTCAAACATATAAAACTAGTATCAAAACACAAATGGGTAGTATTCAAATTAGCATGTAAAGTAGGAATACCATGGAGAGGATTTATGCATGATTGGTCAAAATTCTCACCAGAAGAATTTTTTGAAAGTGTAAAATACTATAATGGTAAAAAAAAGCCCCATAATAGTATGTAAGCAAAAAATGGATATTCAAAAGCATGGCTACATCACAAAGGAAGAAATAAACATCATCCAGAATATTGGGTAGACTGGGCATTGCCACAAAAAGCAATAATAATGCCATATAAATATGCAGTAGAAATGGTATGTGACAAAATGGCAGCTGGAATAGTATATAATGGTAAAGATTGGAAACAAGACACACACATAAAATATTATATGAAAGAAAGAGAAACATCAATAGTACATCCACAAATAGACAAATTTTTATTAGAAATATTTACACAAGTAAGTGAACAAGGAATAGATAAAACACTTACAAAAAAAAGAATATTAGAGAAGTATATGACAAATATTGTGTAAGAATGGAGAAATTAGATGAGAATAAGGTTTAAACCATGGGCAAGACCAGAACTAGAAGCAAGTGAATTTTATAGAGACAATCCAGAAGAATTAAAAGGAAAATGGATACAAGAATTTAAAAATAAAGAAAATCCAATACATTTAGAATTAGGATGTGGAAAAGGACAATTTATATCACAAATAGCATTTCAAAATCCAGAAATAAATTATATTGCAATAGATTTAATAGATGCAATTTTAGGACTAGCTAAAAGGACAGTTGAACAAACATATAATGAAGCAAATAAAGAAATAGATAATGTATTATTAACAAGGTTTGACATAGAAAGAATAGGATTAATACTATCTAAAGAAGACAATATTAAAAGAATATATATAAATTTCTGTAATCCTTGGCCAAAGGGAAAACACAGAAAAAAGAGATTAACACATACAAGACAATTAGAAAAATATAAAGAATTTTTAGCAAATGATGCAGAAATTTACTTCAAAACAGATGATGATGATTTATTTAGAGCAAGTTTAGGATATTTTGAAGAAGCTGGTTTTGAGATAATAAATAAAACATATGATTTACATAGTGAACCAATATGGGAAAACAACATAGAAACAGAACATGAAAAAATGTTTTCAAAACAAGGAATAAAAATAAAAGCATTAATAGCAAAAATAAAAAATTAAATGAACAAAGGAGTCTTGATAAAAATGAAGAAAAAAAAAAGAGTATTATTTATATCAAGTACAGGTGGACATTTTAATGAATTACAACAATTACAACCATTATTTGAAAAATATGATTACCATATAATAACAGAAAAAGACAAATCAACAGAAAAATTAACAGAAAAATATGGTGATAAAATAATGTATTTACCATATGGAACAAGACAAAAATTATTTAGATATATTTTTATTTACACATTTTTATGTTTTAAAACAATATATTTATATTTTAAATTAAGACCACAATATATAGTTACGACAGGGACACATACGGCTGGACCAATGTGTTATTTAGGAAAAATTTTTGGGAGTAAAATAATATATATAGAAACAATTGCAAATATTAACACAAAAACGGCAACAGGTAGGTTAATTTATCCTATAGCAGACTTATTTATTGTACAATGGGAAGAATTGTTAAAAATATCCAAAAAGCTGTATATGGAGGTGCAATATATTGATATTAGTATTATTAGGAACACAAAATAATAGTTTCCATAGATTATTAGAAGAAGTTCAAAAAAATATAGATAATGGAAAAATAAAAGAAGAAGTTGTTGTACAAAGTGGATATACAAAATTTAATTCACCTAATATGAAAATACTAGATGAAGTACCACAAGACGAGTTTGCAAAATTAGTAGATAAAGCAGATGTAATTATTACACATGGAGGTGTAGGCTCAATAATAACTGCTATAACAAAAGGAAAAAAAAAAGTAATTGCAGTTCCAAGATTAGGAAAATATAATGAACATGTTAATGACCATCAAGTAGAAATAATAGAATCATTTAATGAAAAAGGATATATAATAGGGCTACATGATGTAAGTGAATTAGGTGAAGCATTAGACAAAGTAAAAAATTTTATTCCTCAAAAATATGTAAAAAATACAGGAAAAATATTAAAGATTGTCGAAGATTTTATTGGATAAAAGAGACTATTTTAAAAAATTTACAAAGAATTTACAAATAAGAGATAAATAGAGAAAAAGAGGGCAAAATTCCACAAAATTTTGCTCTTTAACTATTGCAAAAAAAAGTATTATTGTTATGATAAGAGAGAGTAAAATTTCGAAAGGGAAAGAAAAATGATAGAATTTAAGAATGTTTGTAAAAGATATAATACTGGAACTGAAGCTGTAAAAATGCAAGTTTTAAAATCGAAAAAGGAGAATTCGCATTTTTAGTAGGAAGTTCTGGAAGGAAAATCAACATTAATTAAATTAATATTAAAAGAAGAAGAACCAACAAGTGGAAATATAATAATAAATGGTAAAGACACAACATTTTTAAAACAAAGTAGAGTACCATATTTAAGAAGAAGTATGGGAATAGTATTCCAAGACTTTAGATTATTGCCAGACAAGACAGTGTATGAAAATGTAGCATTTGCAATGTATATAGTAAAAGCTACACCAAAACATATTCGTAGACAAGTGCCTATGGTATTATCATTAGTAGGATTAAGTGGAAAAGCTAAAATGTATCCTAATGAATTATCAGGAGGAGAACAACAAAGAGTAGCATTAGCAAGAGCATTAGTAAACAATCCATCAATGTTGATTGCAGATGAGCCTACTGGAAACTTAGACCCAGACACAGCATGGGATATAATGAATTTGTTAAATGAAATTAACATGAGAGGAACAACAGTAGTTGTTGCAACACATGCAAAAAGATATAGTTGATCAAATGAGAAAAAAGAGTAATACATATACACAAAAAGGTGTAATCGTAAAAGATGATAAAAAAGGTGGGTACGATTGTGAGATTTAATGTTATAAGTTATTTATTAAAAGAAGGAATTAGAAATGTATTCAAAAACAAAAAATCAACAATATCATGTTTAATGATAATGTGTGCAACAATGCTTATATTTGTATTATTTGTAGTTATAGGAGAAAATATTAACGCATTTGTAAAAAAAGTGTAGCAGATGCACAAGGAATAATGGTGTAGCTGAAAACAGGGGCAACAGATGAAGAAATTGAACAAGTTGGAAAAGACATATTACAAATAGATTGTTTAAGAGATGAAAAATATATTTCAAACACAGAAGGTCTTGAATCAATGAGAGAAACATTAGGAGATAAAATGATAGAAGGTTATACAACAGATAATATATTACCAGCAAGTTATGAAGTAACACTTACAGACTTAGAATTAAGCTCAGATGTTCAAGAAAGTTTAAAACAAATACCAAATGTAGATGACATACGTTCAAGCAATATTATAATTGAACAAATAATAAGATTAGCCAAAGGAATAAAAATTGTTACATGGGTAATTTTAATATTATTAATAATAATTTCTACTGCAATAATATCAAATACAATAAAATTAACAGTACATGCAAGAAGAAAAAAAATATCAATAATGAAATAT